>ERZ827037.8-NODE-8-length-214742-cov-10.100705_pt1 | contig 214742 bp, 215 predicted proteins | sample MGYA00519924_ERZ827037 | MGnify/ENA primary metagenome ERZ827037 (study PRJEB31778, sample SAMEA3449250) | human gut metagenome | biome: human gut; feature: human-associated habitat; material: faeces | place: United Kingdom | collected 2010/2012 ... | reverse complement strand
GAATTGCCTGAACGATGTTCTCATCTTCCATGTGGTTGAAATAGTCTGCATAATGGCTGAAATCCTTATACTTCAAGAAAGCGGAAGATGCATCCTTGTCTGTGGAAGACGTTTTTACATTAGCTATACGATATTCGGCTATCGGCTCCTGTTCACCGGCACCGGGCAAATCGTATGTCTGGTCGGCCGGAGTATCCACTGTCGGGAATGTACGTGGCACGCCTGTACGGAAAGCTATTCTTTCGATACTTGCCACCGGAGCATAGAACATCCTCAGCCCTACCCTCTTGCCATCTACATATACTTGAATATTACGGTCGGCAGTTGAAAGGACAGCTTCTACATGATAGGTTTTTCCTGCTTCATACTTCATCATATTCGCAAACCGGGAACCACCCTTTGCACGAAAAACACCATCCGGTGTCAGTTCCAAACGGGAGCAGGCAATTCCATTCTCATCCAGAAATTCAATCTGAAGCGTACCTTTATCATTTTGTCCGGCTTGCAAATCAAAGGAGACTTTCAATTCTTTAGAAGCGGGAATTTTCCGTTCCACTTTTGCATAATCAAAAGGATCTTTATCTTGCAGTTTCAACCATTGTCCATTCAGAGAAACCGGAGCCCAAACCGGGGAGTAAATATTCCAATCAGTCAAGTCAGATATTGCTTTCGACTTTGAAAAGTCATCGTTGGCGTGTGCAGAAGCATTGAGTTCCACCGGCACAGGAATGCGGGAAATCCACATATCTTCCTTGTTCACACTATAAGAAACCCATAAATCGCCATCTGCAGGTATCCCGTTCCCCTCCTGTATGCCACGAGGATACTGAGGACCGTATGATTTATAATTACCACCGTAACGCATCGGTGTGATTTCGCCGTGCACCAGATTCAGCGTTGTATACTCCAGTCCGTCCTTACTCAATGAGATAGCCAACGGCCAACGGAATTCCGAAGGATTATATACCGTCGCGTATGTGCCGTCACTCAAACGTTGTCCCCAGATTTTCGCATTACTATTGACAAATCCCTTAGCACGGAGTACCGGTTGTTCCCAAGTATACCCTCCGTCTTCGCTGATAGAAGTGAGCGCGTGCTTCCAAAGGCTGGCAATTCTTCCGTCGGGAAGTGTGTAACAGTTAAATGCCTTATATCCTTTCTTTAAGGGGATAATAGGATCTTCACGGTCTGCCTCTTCTACCCATTGCATCATATACAGCGGATTGTCAAGAATCTCCTGGCAGGCTTTCACAAACTCGCGGTCTTTACTTTTCTTGAAATACGGATAATCGGTGTTCTTCTCGTTAAATCCGTGATTGTAATAAATAAAATAAATAGGACCGAACGAACCGTCCTTTTTTATTTCGCGTACTACCCGACCAATACCGTTTCCATCGTTCGGATCGTCTTTCTTATCTAAGGCAACTCCGTAATTTCCCATTGTTATTAATCGACCGGACTTGGAGACATAGAAACCTACACGTTGGTGCATAATAGCAATCAGATCTTTGGCTTGCATACCCGGACGAGATTCCTTGGTATATCCGTCCGGAACTTTATAAGGCGGAAATACAATTTCCGGATTCGTCCATTGATAGCCATCCTTTGATGTCATCAGAAATGTTTGGGAAGGCGGTACATGTTCGTCCGAAGGATCAGCCAGATATTGATAATAAAACTGGCCGTTCCAATAGGCCAACATCGGTTGATGGTTATATGTCCATCCATTGCCGTTCGACGGATCGGGATGTTCCCGGTTGGCGCGTACCAATTGGATATTATGCACTCCTACCACCGGAGACAACTGTCCGTCGTGATAAGTAGGGTTCGATAATTCTGTTCCTGTGTAATGGATTCTGTCTTGCGCTGCAACCGTAGATGTCAACCATCCGGCAGCCAATGCAAAGAGAATCTTTGTAGAGTTATTCATGTTATTTAGTGATTATCGGTGAATGATTAGTGATTAAGGCGGGTATGTGTCAACAACGCTTTTACTACCGATTCGGGAGCTTTGAATATTGTTCCGTGTTTATGTCCGGCAGGTACACTTACTTCACTCGTCACATCGGTAAAATTTATAAAATCTTTTGTGCGCATAGCACCGTATATCTTTTTCTGATAGACATCAAAGTAAACAAGATACTCCTCTCCTATCTTTTCTACAGTCGGACCTTCTACAAACGATTCGGTAAATGGTTGCGACGCAGGTGAGTAAGGTCCTGTCAGGGAATCAGCAAAAGCAATTTTCAGATTGCGTTCCGGGCGGGTATTATCCTTAAGTACCATCACATAGTCGTTCTTATCCCGTTTTACAAGGACTGCATCAATCGAACTGAATCCCGGATCATACAAGACTTTCGCTTTAGAAATAGTCTTAAAGTCTTTCGTAGTGATATAATACAAACGATGATTATTGTTTTCCTCTTCTATTCCTCTCTCAAAACGGCCGGGAATGCAAGAAGCCCATACTACCATGAACTGTTCACTATCTTCATCATAGAAAATCTCCGGAGCCCATACATTGACTGTGGTCGGTTCTTCTGTCATGACAGGTATCATCTGTTGCTCTGACCAATGAATCAGGTCTTTGGAGTTTGCATAGCCGAACCCTAGATCGCCTTTCCAGCTTGTCGTCCAGACCAGATGAAAAGTTCCGTCGGGAGTACGTACCATCGAAGGGTCCCGCAACAGTTGATGTTGTCCTAATTCGGGCTTCAGCCAGACACCGGGAATACTGTCCCAATGCATTCCGTCTTCACTATATAAATATCTTAAGCCCTCATCTGCGGGTTCATGAAACGAAGTAAACATATAATAGTCCTTGCTTCCTCCGCAAGAAACAAAAAATAAAATACCTATTGCCGCTAATGTATCTCTTAACCTTTTCATTGCTATTATAATCTATAAATTGTATCCTTTATACAAAGGAGACGATAAAAGGACTAATTTGTACTCAAATATAAACGAAGATTCTTCATCTTCCGATTGAATTTTATATACGATAAAAGGGCGACTCTCCGAGCCACCCTTTCCGTCATCAAACAAACTAACCATTTTTATTATGGGAAGAGAATCTTATAAGGATCCTCCACGTGCTTTCACACGTTTGTACCATTCTTCACGTTCTTTTTTCAAGTCATACCCGCGTTTAGCCAGATAATTATTGATACGTCCTTTATATTTTCCAAAAGCAGCGTGTTTTTTATTTGAATTTTCAGCGTCCAAAGCAAATTCACGAGCTTCCACCAACCAAGCGTATATTTGCGCTTTTTCTTCTTCTTTAAGTGTCGGAATCATGTCGAGGTGAGAATCGTAGGTCACCTTCACAACCCCGTAAGTCATTCCGTCCTTCACCGCTTCTATCTGCTTCTCATCGAGGAAAAGAGATAAATTGGCGGGAAATGCGAAATGGGAACGATATAAAGCCGCATCTTTTTCATTCTCGGCTGCTTTCAATGCTTCATTCTTAGCCTCACCCGTCAATCCGGATTCTTTTACCTTCTTGACTTTCGCATCGCGTATCTCATAAATATCATTCAATTCGAAATAACGGTTGGCAATGATATTCCGGACATCCTCAGCAACCTGTTTATCTGTGAGTCCCAGCTTATCTACAATCTTCTGAGAACGGTTGATAATAGACTCCACATATTTCGGATCACGGTTCTCTTTGTTCAGGTCAACTGCTCCGGCGGACATCCAAGTAGAGAGCAGTAACAGAGAAATTATCAGTATCTTTTTCATTGATATTGTTTTTTAGTATAATAATGACATTTCAGCACCTTAGTTTACGTTAACTTCATCATTTACATTAACTTCCCTTTTTCCTCCAAAGTATCATAGTTGTTTTTCAAGTCTCTCCAATCTACTTTGTGCTTAGTGCTGATACCATTGATATACTTTTCGATATTAGTGTATCCGTCACCGGTACAGTCTTTATTGGCATCACTCGGATCGTTCGGATTCAGTCCATTCGCTTTTTCCCACTCATCCGGCATACCGTCACCATCCGTATCTACGTATGGAGTACCTTTGTATTCGGGATAGCCGCCCATCTGGCGAATATCTGTGATGATTCCTTGTTTGTACGAGTCTTTCGGCAGACGACGATATTTAAACTGTCCGTCTTCACCCATTGACTTCGGAGCCAATCCTGTCAAATCACCGTATGCATCTTTCGGAAGTTTTTTTTCGTAATAAGGAATACCGGTTCTTACTTCTTCGATAACGCGTTCGTCTACAATGTCACGGCAAGGGATATTTGCACCTACATGTTTCAATACATAATCGTATGCGTCCTTTGCACTCATAATATTAATATATGGCATTTCGAACGGTTGGTAGCTTCTCATATACTCTGTATATCCGTCGGTATTCGGCTGAGTCTCAATCTGAATACCACCGTTCCAGTTATCTTTTGTAATCTCGGGATAACCTTCCATGATATTTCCATCGGCATATACCCGTCCGTATACTTTATGATCCAGCTTGCTGCGTCCGGCTTCCGGTTTTAAGATACGATGTCCTACATTGGAATCTTTAGGTGTGGCAGGTCCCGGCTTGTAGTAGTTATTAATCATATTGAACATCGCTGTATAATCACCTCCATCGGAAGAACGGTGTACCCAGTTGAACACTATATTATTAACGAAATTGAATATACCGTTCCAACCGATAGAAGGGTTACGGCCTGAGTTGCTAGCCCACAGATTACGGGCAAATGCACAGTTTTCTCCTCCCAACGTACTTCCGAATGCATGGTTATAAGTATCCAATGCTTTTGCGGAAATAGTATTCTGAATAGTTACATTGACAGTAGGGAGTTTCAAATCTTTGCTTTCATACTGTCCTTCGCTCGGATCATACATGTGACGATAGAAAGATATATTTTCATCCAACCCCCAAGTACATGAACAGTGGTCAATCATAATATTTCCTACCGGATTTCCTCCGAAAGAGTCATCACGATGCCAGACCTTTGTCTCACCGCGACGGAAACGCATATGGCGTACAACCACATCATGCGTATCTACCCAGAATGATTCTCCGGCAATGCAGACACCATCTCCCGGAGCTGTCTGTCCGGCAATAGTTACATAAGGAGCGCGTACAATGATCGGAGATTCCAAACGAATGATACCTGCAACATTAAATACGATAATGCGCGCACCTCCTGTTTCACAAGCCTCACGGAAAGAACCGGGACCACGGTCATTCAGATTGGTAACGGTAATCACTTTACCTCCACGACCACCGAAGCTATACATTCCACCACCTTCTGCACCAGGAAATGCAGGAATATCGGCTTGGGGCAAATCATACGGACGACCGGCCCAAGGTATATACGGACGACCTTCTTTGGCTTCTTTCAGAACGATTGGCAACGCTTTTGCCCATGCTTCATCAGAACGCTTCCGTTCTTCAGTCATCATCTTTTTATAATTTTCTTTGGCTTCGTCTGTTATCTGTGGGTATTGTGCCCATACAACGCTCGGAGTCAACATTGCCGCAGCAAAAGCTGCTAAAAGTACATGTTTCTTCTTCATTTTTTATTGGGTTTTGTGAAGTTGTTAATTCAAAAATACAATAATAAGACGAAAAAGAAAAAGATTTGTAATCAGTAATGGTGATTTTTATTAGGTGTGGGGGACAGAAACTATTTTCCAATCCAATGTAAGCAAGCTATAAAAGCTCAATAAGAAATGATAAAATCGCCTTTTCCCTTTTTCCAACTGAGAAATAAGAGAAAAGACGATTTATATATTTAGATGAAATAGGAAATTACAGATTACTGTCTTGCATCGAATGTACCGGCAGCTTCATAAGCGTCAGTCCATCCAATAGACTGTGTCAACCAAGGATTCATTTTCACAACATTAGTAGGCAAACCGGAAAGATAATAATTCTGTCTCCATGTAATATAAGCCTGTTCTTTGTTTGAAGTTGCATCGACTGGAGTTTCTGTTTCTTTAAATTCGAAATTTGCAGTCCAGAATTCTCCAAGTCTTTCCATCTCACTTTCTAAGTTATCCCAATCGTCCACATCTACTGGTGTAAAACCATCACGTTTATCTGTCAAGGGGTCTTCCTCCCCGTCATAATTCTTCACTTGTAAATACTTGTTTTCACGATATGTGTTATTCAAAGGCTCTATGCCTAGAGTAGCACAAGTGGTATTGGAAGCTGTTGCATCATCATTATAAAGCATCCAACGTATAATATCCCAATAACGTTTTCCTTCATAAGCCAATTCTATACGGCGTTCGTTCAAACAAGCTTTTATCGCTTCATGTTTATCGGAAATATTACCCAATCCGTAAGTACCATCTTGTCCAGCAAGTATCCCGACACGTTTCCGAACGTCACCAATCAATTTCACAGCCTCTGACGGATGTCCTGTGGCAGCCTGGCATTCAGCCAAGTTTAACAAGAGCTCTGCATAACGGTATTCGAAAACATCTGTTCCATCCCATTGGTAAGTATTATCACTGTTCGCATTCGGATTAGACATTTTACGTACCACTGCTAAAGAACTTCCACCCAAGTTGTCTGCATAATAATGATTTTGAGTCTGATCGGCTTTCGTTTCACTCCAACGATAATTCCACACACTAGCATCGGCATTCTTATCATAACCCCACTTTACACCAGTGAATGCAAACGTATAGTAAAAACGAGGATCACGTTTCTTGAAGAAAAGGAATGAATCATAACCATTACCTTGTGTGGCCTCTCTTCCATCTGCCATTGGGAAAAGATTAATCATACCTAGCGGTACTTGATAACCTGCTCCACTTCCTCCCATAGATTTCAAACGGATAGCTTTTTGCCACCCACTGTGTTCGTCATTCTTCACGTTTGTACTTGCCAAAAGTTTTACCATAATAACTTCTTTACAGAATTTATTATCAAAATTGTGAAACATTTCATCCCACTCTTTAGCTGTCGAGCCGTAAAGTCCGTAACCTTCACTGTCCAAGAATGTTTTTGCTTCTTGTGTGGCTTCTAATGCATCTGCCCAACGTTTGTTGCTCGGATTATCCCAATCCTTGTTGAAAAGAGGACTGGCAAAAGTCAGCAAGACACGACTTTTATAAGCCAATGCGGCTTCCTTTGTCAAACGTCCATATTGACTGTCGCCCCATTCTTTACGTGTGGGAAGCATTCCTGCCGCATCACTTAAATCTTTTACAACTTGTTCAATACATTTTTCTACACTCTCACGGACATAAGCTGTTGCTCCGTCACGATCACTTGCATCAATCACTTTGTTTACAATAGGTACACCACCATACACTCGGACTAAATCGAATAATTGCATGGCACGTAAAAAATAAGCCTGCCCCTTAGCACGTTTGATTGCACTTTCAGACAAATCCTGTCCATACTTATCGACTCCTTCTAGGATTTCGTTACAACTACGGATACGAGTATATGGAGAATTACTAATGTTCGAACCAAGATTCGCTCCAAAATAAGTTTCACAATCATCAGAACGGTTCAGTTCCTGACTTGCATCAATTTTCGCCTGTATACCCCACTTCTCTTCTGTATAAGCAGTATAGTCATTCCATGCTCCGGCAAGTCCGTATGACTGTGTAGGAGTCATTCCCGATTTATAAAAATAATTGTAATATACATTCTGGATATACGAATCTAAGTTTGATTCTATACCGAAAGTCATCTCCGGAGAGTATTTGTCATACGGAGTCATGTCCTGCAAGAACTGATCGCTACAACCGGAAAAAGACATACCGGTTGCCAGTACAATACTATATAATAAAGCTTTCTTTTTCATACCTGTTATTTTCTTTTTCAAAACGTTGTTTATGTTAGAATGAAACATTCACACCCAATGACCATGTACGCAGTGTAGGATACAGTGTAGTAGTGGCATCATACATATTACGATACTTACTTGGATATGGGTTATACAAGTCCCACAAATTATTACCAGTCAGACTTAATTTGGCTGATTGAATTTTCAACGGTGCCAACCATGCCTTAGGTAATGTGTATCCAATACTCAGGTTACGAATATAGCAACGGAAAGTACTGATAGACCAGAAGTCGGAAGGACTGTCCACGGAACCGCTCAAACGGTTTTCCATACCAAGGTTAGGATATTTTCCCATCGGATTATACTGTTCGTCAAACATATCTTTCCAGAATACGTCCGGTGCCCATACCATATCCTTACTAGAAGTCTTGATCTGTGCTACATCAATCTGACGCTTGCCTCCCCATGAAGTGGAAATCATCATGTTAAAGCTCAATCCTTTCCATTCGGCTCCTAATTTTGTAGTGAAACCGTGAGTCTTGTCTTTCTTGCATAGTTGGGTATAATCTTCATCTTTTGCCACACGACCATCCGGACCTTTTTGAGTACCGTCACTATTTAAACTTCCCCCTAAATCCTGATAAGCCAACATACCCGGACGCAATTCAGACTTATTTTTCTTACCTAAATATTCAACAGAAGAATTTCCTGCTGCAGTAGCATTTGCTTCCAGATAACTCCAGTAATTATCAATATCGGCTTGTGTACGCAAAATACCATCGCCCGTACTTGTTCCTCTCCATACATTGAATCCCCAGAATGGGAAGATAGTAGAATGTCCTTCTCTCATAGTATTCTTTGACGGAAGATTGTCGCCCATATCCGGCCAAAGTTTTACTTTATTATTACTGAATCCAAAGTTTACTCCGACATTATATCTTACTTGTCCTACTTTGTCACGCCAGTTTAAAGAGAATTCACCTCCCCAAGCGTCAATTCTACCATAATTCACTTCACCTATTGCACCACCAGCAAAAATCGGAGTACCAATAATACCACCTATATTCTGATTCAAAATATCGGAGTTAATATCATAATAGAAATCAGCAGTTGCACTTAAGCGATTATTCAAGAAACGCATATCCAACCCGAGATTGTACTTATTCGTTCTATCCCAATGTGCTTGTCGGTTGGGCGTAGCCTGCGGTTTCACTCCACTTGTCACAACACCTCCGTTAGCACCGAAGCCATATCCACGGCTCGGGTCAACCTCATACAATTGTTTCCATCTCCATGCTTTCAGGTTATCCTTACCTGTCTGTCCCCAAGACAGACGGACCTTCAAATACTCAAACCATGATGGCATCGTTTCTTTAAAGAAGTTCTCTTCGGAAGCTACCCAACCGGCAGAAATACCTGGGAAGAAGCCCCAATAGTTTTCAGGAGCAAATTTAGTAGAGGCGTCACTACGGAAGATAAATTGTAGCAAGTATTTATCAGCATAGTTATAAGTCAGACGACCCAAATAAGAAAGAGAACCTTGTTTATACTTGTATGTAATAGAGTTTCCTGCATCCATTGCCCCGGCTGTAGGAGATGTGCCAAGGTAAGTATCAGGATCAGGATTATTGTAAAGCATTGTTTTTGATGTCTGGTAAGCCTGCATTTTCTCCAATGCAACCATTGCAGTAACGCCATGTTTACCAAATTGGCCTTCATAATTCACATAGAAGTTCATCTGCTCGTTTTTTGAAAGAATATCCTTATAAACGACACGAGTACTTCCTGTATATTTATCAAACTTATAGTCCTTGACTGAAGGGTGTGCGCTATAAAAACGGTTTCCATCCGTCAATGAATTTTCAGCATTCAAGTAAGCTAACGTATAAGGCATAAATACCTGTTCACCATCGTCAGCGTTATGCTTCAAAGCGTAACTGGCTTTCACAGACAAACCTTTCAGGTAAGGAATGGCATAAGTCACCGAGAAATTGGCATCATATCCGAACACACTGTTTGTTGAATAAGAGCCATCATTATTCTCCATTGCAAAATAATTCCATGTACCCATTTTATTATTACTCTTTGCATTTCCGGCAGTGTCATAGCTCGAGATTAGCGGAGAAGTATAATATGACTTTCCATCATCTAGGGTAATTTCCCACGGCAAATAATCCGGCATGTGAGATAATAAAAGATAATCTCCTGATTCACCTGGCTTTATACCATCATAACCATTGATGGAAGTCATACCTTTTGAGAAACTCTTTTCCACATCTTGTTGATTGGCGGCAATGGTAGCCGAGAACTTCAAATCAGAAGTCAATTTAATATCAACACCGGCACGGAAGTTCCATTTATTATAGTCCTGTTTTCCCATATTAGCCCCTTGCGTATAATACGACGCACCGGCAAAATAAGTTGCTTTATCACTACCTCCGCTCACGTTTATCGCATGATTCATTGTAAAAGCAGAAGACCATGCTTCATCCAACCAGTTGTGGCGTTCATTGTCCATCGCAGCCAGTTCACTTTCACTATAGATCTTATTTACATAATCAGGTTTCGTATTATCAATCTTATTGGCTGCGATATTGAAAGAATTCGCAAAACGACCATAATCAGCACCTGTTAAAGTCTTCGGATGGCCTACGGCGTCATTAAAACCGAATTTTCCGGAATAACTAATTCTCGGCGTACCGGCTTTTCCACGTTTAGTCTTTACAATGATAGCACCTTGTGAGGCACGCGAACCATAAATAGCCGCACTGGCGTCACGAAGTACAGAAATACTTTCAATTTCAGTAGGATCTAATGCATTAAATGTATCCAATGTCGGAAGTCCGCTATTAGCATCTATCTGAATCACATCATCTATAATCACCATCGGATTACTACTACCGCCATCCTTAGAATAGGAGAATGACTGACGTATAGAAATGCTGGCTCCCTCTCCCGGACGGCTATCACCGCCACTGATACTCAATCCCGGGATTTGTCCAGCCAACGCTGCTCCTAAGTTTGATACCGGCAAATCCTCAATTTCTTTAGGAGCGATCACACCGATAGAACCAGTCACATCCTTTGCTTTCTGGGTACCATAACCTACCACTACCACTTCGTCCAACACTTTATTGTCTTCCTTCAATACAATTTTCAATGTCTCACCTTGCTTTGGTGTGATAAACTGACGAATATATCCAATAAATGACACAACGAGCTGGCTGCCATTCGGTACAGTCAACGAGAACTTACCATCAATATCGGTAATTGTTCCAACAGTTCCTCCCTTTATTGTCACACTGGCACCAATGATCGGTTCTCCTTGTGCGTCCACGACCGTACCTTTTACCACACTTTGCTGTTGAACAAGATTCACCGACGCAACCTCAGTTATGTCGTCAGCAAAAGCCTCTACTGGTATGGAAAACAAGAAAGAGAGACAAATAATCTTTGCTGCGCTCAGATATCTGCTCTGTGTTTTTCCAGAAAAGATTTCTTCTTTTTTCATCTGTTTACAAATTTAAATTCAAATATATAAAATCCCATGTTTAATTCTCACCTAACTACATAATAATGACGAAAAACATTAAAAACTGTAATCACTTAAAAAGAATAAAATATAGAAAAAAGATATCTTTCTTCATATTCTATTCATGGACTCCGTCCTATCACTCTTGAAACACCTTCTTTAAGTACTCGATATTCGTTCCATAATTCTTCCTCACATTCCTTACATCCTCCTTATTTCGCGAGCGTTCCACGACCAGCCATCCGCTCCATCCCATCTTATCGAGCGTCTTTTTTACCTTATTCATGTCCAGCCGCTTATTGAAAGGCAGGGTAACTCCGTCTGTATCTGTGCAATGAATCTGACAGATTCTCTTTTTCCCCAGAATCTTAAGCTCTTTGCACAAATCCCGTCCATTTTCCAATGCATTCTGAAATTTGAAATAGATCTTGATACCGGGAGAATTTATCTCTTTCAGCAGTTTCACCTCCCCTTTTGCATTAAGCTGAGTTTCTATACCGATGACCAAACCTTTGGAAGCTGCCATATCTCCTACCTCTTTCAAACGTTTTACTACTGCCATTCTAAGTTCCGGCTCATTCTCCCATCCGGCCTTAATACCCCCTAATGGAAGAAAAGCTACTTTAGTATTCATTACTTTCATTGCATGAAGGCAGTCTTGAACCAACTCTTTATAATTAGCACGTTCCAGAAAAGACTGTCCGTAGAAACCGGACATAGCAATAGAAGAAACCTCTAATTGATATTTTTGAGCAGTTTCACGAAACAGTTGTTGGAAATGAGGTTCACGGAGCTTATTATCAAATCTTTCTCTTTTGCCAAGACCGCCCATATCCAGTTCCACACCATCCCCTTTCAATTCATGCACCAATTGAAAAGAGCCGATCTTCTGACGTTTCAGAATCATCCAGTCGCATACGGCAATCTTATAACGCTGTTCTTTTTGTTGCGCTCCGGCAACGGCCAATAGAGGGAAACATCCGGCAAGCAGTAATGCCCAAAGGATACACTTCAACAAATTCCTTTTCATTATCATTCTATTTTATACACGATTTATGTACTAGACGAATGAAAGAGAATTTTGTAATCGCTTATAACACAAAGAAGAAAATAAAAAAAGGAAAAAGAGAAGAAGAGAAAAGAATGAGAAGAAAAATGGGCTGCCGGACCCTGAAATGTCCGACAGCCCTGTCAACCCAAAAACGATACCTATGAAACACTGTGTGTCATTTCAAATCAAAATATATGTGTTGACCATGAACAAGTTCATCATGTGTGATACGATATTTATTGAACTTCTTTCCATTCAGTAACACCTTATTGATATAAAGAGTTCCCGGTTGGGCACGATTACTTTCAATCACTAATTCCTTTTCTTTATACCATTTCGGATCCAGGCGAATAGTCACCTTGTCGAATACCGGAGTCGTCAATGTATATTCCGGCAATCCCGGACAATCCGGATAGAAACCTATCATATTGAAAATAGCCCATGAAGACATCGTTCCCGTATCATCATTTCCGGGGATACCATCCGGCTTCGTTGTAAAATACTTATCCAACAACCGTTGCGTTTCTTTCTGCGTGCGCCATTCCTCTCCTTTAAAATAAGAGAACAAATAAGGATATGCAATATCCGGTTCGTTGGCAGGATCATAAAGTCCTTCATCAAACACCATCTGCAACTTGTCAATGAAAGGTTTCTTGCCCCCCATCAACTTTGCTAGTCCATATACATCATGCGGCACATAAAATGTATAATTCCAGGAGTTGCCTTCATGGAAACCGGGATTCGGCTCGAAGTTCTCTCCCTGTCTCGGATTAAACGGACTATAAAAAGTACCGTCAGGCAATATCGGACGGAACGTTCCGAACTCCTTGCTATAATAATGTTTATACCCTAAAGACCGCTTATAGAACAGTTCCGCATCCTTTTTCTTACCCAAAGCCTCTGCAAAACGGGAAAGTGCAAAATCTGCAATATAATACTCCAGAGCGTGAGATACCGAATTGTCATACTGTTCGCGGAGGGGCACATATCCTTTCGACAGATAATCGTCATTGTCAGGACGCATCAGATTGTCCGCTCCCGGCAGTGTAGCCGATTTGTACATTGCTTCGTATGCCAGCTCCACATCAAAGTCACGCAAACCCTTCATCCATGTATCTACAATCACCGGAATGCTTGGGTCGCCTTCCATTGTCAATGTCTCTCTCCCATACAATTCCCATTTCGGCAACCACCCATGTTCACGATACATATCCAACATGGTGCGTACCATCTCCATCTGGCGTTCCGGATAAACCAGTGTCAACAATTGGTGAACATTACGATACGTATCCCAAAGAGAAAATACCGTATAGCGGTCTCCCTTTGTCGTCATAATCTTATCGCTTTCCATTGCCGGATATTCTCCGTTGACATCCTGCAAGATATTAGGATGAATCAGCAGATGATAGAGTGCCGTATAAAATACAGTCTTCTGCGCATCCGTTCCGCCCTCTACAGTGATACGTGACAAGTCGTCATTCCATTTAGTACGCACTTCGGCAAGAATATGCTCAAAATTCTTTCCTTCCTGTTCACGGCCCAAGTTCAACCGGGCATTTTCAATACTCACAAAGGAAACTCCCATCTGCACTTCCACCTGTTCTCCCTCTTCCGTTTCAAAAGAAAAATAAGTCCCGATATCATCACCGGCTATTTCTTTTCCATAGCGGGTATAGAGTTTATACTTCCCCTGATCCGCATCCCATTCGGCTTCCACGCCCGTCATCGGACGTTGCTTCTTCCAGTAGCCGGTTGCAGAAGGAACCTTTTTAACCCGCATCACAAAGTAAATAGGGAAAACAGCTTGAGGATTATAACAGAACGTACCGAGCAGTTTCATGCCTTCCACCTCGCAATCACTGACACGGCGGAGCATAGCGCCACTTTCGTTCGTCAGTCCCTCTCCTAAATTCAGCAATATATGGCTTTTGCCTTTTGGAAAAGTAAAACGGGCGATACTTGTACGGGGAGTAGCGGAAACCTCTGTCTTAACGTTATATTTCGTCAGATAATTGGAATAATAACCCGGTGAAGCCTGCTCATCCTTATATTTACTTCCGTATTCTTTATAATCCACATTCAGCTCTCCGGTAGTGGGCATTAAAAGTAAAGACCCCAATTCCGGACAACCTACTCCGCTCAGATTGACATGAGCATATCCTGTAAAGAAACAATTGGTATATTCGTATGGAGTAGACCACCATCGTGCATCTTTATCATACGTGTTTTCCGAAGAACCCATCACATTAAAAGGAACTACGGACATCATTCCGTTCGGACACACCGCTCCGGGATTGGTCGTGCCGAAATTGGTCGTTCCGATAAAAGGATCTACATAATCAACCGGAAGACTCTTATCAGCGGGGGGGCTTCCACCCTCCCCCGCATATACGGGAAGAAGGACGAAAGCAAGTGTGTAAGTTAATAGAATACGTTTCATGGCTTTATTAAATGATACTTGTCCGTTTAGTAAAGTCGATAATCTCTTTAATATATCCGAAGGCCATGCCCACAACAGTGTCGGCGGCGCCATAATAAACAGCTACACGTTCGCCATCCTGCAATGCGGCACAAGGGAATACTACATTCGGCACATCTCCCTGCAGTTCGTATGGAGCAGCCGGACCTAACAAATATTCGCGGGTACGATACAGCACTTTTTCCGGATGCTCCTTATCGAGTATGGCAGCTCCCATTGCATAGCGGAAACCGTTGCAGGTAGTAATCACACCGTGATAGAACAGCAACCAGCCTTCATCCGTAAGGAAAGGTACGGAACCGGCTCCGATCTTCGTACACTGCCAGGCGCTTTCCGGGAAAGGAGTCACTTTCATCACGCAACGATGTTCTCCCCAGTACTTCATATCCGGGCTATAACTGATATATATGTCACCGAACGGAGTATGCCCGTTATCACTGGGACGACTCAGCATGGCATATTTACCGTCTATCTTCTGCGGGAAAAGCACACCGTTACGGTTGAAAGGCAGGAAAGCATTCTCACATTGGAAGAACTCCTTAAAGTCGAAAGTATAAGCAATGCCAATGGTAGGACCATGATAACCGTTGCACCAAGTCACCCAATAACGGTCTTCAATCCACGTCACACGGGGGTCATATTTATATTCCGATTCGATCATCTCCGTGTTGCCGGCTTTAAACTGAATCGGTTCGTGGCTGATCTCCCAATTGATACCATCCTTACTGAATCCGGTAAATATGTTCATCTGCACGGCCTTGTTGTCACAACGGAACACACCTGCGAAACCATCTCCGAATGGCACGACGGCACTATTGAAAATACTATTGGATGAAGGGATATGATAGCGTCCGATAACCGGATTTTGTGAGTAACGCCACATTACGTCCGCACATCCTGCAGGACGATCTTCCCAAGGAATTTGAATTTTATTCATGATATTCGATTATTTATATGATTATTTTTTTGAATCGTCATACGTAAACGGGATGAAATAAGTAATCAAAAAAGCCGGTATAGTCGCTATCAGAACATAAATAAAGAAGTTCCGGTAGCCCAGCAAGTCACTCAGATAACCGCTGACCATTCCCGGGAGCATGACTCCCAGATTCATGATTCCTGATGCAAAAGCATAATGCGACATCTGGTGTTTTCCCGGAGCAATCTGTTGCATCATAAACAATGTCAATCCGACAAACCCGAAACCATAGCCAAAATACTCCATCGTAATGCACGTTCCTATCAGATACACATCGGTAGGCTGCACCACCGCAAGGAAAGTATAAGCCACAAACGGAAGATTGAAGATGCAGCAGAGAGTGAACAAAGTCTTCTTCAATCCGAACTTAGATACATAAATACCTGCCAACAGCGAACCTAACACGAAAGCGGCGGAACCAAAAATTCCGTTCAATGTACCAATCTCCTTCAAAGACAGTCCCAACCCGCCCGCTTCTCTCGACGCACGTAGAAACAGCGGAGCAATCTTCATTATGAATCCTTCCGCCAAACGGTAGAGGATGATGAAACAGATATAATAAAGAATATGCTTTTTAGTAAAGAAGTTAGCAATCACACCTACCAATTCCCGTCCCACTTCCGAAGTCTTTTTTTTCGTTGTTGAGGGAATCTGTGTAGAAGGCAGCACCTTTATATGATAGATACCTATCAATACCATTATCACTGCGATTACTGCAAAAATAATCATCCATGCAGACGAATACGCACCTTTATTGGCATCGATTGAAGCTCCCTCTATCGCCCCGAAATGTTCCGCCAATGCACCCGCCATAGCGACCAGCCCACCGTTAGCCACCAGTTTGGCTACATTATAGAAAGCGCCTTGCACACCGATATATTTCGCCTGATCCTCTTTGTTCAGTTCCGCCATATATACACCGTCGCAAGCAATATCATGTGTCGCGCCGCTAAAAGCAATCACCGCCATCGTCGAAATACTGATAGCGAAGAAATAATCGAAGAATAAAGAAAAGGCCACCACTCCAAACAACACTCCGCTCAACAATTCGGTCACCAGTACGAAGAATTTCTTTGTCCGGAACATCTCAAGAAAAGGACTCCACAAGAATTTCAGCGTCCAAGGCATCATAATAAGGGAAGTCCAGAATGCGATTTGCGTATCCGACACTCCCAGATCCTTAAACATAAATACGGAAACCAGATTAATGGCAATAAAGGGAAGTCCCATTGCAAAGTAAGCGGTAGGAACCCAGCAAGCCGGGTTAATAGTCTTTCGTTGAGAAGCAGTTTTATTCTGTTGCATAAATCATAGTATATAGATGAATAAACTCATTTTTCTGACCCATCTATATATAATACAACTAAAGGGAGGAAACTACTAACGTTTCCCCCCTCTTTTTTTTCATTTATTATCATTTCCGCCATAAATATCCGTTTTACTAAAAAAAAGTTATACCTTCGTTTAGTAAGGTTATACCTTAAAATGTACTACTACTGAATAAGCGCTTATTGAATTTGTTTTTAAGTGTAACCTTTAAATTTATAAATTATGAGAAACATTGATACATAAGACCTTTGTACGAAAGTAGTAATTCAATTTACTGATTTCTAATAAGAAAACCCAAAAATTATTTCTAACTAAAAAGAATAAGATGAAAGAAATTATAAAACACAAGTTTTCATACTTGTTATTCTTCCTTTTGTTGGTTTCGTCTTTTGCTTCCGCTTATGGGCAAGAACGGACAATCACTCTTAATCTGTCGAAAGTACCTCTGAATACTGCATTGAAAGAAGTTGAAAAGCAGACTTCGATGTCGATAGTTTATAACTCAAGTGATATCAATATTAACCGCATCGTATCTATCAAAGTAAAAAAAGAGTCCCTCGCTAATGTCATGAGCATATTGTTCAAGGGGACCAATGTCAGTTTTTCAATAGTCAATAATCATATCGTACTTTCTGCAAATAATAAGAAGGAAGAACAGCAGAAAAAAGTTCCTGTTACGGCAAGCGGTACCATAACAGATGCGCAAGGTGAACCTCTAATTGGTGTAAGTGTCTTGATAAAAGGAACTTCCAACGGTACCATTACCGATATGGACGGAAACTTCAAGATACAGGCATCCAAAGGTGATGTGCTGGAAATTTCTTACGTAGGCTATGCCACCCAGACAATCACGCTGGTCAATGCACAACCCTTGAAAATCACAATGGGAGAAGACGCGCAGGCACTCGATGAGGTTGTTGTCACAGCTTTGGGTATCAAGCGTGCCACAAAAGCATTGAGTTACAATGTGCAAGAAGTAAAAGGTGACGAGCTTACTACGGTGAAAGACGCTAACTTCATGAACTCACTGGCAGGCAAAGTAGCCGGTGTGAACATCAATGCTTCTTCTTCCGGTGTGGGCGGTGCAACTCGTGTAGTGATGCGCGGTACCAAATCCATATCCTCAGACAACAACGCATTGTACGTAATCGACGGTGTACCCATTTTCAACATCAACAAAGGTGATATAAGCGGACAATATTCAGTTCAGCCGAGAGGAGAGGGAATATCCGACATCAACCCGGAAGACATAGAAAGCATGTCCGTCCTGAGTGGTCCTGCAGCCGCCGCATTATATGGTTCCAATGCTGCATCCGGTGTGATTCTGATCACCACCAAGAAAGGAAAAGAAGGCACGGCCAAAGTCACAATTTCAAACAATTCGACTTTCTCGTCTCCTTTTATCATGCCGGAATTCCAGACTTCGTATATCAACCGTGCCGGATCTTTCGCATCTTGGGGAGACAAAGCACCTTCCATGTTCGGCAGTTACGACCCGAAAGACTTTTTTAACACAGGCACAAACATTCAGAACAACATTTCATTATCAGTAGGTAGTGACAAGAACCAAACATACCTGTCCGTTGGGACAACAAACGCAACAGGTATCATTCAAAACAGTAAATATGACCGTTACAACTTCACAGTAAGAAATACGACAAGTTTTTTGAAAGATAAGATGACTCTGGATGTAGGTTTCAGCTATATTGTCCAGGAGGATAGAAACCTAATGGCACAAGGCGAATATTTCAACCCGCTTCCGGCAGTATATTTATTTCCGCGTGGAGAGAATTTCGAATCAGTCAGAATGTATAAGACCTATGATGAGACTCGGAAAATAGACGTTCAAAACTGGAGTTGGGGAGATCCCGGTTACAGTATGAAGAACAATCCGTATTGGGTAATCAATGAAATGAATCACGGTATAAAGAAGCAGCGTTATATGGCCAATGTCAATCTGAAGTATGAGATTCTCGATTGGCTGAATGTCGCAGGTCGTGTGCGTATAGACAATGCCACCAATGATTTTACAGACAAGAGAAGTGCTACTACAGACACTTACTTTACCGATGGTTCCGACTATGGTTTTTATAAATATTACAAAGCGGACGACCGACAGGTTTATGCGGATATCATGGTCAATATAGACAAACGTTTCAAAGACTTTTCTTTGAGTGCTAATATTGGCGGTAGTTTCACGCAGACCTATTATGATGAAAAGGGATTTCAGGGAGGTTTGAAGGATATGTCCAATGTATTCAGTCTATATAACATGAATACAGTGCTGGATAAAGATACCTATCCGGTGGAAGACGGTTACAAACAACGGACCAATTCTGTTTTTGCAAGTGCGGAACTTGGCTGGAAGAGTATGTTATATTTAACACTGACAGGACGTAATGACTGGGACTCCGCGTTAATAAACACCGAGCGGTCATCATTCTTCTATCCGTCTGTCGGACTTTCCGGTGTTATTTCCGAGATGGTGAAATTGCCTACATTCATTTCTTACTTGAAAGTGCGCGGCTCATTCGCATCCGTAGGTACTGCCATTCCCCGCAATCTGTCTTCTAAAAAGACATACAAGTGGGAACCATCTACAAGCCAATGGAAATTACAGACTTATCGTCCGTTACCTAAATTATATCCGGAACGCACCAACTCTTGGGAAGCCGGTCTGAATGCAAAATTCTTCCGTAACTCATTGACCTTAGATGTCACTTGGTACAAAGCGAATACCCGCAAGCAGACTTTCTTAGTTCCATTATCGGGAACGGCTGTCTATGCTGCTATGTATGCGCAGTCCGGTAATATCGAAAATCAAGGTATGGAGTTCACTTTGGGATACAATAAGAAATGGGGTGATTTTGGCTGGAGCTCTAGCTTGACATACAGCTTCAATAAGAATAAGATTGTTGAACTGCTGGATGATGCAGTAGATGACGAAGGCAACCATTACACTTTGAAAGAAATCGATAAAGGCGGTATCGGGTCTGCTAAGATAATCCTGCGCAAAGGTGGAGATATGGGAGATATGTATGTAACCAACCGTTTGAAACGTGACCAGGAAGGCAACATCTACATAGACAAAGCCACCCAGAACGTGAAAAAGGAAGACATAAAGAATTCTGACGAATTTATTCATGTAGGCTCCGTTTTGCCGAAAGGTAATATGGGATTCCGTAATGACTTCTCATATAAAGGTATCAATTTAGGATTCATGCTTTCCGCTCGTTTTGGCGGTATCGTCATGTCACCGACTCAAGCCGTGATGGATCAGTTCGGAGTATCCAAGACTACAGAACTGGCACGTGAAAGTGAAGGTATCGCAATCAATAACGGTTTGGTAGATACTCAGACTTTCTATACGGAGACAGCGGGAGTAAGCGGTCTGATGTCCAATTATATATACAGCGCCACCAATGTACGTTTGCAGGAAGTGTCTGTCGGATATGCATTCCCGGCTAAATGGTTTAACAACAAATGCAATCTTAGTCTGACATTGACCGGGCACAATCTGTGGATGATTTACAATAAAGCTCCGTTCGACCCGGAATCAACTGCTTCTACTGGTACTTATTATCAGGGTATCGACTACTTTATGCAACCCAGTCTGAAGAGTTGGGGATTTAATGTAAAAATACAGTTCTAATGATTAAAAATAAAGAAATGAAAATATATAAATACTTAACACGGATTTCCATTGCAAGCTGTATGCTTTTCGGTGTTTCTATATTTCAGGGATGTATGGAAGACAGCTTGAATGATCCCACCGGAAAGGTTTCGGAAGAAGAGATCGGCAGGGATGGTTTTGCAGCCAATGCTTTTTTCCTGACGCTTTGCGATTATGCGTATCCTATAGCTACCGAGAATATCTATAACACCAACGAATCTTTGATAGGCGACTGCTACGGACGTTATCAGGTAATGGCAACCGATAAATTCAAGAATTCCAATTTTGCGACCTACAATGCACCGGAAGCTTGGCTGAACTATCAATTTGGGGATGACAATGTAATGGTCATGGTATATGGAGCATGGAACAAAATCAAGAATCTGACTCAGGGGACAGGTGTCAACTTTGCGTGGGCTCAGATTCTAAGAGTAGCGACAATGCAACGCATGGTCGATATGTATGGGGCCCTCCCCTATTCCCAAATTTCAAGTGATAAGCTCTCTACGCCTTATGACACAATGGAGGAAGCATACCGGGCTATGTTTACAGACTTGACTAACGCCATTAATGTAATGACGAACTATGTAAATGAGTATCCCACCAATAAAAGTATGGCGAAATATGACAAAGTATATGACGGTGACTTCAGGAAATGGGTAAAATTCGCTAATTCATTGAAATTGCGTATGGCAATCAGGGTACGTTTCGCCGCACCGGATTTAGCTGAAGCCATGGCAGTGGAAGCTATTACTCATCCTATCGGGGTTATCCGTTCCAACGAAGATAATGCAACTTCATTGGGAAGCAAAAACCAATTGTACACAGTACTGTGCGAATGGCCCGACCATCGTGTGGCTGCTGATATCGTGTCTTATATGAAAGGATACAAAGATCCCCGTATGGAAAAGTATTTTCAGAAACAGACCATTGGTACAGGATATGATGATTATCTGGGTATGCGTGCCGGATTGTCCTATGGAAATGAAAGTACAGGACCTAAATTCTCTACAATCAAAGTAGGTACGATGGACCGCACATTATGGATGAGTGCTGCCGAAACTACTTTCAATATGGCCGAAGCTGCCATGCTTCATTGGAATATCGGAAAAGAGAGCGCCAAAGACCTGTACAATGCTGCCATCAAACTTTCTTTTGAACAATGGGGAGCAGAAGGTGCCGAAGCATATCTGAATAACGATACATACGCTCAATCCAATTATGCGGACCCTTTCAATCAAGGAAGTGTGGCTGCCGTAAGCACAATTACCATTAAGTGGAAGGACGGAAATGACGAAGAGAATTTGGAAAGACTTATTACTCAGAAATGGATTGCTCTGTGGCCATTGGGACAAGAAGCATGGAGTGAATACCGACGTACCGGATATCCTCATTTCTTCCCTTTGATGAACGGAAATGGTTCAAATCTTCCCGTAGCCAATCGTATACCATTCCCACCGTCGGAATACATCCGCAATGCGGACAACGTGAAGGAAGCTGTACAAAAATTGGGTGCGGACAATTACGAAACCAAAGTTTGGTGGCAAAGAAAAGATAAATAATCTTACATGAAGTATAACTTAACGAGAACTGAAATGAAAAAAATATTCTATTTTATAATACTATTATTCGGGGCCATAGTGGTCAACACCGCTTGTGACGACTGGACGGAAATAGAAACATTGCATTCGCAACCTATGAGCGGAAGCAGTATGTCAGAAGATTATTATGCAAATTTACGCGCATATAAGAAATCTGATCACTCCGTCACATTTGGTTGGTATGGAAACTGGACAGGCAAAGGATCCAGTCTGGAGAATTGCCTAGTCGGACTTCCGGACAGTGTGGATTTTATTTCCATGTGGGGCGGCTGGAAAAGCCCGACACCCGAAATGTTGAAAGACCTGAAATATGTACAGGAGAAAAAAGGGACTAAGGCATTAGTCGTATTCCTTGTATTGGAGATGGGAGACCAAATTACTCCGGAAGAATATAATGCAACCCGTGCAGATCGGCATAAATTCTGGGGATGGGTAGATGGTGACGAAGAAGCCATCAAAGCCTCAATAGTGAAATTCGCGAATGCCATTTGCGATACCATCGACAAATATAACTATGACGGCTTTGATATGGACTGGGAAATAACTACTGCACAACCTTTTGAGACAAACCGTGAAATGGGAAGAGAGGGACGTATTGACGTATTTTTGGATACCATGTCCAAACGTATAGGTCCTAAATCCGGTACAGGAAGGTATCTTGTTGTAGATGGCGAGATTTCAAATTTGCCAGCTAAATATGCCAGCTATTTTGATTATTTCATTACGCAGGCTTATACTTGTACCGATGAACATATACTTAATAGCCGTTTAAGTAATCTGATAGACAAGTATTCATCGGAAGTTCCTGCCGAAGAATTGGCAAGAAAACTTATTGTGACGGAAGATTTTGAGAAGTATGCACAAATGGGAGGATATGATTTTACAGCTCCCGATGGAACAAAAATGAAATCATTGGAAGGCATGGCCCGTTGGAATCCCGTTGTAAACGGTAAAAAGATACGGAAAGGCGGAGTTGGTACTTATCACATGGAATATGAGTTTTATGTACCCGGCTACGAAGGTACCTATCCGTTTTTGCGTAATGCCACTCGAATTATGAACCCTCCTGTAAAATAAACTAAATATCGATAATTATGAAACGAAACAAATATTCAATTATATTGACTGGTATTGTCATATTCCTCATGGGATGTAATGATGCTAAATATGATACGGTTGACAGCATGGTTTATATCAAAGAATCGAAAACGCAAGCCTACATTGCGCAGAAGGTTCCTATCCGAAGCGCCGATTTGCCTGTATATTTCACTCCGTGTGCCGGACAAGCTGTTCCAGAAGATGTAAAGGTTCAGGTTGCCATCAATGAAGCTGTTTTGGAAGCATACAATCAGAGAAACGGCACAGACTATGTATTACTTCCGCAAGAAGGGTACGATGTTGAAAATAATACTGTAACAATCAAACAAGGTGAACAAGATGCACAGGGAATAAAAGTAACTTTCAAGCCGATGACCGAAGAAATGAAGAAATCAGGTAGAAATTACGCATTGCCTGTCAGCATTGCAACCGAAGGAAGTATCAAAACGCTGAAAGGAGCTGATATGATGGTATACATCATGGATCCGTTGAAAACCATATCTGTTCCCGTCATCAACAGAAATAACATTTTGGAGATGCAAATGCGTCAAGATTATGCACTAAAAGAATGGGCAGTAGAATTCAGAATCAGTATTGACAAGTTAGGCAAAGAAATAGGTCAATGGAACAATCAAGCTTTATTTGCCGCATTCGCTCCAGCTGGAAAAACAGGAGAAATCTATACGAGATTCGGTGATACTACTATAGAAGGAAATCGGCTTCAAGCAAAGAATCAGGATAGTCAGATGAATACTAATATGTTATTTAATACAGATACATGGTATCATTTAGCTTTTGTAAACGATGGCACCAAACTTACAACTTATATAAATGGTGTGAAAGACTCGGAAAAGGCCATGAAAGGCATCGTTACTAATTTAGGCAAGAATAAATTTACCTTTGGTAATCCTGATGAAAGACAATATTTAGTGGCAAACGTAAAGGTGAGCGAATTACGATTCTGGACAAAAGCAATTACTCCTACCCAAATTCTAAATAATATGTTTAATGTGAATCCAGGGTCAGATGGTCTGGAAGCATACTGGAGATTGGATGAAGGAGAAGGAAATGAATTCCGTGATTATACCGGACATGGAAATGTTTGTACCTCATCTGGTACCACTCGTTGGATAAAAAATATTATAGCTGATAACAAGCCCGACAAGGACGTTGAAAATGTAGAATAACTTAAAATATAGATTATGAATCACATAAATTATAGAAAATACAGTCTGATTGCAATTAGCCTGATAAGCCTCTGCCTTTTCAGTGCTTGCGATGAGGATGAATACGAAGAGAAAACCGTTGGAAACGATACCATTCAGAAAGTATACTTGAGTAATGGGGTATCTCCTATGGACTTTATGGATATGGTTATGCAGTTCAATCCTTCCGATATACCGGACAAGGCGGAGTATAAAGTGCCGGTAAGAATTACTTCTCCTTTATCCACAGATGTTACCGTTACGTTAGAGATAGGAGATTTGGAAGCAGTGACTACTTATAACGCTACACATGGTACAAAGTATGCGCTTCCGGTAGAAGGTACTTATGAATTCACTAAAAATACAGCTACTATAAAAGCCGGAGATTATGTATCGGCAGATTCTGCCTGTCTTACGCTTTCCAATTTTGCAGCAATGAATTTGTCCGGCAAATATTTATTTCCGATGAAACTGAAAGATGTCTCGGATAGTAAGGTTGCGTTAAGTACCAATATGAATCAGATGTATTGTGCGCTTATCAATAATTGTATCAATGTAGATCCGGGAGAATCAGAATTGGGAAATGGGACATTTATAGCTGACCGTAATTGGTATATTGATTCCACACCCTATAGCAGAGATGTCGCGTATCTTGTTGATGGAAAAGATGCTAATGTCAATAAATATGATAAATGGCTTGTAACCGGGCACGATAAAGAGGTTACTTTAGTTTTTAATTTTAAAAAGGAAGTAACATTCAACGGAATATCGATGGGAACTACTACGGCATTTAGTAATAAGGCAAATGTGAAGAACGTCGATATATATACAAGCGAAAATAAAAATGATTGGAAATTGGTAGGAAGTAAATTATTTCCTCAACCCGACAAGATCAAAAATAACATAGTAAAATTTTATACCCCTATAACAACACAATATCTCAAATTGCACTTCCTTGATTCATGGCAACAAAATTCTTATGGAGAGTATCAGATTGGAATCTCAGAATTCAATCTGATAAAATGGCCTGAATAATACATCTAATAAAAAAGCGGAGAATTAATCTCCGCTTTTTTATTATTTAGACATTAAATAAATTCTACTTTTGATACAATCTACATATCCTTGATGTTGCTTTCGAGATATTAAGTGTATATAAATACTTCTATCAGCTTTTATTTCAAGAGGAGTGTTTATATAATCATCAATACCATTTGATGTTATGTATCTATCAAACATTCTAGAAAATAGATTACTTCTAAACTTCTGGGGAGATGTAAATTTGTCTCTCCGAGGAATATCATGCATATCGTCGCAGTAAAAATAGAGTATGGAGTTAGAATTATCATTTATAACCCCTGCTATAAATTGTGATATTTCCGTTAAGACTTTAGCTGTTGTCTTATGATTGCCAGATACCCTTTCTAAGGTAATTTCTACAAGATTTACACCATTTAAAAAGGCTATGTCCTCTTCATCAAAAAGAGTATCCATAGCCATACTTTCAATTAAAACAAGATATTCGTCTCCTTCACTTGTTTTTATAGGGTGAGTGACTTTCATTGCTTGTTCTTAGGAAAATAAAAATCTTTCTTTTCTTTCAATTCTTTTAATTGAGCCATTTTCCTATCTCTTAGCTTATTCATAAGCATAACAAGTGGTTTAGAAGGATTTTCTATCACCATTGTTTCCTGCGTGTAAGGTGAGGTTCTCATATTTATATATGTTTATCAATGTGCAAATATACAAATACAATCTCAAACATTAAGAAGATGAGTCTTAAATTGGATATTTCCAATAGTTATTTAACTATCTTCAATATCAATATATTAATTATTAACAATTACATTCTCTCTTCATCGTTTTATCAATAACAAGAATACTCAAAAAGCTATCTCTTTCTCAACCGGATAGTCCTTCCTTCTTTCTTATAGCTGAAATGATGTGTATGCATCAGCACATTCAGGATCTCATCAGAGGTGCTATCCGTAGAAAACTCACCGGTGAAGCGTTCGGTCTTCAACGTTTCATCTTCATAGATAAATTTAATATCATACAGCTTTTCCATGATATTGGTGATTTCCAATAAGTAATTCTGCTTGAACATCAACTTCCCTTTAATCCATAAAAGAACATCTGTCGGCTGGTTATATTCGATCAGTTCCGCCTGATAAGTATCTGTATCGATATTCAATGTCTGTCCCGGTTTCAGCACATATCCGTTATTCTCCGTGCGCGGAGAATCTACTTGGACCTTACCTTGAAGCAAGGTAGTCACTACCCTATTCTCTTCCTTGCGGGCACGTACATTAAATTTTGTGCCCAGTACGCGGGTTCTGATTTGCTTGCTGTTTACAATAAAAGGTGCATATTTGTCATGAGTCACCTCAAAATAGGCTTCACCCGACAAGTCCACCTCACGCTCCGAACTCCAGAAGGAATTGTGATAAACCAATCTGGAAGATGCATTCAGCCACACTTTACTGCCATCCGGTAATACCGTTTGCGCCCGCTGGCCTGCAATGGTCAGCACCTCGTAATCCGAAAGTTTGTTGGACAGCAACCCCCAAGTGATTCCACCCGCAACAACAAGCCCGGTGAAGAAAGCGGCAGCCACAGTGGCATAACGCCCCCAACGGACAGGCATCCCTTTCCGTTGATTCTTTTTCTCCTTCTCCCTGATTGCCGATTTCAAATTCTTTAATGATGCCTCTGTATCCACAGTATTCATCACCGCTACACGGTCGCCTACAAAAAGAGTATAGTAAAGTTGCTCCAGAACTTTCCGGTTTTCCGGTGCTTTTTCGCACCATGCTTCCACCAGTCCTGCTTCCTCGTCACTACATTCACCTCGCAAGTAGGCCAACAAGATCATTTCATCCATGTTCTATTCAATCTTTTTACAATATAAAAATAATACCTTTGTAGTTATACAGTTGGCGATGCAAATATACTAAACTAAGAAAGAAAAAAATTTTTTCTCGTGTTTTTATTTCTTTATCTCTACTTCTTTGACTATTTTTGTCTTACATTAAAAAAATGATAATGCCGCAACCTCCGATATCTTTCGATATTAACAACAATAAGTCCATCATCACCGCCCTCAGAGCAGGAGACGAAAATGTTTTTGACGCAGTCTACCGCTACTATTTCCGGAGGCTGTGCGCTTTTTGTTCCCAATATGTCTATGAACAGGAGGAGATTGAGGAGATCGTACAAGAAACAATGATGTGGTTGTGGGAAAATCGCAGCAGCCTTTTGCCGGAACTGACATTGAAAACCTTACTTTTCACCATCGTAAAGAACAAGGCTCTCAATCGTCTTTCCCATTTTGAGATCAAACGAAGAGTACATCAGGAAATCATAGAGAAATACGAAGGCGAATTCAATAACCCTGATTTCTATCTGGGCAACGAGCTTTTCCGACTCTACGAAGAAGCATTGAGGCAACTTCCCAAAGAGTGTCGTGAAGCATACGAGATGAATCGTAGCCAGCATCTCACCCATAAAGAGATAGCAGAGAAACTGAATGTCTCCCCGCAGACTGTAAATTACAGGATCGGACAAGCCTTAAAGTTACTCCGAGTGGCTTTAAAAGACTATCTCCCTCTATTACTGCTCTGTTTCGGACCGGACTTTATGAAAAAATTCTATTAACAGATTTACAATAAGCATGAGTGAACTTTTAGTATATAAGGCTTCCGCCGGTTCGGGTAAAACGTTTACCCTTGCAGTGGAATACATTAAATTATTAATCCTCAATCCGCGTGCCTACCGTCAGATTCTGGCCGTTACCTTTACCAATAAGGCGACGGCTGAAATGAAAGAGCGTATTCTCAGCCAGCTATACGGCATTCAGATAGGTGACAAAGATTCCCAAGCCTATCTCGACCGGATAAAAAAAGAAACCGGAAGGACGGAGCAGGAAATACGGGAAGCGGCGGGAGTCGCTCTCGGCTATATGTTGCACGATTACAGCCGTTTCCGGGTGGAAACCATCGACTCGTTCTTTCAATCCGTCATGCGTAACCTGGCGCGGGAACTGGAACTCAGCCCGAATCTGAATATCGAACTGAACAATACCGAAGTGCTCAGCGATGCGGTAGACAGCATGATTGAGAAACTCGGTCCCACCTCCCCTGTCCTCGCATGGCTACTGGACTATATCAACGAACGGATTGCCGACGACAAGCGTTGGAATGTATCGGATGAGGTGAAAAGTTTCGGCCGCAATATCTTTGACGAGGGCTATATTGAAAAAGGGGAAGGACTTCGGAAGCGGTTGCGCAATCCGGACACCATCAAGGAATACCGCAAGCAACTGAAAGAGCTGGAAACCGAAGTGCTGGAAGAAATGAAAGGTTTCTATGATCATTTTGAGGAGGAATTGGAAGGCCATGCGCTAACCGCCGACGATCTGAAAAACGGTTCACGCGGAATCGGCAGTTATTTCCGTAAACTGAATAATGGTATCTTAGGAAACGATATCCGCAATGCGACTGTGGAGAAGTGTCTGGAAGATGCAAAGAACTGGGCGGCAAAAAGTTCTTCCCGCTACACGGACATCATCGCTTTGGCAGATTCCAGTCTGATACATATCCTGGAGGATGCGGAAAAGCTCCGTTCAAAAAATAACCTGTTGCTGAACAGTTGCCGACTGTCTCTGCAACATCTCAATAAAGTGCAGCTTCTTGCCAATATCGACGAGGAAGTGCGCCAACTGAACCACGATAACAACCGTTTCTTATTGTCGGACACCAATGCCCTGCTTCATCAATTGGTGAAAGACGGTGATTCTTCTTTTGTATTCGAAAAGATAGGAACCAATATCCGCAACGTGATGATAGACGAGTTTCAGGATACCAGCCGAATGCAATGGGGGAATTTCAAACTGCTTTTGCTCGAAGGGCTTTCGCAAGGAGCGGACAGCTTGATTGTGGGAGATGTCAAACAGTCCATTTACCGTTGGCGGAATGGTGACTGGGGGATTCTGAATAGTCTGAACGACCGCATTGAGCATTTCCCCATCCATGTAAGGACATTGGCTACCAACCGGCGGAGCGAAACCAATATCATCCGTTTCAACAACCGTGTTTTTACTGCCGCCGCCGATTATCTGAACGGGATATACCGCAGTCAGTTGGGCGAAGACTGCAAGGATTTGCAGAAAGCCTACGCTGATGTTGTGCAGGAATCTTCCAAGGAAACGGAAAAGGGTTACGTGAAGGTTTCGTTCCTCGAACCCGATGAGGAACATGACTATACCGAACAGACATTGATCAGCTTAGGTGAAGAGGTGAACCGTCTTCTCTCCTCCGGCGTACGGCTGAATGATATAGCGATTCTCGTGCGGAAGAATAAGAACATTCCCCGCATTGCCGATTACTTTGACAAGGAGCTGCATTATAAGATCGTGTCGGACGAAGCTTTCCGCCTTGACGCCTCGCTCGCTATCTGCATGATGTTGGACGCCTTGCGTTATCTCTCCGACGGAAACAACAAGATAGCGCGTGCCCAACTTGCTGTGGCTTATCAGAACGAAGTGCTGCGGAAAGGGCTGGACTGGAACACGCTCCTACTCCTTCCCGTAGAGAATTATCTTCCTGCCGCATTCCTTGAGAAGCTGGAAGAACTGCGGTTAATGCCTCTCTACGAACTTTTGGAGGAACTTTTCAGTATCTTCGAGATGAACCGCATCAGCGATCAGGACGCTTACCTGTTCGCCTTTTTCGATGCAGTGACGGATTATCTGCAAAGTAACTCTTCCGAGCTCGACGGATTCATCCGTTATTGGGACGAAACGTTGTGCGGCAAGACGATTCCAAGCGGTGAGGTGGAGGGTATCCGCATCTTCTCCATACACAAATCCAAAGGACTGGAGTTCCATACGGTACTTCTTCCTTTCTGCGACTGGAAGTTGGAGAACGAGACGAACAGTCAGCTTGTGTGGTGTACCCCGCAGGTGGCTCCGTTCGATGGGCTGGATATCCTTCCCATTAATTATTCCACACAAATGGCGGAATCTATCTACGGGGATGATTACTTGAACGAACGCCTGCAACTTTGGGTGGATAACCTGAATCTGCTCTATGTTGCCTTCACCCGTGCAGGAAAGAATCTCATCATCTGGAGCAAGAAAGGCCAAAAGGGTACAATGTCGGAATTATTGGCGAATGTTCTTCCGGTCGTGGCGCTGAAAGAGGATATAGAATGGGACGAAGAGTGTTACGAGCAGGGTGAACTTTGTTCTTCGGAAGAAGAAAAGGCCAAGACTTCGACCAACAAACTTACTCAAAAACCGGAGAAACGTCCTATCCGTATGGAATCCATGCGGCACGACATCGAGTTCCGCCAATCCAACCGTTCTGCGGACTTTATTCAGGGCATTGAGGAGGAAGATTCCGACGATCGTTTTATCAATCGTGGCCGTTTGTTGCATACCTTATTCTCCGCCATTGAGACGGAAGAAGACATCGATTCCGCTATCGACCGCCTTGTCTTTGAAGGGGTTATCCGGGATGATGAAAAAGAGGGAATGGTGCGCGAAGTGGTGCAAAAGGCTTTCTCTTCCCCCGAAATACAGGATTGGTACTCAGGAGAATGGACGTTATTCAGCGAATGTGCCATCATCTATAAGGAGAAAGGTGTGCTGCAAACCCGCCGTCCGGACCGTGTGATGATGAAAGAGAATCAGGTGGTTGTTGTAGACTTTAAGTTTGGCAAGGAGAATCCTAAATATAACAAGCAGGTGAAGGGATATATGCAGTTACTTTCTAAGATGGGGTACGAAAATATTACCGGTTATCTGTGGTATGTGGATGAGGAGAGGATAGAAAAAGTATAAATACTGAGTAAAATTAAAATATATGGCTAAAATTAAAGTCCAAAATACAGAAGTAACCATCATCACATACGATGAGAAAGACTATATCTCCCTGACCGACATGGTACGTAATATAGAAAACGGGTTAGCTCTTATTGAAAAATGGTTACGCAATAAGAACACAATAGAGTTTCTTGGAATATGGGAAGAAATGTATAATCCTGAATTTAATTCCCCCGAATTCGAGGGAATTAAAAATGAAGCAGGGTTAAACCGTTTTATCCTTTCCGTAAAACAATGGGTAGAAAAGACTAAATCGAAAGGTATTATCGCCAAAGCAGGTCGTTACGGTGGAACCTATGCACACAAAGATATAGCTTTTGAATTCGCATCTTGGGTATCACCACAATTCAAACTCTATCTGTTAAAAGAGTTCCAACGATTGAAAGAACAGGAACAAGCCCAACTTGGATGGACAGCAAAACGAGAACTTTCTAAGATTAATTACCACATTCATACCGATGCTATTAAGCAAAACCTCATCCCTGCCGAAGTAACAGCCAAACAGGCGAGTATCATTTACTCTGATGAAGCTGATATGTTGAATGTAGCTATGTTTGGTATAACTGCCAAGATGTGGCGTGAACGATATCCTCAGCTCAAAGGAAATATACGTGATTATGCCTCTATTAATGAGCTGATTTGTCTTTCCAATATGGAAAATCTTAATGCCGTATTCATTGAACAAGGTATACCACAAGGTGAACGACTTATAAAACTCAACCAAGTGGCAATTCAACAAATGCGGGTATTAGAAGAGAATGGAAACAGAAAACTATTAAAATAATCAATATACATCCCACAATTATATATTCAATATGCAACCATTTCTCCAACTAGTCGCCCATGACTTATATACGAAAATAGGAAACAACCTGTCGCGCACCGTGCTCGTTTTCCCCAACAAACGCGCTAACCTGTTTTTTAACGAATACCTGGCAGAAGAATCCGACCAACCTATCTGGTCGCCTGCCGCCATGAGTATCAGTGACCTGTTGCAGAAACTATCCGTACAAAAGGCAGGGGATCCGATTCGTTTGGTTTGCGAGCTTTATAAAGTATTCAAAGAAGAGACCGGAAGTCGGGAGACGCTGGACGATTTCTACTTCTGGGGTGAACTGCTGATTAGCGATTTCGACGACGTAGACAAAAATATGGTGGATGCAGACAAGCTGTTCAGCAATCTGCAAGACCTGAAGAACCTGATGGACGACTACGAATTTCTCGATGAAGAACAGGAAGAAGCCATCCGGCAATTCTTTCAGAACTTCTCCATCGAACGGCGTACCGAACTTAAGGAAAAATTCATATCCCTTTGGGACAAACTGGGTATTATCTATCATCGTTATCGGGAGAACCTTGCCGAACTGGGCATTGCCTACGAAGGTATGCTTTACCGGAACGTTATCGAACAACTCGATACCGACCGGCTCAAATACGATAAATACGTATTCGTCGGTTTCAACGTACTGAACAAAGTAGAGAAAGAATTCTTCCAAAAGCTGCAAAAAGCCGGGAAAGCCATGTTTTATTGGGATTACGACCTCTTCTATACCCAACGAATCTCCAAGCACGAAGCCGGAGAATTTATCAAACGCAACCTCATCGACTTCCCCAACGAACTGCCGGAAAGTTATTTCGACATCTTCCGGAAGCCGAAAAAGATACGTTATATCTCCGCTTCCACCGAAAATGCACAAGCCCGCTTCCTGTTCTCCCAGACAGCCCAGATGGGCAGCGAAAAGGAAAATGCCATCGTGCTCTGCAACGAAGCCCTGCTCCTCCCCGTGCTTCACTCCATCCCACAGGATGTGCAAAACGTAAATATCACTATGGGATTCCCATTGGCGCAAACTCCGGTGTACAGCTTCATCAACGCAGCTATGGAATTACAGACCAACGGCTATCGACCGGATACCGGACGTTTCACCTACGAAGCCGTATCAAAAATATTAAAACACCCCTACACCCGGCAACTATCGGATCATGCCACCCGTCTGGAACGCGTGTTGACAAAGACCAACCGTTTCTATCCGCTCCCGTCGGAACTGAAAAAAGATGATTTTCTGACTATCCTTTTCACTCCGCAAAGCAATATCAGGGAGTTATGCGACTACCTGCTCCGATTAATCAAAAGCATATCCATCCTCTATCGCAAAGAAGGGGAATATGACGATATTTTCAACCAGCTATATCGGGAATCCATCTTCCAGAGTCACCTGAAAATAAACAGATTATACAGTCTGATAGAAAGCGGGGAATTAAGCGTGCGTACCGATACTCTGAAACGTCTTATCACCAAAGTGCTGACCGCTTCCAATATCCCCTTCCACGGAGAACCGGCTATCGGACTGCAAATCATGGGAGTGTTGGAGACACGTAACCTCGATTTCCGCAATCTTATCATGTTGTCACTCAACGAGGGGCAACTTCCGAAAACCGGTGGAGAGTCCTCTTTCATCCCCTACAACCTCCGCAAAGCCTTCGGCATGACGACCATCGAACATAAAAACGCAGTATACGCTTACTACTTCTACCGTCTGATTCAACGGGCAGAGAATATCACGCTGCTCTACAACACCTCTTCGGACGGACTGAATCGTGGCGAAGAGTCCCGTTTCATGCTGCAACTGCTGGTGGAAGGTCCGCACGAGATCACCCGCGAGTATCTGGAAGCCGGACAATCTCCGCAAAACACGCTGGAGATACAAATAGAAAAAACTCCGGAAATACTGAGACGGCTTTACCGTGCCTACGACACTGCCCAGCCCGAATCCGTTATCCTTTCTCCTTCTGCCCTCAACACTTATCTTGATTGTCGGCTGAGGTTCTATTACCGATACGTTGCCGGACTGAAAACACCGGATGAAGTAAGTGCGGAAATCGATTCCGCCCTGTTCGGAACAATCTTCCACCTCTCCGCCCAACTGGCTTATACTGACCTGACAGCCAACGGAAAAATGATTCAGAGAGAGGACTTGGAACGTCTGCTGCGTGACGAAATAAAGCTGCAAGGCTATGTAGACCAAGCCTTCAAGCAGGAACTGTTCAAAGTCGCACCGGAAGAGAAGCCCGAATACAACGGTGTGCAGCTCATCAATTCCAAAGTAATCGTTTCTTACTTGAAACAGTTGCTTCGTAACGACCTGCAATACACTCCTTTCGAGATGGTCGCTATGGAGAAAAAGGTATCGGAGAAGATAACCATACAGACTGCCTTAGGACCTTTAACGCTCCGTCTCGGCGGAACAATCGACCGCATGGACGCCAAAGAAGGTACATTACGTATCGTAGACTATAAAACAGGAGGAAGCCCGAAGATTCCTGCCAATATCGAGCAACTGTTCACTCCTTCGGAAACGCGTCCCAATTATATCTTCCAGACGTTCCTGTATGCTGCCATCATGAGCCGGAAACAGCCTTTAATGGTAGCTCCCGCCTTGCTTTATATTCATCGTGCCGCCTCAGAAAGCTATTCACCTGTTATCGAAATGGGAGAACCCCGCAAACCGAAAATACCGGTAAATAACTTCGCTTTCTTTGAAGACGAGTTCCGTGAACGCCTGCAAGCCTTGTTGGAGGAAATATTTGATGAGAAAGAACCTTTCACGCAGACAGAGGACATAAAGAAATGTGCATACTGCGATTTCAAGGCAATCTGCAAGAGATAGTTTCACCACAGATTACACGGATTAACACAGATTAAGAAGAGATTAAACGTGAATTGAAGAGGAGGATAAAAACGCAGATTACGCAATTTGCGTTTTTCCTTTTTTAATCTGTGCTAATCCTCTTTTTTAATTTGTGTTAATCCTCTTTTTCCTTTTTAATCTGTGTTAATCCGTGTAATCTGTGGTGCACTCTACAGCAGCGGCACCGAGAAACTGAATGTAGATCCCTCTCCCTTCTTCGAAGTAAACCAGAGTTTGCCTCCATTCTTGACGATGAAATCCTGGCACAGCAGCAATCCCAGTCCCGAACCTTCCTCGTTGTTAGTGCCGAAGGTACTGAAATGCGTATCCGTATGCAGCAGTTTCTTTTGGTTCTCCTCATCGATACCGCAGCCACTATCCTTCACGCTGACGATAGCCATACCGTCCTCCTCAGTCAGTGACACCAGCACTTCCGAGCCCTCATTACTAAACTTGATTGCATTACTTATCAAGTTGCGGATCACCGTCTTAAGCATATCTATATCCGCACGGACAACTACGGGGACCACAGGCATATCCTGTACAATTTTAATGTTCTTCAGACCGGCCACCATCGTAAAGATCTCACTTACACTCTCTACGACTTCCACCATATTGAACTCCTGATAAACCACCTTCAACTTACCGATCTGACTCTTCGTCCATTTCAGCAAATTATCGAGCAGTGAGAACACATCCTCAGTGGTCTGGTTCGCCATTGTCAGCAACTCATACATCTCCTCACCGATTGTCTCGCTGGGCAGATTCAGAATCAGCATATTCAGCACCATCTTGATAGAACCCATCGGCGAACGCAAGTCGTGCGCAATCACAGAATACAGCTTGTCACGTCCCATGATCGTCTTACGCAATTCCTCCGTCTGCGCCACGATGATCCGTTTGGCGGCAACCAGCGAAATCTGGTGCGTCACACGGATGATCAGTTCCTCCTTATTGAACGGTTTGGAGATAAAGTCATTACCTCCCACCTGAAATCCCTTCACTATATCCGCCGTGCTATTCAGCGCAGTCAGGAAAATGATAGGAATATCAGACATTTCGGGATCAGCTTTCATCTGCTTCGCCACGTCAAACCCACTGATGTCCGGCATCATGACATCCAACAGCACAAGGTCCGGTTTCTCTTTCTTCACCTGCGCCAAAGCCTCCGTACCGTTGCTGGCGGTTACAATCTGAAATTTCTCATTGTTCAATAGCACCTTCAATAAAAGTACATTTGAAATGACATCGTCCACAATGAGGACTTTATATTCGGAAGGATTAATTTCCACATTCATAATTATCTCCTTATTTATTCGTTTTAGATCCCTTAAAATACTCAATCATGCGGCTCAGCCCATCTTCCAGTTCGATGGTAGGCTCCCAACCGAGTTTTTTCCTTGCCAGCGTTATATCCGGCTGCCGTTGCTTGGGATCATCGTTCGGCAATGACTTGAACACTATCTTCGAAGAAGAACCCGTCATGGCGATTATCTTTTCCGCCAACTCCTGTATCGAGAACTCATTCGGATTGCCGAGATTCACAGGACCGGTAAAATCGTCCTCCGTCTCCATCATCCTTATCATTCCCTCTATCAGATCATCGATATATTGGAAACTGCGCGTCTGCTTTCCATCTCCATATATCGTGATATCTTCATTGTTCAATGCCTGCAGAACGAAGTTTGAAACTACCCTCCCGTCGTTCGGCAGCATACGCGGACCATACGTATTGAATATGCGGATAATCTTCACACGTACATCATTCTGTCGATGATAATCCATAAACAATGTCTCCGCACAGCGCTTCCCCTCATCGTAACAGGAACGGTACCCCACAGGATTTACGTTCCCCCAATAATACTCCGGCTGCGGATGCACAATCGGGTCACCATACACCTCGCTCGTAGAAGCCTGCAACACCTTTGCATCCAGTCTCATCGCCAATCCCAGCATATTGATAGCCCCCATCACCGACGTCTTGGCCGTTTGTATAGGGTCATGCTGATAATGAATGGGAGACGCGGGACAAGCCAAATTGTATATTTCATCCACCTCTGCAGAATATGGGTAAGTGACATCATGCCGCACTACTTCAAAATGGTGATTGCCCATCAGATGAGCGATGTTGTCTTTCGACCCCGTAAAAAAATTATCCAAGCATATCACTTCGTGACCATCGTTTATCAGCCGTGTACAAAGATGAGAACCAATAAAGCCGGCCCCTCCACTTACCAGTATTCTTTTCATTTTATGTATTCTATTGTTTACTAAAGAGACGCTGTCTCCGTTTTGTTTATGGTTACAAATGTAACCGATTTGATTAATATATACAATTTTCAGAAAGGTTATTTTCCAAAAAAGAAAAATTAATAATAGTATACATATCTAATTGCCTGATTACAACACTTTACGCTCCGTTTCCGTCGGGGCAACTTCGTCCGGAATACTAAACTCATGATTGGCAAACAGGTCGGCAAGCCCGGAAATTTGTTTCAAACGCAACAATTCGTCTCGGTCCATACCGATATTCTTCATAATCCACTGATCCGACATCCCCGCCTTGTCAAGTTCGGCAACAATGTTGCACATCAATTCGATGTTGTGCATACCTCTCGCACGGTTGTGGCGGATGGTCGAGCTCATACGGTTGGACAGGTCCTTGTCTATCACGACAATCGGAAGCAGCCCGTTCTCGCGTTTGTAAATCCGTTTCGATGTCTTCAGTACCGTATAGCGGTGGTAACCGTCCACCAGGATATAGCGGTCGGCCTCCTTATCATAATAACACACGCAGGGCATCGTAAATCCATCCTCCCAGATAGACAGTTCGAGCAACTTCATTTCAGGCGGAGCCACCACATTCGGATTATAATCGTTGGCATACACTTTTTCCACAGGCACCGCCTTTACCTCATAAACAGGGCTTTTATCTACACTCATGATACTATGATTCTATATTGTTCCATTATTTGACTTCTTTTGCTCATTTCCTCCTTTGTAGGCGAGAATCCCATGTATTTGCAGGCATGGTCGTTCTTCAGGATGCAGACACACATCCGCTTGTAGGTAGGTATCTCCTTGAATTCCGGGATGTCGATATCATCCTGATATTCCATGCGCACGGGTTTCTTCAACGTTTTATAGTTGCTGTTGTCCATCACGACAATCGGCACTTTGGCGTCAATCAGTTTCTGGATGGTCGAGTCGCTCAGGCAGCCGCCTTTCGTCCGCCAGAAATTCACACTTACCGACAGTTTCCGGAGATAATTCTTCCGTGCCCGCTCCGGCAACGTGGACAGAAGGAAATACATAAACTCCCGCCATGTGTATCCTTCGGGAAGTTTCACCGACTGCCATCCCATAGCGTGGGTACCGCCATACATACCGGTGAAGTTGACTCCGTTCACCCGCCCGATCATCTTGCCCCAAGTGTTGGGATCGAGCACCCGGTAGAGTTGCAGGCTCTCCTGTGCCTCATTGATGAAAGGACTCGCCACACGCTGGCGCTCCAGATTGACACCTGCCCGATAATACAGATCATACAGCGTGTTATAATCCCATTGGAATTTTCCGTTGGCCGTCCATACGTCCGTCGTCTTCCAGTCATAAATAGGGTACGCGTTGTAAATATCGTTGCCCACTTTTGAAGTCCATTTATACTTATGATACATCTGGAATTTGCGGCTCATGTAGATGCATCTCCAGCGGTTGAAACTCTCTTGGGTACGGATTCCGATCAGGCAGCAGGTGCGCACCGCGTCCTTCTTGTTATGCAACCATTGCGCAAAACGCATCTGGAACTCGTAATCCCACATTGACGTATTATAAAAAGGGAAATCCTCCTTTGTCATCGCTTTCTTGGGCATGGAGCGTACCCATATATTCTTCTTGCTGTCCTCCCACGGACGCCAGAAAGACTGATACATAGATGTGCAGGTCGACACCCGGAAAGGAATGCACACTCGGTAAACATCCAGAATATCCTTATTGGCCTCCAATATCCGGTCTACATAGTCGATGGTCATCTTATACTGGATCTCGTAATCCATGTGGAAGACTCCCAGACGTATTTTCAAATTATTCTTCCGGATATAATCAATACACATATTCAGCAGTACCCCACTATCCTTACCTCCGGAAAATGATACATATATATTATCAAACTCGCTAAATATTACTTTCAATCGTTCTTGTGCCAGCTCATATACATTTTTAGTGCCTGCAACTTTTTTCCCCATAAGCCTCCTATCTATACATTTTAACGTAACGTGTCCATTTCTTATCCATGGATGTAAAATCGAACTTTTCGAATATTTCTTTGTCTTGTACAAGTGTGATGGAATGAAGCAGCCAGCTCTCAGGGCCGAAATCTTTTATTATAGCAGGCAGCAGATCGGATAAAATCTCTTCCCGCTCCGTATTTTCAGCTCCTATATAATAATTGTTTATTACAGCCTTTTTCTTGCTCTTCTGTTCCACCGGGATAAATCCCCTCACTTCTTTTCCATCGACCGCAATATACCAGACGTAGTCTTCACTCGTCTTGAACGGGTAATTGTTGTTGGCACGTATCACGTCAGGATCCATAACCAGAGGTGCCAGCAGCCGATATAAACGTTTGTCTTTTCCTTTTAATTGTATTATCTGTATCATATCATTCAATAATGGACATACAAAAATAAGGAAAAAATATCAATTTAGTCGTTTCTGTTCCTAAAACATTTGTTTTCCATGCTTTTATCTTTAGATTTCTATTTTATTCGTACTATCAGCTCACCATACCCCTTTCATTTTTAAAGTAAGTCAGTACGGTAGCGAAACTGAGATATTCCCTTCCGGGAGTGCGCGACCTGCTTCGGAACCGGTAGCGCGCAAAGATAATCTCGCACGCCAGCTCATAATGCACGAACAGATTCAAGCGGTGCTGCAGAAAGTCGAAGAAACGGCTGAAAGAAGCAAAGTACTCCTTTATCTTATCATGACCGATCACTCTCCGCTTGCGGCCTGCCTTTTCCGCGCTTTCCATTACTTCCAGCGCATATTCCAATTGCTTGATCTCCGTTTCCGTATGTTGCATTGTACATTTCATTTCCTCCATCTTCTCTTCCTGACGACGATATTTTTCCCTTTTCTGTTGTAAATGTTTTTGTGCTTCTTTTATTATTTTCGACATCCTAATACCTTTATTTCTATTTAAACCGGACACTACTGTCTGTAAGAGAACAGAAATGCCATATAAAATTTAATACCGAGTGCAAATATAGAGAAGATTGTTTAAATAATTAGATTTTTATTTAAATATTTTCCAACTAATTTCATATTGAAATTACCGACAATAAAAATAACAGTTTATCCCATCATTCGGAGAAAGCATACTTTTGCGCCATAACAAATGAATAAAGGAACATGAAAATTAAATCCTATGACTGGCTGCTTTGCGGCTGCCATGCGTTGTCCGAAGTGGCAATCGCTTATTTTCCGAACTTTCAGTACAACAGTTCAGCGGTGCGAGCTTTTCGCCGGACGATAACAGAACACCCGGCATTGCCGCAACAACTGACGGAAGCGGGATTTACCCCGCACACCCAGACACTTACTCCCCAACAGATTGCCGCCATCGTGAGATGTTGGGGAACGCCTGCGCTGGTATATGAAATGATTAAAGAAAATCCCTATCTTGCCATCCCCAAAATGAGGAAAAAGATATAATGTATTTTAATACATTCTTTATTTATTATATATATTAGTTGCCGGATGGGGTGCCGGAACGCAAAAAACGTGCGTCCGGATTCCCCTTCCTACAAGGCGTTTGAGAGATTTTCAAGGGGTGCCGCGAGGGGTGCCGCTAAATATGGCCCCGAAAACCCCTCCCGCGTATGGTATTAAAGCCCCTCCGGGCGTGAGCTGAAAACATCATTTTGAGCCGGAATGAACCGCAAAATTGCCCGATTCAAATAACCGGTATACCTTTGAGCCGAATTAATAATATTCAGTTATGAACAAATCAATAGCAGAAATGCTGAAAAAGGGCTACATCCTCTTCCCTAAAGTCTTATTCGAGGAACAAATGAAGATGACTAAAAACGCAACGGGCAGTTTCGAAGCGTTCATCTTGGTATTAACCCATGTCAATTACAGCACTGTGACGTGTCGCGTCAACGGTCAGACCTTCGAATGCCGGAGGGGAGAATCGGTGATCTCCCTCACCCACTGGGCGAAAGTGTTCGGATGGAAACTCAGCCGCACACGCCGGTTTTTCGATAGGATGTACGAAGAAGGGATTATTGAAAGAGTGGTCAATCCGTACATCACGCACATCCGTATCCCCGACTATGACTTGCTGATCGGACAGAGACGCCGTGAGGCGGCACGTGAAGAAACAGGTGGTGTCACCTTCGAGGTTTTCTGGGAGAAATATCACGAGGTAACCCAGAAGCAAAGGGTCAATATCGGCCGTGCCAGACGGGAATGGAAGAAACTTTCTCCCCGCGAACGCAGTATGAGCATACGGCAAATTGACGAGTATTACGATCATCTGACGGATACGAAATACTGTATGCAGGCAAGCACTTATCTGTCGGACAAAGCGTTTCTGGATGAATATGATTATTGAAACGATTCATGGATGACATTGTAAACCCGCAGGACGCCGAGCTCGAGGAAATCGTACTCGGCGCCTGCCTTATAGAGAGCAAGGCGATCACATTGGTTGCCGGAATATTGCGCCCGGAAGTGTTCTACATCGAGAAGAACCGTGAAATCTATGCCGCCCTGCAGAGTATGTACCGTGCCGGGCAGGTCATAGACCTCATGACCGTAAAGGAAGAACTCACACGAAGGGGCAAACTCGACTTCATCGGAGGTCCTTATGCACTGGTAAGCATTACCACACGCATAGCGTCCAGCGCGCATCTGGAGTATCACGCCCGTATCCTGCAACAGAAGTATATCCGCCGTGAAGCGATCTTGGGATTCCATAAACTGCTGGCACAGGCTGCCGACGAGACAACGGACATAGCCGACACGCTGGCGGATGCGCATACCCTTCTCGACCAATTGGAAAAGGAATGCGGGATGTCTGAACATCTCCGCTCCATGCTGCAATTGATGGAGGATACTGTGGAACTGATAGAGACACGTGTCGCCTCGAACAAGAACGGAGTTACCGGCTTGCCGACGGGATTCAACGAGCTGAACCGCCTGACGTGCGGCTGGCAACCGGGTGATCTGGTGGTCATCGCCGCCCGTCCGTCAGTGGGAAAGACGGCTTTTGCGCTACATCTGGCACGTGCCGCCGCTTCCGCCGGTTATCACATTGCCGTGTACAGTCTCGAAATGCAAGGGGAACGCTTGGGAGACCGCTGGCTGCTGGCAGCTACGAAGGAGGTTTCTCCCGCCCACTTGCTGAACGGGGCGCTTACTCCGTCCGAACTCCGGGAGGTCCATGAGGCATCGAAGGAGCTGTCGCGCCTCCCTATTTACATCGACGATAATCCGTCGGTGAGCATGGATTATGTCCGCACGTCCGCCAAACTGCTGCAAAGTAAGGGGGATTGCGATTGTCTTTTCATCGACTATCTGCAACTCTGCGACATGAAGAGCGACCAGCACAACCGTAACCGCGAACAGGAGGTGGCTCAAGCGAGCCGGAAAGCGAAAATGATAGCTAAAGAGTTGCATATCCCCGTGATACTTCTCAGCCAGTTGAACCGTAACGTGGAGGGACATCCTGACGGCCGTCCCGCTCTGAGCGACCTTCGTGAGAGCGGGGCTATCGAACAGGATGCCGACCTCGTACTGATGCTTTCCCGTCCCAGCCTGTCCGGTCGTGAGACAGACCGTAGAAGCGGTTACCCGACCGAAGGATTGGGAGTAATCGATATTGCCAAACATCGTAACGGACCTACCGGTGAGATATACTTCCGCCACGACAAGAGTATGACGAAGCTGGTGGATTACGAGCCCGACTTGGAATGGATGAAGAAAAATACCACCCGTTAGGTGACAGCCAGCCGGGAAATCAACTATGCGCAAACGACCGTATCTTTGTGTCTGATCGAGCGGTTGCCTGCATGAAGTCAACCGTATTTATCTAACAAATCGACCGCTCCTTTCAAGTGAAAAGAGCGGTCGTATCGTCCGGGAAGTACCGTTGTCTTGTCCGGAAGAAGCAGTCGTTTTGTTCTGAAAATACGGTCAATTGATGTCCGGATGTTCCCGTGCCGGTACATATCCATCCGGCTCTCCCAGATAGCGCGCGATCAGGCGTACTTCCCGTGCGCTGAACATTTTCAGTTTGGGATGAAAATCTCCCGTTGCGAGCTCCTCCATCAGAGGGGTACAGTTGCGCATCCAGCGGCGGAGTTTCGCCACAGACACATGATCACTCAGCTTGGGGAAATACATCTTCGCCAACTCATTCTTATCGTAACATCTCACACGAAATTTTTCTTCTTCCATTTTCTATTGAGTTATTCTTTGGTTAATGCTATAAAGGTACTCTTTTTTATGCAATGGAGCAAATGTTTAGTCAAAAACAATAACCATCGTTCAGTGTCGTTCGGTGTCGTCCACTCCCCCTTTCGGATGTGGTATCTTTGCAGTGTAATCGATTACAGAACAATTAAAAATCATCAATTAAAAAATTAAATTTATGGCACAAAAGTATGTAGTGGTAGAGCGTAAGAATCCGTTGAAACCACAAGAAGCAGCTAAGTTTTATGCAATGGCACGCAGTAACCGCAGAGTGGATACGGACGAGGTAATCAGCCGTGTGTCGGAGCGTTCCTCCTATTCTATCGGTGAGCTGAAGGGTTGCATCACGGAGTTTTTGTTGGAGATGAAGAATCAGTTGGCGTTGGGTAATATTGTCCTTCTGGGCGATATGGGCAGTTTCCGTGTAACGATTGCCACCGGCAATGCTACGGAAACGGCAGAGAAATTTAAGGCGGCCACCTGTATCAAGACCTCGCGTGTCCGCTTCCGTCCGGGCAATATGCTGCTGGATATGTGTAAGGCGATGAAGTATACGCTGGTCAAGAAAGGGGAAAGCGATGAAGCGGTTGTTCCCGATCCGGACGAGAAGCCGGATAATGGAAACGGCGGCGGTGGAAATCCGGATGACGGCAATAATGGGGAAGCTCCGGATCCGGCAGAATAAAATCTAGGATGTTTGGTGGTATTAATTTAAAAATTCAAAAATTATGAAAAAGTCTATTTGGAAACAAATTTTACAGATCATTATTACAGTAGCTACTTCAATCGTATCTGCTCTGGGTGTAACGTCTTGTATGGGACATATCTAAACGGCCGGATCGAATGAAAGAGTTGAAAGAGTTCTCGTTGAAGGAGGAATATGTGCCGCGCAGCATTTTGTATATCGTTGTGCATTGCAGTGCTACCCGTGCGAATATTCCCTTCACGAAGGAGCAGTTGCTCCAATGCCATCTGAAACGTGGCTTCAAATGTATCGGGTATCATTTTTATGTGACGAAGGATGGCGTGCTGCACCACACCCGCCCGATGAGTGAGATTGGCGCACACGCGCTCGGATTCAACCTGCACAGTTTAGCGATTTGCTATGAAGGTGGACTGGATGAATTGGGTAAGCCGGCGGATACCAGAACCGCTTCGCAAAAAGAAACGCTCCGCCGGGTATTGGGTGAGTTGAAAGGACTGTATCCCGAAGCTAAGATTGTAGGGCATTATCAGTTGAGCGCGAATGTTCATAAAGCGTGCCCATGCTTCGATGCGAGGAAAGAGTATGAGGATTTGTAGGAATAGCGGTTCCTCTTAAAATAAGAGGTATGTGGATAATAAAGGCGGTTCGGATGGATGAACCGCCTTTTTATTTTACTTTTTTCTCCATTCCCGATACAACAATCCGGGAAGCGTATACACAATCCAGGCGCAACGTTTCAACTGTTTCTTAGGTTCACTAAAGATACGATAGGCAAATTCGAGATGCATCTTAACCATCCAATGGGGAGCACGCTTCACGTCTGTCCCGCTATAAAACTTAAAAGCAGCTCCAACGGCAATCATCACTCCCCTTTTCAGATGAGGTTTCAGACGGCTCATAAATATTTCCTGCTTCGGGGCTCCTAAAGCTACCCAAATGATCTCTGCACCATCTTCATCGATCATCTGTGCAATTCCGGGATAATCGAAGTCTTCTACATTACAAAACGGAAGCTCATAGAAAGTCATCCCATTGATACGTTCGTCAATCTGTGAAAGATGATGGCTAAGTCCTTGCAAAATGCCTTGCGAAGTCCCCATAAAAAACATCCGGTACTTTTTCTGTCGGATGATGTCCATAAAGATTTCACTTCCACAATACTGTTTCCGCTCAATTCCATAGAGCCATCGCAGATAAAGCGGCACATAACTGCTGTCGCAAATAGAAAACATACTGCCGTTCACCACTTCCAGATAATCATCCCTCCGGTTTGCCGTGTTCAATATAACCCCGTCTGCCACGCAGATATAACCGGGAAGAGCAGTTTGTAGTTGGCGGTCAATGGAAGAGAAAACACTTTGTTTATCGAACTCGTAGTTGATGTTGAAGTATTGTTCCATAAAAAATTTAGATCCAAAGATGATTCACTTTGAATATTTGAAATAACAATAATAGAAAAAGTAAATAATGGTTACTACGCCTCCATTAAATTGCACTGTATGGCAACAATGCGAATAGAAGTCTTCGTTACACGATATATAATTCGATATTTAGGATGAGATAAAAAGCTACGATATTGGACAGATCTTTTTTTATTATAACGCACATCGGGCATTCCAATTGTAGGATTCTTTGAAACCTTTATTAGTGTCTCAAAAATGCCATTAACAAAGGAAGAAGCAGCTTTGGGACAAACGTTCACATAATACCATTTTGCAATTATCTGATATTGCAGAAAAGCCTTCTTAGACCATTTTATCTTAAATTCTTCCACTGGGCTATAAATGTATTTACATCATCATCATTCGCCCATCCACTTTTCTCTGACTTTTCAATCTCCTTTTCTAATTCTTCGTCAGAAAAGCAATAGGGCAATGGAGTATCACGTAATTGTTCCCATTCATTTGCACCTATTAATGAAGAGTCTTCAGAATCTAATTCTAAATGTAAAAGCTCAGCGCAATTCCTTAAAATCTCTATATCCTCTTCTCGTTCGATAGAAGCCATCAAATTCTCTTTCAACTTTATCAGTTGAGGGCGGGAATAATAAACAGACACTGTTTCTTTTACTTTTTTCATTCCAACAAGTTTCTTTGTACAAAGAAACAATTTATATTTGGTTTATCCTACTTTTTAATAGTATTCTTTTAAATTATCTAATTACAAAAAAGTATTCTCACCTACATTGTTCATCAAGCATTTCAACAAATAGTTCATTCCATTTTTCGTAGATAACCTCCGAAGAGTATTCTTTTCGTAGCTTCTCATAGGCTTTTTGTCCTAGTTCCTCTACTAATACAGGCTGATCCCATAAAGCCAGGATTTGTTTTTCCAAGTCATTCAGATTATTCGGTTCAAACAATCGCCCAATAGCATTCTCTCCTTTGCCTATAATTTCAGTAAATCCACCGTGGTCAGGACCGACAGTACACTTCCTAAAACAAGCGGATTCAAGAATACTCATTGGAAAACCTTCATACCATTTGCTCGCCATGACAAAGAAAGATGCATTTCGATAAAAATCTTCCAAAGCTTTCCCGGACAAATATCCTACCAGTTGGCAATTTTCCGGTAAACCATTAGAAAGCAAATCTTGGTCCCTTAATTCTCCTGCCAATTTGAATTGAATCTTTGGATGTTTCTTTGCTACTTCTATAACCAAGTCAATCCCCTTTTCTCTACTTAAACGTCCACAATAAGCCACATAACCACCACTTGCCTCTTTATACTTTGAAGATATGTCCACAAAGTTAGGAATCACAACAATTTTATCTTTATCGAATCCTGCTTCTATCAATTTTTCCTTTTGGAATCTTGTAATACAAGCAAAAATATCTACATTTCTTTTGTATGCTCCCGTCCAACGAGCGTATACATTTCGTAATGTGTATCCCACAGATTTAAGATAGGAATGTTCACAATTATACCGAACACAACTCCATTCGTTTTTCTTTTGCAAGCAGATTTCGCAAGGCTTTCCATTGCGCATAAATAACCCCGTCGGACAAATTAAACGAAAATTATGAATAGTCATTACTACTGGAATTTTCATACGTTTACATTCAAATAAAGCGGCAGGACTAATGAAAGGATAGAGATTATGCACATTCACAATATCCGGCTTCTCCCGTTCCAAAGTTTCTCGTAAGCCTCTTACTCCTACCGGAGAATAGATACCATAAAGAAATCCTTTTATCTTTCCGAATAAACTCTCACGACTCCCTTCCGTTGTGGAACGATAAAAACAGACTTCATGTCCATGTTCGCTGAACATACACGCCATTTTATCAACTACAGCTTCTTCACCGCTATGTTTGCCATAGTTGTTGTGGACAAGAAGAATTTTCATTAAAATTAGAAATTTATCTTAGTACATTTAATTATGTATCAGTAAGAGGAGTATATAAAAACTCATATTTTAGTAATACTCTGTATGGCTTTAAATATATTCCTTGCTGTATTTTGCGGATTATACTCCCGTTCGATCTTCATAGACTTTTCTCCAAAAATTTTCAAGTCAACCAAATGAAAATAAGCTAAAGCATTTAATAAAGAAGTCCTGTCCAATGTATCAAACAACACCCCATTCTCCCCTTCATGTATCAATTCAGGATAACATCCATTATAGATAGAACATGCAATAGGAAGTCCGCATGCCATTGCTTCCGGAACAACTAAACTCCAATTATCTTCCAATGTCGGTATCACAAAAACATCAGCAATAGCATAATATTCACTTATTTGGGAATAATCAATATTCCCAACAAAGGATATAGAATTCATAGAGCCATAACCTTGTATAAAATCATTATACAAAGGGCCTTCTCCAACAATTAAAAGATGATCACTAGGATAGTTCAAGATATGCTCTTTCCACGCTTCTAATAAATAAGAAACTCCTTTTCGAGTTATTAATTGACCAACATATAAATATATAATCTCTTTCTTTTCGATATGTAGTTCCCTTTTTAAATAGGACCTTTCTTCGGGTTTTATCATCTTTACTTTTCTCGCCAGATGAAAGCTGTCCGCACACATTGCTCCTGTAAAAATTACATTTTCAGAAACTCCTTGTGATATCAAATATTGTTTGGTTAAAGTACCATTTACGACATAACCATCTATAAATGAATTAATAAACTTCCGATACATTCGTCTCCATACCGGACAATTCCTCTCTGTATGAGCAGTGCGTTCATAAGCTATTAATATAGGTACTTTATTAAAAATGGCATATACCAAAGCCCATGGAGTAAATTGGAAGAAACCTTCTGCAATAATAATATCAGCTTTTACTGACTTAATCAATCGATATAACCCCTTTGGAAAAGGTAAAGATATTCCGGAATTTGCAAAACCATCTTTTTTCCCAATAGATACATTTGTTTCAGTCAATAAACCTAAGGCATTTTCTTTTAAGACACTTTCTGTCTTATCAATACATCTTTGAGGTACTCGTTGCTTGCTATATATCAAATAAAAATTATTTTGATATAATTTATTCAACTCATCATACAAAGGTATACGATAATCTAAAAACGAAGGATTAACCCAAAGAACCTTTTTCATTTTTATAATCTTTTATTACATCCACATAATAGTTTTCCATAGATTGCATTACAGCTTCAATTGAGAATGTCTCCTGTATTTTGTGTAATGCGTTCTTTTTCATGTCAGTCACACTGTTTTTATTCATCATCAATGCTTTATAAATACATTCTGCCAAATCTTTTGGGGCATGAGGTTCAACTAGAAAACCATCTTTTTTATCTGTTATTATTTCAATCATTCCTCCATTCCGACTACCTATTACTATATTACCTGCCAACATAGCCTCTAAACAAACTAAAGGCATATTTTCCCACCATGACGGAAAACAAGATATTTTAGCTTTCGAATAGAGGTTATGTAATTCTTCGCGGGGTAAATTTCCTTCAAAAGAGCACCAATCAAAATGATTGTCTGCCACATAACTTTGCAACTTCATCGCATAAGTCCCCCACTTCCCAACAATTTTTAAAGTCACTGGTATATTTTGTTCTCTCAGCATGCGACAAGCTTCAACTAAATCTCCAATCCCCTTTTCTTCCATTACAGTTCCTACATATAAAATTGAATTGTCAATATAATCTATTTCTCCCGTTTCCCACTTTGCAACTTCGATAGGATTGTATATGACTTCTATGTTTCCAGTCATGTTAGGAACATATCTTAAAAACCAATCTTTCAGACTTGCAGAACAAGATGTAATATATTTGAATTGAGATAAAATAGAAAGCTCTTTCTTACCAATACAGTAATCATAAAAAGTTCGAATATTGAACCTCTTTATACTAAAGTTACTTCTGTCAAGTAAAGTTGGAGTATGGAGGCGAATGACGACAGGCACATGACACTTTGATAAATAATAAGCTTCTGCACCATATTCCGCCACCTCAATTATATCTACGCCTTCCAATTGCTCTATCTGTCGTAGTATTTTCTTTCTATAAGAGAAAAAACGATATAGGCAACGCAGTTTTTTCCATAAAGAAGATTTCTCTATTTGTGGTAATATAAAATCTCCGCCGGATAACCGGATCACTCTTATTCCATCCTCTTTCAAGTCGCTGAAAACCCGTGTATCATCAGAAGCACAAATAACTGTAACAGAATGTCCCCGACGTATCAAATTTATAGCCATCTCATGTATATACGAAGCTATTCCTCCACCTCGCAAAGTAGGTGGATATTCGCGGCAAACAAAAGCAATATGCATATTATCTTAATTTATAAAACAAATAAAGAAAAAGTGTTTTAGCCCATATATGTTCATTTTACAAATGTCGATATTGATACAAACGCTTTAAATATAAATATATTCCTAAGGGAAAAGCCATTAGTACAAATGGAATAGAAGTGGATTGACTTACAAAATTTTTTTTTCCTGCAAATAACGAATAACAAATATATTGTGCACCTGCCTTTATCTTGTCCATAATAGCATTAGATAGTTTCATTTTTTGATTAAAATATGCAGAGTATGATTTAGGATTGTTCTTATATAATTTAAGAATATTATTCGTTAATCCATCTTCTTGATATTCTGCTATTACAATTATTTCAGAATTAATATAATACTCATATTTTGCATCTATTTGATCTAAAATATAGGCTTCTGTTACAAATTTTTCATTTTCTATTTTGGGGAATAAATATAATTTAGCTATATCAGCTTTTAACAAAACATTTATTTCGCCTATAAAACCTGCTTTATATATATCTGTAATTGTTCCGAATTTTAAATTAGGAAATACTACCTGTTTTAGAGTTGTCACAGAATCACATCCTTTAGGTGATAATACTCCAATGTATTTAGTCCCTCTAATATAGTGTATTTGGTTCAACATCAAGTTTATCGAATTACAGGTAAGATAGTCATCTGAATCTAGACACATAAACCAACGAGTTCTACAATTAAGTATTCCTGTATTATAGGCCTGATTTTTACCTGCATTAGATTGATAAATATATTCAATTTTAATCTTATTCTCTTTTATAAAAGATGTTATTAGCTCTTTTGTGTTATCATTTGAACCATCATCGACAACAAGCCATATAAAATTATTATTTTCTTGTTCAACCAATGAATTATAAAGTCTAGGTAACAGCTTCTCTCTATTGTATGTAGGTGTAAAAATTGTTATATATTCCATATTCGTTATCTATTATGGTATTTGTAATATAAATATTTCAAAAGAGAAGAGGGTAACAAAGATAAACTCCATAATACTATTGATTGAAATAACTTTATATGATTTTTCAAGGCTTTCTCGATTACAATTCTCGCAGATCTCTTTTTTTTCATATCAATACAGATACAATAATTTATCCGTATCCATCGAAATACAAAACTATTCAGTCCTATAATACTAGGATTTTCTCGATATAATTTCAATAATTCATTTGTAACATTATCTTTTTCATCAAATCTTTTTTCTAATAGACCTTCTGTTGAACCAGACATACGGTATATTGCCAGATTATTTCTACTATAGGCTATACATTCTTTTATAGCTAACCTAGCCCAAGTCAATAAATCCTCCCCAGATTTTATACCTACAGGAAAACCATTAATCGATCTTATTGCTTCTTTTTTTACCATAATTGAAATAGAGCATATAGGGGGATGTGAACAACTTGCTACCTCAAAATAGTTTGTTAGAATTCCATCCTCCTCATCAAATGGAAGTTTATTAATATTTGCTTTTATTATTTCTCCAGTAATATTTTTAAATTCGTAATTACATCCATATACACTACATTCTGGATACTTCTGATACAAATTGTATTGAGTTTCTAAATATTTAGGTTTCCATTCATCATCTGCATCTAAAAAAGCAATTAAATCATAGTAAGCTTCCTCAATACCTCTGTTACGAGCAACGGATACTCCTGCATTCTCTTGATTTATAACTCGAATACGTGCATCATGAACTTTTCCAACTTCTAATACACTATTATCTGTGCTACCATCATTAACTATTATGACCTCAAAATTTTGGAAAGTTTGCTTCAAAACAGAATGTAGTGTATTTGCTATTTGTTTTTCTTTATTATAAAGAGGTATTACTACTGATATCATTTTTTCATTTTATTTAATCCTAACATCATCCCGTAAAAACCAAAAGGAATAGAAAGTGTTGCCATCGAATAATTTACCACATTATCTGAATACAATGTTAATAATACTCCTGCCATAGTGCTCCCTGCCGTTATAGCACTAATCTTTATAATATTTTTTGGATTTCTATTGTATATCAAAAAGCTATGACATATTGTACTAATACCGATTAGTAAATATAGCACCAATCCAATAATACCATTATCACATAACATTTGTACATAATCACTATGTGGAACTTTTAACCCTCCAAATATAAAATGTGTATACATATAATTTTGTGTACAGCCACTGCCTGACCCCAATATTTCTTTCTGATTATAAAGGCGAACCATCAAATATTTCCACATTGCAAACCGAGCATTACTCTCAATATTATCCTTCCCAATCTTACCTTCTCTCAATTGTTCAATACTAACATTATCATCCTTAAACATTTTCTGTTTCAGACTAGGAATAGTAAATACAGAAACAATAAACAACAAACAGATTCCCACTATAACAGGTAGTGACTTTAATCGATAACGAAAAAAGAAAAAAGTCATTACTGCCAATGTAGTCCCCATGATACTAGTGCGAAATACCCATATAAAGCAAGGGATGGCAAACAAAATAGCACAATATAAGTCTTTCTTGTTATTTCCTCCGTAAAAGTAAAGTGCCAATGAAAATATACAGATAGAAATGAAATGAATGGCACAAGCAGTACCATACCAGAAAACTCCGGGTACAAGAATATTTATTCCCGGTACAAAAGAAAAAATAAGGCAGACTATCGCTACCCATCGAGCACACAATCCCGCTTTTAGAAACACTTCCCCGTCACGTACCACAGCCGAAGCAAACAACATAATGCACAACGGATACAGGTATTTTAGAATTACTCGGAAACCATACATAGGAGCAGAAGAATAAGAAAGCCCGATCAACAGCCAAGCGATATAAAGTAAATAGAAAGTACAGACTGCACTCCAGACTGGCTTCCGCTTCACCACAAACAAACCTACCAAACAAAGACTTTCAAGTACTAAAAGCCGAATGGCCATCAAATCAAGTGCTCCTGGAGCAGAAAAAGCTAACAATCCAGTAGAGAAAGTTAATGTCCAAAACAACTCTGGTCCATCAAAGCTAAGCATTTGCTGCTTATTCAAAGGATGGCATACTTTTCCCGCACGCTGAAACAAGAACTTAATACCAAAACTTGTAATAATAATAAAATAAAGGTAGTTCAACAAATACATCTGAATAGTTCAATTTATACGTTCGTATAAGTTACAAAATGCAGTAGCATACTTTTCAAAACTGAATTGCGACACATACAAAAGTGCATTTCGAGAAAGTTGAATAGTTCTCACTCTATTTTCCAATAAAGATTGTATTTGGGCAACCATGTCTTCTACATCCTCTGTCTGATGTAAAAGTCCTACTTCTCCATCTTTTACAACTTCTGGCAATCCCCCGATATTTGATGCCACCACTACGCACCCGCGAGCCATCCCTTCAATTGCTGTCAGACCAAATCCTTCACTACGTGATGGCATTAATAGAATATCAATTCGGTCATATAACGATTGGAGGTGAGATTGTTCCTGCCGCCCCATCCATTCAACGCTATCATTCACTCCCAATTCTATCGTTTGCTCTTGCATTATAGTCCTTTGTGAACCGTCTCCTACTACTAATAAACGAATGACCGTATATCGTTTTTTCAACTCGGCAAACGCAGGAATCACCAAATCCATTCCTTTAATTCGTTCTAAACGGCTGACTACCCCTAATGTAATTTCCTTATCAGAGAAAGTTTTTTGCTCCTCGCGAATATGAATATAAGGTGGCAAGGCATTGTAAATGGTGAAATGATTTCGTTTTTTCAATATTGTGCTTGAGTTATAGAGTTCTGTACTTCCGAAAAAAGACTTTTCCGCACGCATAGTAATACAGGTGAATACACGCACACAGTACTTTTGAACAAAGTGTATCAAACGAAGATTTGGATAAATATCTGCTGCCGTATGTGTGGTGGCAATAATATTCTTCATGCCCAACAACCGTAAAAGAAAAATAGGGATAGCTCCCGGAGCCATATATTGTACATGGGCAATATCCGGCCGTTCATTTCTTACTACTTTTTTCAGCCCCTTAAATAAGAATAATACACCTTTCCATCCGCCTATTCGCATACCGTTTGGACTCAAACAAATTACTTTGCTACCATTATCCTGATAACATTGTACCATTGCCGGAGTATACTCAAAGTAACAGGTTACTATAACCTGATGTCCTCCCTGTACTAATGCACGTACAAGATTCAATGTTTGTATCTCCGTGCCTCCGGTAAGAAGGCACGGTATAGTTATTAAAATTTTCACAGAAGATGAATAATTAAATGTAGGAACGCTATCCTAAAAAATAAGATTATTGTATGAAGTTATATTTTATCTTTTGTACCATAAAGCACTTCATTTATCCGAGCTATCTTGTCATCCACCCAATTGGAAACCCCGTCCAATTCATTTCCGCTAATCATCGTAATATTCTTGTCTATAATATCCGCAAACTTGCCATCTTCCTGAATATAATAGGCAGAATAAGCAGATAAAGGAAATAGGCATTCTTTATTTACTATATTCCGCAATTTGTCAGACTTTGGCTTCGTGTCCATCGCATAGCCTCGGCTATAAGAACATTCAAAGTGGAAAGTATATAAGGGCTGTGTGTAGTCATAACCAACATACTGTCTCCCCTACCTTTAAGCATGGCCTGTTTCAAAGCACAAACCAGATTGATAGTAAGATTCCTCCGTGAATCCGGATAAAGATTCTGCTCCGGTTCTTCAATAAATAATTGAACCGACTGATATTTCATCTTATTTGATATGTTTTTAAGCATTTCATTAGTCAGTTCCTTATCTTTGCCCAAATACCTTGCCAATATGTTTGCCAAGTCGTGTTTACTGACACTTGCATTCTTACCCACAAGACCGGTGAAATAATCAGCCATTACATTTAACGGCATGGCAGACTGCACGCCACTGGAAGCATAATAAGCCGGTATCATCTTATTCTCATTAATCAGTCAGCCCAAATCGTTTCCACCATCATTTATTATACCTGACTGTTTCAAACTCCGGTTTCCGCAGAATCTTCACATCACTGAGAATATCCTCCATCGTGATTGTGATTGTATTGCCTTCATAACGGATAGAACTTGCAGATGAAAAATAAGAGTCATTAAACCGAGAAACTGTTTCATGCTTTTCAGGAACTTCAGATTATGTGTATATTGAGATATAGCTTCTTCATCAGATACCATAATCAGTTTTTCCATCCATCTACAAAAACATAAAATCTTCAGAAATGTACTTTTACCGGAACTTTGTTTACCAATCACTAACATAACTGAAGTCAAAGGTATTATCCCTGTATCAGTAATCGGACCTATATTTTTATATTGTGCGAATATGCACGAAAATATAGCAAGCGTTGTATTTTAATATATTTTGAGGATAGAATCCATGTAATATTAATATCTACCGACGTTCCCTAAAAGCCTGAATTTTCGTTCTTATTTTGTTTCTATAATAACAAATTATAGGATTCAGATCTTTTAAATTAATATTTATGAAACAACGTGTCCTCAATAAATCACGGATCCACGTCGACAGTGATAACGTTCCATTCTTAACATAAAGAAAATCAATGGAATAATTCATCATATACACCTTACGGATTTGTTTTCTATCAATCTCCATATCCGGATTTACGTACAAAGCATGAAGGTTGGCTCCAGAAGCTGTTGCAGCATAAGCTAAACCTTCATTCCTGAAATTTATTTCCATGAAATAGTTTTTATTTCCTTTATGAAGGAATTCCACACTAAAAGGACCATAATAATTAGCTCGTTCTAAGAATTTCTCTACGCCTAGAATATTAATATCATATTCTTTAATAGGTTGGAACAAGCCATACGCACCCGCTCCTATTAATTCAGGATAATGTCTAATTTTTCTTATTCCTCCTGCCAAATACATTTCTCTTTCAGTTCTTACTCCAATACAATCTATTTCATATTCTTTTTCTATAAACTCTTGCAAAATAAAATCAGAACAATGACTCTCCGTCAACAGAGCTTTCTCCATCTCTATTTTATTGTTGCAAATATGAATGTCACTTTTCTCACCTTTGGTACTATTTAAAGGTTTCAGCAAAATGGGATAATCCAATACCAAATCATCAAGATGTTCTGTTCTATGAAAATTTTGTGATTTAGGAACAACTAATCCGCATTCATTCGCAAGCTTACATTGCTTATCTTTATTAAATAAATCCCCAATCTGTTTCCCTCGTGCTGGCGTATAAAAGAAAGAAGCTAGTATAGGCTCATTTTCATCAATGAAAACCGCCGCTTCGTCAAAGCTACAAATCAAATATCTTTTTTTGCCCGTATCTTTCTTCAATTGTTCTAATATCGGCATGCAATCTTCAATCACAGTTATACGATATACAGAACTGTTTTTAAGGTACTTGCTTTCAGCTACAAAACAAACATCTTCATCACATTTAAGGATTAAAGTCTGTTCGATATTAGCCTCACCCAAACTACGGACAATACTTAATGTATTATTGGTGGAATCACCTATAATTATGGCACTATTAGATGTCTTCTTCATTCTCATCTTATCCTGAAATATAGTTCTTTATTCCAACGGGCAGCTTTAATAAAAACTTTCGGTAATACACCACTCCACGGATTTCCACAAGGAGCTTTAGGTAATATATATGTATCAATAGCTTGGTTCTTTAGCAAATGCTCCGCTTTTGTCATAGAAAGGGTAAAAGCATTCTTCCAATCTATATTCCAAGTGTTATAATACCAAAACCACACACAGTATTCATAAAGTCGAATATCACTGTTATTCTTTATTAGCTTTTGTATCATATTTCTAACTTGTAAATGATCATTCCATCCCTCTCCCTTATGAGGAACAAAAATTGAATTAGGTTGAACACCTTTTATTAAATCAGCCAATTTTTCTGTTTCCTGATACTCATAATGGATGTTTCCATCTTGATAATGCAAAAAATAGAGGTTTTCTTTAGTAATTCCTATTTGTTTGTTTGCTTTAGCAGCCAAATCTCTACGAGCTTCTATTAGTTCTGAATTTGATTTGGAACAACATCCCTTATGGGAGCCTTCACCGCCTGTAAGTATTACTATATGAACTTCTTTACCCGCTTTTAACAAAGACTGCATCAATCCGGCACAACCGATTATTTCATCATCAGGATGAGGAGCCACAATCAAAACTTTAGAACCTGATAAAATTGTAAATATATCGGACCTCACTGAAGCCATCATACGAATTATTCCTATTCGTAGTAGTCTAATTACATCTTTTACAATTCCAAACATTGTTTATATACCTCCAATGTTTTATTTGCGCATATCTCCCATGTAAATTTGGAAGCTTGTGCCATGCTTAATTCTTTTAATGACAAAATATCTATAGATTCGTTTTCAAATCGCTCCATCCATTCACTCATAGATTGTATATCTTCCGGAGAAACATAGATAGCTGCTTCTCCCCCCACTTCAGATAAGGAACTGTTACGGCAAGTAATAACTGGAGTTCCTGACGCCATAGATTCTAATATCGGTAATCCAAATCCTTCATACTTAGAAGGAAAAAATGTTGCGCTAGCACTTGAATATAGTTCTCCCAATTCTTTATTCTCAATGTCTGAAATGAAATGAATTTTATTCTTCATTTCATCCTTACTGAACCTTTCAACAATATCCATAGGCGGGTTTCTCCATACTAGAATCAAATCATGTTCAGGATGATGTTTTAAGAAGATTTCATAAGCTCTCAACACTGAAATTGTATTTTTACGTCCAATGTCACATGATACAGATAAAAAGAAAGGTCTATTTTGTGTATATTTATTAGATATATGCGTTCGAGGTCTGAACAATTGATGATCAACTCCCCAAGGACAAACATAAACCTTGTTTTCATCTACATGCATATATTCCACGATTTCTTTTTTGGAGTTTTCACTGCATGTTATGACAGCCTTACTTTTTTGTGCAAGCAAAGGATAATGTTTACGAGCATAGCCATGACCTAAAAAATCTTCCGGATAAGAAAAAAACATAGTATCATGAATCGTTACTATACATTTTTCCGGACGATGTACATATTCAAAGTTATGAGGTATGTGCATTATATCATATCCGGTAAACCATTCACGTATTGGAAACTTTGATAGTATCTTATTCCATTTCTCCCGATGTGGTAAATAGAAATGAGAACATTCAAAATGTAATCCTGTATTACGTCCACCAATGCCTTTCATGTTTTGTGAATACAGTTCTATCTCAAAAGGTAAATTATCTATATCTGCCAATGCTTGTAGCAATTCCAATGTAGTACGCCCTATGCCATTTACCTTGCCTGACACATAATAAGGAACTATGGAATTTACATCAATGAGAAGTTTCTTCTTTTTCACAATTTACTCTCTTTATATAAGTTTACTAAAATTTTGCAATGTTCTTCAATAAACATTACACTTTTTTTCCCTGACATCTCCATTGAAGGAATAATTGAAACGTCATTGATGATATCTTCCATCTTAGCTTTTAAGGCTTTCGCATCATTAGGCTCCACCAACCATCCGTTCACTCCATTTTCAATTTGCATTTCCGCACCTCCGCATCTTGTTGCTAACACAGATTTTCCCATAGCTAATGCTTCGGAGATATTTAACCCAAAGATTTCTAAACAAATAGAGGGTAATACTAAAACATGCAGATTTTTCATCTCATCAAACACTTGTTCCGGTTCAACTTTTCCATGCCAAATAATATGGGAATCTTTTTTATATTTTCTCTGTAATTGAGCCATATATCTGCGTTCTCCCTTATTACCCGCACCACCTATCAAATGTAATTCCACATTATCTTCTGCCAAGCTGTTAAAAGCTTGCAGCAAGACATGAATACCTTTTACATAACAAATACGTCCTACATAGAAAAATTTAACACACTCATTTCCGATAGAAGAGAGAGAAGAGACATTGGAAGGTAGAGGAATACCGTGTGGAATTACTATAATCTTTTTTTCATCCAACCCATTGCGTATCATCGCTTCTTTAATCGCATGACAAGGAGCTATCATGCGGGTACATCCTTCTACAATGCTTTGCCATTCTTTTTGTTTACAATTTATATATAACGCAGACTGTCCAATAGGGGTAATAAAAGGGATAAAAGGCTTAGCCTGCAATTTCTCCCCTAAAGAAATATATTGCTCCATTGACAACTGTTTCATAAATGGATACCAATACTTCCCACTCCGAATATTCCGTAATACACATGGCAGGCAGTTTGTATGAGATACTGAAACATTACAAATTTCGTCCTTGAAGTTTAGCAATGTTCCCGCAGGACAAACTATTCCACCATGGTGGGACGTTACAATAACAGGTATATGTAAGGCCTGTCCAATGGTACACATTAAAGCTTTCTGACTATGAGCATGAATGATATCAGGTTGGATAGCTTGTATCAATTGTTGTAGCTCTTCTTTCTCTATATTGCCAATTTCATACAAATCAATACCCTTATAAGATTTCTTGCTTATGCCAATAGAATTATTGAGAAAAGAAAATATAGTAAGCAAGCATTGTTGCTTATTCATTTCATCAATAATATTTCTAACATAAACCTGCCCACCTCCATAAGTAGAAAAGAAATTACCGGAAGCTATTTGAAGAATATGCATTTCTATTATTTAAGTGAATTTCTAACAATTAAACTTTGCTGCTACTTTCAACATTAATCGATTAAGATTTTCTTGCATATCGCGAATTTTTTCAATAGGCTTTAATGTCGTTTTAGCAATTAAAAAGTCTTCATCCTCCAAACCTGTTATTTCTATAAACTTTTCATTAATCCCAAGAGAAGAATAATAATCTTTAAACTTATAGTCATAAAAAGTTGTTGGCATTGTATTACGATCAACAAATCGGATATTGGGTATGCCATAAGAATCAGCGATTATCAATCCATGCAATGAAGATGATGCAATTGCATCACATTTTCTTATATTGGTAATTACATCTTTAGGATCTTTTAAAACATTTATAAATAGAGTATCATTACTGAATTTTTGTTGCCATAAGGTCAATTTAGGTGAATCCATATCAACAAAATGAGCTATAACCCCAAGACGATAAATGCGGTTAACATCTTCATTAAAAATTAAAGGCATTAAAATTCCAGGATCTCCTAATCTAATATCTTCTTTTCTTTGTTTCAAATTGGCTAGAGTCATCTTTCCTCTTACAGCCAAAATTGTAGCATTAGGAAAATCGTATTTTTTTTCATCTCCGCCTGTACCTATAATATATCCTGAAAAATTATTGGGAATCCATTGCAATATAGATCCTGCTAAAATTATATCTGATTTTACATAAGATGTTACATAAACTGGCATCAATCCATAGTGTTTCAATATATATGGAGATAGGCAATCACCAAAATTATTTAAACCTCTGCCCCAATGAACTTTTACTAAATTGTGAAATAAATACTTTCCAACAAAATACCGAGGTATTCGATTGAAGAGCAAATATATTATTTCTTTCAAAATTAAAATAGCTTTCATTATTTTTTTATTTTTAAAATACGGAAAAGAAAAAATCTAAATTCTTTAAAAATTAGAGTCATGGCAACTGTTGACAATAGTGAATAAGTAATTACTATCATAAATCCGTCAAGAGACCAATCTAATATGCTCTTCGGATTGTTAACACTTAGTCCTATTCTTACAGATCTAATGCCCCAAAATGCAATCATTAAAGGAAAACAACACTTAAGCCATTTAATCCAATATTGTAATAAAGAAGCGTCAAATCCTTTCTTATACAGATAGTAAGGTTTCCATCCACATAAAATAACAATTAAACTAAAACAATTTGCAAATATAATACCGTTTAAAGACCAATAATATCCCCCTATAATTGCTACTATAATAAATATAATTGTTTGAATAATTGAGGACCATACATCACGAAATAATCCATATCCATATAAAAATTGTCCTATTGTACCTTGTGTCAATCTAATAAAAATATTAAAAAGGATTAGATAAAGAGTTATCCTACTAAGCACATACTGTTCCCCTAACCATATAATTATAAATGAATCCATTAAATAAAAAATAGGAATTACAATTAATCCGGCAAACCAAAAACGAATAGACGTTAATTCCCAAAAAACTTCAATTATCTTTTTCCTATTACCTTCTGCAATAAGATTTCCAATCCCAGCACTTGTACTGTTTAAGAAGCTATTCATTAACAAACTTAATTTATCTATTACTAAAGTATAATTTCCATAATATGTTACGATTTGTAATGAAGTAAATGCGTAAACAAAAAATGGTGATAATTGAAATTGTACAAAGTTTGCAATTTGATGTACAAACAATTGCTTCGTGTATTTCATCACCTCCGGATACTTCTTAAAAAGAATCCTTCCCTGACTAACTTCTGATTTCAACCACGGATATACCTGATTTATTTTCCAATTCAATATAAAGGAATAAATAATACCAAAAGAGAGTTCAACAAGCACCCACAAATAATAATTTCCTGTATAGTAAGCCAAAGCCATTTGAATGATTGTTTTTACAATAGTGGCAGTTTGAAAATAAGCAGTAACTACATAATTTTTCTGGTCAGCTCCCAATAAAGTCTGTTTATAATTAGCAAAATAACCAATTAAAGAAGAAGCGAGAAAAGAAAAATAGGCAAAGAAAATAAGCCCTAGTTCAAACTCTGTATTGGGAAATATAAGCGGGAGAAAGCAAGCCAATATACATCCAGCTATCAATATAATTTTTCCTATCCAACGGTATAAGTAACCAAATACAGAAATAATCTCATTAATCTTTGTTTCATCATGATCGAATAACGGTTTATAAAGTACGTAACCAATGGCACTGCCAATACCCAATTCTGCCAGATTGAGGAAACCTAACAAGTTTTGCAGTGTACCTGTTAACCCGACAAAATCCGCTCCTAACGTATCAAGGAATATCTTTCGAGAAAAGAAAGATAAGGCTAAAGTCAGGAAATAAAAAATAAGATTGACACGCGCGTTAAGCAAGGATTTCCTTACGCGAGATTCTTGTGACATAAATCGTAATTAAATTATTCTTTTTCTGAATAATACCCATCCACACGCCCATAACCGTAACCGTATCCATACCCTTGCCCGTAACCATAACCGTACTTCTTCTTTTCAACCTGACTATCATTCAATACGATGCACATATTCTTGAATTTGCCATCCTGATGCAGGCGTTCAAGTTCCGGCAAGTAACGGCGGTCCAACACTCCATCACGAATGACGTAGATTGTCAGATCGGTTACGCGGCTGACGATGGATGCATCTGCTACCACTAAAGCCGGGACATTATCTAAGATGATGTAATCATACCGTTTCTTCAATTCCTCTATCAGAAGATCGAAACGTTCATTCATCAGTAGTTCTGCCGGGTTGGGAGGAACAATTCCCGCAAAAATAGTATCGACTTGCGGGTGGAAAGCTCCGACTGTTATCAGAGTATCCATATTTGAATTCAGTCCGGATAGATAGGTGCTTAATCCCTCTTTCCTGTTTACTCCCGCCAATTTACTTTGAGTATGCTTACGTAAGTCTGTATCAAGCAATATGACTTTCTTTCCGGAGATGGCTAAAGCAACTGCCAGATTACGGGAGACAAATGATTTCCCTTCACCGGACAAAGTAGAGGTGAACATCAGGACACGGGCTTCTTTCGCGATGAAGTCCAGATCGACACGCAGCATACGGAAAGCCTCAGAGATACGGTCGTTTCTACTATCGCTTACCACAATCGCATCATCTCCTTCCGAATCTTTGCGGGCCGGAATCTCACCGACAATCGGAATGGTGGTGTATTCCTCAATATCCTTACGTCCGCGAACGGATGTATTCAATAACAAGATAATAACCTGTACTCCCAATGGAATCAGCAAGCCTACAATAAAAGCAGCAGCCAATATGGAAGAGCGTGCGGGAGATACAGGCAAATAAGAGCCGAAAGGTTCTTCAACCACCCGAATATTAGCCTCAGTAATAGCCAGTTGCAAGGCATTTTCTTCACGTTTATTGAGCAAGAAAGTATAAAGGGTCTCCTTAATGGATTGCTGGCGCATAATGCTCAACGCCATCTTTTCCTGCTTGGGTACTGCCTGAATGCTTGACGCCAGACGGTTCTCTACAACTTTTGCCTTATCCAGGCGAAGACGCAAGGTTTTCATATAATTGTCCATAGAGCCCGAAATAGTCGCACGCATTCCTTCCAGATTCTTATCCGCCGCCTGAACTACGGGATTCTTCTCGCCCGAACTCTCCTTTAAGCGATTACGCTGTAACATCAGCTCATTATAGGCGGTAATCTGACTCTGCATACTGACATCTCCCACTCCTGTCACGTTCGGAATCAGTTGGTCTTTACGGGTAACATCCGCCAGATAGCTCTTGATAGACCGCGCAATAGACAATTCCGTCTCCAATTGTGCACTTTCTTCTTTGACTTTACTGCTCTCCGCTAAGTATTGTGTGGCGTTGGCACTCATATCCACTATCTGATTGCGTTGTTTAAAATCGGTCAAGTCTTCTTCCACATCACTTAATTCACGACTGATAATGGAAATACGTTCATCAATGAATTTAGCGGTGTTGGCCGCAATGCGGTTTTTATCTTCTATGATCGTCTCGCTGTATACTTTTACCAAAGCGGCCAAAATTGCATCGGCACGGGATATGTTGGTGTCGGAACAGGTTATCTGCACTAATGTGGTACGTTCGCCCGCTAAGGAAGTCGCTATTTTAGACTGGTAAATGTTTGTCGCTATCTCCAGACTGATACGGCTGACGGAGATTGGTTGGGAAAGATAAGCGGACAAGTTTTCCGGACGCAACTGTACGACGATTCTTCCCGCCTCTGTCCGAATGGTATCATTGTACGCTAATTCCTGCTCCTGTATTCCTCCCTTTTCTCCCATTACTTTCCAGTCGGATATACGGAATTTCGTCGTATTGAGAGGAGTAATATTGAATGACACAGGCTGATTGTAAGGATCGATAAAATGAACGTCTACCGGCGATTCCGCATAAAGGGGAGTATCACGCAGTATGCCGTCTTTGGCATAATCTACATCCAGATGGAGGCGATTGACAACTTCACGAAGTAACTGGTGGGAACGGAGGATGTAGATTTCATTATCGACACTAGTTCCTGTTATTCCTCCGCTCACTTCGAGCATGGCCGACATATCCGAAGCGGATTTCTCTTTATCTTTCACCAACATCACCGCTTGACGCTGATAGACAGGCTGGATGGTCAGTACATAAAAATAAGCTGATCCCACGCATACTAAAACGGACAAGACAAACCAGTACCAGTTGGCTATGATCAGTTCGACGACATCACGAAGGTTGATTCCTCCTTCGTCTTTCTTGAGTGTTCTCTCGTTTTCCTGAATATATTCCATATTTTCTTTTTTACTTGCTTAGTACGACGATTAAGGATACAATAGAGGCTAATACGGAAATGATACTTGCTCCCGCCCCTAAATATGATAATGCGGAACTTCCTTTCACATTAATAGATTTGTTGGGCTCTACATATACCACATCATTCTGCTGAAGATAATAGCAGGGAGATTCTAGTACATCCCGACCGGAAGTAAGGTCGACCGTATAGGTATGTCTTTTCCCTTCTTCTTCACGAAGTACGAGGATATTGGTACGCTTGGCTGTGGGTGTTAGGTCGCCTGCCATACTAAGTGCTTCGAGCAATGTGATGCGGTCGCCTGCCATTTCATGCACTCCGGGACTCCCCACCTCTCCCATTACCGATATTTTCAACCCTTTAATACGGACACTCACGGTAGGATCTTTGATATATTGTCCTTCTTCCAGACGCTTTTTTATTTCATCCGCCAATTGAAGACGTGTCAGTCCCGCTGCCTGTATCTCTCCCAAGATAGGTACGTCTATTTTTCCATTCTTATCTACTTGAACTCCGGTGGTTTCCTGGATATTCATACCTCCGCCGGATGTGGATGAACCCAAAATCTGCGTATTCGCGAACGGAGTAAGCAATTCCGGCTCTTTACTGCTCACCATGATATAGAGTTGGTCATCCGGTTTGATACGTAATTCATAGTCCTGCTGTATCACTTGAGCGGGATTTGTCAATGAATCAACTTTGCAGGTAGATCATCTTCTTGGAAGAGATGCAGGAGGTTCCTGTCAATAGAATAAATAATAAAAGTCCGAAGTTTATCTTTTTCATTATTGTTGATTGTATATATAAAGTAAGTGTTTGGTTACCAGAAAAAATTTCGATATGTTTTATACCATTTCTTACCTGTCACCGCTTCATGTTTCATGATGAAATAACGGATGATGAAATGGGTAGTCAACCAAAAAGCCAGGTCCAACAAAAGCATGAAAGTGGTATTGATATAGAACGATAATATGAAGTTGGAGACAACGAAAAATAGGGATAACATAAGCAAGGTTATCATCACTGCACGTACTCGCATACCCGTTCGCAAGAGTCGATGGTGGATATGATTCTTGTCCGGAGTAAAAGGATTGCGTCCCTCACTCACACGGGAATAGAATACACGCACGACATCAAGCAGAGGAATCAGCAGTGTGGAGACGGTTACCATGTTCAGGTTCATCGCAAACGGGTCCCATAACTGCGTCTTCTGCCAGAAATGCAAGACTAAGAAACTAAGGATATAACCTAACGTCAGGCTTCCTGCATCGCCCATGAACAGTTTTCTGCCGGAAACGCTGAATACATTATGATAGTAGAAGGTAATAACGACTCCCAGTGTAGCTGCCGCCAAGAAAGCATGGGTCCATTGACCGACAATCGCACAAACGATAATAAGCAGCCCTAGCGCTATACAGCTCAGCCCCGAAGCCAGACCGTCGATACCATCAATCAGGTTGATGGCATTCGTGATATATACAGTAAGAAAGACTGTCAATGGCATCCCGATATAAGCCGGTATCTCATGCAGCCCCAGCAATCCGCCCAAATCGTTAATCCACAAACCGGACAACGGGAAAAGAAGAGCTGCCAAAATCTGTATGACAAACTTATAACGATAGCCTACTCCGACAAGATCGTCGGCAACTCCTATCAGGTATAAAAGAGTGAGACCTACTATTAAGAATAAATATTGTATGAACAGATCGGAAGCCCATAGCATATCGACCGGATGATTGGTATAATAACGGATCCCCGTGACAGAACATAAGGCTATCAGGATGACAGGAAGAAAAGAAAGACCGCCCAGACGAGGGATCGGAGTTTTATGGACTTTCCGGCTATCAGGAACATCAAAAAGACGTTTCTTGTAGGAGATGAATAAAATGCGTGGAATAATTACAGTGGCAAGCAGTATGGATAGTAAGAATATGCCTGCTAGATAAGCAATAATCATGATTTCCCCAATAAAATTACATTGATTGTTACAAACTTATGTAGCAGAGCGCTCACATAAGTTCTTCATATATACCCCAATTAATAAATTACTACATCACCCGTTCGATATATCCCACAGGCATATCGACACTGGCACATCCGAGCATATCCAGACGGACGGCAATTTTTGTCTTCCCGTTCAAAGTAACCAGCTCACCTTCCAGTCCTCTCAACGGGCCTTTTATGACACGTACTTTCTCACCCGGACTCAATGGAGCATTACTCATATTGACCGCTTCCTCCGAATAGTCTAACATGAATTTGAACTTTTCCATTTGGGTATCGGGTATAACAGCCGGAGCGCTCTCACCATGAAGCACCATATAACGGCTGACGGCCGATAGCATAAGAACGTCTTTCTGTTCTTGTGCATCGACACGTACAAATATTTTCATCGGAATTACGATGTGATCGATCTGCTTACGACGATCACTCCACAGATGGGTCTTTCTTTGAACCGGAACATAGTTTTCTATGCCCATTTTTGTTAGCCGCTCGCTTGTCTTTTTCTCGTGATAAATACGAACTTGAGCAACCAACCAACGCTTTTTAGACAAGGCTACGCCGTTACCTGTCACATGTGCAGGTAAAACCTTAGTCGTTACGCGTTCAGAAGTAAGTTTCATTATTTATAAAGATTACCCCGTCGTCCAAAGGGCTACCGGATAATTTTGCCGCAAAGATAGATAAAAAAATACAGACTCAATAAAGAATTCAAAAAACTTTTTACTTATTACTAAAAAACCGTCCACGCACATCTTCCTTCAAACACAAGAAAACGATTATCACTTTTGGAAAAATTTGGCATAATATTCCTTTTTATTATTTAAAAAGGTGGCTGTGACATAGACAGTTATTGGATTTTATTCTCTTTTCTATATATTTGCGCCCGCATTTATCATTTGGGATTAATTACCTCATTCTAAAAAAACAGCAAAATCAATTTAAAACAATGGAGAGTATAAACGCAGTAATTACAGGAGTCGGGGGATATGTGCCCGATTACATCCTGACCAATGATGAAATTTCCAAGATGGTGGATACCACCGACGAATGGATTATGGGACGTATCGGCATTAAGGAAAGGCGTATCTTAAAAGAAGAGGGACTCGGTACTTCATACATAGCGCGTAAAGCCGCCAAACAGTTGATGCAACGCACAAAAACCAATCCGGACGACATCGATCTGGTTATCGTCGCTACCACCACACCTGACTATCGCTTCCCTTCAACCGCCTCAATCGTATGCGAAAGGTTGGGATTGAAAAATGCTTTTGCCTTCGATATGCAGGCTGTGTGCAGCGGGTTCTTATATGCATTGGAGACGGGGGCTAATTTTATCCGTTCGGGAAACTATAAGAAGGTGATCGTAATAGGAGCCGAGAAGATGTCGTCCATCATAGATTATACAGATCGTGCTACTTGTCCTATCTTCGGTGACGGTGGTGCTGCTGTCATGCTGGAGGCAACAACGGAGAATGTGGGGATCATGGACGCGGTATTGAGAACGGATGGTAAAGGGTTGCCTTTCTTACATATAAAAGCAGGCGGTTCGGTATGTCCTCCCTCCTACTATACGTTGGATAACAAGATGCATTATATTTATCAGGAAGGACGCACCGTGTTCAAATATGCAGTAGCCAATATGTCCGATGCTTGCGAGGCTCTGATCGAAAGGAATCATCTTAGTAAGGAGGAGATCGATTGGGTGATTCCCCATCAAGCCAATCAACGCATTATCGCGGCAGTCACACAACGGTTAGGAATACCACCGGAGAAAGTCTTGGTGAACATCGGACGGTATGGCAACACAAGTGCCGGTACACTTCCGCTCTGCCTTTGGGACTTTGAGAATAAGTTCAAAAAGGGAGATAACCTGATTTTCACAGCATTTGGAGCCGGATTCGCTTGGGGAGCCATTTATGTAAAATGGGGGTACAACGGAAATAAAGAATAATAGAAGAGAGTAATAAAAAAGCCCTCTGACTCATTGAGAATCAGAGGGCTTTTTTATTTTTTCTTGGTTGAGAAGCGGTGCGTACGGGAGATGAACCTTAGTTTTATTCTTCAAGTACTCAATATCTTAGCAAGCTCTTAATTCTTTCTCCCACTAATAACCCCACGTGTGCAATTCTTTAGATTGCTTGGTGTTGCGGTGGTTGTTTGAGTTAGGGCAAAGATACAACAAAAATGCAAAGACATCATTATTTTCAGAAAAATAGTTTTAGATGAATATTGTATGCCATTTCATTATTTGTATCTTTGTCTATAAACATCTATAGCCTATGAAACCAGAAAAAACAGCTCCAGTATTAGCAATTACTCCCAACGAGCAAATTTTCTTGCCTAAATGCTATCATAGAATTCAAGATATTTGTGCTGTAATATATGACCAATTAACGGAAATATATAAAGAAAAAAATTATCAGGACTTATATCATACAGAGTCAATTTTAGATGGAAGCGAGACTGGAATGGACGAACTGAATAAGAATAAAATTCATGCAATCGACTGGCTTACATGGAATAATAAAAACAAAGATTTAGAATTAATCTTGACTAAACATATAATACTTTCTATAACGTCGGATTTTATCAATTTTGTTTTTGAATCTTTATATTGTGCAAAAAGAGGAAAAATAACAGTTGCCTATGCATTAATTCGTAAACCCTTTACAGATGAATTACTAATATTAGAACAGTTACTATATAATCGTTCTGATTTTATATATAGATTTTTTCATTCAGATACTGTTGAAACGTATGACCCAAGTAGTAAAAATATAAACAAAGTGGATGTTATTAAGAATGCAGTAGATTGCCTAACAAATCCTTTATTTGACGCTGATTTTGTTCACGATTTACGTTATAACAAATTATGCGAATATGGGATTAATGGGATTTCTAATCATGCTTTACATATTGTTACTAAAGATAAGAATTATCGAACAGAACCACAAAATTTTAATTTTGTTTTTTCTCAAGAAGAAGATTTTGCTCTATATTACAAACAGTATTATTGGGTAGTCCCATATATACTTATATATGCAGTAGATATTATTGACAAGTTGATATTCTCAATATTAAAAGACACCGATAATCAAAACTTAAGCATTGTAAAAAGGCTAAGAAGAACAATAGGTTTTTCCTTATTTACAGAGAGTTATCTTCGCACAAAAAAAGATTCTATTTTCATATTATTCAATAAGAAAATACGATTTACCTGTCCTATCTGTAAAAATAAGTACTTTCTAAAACGGGATGATTATGAATTCTTTTTTGAAACAGAAGCAATATTATGTCCTAAATGTAATAATGATAATCTAACCATTGAGAATATACAAAAAATTAAAAATATTATAGGGCTCTAACGATACAATATTGAATATTATGTCCGAAAGTATTCCACAGTTCTATAAAAGAATCCAGCGTTGTGACCCTCAACTGGGTACAACCTACTCTAAGGAGAACCCATATTTCAATGTTCTTTCCCGCCAATGTAATTTTGGGACAGTACAATTCAGTTATAGAGATTTTTATAAAGTCACATTGATTATTGGTGTGGGAAAACTATATTATGCAGATAAATGGATTTTAGTAAATCGTTCCAGATTTTCCACTTTCAATAGTGTCAAAATCAGCGCAGATTAAATCTATTAAATATCAACGAGTTAATTGTTTTGCGAGGTAACGGATTATACCCGTTGTCACCCCGATACGGTGGATTGTTCTATTCTTATGTAGGTTTCCATGTAGGGAAAACAGGCATACATGGGCCGCTAAAAACAATTAACGGATTATGGTATCTATCACATTCAAAGGTCGGCCCGACCCGCAGGACCCCAAGATGGTCAAATTGGAAATGGTCTTCTACAAGACCGGCTATACCCGTCTGCCGCGTGTGGTCAACATTACCGGAGCATTCAAGAACTGGGACGAGGAGACCCAAAGTTTCAACTCCTCCGGCAGCGAATACCTCAAGAAAAACCGCCAGCTTCTCGACATTAAGGAGAAATACTTCAGCGTTGCCGAACAATGGGAACGCGAAGGCCGTAACTTCTCGGCCCTCCAGTGGGCCGATAGTCTCAAACCCAAGAAAGAAGAACAGAAAAAGAGAGAAACGAAAGTCCTCACCGTCCTGCAACTTCTGGAAGCGAGAATCGATTATTTCCTCAATCACGAGAAAATCAAGAACGGTAAACTCGTCAAAAGCGACGGCACCGCCTCCATGTACAGGCAGCTGAAGAACTCCCTCTCGGCTTTTACCCAAAAGCAATACAAAAAAGAGTTGTCACGCTATCACTTCACCGATATCACGCTCAACTTCCTTTTGGATTATGTCGTCTACTTGGAAAAGCGCGGCATCGAAAACGGCAACAAAGCCGGCCTGCGCCAACTCCTCCGCATCTTCCGGGCTTTGGTAAACCACGCCACAGAGAAACTCCGCATGTACGGAGCCGACCCTAAAATCTTCGAAGCCGTCGAAGATAAGATGGAATGGGGACAGTTCGAGTCCAAGGCCGTCGACAGCAATATCATCCGCCGCATCGAATTTATGGATCGTAGTCTGTTTACCGAGCGCGAACAGTTGTGTCTCGACCTCTTTCTCTTCAGTTTCTATTGCGGCGGCATGGCCAACGTTGATGTCATCAACCTCACTTGGGATATGATCAATGAAAAGGAGGGTATGATCGTCTATGAGCGCACGAAATTCCCCAAGCTGGCCAAGCCCCTGCTTATCGACCGGGTCGTCGAGATCATCGACAAATACAGAGGCAAGGCTTTCGGCGACTATGTCTTCCCCGTCTACACAGAAAAACACCGAACCGATAAGCAAAAGATAGGACGCCGCAGCAGTTTCTCCACGCAGGTCAGCGAGACGTTGGATAAAGTCTGCACCATTCTGGGTATCGATGAGAAGATGACGTGGTACACCGCACGCGGTACTTTCATCTCCAGCGAGCTGGATGCCGGCACGTCGATCTTCCATGTGGCCGAGATGGCCGGCAACAGTGTCCGCACTATCGAGAAACACTATTACAAGAACACGAAGCAGGAGGAATTACGGCAACGTATGAATGCTCGGTATGGCGGTTGGGGACATAAGGTCGGATAAGAATGATTGTCTATCCAAGGAAGACCTGTAAAAATTGACAGCATGAAACTCGAACTTACCTCAAATTATACAGAAAGTTAGCGTAGGCCCATAAAATTACAAACAGATGAAGCATCGCCGAAGGGATCTAACAGTTTCGAGACTTCCAGCCTAAATATCAGAACCCGCTTTACATATAAAGCCCTAAGACTCTAAATCGTAATGCCGATGAAAAACAGCAAATCCTGTATTCATCGGCATTACTATAACCCACTATTGTGAAAGTGGTTTTCCTGTTCATTATAGTTGTGCAACTACCATCTCCCCAATTATCTTTATCATACCGGATAGACTCGGTACTTAATGCGGGACAATCAATCTTCTTTTAACTGAAATTTCCCTTCTATGAAGTTTGCGTTTCTTCCCCCTCTTCCTTCAGAAGCGTCAGAATAACTAAGATAGACGAACACCTTCTTTCGGTCATAGTCGATGACTTGGCTAACAGTCGTTCCGTCTTTCTCTATCCAATTCAGGAAAAAAATATTCTTTTCTATTTTTTTGTAGATAATTTTTTCCGTGCCATCCTCAACCATATTCTGGCTGTTCGTTGTTTTCCAATGCAAAACAGAATCAGACATATATGTCATATCCGCTTTGAAATCCGGATACTCTATCGTAGCTTGCCTGCCTACGAGGTCAATCTCTTCTTGTACGGGTAGATTACATTCCGATGTACTTTTTTCTTGCTTGTTCTGGTTACATGCCGATAATGAAACAAGCAAAGCTCCCAATGCCAATGTTTTAGCTAAGTAATTCATAATTATACTTTTTTACGGTCAATATTAATTCTTCCCAGACGATGTAGAAATGTCGTCAGGCATAGATACGTGACAAGGATTCATCCTTTTTTCAAACCTGAAGAACTCTTTTTCATGTTCAGCCTGACCTTCCCGGCTGTCCGGCGCCTCGTGATATTTATTGAAGAACTCCACGATGTGAAAACCGCACTTGTTCACGTAAAAGGAGATATTCCTTTTTTCAAAGTAAGGTGTCGCCACTTCCCACACCTCCGTTTGCGGGTACATCTTCTCTATCATTTTCCAGATACGGAATCCCAATCCTTTACCATGACAATCGGGATAGATGTAGAACAGGTCGAGGCTATTGCGGTGTGTCTCATTGTCAATACCCAATGCCACCCCGCCGATCTTCTTTCCATCGAGGTAAATGAAGTACGCGACTGTTTTGAGGTTGTGCAGTATGTGGTCTATCTCGTCACCGAACACGACTTCTCCGTTTTCAGGTTTACCGAACTGCTCGATAATTGCAATGGAAAATACCGCCTTGGTCTCTTCCAAAAAGAGGCAGAGATCCTTATCTTCAGTTGGCTGAAATTCTATATTCATGTTCTTATCAATATCCGATGGTGAAACGTTCCCGATGGTGGTTTTCCTGTTCCAGTTCATCCACCATTGCGGCTGCATAATCTTCCACTGAAATACGGCTGTTCCCGTCTTCGCCGACAATCAACTCATCTTTTCCCAAACGGAATTTTCCGGTACGCATTCCCGGTTCAAGTGTTCCGGCAGGAGAAAAGAACACCCAGTCTATCTCTTTTTCATGGCACAATGTATCCAGATAGAACTCGCCCAAAGACTTCACTCCACCCATGATTTCAGCCGGGATAGCCCCCGAATCGATAACCCTAACTCCCGAAGCACAGAATAACGTGCCCGCCCCTCCTACACAGAGCAACCGGTTCACGCCGGCTATTTTTACGGCTTGGAGTATCAGCGGATAATTCTTCAAAGTCTCCTCGTAAATACGAGGGTTGTCCCATCCCGGATTATAGGCACTTATCACAGCGTCTTTTCCCCGGCATGCCTCGACTAATGCAGAAGTATTTTCTACATCTATTTTTTTGACAGTTAAAAACGGATTGCTTACCGTCACTTTTTCAGGATTGCGAACAATTGCCGTAACCTTATGTCCTCGATCCAATAACTCGTTTAAGAGGGCGGCTCCCACGAACCCGCTTGCTCCGATTAGAACCAAATCTTTCATTTTACCTTCATATTAGTTACCAAAAGTATGTTTACTTTATTTTCGAGTGCAAAAATATATCTGATTTCAATATCAAACAAGAAGTAACCTGTAATCAGCTAACATGATTTAATGAAACTAATGTTGATTATCAGATAATTATAATCTATAAAATAGAATATAATTTTTTGCCATTGCATAATAAAATATTGTTAGTTACTTTTGCACTGTAATAATATGAATGCAAATGAACAGAGATGAATTGATAAACGAGCTCGCCCCGGAATGCCCGATAAGAAACGTTCTTGCTCGCATAAGTGATAAATGGGTAATATTAGTCCTATATAAATTGAGCCAAGAACCTGCTATCCGGTTTAACATTTTGCAAAAAAGGATTCCCGACATATCTCAAAAAATGCTCACCATGACACTACGAACATTGGAAGAAGACGGTTTTGTTAAAAGGAAGGTATATGCAGAAGTCCCTCCGAGAGTAGAATATTCATTGACAGATAGGGCTCGGTCGTTATTGCCTTACATCAACAGCCTTATAATTTGGGCAAAAGAGAATATGGAGGCGATTATTAGCGACAGAAAGAAAAACAAGAAGAAACAATAGCGTTTTCAATTCTATAATCGTTCCTTGTATTTCCGTCACAGAAGTACAATACAACACTGGCGAAGAGTGGATATACGATTTCTTGCCAATATCTCGGAATACCAGTTCGTAAGATGGATTTAGATATTTTCACCATCAAAAAAGCCGTTAATATTTGGATATTACCAAATAACGTTCTACTTTTGCGCCCGAATTAAAAAACGAAAGTTTTGTAATCCTCATCGGAGGGCAGAAATGCCGGATAAGATGACTGGGTAAAACCGTCATCCTATCCGGCATTTTTTTGTTTACGCATAGGATAATAACCAATAAATATAATTAAACATGGAAAGAGATGCTATCGATTTAAGTACACTGAATGTGTTTACATTGTTTAGGAAATATTTTATTCCTACTTTGTTGGGTATGCTTAGTATGTCGGCTGTGACGGCGATCGACGGAATATTTGTCGGGCATGGCGTGGGCAGCGACGGTATTGCGGCCGTCAATATCTGTATTCCTCTGCTGATGCTCTTTACCGGTGTCGGTCTTATGGTCGGAGCCGGATGTTCCGTAGTCGCTTCCATCCAGTTGTCAAGAGGCAAGAACAAGTCCGCCCGGCTGAACGTGACGCAAGCGTTGCTATTTGTAACCATTATCGCGCTGATACCCTCTGTCCTGATGATGATTTTTCCGGAAGAGACGGCACGGTTGCTCGGTTCATCCGAGAATCTGCTTCCTATGGTAACCGATTATCTGTTATGGTTCGTCCCCTCATGGGTCTTTCAGATATGGATAACCGTGTCTTTGTTTGTCATACGCTTGGATGGTGCTCCAAAGTTGGCCATGTTTTGCAGTCTCATTACAGCCATAATCAATGTCGTCCTCGACTGGCTGTTCATTTTCCCTTTCGGCTGGGGAGTAATGGGAGCGGCATTCGCCACGTCTATCAGCATCATGGTCGGAGGGTTGATAGCCATTATCTATCTGCTGTTCTATGCCCGTCATTTGCGTCTATACCCGCTCAAATGGAGTTTCAAAAGTTTGCGTCTTTCCATACGCAATATAGGTTATCAATGCCGTATAGGTTCTTCTGCCTTGCTGGGGGAAGCCACGCTTGCTGTTCTTATGTTCGTAGGTAACCAGATATTCATGTTATATTTGGGAGATGACGGTGTCGGGGCTTTCGGTATAGCCTGCTATTACATACCTTTTGTTTTCATGGTCGGGAATGCCATTGCACAATCCGCCCAGCCTATTATCAGCTATAATTTCGGGTTGGGATATAAAGAAAGAGTGGTAGCTGCGGAACGTATCGCGTTGACGACAGCTGTCATCTGCGGCATTATCGTAACAGCGGCATTTACCGTTTATCCCGATTTGCTAGTCGGGCTTTTCATCGATCTCAACAGTGAAGCAGCCAAGATTGCGATACACGGTTTTCCATACTTTGCAACAGGTTTTATCTTTTTTATAGTGAATATCGCTGTTGTAGGTTATTTCCAGAGCGTTGAGAGGATAAAGCCTGCTACAACCTTTGCTTTGTTGCGCGGTTTTATTTTTCTTATTCCGAGTTTTATTCTGCTGCCGAAATTGATGAATACATCGGGAATCTGGTTAGCGTTACCTCTGTCGGAGGTTTTGACAACCATCGTGATACTCTGTTTCTTCCTGATTCATAAATACAATTGTAGGACACGGGAAAGAGTGGGGATAAATCGTATCTGTTAGCTGACAGTATTATCCGTCTTTAGGAAATTCAATCCGGCAATCTATCATCTCGATAATATAAAGTTGATTGAAGATGAACAAAAAAGAACTGATTCGTACCATTTCACAGGATGCCAATCGAGTGGTGTCCCAAGAAAAAATCGCTCTGATTCTCGATACGGCCGTAGAAGTAATGAAACGTACGTTAGAATCCGAGGAATCCGTGAAATGGGCCGGATTCGGTTCTTTAGTCGTTAAGGATGTCCCTCCCCGACGTTTTTACTCTCCGAAACGGAAAGAGTACACCATTTCCAAGGGCGAGAAAAAGATAATATTTGTTCCTCCTCGGACGAAATAGAATTATAACATTTAATCATCATTGAAAGGCTATCGGCATTTTCCGATAGCTTTTTTATATATCGACCGTTTATTCGGAGATAATTCTCTATATTTGCAGAACATAAGACATTAGAAGCGTTAGCTTTTGTTCTTGCTATCGAAATCTGGCACATTTCTTTACCCGCAAGACAAACAGTGGACGCCTGCGCGTAGCGTGGGCTTAACTTGTTTGCGGGTATGGGCTTGCCAGAGCCTCGATAGCGACGGGTTTTGTCCCACGCTTTTCGCATGTATCACCGGGCCTGACGGGACTTAGGGCTGTTAATATTCAGGCCGATGACAAAGATTCTGATGGAAGAACTGATGCAACTGCCCGCTGGCGCTACGGCAGCAACGATACGAGGTGTCGAAATGCAGTTGATCGATAACGATACCCGGCAAACCCTCTTGCAATCCGATCCTGATGACGAACATATCCACGAATGTATCCTGTCAAACGGTACATTCATTGCCGATATGCAAAACGGACAGTTGTTCGCTCTGTATAAGGTCAAATAGTATATATAGTTTTTCAGGTCTTATAAATAGCGCGTAAAAGCTACTGAATGAGCAGCTTTCAGAAGTTATTGCCGCTTATTTATGCAAACATGGCAAAAAATCTCTATCTTTGCCATCGTTTTAAGATATTGAGAAAGCGTTTAGCTTTTGCCTTGCAACACGAAGTCTGGTAAATTTCAAGTTCCCGCAATGCAAATAGATAGACGCCCACGTTCTGCGTGGGCATTATCTGTTGCGGGAAAGGTTTACCAGAGCCGGTGTTGCGACAAGTGTAATGTCCCACGCTTTTCGTATATGAATATAACAGGTCTGTAGGGGCAGCAGCCACCCATGCAGGACTATGATACAAGACAAGAATCCCATTCCTACCCCACAACAGGAAGAACCCGATAAACAGTCGCAACGCAACCAACAAGCCGAAGAAATCATGCAGCAGTTGGTTGCAGAGGGTATCTTTACAGAAAATGAAATTGTCGAAATCCAGTTTTCCGATACAACATTCGTTGGTATCCCGAATAAGAACGGACAGGCATAGTAGTTGCCTTGCGCACAATAGGAGGTTGACAACAGCCTCCTATTGCAAGCCTATTTGTTTCCTCACGGTTTCGGGTAATTTCAGAACCCACCAAAATCCATCGGCTTTTTCTAAGTCTATTTCTTTTACTACTCCCGTAAAGCTAAGTGCTTTCAAGTGATGCTTGTCAGCTGACGTTATCACATATAACTCATTGGCATCAATCTCTTTTTGTAGGGGATAATCTTGTTTGTCATGTTTGTAGACATAGTCCCCATTCTGAAGGCAAGTACCCTTCGATAAAAAATCTTCCAATGTATCGAATTCCATTTTCATCTTAGATAAAATTCATTTATACTATTTATTTCTCTTTTCAGTATTCCGTTTACAGAGCTGATCGTACCGGAAAGCCGTCAGTGTGAAATCGGTAATGTCAAAATCGAGAATCTTCCACCAGTACCGAAACGACAACCCCGTCTCGAAGGACGGACACTTGCTTTTACACAATTTATCAATGGCCTTTTCACGCAAATTAGTCATCCCCGCCACATCCCTCAACGAGTGGCAGATCGAGATCAGCACACCCTTGTCGTTAAACACCAATACTCTCCGGTCCTTGGTCCGGAACGTTTTATCGGACTTTTCCCCTCGTTGCGTCTTCTCCGACCGGATTTGCGGGTATAATCTCTCCGCCTGCACCCCCAACAGCGGTTTAGGTGTTACGCTCGACAGCCAATACACCTTATCTCCCGATACCCGGAATGCCACGCTCTTCCGTTTTTCGAGCTGTTCAGGCTCAAAGAGGTAGTAATCCGTCAGCTCCTGCTCTTTGTCGATAACGATTTCGACCAGCAGGCTGTCTCCCGGTTGCAGTTCATCGAGCTTGATCCGATGCGGCATCCGCTCGCCTTTACGACGCGACTTTCGAAGGACGATCCGTTCTTTGACGATGGCCATCGATTCGAAGATTTAGTTCTTCTTCACTTCCGCCGCAAAGCTCTTGGCCGGTTTGAATGCCGGGACGTTGTGCGCGGGAATCACGATCGTGGTATTCTTGGAGATGTTACGCGCCGTCTTCTCGGCTCGTTGTTTGATGATGAAGCTGCCGAAGCCGCGTAGGAACACATCCTCTCCCGCAATCATCGACCCCTTCACGCTCTCCATGAAAGCCTCCACCACGCTCGATACTACCGTCTTTTCAACTCCCGTCTGCTTTGCGATTGCAGCAACAATATCCGCTTTTGTCATAATTTCCGATATTTTATAGTGATACATTCTTTTTGCGAACGCAAATATAATCAATTTATTGCAATAACAGATTGATAATAAACACTTCCGGTAAAGCAAAAAGCGATACCCGATATAGTCTTCGGCATGGAAGCCGTTCTGCCAAACTGCTGGTTTCTAATATTCTGTATGATGCCTCCGTTTATTATCTCCAGACAGAGCAATTTTTTACGTCAGCCACGGATTTTTATAAGGGTCGTAGTCGGTCTGGAACGTAGACAACTGCCAGTCCGTTACCGGCTTGTCGTCCTCGGCCACCTTTCGGGGAATCCGGGGGTTGAGCCGCAGGCGTGCGGCATCCGCGAGCCACTTCATCGAGTCTTCGTAATCCCGCAGACGGACGACGCTCACGTTGTTGGGGGCGATGAGCTTCGTCAGCTCGTACAGCGCCAGCCGCACCATGTGTTTTTTGATGTTGTAGTTGCGCGGGTCGTGCGGCGTGAGGTTCACACCCCGTTCCGGCAGGTCGGCATTTACGTCCGTCCCCGGATAGAACACACGGCCCTCGTACACTACATACTCGTGTTCCGAGAACTCGTACCCGTTATAGGCCGGATCGTAGTCGGCGATAGCACCCCAGCAATCCGAATCCAGCGGCGTGGCGTTGTTGTCGAATTCTTCAAGAGTCAGCAAGGTGTAGAAAGTTCCGTCGAACAGCACCACGTCCCATTGTCGGTACTCAATCGGTTGCCAAAGGGTATATTCTGCTTCCAACCACCCCTCGACCATCGGGATGCGGATGTCGCCGAACTTGCAGCCGTTCTCCGTCGTGCAGATATACAGCGTGTCGTTATACATCACGATGTCTTTCGGGTAATAGGTGCCGAACTGGGAGTAGGCCGCGACGGTCGCCGTGTCGAGGTTCGTATCGACGTGCTCCTGCCAGTAAGCCTGAACTGCCGGAGCTTTATATCCGCTCATCGAGCGGATCACCTCGCAGATTGTACCCTCGTGGTAGATATGCGCTCCGACGGGGAACGTGATTCTTCGGTCGTATTCGGCGATATACTTGCCCCGGTTCAGCTCCCGCTCTATCTCGTAGTTCTCCGACAAGTGTTCGACGATGCTCATCTCGGCCGACTCCTCGGCCTGGATAAAGCGTTCGCTGTTGCCCCTTGTCATTTGGGAAAGAGCTTCTTGGGTGATGATGCCCAGATAATCCGTATCGTTCAGAAATCGTCTGTACATAGTTCGTGCTTAGTAGTTGAATCCTTCGTGCAGCAGTGCCGTAGACACCACCTGATAATTTCCCGTATTTCCCGTCTTGTATTTGTGCCAGCTATCCCGCAGGTAGTAGCACAACAGGTAATCCAGACAGTCGGACAAGTGCCCGTAGCGCTCGTATTTCACGCCCGTCTTCGGGTCGGTCACCTTTTGCTTGGACTTGGTGCCATCCTCGTTCTTGGTCTGGTAAATCATATCTTCCGTGAGCTTGCGGCAGCGCAGGTCGATGCGGATCTCCCAACCGTTGTACCCGGCGAGCAGCTCGTTGACAAATTCGCAGCGGGTAATTTGGGGCGGTTGTTTCTTGAGCAGCTTCACATGCGGCCGCAGGATGCCCTGTCCGAGCGTATCCATGATGACCGTGAAGTTGTTGATGCCGTCCTCCGAAGCCGTGGAGCGTTGCAGCCCTGCCGGGTCGCCCGTCACGTCTACGCCGCCGGTCTGCTTGTCCATCAGCAGTTTCTTCCGGATTCTGCGGGCCAGTGCCGGCGTATTGTTCTCCTTGGCCGATGCCTTGCCCAATACCTCCTCCAGAATATAGACTTTCCGTCGGTCGTAATCGATCTGTGCCAGCAGGACGCTCATGTGCGGCGCCACGTTGAAGTCCCACACCGTAATCAACGGGCGGGTCGGGTCGTACACCCGCTCCCGAAGTCCCGTTACCAAATGCACGGCCCCGTCGAAGCGGTTGTAGATGGCCATGTCGTTCGCCTCCACGAAGTCCCAGTTGCCGTACAATAGGCGCTCTTTGGTGGCTTGGTCGCTGATTTTGTTCAACGCCGCCTCATAGGTCTGCCGGAAGGCGATGTCGGGGTTGTCGAAGACCGAGAAGGGAACGTAGGCTTCCCCCTCGCGCGGAGTCACCCGGTCGCCGTTGTCGTCCTGCACGAACCGTCCCCGTATCCAGTTGGTCGTGGGGTTGGTCGTGAGCAGCATCTTCGAGACCTTGAACGTTTCGTGCGTCTTCCACCTCAGACGCGAGAAGAGCACCTCGATGGCTTTCTGGCTCACCTCCGACACCTCGTCGCAGGCGGCGATCGTCGCCTCCATCGAGCCGAACCGCTCGAAATTGGGATCCGAAGGTTGGTCGGCCAAGTCGAGCATGATAATCACGCTGTCGTTCCAGAAACGGAGCGTACCCGCTACATTGTTGATGTGGTAATGTTCATCCTCGACCAGCCCCCATTGTTTGATGACCATGCGGATGGTATTCCACGTTGATTCCTTCAGGCTCTTGAGCGTCTTACGGGCTACGACGGCTCGGATGTCCGGAAAACGGATGCAGCTACTCACGAGCCAGACGCTGGATACATACGATTTCCCGCCGCCAGCTGCTCCTCCTCCCAAAACCAACTGCGGTATGTTCTGGTTATTGCACTGCTTGCAGTAAGGCTTGTAGCGAGGATTGCGATTAGCGTCGTAGCCGATAAGCATCTGCTCGACCTCGCCGCCGCACAACGGACATTCGGGCTGGAGCAGCTTCCAGAGTTCGTACTGCTTGGGCGAAGGCGAAAAGTCGATATTCAGATTCTCCGGCGCTTTGAGTCTCTTCAGCGCCATATCACACGATCTCGATTTCGATGAACGACTCCTTAGCAAGAATGCGGTTCAATTCATCCGAAGTCTTGCGCGACTCCGTCACCTTGCCCTTGACCGTATTTTTTCCGACGATGATGCAGCCGGCCGAGTCCTCCTCCGTATTGCCGCTGTGGATCAGGATGCCGAGAAAGTGCGGCACGTCGTGCAGGTATGGCAATACTCGCTTGAACCGGGGACTGTGTCGCATCGAGACCTTGTACGTTCCGGCAGGAATGGCCGTGCGGGCATAGACCTTCTCCTCACAACGGCAGGTACGGCCGGAAGGTGTATCCGGACAGCGGGCCGGCAGCGGGCGGACTTTATCCTCGATGGTATGACAGAAGAAGCGACCGTCGATATAGAGGTCGCCGATGGTATAGGTTTCCGCCTTGTATTTGCGTTTGAGAAGCAGTTTCATTCTTTGATGCTGTTAGAGTTACATCAAAGAATAGCTGTTTAAGAGAGTGAAAGGGTTATCGACGAACACCCCCGATACCGTCAAGTATCGGGGGTGTTCATTATAGATTCAGAATAGGATCGTTTAACTTTGTTTTCGCTTGCCCGACTCCACAAAGATGATTTTCCTTACCCCTTGGGAAGTCGTATAATCCTTCCGCTTCGGAGAGTAAAACCGTCGGGGAGGAACATCCTTAACGATTAAAGAACCGAATCCAGCCCATTTCACGGACTCACCGGATTCCAACGTCCGTTTCATAATCTCTACGGCCGTATCGAGAATCAGAGCGATTTTATCTTGCGCTACCATTCGATTGGCATCTTTTGAAATGGTGCGGATTAGTTCTTCTTTGTTCATTCTTGTTCCGTATTACATCATTTTACAATCTAAATAATTATTACATGTAATCCTCAAATAAGTAATATCACAAGCGACCAAATGAATATATCTGGAGCTGCGTAACGGTGTGGTGGTACCTGAATCACGTGTATTATCATAATCCTATTTTACCGGCCTTATCCCTATTCCGATATGTCGGCCATAATTACTTATCCCCCATGAATTTGATGGTAAATAGGTTACATAGGCATTGTCTATATTGGAGAATGTAGATGTCCAATAATACCCTTCGTCTGGCGTACCGACATTTTGGTCGTATATATAACCGTTTGCAGGAAAAAACAGATATGCACCATTTTTTGCCGTAAACAGATACCCTTGATGACCTTGTATCGAAACCCACTCATGTTCAACACTGAAAAGCAGTTTATGCCACTCTTCTTTTGTCGGTATCCGCCAATCTCCGCCTAATTCCTTTTGAGCGGCATCATACCATGTCTTGCTTATATCATCGCCTATTACTTGACGATAATACGGGTAATTGTTTTCCACATATCTCTGTTTGGATTTTGTTTCACCCCAAGCATAATGATTTCCGATTTCCCACGCAAAGTCCGCTCCAAGATTAGTGGCACTCCATAATGTGCCGAGTCCCATATCTACAACTCCTTTGACCACCAATTCCCGTTTTTCAATGCGTCCGTCTTGAAATTTAATGTCCAAAACTTGTTTGATCTGTTTTTCACATTCTTGTCCTTTTTCGGTCAATCGATTGTTGATTGTTGTAGCGCTGGTTAGACCATCTATATTATCATTGTTCGATAATTGATCTTGAAAATCTAAACTATCAAGCCATTGCCTTACAGTCTCACGGGCTTCCGGCTTACGTGCTTCTTGTCCGGACATAGAGAATCCGTTGATAATAGTAGCTTTAGGAAATAGCTTATGCAAGTCTGCTTCCGTATTTCCAAGACCGCTTCCTTCGTTTGTCGTGAATGGAATGATAATTTTACCATTCAAGTCGTGTTCCTTAAGAAAAGAGAACATAACTCGTGGGTAAGTACCCCACCAGATAGGCCCGCCAATAAATATTATATCATACTTGGTAATATCATGTAGAGGCTCGTTAAATTCCGGATATTCATCGTTCTCCCATTCATCGCGTACAACTTTTAGCATTTCTACATAAGGAATATCATAATTCTTTTTGGATGTAATTTCAAAAATATCAGCACCGACCATTTCTGATATGTGTTCAGCCAAAAATGCAGTATTTCCTTTTTGTACCCTACCAACTTTGTAATTGTCACCAGCCCGTGAAAAGAACAGGACTAATACCCGTTTATCTTTAATTTTTTCCATCATTGAACTTGAATCAATTTCTTCTTGTTTATTCATTTTTTTGTATGCCGTCAGAGCGATAGCACCTATCGCAAGGACAATTACGGCAATCGTTAAAATCTTAGACTGTTTCATATCTATTTTATTTTTAATGTTTTGATTTGGCTGCAAAATTATTGGAATTGACAAGCATCTTCAGATGATAAAAAAGGAAGAAAATATAACTTTTCGGGACTTATGCTTGTTTTGTTATCATTTGCCTTTTATTTTTGCATTCATATTAAAATGAGATAGGATGAAAAAGATAGCTTTATGTGAGTTCGACCCTATAAAATACGGTCAGTTGATGAGTGTAGATGTGGTCGATATAGAGTCTTTTCGGAATTACTTATGGGAGAATCCTGTTTATGGAACCAACTATTATAGTATCTATCTAATCACTCATAGTACGGAAATGTTAGAAGTGGACGGAAAGAGCGTACCCGTACGTCCGGGGATGGTAGTTTGCAGCAGACCCGGAGAATTATGGCGTTGGGAAGAGCAATCCCGACAAGAAGGTGTGTATCTTTATTGGACGGATGATTTTCTGAACTCCTTTTTCAGAGATTCTCATTTTATAGATAGTTTTACTTTTTTTCAAGCGGGACGTTCAAGTTCCTTCCTTTATCCTGATGCTCGGTTGTTCAGAAGACTGTTGGCTCTTTTCAGCCAGATGCGGGAAGAAATTGCCGGCAAAAAATTAAATAATGCACAGCATATTTTACGTGCAATGGTCTATGAAACTTTAATGCTATTGGAACGGGCAAACAATATACCTCCCACCAAGGATGTGGATTATAGCCGCACTTCATATTATATCAAGGAGTTTCAGAAACTTGCCCAAACTCATTACAAGAAGGAGCGTCACGTGGAATATTATGCCGGACGGTTATATATAACAAGTAACTATCTTAATAAGATAGTTCGCCAATCATTAGGAATTTCCACAAAACAATATCTGTCAAATCTCTTATATAACGAAGCTGAACGGCTATTGAAATACACCACGCTAACAATCAATGATATAGCATTGGACTTAGGCTTAGATACAGCCTATTTTATCAAGAAATTCAAACAGAGGAGCTCCACAACACCGTTGCAATACAGAAATGAATATTTAGAGAAATAAAAGAATTAAAGATTGGGCAGAGTAATATTTTGCCTATTTCGTACTTTGACAATAGAGTTTCCTATATTCAAGACATACTTTCGCCCACCTCTGCTATCTGAAATTAAATTATCTCATCCACAATAGATGAGTGGATGAGACAATTCTATTTTACGAGTACGCATTATTTATTCTACCCTCGACCGAATAAATATTATCTTCTTCTCGCCCTTGGACATGGTGTACTCTTTCAGTTTCGGAGAGTAAAACCGTCGGGGAGGAACATCCTTAACGACTAAAGAACCGAATCCTGCCCATTTCACGGATTCCCCGGATTCTAATGTACGTTTCATTACTTCTACGGCCGTATCGAGAATCAGAGCGATTTTTTCTTGGGACACCATTCGATTCGTATCTTGTGAAATGGTGCGGATCAGTTCTTCTTTGTTCATACTTAATCGGTGTTATATCTTTGGATACTCCTATCAGGCTCATGTCATTTCGGAAATGACAACTACTTATACATTCATCCCCATTTTATACGCCTCCTCCATATAACCTTTATTTCCAACATCCCCTTTATCCATCACCCCGACCGCGCAAATCGTTCCGCATTCCCTCGCATCATCAAGGCAATATAAGAATCCCTGAAATTCAGAAATAGCCCTTTCCATAGTGTCCGGCATAGGGTCGGCGGCTGCCAGTATATAATAAAACTCCTTGCCCGTTATCTCGTTGTATCGTGAGCAGCAACGGTCTATCATTGTTTTCAACTGCCCGCACATCGTATAAAAATAGATGGGCGAAGCAAGCACGATGACATCGGCCGCAATCATCTTGTCGAGGATTTCAGGCATATCGTCTTTCATGGGACAACCTTTGCCGGCATAGCACACGCCGCAACCGTTGCAATAGCGGATATTCTTGTCCCGTAACGCTATCTTTTCTACAAGATGCCCTGCATTTTCCGCCCCTTTGCCAAATTCGTCGCAGAGCAGGTCGGAGTTTCCTCCTCTTCGCGGAGAGGAGGAAATAATCAATACATTCTTTTTCATCGCCGATCTTATTTTTCAGACATCCTTTCCACAGCAGCTTCCACATCCCCGGCCCCGACAGTTCGGAACCACTCCGTAATTCTTCCGTCCAACCGTTCCGCGCTCATCGAACGGACGTGCGACAAGCCGAGCATTTCTCCAACCTCCTCGGCATGGCTTTCTCCGGCCATCCTGCTAAACTCCGAATCATAACGTCCGGGAGTTCCCGCATCGGTACGAAATCCTGCAACCCGTTTCCCTGTGAAATCGGACTGGGCGATATAGCTCATCAAAGGCGTCGCCATATAATCCGACCATACGGGGCCGCCGAGAAGTATCAGGTCGTATTTCGACAGGTCGGGCAGTGAACCATGTAACTCCGGCAGATTACCGGATTCACGCTCCTCCACGGCACGATAATGGGTATCGTTGCTATCCGAGGGGTAAGGAACCGCAGGTACAATCTCGTAAATAGCGCAATGGAGCATCCGCTGCATCCTCTCCGCCACGCCTTTGGTGGTACCCGACCACGAATAATAGACGATCAGCACATTCGTGTTTTCATCCGGTGTCACCGTTCCGGAACCCAAATCGAGTTCCTCTTTCTGACAAGCTGTTACGCTTATCGCCTGCATAATCAAAAGCAGGTATAACGCTATCTTTTTCATATCTATGTTCTCTATACTTTTTCTTGCATCCTTTTATAACCACGAGTGTCAATCCAGCTCACCATATTTTTTATCCGGGACAGGCTCCAACCAGTCGGTCTTGTCCTTGGGGGTATAATAGCCCACAGACAGATGAGAGAACCAACTGTCGTGTGCCGCTCCGTGCCAATGTTTCACTCCGGGACGCACAATTACCACATCGCCCGGAAAAAGCGACTGCGGCTCCTTTCCCTCTTCCTGATACCAGCCCCGTCCGTCTGTCACCAGCAGGATTTGTTCGGAGGAATGAATGTGCCAGTTGTTCCGGCATCCCGGTTCGAAGGTGACATTATCCACAGACATCGGATTCTTTTCCGTCGGAGAGAAGAACGACTTGACATAGCTTTTCCCCGTGAAATAATCGGCGTATGCCGTATTGGGCTCGCCGGGGCCGAACATTGTTTCAGAAGGTACGCTGCCGGAAACATCATCCTTATACACTTCCATAGCCTGTGCAAATACCGCCCATCCTTTGGGCCATCCGGTATAGAATGCGAGTTGTGTGATGACTTCCACCATTTCCTGCTTCGTTACTCCGTTCTCCTTTGCCTTTTGCAGATGCCCTCTCAAGGACTGGTCGGTGATGCCGCTACCCATCAGGGCGGCAACGGTAATCAGGCTGCGGTCGCGGGCTGACAGCTCCTTTTCACGCGACCAGATCTGACCGAAAAGGATGTCATCGTTTATCTCCGCGAACTTCGGGGCGAAACTGCCCAGATAGTCCCTGCCGTCCGTTACTTTTTTCTTTTCACCTGCCGCTGCGGTTGCTTGGGCGGACAATGAGGTCGATACGCCGAACAATGCCATGCTTGCCAGCGTCAGCGTAATGATTTGTTTCTTCGTTTTCATATCGGGTTATTTTATAAAGTTTGTAAAAACCGGCGTCTCTTGTTCAGGGAGAGCTATTCCGGCATTGTCGGCAGCTTCCTTGCAGCGCAGGAAATAAGCCATGTTGCGGGCCAGTACCCGCATTGTCCATAATCCCTCCTTGTCCTGACGGACTTCATCGGGCGTATCCCCGTGTACCATATTCCAATAGACGGATGATATGACCGGCATCTGGTGCAACGTGAAATACTTGTTGAGCTGGTCGAACGTCGAGGTCGTTCCCGCGCGCCGTGCCGACACGACCGCCGCAGCAGGTTTCAAGTAAAATGCCCGGTTGTCGTTACCGACAAGTTCCGAGATAAAGGCTCTATCCATGAAGGCGGTCAGAGAACCGTTGGCGGAAGCGTAATAAACCGGGCTGCCGAAGATAAAGCCGTCAGCCAGCCTTGCCAGCGTCAGAAACTCTTCCACTTTGTCATTCTTGACAAAACACCTGCCTGTCCGCTCGCAGCTATGGCAGGCTATACATCCTGCAATGGGCTTGTTGCCTATCCAGAAGATTTCCGACTCGGTACCCTCTTTTTGCAATATGTCCGCTATCTCGGCCAATGCCGTATAGGTGCAGCCCGTCCTGTTCGGGCTGCCGTTTACCAATAACACCTTCATATCATCTTAAGCTCATGGTTAATATTCCGATGATGTCCTTCTTCGCAAGCGGTATCCAAGCGTATTCCACGCCTTCCGTTGCTGCACAGTGCTCCGCCATATCTTCAAAATGCTCCGTACCGATACCTGCCTCTTCCAATGACCGGGGAATGGGCAGGTTATGCAGAAACGCTTCGGTCGCCTCTATCGCTTTTGCGGCAAGGGCCAAATCGTCCCCGTCATTCATTCCCCATACGGAACGGGCATAATGGGCGAAACGCGGGACAACGGTTTCGGAATGTCTTTCCAATACATAGCGCATCCAGCGTGGGGTAAGGATAGCCAAGCCCGCACCGTGCGCGATGTCGTAATAGGCACTCAACTCGTGTTCGATGGCATGGACACCGAACACGCAGAGACCATTGCCGTTGCACAGCGTGGCATTGTCAGCGATATTGCTTGCCCAAAGCAGTTGTGCGCGTGCCTCGTAGTTGTCCGGTTCGGCGATGGCGACGGGAGCATACTTGATGACTGTCTTCATGACGCTCTCCACCAGCAGGTCACTCATAAAGGTACTTTTCGATACGAAATATTGCTCCATCAGGTGTGAAAGGATGTCTGCCGAACCTGCCGCCGTATGGTAAGCCGGAACCGTGAAACTGTAAGTAGGATCGAGGATAGAGGCTTTGGGCAACACGTGCTGGCTGAAGAAACCGCGCTTTTCATGTGTTGCAGGATTGGAGATGACACCGCCCGCGTCCATCTCGCTGCCCGTGGCTGCCATCGTGGGAATGGCAATCAAGGGCAATGCCTGCCCGATAGCCGCTTCGCCAGTAATCAGCTTCCATGGTTTACCGTCGTATAGGGCTGCGGCTGCAATCGCCTTCGAACAGTCTATCACGCTTCCTCCACCGACTGCCAGCACCACCTCGACGCCATGCCGCTTGCAAAGTTCCGCCCCAGCCTCCACGCTCTCCAGCTTCGGATTAGGCTCGATACCGGACAGCTCGTAAATCTCGCAATCCGGCAGCAGTTCTTTTACCTTGTCGTACAGTCCTATGTGTTTGATACTTCCACCGCCATATGCAAGCAGCACTTTGTTCCCTTCCGCTTTTACGATGTCGGGCAAGTTCGAGATTTGATCCTTGCCGAAAAGAATGTTTGTTCCGATACAATATTGAAAATTTTCCATGTTCTTTCTGTTTTTAGATTGTTATACTTATTCTTCATTCAATGTCTTCATATCCACTACATAACGGAAATGGACTTTGCCCTCTTTCACATTTTGGAAAGCCTCATTCATCCGCTGTACGGGAATGACCTCCACCATCGGATAGATGCCATGTTCTATGGAAAAGTCCATCACCTCCTGTGTTTCGGCTATGCCGCCCATGAGCGATTTCGAGATACGTATGCCGAACGGAATCGCATTTATGTTGATGTCGGGAGCCTCCGAGGTGGCGGGCAGACCGACAATTATCAGTTCTCCTCCCACTTTCAGCATATTCATGTACTGCACGGGATCATAATGCGTGGGAATCGTCGTCAGTATGTAGTCGAACCGCCCCTGCATTCCCTCCATTTCTTCTGTATGGCTTACATTCACATAACCCGCCGCACCGAGTTCCGTGGCCAGATTGCGTTTTTCCTCCGTCCGGTCGAATACCGTCACTTCCGCACCGAAAGCGATGGCATATCTTACCGCCAAATGTCCCAGACCGCCGAATCCGGCAATGGCTACTTTGTCTCCTTTCTTGATATGCGCCGCTTTCAACGGGGAATAGACCGTAATACCGGCGCACATGAGCGGGCCGAGTTTCTCTATCGGTGCGTCACCGGGAATGGTGATGCCGAAATGCTCATCGACGATCATTTTGTCCGAAAAACCGCATGTGGAGGCAACATCGCTGAAACCCGCCCCGCCTTCATGGGTACAGTATTGTTCGTTGTTTGCCATGCATTGCGGACATTTCATACACGATGCCTGCACCGCGCCTATGCCGATGTAATCGCCCACCTTGAAACGCGTCACATCCTTGCCGACCTGAACGACACGGCCTACCATCTCATGGCCTGATACATTGGGATAAACCGTGTAGTCCCAGTCGTTGAAAGCCTCATGCACATCGCTATGGCAGATGCCGCAATAGAGAATGTCCGCCAGCACGTCGTGTCCGCCTACCGGACGGCGGTTGTACTCATAAGGTACTTGTTTACCTTGCGCGTCCATTGCGGCGTATGCCTTGACACGGATGGAATCATTTTGGGCAGATACATTGCCTGCCCCAAGCATCGTCCATATTGCAACTGCCGTTGCCACGAATAATTTGCTATTTTTCATTTTTATTCTTCATTTGGATTTTTCAAACTATTGCAGGTACTCATGATAAAACTCGCACAATTTTTTTACCGCCGTGGGCACGTATTCCGATTTGTCGTATAAATCGACATGGGACGCACCGTCTATGACAAACAATTCTTTCCGCTCACTGGCAATGGCATCATAAATCATTCGGCTGCTCCATGCCGATTCAGCCTTGCTGCCGATAATCAACAGTGCGGGCTGGGTGAACAAATTGGCTTGGGCAATCGCGGAAAAAGCCATTTTCTTATCCGTGCTTATAAACCGCGAATATCCGATAGATCTCGGATGCTGGCCCCGTGGAGTACGATAATATTCATAGCCTTCCTTGAATGCCGCAGGCGCATTGTCATTAAATTCTTCCGGGACGGTCGGGACAAGCAACGGTTCTACGCCCCGTGCCTCTTTCGTCCGCTGTGCAGAAACTGCTTCCAGATTTTTAATTTGGGTTTCAACGGAATTTCCCCGCATCCAGCCTTCGCGATTCACGGCACCGGCATCCGTCGCACTGACGGACGCGGCTGCCTTGATTCTCCGCTCTGTGGGGGTTACTCCCATAACATACCCGCCTCCGATGCAGACTCCGAGTGCTCCTATACAGTCTTCGTTTATGAAAGGAAGTGTCACCAGATAATCCACTGCACACCGGATATCCTCGCATCTAACGAAAGGATCTTCCAACAACCGGGGTTCCCCTCCGCTTTCCCCGTTGTATGACGCGTCGAAGGCAAGGGCGACAAATCCATTCTTTGAAAGCTCTTTCGCGTACAGACCGGCGGTCTGCTCCTTTACGCCTCCTGCGGGATGCACGCAAATTACCGCCGGATATTTCTTCTCCTTGTCGAAGTTATCGGGGTAATAAAGATTCCCCACCAATGTGATGCTTCTGTTTGGAAATGTCACTCTTTCCATACCATTCTTGTCGGATTGGATGCCGGTCTGTTCTTTTTCTGCCGTCATTCCCGGCGCTTCCTGCGCCGTGGCAGGAACGCTCATCAGCGATGTTATCGCCATAACCATTGTCATCATTCTTTTTTTCATATTCTTTTGATTTATAATATTTAGTCTTTTCCTCCTCCCAACGCCTGATATAGCGCGATGAACGAGGTTATTTCATCATATCTGTTTTGCAGGTAGGAGAGCCGGGCAGACAGCAGAGCTTCCTGCGCCGTGAGCACTTCCAGATAATCGGACGAACCGTTTTCCATCAGCAGGCGGGTGGACTTCACGGTGCGCTCCAACGCCGCGACCTGATTACGTTGATAGTCTGCCTTTCCCCGATAGGTCTGCACTTGTGTCAAGGCATTGTTCACCTCCATTCCGGCATCCAGCAGGGCTTGACGAAAATTCAGCTTCGCCTCTTCCTGTTGCGAGCGGGCAATCTTCAAATCCGCTCTCAACCTCCCGTTCTGAAAAAGCGGCTGGGTCAGCGAGCCGACGGCTTCTAAAAGAAGTTTGCCGGGATTGGTGACAGCTCCGGCAATATTCGTCCAGCCGGCAGTACCGCTCAATGTTATGGAGGGATAGAAGGCTGCCCGTGCCTCATTCGTGGCATAAAAGGCGGCTGCAAGATTCATTTCCGCCTGCCGTACATCGGGACGGGAGGAAAGCAACGACAAGGGAATCCCCACGGAATAGTCGTCTATCTGCTGCCACTCGTCGAGCGGGCCGCTTTCTATCTCATGGGGAACATCGCCCGTCAGGACAGAGAGCGTGTTCTCGCTTTCCGATACCTGTCGGCGTAGCTCGAGTACCGATGCCGACACACTGTTATAATTCGCTTCAGCCTGCGACACGGCTGCATCCGTATATTGTCCTTCTTCCATGAAAACACGCATGGCCCTGACGTTTTCTTTCCACACATCCACCGTCTGTTCCGATACGGTCAACTGTTCCCGAAGCAAGGCAAGGCGGTAATACTCGCGTGCGATGGCGGCGACGAGTTGTGTCTGCACCGCCTGCCGGTAAGCCTCGCTGCTTTCCACCAGCACTTTCGCACGCTGCTTGACATTGCGCAAACGACCGAACAAATCCACCTGCCAGCTCGCGGCAAGGGGGAGAGAGTATGTCTTGCTTGCCTGTGCCCCGTCGAAACTGCTTATCGTTCCTTGCGGAGCCAGTGAAAATGCCGGCAGGAAGGCCAGTCTGGAAGCGGTAAACGTCGCTTCCGCCTGCTCGATACGCAGACGTGCGATACGCAAATCCGTATTATTTTCCAGCCCTTTACTAATCAGTTCCCGCAATATCGGAGAGGTGAATACCTCGCTCCACGGTTGCGTGCCGAATCCGGCTGTGCTGTCTGCCCGTGTTTCCATGTCCCGATACAGGTTGTCGGGCACGATGTCGGCAGGCCGCTCGTAGTTTCTATATATGCTGCACCCGCTCAATAATGCAACCGATGTGATTATGATGAATATTCGTTTCATTGCTCATTCTCGTTTTTAGGGTTAAACGCGCTTTGTGAAGCCAGATAACGGTTATGTTCCGTCTCTACCTGCAAATCCGCATATTCATGTCTGGGAGAGCGCACATACCGCTCTTGCAGGTATTGGAAGACGATAAAGAATACGGGAACTGTCACGAGTAGGGCTATCGTGCCTGTCAGCAGGCCGCCCACGACTCCGACGCCTAACGTATTGTTGCCGTTCGCACCCGCACCCGTAGCGAACACGAGCGGCAGCATACCGATTATCATCGTCATTACGGTCATCAGGATGGGGCGGAAACGGGCGATTGCCGCGCTATATGCCGCTTCCACGATTCCCATTCCCTTGCGGCGTCTTTCCGAGGCGTATTCGGTTATCAGGATGGCGGTTTTCGCCAGCAGACCTATCAGCATGATTACACCGGTCTGGAGATAGATGTTGTTCTCCAATCCGAAGAGGGTGGCGAAAAGGAAACTGCCCATCAGTCCGAACGGGACGGAAAGGATGACCGCCATCGGGACGAGGAAACTCTCGTAAAGGCAGACAAGGATCAGATAAATCAACAGGACGCAAAGCGCGTAGATGACAACGGTATTCGTACCGCTCTGTCCGGCTTCCTCCCTTGATATGCCTCCATACTCATAGGTGTATCCGGTAGGCAATGTCCGGGCTGCGACTTCGCGCACGGCGTTCATCGCTTCTCCGCTCGAATAACCTTCGGCCACATTGATATTCGCGGCAATGGAGCTGAACAGGTTGAAACGGTTGGCGAGTTCCGGGCCATTGGCTTTTTTGAGGGTGACAAACTGGCTAAGAGGAGCCATGCCGTCATTTGTACGGACGAACATACGGCGAAGCGCGAACTCGTCCATGCGGTATTCCGGCGAGGCTTGGAGCATGACACGGTACACTTTCCCGAATTTGTTGAAGTTGGAGATATAGGCTGCACCGGAGAAGTTTCCGAGCACTTCCAGCGCGTGCTGTGGCGACACCCCGACCCGTTCGCACTTGGCGGCATCCACCTGCACCTCGTATTGCGGGAAGTTGATGGCATAGGAGGAATAAGCCATGGCTATCTCTTTTCTCGCGTTCAGTTCGGAGAGAAAGTTCTGGGTAATATCGTAGAACGCTCTTGTGTCACCGCCTGTACGGTCTTGCAGGTTCAGGTCGATGGCGTTGCCGTTTCCGTAACCGGGAATCATGCCGTCCTGCATCACGAAGATGCTGGCTTCCTTGATGTCGGCAAACCGGGCATTGAGCCGGTTGATGACGGCGTCGATGCTGTGTTCTTTCCCCTCGCGTTCGCTCCAGCCTTTCAGGTTCACGTAGAACGTGCCGTAGCAGGAGCCTGTCCCGCCGCCGCCGAAGCCGTCCGTCCGGCAATACTCGGCCATCTCCGGCTGTTCTTTCACGATAGCCTCGATACGGTCCATGATTTTACCCATATCCTCCAAAGAAGTACCCGGAGAGGCGCTTACGCTCATTGAAACCAGCCCCTTGTCTTCCTGCGGGACAAGTCCCGTGCGCATGGTTGAGAGCAGGAACACCAGCAGTACGGTCGCCACTCCCAATGAACTCCACGCGATCCAGCGACGGCGGAAGAAGAACATGACACCGCGCTTGTACTTGCCGAGCAGCGCATTGTAGGAGGCATTATAGGCGGCACGGACACGACCGTTAAAACTTTTTGCGCTTTTCGTCCCGTCGGACGGGCGCATGAGCAGGGCGCACAATGCCGGACAGAGTATCAGGGCACTGACCATCGACAGACCTACCGACGTTGCCATCGTGACGCCGAACTGCGTGTAGAATATGCCTGCCGTCCCACCCGTGAAAGTCACGGGGACAAACACGGCCATGAATACCAGCGTGCAGGAAATTACGGCCATCGTCACGTCACCCATAGCGTCCCGCGTGGCAAGGTAGGGCGACTTGTATCCGGCATCGAACTTCGACTGTACGGCCTCCACCACAACGATTGCATCATCCACCACCGTACCGATAGCGAGTACCAGCGCGAACAGCGTGAGGATGTTGATGCTGAATCCAGCTATAAGCAGGCAGGCAAACGTCCCGACCAGTGATACGATAATCGAAAGGGAAGGAATGAGGGTACTCTTGAAATCCTGCAAGAAGAAGTAAACGACCAGTATCACGAGAATAATGGCAATAACAAGCGTCTCCACCACCTCGTGTATCGACTCGAACAGGAAATCGTTGGTATCCATGAACGTGACGAATCTCAACCCTTCGGGTAACGTCTCGCTTATCTCGTCCATGAGATCCGAGATGTTCCGGTTCACCTCGGTCATGTTCACACCGGAGACCGGGTATATCATGAAATTCACTCCCGGATGCCCGTTGATAATCCCTTTGAAATTATAGGAGCTGGCTCCCAACTCCACATCAGCGACATCTTTCAGCCGTAACACGTTGCCGTCTTGCTCCGCACGAATGACAATATTCTTAAACTGCTCCACGTCTGAAAACCGCCCCTGATATTTCATCGTATATTGAAAGGCGTTTGAGGACTGCTCGCCCAATTGTCCCACGGGGGCCACGAAACTTTGGCGGTTGATCACATCCGTCACGTCCTGCGGCTCCAGCTCATGTTGCGCCATCACATCGGGTTTAAGCCATACGCGCATACTGTACGTGCTGCTGTAAGCCTGCACGTCTCCCACGCCCTCTACACGTTTCATTCGTGGGAACACGTTTATCTCCAGATAATTGGCAATGAAATTCTCGTCATACTTGCCGTTGGTGCATTCCAGTCCGGAAATTTTCAGGTAACTGTTCTGACGTTTCTGCGTGCTGACTCCCACCTGCGTAACCTCGGCAGGCAACAATCCTTGGGCCCTTGCCACACGGTTCTGGACGTTTACCGCCGCCATGTCGGGATCGGTGCCTTGTTTGAAAAAGACGGAAATCCACGCCGAGCCGTCGTTTGTGGCGGAAGAGGTCATGTATATCATATTCTCCACGCCGTTGATGGCCTCTTCGAGGGGCATGACCACACTCTGCTGGACGGCATCGGCGTCCGCCCCGGTATAGCTCGTGCTGACGTAAACCGTCGGCGGTGCGATGTCCGGATACTGTTCCACGGGCAATGTAAAGAGCGAAATGAATCCGGCCACAAGCATTGCGATGGAGATGGATATGGCCATCGCGGGACGTTTTATAAAGATATTCTTTTTCATACCGCACCTCCTATTTTATGTCCATGCCCTCGCGCACCATTCCGGCACCTTCTGCGACAATCACATCCCCCGCGTTCAAGCCGTTCTCGACGATGTATTCCCGTCCGTTGTTACTGGGATTGACCGTTATCGGGGTCGCTACGGTCTTGCCGTCCACCACCTTATATACAATGGTTTTGTCTTGCAGGAAAACCGTGCTCGACTGTGGGATAAGCAGCACATTCTCGTATTGGGAAACCATCTGTATGTTGCCGGTTGCCCCGCTGTGGAGCAGGCGGTCGGGGTTCGGGAAATCGGCACGTAGTGACACGCTGCCTGTCGAGCGGTTTATAACGCCGCTGATGCTGCCGATATGTCCTCGTCTTTCATACATACCGCCATCGCTCAATACAAGGCTTACGGAGTCCATATCTGCAATGGCATGGTCTATGGAACCGTAACGGCGGAGCAGGCCGAGCAAACCGTTCTCGTCCATCGAGAAGTAAACATGCATCAGGGAATTGTCCGACACCGTGGTAAGCGGCTGGGCAATGTCCGGCCCCACTAAAGCCCCTTGACGGAATGGCAGCACTCCGACAACTCCGTCCGACGGGCTTTGTACCGTGGTGTATGACAAGTTATTTCGGGCGCTCTCTTCCGTTGCCAGCGCCAACGCTTCCCCGGCTTCGGCATCAAGCAACGAGTTATGCGCCGTCTGCAAGTCGTGTTCCGACACCACTTTTTCGTTGAACAGCCGTTTCCGGCTTTCATAGTTCAGCTTTGCCGTGGCCAGCGTTGCCCGTGCGGCATTGACTTGTGCCGCAGCCTGCGCCAATGCCGCACGATAAGGGACCGGGTCTATCACGAACAAGGTCTGCCCTTTGTGTACCCGCTCTCCCTCGCTGACGCGTAGCTCTACAATCTTTCCCTGCACTTGTGGACGGATTTCGATGTCCTGCCGGCCTTGTATCGCAGCCGAATAGAGGTGGTTTACCTGTGTATTCGACCGTTGTACCTCCACCAGTTTCCACGTTTGCTTCTGTCCGTCTTCGGACTGCTCCTTGTCTTTGCAGCCGGAAAGCACGACAGAGCATAAAGCGATGATAAAAATTCCTGTTCTCATTGTATATCATTTAATCATTGTATATCATTTAATCATTATCTTTCAGTTGCAAAAATACCGACGGGAACGTGCAGCCGCATTAAACGATTCCCTGAAAGGCATATACTTTTCCCCGACTTGAAGTATTTTGCAATCAGTGGGTTATACAAATCCCCAAAAGGCTTATACTTTTCCCGGCTACCGTATGTAGTAAGGCGGAGAAACCGTATATTTGTGGCACGAATAAAAAGGAAAGGAATTATGGGCGTTACAGTTTACGAGACGATAGACAGTTTCAACAAGGAGTTCAGGATGGAAACCCTACACCCGCTTGTCCACATAGCGGAGATGGGGAAAAGCCCCAAGGTGCAGGTGGAGGGAAGCCATTGCTTCAACTTTTACTCCGTCTATCTGAAGGATTCCCCTTGCGGGAAGATAATGTACGGACGCAACTACTACGATTACCAGGACGGCACGCTGCTGTTCCTTGCTCCGATGCAGGTAGTCAAGGTGGAAGACCCGACCGACGGAACGGAAGAAGGATGGGTCCTGATGTTCCACTCCGACCTGTTGCGGGGCACGCAGCTCGGACAGAACCTGAAACGATATACCTATTTCCAGTACGACGTGAACGAGGCGTTGCACCTTTCACGTCAGGAAAGGGAGACCGTCCTCGGCTGCTTCCGCAACATCGCAGCGGAACTGCGCCATGCCATCGACAGCAACAGCAAGGATCTGATTGTGTCGAACCTCGAACTGTTCCTGAACTATTGTAAACGGTTCTACGAACGGCAGTTCATCACCCGCTCGCAGGTGAACACCGACATGCTGAGCCGCTTCGAACGCATCCTCGACAATTATTTCCGTTCCGGACTGCTTCAAAAGCAGGGTTTCCCCACGGTGAGGTATTGCGCGGAGGCCATGAACATGTCCGTCAATTACCTTTCCGACCTACTCCGTAAAGACACGGGAATGAGCGCAATCGAGCACATTCAGCAACATCTGGTAGAGGTGGCGAAAGAGAAACTGTCCACAAGCGAGAAGTCGGTCAGCGAGATCGCCTACGAACTCGGCTTTGAATATCCGCAGTATTTCAGCCGCCTGTTCAAGAAAAAAACTGGCGTGTCGCCCAATGAATACCGGTCAGCTAATTGAGAACGCATATGTAAAAAATACGGTTTACCAATCCTTGTTTATTTGATTGTACTCATATCTATTACATAGCGGAATTTCACCTTGCCATCCAATACATTCTGATAGGCTTCCCCTATTATTGCTGCATCCGCTTTGATAATTTCCACTTCGGGATATATGCCATGTGCCACCGAATAGTCAAGCATCTCCTGCGTTTCACGGATACCGCCAATCATCGAACCGAATACTTTTCGTCCACCGTTCCAGATGAACTGGTCAAGAGTAAGACTCGGAATCTCCTTAAAAGCCGGAACCCCGACAATACCGAATTGTCCTCCGAAGTCCAGCATCCGCAGGTACATACTCATATCATACGGAGCGGGGATGGTCGAGAGAATGAAATCGAACATGCCGTTCAACCCTTCCAGCTCTTCTGGACGGTTTACGTTGACATACCTCACTGCTCCCATGCGAAGTGCGTCATCTCGTTTCTCCTCCGTGATATCAAATACCGTAACTTTTGCTCCGAGTGCCACGGCATATTGGACGGCCATATGCCCTAAACCGCCGAACCCGGCGATACCCACCCGGTCACCGGATTTCACTCCTGCGAAACGAATAGGCGAATAAGTTGTAATTCCTGCACATAATAATGGTGCAACACGTTTCATATCGGCACCGTCCGGTATTCGGAGCGCATAATCCTGTGACACTACTATCGTATTAGAATAACCACCTTGTGTAATTTCGCCATCGTGATAGTAATCGACAGAGTTATAAGTTGAAACCATTTTCGGGCAATACTGTTCCCTATTATGGTTGCACTCGTCACAAGTGTGACAGGAGTTGACGATACATCCCACTCCTGCAAAATCGCCTACTTCGAATTTTGTAACATTTTTGCCAACCTTGACCACTCGTCCGGCTATTTCATGCCCTGGAACAAGCGGATAGTGCTCCTCCAACCAGTCTTGCCGTGCCTCGTGCAAGTCGCTGTGACAAATACCGCAATACATAATTTCGATTTGGATTTCATCGTTTCCAACAGCATGACGGGTGAACTCATACGGTTGAAACTCAAATCCCGGTTCCATCACGGCAAAACCTTTGACTGGAATTTCCTGTGCAAAAGAGAAGGTATGCAATCCTAAAACACAACCTAACATTATAAGTGCTTTCTTCATTATCATATTTCTAAATTGTTTTATAAAATAAATATTTCCTTGGTGTAACTCATGACATGGCCATTTCTACGATATTTGGATCATCATAGGGAAGCCACAGGGATTTATTCTCATCGAGTGTGCGGATTTCGGACATTTCATCATCTGTCAGTACGAAGTCAAAAATGTCGATATTCTCACGAATACGCTCTTGTTTAGAAGATTTCGGGATGACAACGATACCCCGTTGTATATTGAAACGCAGTGCAACTTGTGCTGGAGTTTTGCCGTATTTCCCGGCAATTCTTATTAGCATCTGATTATCAAGTAGTTCACTGACGCGGTGTTCTGCCAACGGTCCCCACGCTTCATGTTGAATGCCGAGTTTCGACATCCACTCATTCAATGTATTCTGTTGAAAAAACAGATGAGTTTCGACTTGATTGACTGCTGGGGGAATTTCATTGAAAGCTGTAAGGTCAGCCATGCGCTCTGCCGAGAAGTTTGAGATACCGATTGCCCGGAGTTTGCCTTCTTTATATAAATCCTCCAATGCGTGATAGGCTGCATAATAGTCACCGAGCGGCTGATGAATTAGCACCAAATCGAGATAATCCGTTTGTAGTTTACGCATGGATGCCATAACGGACATACGGGCTTTTTCATAGCTATGTTCCGTCACCCAAACCTTGGTCGTAAGGAACAGTTCTTCGCGAGGCACACCGCAACGAATGATAGCCCTACCGACAGCTTCTTCATTATAATAAGCCTGTGCCGTGTCAATCAGCCGATAGTTGGCCTCAATCGCATCAATAACGCATTCTTCGCATTCTTTTTCAGGAAGTTGAAATACGCCGAATCCGATAATCGGCATTTCGATGTTGTTGTTTAACTTAATCTTTTCCATATTGTTTCTTTTTTGGGGCAAAGGTAGAGCAATATGGAATGCCGTTTTTTGACTTTTGTCAAATTACCATTTCCGTCGTACTCGGCTTAGCGTCTCTTGGGAAATACCTAAAAAAGAAGCTATATGGCTCAATGGTGCCCGTTTGATAATTTCGGGATCTTCTTTAAGCAATCGTTTATAACGTTCTTCTGCTGACATGGTTTGCATTTCGAATATGCGCTCATCCAGTATTATGCAGTATTCTCCTATAATTTTCCGGCCTATCACACCCAAATCGCTGTGCTTATCGTATAATTCGTTCAAATCGGTACCTGATATACAGTAAAATTCGCAGTCCTCCAAACATTCGATTGTTTCACGGGACGGCTTATTCTCAAAAAACGATGTGATAGTCGCAAAATTTTGTTCTTCATACCCGAACCATATCGTGACTTCTTGTTCTCCCTTTTTGTAGAAAGAGCGGATCAAACCTTTTCGAATAATGAAAAAACTTGGAATGGTCTGCCCCTCTTTAACAATCAAACATCCTTTTTTCTTAGAAATGAGCCGTACCCGTTCCAACAAATCTCTTTCTGCATTTTTCGAAAGAGAGCCATAAGTTCTTAATCGTTCAATAAACAAATTGGTATATTGTAAATCCGTATCCATCTTTTTAATACATAAAAGGTCTATAAACGCTGCAATTTACAAAAAATCTTTTAGTTATGCCCTCTGAAAACCAAGAAGTCCGTTTTATCCAATAGAAAAGGGGTAGGACAACCCCCAAATGATTATAAAGGGCAGGCAATCACAGCGTAAATACGGCTATGGAAGAATTTAGAATCGAGATGCGCAAACCTGAAGAGGCCGCCTCCATCGAAGGGATTCGTTGTGTGCAATTCTGCTTTAAGATTAACCACACTATGCCCATGACCGAAGAATATAATCGGCTTGTGTCGGAACTCTTTATGGGGAACATAGGCGAGGGAAGTCGTGTCATGCCTCCTCTGACAGTGGTGCGAGGTAATAGAGTGAAGATAGGTCGAAATGTGGTAGTGATGAATAATTCGCTCTTCATGGCTGCCGGAGGTATTACCATCGAAGATGATGTGATGGTAGCCGCCAATGTACAACTTATTTCGAATAATCACGATTTATACGACCATCAGATTTTGACCTGCAAACCCGTCAGGCTGAAACGTAACTGCTGGATCGGTGCAGGAGCTACTATTCTCCCCGGTATTACGGTCGGGGAAAATGCGGTAGTGGCTGCCAGTGCTGTCGTTACCAAAGATGTTGAAGATAATACGGTCGTGGGTGGCAATCCGGCTAAAGTGATTAAACGAATATAATTCTACTAATCTAATCAAAAAGGGAATAAGATACCATTGTCATTGTTGGTATTTTGCTCGCTTATTTTTCCATCTTAATATACTCCGAATACCGAATATCCACATAGGGATTGTCGCTCGAAATCGTCTGATGCACGGCCTTTACCCGTTTCCAGAACCACCATCCCTTGTATTCCACCCATACCGCTTGATTGAGCGTTACCGGCACTCGGATTTCTCCCGTCAGTCGTCCCGTTTCGATAAGCCCGGTCAAACGGATATGGGGCGTTATCATCTCGACTTTTTGTCTTAGCAGCGGCACGGTATCGCGTATGACTACCGTATCCCGTACCGCCGCATCTATCGGTCCGGCGACCTCGATTTCGTGCCGTGCCGCCGCTTCAAGGTTTTTGATCTTCACTCCAAGCCGTTTAATCTTTTCGGCATCTTCCGCCCGTAAGCGTTTGTATTCATCCACCCGCAGGCGCAGCGTATTCGCATCGACAGCCATCGTGGTGGAATCGATACGAATACGTTTCATGTCCGTCAGCAATGCCTCGGTGTTGCCCCGGTAGCGATCCCGTTCACCCTTGAGGTAGTTGTTGCGCTGCCAGAGAAACGCTACGGCCATGCCGAGCAGTAGCACGGCAAGACTCAGATAAAGGGTACTCTTACGCATGGCGGACGGATTCTGCGGGGATGAACCACTCGTACTCCTCCTGATACGGCTCTTTGAGGAATACCATGTACCCTTTGCTCCGCAACCGCTGCGGCCCGGTAAGGTCTTCCGACACGATGCCGGTCTTACCGACCAACTCTTCCAGCATCATTTCCGTAAGGCAGGAGGATGCTACTATCTTGACTTTTGAATTTCTTTCGATCATGATGTTTTTTATTTGGTGTATAACAATTCGAATTCTTCTTCCCGACGCTGACGGATGGAGACGACTGCCTTTCCCTTGTAATGACAATAGGCTACATATTCCGCGTGTATATCCCGGTCTCCGTCTTCGAGTTTTCGGATCAGGCGGCTTTTGGGGTGGTTGCCATGCCCCAGCAGGGCAAACTCGCCCACATTGTACGCCAATACTCCCAACAGGAGGCTGTCGGCTCCGAAGCGGCGGAATGCGGCGCATTTCCTTTTGAGGTCGGAGCGCAGAAGCGAGTCTGCCAGTGTTTCGGTCATTACAGGGAATGATTCCCCGTCCAAAAGTTTGTGGCCGTATCCGACGTATGGGAGATGTCTTCGGTCGTGCATCTCTTCATAACGTTTGATACACGCCACCGCCGCCTCGAATCGGGTGTCCTGCGCCCGGACACTGCCGTATAGCAATAGTAAGGGCAGTATCGCTACCCGGACTCTACATCTCATCGGCTGTTCTTCAGGAGTTCCTTGATGTCCTCGCGCATCTCGCGGATATCGGTCTGGAGGTTGGAGAATTGCAGCATCGTGGCCTCGAACACGGTCTTGTCGAGCTTGATGGCGTCGATACGGTCGTACTGGTCCTGCACTTTGGCCTCCAGTACGTTGATGTGCAGCGTCATCTCCTCGATGTGCTTGGTGTTTACCACATGCTGCACATAGACTGTCACGGCAAAGGATACGGCGACGGCGATGGTGCGCAGGTTTTCTGCAAAAAGGGTCTTTATCATTGTTTTACGGATTAGTCAGTAGGATGTTGAACGCTTCGGTCAGGGCCCGGATCAGCGTAGCGGCCTCCTCGGTCTTCACCAGCCCGTAGAGGGTCAGCAGGACAATCAGCACGATGTAGAGCGTGCGTTCCCGCCTGCGTATTTTCTCACTCTTCTTCCCGGTTTCCATGAGGCATTTGGGGGACGATTACGTTGAACACTACGCCGCCTTCTCCTCCGTCAATGCGGAGCTTGGTCTCCTGCGAGCACTTGACGGGATAGAGCTCCATGAGTGCCTTGGCAGCATTCACGGCGACGGCTCTGAGCGGTGCCGGAGAGAGCGGCACGCCGAACTTGTCGGTATATTCCGCCGTGGAGGTTTCGCTCATCACGGCCTTGAGGGTCTCGGCCACCTGCAAGCGTGCGGCAATGGTCTCGACGTCGAACTGTACGCTGTCGATCATCTCCCGGATACGTGCCGAGATGTGGGGACGTGCAAGCAACAGGCGGCTGGCGATGGGTACGTTCTTGCTCTTGCCGAAGACCTCCTCGTAGCATTTGCGGTGGTTGCCGGCAAAAAGAGGACCGCCCGAAACGTACAACTCGCAGAACTTGTCCTCCTCGTCACTCAGGGGTTTCTCCGTGAGTGGAACCAGAGCGGGCAACGCCTCTTCGGTTTTCTTTGTTATCTTTTTCTTTTTCATTGTTTCGGAGTGTGGGAAAGGCCCGGAAACAGTGCCGGGCCGGAGTTCTTTGTTAAAGAATAGAGGATTGTTCTTTCGGGGGTTGAATGAAGTCCGCTTTTCTGGAGATGAGTTGCTCTATGAGCGTCTGGTAGAAGACGTCGGCCAGCGCATCGGCACATGCCTCGGCATCGGCGAGCGAGTTGATCAGCCGCATGTTGAAGACCACGTTCAGGTCATAGCCCGTGATGGCAGCCATCAGCTCGTTACCGTCGTAATTGAGTACACCGTAGGTCATGCGGTCCTCCGTGCGGAAGCTGACCCGTTCGATCTGTTGTTCTTTCTGTTCTTCCATCGATTTATATTTTGAAATGATCCCTTGTTTTCGGCATCCGTTCCATAGAGACTTCCGCACCTTCATGCTGCCTTAACCGCCGGCTGCACAAAGCGACAATCTGCCGTGTTGCCGTCACATCCGCATCGGCATCGTGGGCATCGTCGAGCTCGATGCCGAGCCGTTCGGCAACCAGCTCCAGCTTGTAGGAGGCGACCTCCGTGTCAGCGGCCAGACAGAGCCGTGCCAGGTCGATGGAGTCGAGGTAATGCGGTTGGAAGTTGCCGAAGAAGTCTGTCGTGCCGGCAAATACCTGCGCAAACTCTTTCTGCAATCCGGCATAGGACATCATCTGTTGCAGGAATCCCACATCAAAGGGAATGTTCTGGCCGATGAGCACCGGTTTGTATCGTGCCCCTTTGCCGAGGGTGTGCTTTCGGGCAAAGGCGATGACATCCGCCGCTACCTGCTCCTGCGCCACACCCCGCGAGCAGAGCATATCCATAGTGATGGCAGTGTAGTTCAACGCCGCTGCCTCGTAATCCATCGGTTCTCTCACTTCATCCCGCTCCATCTCCCGGCGGGTCTTGAGCACTTTGCGCCGGGGAGCGCCGCCCAACGGCTGTTTCTCGTAGGGGGCGATGTAGTTGGCATAGCGACCCAGTACCTCGAACGTGTCGAGCCGGACGGCCTGCATGGCGATCTGCGTGCAGGCGCAGCGGGTGCAGTCCAGACCTCCGGTCTCGAAATCGAGCACGACGGCCGTGTAGATTCCTTGTTCTGCTTTGGGTGCCGCCATATTATCCTAACCGGTTGATGGTGTACAAAGCCTCTTCTTCAAACTCCCGGAGCGTGCCGTCGTTGCGGATAACCGCATCGTAGCATTTGTCGGGCAATAAAAGCCGCTCGGTGTCCCGTGCAATACGCTCCGGCGAGATACCCCGCCCAGCAAGCGTTTCGGGTGTGGAGCGCAGCAGCACGGCAGCGATGTGGAAGCGTTTCCCGTGTTCCTTGCGGAGTGTGACCAACCCCTTCTCATCGAGGACATAGATGCAACGTCCCGCCTTCGGCACCTGCGAGCGGAGGGCGAAGTATTCGTACCCGCCGTAGCAGGTGTAGGTCAGCATCTGCTCGCGGGGAGGTATCTGCTGCCTTTCGATAAAGAAGTAGTCGCGGCCGTGCCGTTCATCCTCCCGTCGGGGGCGGGTCGTATGGGATACGATGACGGGAATACCCAGACGCATTCCCAGATAATTAGATAAATGAGTCTTGCCGGTGCCGGAGTTCCCGACGATGGCGATGATGGTAGGTTTCATACGATATGGATTAAAGATGATTTTGTACTTTGCAGCGTGTTCGTACCGGAGTAGTCGCTGTATTTGACCATGCCCGAGAGGATGACGATACGCTCTTTCAGTGCCGTGAGCGTGTCCCGGTGCGTCTCGCAGGTATCGCTCCAGCAGACCATCTCCACCACGTCGTTGTTCTGCTGGAGCATCAGTTTCACGAACCGTTTCCGCTCCCCGGACGTGCGGTCCTTGTAAGCGTGTTCGGTCATGTCGGCCACGGTAGCGCACACAGCGGCACGACGTCCGTCGCTGGCGGGGTCGAGTACCTCGTGCAGGGACATGTAGGGGAATTTGCCCTTGACCAGCGCACGGGCCGGTGACGCATCGAAGATACGCCGATAGTCGATGGAGCCGATGCCACTGACGGCGATCTGCTGCCGGCTCCAGAAATAGTGCCTGGCGACGAGCTCCTCCGGGAAGTCCTTCTCCGAAAGCGAGAACCCCAGCTCCGCCGCCGCACGGGCAAGCAGGCCGTAGCGTCCCGTTACCGATTCGAGCCCCTCCACCTTGTCGAAGCATCCGGCGAGAATCATGTTGCGCACATGTCGGGCATTGACCGGCACGCGCACGGCCTCCTCCGCATTGTCGGGATCGTCCCAATAGGCGTATTTCTTCAGTTTGTACTTGAAGATACGGTGTATGAACTGCTCGACGGAAGTGTAGGGACCATTCTTCTCGCGCTCGGCGACGATATGGACAACCGCCTTGGCTCCTAACTGCTTGATGCGTGCCAGCGACCAGAATATCTCGTCGGTGGCATAGTCGGTAAAGAACGCTTGCCGGGAGGTGTTGATCTCCGGCGGCACGATACGGGCCTTCGAGCAGAGCTCCATCTCGGACATCAGCATCGGAATCTCCTTGTCATCCGCCCACTGGAGTGCTACGGTGTAGAACGCCGTAGGATAGTTGGCCTTGAGATAGGCCCCCACATAGCTGGTCACGGCGTATGCCGTGGCATGGCTGGCGTTGAACAGATAGCCGCCTCCGGCCTCGATCATTTCCCAGATACGCCCGGCATCCTCCTTGGGGCACCCTTTGGCAGCAGCACCAGTCATGAACTTCTCTTTCATGGCACGGATCGTCTCCACTTTCTTTTTGGAGATGAGCTTCAGCAGGCGCACGCCCTCCTCCAATGAGAAGCCGCCCACCTCGCGGGCCATCTGTGCAAGCTGCTCTTGGAATACCAGTACGCCATAGGTATTTTTCAGCGCGGCGTGCGTACCCCAGAGATAAACCGGCGCCACCTCCCTGCGGCGGCAGAGCAGATACTTCTCCGCCGAACCGGACTCCAGCGTCGCCGGACGGTACAGGGCGTTGGCGACAATCAGGTCGCCGATGGATTCCGGGCGCATATCTTGCAGGAATCGGGTCATACCGCGCGAGGAAAACTGAAAAACGTTCTGCGTGTAACCCTCCGACAGGATGCGGTAGGTCTTCCCGTCGTCCAGCCGGCTGCGGACAATGCCCTCGAAAGAGATCTCCGCTCCATACTCCCGGTTGCAGATGTCTATGACCGCCTGAATCTTCGACAGCTCCTTGATGCCGAGGCAGTCGTTCTTCAGCAGCCCCACCTCGTCGATGGAGTAGCCGTCCAGCTCGGAGATCAGCAGGTCGTCCACCCGTTTGATGGGGGTGTAGTCGAAGCACTCCATCGCCTCGCCATCCTGCTCCTTGGGCGTGATGATGATGGCCGAGGCGTGTACCGACCCCGAGCGGGGCTGTCCCATCAGCGGACGTATGTCCTCGATGACCCTCGGATACCTGCGGATGAAATCCCGTACACGCTTATTTACGGCTGCCAGCCGGAACAGGTCGGTCCACGTCATGTTGTCATCCTCGAAAATGGCCGTGACGTAGTTTACGAGGCTTACCGGCACACGATGTACGCGGCAGACATCCTTCAACACGGCTTTCATCTTGAGCGTGGTGAGCGTTCCGGCCGAGAAGACCTGCTGCCGACCATCGGTGTTGTACCGCCGTTCCAAATACTCCTTGACCTCCTGCCTGCGGTCGGACTGAAAGTCCGTATCGACGTCGGGAAGCTGCCCGCCGGGACCTTGCCTGTAGCCGTCGGTAACAAAGGTGTCCATGACCTCGATCTTCTCCGGGAGCTTTTCCTGTGTTACATTCCGGACTTTCATCGGCGACAGTTTGGCAGGTTGAACAGCAAATCCCGGTTGTCGAAGAGGATATCGTCCTCCGTGCGAAGTTGGTCGGCATAGAGCGTCAATCGATCACCTCCGCGCAGCACCATCAGCTCGGCATCCCGGTCGAGGAGCATCGTGCTCCCGTTCTCGAAGCGGATACGGATTACATGGTCGGAGCATATCTTGCCGACCATCCGTGTAACCCGGTCAGGATAGAGCCCCACACGCTCGGGCAGCAAGAAACGCTCGAAGAGCAGATCGTACTGGATGGGGTCGATTAGCGTGATCCCCATCAGGTACAACACCAGCGAGCCTCCGGCCGAGCCGCGCCCGCACCCCACGAGGATACCGTTGCGCCGGGCCCAATTCACTGTGTCGTACTGAATCAGAAGATAGTCGATGTTGTCCGTCGATTCGAGGATATAGACCTCTTTCTCCAACCGCTTGCGGTACTCCTGCTGCCGGGGTTCGGGCACCAACCGCCTGAATCCTTCTTCCAGCAGCGCGAGGAACATCCCGTGTGCGTCGCCGTACCGCTGTCGCTCTGCGGCCGTCAGGTCGTAACGCGGCATGTAGTTACGCTCGGTCCGGTAACGTGCTTCGGCTCCCGCGGCGATCTCCACCGTATGGCGGCACATGCGCTCAAAGAGGGCATCCGTATCCCAACGGTCGCTGTCGAAGAGGCCGGAGAACTGCGCATACAGCTCGTCGATATCCTTCATGTACTGGTCGTCGCTTTGGGCGTGTGCGGCACCTGTGGAGATTTTGTTCAGCACGACCTTCGTTCGCACCTCGTCCTTATCCGGGTAGTGGCAGTCGGGAATCAGAATCGGCTCGACGAGGAAGCAGTCATTTTCCCGGTCATAGAAAGTGTTGAAGAAATGAGAGGTTGCCTTCAGCACCTCGGCATCCAGCCGTTCGGCCTTGTACTCCGAGAGATCTATCTGGTAGAACACCTTGTCGAAGCACTCCCGCAGGGCCTTCAGCACATGTAGGTGTCGCTCCAACCAGAAGGACGAGAGCCGTCCCAGCACCAGTACGTTGCCTTCGCCCCGGCGCAGCAGTTCGGGAAGGACTATCGTGGCGTCCGCGGCGTCCACCATCACGGCTTTCTGGATGCGCAGCAGGTTGCGCAGCCCCCGCTGACTCTGGCAGTAGACCTTGATGTCCACCTTTTCCTCGTCATGCGCGAGCGAGCAGGAGTAACCGAAGACCGGCGTAATACCGGCCTTGGCACACTCTTTCTGTAAGGCGAGCGTAGCACCCATCGTGTTGCGGTCTGCGATGCCGAGGGCCGTATAGCCCATCCACACCGCTTTCTTCACCCACAGCGCGACATCGCCCGAGGCGTTGAGCAGCTCGTAGGGCGTATGTACACCCAAATGGACGAACGGCGTTTTCCGCTTACAAGGAACCCGCTTGCCGACGTATTTAAGAATGTTCAGCGCGAAACCCTCACGCAGGGAGTAGTAATACCAGTTGTCCCCGAAGGGGAAGGCGACATATTCGATGCCCTCGGCAAGCAGCACTTCGGGACGTTCCATCAGGTTGAATTGCAATTCCGCTCCTTTCAGGCGGAAGATAGACTCCACCCCGGAGAGATCCGCGAGGAACATTTTGCCGAAGCCTTCTATTTCGACCACTTCCCGGTCGACGGGCCGGTAGGCGATGCGATGTGCCTCCAGCCACTCGTGTAATTCATTCATCCTATTGTTGTATTTTGGTGAGTTGGTATTCGACGGGTGTTTTCAGCCCATAGGCGAACACCCTGTATATCTCTTCCGACGACAGATCTTCCCAGTCCTTTTCGGGCTCGGAAATGTCCGCTACCAACACCTCGAAGTAGGCCGACAGCTCCGAGGCAGTATGCTTCACGGCCTCCACCGCATCCCCATCGTAGCCTATGACGACCGTGCGGACACCTTTCGATTGGAGTTTGTAGATCTGGGTGCGGGAAATTTTCTTTCCGAAAGTGGCGACGACAGCGATACGTCGGTTATCGTACAGGTCCAATTTGCGGGTGAGGGCCACCACATCAAAGATGCCTTCGACAAGGACGACCGTGTCGGTCTCGCTCTCCGCAATAGCGTCGTAGTTGTAGAGCAGCTTCACGAAGTCGTTCTCGGTGGAGTTGCGCCACCGCAGGATCTTGTACTCGCCCGTGCGTTTGGCCCGGCGGTTATGCCGGTCGATCTCTTCCTTACTCCACGTATGGCGTGCGACATAGCCCACCGTATCGCCCGCATCGACGACGGGGAAGATGACATAGTCGTCCCAGCGACGGTTCAGGCGGCAGGTCGTACCGACCGGAAAGCAGTCGTAGTCGTCGTAGGTAAACCCGCGTCCTTGCAGGTAGGGATGGGTGAAGGTGCGCCGCCAGTAGTCCGGCATGGGGATAATACCCACCTCGTCATCGACCTCGTCCTGCACATCCTCTAATGGGAACAGGGCGTTTTCAGGCAGTGTGCCGAGCGATGCGGTATCGGTTGGCAGCAGATCCATGCGGCCGAGGCTTTCGAGTAGCCTCTCCAGTGTCGTTGTCGAGCGGCCGCAGGAGAAGCAATGCGCCATGAAAGGTTTCTTGCGGGTGGTTTCCCGGCCGATGTAGACACCGAATTTCCCCTCCTTGCCGCAGAACGGGCATCGGGCGATGAGATTCTTCCCACCGCCGTCCAGCCGGGCCCCAAGCTCCGCTCGCAACTCGGAAATCAACAATTCGGATTCTTTCCCTGAGATATACATATAAAGAAATAGCCCGCCACGATTCGTGACGGGTTAGGGAAAGAGGCGTTTTTTCGGCTTATGGAAAATTTATCCCTATTGGGAAAGGGACAGGCGGGTTATGATTCGCCCCCTTAGTGTTTCTTTTTATTGGATTCGAAAGAAGAGAAGTTGAGTCTCCAGCGTTGCATTTTACCCGGAAGATATTTGTTTCGGCACGAGTGGCAGATATGGAGATCCCCGCCATCGGTAGTATAAGTCCAGCCAGAATCATATACGACCCGACATACATCGCACGCGAATCTTTCCGCCATCTTACGGCCTTTACCGTTGCGAAGAATCTCTTTTACCTTTTTGACGAGTTTTCTGTCTACTCCATATTCCTGCATATTCCATGTGTTTACATCTGCAAAAATAGCATAAACTGTTTGTTATTCAATGAAAAACACAAGAAATTTACATTTCCTGCGTTAGGTTCATCGACCGTTGGGAATCATAGAAAATCTCGTTATCATAGTCGGTTGCAATCTTAATCGTATCTCCCTTGCGGAAGAACCGGCTTTTGGCCACACATGTTTTATTTTTCGTTTTTAGAATCTCAAACGCAAAATGAGTTTCTTTGCATTTTCTTATTTTCGGCAAATTCCCACAAAAACATTTTCCACTTTCCGACAAAAACAGCTAAAAACATTTTTCTATTTCCGACAAAACACCTATCTTTGTAGGAAATAAAAGGCTTCAATTATGTCTGAGAAAATATTCAAACGCAAAATCTACGAGCGAATGCTCCGGTGGAAAAAGGAAAATGATGGTCGAACAGCACTTCTGATAAAAGGAGCACGTCGAATCGGAAAGTCGACTATTGCCGAGGAATTTGCCCGCACGGAGTACGAATCCTACATTATCATCGATTTTTCGATAGCCGACGAGGCTGTAAAAGAACTTTTTACCCATATCTCGGACTTGAACTATTTCTTTCTGCGGCTTCAGTCCCTATTCAATGTATCGTTGCGTGAACGAAAATCGGTCGTCATCTTCGATGAAGTACAATTATTCCCTCCTGCACGACAGGCAGTCAAGCATCTTGTTAAGGATCACCGATATGACTATATTGAAACCGGTTCGCTTCTTTCCATTAAAAAAAACGTGAAGGGCATCGTGATACCGAGTGAGGAAACTCGCATCTCAATGTATCCGCTGGACTTCGAGGAATTTTTATGGGCTATCGATAAATCCCAGACTTATGAGTTGATCAGATACTCGTATCAAAACCTCAAATCGTTGGGAGATGCTGTCAATCGGGACTTAATGCGGAATTTCCGTCTGTATATGCTTATCGGAGGTATGCCTCAGGCAATAAATGCGTATCTCGAATCGAATGATTTTTCAGCCATAGATGCGGTAAAACGGAATATTCTTGAACTTTATATCGACGATTTTCGGAAAATTGATCCGACTGGACGAGCTTCCAGATTGTTTACTTCAATACCGGCAGAACTCTCCCGCAATACGACACGTTATAAGGTGGGAAGTGTAATTGAGAATGCAACGGCAGCTCGGCTCAGTGAATTATTGATGGATATGGCGGATTCCATGACAGTAAATTTCGCCTATCATGCCAATGATCCGAGTGTGGGTTTTTCCTTACATGCTGACTACGATTATTTCAAAATGTTTCTTGCCGATACCGGATTGTTCGTGACACTCGCTTTCATGGATCGCGACTATACGGAGAATGTGATATACCGCAAACTTCTTTCCGATAAACTCAGCGCAGATTTGGGATATGTATATGAAAATGCAATAGCCCAAATGCTGAAGAGTGCTGGCAATGAACTTTTTTACTATACATTCAAGGAGGAAATGCCGAAAGACGAAGCGGAAAACAAAGTCACTCGCAATTATGAAATCGATTTTCTACTTTCGAGAAAAGACAAAATATGTCCCATCGAGGTGAAGTCGTCAGGGTACAACTCACACAAATCACTCGATAAATTTCAGGAGAAGTTTTCTGCGAGAATCCTTTACAGATATCTCCTTTATACCAAAGACCAGAAAAAAGACAAAGATATCTTTTGCTTGCCTGTGTATATGACGGAATTATTATGATGATCCATCACCGAACGGATAGATTATGAGAAATACGATATTTATAAGCCACGCGACACCAGAAGATAATGATTTTTCCATCTGGATTGCTTCCCGATTAGAAATGTTGGGATATAAGGTATGGGTAGACAAAGAAGGACTGCTTGGTGGAGAACGTTTTTGGATGACGATTCAAAAAGCATTGAATTGTGCAATAAAAGTTTTGTTCGTTTATTCAAAAAATATTGTAACGACAGAAGGCATACTTCGACAAGGAATTGAAAATGAGTTGGAATACGCGAAAAGCATCGCTGCACAAGACGGATTGCAGGATTTTATTATACCGTTACATATAGACAATTCCAACTATAATTTGGCGATAGGATTACCCAATATCAATCATATTCCATTTAATGGCAATTGGGCTGACGGATTGAAGCAACTGCTTAAAAAATTGGAAAAAGACAATGTCCCTTCTAATTTCGGTGACCAGAAGTCTTCATTTTCAGAATGGTATGAAAATGAGTATATTTCTAACTGCTCAATTATATCCCGCAAAGAGCGATATTATACATCTTGGTGGTCGATTGCCGAAATGCCGGATAGATTCTACATGTATCAATTTACCAATGCTGCCCAAGCTAAAGCTATCAGAAACTTGAATAAAGAAATTCCGATTAGCTTATTATCCAATTGTATTTCTTCGTTTGATGGAAATCTGAATTTGGTCGTCCAAAGGGATAATGAAACGATTGAAGTTAGGCCAGAACACACGTTTGCATTTTCTCTAACAGATATTTTAGATGGGTTCATGTCTGAGAAGTTTCCTCAACATAAAGATGTCGAGAATCATTTCAAGAGGCTGATGTATTGTGTAATTGCCAATCTATTCAGACGTGCTGGCTTATGGAAGCATGAAATGTCGAATAAAAGATTGGCTTATTTTCTCCCGAAATATGATAAAATTACGAAAGTAAAGTTTATCTATCCTGAAAGTACAAGGAAAAAGGCAAAAGCTCTATTAGGAGAAATGCGAGGGGTTGGATTTTGGCATTATGGAGTTTCTATTCAACCGACACTGTTCCCATTTATTGGGTTTTCTCTTAAATCACATATTCTGTTTACATCGGACGGTTTTCAATTGATCGATGATGAAAAGAAACAACATTCATTCAGAAGAAAAAAAGGAAAACGTCTCTTTAATGAAGCATGGAGGGACTTATTGCTTGCATTTATTCAGTGTCTAAAAAATAAAGAGGGAGAAATAAGCATTCAGGTAACGATGCAAGGAGAACAAATCAAACTGAAAGAATGGCCGGAAATGCTAATAAGTGAAATGGGGTACATAGATCCAGATACTGAAATGAGCGTCGACAAGATAGAAGATTATTACGAAGATTTAACGGCAGAGGAAACAAATGATTGAACCTACTCTAAAATATATCAGTGAACCATTGCTAACATTTGGCAATGGACAAACAGCTATCGACCCGCGCGATGGTTTAATGCTTTTCGGACCTTTTGATCAAAAGAGAATCAAAGGACCTAAAAATATCGGTATCATTGGCCCGATGAACTTGAGAGGGAAAATGATCGATTATCTGAAAAAAATACATGGTTCAATCGTTAATGTGGACCAGGCTATAGCTCGCCCCCATTTTCCCGGATTGGAATCAACATTCGGTATATCAATAAACTTTGATAATATTATACAACTTGACGTCAAACAACAGGATATCGATCAATACCTAAAATATACGGATTCACATCAACGAGTTCATAATTTGGTGAATCTGTATGTCCGACCCTTAATACAGTACACCGAACATGAAGAGATGCCTGTGGATGTATGGTTTATCGTAATACCGGAAGATATTTATAAATTCGGTAGGCCAAACTCAAAGATTCCGAAAGCGGAAGATAATGTCAACATTGGACTGAAGAAAAATGAACGGAACTCAAGCCAATTGGATCTGTTTTTCCAAGCGGAAAAAGATACCCTTCGAGAAGCATATGAGTTTGAAGTCAATTTCCATAATCAGCTAAAAGCTAAAATATTATCTGCAAAAATTGTCACTCAGATAATTAGGGAAAGTAAAATTGCTTATGAAAATTTGTTGAATGAAAAGCAAATCGAGGAAGAACAAAAGTTTGACACAGCTAAAGCATGGAACATATCCAATACGCTTTATTATAAACTGGGTGGTCTTCCTTGGAAACTTGGCGAAATTAGAGATGGTGTTTGTTATTTGGGATTGGTGTATAAGAAAACCGAAAGTGACGCCAAAAACAAAAATGCTTGTTGTGCGGCTCAAATGTTTCTTGATTCTGGCGATGGAATGGTTTTTAGAGGGAATGTGGGGCCATGGTGGAATCCTACTACCGGAGAATTTCATCTTTCACAACAGGATGCTTTTGAAGTCGTGTCTCAATCTTTAGAAGCGTACTATAATCGCTTTGAATGTTATCCCAATGAAATTTTTATTCATGCAAAAACATTTTTTGATGATCCTGAATGGGCTGGGTTTGAAGAAGCTGTCGCGGGAAAATCTAGAATCATCGGAGTGAGAATAAGAGAAAACAGTGCCTTTAAGCTGTATCGGCAATATTCGTATTGCATACCCCGAGGAATGATGTTACAATACGATGATCGAAAAGCATTTCTCTGGACAAAAGGGTTTATTCCCCGATTCAAAACTCAGATTGGACTGGAAACCCCTAATCCGATTGATGTAGCTGTAACCAGAGGAGAAGCTGATATTGAAGTCGTTTGTAGAGATATATTGAGTTTGACAAAACTAAACTATAATGCTTGTATATATGGGGATGGCATTCCAGTCACATTGAAGTTTGCAGATTCTATCGGCGAGATTCTCACCGCTGGAAAAGATATCAAAACAGGAGTATTACCTTTCAAACATTATATTTAGTATTAACTTTTTTACGCAGACCGGATGAAGAATAAAAAACGCAAGAATTTTACATTTCCTGCGTTAGGTTCATCGACCGTTGGGGATCATAGAAAATCTCGTTGTCGTAGTCGGTTGCAATCTTAATCGTATCTCCCTTGCGAAAGAACCGGCTCTTGGCCACATGCAAACGCATCAGCCCCTCTTTGCGTTCTGCTGACGACTGGTTGAGCGATATAAGGTGCGTGCAGGGGCGTGCCAGTCCCTTTGCCTCGGAACAGTTGTACTCCGTCAGCACGTTGCGCTCGTTGTTGAGCCAGTCCCGGTCCTCGATGGTAGACTGGTAGGTCACCACCATCCAGACGTTCTCGTCCGCCGCCAAATCCTTCAGGTCATTGGCTACGGCGATGCGCTTCGACCGCTCGTGCTCAGCTCCCCACTGTCGGCGCGAGGCGTCGGTTAGGAGGTCCATCGAGTCGATAATGACGATGTCGGGCGAGCGACCGTTGATCTTGCGGTATTCGGCGATGCCGTTCTTGATGTCCATCGTCGAGATACGGGCCGCAAAACGCGGGAACGAGCGCACCGTGATGCTCCCGGCATAGCTCATCACCAGCTCCTCGAAATGCTTGAACTCCCGCTCCGATAGTTTTCCCTGCTCGAAGTAGTAGGCGTTGCGTGAGATCATACCCCCGGAGTAGGCGTCCAGTGCCTCCTGCTCGGACCCCTCCAACTGGTAGTGTAGCACATGCAAGGCGTCGTCGATGTCGGCCCGGATACCGATATGTTTGGCAAGATGCGACTTGCCGACACCCGTCGAGGCCAGAAAGCAGGTCAGCTGTCCCCGCAGGTTACGGCCTCCGTTCAGGGCGTCGAGATACGGGATGTAGAAACGGCACACCTGCGGCAGACGGTTCTCGCGAACCTCCGCTTCCCGACGCCGGTTGTGCTCGAAGCGTTCCCGGAAGGTCTTGGCCACGTCCACGAAGGCCGTCGTGCGGAGCGTGAACGACGCCAGCCACCGGGCATACTCTCCGAGCAACTCCTCCGCCTTGTCGCGGCGGTTCTGATTATATAACTTCCCGACCTCGGTATAGACCTTCTGCAAGCGGACTCCTTTGATGTAGTCTTCGAGCATGTCGGTGAGCGCTTCCACGCTGGAGTTCTCCTCCTCGTACTCGTGGAATGTCTCCAACAGCTCGATGGCATCGTAGTCACCCTGAAAGGTCTGCGAGAGCGTGGCGTAGGTCGGCGGGCACTTGTAGGTACGATAGTGATTCGCCACCACCTCCTGTATCTTCTGGAAAGCCCGATCCGGCAGATACTCCTTGCGCATGTTCTCCGCCACCACGCCGCACAGGGTGTCGTAGTGCAGGACGGCGGCGTAGAGCTCGTAGAGAAACTCCGCCGACAGCGGGTTGGTCGCATCTCCTTTCATGGCAGCACCCTCCTTTCCCGTTCCTCGATGCGGAGACGATACAGTTCAGGATAGCGGGCGGCCGTCCGCCGGCGGCACTGTTCGGAGCGGGAGCATCTGCGGCAGGCGGCCGAGAAGGGATTCCACAACAGGGTCGAGATACCGCAGATATAATAGCCTACAGGCGTATTAACCACACGGCATTTGGTATTCTCTTCGTAGACCGGATCGAGAAACTGCCACAGCGGATGCTCGCGGCGGTCTTTCAGAAGGTATGGCAATGCTGAGCGTGAAAGTCCTGCCGATTCCAGCCACTTGTCCTCCCAGTAGCGACGTACCGGCGTGGTCGCCGCAAAGCGTTCCCGGGCCTTCCGGCCGAAGGAGTGCGAGGGCACCCAGCGGCGGGCAAGATATTCCGCATCGAAACGGCTGATGCTGTGGACCTGACAGATACAGAAATCCGCCAGCCGTTCGTCGGAAAGCATCCCGCTGCCCTGCATTCTGAGTGACTCTATGCAGGCATCGACAGCCCGCCGGGCCGCCATGCCTCCGGGAAAGCGGAAAGAGGTATCGAGCAGCCGGCGGACCAGCGTCTCGAACAGCGCGACCGTTACCCGTATTCTATCGTTTTTCTCCATCGGGGGTAATGAGTTTACGCATCTGCTGTTTGGCCAGAAAAATCCGGCTTTTCATCGTGTCGAGGCTCCGGCTCTTCAGATTGCCGTTGCGGTGCGATATCTCGACGATCTCTTCGAGCTTGTATCCCGCCTGCTGGAGAAGCAATGCCTCCCGGTAGATGGGTTTGAGGCTGTCGAGCGCCGCGAGAATGTCGTCGTTATAGTGCTCCCGATAATTATCCATCCCCATCGCGTTGCCTTGCGTCTCGTCCTCATCGCTCAGGGACGAGGACAAGGAACGGACATCCACATGCTCCGCCACGGGCATACGGCCGTGACGGCGGTTCTGCTCCGCGATAAAGCGTTTAGTCACGATGTGTATCCAGTTGAGAATGCTCCGCTGGGGATCATACGTGGTGATATACCTGAAAAAATTCACCAGCACCTCGCTGTAGTTGTCCGCTATATCCTCTTGCAGGAACGTGTAGCGGATGCAGAGCCGGTACACTAAATTCCGATTGGGTAGGATATAACGGTTGAACAGCTCGGTACGCAGTTCGATATCTCTTAACTCCTCTTCCGAGAGGAACTGTATTTTTTGCTCCATAAGCCGACAGATTGAGGGTTGAATCTGAATCTCAATCTGTCAGCTGCTTGTGCATCAATTCTATAAATCATTGTCATAACTTCTTAAATACGGTGTTTACGAATATAATAATGCCACAGGTGACAGGCGTCGGCCGCATTGTCGTCCACCGCCTCGTAGCGGTACTTCTCGCGGCAGGAGCGGATCATCTGCTCCTTGTTGGCGCGTCCGTCCCCCGTGGCGAACTTCTTGAGCGTCGAGGGGTTCACGAACTCCGGTTCCGGAAGCTCCAGTTCGTCGCATACTTCGAGCAGGATGCCCCGCAGCTCCGCAAGGCGGCGCATGTCGTAGAAGTGGCGGTTCACGGCCACATCTTCGGCGACGATCTTGCGAATCCCGTAGCGGTGGATAAAGGCCACGAGCATGACCCGGAACGCCCCGTGCATCTTGTTGCCGTTGCGCTGCTTGGATTCGGTGAAGTTCCACGTTCCGCTTTCGTGCAGGCTGTAATAGCCGGTCTTGGTCGCTACGTCCAGTGCCAGGACCTGTTCGCGTGCGATGTTATCCGATACGGGATTCTCCATGTTCCTTGACGATTACCAGTTTATGCTCGTATCCCTCGGCTACGTTGCCGTGCGAGACGACCAGCGATGTGATGCCCAGGCGGTTCAGGGCCCCGAAGGTACTCGAAAGGCCACTCTCGTCCATCGCATCGAGAATCTCATCGAGGACCAGAAGATCCAGCCCCTTATCCGTCTCGCAACCGCCGTTGACGAGCCGCTGCATGGCCAGAATCGTGGCTAAATGGACACGGGCAGCCTCGCCTTGGGAGAACTTGCCGAAAGAACCGCAGTCCACGCCGTCCCGCACGAGGCTGGCGGATATTTTCTCGCGCAGCTTGCCCGTCTTGAGCAGCGTGAAGCCCGACAGGCGCAGTCGGATGTCCGATCCGATGTTTTCCAGAAACTCGTTGGTGATGCGGTTCAGTGCTTCGATCTTCGTTCCGGCAAGGAAGGATTTGAACTGGACGAATCGCTCCTGCTGCTCTTGCAGACGGTGCAGGCGTCCTTCGCTCCGCTCCTTGCGTGCAGCCGCTTCCGAGGCTTTGAGGCGGTACTCCTTGAGTGAAGCCTTGAGCGAGCGGATCACCTCCGACGAGGTGGTTCGTTTCAGCTCTTCGATGGTCTCCCGAATCGTATCGATGGCACTCTCGGCTGCACCGATCTCCTCCTTGAATCGTTGTTCAGTTCGCTCGTTGCTCCGGCAGGCGTTGTCGATAAGCGAGAACGCCTCGTCGAAGAGTTTGCGGCGGATGCCCTCCATGCCGACACGCAGCGTGTCCATCTCGGCCTCGATCCGCTGCTGGCGTTGCTGCACCTTGCGCAGCCGCTCCTCGGCAACACGCATCGCATTCTCGGCCCGTGCGACTTCATCCGCAGCCTCACCCGTTCGAGCTGCCAACGTCCGTTTGTCGCGGCGGATACCGTCTACCTCCTGTTCTACATGCTCCGTTTCCCTGTTCAGGGAGAGGATGTCGGTATCCATCTGCCTAAGCTCCTCTTGTCGTATAAGCAGCGTTTTCTGTCCTACCGCGATGTCGAAGCTCTCGTCCGCAAGCAGGAACTCATGCCGGCAGGCCGGGCAGCGGATCGTGCCGGAGAGCAGTCCTTTCAACTCCTCGACCTGCCGAAGCAGGGTACGTCTGTCCCGGCGCATCCCTTCCAGCCGGGTTCCGGCATCGGTCAGTATCCTTTCCAGTTCCTGAAGACGGCGGTCGAACCCGGCGGTTTTCGTCCCCTGTTCTTTACAGAGCAGGTCATAACGCTCCTTCAGGTGCCGGTACTTCTCCATAACCTCGGCCAGCGACGTTTCCAATTCCCCGTACTCCTCGCGGGAGACGTTCAGTTCCTTTTCGGCTGCCGCAATACCGGCACGCTTGGACTCCAGCACCTTGTTCCAGTCCGTCAACCCTTCGATCCCGATATCGGAAAATAATGTCCGGATTTTCGCGAGGCACGCCTCAACGTTATCGTCCCCCTCTTCGAACTGTTGCAGCGAAGCATCCGCCTTTTCCAGCTCCGACGTATGCTCCGAGAGGGCTGCAAGTCGTTCGTTCTTTTCCCGGATCAGGGCATGTTTCGCCGCAATGGCCTCCTGCATGGAGGCGATACGCTCTTCACGGGTGCGGGCTTTCTCGTCTGCCGCAGCCTTTTCCCGGCGTACCTGCTCGGCGAGCATCTCGACCCGCCCGTCCAGTCGGGCCACCTCTAAAGCCTCCTCATGCAGCGCTTTCTCTTCAGGGGCTATATCCTCGGCGACCTTCTCCATCGCACGGTCTACCAGCGTAGCGTTCGAGAAGCGGTTGATGATCTCTTTCTTCTGGGTATCAGAGGCCGACAGGAAGTCCTGATATTTGTGTTTCGAGAGGATAAAGGTGTTGAAAAGCTCCTCCCGCGTCAGTCCCAACTTTTCGAGGATGTAACGGTTGTAGGCATCCACCGAGGGCTGTACGGCCTCGTCCGTATCGACCGCCGCTGCGTCGCGCTCGATGCGACACTTGACCGTCGATGCGCCCTTGCGGGGGATATGCCGCTCGATAAAGAATACCTCGCGTGCCGCGTCGTTGGCAAAACACAGGCGAACACAACACTCATCTGCCGCGTCGTTGATGATCTCCTCGCCACGTACCTTACGTAAGGGGCTGCCTGTGATACCTACGGCGATGGCTTCAATAAGGGCCGATTTACCGCTGCCGTTCGAGCGTTGCGACTCGTTGTCGCGATTATCCCCGAAGACGAGCGTCGTGACGCCTTGCCGGAGGGTGTAATCCAGCGAGCGGAAAGCACACAGGTTCTCCGCCTCGATATGTTCTAATTTCCACATGGTGTTCCGTCGATTTGAGATAAGTACATAAGTCCGTATTCGGGATCTTCGATGCTGCGGAGCGTACAGAACTCCCGGTAGCTCTCGCTGATTTTCCGCCCGTCGTAGCGCTCCAGCAGGTCTCCTTCGGGCAATGTCTCGGCCTGCGCCTCTTCCGAGAGCATCTCCACTTTGGAGGCCCCGGCCTCGAACAACGTCCGTTTATCGATGTTCGGAAGCTGGGCGGCACGGCCGTGAATCCGCACCTTGACCTTGTAGCGTCCTTCGGCACGAATCTCCGCAAGCTCATCCGCGAGGTGGATACCCTCCTTTTCAAACGGCACGTCCATTACCCGATAGCGGGTGTTGGCGCGATTCTTCACGAACTCGTGCGTGCCGTCGTTGTAGAGCACCGTGTAGCCCTTCTCTTCGTCCTCGCCGAAGTTGTGCTGGCGGCTTGACCCGATATATTCGATACGGGTGCCGGGGATGATGCAGCGGTTGTGGTAGTGACCGACGAACACACGGTCGAACTCCTCGAAAAGATGCACGGGCAGTTCGTTGTCGGAGGGCTGCGACAAGGCTCCGTTGATGCCCTCGTGGATGTAGAGGTAGTTCAACCGGTCGGAATCGAGCCGTACTTTCCCCAATTTGTCGGGGAAGCTGCCGTTTTCGGGGAAATAGGCCACCATGTGCAGGATGAACCGCTGTCCGTCGGGGCAAGGCAAGGCGATATAATCGTCCGCCACCAGTACGCCCGGATGGCGGTCGAAGATGTGGCAGTAGCCGCGCAGCGATTCCTGATTTACCTTGTCGTGGTTGCCATTGATCATCGTCACGCGCATCCCACGCTCGGCAGCCAGCAGCAGGGCGTCATGTACGGCCAGCAGCACGTCGAGCGTCTGGGCGGCACGGCTTAGAAAAAGGTCGCCGCCCAGAGCGATGTCCCGAATGTTCATCTTCTGGCAGATGTCAAGGGCCTCCCGCCAGTTGGCCGTAAATTCGGGGATATTATCTTTGGAAACGTGTATGTCATTGAGTAATAACAGGCACGGATAGATTTCTTCCTTTTGCATAAGTATATGATATGGGAAAGGAAAGCGCGGCACGGAGCCGCACCTTCCCTGAAATGAATACTATAAGTGTCTGTTTACCTGCGGCGACGACGCGGCTCTTCCTCTTCTGTTTCCGCCGGGGAGTCCACTGCCGGAGCATCCGGCTTGGGACCTTCGATAATCTCCTCGATCATCTCCAGCAGATCCTTGTTCGAGGTCGAGCGGGTCACGCGGATCTGGAGTCCTTCCTGCTCGATGTAGGCGCGGATCAGCCCCCGCAGCTCCTGTCCCTGCTCGGTGCGGTCGCCGAGCCCCTGCTCCTGTAAGCTCTCGAAGCGTCCGAAGAGGTCATCGAGCGTTGCGGCTCCGGCCGCCGGATTCTCCTTGTTGTCCTTCGTGCGCTTGTCGAACGAGAAGGAGCTGGAGTCCTCCTTCGGCAGAGCAGCCATGAGCGTTTCGACGGCCTCTTTCATCTCTCCGGTCTCCATAATGGACATGCCGTAGCGGGCATCGCACTGCTTAAGGTATTCCACCGTCGCCTCGGCCTGATAGCGCGAATAGCGATAGATGACCTCGGGAATGCGAGGTGCCGACATCAGGGACGAGAGCTCCTCTTTCGAGAGGATGTCGGCATCGCTCTCGTTGTCGATGGAGACGACATACTCGGTCTTGCCGCCGTTCTTCTTTTTCTCGATCTCCACGGGATAGGCGTCGGCAATCGAGGAGACGGGACAGGGATAATGGGGATTCTTGGAAAGTTTTTTCTGCCAGAGTTTGAATTTGCGCTCGTCGAGCTCCTTGAACTGGCTGTGGGAGAGCGTGAGCAGCTGGAGCCCCTTGGCGCGTTCATCGAGGTCGAGAATATAGAGGGCGTGGCCGTAGCTGTATTTGAGCCCGCCGCCGAAGCTGCCTCCGCCGATCTTTTCGGCCAGCTTGTCGTCGCCCCCGGCACGGGCCTCCGCCACGGCCGCCTTGCGGTAGATGTCGATCAGATCCAGCGGATAGCCGGCATCGGTGGCTCGCGGTACGGTCACGTACATGTAGACGGGTTTTCCTCCCGACGAGGGTTTCTCCAGTTCGAGCAGGAGCTGATGCACGGGATATTCGTATCCCGGACGGTCGAGCGTCCCGTCGCTTGTCGGGGCGATGGGCATGACGCGCAGGCGGTATACGCCTAACTTGTCCATGCGGAAGAACTCGGTGCGGGCGAACGCCTTGTTCTCCTCCTGTGCCCGCTGTTGGGCTTGGGCATAGGTCTCCTGCGAAGCGAGGAACAGATCCTCCACGGAAACCATGTTTTCTCTTTCAAGATTTTCTTCTTGCATCGTGTTGAAAGTGATAAATTAAAAATGCCGAAGAATCTTTTGACGGCGAGGGGCGGGTTCGGATACACCGCCGCTCATCAAGTAAGAAACTGTATGGAAAGCCGGACTTCTCAGCCCGTTTATCACCTTCCTGCAAGCCGCTCAGAACGAGCGGATTCAACTTAGTGTTTACAAAATTAGGCGCATTTTATGAGCGGGCAAAATAAACTTTTGAAAGTTTATTCAAAAACCGGACAATACACTGTATGAAAGTGTGTTACAATACTGTATAAATAATCGTTTCAGGTTTTCTCGCCGCTTCCTCTCTGCCACGGAAGACGCAGCCTGTCCGGCTTGTAGAGTCTCGACGTATCGACTTTCGCGGCATCCTCGACCATCTGACTGCGGATCGCCGAGAGGAGCTTGCGGTTGCGGCCAATAAATTTCTCCAACTTGCGCCGGTACATCTCGTCGTAAAAAGGTTTCTTCTCAGGCGTCATCACGGTCGCCCGGCGGCAGTAAAGTCCGTCCCGCTCGTAGAGGGCCATATAACGCCGGAACTTGGGCTTGCGGAGCGACGGATCTTTCGAGGCTGCGCAGACGATGCGCACCAACGGCAACGGCGGAGCCCGGTACCGACCTGGCGGCAAGGAGTGCATGATGAGACAAAACACCTCGGGCACCTCGTATTTGAGAAAGAAGCCCAGCTTCGTCTGCTCGAAGGGGTAACGCTTATACGTTCCCGGAGGTCTTCCTCGTTTTCCGGGGCGTTTTGCGGGACTCGTCCCGCTCTTGCGGGTGATCCTCGCTCCCCGATATTTCTTCGCTTGTGCCATGTGCTTGGGAATTTGAAGGTTCGACATGCTGTGCTGCCAGTGTGGCCGGCGCACGGTGTTGTTTTCTTGCAATGGCGGCCCTGCTGTCGAGGTCGCGCTGGATGTTGATTTTTTTCATATTATACCATGTATGAGAAGTTTAAGTTGATCTCCGAATTGTACATGCCCCGTTCGTAGATACGGACATAACGGCTGCCTCCGTCGATGGTGAACGACGAGCCGCGATTGTACTTGTGGTCGTCGTTCCAGTGGGCCATCGTGGTGCGGAGCCCGTATTTGGGCGGGGATATCTTGTTGGGAATGACGGCGACGATGCCGCCTTCGTTACCACCGTCGCGCCGGGCCGTGTTGATGCGCCCCTGTATGCAGACGATGTTGCCGATCTGCCGAACGAAGAGTTTGCTCGTGTCGGTGCCGGAGCCGCTGTTCGACATCTGGAGCCAGCCCGTGTCGAGCAGTTTGGGTTGGTAGTCGGCGGCGTATGCCGCGCCGAGTGTCTTGCAGGCCAGCTTACGGGCTTCATCGTCCGGCAGCTTCAGGTCCGTGAGTTTGCCGTCCTTGCGCACATAGTTGTCCGTAAGGTCCTTGCTTCCTGCTGCCGCGAGTTTGTCGCGCAGAATCTGTTGTGCCTCGGTCGAACTCTTCCCCTGACCAACCAGATAAGTGATGTAGTCCTGAAACTGCTCCGTCAGACGCCCGAAACGGCTGTCGGCATCCTTCGCGGAGTGGACACCGAGGTTCGCGGCGGCAGTCTGTTTTTCCCCTTCGTTCAGCCCGTCGAGCAGGCGGTTCGCCTTCTTTCGAAGCTCGGCGGCAACCTGCGAGGTGGTGACGTATCCCTCGCTTGGGGAGGTGTCCTCCCCGGCGAAGCTGCCGCTGGCGATGTTCTCCAGTTTTTTGTAGAGCTCTTCTGTAAAATCCCGCGTGGAGAGCCCCTTGCCCGCAACGGCGTCTACCTTCTTTTTCAGCCCTTCCGTGAGGGCGTTCTGCGTGGCATAGGTCTTGGCAATGGATACCCCGTCCACGCGTAGCTCTCCCTGCACGTCCACATAACTCTTCGGGACAAGCCGGATGCCGCCTACCGTGTTGGTGATGGCGAAGTCGGCATGTTCCGCCGACATATAGCCCACGCACGCCGCCTCCGCCTCCGCTTTGTCGCACCAGCGGATGACACCGCCCGGTGTGCCGTCCGTCAGCAGCTGTTCCGTGTTCACGAGCGTGATGCCCCGTGCGGTATCGACCACCAGCACGGCATGAACAGATACACGTCCTCCGGCCCCGTCCACCCGCAACAGAGGTATGGAGCAGCGTTTCCCGTCATAGACTTCGAAATTACGGTAATAGGCCGTGCCCTCCTCGTAACCATCGTAGTTGATGCGAACAACGCCCGTATCGCTGCGTTCGGTGGTATTCTTCAACTGGTTGCCGCCGATATGCAGGGAGCCGGCCTGCACCGTGTCGCTCCTTAGATCGAGTAGCGTGCAGACACGCTCCGCAAACCGGGCGGCGATGACACCCCGGCTCTCGATGGCAATGCTGCCCTTGTCCGTGTCGAAAAGAAGGGCGGCTGTGGACGCCGTTGTCGTGCCGGCTTCGATACGTGCCGTCGCCTCTTCGGGGAAATACCCTCGCAGCAGGCGTCCTCCCTTGGCCGGAGCCACCGCAAAGGAGTGCTGGCTCGTGATACCTTTCTCCACCGTAAGCATCCCCGTGAAAAGCAGGTCCCGTCGGACGGTCTGCCGGGCAAAAGGGCTGTCTATCAGCAGCGCATAGCGGCCGATGAACTTGTCGGCCAAGCGGGGCGCATAGTCCGTTTTAAGCTCTATGAACTGCGGCAAAGCACCCGTGACGGCATCGGCCGTGTCGGGAATCTCTTTGCCGCCCAGTGCAAGGTAGCAGGTGCGGCCGCGCTTGTTTACCTCGTTGGCATAGACCACCGACTCGTGGTTGTTCTTCTCGTAGATATAGTAAGGATAGGAGGCATCGGCAACACCCTCGAAGCGACGGATCTTGCCGTTTATCCACACGTATCCGGGGGTAATGGTCGCCCCCTGACACACGCAGCCCGAGACGATGAAATTCGTGCAGCCCTCGAAAAGACTGCCCAAAGCCAGCACCATCTCTTGCAGGTTGATGATATCGTCGGCGTAGGTATAGCGTCCGCCGCTCTCCGCGATGTATTCTTTCATTAGTTTGTTTTATTGGGTTTGATCTCTTCTCCGTCGATTTTTATCAGGTAGGTCTTACCCGCCGTGCGATAGGTGTTTACCGCATAAGAGAGCATGTAAACGAACTCCTGCGTGGGGATGGTAATGGGAGGCACGCATACCATGAAACTCACCTTCGCAACCGCCTTCTCCTCCGTATAGAGGTGGAACGGACGAGGCCGCTCCGCCTCGTTCTCTGTCGTGGCCCGCTCGCCCTCGTACCAGACCGTGAAAGGCCGGCCCACGGTCGAGGCTTCATGGTAGAGGTCCACGCCGAGCGGCGTACTCTCCGAGATGTGGATGGCATCGGCTGCATCCGCGAAGTAGCGGCGAAAACGGTAGTTCAGCCACCACTCCAACCAGATGACCTGCGAGGTCATGCGAGCCTCGATCTGCCGCTCCCTTGCCCATGCACAAAACCGGTCGTTCAGACTCTGGAGCGGCCACAGAAGGCTTTGTAACAGCAGGATGTAACGCCGCCCCGACAGGTAGTGCGGCGTGAGGCGGTTCACGAGTCTGTCGGTCGGAAGTCTGTATCTATCGTCCATCGACGCTGAGTTTTAAGGATTGGCGGAAATTGGGTATCTGCTCCTCGGCATCCTTGCCGGAAGACTGGCGCAGGTAGCCGGAGGTCGTATGCTGCACGCGGGCGATCTTCCGCATCGGTTGCAAAATGCCGTCGCTGTCGTGGCAGGCCAGAAAGACACCCTGTTCGGGTACGGCCTCTTCATCGATCCAGACATCGGTCACATGCGCCGCAGAGCGGATGGCCTCCATCACTTTGGAGACATAGACGGCGGCATTGAACTCGACGTTCATCATGTACTCCTTGAGCTGCTCTTCGATGTTGTCGAACACCTCGGCTTCGGAGATGGCGCCGTCCCAGAATACCGAAAGGCGCGGGACGAGCAGGTCGCCCGGTAGGGAGGTCACCTCGATACGGGTTCCGGCGAATTTGATCTTACCCAGATAGGTGCGGATCTGCACCAGTTCGTCGGCATCCACGGCCGAGAGGTTTCCCTTCTCACCGGTAGCGACCTTCAGCACCAGTTTACTGTCGAGGTTCACATCGTCGCTGCTCTCGTCATACGACACCTGCGTGATGATGCGTTTGCTCTCGTCCACCGAGGCATAGCCGAACGCCAGCCCATCCTCGCGTACCGTCAGCTCATCGCCCTTCTGATATTGTAGCAAGGCACGGGCGTAATAGTCCGGCGTACCGTTCACACGGCGGTTGATGGTTTCGGAGATGTCGTAAGCAAAGACATCGAGCAGCGTCTCGAAGCTGTGAATGACAGCGGCCACCACCCATGTGATACCGTTCAGGATCGACAGCTTCGAGTCGCTGGAGAACTCCGCAAGCTCCATGCGTTTGTTGCGCTCGGCAACGGCTTCGTTGTATATCTCTTTCAAGGTTCTACTCATACGTTATGAAGGATTATTCGGTTGGTATCGATAGCACTCCTCTCCGATACGGAAGCTCCACGCGCCGCCCTCGTTCCAGCTCTCCACGTGCGTCAGCAGCCACACGGCCTCCATGCCGGTTGTAAGGAGATAGTTCCCCGCATCATCCCGGCTCGGTTCGCTATAATTACCATAGGGAGCTGTCGTCAGACGGATCTCGCAGTTGCGCCGTCCGTAGTGGCAGGTGACCAAAGCGATGAGAAAGGCATCGACAGCCGCACGGCTTACATCGGCATCCGTCAAATCAAGGTTTATCAGCTCCCGGCACTCCACCAAAGGCAAGAGACTGCCGATGCTCATACGACTCAGATCCACACGGAACACGCCCTCCAGCAGGGATATGAAGTCGAGTGCGGCAGCCCCGGCGCAGAGCGTGAAGCGTTCCGCACGAAGCGGTTCTGAAAGGCGGATGCTGCGGGCTCCGCTCGGGGTCAGATCAAGGTGCTGAAGGGTAAAGTCCCCGTAAATACGTACCCGGCGGGGCGAGGCAATCGTGTTGTCGAAGCGGTGGTTCAGAACACTGACAGCAGATGTAAGCCCGATCTCTTCCAGCGGGGAGTTATCACCCCAGTCGACTTGAAGGTGTCCGGCTCCCGCCAGCGAAAAGGCGGTCGAAATCGCTGCGGCATCGACTGTAAACCATAGACGCAGCGGTCCCAAAGGATATTTCGGGTAAACATTCCGTTCACCGTTGGCCGGGACGATATGATCCCGCTGGTAACGGGCGACCACATCCGCGTCGATGACAAAGCCGTCCGTATAGATGAGCTCGTCCCCGTTGCGGAGCGTCTTCTCCAACGAGAGGTCGGGATTGCAGATCATAAGATCCACGATTCCCTCTACCGATCCCGTCAGGTGCAAGGCTACGTCATAGAGGTTCTGCCCCTCGGTAACCGTATATTTACCCATCGAGTTCCTCCTTTTCTTTCGTCTCCAGCAGCAGTTCTCCCGTCGTGGAGTCCATATAGGCATTGATGATGACCATATTGTCGCCGCTGAACTCGGCTTGCAGCCGTGCCGCAAGGTTGTTGTTCTCGAAATTGCCGTGCAGGAAATCGATCAGCCCCACGCCGGTCGTCGGATATTGGTACAGGTTACCCGGAAAGGCTTTCAGCAGGAACACCTCGTTCTGGTATTTGGCAGGGCCGATAGCAAGGTCGGTCTCGTGTCCGGAGAAGAGGAGCAGGTGCCCGTCGCGCAGGATCAGGTTGAAGAGCCCTTCGTCGTTGATGCTCTCGTACTGCGACAGACGGATGGCTCGTGTCGTTCCGTCCGCCTCTTCGCGGAGTATCGGGAACCAGACGGTGTTGTTTGTCGGGTTAATCAGATATTCGGGATGCCCCGTGCCGTTGTCGAGCCGCAGGCGCACCGACAACTCCTTGTACAGAGGGGTATAGGAAATTTTAAGGTGGATGCCCGATGCGTCCCGGTAACGCACGGAAAAGTCCGCCGGGAGCGTGATCTCCCCGCGAACCCGCTTCTCGTCCTGCTCCTCCAGCAGGCGGAAGCCGTAGAACACCTTGCCGGCCAGACCCTCTGTCGTGGATACTTCCCCCAGCGTGGCGTTCATCGCGATATCCATTCGTGCCATATATGTATTCATTGAGAAGCCCCGGACACTGTCGCGCCGGGGCCGTGTGCTACTAAAGATTAGCGACCTGAAAAGGGAATGGTTTAGGCGGTTACTGGGAAACCGCCGCATCGTAGATTTTCTCCACGACCATCCACATGTCGTCCGGCAGCTTCTCGTCCGAGAGCTTCTCGCACGCCTGTTTCAGGTAGGTAAGTTCGTCGGCAGAGAAGTCGATACAGGTGGGCGTGTCCTTCTCGATGTCCCATTCGATACGCCCGTTCTCTTCGTTCTCGTGAAGTCCGACTCTCTTGCGTTCTTCGTCGCTGATTTCGATCTTGTGCAGGATTTCCTTCTTGTGGTTGAACTCCTTGAATGTGCCCTCCTTGGGCAGGATGACCGGAATATAGAGCCGGTCCTTGATGTTTAATTCCATATTGTTCGATAATTGGTTTACTTATTCTTCTCCGCTTCGGTTTCCGATGCCACGACGGTCTGTATCTCAGCCATAAACTCCTCGAAATCCGCCATCAGCTCGGCAATGGAGGCCCGGCCGGGCAGGGAGCAGAAGACCTGTTCGCTCTCATAGGTAATAGTACCGATAAATATCGGGGCATCGTCGCTCTTAGGATCGGTGGACGGATCGTAGATAGTCGCCAACACGCGTTCCAGTACCCCGTCGGTAATAGTGAAATCCAGATTGTAGAGAGCGTGTTCGTTCTTCTCCCTCGCTGTCTTGGTCGTTGTGATTCGGATAATGTTCATTGTGGTTGATATCTGTTTTGTATAAGAATAGCAGATGTCGATTCGCAAAGGGTGAGAGTGTTGCCTAAAAATTACAGGTCCCAGTCTGCCGTACTGATTACTTGAAAATTAAAGGACCCATCATTGCGAGAAGCATCATCCTGCGTATAAATATCGAAATAGTAGGAGTAGATGGCCTTGACCGTGGGATAAATCGGTGTATCCTCTGCCGTGGAATAGATTCCCGTGGCCATGACGATATACCTGCCGGAGAGCCCCCAAGCAGAGGGGATATAAACCCGGTACATACCCTTGCCCAAACGGCTTACCGATACCGACTTCGAGCCGTCGAAACAGCGGAAGCGAATCGAAGCGCTGGAGGTAGTCCCCGTAACGATACCTGTTACGAGAACCTGCTGATATTTACCGTAACGGCTGGTAGTCATCATATCGCGGCGGTTCAGGACAATCCACCCGAAGAACGTGGAGCTGTCCCCATAACCGATCATCTCGATGACTTCGCGGGAAAAGGAGAGCGTCGATTTCGAGATGCCGTCCTCGAAGAAGTATTTTCCGCTGGGGGCTGTGATGCTCATGACTCCGGTGGAGATGGTCGAGCCCCACTTGTAGTTGACAAGGCAGATTCGGCGTCCCGAGTTTTCCAGCGTCCACGGCAGATTGATATTCTCGTTCCAGCCTCCCGATTGTGTGCATACCACATTATCGTAATGTACGGGGTCGGTCTGTACGCCGCTGACGGTTCCTCCGCCGACGACAACCCAGATGGAAGGGTCATTCTTGACAAAGGCACTGCGGATCGTTCCCTGAATGGTCACATCCTTGAACTTGCCGCCCTGCGCCACGATATTGCCGGCAGAGTCCCACTGGAATTTACCGTTGGCAACCTTACCCGATCCGTCCGTGTTGAAGACACTCTTACCCGAACCGAATGAGGCCGAGCCGTCGTTGTTGAGCTTCCAACGCGTGCCGTTGGTAATGGAACCGTCGGCACCTAACGATACGTTGTTCTTGTAGATACGGGTATTGTCGAAAGCCCAGCCGGCAATGCGGTTGTAGACCTCCTTGGAGCCCGACTTCGTATAATTGGCCGAGAGGCAGAAATACTCCACGTTATCCCACGTCATCATCTGGATACCGAGAAACCCGGTTTTTACGGTGCTGCCAGAGGCGGCGATCTGTCCGAATACCACATGTCCGGCATTGCTGGTCTGATGCCACGTCATGGCGATGCCCAGCGGCTTGTAGGCCCCCGTGTACCAGTAGCCTGAGCCGCTGGCCGCCGAGCGGATCTGTATCGGCATGGCACCGACCGCACCGATGCTGCCGGCCGTGATGTTGTCCGAGCCGATGGTCCAGCCGCCGATCTTACCTCGCACGAACGTGCAGGTCAGACCGTTGATGTATGCTGTGTTGATGATATTGGCCTTGATGCTGGCGGCATCGAGCTTCGTGGAGTTGATACTCCCCGCAGCGATACGGTCGGCACTCAGCGTTCCGGTCTTGATGCTGGATGCGTTAATACTTACGGCATTGACCTGTGCAGCGGTCAGCGTACCGGTGTAGATGCCCGTCGAACCGATATAGGTCAGCGGGTGGGCTGCCAGCGTGCTGTCGCTGCCTTGCGCAAGGACGATGAACCGCCTGCGGCGGATCTCCTCCTCTACGGCCGCGGTCAGGGTTCGGGGTGCAGGCGCAAAAGCTTGTGTCGTGCCGCTCTGAAAGATCAGGTCGGAGTTGTAGGCGATTTGGGGTGCTGCCGGGATGGGCGACGGACTCATGGCGCTGCTTACGATCGGCTGGTCGGAATAGATATGATAAACCGCACCTGTCGTGCCGCCGCCCCGAAGGAAGATTGCGAACATACAACTGTTGCCGCACAGTGCGGCTCCGGCGAACATCCGGCAGTACATCTCCGAGAGTTCGTAGATGTCCCATGAATAGGCAATGCCGCCCCAGCCGCCGAAATTGGCTTTCACAAGCAGAATCAGTCCTCCCTTGTGCGTAGCCGTATTCCAGCTTGTAGGGGCCTGTTCGCTGTACCCGCGTCGAATCAGAATATCACGCTTAATGTTTTGTTCCCCACCTTTGAAAATGACGGGATAGTATTTGTTTTCCTCTCCGTTGATAATGAGTTTATGGTAGTACGGATAACCGAAATTGGCTTTCTTGGCCGCCTCGATGTCGTTCTTCCAGTTCAGCGATACCGCCGAGGAGAATGTCACCGTACCGGCCGCATTCCACGAGATATTGCCCGAAGCGATACTTCCCGATCCGTCGTTGTTGAGCTTCCACTTCGTGCCGTTCACAATCGAGCCGTCGGCACCTAAAGAGATGTTGTTTTTGTAGATGCGCGTGGCCTCCACACTCCAGCCGGCAATCGTATTGGCCGAACCGAACCGGGCAAGGCAGGTGCCGTTGCCATCCGTGGCGAAGAATCCGAAATCGCTGTCCGAGTTGTAGTAGAGCTGTGTACGTTTCCCGCTCGTAGCGCTGGAGTTCGCACCGTAGACGACCACCCGTTTGTTTCCGCTGTCCAAAAGGATGTGGCTGTTCGACAAGGTGGTGGCACCTATGCTCCAGCCTCCGATTGTTCCCCGGACAAAGGCACAAGTCAGGCCGTTGATGTAGGCCGCATTGATGATATTCGACTTGATTTCCGCAGCATTCAGCCGGGCAGTGGCAATCGTGCCGGAAGTGATCTGCGAAGCGTTGATACTGATAGCCGCTACCGTATTGGCCGAGAGCTTGCCGGTAAAGATACCGTTTGCGTCGATATAGGTCAGTTTGTTCGACCAGCCCTCCGTCGCGGCTTTCGAGGTGATGGCGTCCGCTACGGCACGGGCATCCGTGCCGGCCTTTTTCGCCTCGGCGATGGAGGCATTGAGTGTCGTTGTCAGCGTGGCGATCTTCCCGTCGGCCTCCTTTCCGGCCTGCGTGACGGCTGCATTCTTTTGGGTGTCGGCATAGCTTTTCGCTGAGTTCAAGGCGGCGTCGGCCTTGCTTTGCGCCGTCGTGGCCGCACTGTTGACGGCCTCCGTTTTCTTTGTGTCGGCATAACTCTTGGCGGAGTTCAGCGCCGTATCTGCTTTGCTCTGGGCTGTGGTAGCGGCACTATTTATGGCCTCGGTCTTGGCCTGATTGATGGCGGTGGTCCAGTTCAGGCTCACGCCGGTGCCGAAGGTAATTTTTCCTGTCAGGGCATCATAGCGGATCGACTGGTCGCCGTTGCCGAGCGTCACGCTACCGGATGCGTCCAACGCAAAGGTCTTTTTCCCGACCCGGAAACCGTAGATACCGTCGATCGTCTCCTTGACAATACTGCCTTTCTCGTCCGTCACCGTCAGGGGAAAGTGTCCCATAGCCACGCCCGTTATCGTTCCGTTGGCGTTCTTCACACCCGCAAAGAGCTTCGGGGTGATGAGCGTCATGGCATCGATCTGGGTGCGGTTCGAGTCCCAGTCGGCTACCCAGTCCAGCATCTCGCTGCTTGTGCCCGTTGCTCCTCGCTTGGACTTGGCCCATGTAAAGGAGAGCGAATAAGTCTGTCCGTCGATAATGACGGGGATCGGAACCGTCCCGTCATCGGCAAGATTTTTTGTGCCGGCCGTAACCGTATAGGTAATCGTATGACGAAGGTTATCCGCCACGATCGATGCGAATCCGACGGGGGTGGCGATGACACCGAAACGAAAATCCGTTTCGACGCTTTGTCCGTGCATCACGCTGACAATCGAGGTGATAACCGTATTCCGCTCGATAACGCCCGCTTCATCCGCCGCAAAAAGATATTGCCCGACGGACTGGGTGATCGTATAGGCATCCTCCTGAACGACGATGGTTGCCTGTCCCCGGGCGAGGAGTTGCTGGTTCATGCAGATTTTTTCTCAAAGAATAGCTGCACGACCCGAAAAGAGTTGAACAAAGAACAGGAGGATGTGTCAAATTGGAAAATTTGGCGCATCCTCTTTAGGTGTGTAAGAATGGGTAAAATACAAGGCATTGAGGTTCACGGCGAAGGAGTGTACCGAAGTACATGACTGAGCCGTGATACCGAAAATAACGCAGTAATTTGCCCGTTATGACACACCGCCCCGTCATGTATGCAAAGATAAACGTGCAGTTATTTCGAGACCTCGCACATCAGCACGCCGCGTCCCGTGACTTCGGTCTTCAGCACATCGATCGACTTGCCGGTGTAGGTCTTCACTACCGACGAGCCGGCGGCGTTCCAGAGTTTCCAAGTGTAGGTGTAGGTCGTCCCCGCCGTGTCGATCTCTTCGCCGTTGCGATAGAGGACGGCCTTAACGTCCACATCGTTGCTGTTGTTCTTGATGACGAACCCCTTCTGGCTGACCAGATCGACCGTGATGGGGTCGGACATATCCGTAAAGGAGAGGATGTCGCAGACCACCTTGTTCGCCGAAGCGTTGCCCGCCGAAGTGTCGGTATCCTTGATGGCGCACTTGAAGGTCTCGAAGTTCAGGACGGCATCGGCCGTGACGGTGATCTCGTTGGTCGTCCAGCCGGCCGTCACACCCCGCTGGTTGGTAGAGGTCAGGTGTGACCAGCCCACACCCAGCATGGCGTTATAATAGGGACACGATACGGCGGCACCCGCAGCGGCAGCGGCACTCAAGGCCGAGGTCAGTGTCACGACCTTCGTCGAGGCATTGACCGAAGAGATGGTATACTGAGCCGAACCGACCGTAATCTTTCCCCCGGCCTCCATATTGGTGACGGCGGCGACAGTAAGGGTCGTGGCTCCCGCAGCGGCGGCCGCAGAGAGCGTCGTCGGTGCGAATACGGAGGAGTCCTTGATTCCCCACGCATAGGTGACGTTCGTCGTGTCGATGGCCGCACCGCGCCACAGGTCGCAATGGGCCCGCAAGATCGGAGTCTCGTCGTTCTTGAAGACGATGCCGTCCGGAGCATAACACACGGCGGCGATCATGGCCCCGGCATTGAGGTGCTGCGTAAACTGCACCTCGGCGCGGAACGAGATCTCCAGACCGTTGGCGTCGAGATAGATCGCCTCGAAGGTGTAACGGGCTTGCGGAGCTGCGACCGTCAAGTGGTTGGCCTTGATGGTCAGGGCATATTTGGCCGAAGCGGCACCGATGGTGCAACTGTCCTGACCGCTGGTAATGAGCGTGCCGTTCTTGTACCACTTCGTCGAACCGCTTTTGATGCCGGGCGTCAGCGCGGCGGCATTCCCCACGGCGGTTATCTGATCCGTGCTGCTCTTGCCGCTCACGTAGAGGGCCGGTGTCAGTACCAAGTACGGGGAGGCCGTCCACGACGGAGCATAGGTATTCGTATCCTTGTTATAGACCTGTGTCAACGGTTGATTGGAGCCGATGAAGGCTTGCAGGGAGACCGCATCGTTCTGGTCGATGATGGTTATCTGACCGCGAGCTACTTTGATTGCCATAGAATAGATATGTTTTGATGTTATGATATTTCCACTTCACAGTTGAAGGTGGCTTGGCGCCACACATCGTCGTCGGTAACAAGCAGGGTGCGTCCCCGGTGTTCCTGCATGTTCCACGAAGCATCGCTCTCCGCATCCCGGCTGCTCCGGCTCCAGCGAAAACGCTCTTCGGGAATCCGCGCCGTCACTTCCGTTCCTCCTTTGTATACGCGTGCCCGAAGCGTTGTGGAGCCCTGTCCGTTACGCAAGACCGTACCGTGTTCCGATTCCACATACAAAGAATAGCTGTCCGTACCGTCGTAATGTTTGAAGACGGTATGGGTGGCGTGGTAAGGTGTGTCGCCGAAGCAGGCGGTCAGCCGGAGCGTCAGGACGTCGCGTCCTTCCCAGCCGTGGAAATCCGGCTTGAGCCGGTAGGCCGTCGTGTTCCCGCCGGCACTTTTCCACTGCCCGTCATCGGCCAGATACTCCCAAAGGCAGGAGCCCGGATTGAAGTTGTGGATCGTCCCCGTGAGCGGAATCTCCGCCGGATCGCAAAGGCTTCCCATGAGCTCATCCGGGAAATGGAACACCGTACCTCCCTCGATGGAGACGAAGCGGGGCTTCATCTGCTGCTGCGTTGTCTCGTCCAAGTCTTCCCAGCGGATCGTTACCTCCTGCAAGGTGATGGAGTCCTTGTCCCACCGGAATCGTCCGCCGGAGAAGTAGCCCGTGCCGTCTCGGTTGATGACGAACGAACCGTCGGCCGAGCTGATCGAGCCGTCCTCGTTCAACCTTAAAAGCGGATGCTGGATCGTGCCGCCCACGCCGCCCCGGCAGAACCATGCCCCGTACTCCTCCGTATCGTCGAGCACGCCGTCCGTTGCCTGATACAGAGTCGGCGTTCGACCTTGTTCGAGCTGCGGGGAGCTGAACAGACAGCCTGCGGCATCGCCGATGGTTATCACCATGTTGCTGCCGGGAAGATGTTCTATGGTCAGGACGACATGCAGCCGTGTCCATTCCTGTCCGACCGCAAGCTCTTGGGGTAACGAGGTGCCGTATTGCACCCGCAGTGTCGTGGCTGTTTCCCTGCGTATCCAGAACGAGAGACAGTACAGCTGTCCGGCGTGTGCCTCGGTCCACGCTTCGCTCTGGCATTCGATGCGGACTTCATCGGCCGCAATCCGGTGGCATACGCCGATACCGGCCGGCGAAGGCTCCGTCACCACGGAGGCGGTCGGAGAAAAGGCCGGCTCCAGACTATTCACGAAGCGGTTCTTATGGATACGGCCCACATAGAAGGTGCTCCCGAACCCGGCCTCGTCACCGGCGGTCAGCGTCCCGGCCACGTTCACATCGCGTGTGGCATAGAGCCGCTGGAAGTAGGCTCCGTAGCCTTGCAGCATACCGAAGAGCGGGTCGGAAACACCCGAGATGCGTCCCACACGGATTTTCGAGGCATCGGCAAAGGAGGAAAGGTGCTCCAGCAGGCAGACGTTCAGGTCGGCAATCTCGCACCACTCGCCTGCGGCAAGGTGTGCCGCAAGGTCGAAGGTCAGCATACGGGGATACGCTGCCGGAAAGTCCACCGTAATAAGGCTCAGTCGGTACTGCCATGCCGTCGATACATCCACCGTGTCGCTGCCGTCCGTCTCCGTGCCGTCGGCATACCCGAAACGTAGCGGTACGGCCTCCAGTGCTTTCGATGCACGGATACGGAACGAGATGACCAGACGCTGGGGATGCACTACCGATACACTGAAAGGTATCTGCAAGCCCGCCTCGGCAGCCGCCGGAGCAGCGGTACGGGTCAGGCGCATGATCCGCTCCGCTTCACCTTCCGACGGGATGTAACGGTATGCCCATGTCTCGCTCTCCCGGCAGCCGAACCCCGCAAGGGACGAGGGGCGGCAGAGGGAACGCTCGGTCCCCATGCCGTCGATGACATCCATGTAGGGTGACTCTTCATCCGAAGCCGTCAGGTACATGGCCCCGCTGCGTCGCTGGTCTGTGAGGCTCGTTAGGCGCGCGAAATCCAGCAGTTCCCCATCGCGGGGCTCGTCCCCCTCGATGAGCGCCCCGATAAAGAAGGGCGACGATGCCTGTTTTCCATCCGGTAACAAAACCCGATCCTCTCCGGTGGAGAGTACGACCATCAGGCTGTAGAGGGTGCGTGTGCCGTCCATATACTGCCGGCGCACCACATCCCCTGTGTGCAGCCCCTGGCGCTTTTTGGAGTCGGGGTCGATGCGGATCTTGAATCGTGAGTAGTCGTATTGGGCCATAGGTCGATTTACAGTTTCTCGACACTGTCTCCCGAGCAGGTATCCGTCACCCACAGCGAGCCGTTGGTCGCCGAGCTGCGCTGCACCTCCAGTTCGTAGACCCGCATTCTCTTGCGGATGGTCAGCTCGTCGAACGTGGCGGAGATGCTCCCTGTAGTCCGGCTGCGCTGGATGGCCCAGCCCGTGCCGGCCATGCCCGACGTGAAAAGCGCCGAGGAGAGGCTGCCGTCGAAGTAGGCGTTGCCGCTGTGGCGGATGCCGTCCCGGATTTGTCGAAGGCAGATGTCGTCGGAAAAGAATAGTCCCTCGGCCGTCAGGCGGGTGAGCGTTCCGTCGATACCGATATGCCCGGCAGCTTCGAACGGGTTCAGGGAGACGATGAAGTCGCCGAGCGTACCGATGCAAAGGGAGTCCGAGAGCCGGTTCTGCGGCGCATGCAGACTCCTCGACGGGGCGTGTTCCCAGAAAGCCGCCACCTGCTCGTATCCGCCGCCCGGAATCGCCGTGCGGTCGCTGCGGGATACGAACGTCAGCCGCTGCGCGTCGGAGGTCAGGTAGCAGCCCTCCTCCGTGCCGAAACGCAGCCGTTTGTGGATCAGGATCCCCTCGTCGTCGCTCTCTTTTCGGTATGTGGAGAGCAGGTCGCCGCCATAGTTGTGCCGCACGCGCAGCGAATCGGGGAAGTAGGCCGCCCCGTAATTGGAGAGCAGCACATGCTCCCCGTCGATATCCGTCAGGTTCGACATCAGCCGTACCTTGTTCGTGCGGTCGCCGCCCACGAGCAGGTCGCCGTCGGCACCCTCCAGACGGACATCCTGCGCCCCGACGCCTTTGAGTACCGTAACTCCGCTGATTCTAACTCCGCAGCCGGCCGAGAAGGCAAGATCGCTCAGGCAGGAGACGCTATTCCCGGCAATTGAGAAGAGCTGCCGTCCGTCCGCGCCCAACTCGACACCCTGCAAGGCCCGTAACGTACCGGAGAGTGTCGTGCCTCCGGCCACGTCGAACGTCCCGGCTACACGACCGTCGCGCATCGTCCAATTGACCGAAGGAAGGTTGGAGTTTCCGCTGTGATAGACCTCCCGCCCATGAAGGAGCAGGCTGTCCGGAGTAAGGTATAGACCGTTTTCTTTGTCCTCGCCCAACAGGATACTCCCGGTCAGGGAAAGGGCGGCTTCGCCGAAATCGACCTGCCGGCCTTCGATGAAGACCGTGCCGCTCGCCGGATCGCAGCGCAGGGGCTGCATGCCGCCCAGAAAGAGGCTGCTGCCGCCGACGTGCATATCGCCCGTAAAACGGATGCCGTAGGTATAGCCGGAAATGTCTCCCGCCTCGTCATGCTGCGGAGTGCGGAAGGTCTCCATCAGACGCCGGTTGTCGATGCCCGCCCCGAATCCGTAATCGGCTCGCAACATTCCCTGCATGTCGCCGCCGCTTTTGGGCAGGTAGCCGGCCCAGCTTCCGCCTCCAGAGCCGCCCTCACCGGTAATACCGCCCGCAATGGCTTCGGCAAAGCCGTAGGCGGTATTGTGCAGCCGGATAGAGGTGTCGTCACCCTCCTCGATGCCGTAGGGATTCGCCTCGCTCTTGCGCTCCTGCGCGTTGAAGAAGTTCTGGTACAGTTGCCGATAGAGACTGTAACACAGGCTCTGCGGGTCGAGGCTGTCGATGTCGGGATGAAGCGTGACACTCATTTCGTATAGGATGTTTTGGAGAGGAATTTCTGTATCTTGGACGTCAGCGAGAGGAAGTTGGGGAAATTCAGCGGCTGCATCGTGCCCATCAGTGTCGGGGTCATGATCTTGCTGCACTCGGTAAGGAAGTCCATCATCAGCTGCGCCAGCTCATTCCCCAGCACGAGCGGCTCGGTGGCATTCTCGTCGCCGAGCGTCACCTTATTGTCGGCAACGGCGACCGTAGTAGAGTTTACCTTCTGGAGGATCTTGTCGGCCGTCTGTTTTATCTCCGATTTATCGACGGTCTGTGTAATCTCCTCGGCACCTTGTATTACTGCAGACTCCTTGCCGTCCTTATTTTTGACCGTCGAAGCGATGCCTTCGGCCGTGTAGCCGGTATGGGCCTCGTTGCCCGTCGGCTCCAGCGCATCGTAGTCCGGCGAGGAGTCGCTCTCAGGGTCGAGCACTTCGGTTTCCGTCATGCCGATGACCATCTCCGTGTGAGCCTCCAGGCGCATGGTCTCGGCATGGGAATAGTTGACGACATAGGCATGGCGCGTAGCGGCATCCACGACGATGGTCACTTCCGAGAAGAGCGTCGGCACGATCAGTATACCGCCCTCGTTGTTCTGCGCTGCGGCGAGCAGTACGCCCTTATGGATGACCGTACCGGCCGAGGCCGTTTCGCTGGGGTATTCGCCCACGTCCACCGTGCCGCCGTAATCGGAGAACTCCGCATCCGAAGGGTCGTCGTGGATCTTGGCCACATAGCCGTGGATCATGCGGGCGGTACCTACGCCGCCCATGCCGTCCGGAGCCATCTCCACACGTTCGATACTGCGCCCCAAGGCAATCTTGCGGATCGCTTCTTGTATCATCCGCCGGTTGTTGTCCTGTGAATTATGCTTGCTTTCCATACGTCGTTTTCGTTCCTTTGATTTTATGGGGAATGGTAATCTTCTGCCGATAACCTCCCGTCCCGAAGGTTGTCGTCACCTCTTCGACGATGTAGGTGCCGTTCTTGGCGGGATTGCGCTCGTCGATAAGCTCCACCTGACACGCCGGATATAATCCGAAATCCCCGAAGAGGGTCACCGAACCGCTGATGCCGTTCAGGTTGTAGCTCCGGAAATACTCGATCGCCTCCTCGACGAGCTTGTCGGAGTTGATTTTCATGTTCGGCGACATATAGGGTACGATAGTATAGGTCGACAGATCGACTTTCGTCCGGGTGTCAGCCCCGGCAGCCGTCGTGTTGCCAGTCACCTTGTGTGTCTTCTTACTGATTTGCGTGGCGTTTACCGTCTGGAACTCCTTGCTGCCGGGCGTCGCCGGGTCGTAGTCGGGGTTCAGACGCACTGTGACCTCGAAGAACTTCTCGTTCGACCCCAATGCCTTGGCCTGCACGGCGAGGAATTTCGGGTCGGTCTTGAGCACCTTCAAATCCGAGGCGGCCACATGCGTGTCGAAACGGATCTCGAACGGTCCCGAAGCGTTGTCCTGCGGGAATTGGGGTTGGCTTTTGGACGATGAGAACGGGCGACCGATGGCGATGGCCGGCATTTGGTCGGGGCTGTTCTCGTCGTATTTCAGGAAACAGTAGATGCGGTAACGGCGCCACGCCGAGAGTATGTCGGCCACGGTGAAGTTGTCCGTAATCTTGATTTTCCCGATCTGGATGTCGAACCGCTTGGTTTCGGAATGCAGTTTGAACCCCGTATCCTTCAGAATATTGTATTTGCCCTCCATGACCTCGTTCACACTCGTGCCCGAAGCGGGCGTCTCGAACTTGGGAGCCTGTTTGAGCTTGAGCTTATAGGCCATGTTTTCGCACCTAAGCTCGAAGCTGCTCTCGGTGTTGTACCCCGTAACGTAGCCGTCGAAGAGCGTGCGTAGCATCCCGTTATATCCTAAACGGATGCGGATGCGCTGTCCCACCTTGAAAGTCGTGGCGTCCATCGCCGAGTAGGTCGAACGCTTCTCGATAAGCACGCCGTCCTGCATCACCTCGGTCGTGATCCGCGTGGCGTCCTTGCCTTCGAGCGTCGCCGTGCCGATAATCGTGCTGCGAAACACGGTGCCCTTCGGAAAGCGGACGGTTGCCGTACCGATCAGTTTCTTGTAGGTTTCCGTGATCTCCACCTCCTGCACCTCCGTCAGCGTGACGGGATGCAGAATGGCCATCGGGTTGCCCGGATCGGGATCTCCGACGGTAATCCGGCAACAGAGTACGTCGAGCGGTGCTACAGCCATAGGTTGTTGAGTTTTAAGATGGAGGTCGGGTCGATGACGTCCGTGCCGAACCGCACCCACTTGATCCATTTGTTCGTATGTTCGATAGCCTCGTCCACCACCTCGGCGTCCCTCGAAATCAACTCGACGGCTTCCGACGGCTCGACGGCCACGCACTGCAAGGTGTAGGGCTGGACGTTCCGGTACTCGGCCGGGGGCAGCGTGTAACCGAGGATGATGAGCTGCGAGATTTTGAGTTGCCGCAGGATTGTGTTGTCGCAATCGATGACGCCCTTGTACTGCACGACCTTCAAGAACTTCGATAGCTCGGCATCCGGGTACACATCGGGGTATTTGCTCGTGATGCGGCCGTTTATCGTGAACTCCAGATCACCGCCCGAGATGAACTCCTTACGGGTGTAGTCTCGCCCCTGCACGGTGGTCAGCACGATGTTATTCTTCGAGGAGAGTTGCACCTGCGGTCCCAGGTCGACGAAGGTCACCAGCCCGTACTTGCTGTTGGGCTCCACCTTGCCGCTCTTAGGGTCGTAGTAGCTTCCCTCGCCGCTGATCTTCAGCTCGACGTAATCGGCTACCGTGCGTCCTACGATCGTGTCCGTGTAGTTCTTCTTCTCGGCTACGGCCTGCTGCTCCCGGATGAGTTGGTAGTATTGCCCCGTCTTGTTGACGATGGCGCTCTGCGACTGCGTTTCGAGGTATTTGTCCCGCTCTTTCTGCTCCCAGTATTTGATGTATCGCGGATAGGAGCGCAGCATACCGTAGGCGGTCTGGCAGGCGAACTGTATGGCGGCCCGCTTGAGAATGTCGCCGTTCTTGGCGAGGTAAAACGCCGTGCCGTCCATAAACACGGCCAGCCCCAGACCTATGGCACGACGGGCGGCGTCGCTGATGTAGCCTCCCAGTCCGCCGTGCGAGAGGATACCCCCGCTCAAGAGCGTCGAAGCGCCGATATTGAGTAACCTGCTTCCGAATAAGTTCTTCATCTTTGTTTCCTTTCGTTAGTTTAACCGTTCCACGAGGCATCGAAATCATGCACCACGTCGATCAGCGCACGGGCCATCTGTTCTTTGAAGTTCTGTATCTCCTCCGTCTGTCCCTCGGGGGACTTCATCAGATCGATCGTCTCCACCGACATCAGGTTGGTGATGTTCACGATGACCTGCTTGGGAGTGGCCGAGGAGAGCCGTCCCGTCCCGGAGTAATTGCCGCCTGCGCCGCCGTCATCCCCGGCACTCGTAATACGGTTGGCGTTGAAGGGCGAAGTGTCGTTCGAGTCCGGTTCATTGGAGTAGAGCGAAGGGGCGAACCCCGCTTTGCGGAGGATGTTCTCCGCCGCTTCCGAGGAGCCGCCGAAGACCTGACGCAGCGTTGCCGACAGGTTGACCAGCAGGTGATGCACCCGCTGCCGCCCGGCCAGCAGCTCCTGCCGTTCTTGGTCCGTCGCCCCTGCGCCTAATGCTTTTTGGATCCACTGTCCCTCCTTGTTCTGCGTGAATCCGCCCCGCGTAAGCTCGTCATAGCTGAATCCCGACTTCTCGATCAGCGCACGGGCTCCGGCGGCACTCTCGATGGCATCCAGATACCCCTGTGCCGCCGTAGTGATGTGCCCGACGGTCGTCCGGTTCTGATAGGCGGCATAATCCGGCGTGTAGACCGCCGCAATATCCGGTAGGTCCCCAAGTGCATTGCCGTAGATAACCTTGCCGTCGCGGTCCACATGCCAGAAGGGTTTGTCCAGTCCGAGCTTTTGGGCGGCTTCGGCCGCCGTTACCGCCTGCTGCCCGTATTTGAGCGCGATGTTCCCGATAAAGGCCCTGACCTCTAACGGGTCGGACATCTTGCCCAGCTCCGCATAGGCGGCGTTCAAGCGCGACTGGCTGTCCCGCCGGGCGATGGTACGGATTGCCTCCCGGCTGTCGTCCTGCCGGGCATCCTCCGGGCTGTACACGTCGTCGATGGAAACCATGCCCTCAGAGGCTCCTACGGCGAATGTCCCCATCACACCTGCCCACCAGTTCTTGGTGAACGCCCCGATCTTATGTCCGCTGCTCTCCTCGATCGTCTTGCCGGAGGTCACGTCATCCACGGCTTTCTTGGTGTCGAGGGCCTGTTGGTAGGTCTTGTGCAGGGCGGCGTACAGATCCTCGATGACCGGGTAGCGGTATTTCTCGTTGGCCGTAATCTCCTCCAGCACGGCATCCTTGGCCTTCTTGATTTGCCATGTCTTGTAGGCTACCCATCCCAGCGCACCGACCAATGCCGCGATGCCGGCCGTGGCAGCTACGGCACCTGTCCCGATGGCGCTGAGCGATCCGGCAGCCCCGACCAGTCCGCCACCCGTCGCCACCTGCGAAGCGAAGAGGGACGAGAAACCTGCACGGGCGGCGAATGACCCGGCACCGCCCTGCAACAGGGTTCGCCCCATAGCCCCCTTGCCGCTGACACCCGCAGCCTGCAAGGCCGTGACGAGCGCCCGCTTGTTGGCGAAGGAGAGCGCCTTGATTCCTTGTGCGCTCGTGAGTCCCGTCAATCCCGACACCAACTCCACGACAGAACTTCCGGCAGCCTGCTTACCGATAAACCCCACGGCCACGCCGATGTTGGTCAGGGCACCGGCCAGCTTGAAGAGCCGTGTGGCCACGAAGCCCGTGAACAGAAGAGGCTCGATCCAGTAGAAGTTGCGGGTCATCCACGAGGCCAGATTACCCAATACGGAGAGCAGGTTCAGGACCGTCTGTCCGATGGAGGCCAGTCCGCGTGCGAACTCCCGCGAGTTGAACTTGGCTAGGAACTCTTTCAGTGTGCTGCGGATCACCGGCTCCACCAACTCGTATCCCTGCATGAAGGATTCCGAGAGCTGCGAGGTCATCTGGTACCACCAGCCTTTGGTCGTGTCCTGCTTGACCTGCGCCAGCTCGGAGGAGATGCCCTGCGAGGCCCGGTTCTGCGAGGCGAGCGTCCGCAGCTGCTCGTAGTTGCTCACGAACATCATCGCCGCATTGCCGCCGATCTTTCCGAAGATGGCCTGCATGTCGGCCATCGTCGCACCCTTTTGGTTCAGCTCCTCGAAGATGTCGGCAAGCGGACGCAGCTTTTCCACCTGCTTGCCGTAGATATCCTCCATGCGGGTAAATTTCACGCCCAAGCGGTCTAATGCCGTCTGCGCCTCCTTGGTCGGTTTGGCGAAGCGTGTGGACATGGCACGGAGGGCCGTACCGGCCATCGTGCCTTTGATACCCATGTTGCCGAGCACACCAACGGCGGCCGAGGCTTCCGTAAAATCGACGCCGGAGAGGCGCAGGTATCCGGCCGCCATCTTGAACGACTCGGCCATTTCGATGATGTTGACGTTCGAGCGCGACACGGTGGAGGCGAGAATGTCGGCCACCGAGCCCATGCTGGTGTTCTTGATGTTGTAGCCGGTCTGGATATTGGTTGCAAGGTCGGCGATCTGCGAGATGTCGTTGTCCCCGATAAGCGCAAGGTTGGTGATGGGGCGTATCGATTCGTTGATCGTCTCGATGCCCATACCGGCCATACTCAGGTATTTGACAGCCCCGGCCACCTCGATGGCCGTGAACTTCGTTTCGACTCCGATGCGGCGGACGTAGCGGGCCATGCGGTCGAACCGCGACTCGAAGGTCGCAAGGTCGCTGTCGGCAACCCGCAGAATCGAATGGGCTGACTGCATGATGTTGGAGTATTCGACCGCCTCGGTCAGCTCGCTGCGCAGGAAGCTGTAGGCCATGTAGGCGTTCATCATGCCTGTCATCGGCAGGTTGCGCCACGAGGGGGCCTTGGAATACTGGATGCGGTTGATGGCCGCACGGCGTTTGCTCCCGTACACGGAGTCGTCGAGGGCTGCCTGCCGGCGTACGGAGGTCAGCACCTGTGCGGCATTCCGGCGCCGCTGCTGCTCCTCGGCCTGCCGGCGTCTCTTCTCCACCGCCTCCGTTTCCCGCCGGGTGCGCTCGGCGATTTTGCGCAGCTCCCGGTCGGCACGGGTGCGTTCGGCCTCCCGCCGGCGTGCGGCACGTTCGGCTGCGCGGAGCTCCGACATCCGCTGCCGTGTAGCCACCTGCAAGTCCGCCTTCGCACGGGCCTGCTGCATGTGCTGGCGGTTCAGGGCCTCGTCCGCATAAAGCCGCTTGTTCAACTTCTCCTGCTCCTTTTCCGGAAGCAGGAACGGTGCGGACGGTGCATACGGAGGTCGCACGACAAGCCCGGCCGGTGCGGCAGCGGTTGCGCCCGTATTCAGGTTCAGCGTCATGGCCGTTGCACCCTTGATACCGCCTAAAAGCGAGAGGATCTCCTGCAAGCGGGCCTTGGCCGCATCGGTGCGGATATTGATTTCTCGGCCCTTCTCCAGATGAGACAGGGCCGAGACCACCTTGCCGACGGCTTTGGTGACGTCGCGCTGTGCCGTCAGAGCATTCTTCACGGCCGTAGCGGCGGTTTTCTTTGCCTCTCCCTGCTGCTCCTCCAGTTTTTTCTTATCGACCAGCTTGCGGGTCTGGCTGCGGAGCCCCCGTCCGTCGATCTTCTCGCCGGGGTTGATCGTCAGCTTGATGCCCTGTGTCAGTTCCTGAATCTCGGTGAGCAGCTTTTTGACACTCTCCAGACGACCTTCCGTCTCGCCGGTCTTGATGTTCAGGTCATAGTTGAAATCCCGCTTCTTGCCGTTCCGGCCTCGGAACGTCTTCTCCACGGCCTGCATCATCTCGTTGATGTTCGTAACGACAGGGGCGAAGTTCAACCGCCCCTTGTGCAGTTTCTCGACGGCATTGGCAAAAGCCATAACCTGCTCGGTCCCTTCGGTGGCATTGACCTTTATATCGTAATAGACTTCGTAATTCTGCGTTTGGGCCATAGATAAGCGCGTTTATATCCGATGAAAGAATAGCCCTTTCCGAAGGTCGGGGACTGAAACAGGAGCCCCCGCAGTCATGTGGCTGCGAGGGCTTCGGGGGAAAGGTCAGGCAAGAGGCTGCTGCACGGTAAGCCGGGAGACGAGGAGCTGCTGGTGGAGCCAGAGTGCCTCTTCCGACAGCGAGGCGAACTCCTCGTCCGTGATGGCATCGAGGTCCACACCCGGGAAGTAGTGGCGGATATAGATCAGCCGTTGACGAATCCTCTGGTCGTCGCGTACCGCCCAGGTGTCGATCAGTTTACCAGCAGGCTCTGGCGCGTGGTGATGATTTCCGAGAGCTGCGACATCAGACCGAAGAGGAACAGCGACTCGTTATCCACGAGCTCCTTGTCGCCGTCGAGAAAGCAGTCGCGGGCCAGCGTGCGCATGGCGTTCACCTCGTCCTTCTTCGACGCGGCCATGAACTTCGAGAACTGCGGGAACGTGGGCTCACCCATATAAGCGACATAGAACTCCTTCTCGCCGCACTCCGTATCGCCGAAGACGACCATCGGGTAGACCTTGCGCAGCTTCTTCTCGGCTTTCAGCTTCGCCGCTTTGTCCTTGATTCGGGCTTCCTGCTCCAGTGTGAGATTCTTATCTTCCATTTTGCGTGATATTTGGTTACAAAAAGGAATAGGTCTTTTCACGGCCGGAAGGGTGTAAAGTCAGTGCTAAAATTGCCTATTCACTTGTTTATTCGTATCTTGCGATAGAATTTAGCACGATCGGAACAGTTTATATATAGACAAAAAATACCCTTGGTGTTCATATTCCACATGATAGAACGGAAATAAATATATAGAGCATGAAAATACAATACGCAAGCGACTTGCATTTGGAGTTCAACGAGAATACCCGATTCTTGCGGGAAAATCCCCTAACCGTTACCGGAGATATTCTGGTACTGGCCGGAGACATCGGATACTTAGGTGACAAGTTTAGTGACCGGCATCCATTTTGGAGTTGGGCATCAGATCATTATGAGCAGGTTCTCGTTACGGTCGGCAATCATGAATTCTATCATGGATTCGATATGGAAACACTGTACGACGGATGGAGTTACGAGCTTCGCAAAAATGTACATTACTATTACAACAAGATCATCTCCTATGGGGATACCGATTTGATTTTAACTCCTTTATGGGCCCAGATTCCGTTCGACAAAGCCGCAGAAACCATTAAGCGTGTCAATGACTTCAAGTATATTCTTTGCGGAGGGAAGCCGCTGACTTGGACGCGGTTCAACGAGGAGCATTTCCGTTGTTTCCACTTCCTGAATGAGGCTGTAAAGCGGAGCCGTGCAAAGCATATCGTCGTTATTACACATCATGTCCCGTCCGCCGCATTGATGGCTTCGGAATTTGCCGACAGTCCCCTGAATGGAGCCTTCATGGTTGATTTGACGGATTATATCAAATCCAGTCCTATCCTATATTGGATCTACGGGCACTCCCATCGGAATATCGAAGCAATGATCCGGAAGACGAAGTGCATAACCAATCAACTGGGTTATATTGATGGTAATGAACATTTTTCGTTCGACTTCTCTCGGCATGTCGAGATTTCGGGCTAATAAAATCCGTACAAAAGCACTGCTTTACAAAAAATAAGCAGTATATTTGTACGGATTAACGGAAATGACATGGACGGAATAGAAACATATATTAGGAAAAACGGAGGCTATATCACTGCCCGGCAAGCCAAAGCTCTGGGTAGAACAACTTACTATAAGGTTTTGGAGCTGGTCAAAGAAGGCTCGCTTACCCGTATCCGTCAGGGTGTCTACGCGCTGACGGATGAATTGGCCAATACGATGGTCGATATCCGGAAAATTATTCCGGAGGGGGTTCTGTGTCTCTATTCTGCATGGGCGTATTACAGACTCACTACCCAAATTCCTTCCGAATATTATGTAGCTATTGAAAAGAGCCGTAAGATACGTGTTCCCGATTATCCTCCGATAACGCTTTGTTTCTGGAAAGAAAATATGTACAAACTGGGAATCGTGAATACGCTGATAGACGGATACGATGTTCCTATCTATGACATTGAGAAATCGGTATGCGATGCCATTAAATACCGTAATAAAATCGGTATCGACGTCAGTTCGGAAATCTTGAAGACCTACCTCGGGCGTAAGGACCGGAATATCGATAAACTGATGAAATATGCTAAAATCATGCGTGTGGCATCGACCCTGAAAAAATATTTGGAAATACAATTGTAATATATCATGACAGAAAAGAATTATGGTAAATCCATCCGGGCGAAACTGCTGAACATATCCAAAGAGGAACAGTTGGGTTACCAGCTTATATTGACCCGTTATATACAGGAGCGCTTGCTATACCGCCTGTCACAAAGCCGTTTCAGGGAAAAACTGTTTCTGAAGGGCGGAGCATTGTTGTATGCGCATGAACAGTTTCGGGCCCGGCCGACCTTGGATATAGATTTTCTCGGTGACAAGATCAGCCGGGAGAAGGAGTTCGTGAAAATGGCCTTTGAAGAGGTCTGTTCCGTCGCTTGTCCGGAAGACGGCGTGGCCTTTGACATAGCGAGCCTTTCCGCCGAAGAAATTACAGTGAACAAGGAATACCACGGTATACGTTTGCATGTCATGGCACATTTGGATACCATCCGGCAGGTTATTTCGATGGATATAGGATTCGGAGATGTCATCACACCAAAACCGGAAGAACTGGATTACCCCACATTACTGAAAGATATCCCTACCGTTAATATCATGGCCTATTCATTGGAAACTGTTGTGGCAGAGAAATTCCAAGCGATGATCGATTTGGCCGAAGAGAATAGCCGGATGAAAGATTTCTTCGACGTATACCGCATCCTCGAAAGTGGAAAAATAGACGAAGAGATGCTGCAAAGGGCGATTGCGGCGACTTTTGCAAACAGGGAAACCGCATACAAACCGGATCATATACTTTTTACAAAGGAGTTTGCCGAAGCCCCGGCCCGTATCGCCTTCTGGAAAGGATTTCTGCGCAAGATCAAATTTTCGGACGACTTGCCGTTTGAACCGGTGATCAATCTGATAAAAGACCGGTTGCAGAAATATTGGGAAAAATTGTAATTAAAATAATATGGACAATAAAAAATTATCAGAAAAGAAACAAGAATTGATGAAACCTGATTGGACAGAGAATCTTCATCACGAGTTACAAGAATTGCCTTCTCAAGAAGCAAAGTGGATTGTAGAAAACATGACAACTTCAGAAATCGCTTCAAAAGTAAATAACCGCAGATTTCAGGAGGATTATATCGCTGATTATTTAGAGTATCTCTGGACTATTAGCCCAACGGCATATTGGAAACATATTATTGCATCACTGTCTCCTGAAATAGGTGCCCTATGGAGCGATAATATGGCACATTTTGAGAGAATGTGCCATGTCAAACTTCCCATTAATGTTCTATATACTGTTTTATCTTTTGCTATAAATCATGACGCTAAAAATAGGCAGGATTCAGAAGCTATTGGATGTGTCATAAAGGCTCAAATTGATAAATTCGGCAGAATAGATGATATTAAAACATACATTGTCTCATTACCAGAAGACCAACGAGCCTCAGCTAAAGCAAAAATTTTTGAATATGTAAAACAAGAATGTCATTATATTTTTGGTTAATATGGAAAATCATTTTACCATAAATTATCTTCAGGCTATAAAAGAACATCTTCATATTGATTTCAATACAGATGGTAAGGCAGTATTTTATCCAGAGAAGATTTGTGATACGGACTTTGTCAATTTGAAAAGTGCTTTAGACCACATATGGAAAGAATCTGAAAGTGCTATTTCTATTTTAAGATCAAAAGAAGAAGCCATAGTTCAAATGGGCTTATTTGGATTAGTGGACAATTTAGATTTAGCCGTAAAAGTAGGTTTTTCATTGGGAGATAGAATTGTATTGATTGATTATTTATATGAACGGATACTATCTAAATATTCTCCTACACGGATTAATATAACTCATATAGGTTCCGTTGCAAGTGCTTTAGTAGGTCTCCTGCCATTAGCAGAAAGAGGGAGAATAGTAATGATTCCGAATCCTTTTGCGTGGCATTCGGATGCAAAGAAGATTATATCTGAAGTTGCAGAAAAAACAGATAGTATAACACCGGAACTTTTAAGTCTTTTGAATATGCTATCAATTACAAAACATTGTAATTTACATCCATATACGATAGCAGAATCAACAGAACGATTCCAGTCCCTTATAAATCAAGAGATAGAATATTCTTCAGCTGCCGGTTTAAGTGCTGGTAGATATGCTTATGATGGAATATTAGGTGCTTTATTATCAGAAAAAATAATCAATGAAACAGAATTGAATGTTATATTGGATACTCCTATAAATCAATATTTTGATGTAATATCGCAAGAAAATGATTTTTACAGAGATTATATCCAAATTTTAACAAATGGAGGCGCTTTATCCGCATCTAATAATATCGATGCGATAAAAGTTTTGATAAGTAAAGCCATAAAGGATAGAAATGAACAAATGAAACAACAGGTAAAAAAAGTTATTGAGAGAGGAGGCGGAATAGGTGGAGGAGTTATTGGGATTTTAGGAATGGTTTCTGTTATCTCTGCGCCATTAGCACTCACTGGGGCTCTGCTTGGTTTTGCTCCTTCATTAACAGGCTTGTTAAGTGATAAAGAAGAAGACAGAAATTCTATAATCTCTGTGTTTAGTAAATTATTAGATAGGGCTTAAAGGAAGTATGCCTGGCAAAATCCTTTTTCAAAGCTGGGTGTTTGTTCTTGAATAGAGATTATAAGAGGGGCTAAAAATGTAGCCCCTCTTATGCTTTTTATAATAATTTCTTTATTCTCTCCTCCAATGCGTTTCGGGCTATGGCCCCGACTTGTCGTCCTACCTCTTTTCCGTCCTTGAAGAAGATAATGGTCGGCACATTCCGGATGGAATAGCGAACGGCAAGGTCGTTATTCTCCTCCACATCGCAGGTGGCGATAGTCGCTTGCTGTTCGTATACCTCCGCTAATTCCTCTACCATCGGTGCCAATGCCTTACAGGGACCGCACCATTCGGCCCCGAAATCCACCATCAGAGGCTTGCCGGAGCCGAGTAGCTCGTCAAAATTATTTTCTGTTGCTTGTATCATCGTCTGTTTTTTATAGGTTATCGACTTTCAAAAGATTGCAAAAGTAGAAAATTATCCTCGGAACAGATGCATAAAACCGTTCCTTTTTGAGAAAGAAACGGTTCCATGCAAGAGAGAATAATCAGATCGTATCCCCGTCCCCGATTTGAATGTCGAAGGGGTTCAGGTCGAACTCGTGGACGATGTTGGTATCATCCTGCTGGCTCTCCATGCCGTCCTCGGAGAAGATACAACCCTTTAGTGTTACGGTCGTCGTGGTCCAGTCATCCGAGGCCATCGGGTTGGCGAACGAGATGATCAAATCAAATTCACCTATATCCATCAAGCTGCCGTAAGTGGAACGGAGGGTCTGCTGGGTGGCGTAATCCATCGTGATGCTCGCCGTGTAGGAGATGTTTCCGAAACCGCGTGACACGGGTTTTCCGCCCAAACCGTAATTCGGCTCGATCTTGCGTTTCTTACTCCACTTGATGCCGGACACGCCTTCGAGTACGGTCGAGCCTTCCTCGATTCCCAACGCCGTACTGGTCAAGGTTATCATCGACCAGCTGTATGCTACATTATTTATAATTGCCATGTTTCCTATTATTTAGCCGTTAATGAAAGCCCCTCTTCGACATATATCTTCACGGCCACGCCCACCGGGACGATTACATAGCTGATGCGCAGCGTGTCATCGACCAGCACGTTCTGGTTGGGGTCGATCGTCACGGCATAGCCGCTGATTTCCTGTGCAGTCTGCATCTTGGCGAGAATGTCCCCTATCAGGGTCTTGAAGGCCGTGATTTTCGACGGCGCGAGAAATCCCGTCGCCGGGTTCACCATCAGAGGACTGTGCAGGTACGGAAGCAGGGCCTCACGCACGGCACGACGGCTCTTGTTGATGGTGCGGTTGCGGGCAATGGTGCGGTAATCTCCGTTGGAGCACGTCTGGTCTTTAGAGATGTAAATGCCGTTCTCCCGGCCCGAATACTTGATCGGAAAGATGTATCCCTTGTCGTCCAACTCGTCGAGCAGTACCGGCGAGAGAGATTCATAGAGGTTTGTGGACACGAACTCGCTTTCGGCATCGAGTGTCAGATCCCCGAAACCCAATTCGATCTGCTGGAAGTCGTCGTCGAAGAGGTTGAACTGCCGCACCCATGCAATGGATTCATGTACGTTGGCTTTGGCCAGAGCCCCCATGACGGCACCGAGGAATCCCACCGGCGTGTTGTTGGGGTTACGGTACTGAATCTCGGCGTTCCTCTCATTGCGTGCCTGCCCGAAGATGACACTCGTGCGGGATGCCTCGCAGATGGCCGAAGGGATGCGGTTCAGGTCGATGACCTTCGACTCCTCCGTATCGCCGCCCGTATTGGCTGGGTTGGCACACAGGACAACCGACAGCGGCTGGTTCAGTTCGGCCAGTGCCACCGCCTTGTCGTTGATGCCTTTTACGAGGTTCAGGTTGTATTTATCCGCCTCGCCGTTGAGTTTCCAGAGCGGCTGTTCGGTCCACACGCCGATCTGGGAGATCATCCCGTCGGCGGCGCGTTGCATTACGTCGAGAGCGTCCCAGTTCTGCGAGCAGTCCGCGAACATGACGTACAGCCGGCCGGGACCGTCGATATTCCCGCTCATGCGGAAAAATTCCCGGATGTGATAAGCCGGGATACCGTACATGAAGTTCTCGTTGGCCTCCTCGTCCAGGTCGCATTCGACACGCTCCTTGATGCCGAAATCCTGTATGGAGGACTTGCGACTGGTGATGTAGAGCACATCGTTGAGTTTCACGTTCGCCTCGTTGCTCTTCCCGTATCCTGCCGTGAAGAGTTCGGGTTGCCCGGATACGTCGAACAGCAGCCCCGTGATCTTCTCGTTGCTTCCCGATGCGGCATACGGCAGATTGCCGTCCACATCCTTTATGATTACATTTCCTAATGCCATATTGCCAGTGTGTTACGATTTGTGATAGGGGTTTGGATAAAGCACGGCATCCTTGCGGACTGCCGGGAATGTCTTGGGCGTGAACATGCCGCCGTCCTTGTCGATATAGAGCTCCTTGTATTGGGGAAATTTCTGTAAGATCGAGCGTGCAAAAGCCGGAATCTCGACAGATGCGCCCTGCGTGGGCTCTTCTTGCTTGTTTTTTCCGCCCTGTGTATTCTTTCCTTCCGCCGTAGCAGATGTGTCCACATCCGGTTCCATCGCTCCGGGAACAGGCTCGGAGGATGTATTTTGAGTCTTAGCCATAATGATCGGTATTGAAAAGGGGGATGGAGCATGGTGTCCATCCCCCGTGCGGTTTCTATTTTCGGTAAAGGGTTACGCTGTTTTGGTGTAGGCCGTATGCACGACGATCTCGGCAGGCTTGACGATGTTTACGTCCATCTTGAGCCTCATCTGAAAAAAGAAGAGCTCCGAGTTGGATTGCAGGCGGTCGACCTTGAGCACCTCGGTGTCATTGGCGTAGTCCACGCCCATCCAAAGGTTCGAGTCGATGCCCGAAGTGAAGTGTCCCAGAACGATGGTGTGTTCGGGGATTCCGACGATAGGGATTACCCTGTGTCCTTTGAAGCGGTAGCGGTTCACCTCGCTGTTCTCGGAATACTTCACCATCTTGTCGGTGATGTACTGGTCGTAGGCATCCCACGCTTCCCAGCCCATGACGAAGCTCAACCCCGACTTCTTGCGGATCGCTTTCGGGCACTTCTTCCACATAGCGTATAATGCCGCTTCCACAGCGGCGCCGTCCTTGAGCTCGGAGGTTCCCGAAACGATACACTGTCCGCCCGCTACCGTTTCCGTATCGGTGGCATTTACGTTGTCGATGATACGCTTGACCACGCCATCGAAATACTTCTCCTTACCTGCGCCGATCTGTACGGCACCGGCCGGAGCCGTGATACCCGCAGTGGCGGCACCGCCCTTGGCCGAGGTCCAGATGGCATTGCCCACGAACTCGTTCTTCTTGTCCATCAGAAGGCGCAGCATCGTGGCCTGCAACTTGGGGTCGAGCTCGCGGAAAACAAGGTTTCCGGTCGGCTGTGCAAATTTCCAGTACGACTCGAAATCGCGCGGGTTGAACTCCAAATAGACCATGAAGTCGGACGGTTCGAGATAGCGCTCCGTGAACTGGTACTCGTTTTCTCCGTTCGCTCCTTTGGCCCCGTGCGAGCTCTGGGGCGTGGGGACATTGTCCTGAATGATATCCCCCAGCCGAATCGCCGGAAGCGTGTACTTGTGCTGGATGCCGGTTTTGATATGAATCAGTCCCTCGCGAAAGGTATCGTTGCCCTGCGCCGTGTAGGTCAGTAGGTCTTCGAGCACTTCGCCGGCATACCCGTTCTGTAAGAAAGTTACTGTATCTGCCATTGTGTGATAGTGGTTTTCTGTGTTAGAATCTGGCCGCGAACAGGGAGTATCGACTCAAAGCGGCCTTCGGCCACCTTCGGCAAATCAGTTGATGGAATCTGGAAAGCGAAGCCTTGCAACAGACAGAATAGTCCGGCTTCGAATCAGGATAAGGTGCGGGATCGATACGCCTCCCGCAAGGTGCAGTTATTGCAGTTTCTTGAACTGAAAGTCCTTACCGACGACGGCCTCGACCTGCTCGGCCATCTTTTGCTCGGCACTCTTCAGGGCATTCGCAGCAGCCTTCGCATTGTCTGGATCGGTGGCGATCTGCTCGCTGATCTTCTCGCGTGCGGGAATCGAATCGATGGTGTTTTGCACCAGTTCGAAGTTCGTTTCAGCCATCTGTTTCCAGCCCGGCAACGACTCCGCCTCGATTTTACCTTCATCGACGGCCTTCTGCAAGAAGCTCTGAATGGCATCGGCTTTCTCTTTCGCCTCTTTCTGCTCGTACACTTGAAGACGTGCCGTCACGCTGTCGAGGTCCTTCTGTAAATTGCCGATAGCGGCTTCCTTACCCGCGATGACCGTTTTGGCATCGCTCAGGGCCTTGTCCGCCTCGGCAAGACGGGCCTCCACACCGGTCAGTTCCGAGATGCGGGAAAGCACCTCTTTCACCTCGTTTTTCTCCTGCATGCCGAGGGATGCGAGTACCGCACTATATTCCGGGGATAGGGTTTTCTCTTCGTTCATGGATGTTTTATTAGGTTTCATATTAAGAATAGTGTTTTTGCCGTCCGACGGGTGATTTTCCGCCTCCCCGGTCAGTTCCAGCGGAACAATACCGCTCATGACAGTCTGTATGCGGGTGATGTCGGTGATACCCGACAGGTCGGCGCGAACCTTGTCCCTGAGCTGCTTGCTGGTTCTGAGCACATAGCTCTCCGGAATGATACCGGCCTTCACCGCTGCCGCCGCATCGAAGTAGGTTCCGTCCTGTCCGGCCTCCCCGTCCATGATGGCGCGGATTTTCTCGCGGCTCAGGCCGAATCGTTTGCGGTAGATAGTCTCGATTTGCGCCGTAAAGGCTTTGACCATATCGGAAGCCTCGCCTTCCTCTTCGGGCAGGAACGGATTGTGGATCATCAGGATGCCGTAATCCCGCATCAGGGATTTGTCTCCGGCGGCCCAAATGACGGAACCCATCGAGGCGGCCATCCCTTCGATGACGCACTCGGTTGGAATCGAGGAGTTCTGGATGGCAGCATAGACCGTCATACCGTGCAATACCGAGCCTCCCTCCGAGTTGATAAGCACCCGGATCAGAGAAGGGCGCACGATGTGTTCCAAGAAATCGAACGCATCGCTGAAGCGGGAGGCGCTCTCCTCGGTAATTCGCCCGAAGAAACGGATAGAAGCCGGCTTCCCGACTCCCGACTGGCATACTATGTTTTCGAAAGTTTCCGTGTTCATGGTTCTTTTGAGTAAGAATAGTCCTATTGAGGCTACATGGTTTATGCCTCCGGCTCTTCCGCGTCCGGGACGTCCGGGTTCGGGAGCTCCACCGAGGGTTCGAACTGTGAGACCTCTTCATAGGCGGGGTTCGTATGATGCCCATGCCCCTCGGTATCATGCTCCGGCGCATCGCAGTGCTGCGTAAAGGGCGGCATGACCAGATAGCGTTTGACCCAATCGCGGTACTTCCATGCCGAAGACTCCCGAAACCATACTTCGTAGTCGATCCAGTAGGCTTGCAGCATGTTCGTGGTCTGCGGCATGTCGAAATAGAGCAGGTTGCACCGCTCGTTCAGGGCCGGCTCGTGGTTCTTGGCATCTTGGATCGCCACGTTCAGCCGCTGGAAGACGATGAACGGGTCGCATTCGCGCTCCGGGTCGGAATGGTTGAGCGTGTTAAGGATAAACCGGATGCGCATGGTGGCGCGGCCCTCGCCGATGCGCTGCTGCTGTACGAGGTAGCGTACATTGACGAAATGGATGAAGACAGCCGGAAAGGCGATCTCCATCTCCATGTTCTCGCTGCGCACGATGCGCGAGAACTGCCCCGTGTCTATCATGATTGTCTTGAAGAGCGGAGGACTCAGCGGGTCGTCCACATCCATCCTCCCGCAGTGTGAGGATGGCCCGCCGCACGGCCCCGTACATATTCACGAAAGGATTCTCCGCGACCGCTTCCGGAACGGAAACGGTCGGCTGCCCTACCTCTGATGAGGGGTTATCTGCTGCCGGTATATTCTGTTTCTTGTCTTTTATCATGGATTCGGAAATGGAAATCCCCGGAACAGAATGGGGATAAAGAGTTGGTTGATGGTATTGTTCAGCTTGGGGCTGATCCCGATAAACTGCCGGTGTTCGGGCCTGCGGCGACTATACTGGTTGACCGTATAGAGGCCGAGTGCCGGGTCGGTATTATGCACTGCGGCATAGCTTGTGGAAGCACCGCGCTTCCCTTTCTGGTAGTAGTTGCCGGCCTTGGTCCAGATCGAGTAACGGGCTCCGCGACGGAAAATTTTCCGTCGTTCTCCATACCCTCGTTGGGTAATGTTGGTGCGGTCCATGCGCTCGGCCTCCCCGAAAATACCGCGCGACAGGGTGCCGCTGTCCATCATCACGGGATGGGTGAAGCGTCGCCCCCAGCGGGACTTACGCTCCGGCCATTTACGGCCGCCGCCATAGAAGCCGCCTTCAGCGAAGCTGCTGCGAAAACGGCTCTTGGAATACTCCCCGGCAAGCGTCACGAAGTCATGCGTGTTAAACTCCATCTTGCCCGGCAGAAACCGTCCGTTTCCTTTCGGTGCCCATTGCTCGCAGAACTGTTCGAGGGTGATCTTCATGACTATGCCTCCGATGAATTGGTTTCCGGCCGCTTTACACCCCGTGCATGGCCGTAGCGTTTGTAATACTCTTCGTCGGACATGATGCCCCGGTCGGACGAAGTGCCTCCACCGGCAATGCTGCCACCGCCTCCCATGCCGGGAATCACGTTGAGCTGTTTGCCCACGACGATGCCGAACTCCTTTTCGATTTCATCGGCCGAGACCTCGTATTTGTCCGTGATGAGCTGGTAGAGTTTGATACGATCCTCGTTGTTCATATCGATGCGGTTGGAGTATTTGAACTCCAGTCCCGCCGGGATATATCCCATCGCGACCAGCCGGGGAACGACCTGCTCGTTCATGACGTTTTCGATGTACCGCCGGTAAACCTCGATCCGGTCGCGGAAGATGTCCTGATGCGCTTTCGTAGAGCCGACATAGGACTGCATGCCGCCGGCCATCGACTCCGAACCCAGAATCAGGTTCGAGACCTCCTTGTTGGCAAAATCGATGAGTCCCGTATATATCTTCTCGCTGTTCGACATGGTGAATGCCTTGATGTCCACCTCGTCTTCCAGGCCGGTGACGATGACACGGTTCTGTGCCGCAGAGGCGATTTCACCCGCCAGTCGCCTGCGGTCGGCATTGTTTTCCGAAACAGTCTTGCCGTGGATAATCGGGATGGCGTAACTATGGCTGAAATTCACATAGTTGGCGACCGTAAATTTTTTGGCGAGGATAAGGGGCGTCGTGGCCGAGAAAAGCCCCAAATCTCCGGTCTTGATCAGGATGTAATGCTTGCGGTATGCCGCTGTGTTCAGGTTCCAATGCGGCAGCCACAAGCCCTGCCGCCGGACGACGATACCCTGATCGGGCAGGACATTGCGGCGTTCGATGCTGTTTACCTCTCTCAGCTTTCCCGTATCCGGATCGATTTCGGGCATGATTTCCAGCAGCGTATAGCCATAGAGTTTGGCCTCGATGATGCCACGGATTACTTTATCGAACTGGGAACCCTGTATCTTCTGGCTCTCCTTGACATCTTTGACGTATTTCCCCTTGTCGTTCAGGCGGGCCAGCATGTAGCGGTCGCCGAGTATCTGGCTTTCGAGCGTCTCGATGACGGCACGGATGTGCGCATCCTGTTGCAAACAAGCGTCGTACAGGTCGATCAGACGGGCCCGGTCATCGAGCACTATCCCCGACAGCATGTTCGAGCGCACCGAGCGATAACGGTTATGACGCTCGATCTCACGCACGTATTCCTGAATCGTTTTTTTCGACGTGTGGAAGATACTTTCGAGTAGTTGATGGTTAAAAGCTCCTTCTTCCTGCATTTTTTTCGGGTTTCAAAAAGAATAGTTTGATCCTGAAAAAATGGGTTACTGGACATGGTCGGAGCATACGATTCGGAATACCCTGAAATAGTCGGTTTATCATACATAATAGAGATATGATTATATATAGTTTTTTAACCGGTTTTTCGTTTGTATGTCGCATTATAAACAGCTATAAATGAATTGATAACAAAAAAATATATCATCAAATTTATAGTTATTTTCAAGATGAAAAGTTATATATTTGCCTGCAAATTTCAATAGTTTGTAAAAGATGAGAACAATAGAGAAACATCAAGACTTCGAGTCCCGCTTCGGTGAATTTCCCGAGTTGCTATTCGCCCGATACGACGATACTCGAATTTATTTCGACATGACCCGTTTTCTCCGGTCTCTGAAACTGGACCCGGAGAGGAAGATTTCTGAATTTACCGAAGGATTCGCTTTATGGATAGGGAACTTGGGCAAAGTGTACGGCATTCCGCCGGATGAACTTTTCGCCGTCGATTCCGCAACGGGCCATCGTTTGGCGGAAGAATCCCTCGCGTTACCGTTTTTAACCTGCGTCGATCCCGTGTTCGGGGTCTATCTACTGGAGAGCATGTCGCAAATGCTGTCGGTAGGTATCGTGTGTTCCGACACCTACATCCTTATGCAGGCTCATGACCGCTTTACGGTCGAAGAGCTTATATCCACCGAAAATTCAAACGCATGAAGAAAACGAAAGGTCCATTTTTACCGTCGAAGCAAGTGCTGGTCTTCAACGGGGCGTATGTGCTGATCGCCATCGTGCGCTCGCTGCACAGCGCGGCGGATTTCTCTTCGATCAACCTGCAAAGCATCTCTTTCTCCTGCACGGGAAAATATGTCGCCACCGGAGGCTTCTATTTCCGCCATGCGCACCCCGATATACAGATAGAGATGTCGGACATAGATACGCTGACTTTGCAGGAGTACGACCGGATGTGCGGCGTCGAAAGACGCTATTTCACGACCCGAGAAATGGCGCACAAACGGCAGGCGTATGAACAGAGGCGCAAGGAGTTCCGAAAATTCTGTAAACAACTTGATAAAGATTCAGAGAATGATGAAAAATAATACGATATTATGCGGGGAGTATCCGGTAAGGATGCTCTTCAATGACGACAGGACTCTGGCATGGATCAATCTCCATGACCTCTGTAAAGTTTTAGGGCGGGAAGAACTTCTTACAAACCGGGAAGCCATCCGTCAGTTGCCCTCCAGTATCCAGATTCCATTTCGCAAGAAGGGACGGGAGATGTGGGCGATCAGTCCTTACGACGTGTACAAGCTCATCCGCCCCATGCGGCGGGAAAATTCGATAGCGGCCGGCAATGCCGCCAAAGTGGAAACATGGCTGAACGAACTGTTGGAAGAATCGGCCATACAGGCTGCACGCGCTGCCGAACCGGTCAGACAGGAAGACGTGGTTTTCAACTATCAGGACCATCCCATCTCGTTCCGGGCAGCCAACAACAAGATGATGGTCAACGCCACGCAGATGGCCCGCAGTTTCGGTATCCTCCCGGCTGAAATTTTGCGCAAAGCGGATTTCGTGCGTTATCGGCAGCATCTGGTGGACAAAGGCATCTCGGAGAGCCTCGACAGCCAGATATTTACCACACGCGGCCGAAACAACGGTGCGACATGGATCGAGGAGGAACTGGCGATGGAATTTGCCCGCCAACTCTCGCCGGACTTCTCGGCGTGGTGCAACACCAAGGTCAACGAACTGATGACGCGGGGATATGCGACGTTGGAAAACCACCCGGCCGGGCCATCGGCCGATACGACGGAGAACCTGCCTGTCCCGCAGAACCTCGATGATGCACAGAAACTGATCGTCGCCCAACGACACGAGATTCATTTGCAGAAAGAACGCATCGAGGCCGACGCCTACAAGGTGGAGTTCTACGATAATCTGATCGAGGGGCGCGATTTCTACTCGACAACGTGGCTCGCGCAGGAGCTCAACACCACACCGAGGCAACTGCACCAGTTCCTTGCCGAGAAAGGTATTTGCAAGTTCGAGAAGAACCAGTGGGTAGCTTTTCTGCCGTACCGCCAGTGGCAGATCGACACGCCGTACTACTGGACGAACCACCGCACCGGGAAGTGCCATGCAGCGGGAACACGCAAGCGGTGGAGCAAAGTCGGCCGCGATCTGATTCTTGAATTGTGGAGTAAAGAACCTCCGAAACAACCGGAATTACCGGCCGGGAGGCGGCGGGTGGAAGATCCGTACAAGCATTTGAGAGAGGGCGTCGATTACTTCGCCCCGACACAGCTCGCCCGCGAGATTGGGATTTCAGCCGGACGGATGAGCCGATTTTTGGAAAGATGCGGCGTATGTCGTTTCGTGAAGAAGCAATGGGCCGTACTGCCGGAGTTTCAGCAGTGGCAAATCGACGTGCCGTACTACTGGACAAACCCCAAGACCGGAAAGCGTTGGGCTTTCGGAACACGGAAGCGTTGGACCTTGCTCGGACGGGAGAAGATCATCGAATTGTGGAACAGCCGGGATTCCCGGCCAAAAACGGAGGGACAGGATGAGCAGGGAGTTGATTGAACGGATTTCACGGGTTACGGGACGCTATCCGGTATCCTGCGATTGCCCCCGATGCCGTCGCCAATGCCTGACGCCTTGTCTGGGTACCCCCGAAGATATCCGCAGGCTTGTCGAAGCCGGGTATGAGAAGGATTTGCGATTCACGTTTTGGGCGGTCGGGATGCTGGTCGGAAGAGTTGCTTTCCCGATTCTTATGGTGCAGCCCCAACAGACGGTGCATGGATGTGTTTTCTGGAGGGATGGATTGTGCAGCCTGCATGACAAAGGGCTCAAGCCGACCGAGGGACGCCTGTCATACCACACGATTACGGAAGAGAATATCGACTTCGAGAAGTCGCTGAGCTGGAACGTGGCCCGCGAATGGATCAATGCGGAGAATATCTCACTGATTGCCAAATTACTGAAACACTTTGCCAAATAACAATCTATGAAACGGAGAGGGAAAAGTCACAGTTCGTTCCGGCATCCGGAACTGGTATTGGTATTCAGCCACACGAGGACACTCGTCGCCATTTTCAAATCGATGCAGTGCTGCGCAGAAATGGTCGGGACTTCCGTCAAGACGGTAAGTCGGGCCTGCAAGGGTGTGTATGCCACGGCTGCCGGATTTTATTTCCGTCGGTTGCATCCCGATGTGGAGATCGATACGGCCGACCTCGACACGCTTCGTCTGGAGGAGTATGACGGGCTATGCGATGAACAAAGGCGTTATTTGCCCAAAGAGCAGGTAAAGGCTCTTCGGGAGAAGTTCGAGCTCGCATATGGGCACAAAAAAAGCCCCGACAAGGAGTGACCGAGGCTTCCTTTACACTATAAAACCGGAAAAGTACGATACAGTAATATATATTATATATACTATACTACTATCTTACTTTTCTCTTTTCATAAAAGAAAAAACTCACCCGTAAGGGTGAGCATTAAGGGTATAAATAAACACTGTAGCGAAGCGGAAGTGTTTTATTTATACCCTCCACCTTGCTTCTTCTTTAGAAGAAGATAGAGAAAGCCGATACAGAATAAACCGCCAGATATATTCTCCTCTGTAACTAAAATACATATTGGAGTTCAGACAATTGATTCGATATAATCACCAATGTCTTCTATTTCATCTTGTAATTCATCAGGAGTATCAACGTAACGAGTCCTATGTGTCTCAATAATATCGTAAGATACTGGTACGTCAAAACGTCCTGTTTGATTAAACTCATCAGCTAAAAGTTCCCAGTATATCGTTATTTTGTCACTTGGATAAGATGGCTTCACAAATATTGGTTTAGTTGCGATATTATTACCGCCTACCAGCATATTTTGACCTTTCAATAATACAGTTTTTTCTTTTTCATCAATATAAGTGGATGATGGACTCGGATATTCTAAATTAAATATTCCATTCATCTTCTTATTATTACTCTTAATTCCACTCACTTCATCTCCAAAATAAAATGTTATTTCAAAACATTTTAACGAAGGTATCCCTATATTTTTCAAATAAAACCGAATAGGATAGAAACTTTTATTTATCTCACCTTTAATTACATGTATCTCAGATATTCGCGCAACATTGTTTGTATGTGCCATGTTAGCAAATACAGCTTGTATTGATGATAGACCCACCAAAGGATTTGCCGTCTGCGAAGGGATAGAGTGCGTCTTTATGCTAAATGAGGTTATAACCTTTTCAAAAGAAGGGGATAGAGCAGTTATATTATCCTTGAAAAAATATCCAACCGTAACCTTATATTCATGCTTATGTAACAATTCAATTTTATCTTTTAACGAATCATTTAGCAACCAAATTACAAAAGGGATATTTATAATGGCTAAAATTACAACTATAATCCAGCTATATTCACCTTGCGTTATTTCAAGTCCCCATGAATGTTTCTCTGATGTAAAATTATATGTTATTTTGAGAGCACCAAATCCAACTAAAACTAATGTGTTCAGTGTTATAAATGCTCTAAACGGCCTTGTTTTCCAATAGATAGAAAACAAAGACTTTATGAAATTAAGAATTTTATCAACCATTTATATATAATATTCAATTTATCGTTTCGACCGGTATTGCGCCAGTTGTTCGTTTCGTTTTTGTTGAAGCGATGAAACAATTCTCATAGCTTCCTCTTCAGTTGAAAAACGGTTTCCGCATTTGGCTCGTTTTATATCCCGGCTTCTGCCTTTATCCGTTGTTTTGCATGTCTTCCAAAACTCCTTCAAGTAATAATACTCGTCCCCTTCAGTACGGGTAACAGGTAATTGCGCCAGCTCCAAGAGATGTCGACGGACAGCATCCATATCTTCTTTGCTTCGGGAATAGTTTCCCGAAGTGAAGTATTTGTCATTTCGGCTCTTTCCCAACTCGGCAGTCTTGCATACTTCCCAGAACTCGTTCAGGTAGTAATAATGCTTTCCGACAGGTGATCTGTATCCGATAGGATCGATGCGCTTGTAAAAACCATTCCAGACAACACCGGCCTGTTTCAGCGCTAAGGCCAGATCCTCCCGCTGGTTGACATTGATACTCTCCAGTTGGTAATCCTCCACGGGACCGATTACTTCCCGCAGGGAGTAACGCACCGGCTCTCCCTCCATCTTCACGCAATACATGACAATCCGACCCTCCGGATCTATCTCCCGGAATACGCCATAGCCGATTTTCCGACCCAGCACGCTGATTTGGTACTGGATATTCTCCTTGGGAATCTCGCGGGGCTTGATTCTGTTCCGCCATTGGTTCCAGATAAGCCCCTCTCTGTAAAGGGCACGCTGCATCTGCCGGATTGTCGCCTCCGAGGCCGGTTCCAGCGATGTGTAATGAAAGCTACGGTGAACAGTATCCAATATCCCGTCCTTGAACGAGAGAAAGAGGCAGATAGCCCGGTTTATTCCTACTCCGTCCACGATTCCGGTAATGCCTTCCTCGCGGAGGGTGACGATATCCCCCCGCTGGGGAGTCTCCATTTCGAACCACTGTTTGAAAAGCTCATAGGTTATCGGCTCCCGCTTATCGGGAGTTCCGTCGATGGAAATGACAAAACGTCTCTTGGCACAGAATTGCGCGATAGCCAACTCGTGCGTCTCGTTCTCCGGTCTGTAACACCGGAAGAAATCATTGATTGTCGACCTGCTCTTACTCATCCGGTAATCGAATCTACAATTTATTTACTGACTTATTGTTCGCAAAGATATAGATTGTTGGAAAAATGTAGGTGTAAATTCACTATTTTCTTTTGAGTTCAATTAAATAAAAGTTTCGACAAAAAATTCATTAACAATCTATTTTACAAAACTCTATACAAGACTATATATACATTTCCGAGCCATAAGGCCCCATATTCGGCCCCTTCGGGATGCGATAGCCGCTGCCGATAAGCGAATCATTGACAACAAGAACACTGGAGGGGAAAGTAACGCGGATAGTACATGAAATACCTTGAAACCGAGCCGAGGTAAATCTATGTGGTATGCCCCCTTATTTTGGTGCCATCCACAAGTCCGTATTTCCAACAAGAAATATCCAGAAAAGGGGCTGAACTTTGAACAAAAAAGTCAGAGTCAAAAACGGGACTTGAAAATCGGGCCGTAGGGCGCGTATCGAATCCGCACAAGGTCGGATACCCACCCCGTTCTTTTTGAAAATTATTAGTGTATTGTTTTTCAGTATATTAAAGCATTCACTTTGTAGAAAAGTGAAGATAAAATACTATAAATAGACCTTTGTTTCTTTCATATTGAAAGCAAAATATTTTTCATATCCTTGTTTTATCCTGTTTTTAACTTACAAATAATTGATTATCAATATATATAGTTTTTCTTTCACTTCATTTTTGAACGTCAAACCCTATATTTTTTTGAAAATATTTTTTCTTCTCTTATAACATATTGATTTTCAGATAAATAAAAACACTCCTCGCGCGCGGGCATTCAAACTCATTTTAGAGCTTGTTTTCATCAAACCGAAAAAAAATTATTTGGTGGATTGAAAAATTTGTTTTAGAGTTGAATTGAGCCCGAAAGGGAAACAGCCCCGACAATCATACGGGGAAAACAGAAACAAAAAATATACAGACTTTCAAAAACGGCACACACGCCGAAAGTCTGTAAATAGTAAAAACCTAAAAAGTCAGTAAATAAGAAACAGACAGCAACAACCGCCAAGAGCGAGAAACAAAAAGCCTTTTTTGTGGGAAACCTATTTTTGAGGCTTGGAAAATCAAAAATTCGCTTGTTCGCTTTGGAGCGATTAAAGAGGGTGTTAAACAACCACACCACGCAAGACGGCAAACCAATGCCGCAAGTCGAAACGGTCGAAATACGTGTATTTTGTCCGCATACGCAAAACCCGTGATTTTGGGAGGGTGAGAGTCGTATGGAAAAGGGATGCGTAAAAATAATGCCATAATTGCGCCCAGTGCGCTCGGAGATAAAATACGCTATGCGGTAAAAACAATCCGCACGGAGCTTGAGAAAAGAGCATTGCCAAGACTATGCCCACAATCACCAGCCGCCCACCGCCCGAATGTTAGCTGCCCCGTTGGGAAAGACGGGGGACGTGCCAAAGAAACACCCGTCGGAAATTGGAGTAATTCGGGCTTGCCATGACAGCGTAGAAACTGCCTTTTGCGTGTGAACGATGCAAATATAAGGTTTTTCCACGAAATAGCGAGTATAGGGCACGTTTTAGTGAGGTGCAGATTGAAAGAAAAATCTGCACGCCATCGGGTGAAAGGTGGCGTGCAGTTTTTGGGCACGCACAGGTCGTGCCGTTTTGCCATCCGCAGAACGTGCGGTTCGATTCCGCAGTGCCCTCAATATGCACTATTGCATAGTCATTCTCTAAATTTTATCATTATGGCAATCAGTAAATTAAATGCAGAACAGTTTGCAAACATGGCAGTAAATGCCGCAGGAGTGATTTTCGAGTATGCCGGCAAGGACGGCAAGAACACAGGTATGCACTTTTTCGGTGACGATTACGAAGCGACCGCAAGAACGCAGGACGAAATGTTCCGTGTGTTACGCAACGTGGTAACGACATTCTGGGAAGTGAAGACCAAAGAGTCCTTGCTCCGCGAATCGAACGACGGTATCCGCTCGAAACTCCGTGCCGGAACCCCGCTCCGGCTTATCATCCGCACCTCGGCAGGCAGTACGGTCAAAATCTTCGACCTCGATGCCAGCGTGTGGGCACGTATCGGCCTTATGCCGACCAAAAAGGACTTGGAACGCTCGGCCCGCGACCGCAAAAAGTACATCCACCATGCCACCAAAGCACTCATGGAGGCACTGAATTTCCGTGTAGAGCTGCCCAAAGACACCGCCCAGCCCGAAGAGATGCAGACCGAACAACCTGCCGAACAAGTAACCGAACAAGTTGCCACCGAAAGTGCGGCAACCGTAACCGCTCCCGAAACGGTGGTGGAACAACCTGCCCGCCGACGTGGCCGGAAACCGAAAAACGGAACTGAAGCCGTAGCGATTGCGGCATAATGACATAACAGCCCAAGAAAACAACCATGCAAGGCGGCGTGCAGAAAATGTACGCTGCCTTTTTTAGTGCCTGCTATGTACAAACTCATCGCTTTCAACGAGGTGGCGGAAAACTTTTCTGCCCATTTTGCGCTCGGCATCTCCCCGTATTTCGACCGCTGCAAAAGCCACGAAACGGGGATGCTGCACTTTATCACGCACAAGTTCGTGCGGTATCTCCACCTGAATTATGGCTATGAACGCACCGAACCGTTGGAGAATTTCGTGTGCCGCAGATATGGCCCCGATGCGTGGAAACTTCTGAAGAAACTAATGAAATAACGAAATACATGATAGAGATATTCAGCGAAGACCGCACCCGCTATTACGGGCGTTTTGCCCATTTCAAGGCGGCCAAAGAGACGCTCGACCTCTTGCGGGAGAAGGGCGGGATTGCCGGAGTTACACCCTCCGTGTTGGTCATGTGCTATAAGGGCACGGAACTACAACGCACCTACACGGCGACTTACAACGGACGTTGGCGAGTGCCCAAAGAGGCGAAAACACCTGATGCCGGAGAAACGTTGCAGGTGCGGAAAGTCCCACAAAAACAATCCAAGAAATCCAAGCGCATCCGTGCGAAAGAGGTGCAGAAAAGGGCGCGGAAATGCTTTCAGGCAGGACTGCCCGAGTGGCACACCAAACCGCTGCCCATCTTCATGTAATCGTATCAATCAACACACTAAAATCGAACGACAATGGTAGAAATATACAACAATGCCGGAACCGAGAGTTACGGCTGTTTCGATAAGCTGAAAAGTGCCGGAGGAGTGCTCGCGACTCTGGCCGCCCGTGGCGTAAAAAGCGTTACGGTAAGTAAATTTCGCGGGCAGAATCTCGTGCGGGTATACCGTATACTCACAAACGATGGATGCAGGGTTATCAAAATGCCGGCATCCACGCCACTGCCGGCGGCGTAATATGGCAGAAAATATCACGGAACAGGCACGGGCGGAAACCGTGCCTGTTTTGTATCCCGCTTTTTGACTTCACTTGAAATCCCGACAGGATAAGTTACGGAAAGTCCATTCTTGAAATACGCTATCATGTAACAATAGTGCCCGGACAACGATTTGCAAAGAGCGGATTACAGTCATCAACAGCCATTCATCAATTCTGGGATGAGTGCTATTCTTTCACCCTTTGAAAAACGAAGTGTTATGCTATATTATAAATTCCGCAATTTCGAGGAGTTCAAAGAACTATTCGGAATACAACATCACGGCAATGGGGAGAAAAGCCGTAAGAACAAAATCCTGCTCTCCTACATCAAAGACCGTAACCTGCTTCACAAGGCGGCCACCACGGGCGATTACCATCTGCTACACATATCGAGCATGGCAGAGCTGAAGCAGACCATGCTCGCCGAAATCCTACGTTCAGGCGACAATGACGGTAACTTGCCTTATAGGGTCTGCATCTTCGATAACATTTACTGGAGCGCAACATATCGTACCGACGACTACAAAGGCGTGTGCGAGGATGGGGATTACAACGCCATCCGCTATGTCAATACCGAAAACGGGCGGGTCTTCAAGATGAAAATCGGCAAGTTCTACCGCAAGCTCATTCTCGAAACGGAGTTCGGCAAAACCCTGCCCGACAAGGTCATAACCTATCTATGCGAGGAAATCACACAGGACTGGCAGACGTACACGATGAACTGCCTGCCACAGCATAGGCTCCATGTCGGCACCGAGTTTGGGAAAATCTACGATTCGGACGAATGCGTGGGTGATTTTCATAGCTGCATGACCGACAAGGGCTATCACACCTTTTACGAAAATGCGGTGGATGCCAAAGCCGCCTACCTCGAAAACGAAGACGAGCAAATCATCGCCCGCTGCGTCATCTACATGGCGGCAAAAGACCAGCACGGCAAGATCTGGCGGCTGGCAGAACGGCAATATGCCTCGAACGGCGACAATATTCTTAAACGGGCATTGGTGGACGCCCTTGTCAAAGGCGGACATATCGACGGCTATAAGACCGTTGGTGCAGGGTGTAGCGACTCGCAGGCTTTCGTTGCCAACGACGGAACCTCGCTCAGCGGCCATGATTTCTCCATAAGCTGCGACTTGGACTTCGGGGACACGCTTTCCTATCAAGACAGTTTCAAACATTACGATGAATATACCCGCATCGCCACCAACTTCGGCAAGGGAGATTACGAATTAGATACCACGGATGGAATTTTCGGTGATGACGACGACAGCGAGTACGACAGCTATCACGACCGCCATTGTAATGAGGTAAGAACCGTCTACCGTCACGGTCATGAGTATACCTGCGATTGCGAGGATATGGGTGATTTCCGGTGGGTGGAAAGAGATCAGGAATACCACCACGAGGATGATGTGTTTTGTTGCGAACGGTGTAACGAATATGTCCTGACGGATGACAGTCACTTTTCGGAAATGACCGAAGAATATTATTGCTGTGAAAGCTGCATGGAAAACGCCGAGCAGGAGTACAAAGAAACTAATTGGACTTACTCCGATTACGACGAGCAATACTACGAAGATGCCGACGATGTGGTCGAATACCGATATTGGAATCCGGGAACGAATACCTATGAGCGACGCACCATCAGCACGGCATCTCTGGAAGAACAGGTCGAAAGTGGTGATTTCCACTCTTTCGAGGGCGTTGCATACGACGAGATAGACGACAACACCGGGCTGCCTTACGGGATGTATCTGGCATCTAAATCAATGGCCGAAGCGGCTTAATCAATTATTTACAATCCAATAAAATATGAAATTACTCAAACGACTTTACGAAACATATTCCCCCAGCGGGAAAGAGAACAGAATACGGACTTTCATTAAAAAGCATATAGCGGCCAACATTCCCGATGCCGTCGTAACAAAAGATGCTGTCGGTAACCTGTACATAACCAGAGGCATTGCCGAAGATTATCCCTGCATCGTGGCACATCTCGATCAAGTACAGAAAGTACGCAGCAAAGATTTCCGCGCCGTGGAGACACGGGATCTTATTTTCGGATATTCGCCTGCAAACCGACGACAAGAAGGTTTGGGCGCAGATGATAAGAATGGGATATGGATCGCCCTGCGATGCTTGGAAAAATATGAAGCGATCAAAGTCGCCTTTTTTGTCGGCGAAGAGGTCGGATGCGTGGGAAGCAATGCCGCCGACATGGCATTTTTCGAGGATTGCCGCTTCGTAATAGAACCCGACCGCCGGGGATACCGCGACCTCATCACGCAAATATCATGGGAGAATATATGCAGCGAGGAGTTTCTGCTGGATATGAATATCGAAAAATTCGGTTATATCCCGACGGAGGGTCTGATGACCGACGTGGAAGCCCTGCGCAGTAATGGTATTAGCGTCAGCTGTATCAACCTCAGCTGCGGATACTACGAACCTCATACGGACTATGAATTTACCGTGAAAGAAGATCTGATGAACTGCCTCTGCTTCGTGCAGCATATTATCGAAAATTGTACGAAAATCTACACCCATCTATTCGATGAAAACGATACGGGATATCATTACGGTTATGGTTTCGGAGATTACAACGCCACAGAAGACATGATGTTCGATATCATGATGGGACACCCCGACTACACGCCCGAAGATGTGTGGGACACATTCTGCATGAATTTTCCGGAATTGTCCAAAGGAGAATTTCTGGAAATGTACGAGGAGCGGATGCTTGCCTATGGCATGGACATACCGACAGAATCGGCATTAATCTCCCCCAAAAAGAAGACACAACCCCAGACAAGAAAGAAAAACCGATTTGCCAATCCATTGTCCGGGTTCAAGTCAAAAACGAAGAAAAAAATACCGGCCTAAAACCGGATGACGCGGGATACAACAATGCCGTTTGATATTCAGTACCTTTCATTGAAGGGACTTGTACTCATTCGTAAAAAATATAGTTATCAGCCACCAACGGGTCACCCTTGGTGGCTATTCCTTTTAAGTACCAATATAAAAATGAAACAAAATGAACGATAAGATTGAATTTGCAATTATCCGCTCCGATGGCAATGAACGTTTGTGCTACAAAAGCGGAACCGCATTCGTGGATGTCAATATGCCGATGCAGGCATTTACCGAAGGCGAAGATGTGTTCGAAGTGACCCCGCCTGACTTCTCGCATCGTACACGAACTTATGAATACCGGGGGCGTCAAGTCCGTGTTGAGCCGTGTTTCTACGAAAACGGCTGGTTGGCAATCTGCGTTGTAAACCCGGCAGATGAGGAGGATAACGAAATCCTTACAGTGAATCTGGAACAGATGGATGCGATAGGACTGCCCGCCCGAACATTCGTGGACTGCAACAACCAGCCTGAAGCGTTGGAATTTCTCACGAAAAACAAATTTGCCACAGCCAGCGGTTACAAACGGACAAGTGGCTTTGTCGCTTATCCGATGGTCAATGTCGATCTCGTTCGGCTTTACCAGCATAAGCCGGAAGCGTTCCAGAATGCGAATATCCTTTAACGATATCAGGTGGAAATCAGAAACGGAAACTTATGGCAGACAAAATATTACAAATGTTCTTCGACATCGAGAGATGGACGAAAGCCATTGAAAAGGGTGTCGGCAAAGACATCCGTAAAGACCAACTCATCCGACTGGCCGATGAAAATACCCGCCTAAGAATGGCTGATGCCATGATGCAGGGTAAGTATGAAATATCGCCGCCGCACACCGCCCAAATCCCCAAGGACAACGGCGAGTTCCGCACGGTCTACGTCAACGAGCCCATCGACCGTGTGGTGCTGAGCATCGCCAACGACCTTCTCTTCGACCTGATGCCTGAAATGCTGCATCCCTCATGCAAGTCCTACCAGACCGGCATAGGCTGCGGACAAGTCGTAATCGGAGTCAGCCACAAGATGGCCGGCACCGCAAATGACGGGCCTTTAGGCTGGAAGTCCGACCTTAGCAAATACTTCGACAGCGTCCCGATTCGGTATATCGACGAAGCGTTCGACAAGGTGGAGGCCAAGCATGGACATTCCGCTCTCGTCGACGTGCTACGGAAATATTACCACAACGATTTGTATTTCAACGAAGAGAACAACCTCTGCCGTCACTACCAGTCCCTCAAACAAGGATGCGCCGTAGCGAGCTGGTTGGCCAACGTGCTGCTCTATGACCTGGACACAGAGCTCTCCCGTATGAACGGTTTCTATGTCCGTTACTCCGACGACATGCTCTTTATCGGAGAGGATTACCAGCAAGCGATGAGTATCCTTTGCCAGCGGCTCGGCGACATGTCAATGACTCTCAACCCGAAGAAAGTCGAATACCTCACCGCCGAGCAGTGGTTCAAATTTCTGGGGTTCAGCGTCAAGGGCAGTATGATTTCGCTCTCCGCCAGCCGTATCAAAACCTTCCAGCGGGAAATCGAGGCGCGTACCGTACATGTACCCGGAATATCGCCGGCCAAGGCTGTAAATGCCGTGAACCGCTACCTCTACAAGGGCGACGGTGAGTTCAGTTGGGCCACACAGATCCTGCCGGTATGCAACGTCCGCAAAGACCTCGACGAGCTGAACAAATTCGTAATGGACTGCCTGCGGGCTGTACAGACAGGCAAACGCAAGGTCGGCGGTCTGGGGTATGTCAAGACCAAGAGCGACGGTTGCATCGTCCGGGGTCGAGGACGTAACGTGAAAGCCAACCGCACGAAAACAGGCACTATTGCCGGCTACCTGACGATCGGCTGTATGCAGAACGCCCTGCGGACGAGCCGGGCCGCATACAACACATTGGTAGCGTCACTGTAATTATGCCGAGCACACGGCAAACGGATGAAGAGCAGAACTTTAATGTTACAGGTATTGCTACCAGAATCCATCTCTCGTTTCACCGGTTTATCGACCGGTGAAACGAGAGATGGATTCTGGAGCAGACCTGTAAATATCAAGAACATAAAGCCATGTGTCGCCTGCCTGACATTCGTACCGAAGCTGAAGCACATCAGCGAAGTTCAAGGAGCACCATTCAATACCCCGCATCTGTAACCAGCTCTACAGAGTCTTGAAGGAAGTCTTACCTACTTCCTTCAGGCTCTTTAAGAGCTGGAAGTGCGGGGTGTATCGACCCGATAAAGCCTATGTGTCGCTGTTATGAGAACTTCATGTATGTATATACTTAGCACAGAGAGTGGTTCAAGAGATATTATTCGATATGTCGTGCCCAATCAGCCCAAAGGCGCCGTCGTATCCCTACTGTTATACGACGGCGCCTCTTCGGCTTCCGTTCACGCCATATACCAGATGTATAAAGATATGTGCCCGTATTTTGAGAACCACAAACCACCTTAGCACAAAGAGAACAGGTCAAGATCCGGATTTTAGTGGTGCAGCGTCAATGGCGAGCAGCATCATCGCCAGCGATCGTCGCTAATCGCCACGATCGTCGGCAGATGGCGCAGCCTTACGCTGCGACACATCGAAATCATAAAGTAATGTGCCGGCCGGATTGACACCTTACGGGGCAGCGCAACCCTATATTGCACGAGGAGCCTGATTCAACCAACAGTATTCTATCAGGATCCTGGACCAGCTTATCGGCTGGTCCAGGATCCTGAACATACTGTCTTCATCGAACCTGTAAAGCCATGCGTCGGAGGCTTGAGTGCAAGTAACTTATAATCATTAAAGTATGGATAACATCTACCAAGAAACCATCCGGGCCGTTGCGGATGGTGCGAAATTCAAGATCGACTTCCGCTCCCGGAGTCTGAAACTGGACGGCAAGTACATCGTGCGCAACGGAGTGTACGAGGGCGAGCTGGGTGTAGACACCTGTGGTGTGGAGGAATTTTTCTCCAACATGGAAGAACTGTACCGTCGCTACAAGCACTCGATTCCTTCGGAGCGCAGCGAGAGCAAGTCCCGACTATACTTCAAAGCACTGCCCGAGCAGGACCTCGACGATGAAGACATGCTCTACGGCGAGCGTCGGGACAAAGCGCAAGTCGAGCTGGAACTGTACCTTCTCTGCCAGGTCATCAACGGTCTGGCGTGGAATCCCGAAACGATGGGTACATGGTTCTGGCAGAGTAACGCAGACAGCGATCTGGTGATACTTCGACAGTGGGTAGAGCCTGAAAACAACAATTAGTAAAATAAAAAAAGATGAAAAAGAAAGAGACCAAAGTATTGTGCCCCACATGCGGCACAGAGTTCGCAACCGCCGAGAAAGAGTTTACCGCCGTTGCAACCGTAATCGGTAAAGATTCAGGTTTGGGCATCGTTTACCCGGTAGTAGCGGGACAGAAAACGCAGGCCAAAACACCTAAGCTGCCCGTGAAAGCCAAGGATCGTATCGAGGCCCTGCGTGCGGCCGGAGTAGATGTCAGCGCCTTGTTCGCCATGCAGTCTGAGGATGGCGATGAGTATGTCGCTGCCAACAGAAAAGGACATGTGACGATTCTGGAGGATGACGACCCGATTTTCAGCTACATTCTCAACCAAGGTACCGTGCCCAACCCCCGCCTGTTCCGCCGTTGGATCATGGCCCAGATGTTCCACATGCTGACCTACCGGTCGCACCGCAATCCCTACGAGGAAGGAGTCACTGCCGCCATTCACAACATGGGCTACGAATATCAGTGGCGGATGCTGCTCAACGAACTGTCCACTCAGGTGAAGCTGGCAGACCGCGATACCGAGAACTACACCTACCGCAATCGCTGGTTCAATAAAGATGTGGTGGTGGCGATGGCCCAGGATTATATCAAGAAGCTGAAGAAACGCGTGGAAAGCACACCGGACAGAAAGTGCAAAAACATTCCCTACAAACGCATTGCCGGCCGCGATATCTTCATATCGGATCTGCACTACAAGTTATACAGTCCACTGACGCTTGCGATGTCGCACATTCGCATGGCGACAAATCCTACGCAGCTCTATCAGGCTGCCGCAAGGTTCAGCAAGCTGCGTATCAAACTATCGCACGACACGCCCCAGTGCAAGGAGTGGATCGACGCCTACAAGGGTGCCGGGGCATTCTTCACCATGCAGAACCTCGTGCGTTTCCATAACTGTGTGGCGTATGACGACAACAACAAACGCCTGACCAAACACCAGTCGCTCGTCTTCATCGACCTCAAGGCCGATGCCTACAAGAACGGCGAGGGATGGCGCCTGCTCGCAGCCATGAAAAAGATGTTGGACGACAATGGCATTAATGTTCGGAAGAAAATGGCCGAGTGGCGTAAGAAAAAGTAAGGCCGTTCCCACGCTTGGCAGGTATGATGTGAGGGACCAAGAATTTTCAACCGCTGCCTCCGTAGCACGATGCTCATCTCTGTGAACACAAGATGAGCATCCTTTACAGGAGGCATCGCATCAGACATATAAAGAGATGCCCCGCTTGGTAATCACTCTGTTTCCACTGTACCGAAAGAAAAAACAGTTGCCATAAAGAAAACAAATCGCCCGGCAGGCATGATGTGACGGGCCGGTATTATTCAGGTCGTCTTCTTCTACGACTCTGAGGCTGCTGCCCATCGGCGCTGCCTCAGAGTCCTTCCAGAAGACAACACATCGCAAAGATAAAGCCATGCCCCGCTCCGGCAATCACATCATTTTTTTCACCACAAATGTGACCTCAAACATATTACGGCAGTCTATTCTTCTAAAGAAAAAAGACTTCGGATATGTATCGTGTACCAACCCATAACAGAAACAACATGAGTAAGGAACAACTCAAACGCAGGGCCAACCTGCTCTACAAACTGCGTAAGAAAGGCATCCGCTGCCTGACACGCCAGTCCACAATCTTCTACCCGTATGGAGAAAATCCGGAATCCATAACCGAGATTCGCAATCTGCGGCAAGAGTTTCATTTTGCCGTGCAATTCGAAATCATGTAATCCGATATGGAAAGACTTCTTCATCCCGGCATAACGTTTACCGACCCCGACCAACTGCAATTCTGTCTGAAAATTTCGGATACGACATTTTGGTATTGCCAACCCAACGTGTACCACAATGACCTGCTACCGGACGCCGACACTCCTGCCAGCCGGATTCTCCACCGATATTCCGGCAATCCGAAAGCGCTGATCGAAGATACACAGACCGATCCCGAAGTCAGAGCTTTCGTGAGCAACCGTCTGTATTGGTTGGAGGACGAAATCGACGTCACCGGCTTCAGCCGGAAAGAACAGGAAGAATTGCTCAGCGACTATGGTTATTCGTGGGAGGACTTCTCCTCCGATGCAGACCGTAACCAGATTATCTGTGAGAATCATTTCGAGCAATACCCGCTCGATTACCGAAACGATATTTGAATATCTGCAATAGGAGTCATATTGCTACTCCGATGAGCTATGTATTACTATATTGATTTTCAAATCAACGCCACTATTTAATAAAGAATTATATAAGAACATACGATTATAAATCCCAAAAAGAAATGAACGAATTACCTATTGACGACGACCGGCTGTTGCAAGAGATGACAGCTTGTCTGGGGACGCTCTACTTCCCCGAGAAGAAGGATGACGATACGATCCACGAGTTGGCCACGAACGAGTTCCACAGGATTAAAAGGATTATCTGCCGTCAATACAACTTCGATGAGGACGGATACATCTCGGAAAACCGCGGCGGTTCCCCTTTCGATTTTGTCTGCGACGATGTCGAGAGCGAGGTATACAAGCGCATCCGCTACGATGGCCGCCTGTTACAACTGACCCGTATCCGCGAAGAGGCTATGCGGCTGATTCGCCAAGCCGTGGAAAACAAAGACAATATCCTCGGCACATTTTATCGGAACAAGGGTGAACATTACCGACATGACAGTTCGGTGGAAGAGTACGAGACATCACCGATCGTGATTACCCATAATGCAGAATTTTGCTCTTATGGCGGTTATGAGGCCGCCACCCTGTACGAGCTGTTCATCGATGAGGACAATCGTCTGCTCTGTACGCTCAACGGCGAAAGCGGAGAAGATTTCGACGAACCGATCGAGCACCTTCAAACCGAGGGACTGATCGATATTACCCACTGGCTGGAAGAGCAGGGTTTCATCACGCAGGAAGACCGGGACAAGGATATCGTGGTGTGCGACGAATGTGGGTCGCTCGATGTTCAGCAGCAGGCATGGTCCGATCCCAACACCCTCATATATGTCGGGGAAACGGCGATGGACCGGGACGACAACTGGTGCAACGAATGTGAAGAGCACAACAATTTCCGCTCGCTCCCAGAATTTAAGGGGCGGATGCAGCAATGGTGGCAGGAGACGGACTTCGAGACGATGGAACGGCTGACCGGCTACCGGCAGGCTGATTATCCCGCCGACGAGGCCTATCAGGCTTTCATAGATGCCTGCAACACATGGTGGAATAAGAGATGTTACGACGAACAACGCCGTATCTGGAAAGAAAACAACTGATACTATATGCACACCGCAGAAGAATATCTCCGCAATCCGGAGAACCCCAACTCCCTGTATGTACGTTACAGAGGAAAACGTTCCCGCCTGTTTATCAACGAGAAATATGGCCCTATCGGAATCGTAGCTCCCGGCAAACGAAAGCGAGGATATATTTTCAGTGACTGGGACGGAATCGACAAGATTTTCGACACCCCGACAACGCCCGAAGACGAGGCGGAAACCATCCGCCGACAGATTCTCAAATATCAGCGGGAAGCCAAGAAAGCCGGCTTTACCAACCCCTTTATCCGTCATATAGAGAACGCAGATTTCAGCAAAGGACTTTACGAGAACGGCATCACGACCGGCACCCGTATCGATGGACAAATCATCTCGCTCCAAGCCGTGCGTAAATGGTGCGGGGATGGGATATACGAAATGTTTTGCGAGGCTGTCAGGGAGCGTAAGCCTTATCACTCCTCCCGTTTCAATTTTCGGGGATATGACGGTTCGCTTTGGGTGGAGGTTTATACCAAAGACGACGGATACCATCGTGCCGGCGACCTAAATGCCGGATTCTCCAAGGAGTTCCGTAATTGCGGAAATGGGTATTACTACCTGCTTATCAACGAGCAGACATTCATCGGATGCGACATCGATTAACCGCAATTATCATCAATTATGGAATCCAAGACTATCCGGGAACTTAAAAAAGGCGAGTTCTTTCGTCTTACAGCCGGAGAAAACGCTCCGGTCTGGGTACGCGGCGAGTATGTCCGGGAAGTAAGAAAGTATAGCGTCTACAAGTATGACGATACGAATCACGAACGGTTCTTTCCCGGAAACAAGGCCGTGTTTACCGGCTTTACATTCTGAAACAACTATATCCATCATTAAAATTCGATAACATGAAACTATCAGAAACCCCTACAAATCATATTTTGGTAGATGCAAGCACCAACAGCGAATGGGATTGTTGCAGCTTTGCGCTCATTACCTTGTCCGAAACGTGGAAACAAGAGCAGGCGGCAAGACTCGATTCCGTCAGACCATACACGGAAGATCACACCTTTGATTCCTTGAGATTCTACGATGACTCCGCAGAGTTCTATCAGTCCGGTGAGGAGGGCGAGGATTGGGCGGTTTTGCTGGGAGAGAAAGTATGGGCGTTCGTGGAGCTGGACGATGATGAAGCCGATACATTAACTCCACCAGAAAATAGACTGGTTTGCTACAAGTTCGTGTTGTTTAGGGACGGAATGTTCCGCTACGAAGCATCGGGCAAACATACCGGCGAAAGGTTCTGGACGAGCGAGTTGCCGCTGGCACAACTGCTCGAACAAATAACCCGGCTCCCTGCCTGAAATAGGATAATCAATATCAGTAAAATTCATATCGAATCAATAACATTATGAGCAGATGCTTACACACGGGTACGGTATACCAAATCGCATACGGTTACCCCGGCATGTTCGGAGGCGACGGACAAGATGCCTTATACGATATATTCTCGATGTTCAATATCGACACCTCGGCTTCGGACGAATATGATGACGATTATGAGGTGGAACGATCCGAACTGCAACGACTGAAGACAATCCTCTCAGATGAAGACGAAACCTATCAAGAACATGCCGAGGCATTAGCCCGGACTCTGGAGAAAGCACAGATGGATAAAGAGCAGTTCGTGAATGTCCTCGACCGCCTGATCAACGATAGCGACCAACGCAACGAGTGTGTCCTAATATCATGGTTCTAAGCATGGAACAGACAGAAGAAAACACCATTTCCAACTATTCCGCACTGTAACCCCAAAAACTGACGACATGAAGACACAACGACTGACAACGCATTTTTTCGGCCATAAGGTCGAAGTGACGCTGAACGTACCAGACGAATGCGACAAACGCTACAATTCCGTTCCGTTCTCCATTTCGGACGACTTCTCGGAACGGATCGAATGCGGCACCCGAAGCGGCACGTTCGAGAATCTGCCGGACGACGAGCTGAACACTACTGATGAAGGTTTTGTACTCTCCGGAAGCTGGCGCATCGTGGAAATCGACTACGAGAAGATCTGCCGAGTGCTGACGTGGGACTACAATTTCGCGCCCAACGAGGCCCTTACCGAAGAACTGTTTATCCGTCACTTCGGCAGCAATATGGGGCGCCACTATTACGAGAAGTGGGCGCACGTCTATGACCACGACTTGCGGCGGATGCTGGCCTACTTCGGAAACGATCTCCGCGAAGGCCAGCGCTTCTGTGATATGATTGCCGAACAGGTACGCAGATACGAACAACGTCAAAAACGAGAGAACCGATGATGCAGCTTCCCAACGGCCTTTTCTACGAGCTGGAAGACCTTCCTGCCGAGATACAGGAACGGGCCATGCACTCCTTTCTTGAGGGCAACATGAAAATTATTCGTGCCGGCATGCAGCAGCGGCGGTGCGACGTAGAGGAAATGGGACTGATGTGGATGATCCACATTCGCGATATGGCCACCTATAAAAAACGACAGAAGCAGAGAAAATTTACCTATCCGATGACGTGGCAGCACATTTTCCACAGCCTGATCCTACAGCGCAAGTGGGAACGGGATAGCGAACTCTGCCGAAAAGTCATCACCGGGAACCTCTGCCTCTTCACCGCAGAGGGCCAGTATATCCCGATTTTTAATTATTAAACAAGGCTAACAATGAAAGAAAAACTTGATTTCGGTTTTCTGGGTAACGGTGTCACCGTTTGTGATACCTCCAGAACCATCGACGGAGATTATCCGGTAGTCGCGCATATCGACTACGACCGCACTGTAACATACTATGAAGAATTGTCCCCCGACGCCCGGCACCGTATCGAGCATTTTGCCGGGTACGAGAACATCCATCCCGTCAGCCAGCCCGAAATGCTGGCGTTGAAACCTCTCGAAAACCCTGCGCCCATGCAGGAAGAGGCCGACAAACCTCTGGCTATTACCGATGACGAAGAAGAAGTCATCGAGGTTTGGACGACACTCCACGCCAACCCGAAAATGTTCCACCGCAGGGTTCGGAGCCTGATGCTATCCGGGTTATCGCAGGCGGAAGCCGAACACTCGGCATCCAACGAACCTCTGAAGTTGGAACTCTTTTACGATGTGGGACTCGGTGCCTTTGCCATCGATGCGGAGGCTGTCGGTAACACACCCTTATACCATCCTTACACGGGGCAGGAAATCCCAGACGAAACGAGATAACAGACTATATTATTCACCACACGGCAGAGAGCGTAAGCTACCCGCCTTTTTAATTCTACTACACGTATGAAGTACAAGAAAGAGACCCTCGTAAAGAGACTGGAACGGCTTGAGGAGAGCCGCCGCAAAGAAAACGAACGGCTTACGCGCGTGAGCAACAACATCGGCTGGGGTACCGGAATGCGCTGCACCAGATGCACACCCTCATTCGCCAAACTCGACGGCATCGACGAGAAAATCCGTAATGTGAAACGCCTGCTGGCCGAATATAAAGACTGAGGCTATGGGGAAAGGATACGAAGCCCCGTATGAAGTACGGGAACTGGAGAAGTTGATCAACGATTTCACCTATACCAACGGTTTGCAGGTTATAACCGTTTTTCAGGACTTTCTCCGCTACATCATTCACGGTTTTTCCATTCCCGGTACGCCTCCGCTCACCGATTGGCCCTACACGAAGGAACAGAATAAAATCTTCGCCGAAATGCTCTCCGCATGGATCCGCATCATGGACACCCAGATCAAACGTCACGGCTGGTACGACGCTTTAGGCGATTTGTTCATGGCACTGACATCCCAGCGTGGCCAGCAGCAGAAAGGGCAGTTCTTTACGCCCGCACACATCACGGAACTGATGTCGAAAATCGCCATGGGACACAACGAGTCGACGCCCCAAAATCCTACAGTACATGACCCGACGGCAGGCAGCGGCCGACTCCTGTTGGCCGCCAAAGCCGACTGGCCGAGGAGTTACCTCGTCGGATGGGACATCGACTACACCTGCTGCCTGATGTGCGTATGCAATTTTCTTATCAACAGTTGTGTGGGTGAAGTCGTCTGCATAGATACGCTTAGGATGGACAATTTCCGAGGTGCATGGCTCGTCAATGAAGCCTATTACCGCACGGGGCTACCCAGTATAAGGTGGCTCAACGAGCAGGAATACCGGCTCTTCAAACAGGCCGATATACCGCCTTATGTCCATTTTCTCGATCAGGAAAGATACGATAACTATTTCAAGATGCGCAACACATGGGAAACGCTTATGTCCCTCTTCCACGAAGAGCCGAAACCCGACAAAAGCGCATAGATACTACTGATTGCTAACACCGAAGCAGGGACTGGGCTCCCTGCTTCTTAATTTTATCCGATTATGTCACGCAAAGGTCAAATCACAACATCCGAACCGTTGGAGTTCAAGGACTTCATCCGGCTGCTTTCCGCCTTGCACGAGGACGGAAACTACCTCTGGGAACTTTACTGCTGCATCTCTTTCTGTACCGCCTGCCGCATATCCGATGTCCTTTCGATGACATGGCGGGATGTCTTGGAAAGAGATGCCCTTTACAAAATCGAACAGAAAACCGGCAAGACCCGTCAGATTCCGTTCAACGAAAATGTACAGCGGCGCATCACGTCGCTCTATAAACTGCTCGGCTCCCCCGACAAGCGGCAGCCGGTAATATGCAACCCCAAAACCCTGAAACCTTATACCAAACAATATATCAACGACACGCTGAAATACCTCCGTGTCAAATACCGGCTTCCGATCCGTCGCTTCTCCAGCCATACCTTCCGCAAGACTTTCGGACGGTACGTCTATGAATCGATGGGACGCACGACAGAAGCCCTTATCCTTTTGTCGATGATTTTCAAGCACTCGTCGCCGCAAGTTACCATGGTCTACTTGGGTATCCGGCAGGACGAAATCTCCGGCGTATTCGAAGGCATCCAACTGAACTATTGATAAATCATTCGCCATAATGATAACCGGAGCTGTCCTGACGTGAGTCCCGGCAGCTCCACCTTTTTCGTTAAAACCCCGGATGGCCACGCCCATCCCTACAATATAACGGCTAATCTTAAAGAAACAGAAATATGAACAACCCAAGCAACCTGATGGCCGCTATTGCAGCCATTCTGCAAAACAATGGCCTCACCGAGCTCCGTATCGAGGATTACGGACAGTTCAACGACCCGACCTACATCATCTGGTTCGATAACGACGGAGTCCCATACGACGACCCGGTCGTCAAGGTCATGGTCGAGGATTCCGGCCTTTCCGTCGAAGTCGAGGCACGGGAGTTTGCCGAGAACGTCACCCTTCAGGATTACGACATCGACCGTCTGGAATGGTGGAGAGGCATTCATGCCAACATACTGGAAGTGCTCCAACGGGACGGCAAACGTCGGTGTCCCGCCTGCGGCAAACCGCTCAAGGGAAAACAAAAATTCTGCTCGGAAATCTGCCGGGCATTCGCCGCACCGCCACCGACAACCCAAGAGATTGCCGATAAAGCCAACAAGCATATTCAAGACCTCATCAACCGCATCGCGAATGGCGACCGGAAACTCAAGCGACAACTTACCGAAAAATACATTATTAAGTTATAACAATCATGGATTTACACAAGTATTACAGAGAAAACAAAGACGAGATCAACTCGTCAATTATGGAGATCGCCAGCGATCTGGCCATTGCCCGCCTGGTGAACGAACACGACCAGCCTTTCGAGGCGTTCGTGGAGCCTGACGACCCGGACGATTCGGAGGGCGGTACGCACTACAAGGAGGAGTATCAGGACAAGTACGACAAACTCTACGACGAGGAATATGAACGCTTGGCCGCCCTGATGCACTTCGACCTCGGCAGCGAGGACGGCGTGGCACATGAGGCAATCGATTCGAAGGTCACCGAAACGAAGTCGGCCTATGTGACGGTGCGGTTCGACATCGAGCCCGTTACCGATGCCGCAATTACGGAAGAGGATATCGACGACCTGATCGGCAACACCCACTTCCCGCCACAGCTTGTCGGAGACCATTACACCGCATTTACCATCTGCGGACGCCATGAACAAGGCTCGTAGCGGCCATAGAACAATGAATTAAAAATTTTACTTATGATACAAGCAACAATTATTCTTGGCGAAGGCGCTGTAAATCTTTACGAAGAAACAGGAACACTTCCGTCCGACCAGTGGCTCATGGACAACGGAGGCATCGTCGATAAAATCGAGTTCAAGACCAAGGGCGAATACGACGCCTATACGCAGGCTCTGTCCGATGCGTCCGGCTGGAACGAGTACCATGTCATCCGGCACGAGGAGACACCGCCTGAACAGCCGGAAGCGTCCCTCTGGATGCGAGTGGGCGTCACTGTCAAGGGAAGCAAGGCCGATATCGAAAAAATCCTTCAGGGCGACAGCGATATCCTTAGCTGGCTATTCGAAACCCTCAGCTTCGACATCGACGGGGAAACCTATATCCCCGATACGGTTGTCGGAGAGTACAACAACGAGAACGGCACCGACTTCGATGAGGGAGATGTCAATTTTCATTCAATATCAATTCCGATGAACCGATAACCCTGCATTTATGACCGTACAAGAACAAATCGAACGATTGGTAGAGAAACTTATCGACGATCTCTGCCGCATCGACGAACGTCCGGACGGGTGGTTGCCCCATACCGTATATGTAGAAGAGATCGGGGAAGATGCGACCCTCGGAGAGATACCCGTCTACACTCGCTATACCCTCGAAGACTACAACCAAGATGGAAGTTGCACGCTCCGCAACATGGAGGGTGAATATCGCAGCGGACACCTGCGGGAAATAAATATCGACTGGCTCGTCACACTATGGAACCGCTACATGGAACTTTGTATCGAACAGGGGCTCTGGCGTGAGAGGGCCATCCGGCATCTGGAACAGGAAACCGAAGCCTCCTTACCCGATATTCTCGATTTTGTCGAGGAGCATTGGCAGAATTGCGCTTCGGACGAGGAGAATATCCAGACGTTCCTGCGATGGGTAGAACCCGAAGAAAAAACGACGGAGCGGGATGTTCAATCCGTCGTCTGAAATCATCGACATGTGGAATCAACAATCTAAAGCAAGAATATGGAACGAAAAGAATACCTGCAACGCCCCCTTATCAATGGCGTTGTTTATGAAATACAAGAAGACCGGATACGGATAAGCAGCCCGGACTCTTTGTTTATCAATATAACCAAGGACAAAGAAATACCACTTCCGGAAGTGAAACGGCTTTTTCGGGAATTGAAGAAAATCGCAAAGACGGATTCCCGAATCAAGCTGAAAGGAGTAACCAAATTCCTGCCGACCATACGGGCCCTGCATGTATCTTATATGGAAGGCCGAGAACTGGTCGAAAAGAACTTTTCGGATATCGGCGAATTATGTCGCCTTATCCAAAAAGAAGGACTGCATATCGGCTGTGTCCATGATGAACTGCTGCAAGCCGCTTTTGACAAGTCGCATGAAATCGAACGCCTGCATTACCGCAACAGTGAATACTTTCGGTTCATACAATGTTATGCAACACTGCGAAATGCCGTGCAAAAAGAGCCTTGGAAAACGGCTGGCATGATAAGTTACACAGTACACTTGCTATCATAAACCCTCAACAGATTCCGAGAACCACTAACCACCAATACTCCGCATGACAGAATTTGGCATCCACGATTACGACAGGTACATCGTGAGTTTCAGTGGCGGTAAGGATTCTACCGCCACTTTTTTATATCTGCTCGATCAGGGTATCCCCAAAGATAAAATCGAACTGTGGCATCAGGAGATCGACGGCCGGGAGCGCAACTTCTTCGACTGGGAAGTAACACCGGATTATTGCCGGCGTTTTGCACAAGCATTCGGCGTGCAGATATATTTCCAGTGGAAAGAGGGAGGCTTCTATCGTGAAATGATGCGCCGCAACAGCCTGACCGCCCCGAACTGCTACGAATTTCCGGACGGGAGCATCGGTCGTTCGGGCGGTGTTCGCGGTACGCCGAATACACGGCTTCGATTTCCGCAGTCCGCTGCCGATCTGCGTACTCGCTGGTGTTCCAGCTACCTGAAGATAGACGTCTGTTCCGCCGGAATTGTCAACCAGCCCCGCTTTCGCAACAGCAGGACACTGGTACTCTCCGGCGAACGAGGTGAAGAGAGCTCCCGCCGGGCCAAATACGCCATCTGGGAAGCAGACAAGTCCGACTGCCGGACGGGGAAACTCCATCGCCATGTAGACCGCCACCGTCCCATCCGCGACTGGAAAGAGGCACAAGTATGGGCAATCATCCGCCGCTATCGGGTTCGGGTACACCCGTGTTATTACATGGGTTGGGGACGCTGCTCCTGCCGCTTCTGCATTTTCGGAAACAAAAACCAGTTCGCCAGCGCGGCTGTCATCAGTCCGGAACGCCTGCATGAAATCGCCACGTTAGAGAAACAGTTCGGGTGTACCATCAAGCGCAAATGCGATATTATGACTCTGGTCGATTCGGGAACGCCATACCGCCATATCACCGAAGCCCTGAAGACGATCGCTACCAGCTACAACTATGAGTTGCCCGTCATTCTTCCCGATAACGAAGAGTGGATACTTCCCTCCGGGGCGTTCGGCGAACAGTGCGGCCCTATGTAGCGGAGCGCAGGTAAATCCATTTTTTTATGATTAAAAAACAGCACTATGAACAAAGACCGAAGACGACAGCTGGAGGACGTGAAAGACTCCTTGGACGAAGCCATTGCATTATTGAATGACATCAAAGACGAAGAGCAGGATGCCTACGACAATCTGCCCGAAAGTTTGCAGGCTTCCGCAAATGCCTCCAAAATGACCGACGCCATCGACACCATCGACGATGCCATCTCGTCCGTCGAAGGGGCACAACGGCACATCGAAGAAGCCGCCGCTTGAAAATCATACTCCCTTTACAACCGGTTTGGGTTCCCCAACCATTATTCTTTAAGAGATTCATCACTATAAAAACGAGATTATGACAATAGAAGAACTATTACACGATTACTTCCGTCGGGAGGCCGAGGTGTCCGAGTTGCTCTCCCAAGTAGAGCGGGCCGAAGCCGAGAAAACACCGATTCCCATGCCCCGCATCTCGGTTCCGAACTACGCAGAAGAGGTGATCCGGCCCATTCTGAAAATGCTTGCCGGGGCACTTCCCGAATACGGCATACAAGTGCCGCCGCGCGGACAATGCATGCTCGTCTGCGATTCGTTTCCCGTTCGCACGGAGAAGATCGGCCTCGGGGTGCTCTCGTATCCGACCAAAGCCGACCACCGGCTCTATTTCTCAGCCACATTTTATCGAAAGGCCGGGCCGAAACAGGAGATCAAGACACTCGAACAACTGGTATCATTAGTCAAAGCCGAGCTGAACAAGCGCGGACTGCTTATCCTTCCGCAACATCTCTAACACGATATCATGATGACCGAAGAACAATTAAAGCAACAAACCGAGCGGAATATCCGATATCGGATATTCTTCCGACTCCTGCCGTGGATACTCCTTGTATCGGTCGCCACCATCGGGCTACTCAAGGATTGCATCCGTACACGAAATCCTGTAGATGACGGCATCAACCGCTCGCAGGAGATCGTCCGTCATCTGGAAGTCTGCGATACCACCCGGAACGGATTCCGGGTCGTGTATGTAACAAGCGATGCTGTAACGGCCGAACGGCTGATAGAAATTCAAAACCGGGCACCGCTGAACAGAGCTTTTGAGCGTTTGCAGGACAGTGCCGTATCCTATTTTGGGGGAAGCCTGCTCCAGACCGATATTTATGACTTTGCAGCATACGCACGCAAGTTCGACGTGGACGAAGATGTCCGTATGCAAAACATATTCGTCTTCGGGGCACAAAAGCAAAATCTCTATATCGGCAAGAACCCCCGGATAGAAAATCCCGCCTTATGGATCAACCCGGCCACCGAACAAGGTGTGCAATACATCAACGCCGATGATATTTATTTCCGTATGGGAGACGGGCAAAGAGTCTATCGTTACTGGAAGTGTCACGGCAACCACTCAATCTCCACGGTAGATGAGCGTTTCAGCCATTTTTCGGAGTCCGAAAGACTGTGGTGACAACGGCCTGTTTTCTCTATAAATGCTCCGTTTCTGGGCCTAAAAATAGATGCGGATTTATTTGTCTATCCTAAAATGAAAATATAAATTTGTATTCTATTTATTGCAAACATTGACTGATTTACATATTGTTAATTGAGCGCAAACAGATTGAAAAATGAAAACGAAGTATGACGTTAGAGAGAACGCAATTGAAGTTTGCGACCTCAGCAAGAACAGGCGAAATCATCGGATTCGTTTCACGCCATTCGAAAACCAAGCAACTGCGAGGGGTGCGTGAAGATTCGCCTTACAAAAAAAAGATTTGTGTCTTGTCCGAAGACCTCAAAGGGAAAGTAATGCCGAATGTCCTGTATTCGGTAGAGTTAAAACCGATGCACTCCGGATGCGGTTTCGTCGTGATAGCGGCAAAACCTCTTTTGTTCCAAGCCACGATTGATACGGTAGTGGTTCCGCGAGAGATATACCGGATAACCATCAATTTCGGCAACAAAACCGTTTATTTCGATCCGCTGCGAGGGAGAACCTCCTCCAGCCGGACCATTGCAGGAGTCATCGCTTTATTGCAGCGCCGTATCGACATTGAAAATTTGGAAGGCATAGTCAGCGGTTTCAAAGCGGCCGCCGCAGATCTCCTCCAAAGAATGTCCGATGATGGAGTCAGCACTCAGATTATCCCCGGCCTGTGATGCGTCCTGAAAGTGGTATAGCCACAGACGGGGCACACTCGATGAAAAGAGGAGTTACCCGGTATAGAGCCGTCGATATGGCTACCGGGCAACTCCTCTTCGAGCGGAATATAGGGAACCAGACCATCAATATCGGCGAATTTCTGGGCGTTGTCGAAGCCGCCAAATACATCATCGAGCATCATTACAGCCCGGCAATCATCTATACCGACAGCATGACCGCCATGACGTGGTTCCGAGAAAAAAGAACGGCCTCACGGAAGAAAAACGCCGCCATCAAAAAAGCGGAAGTATTCCTGAAGGCCATGACGTCCGAAATCGACAAAATTCAGGTACTCCACTGGGATACCGCCGCATGGGGTGAGATACCCGCCGATTTCGGAGAGAAGTGATAACCCATCAAATATATCGGTATGGCAAGACTTAAAAAAGACCTGAATAAATACGTCGAACTACGGGAAGAAGATTACCTGCTGCTCGTCGAAAATTCAATGGTCGTTGAGGCCATGAAACTGGCCGGCGTGGAAAAACTACCTATCTGGAAAGCCGTCCGAAGAATACTGGACGACAAACGTATCGAGATACACGTTCAACCCGTCAATCGACGATACGCAAACTGAATATCCGACACAAATCCCTATCAAAAAGGGGTTCGATAACAAAGACTAAAGCCCTCGGAAAACAATGTTTTTTCGGGGGCTTCTCATTGCTATGTATCTCTTTATGAACCCGATAACACTTTCACTTTTGTCGGAATATGAAAGCCGGAATAAAAATCTGATAATTAGCTGTTTATAATAAATAACTCTATATATCTTTGTACTCGAAACAATTTCTAATAACAACCAGCCCATGTATGCCCGTATGTTAGGAATAGACAATATCACCATAATTAACACCTGATAAACAGGGAGTTGAGATTAAAATAGAAATATCGTCCTGCTATGTTATTTTCTAATCCTTTAGTCCCTTATGCTTGGGAATCAATTAGTGAAGAACAGAAAGGTATGTTCTGCATATTCAATGAGCAGTTTGTTCAGTCAGAAGAAAAGAATGGCTCTTTGGCTAATACACCATTATTCAAAGTTACTGGAGATAAGGTTTTCTTCTTGAATGACGCACAAGTTGCCAAAGTCATGGATATATACACACAAATGCAGGAAGAAAACCAGTCAGACTATGCAAACAAACATGATGTTTTACGTTGTTATCTTCATTTGTTGATACATACAGCTTTAAAAATGCAAGAGTCTAATAAATATGAATCACATCCGAATGCTTCGCAACGTATTACCGAATTATTTATAGAATTATTGGATAGACAATTTCCTGTTGATTATCCACATTCAGTATTAAGTTTGCGCACTCCTGCCGATTATGCAAACCGTTTGTCTATACACGTTAATCATTTAAATAAAGTGGTAAAAGATACTACTGGAAAAACTACCTCTACAATGATTGCGGAAAGAATAATCAAAGAATGTACCCAGTATTTATTACATAGTAATTTTTCTATTTCAGAAATTGCTTATAGCTTGGGATTTGAAAATATGGCCTATTTCAGTAAATTCTATCGTAAGCACACAGGAAAATCGCCAAGCGAAATTAGAGAACAACAATTATTTGATTTGTGCAAATGATGCTTTGAATAGTGTTAACCAGCCATATTTCCATTACCTAATTTTGTACTGACTAAAAAATATAAATAATGAAGTACAGAAAATTAGGCAAAACAGAAGTAAACCTATCCGCTATCGGATTGGGTTGTATGGGAATGAGTGCTGCGTATGGAGTAGCCGACGAAAAAGAAAGCATTAAGACATTGCATCGTGCTTTAGAACTTGGCATTAATTTTTGGGATACTGCGGATGTGTATGGAAATGGTGCTAATGAAGAATTGCTATCCAAAGTATTAGCAGAAAAAAGAAATCAGATTTTCATTGCAACAAAATTTGGTTTTCGCTTACGCAATAGTCAAGGTAGCGTGTTCGTTGGTGGTGATAGTTATGTGGATGCTTCTCCAAGATATGTAAAACAAGCTGTAGAGAACAGCCTGAAAAGATTAAATATCGAAACTATAGACTTGTATTATGCGCATCGGATTGACCCCACAATACCAATCGAAGAAACAGTTGAAGCTATGGCAGAGTTAGTAAAAGAGGGTAAAGTACGCTATTTGGGACTAAGCGAATGTTCTTTCGAATCACTGAAAAGAGCTTGTAATGTTCATCCTATATCTGCGGTTGAAAGTGAATATTCTTTATTAACACATGATGTCGAAAAAGAGATTCTGCCATTAACAAAAGAATTAGGTGTAACTTTAGTTCCATTTTCACCGTTAGGCAGAGGTTTAGTAACAAATACTATCAACGTAAATGCGTTGGAAGAACATGATTTCCGCAAGCATTTGCCACGTTATAACGGTAAATATTGGGAAAATAATCAAAAACTGGCTATTGAAATTGCAGAAATAGCAGAAAGCAAAGGAATAACCCCAGCCCAACTTGCCTTAGCTTGGATATTGGCACAAAGTGAAAATATAATTCCTATTCCGGGAACTAAACGGATTAAGTATTTAGAAGAAAATGCAAAAGCGGTAGATGTAAATCTATCAACGGAAGATGTTTCTAATATACAACTGCTTTTAAAAAAATATCCTAATATTGGTAACAGATATAATGAATATGATTTTCAGTTTGTAAATAAATAACTTATTAAAAAAGGAAGTTCTACCACGTTGGTAGGACTTCTTTCTATAATTCCCATAATGAATAATTTGTTGGAACAGAGATTCTTCCGATTATTATCGGAATACTCACAGCGTAAAGTTTCTGCATCCGAATTTACAGAAGCTATTGAAGAACTGGCTACCCATTTAGCCGATTTTAGTATCAACGAACAGGATTACAGCGTTTTATTACGTTATTTTTCTTTCGGCTTACATCGGCTTAAATCGTATCGTGTGCGGTTTGAGCAAGAAAAAAATACCCTATTTGCATTTGATTGATGAAGCAATAGAACTAATCAAAACAGAAGTACGCATAGTGAATTTGCATATCAAATACCCCGAACAATTCGAGCAACACGCAAATAAACTATCCCTTTCCCCTCTCCATTTAGCAGACAAAACAAGCCTTATCAACATCATGGAAATAGTCAGCGGCTTATTCCTGTCAAAACGTATAATATATCAAAATGAAAAACCTGTTCACCTGACGGACTTAGGAAAAGCCTTTGAATGGCTCTTTAACATTAAATTAGGTGATTATCATCAAAAGTACATGGATGTCATCAAGCGAAAGCCAGCCAAACTAACGGAGTTCCTTAATGAACTGGCAAACCTTATCCGCAAAGAACACGAAAATAAAGGGTATAGATAATCAGGCGTTTAGCGTCAATTTATACGAGGTAGCGTATGCTACCCTGTAATTTGTTTGCTTCCCTTTTCTGAACTTTGCTTCATCAATCGATTGGTAATCATTAGTGTATAATCAGAAAAATGAAGCAATATGTATGTAGATAATTACGAGTTTAAAGACTGGATGCAGAAACTTCTTGATAAATTGGAAGAAGTAGGCAAAGACGTAAAGAGTTTGCAAACCAATCCCGAAGTAATGCCGGGCGATAAACTTTTGGATAATCAGGACTTATGCCTGTTGTTCAAAGTAAGTACCCGAACGTTGCAGAGATTGAGAAGCAAGAAACTACTGCCCTTTATGATGATTAGCGGAAAAGCCTATTATCGGGCTTCCGATGTGCGTGAGTTCATAAAGAAAAGGTTTGATGTTGGTACGCTCCGAAAGTTTGAAAAAGAACACGGAACGGACAAATAAGAAAGAAACTATCCCGAAGTTGTACACGTGGTAACTTCGGGATTTTTCTTTTTTGGCAAGTTATTTCTATTCATCTGCCAATATTGTCCCCTCTCTTTGGTAGGACTGTTCAAACCGTCTGCTTAACATTACTATCATTTCATTGGTCTTTATCAGTTCCAAAGTGCATTGTTCCAGTTTGTAAAGCAAAGCAAGTGCTTTCTTTTCTGAAAAATTGGAATGAAGTTCTTTCACTACCTGATTATAATTCTGCCCTATGCTCCTGAATTGTGAGTAGAACTGTGTTAGCTGAATATAATAATCCACCTTACTTTTATCCCTGACTATTACCTTAAACGACTTACCGAAAATGCAATTTTTAATGAAATGCGCTTTAACCGTATAACCTGACCTGTCAAAGAATGACAGGAATTTGGCGTTTTCTACATCGTCCAGATTGAATGAATAACGGTGTATTCGTGGGTCAAGCTTCGGCTTGCGCCCTCCTTTGTTAAATGACTTCTTTTTCTGTTCCATAATTATAATTTTTACAAGGTTTACGACTTCGGAGTAAACCAAACCACCTTATCAGGTGGCAAGGTTTTGAGGTGCAAAAAGCGAATAGCGGACCTCAAAACACAACTTGCTATGTTCTAATGAACATAAAAATCCTCCCTACGGTCAGATTGTCAAAGCAAGCGTTTCGGCTTCTTCCTATGTCTGTTTATCGGTTGCAAAATTACAGACATCCTTTTATCCCTGAAATATAGCGTATAACGCCAAATTGCTACACAAACGGACAAAGCAGCCCCATTTTGAAAAGCGTCTGTTTTTACCCTTTTCTTTGCTGAAAATTGATTGAATGAAAGCAATGCATAAGACTGCCAAACAATATTTAGAAATGGCTTTAAATCGTATTTGAAAGCTATTTAAAGATAAAGCAATGCAGCTATAAGACTGGTTCACTTTCTTTCAATCAGTATCAGAAATCAATTAACTTATTTATAAACCATTAAAAAATGAAAGTATGAAAGAGGTAAATCAATCATTACAACAGGAAAAGGAAAATTACAAAGCAGTATTTTTCCAAAAGCGGACAGTCTGCAACCGTCAAAGCGTGTACATAAGTGGAGAGATACAGAAACGTATCATGCAAATTGTAGGCGTTATTACAGGCAAACAGGTAAGTATCGGAAATTTCATTGATAACGTACTGGAAGAACATTTGAATACACACAATGATGTTCTTTCGGCTCTCTACCGGGAAGAAATGCAAAAAGGAATATTCAACCAGCCAAAAGAGAAAAACCTATGAATATCATAACTATTGAGGAACAGACTTTTAAACAGGTGTGCGGTCGGTTTTCCGGCTTCGTCAGTCAGGTGGAACGGATTTGCAGAGAGAATACCCACCAGCCGGAGAAATGGCTGTCAGGTCGTGAAGTGTGTGCTCTGCTCGGTATCAGCATCCGAAGTTTGCAGAACTACCGGGATAGCGGTAAACTGGGCTACTCCCAAATAGGTAACAAGCTGTACTATAAATCTGCCGATATTGAAAGACTGATTGCAGAATGTACGGAAAACAAGATAACGAATTATAAATCAAACAATAAATAAATATTGTCCTATGGAAAAGAAAGAAGAAAATAATACGGAAATAAACCAGTCATTCAAATTGTCTGCTATTGTCGGAATTTGGGAAAGTTTAAACCTTCATCCTGCGGTGATGATATACCAAAGCAAGAAAAAGTATTTCCTTTCGATGCTCCATGTATCTGATAACGGACAGGCGAAACCTGCCGTTTACGAGATACAGAAAGAAGATAACCGTTACTTCATCGTTTCAGCCTTTAAACGGCTTTATATCGGCTATGATGCGGTAAAAGATAGTATTTCCATATTTTACTATGGCGAGTATCTGCGTAACTGACACGTGTATGTATGTCAATCATTCAAACCAATTATAAATCAATAGAACGGTATAACAATATGGAACTTATAAACAGCAATAGTGAGATAATCAAGGACTTCTTTCAGTCTATGGATAGAATGTTAGATGGTATCAGCCGACTGGCAAAGGAAAACAGACCACATTTGAACGGTGAAAAGTTTCTAAGCAACAGAGATGCAGCCAAATGCCTGAAAGTAAGCATCCGCACACTGCAAGAATGGAGAGATACAGGCGTTATCCCATACATTCAGATAAAAGGAAAGATTATCTACCGTCAAAGCGATATAGAACGGCTTTTGCAAACCTATTACAACAAAGAACGGCAGGAATAGCCCACTTCTCAGAAACAACACATTTTTTTCCGAAACTGACTAAGAACATTAACTTTATTAGTGTAGTATTCCGTCTGTGCAAGTCTTTGGAAGAAAATACTACCCGAACATCGTGAGGTGTGGAGATTTTCTTTCAAACCCGTAGGGCTTGGACTTGAACGGACGGAATACGGAGCTTACCTTTGTTAATGTTTTATTCAGCTTGGGAAAATTACATAGCATTTTTCTTTGGTAATACTATTTTATTCTATACTTTTGCAAAGTATTCGTTCTTTGAAAGAATGTAGAAGAAGGTACAATTTAACCAATAGTACTACAAAATTAAAGTGATTTATCACACCAATATGGTTTTATGGGACGAGCATCTGTGTTCATCTATATTAATGATAAACATCAGAGATAGCGGTTTATCCATTTATAGTTTGTTGGCATTCTATATAGGGATTCCCCACTTGTAAATCGTCTCTACGTCTGTTAGGACATGAAAATAGAGAGCAAAAGAAGGTAATGTATATAGTATTATTGGTTATTAGTAATATTGATTGAGGACATGGCGATATTGCCATATAATCATTTAATATTATATATCATGAAAAAGGTTATACCTTCAAAAGGAGGAAAAATAAAAACCTCCCATTGCTCTTCGAAGATAGGAAGAATGACAAAAAAAATAGATGAGTTTTCTCAACTATTAAAGTCTATTCAAAAATGTGGAAACACCTTATATCTACTTTTTAAAAGTTTGTTTAAGGTAATTCCAGTTATTTCAAAAATATACAGTTTTTTGAAAACCGTTTTTGATATTCTATCGGCTCTCTAATTTCTTTTATACATTTTAGTAGGATGATTACAACCGAAAAGCATTTGCTATATATACTAAAAGTTTCTCGTCAACAATTGGATTCCATTATAGAGAATATAGATAAATATTACTCTACATGGGAAAAGCCTAAATTAAATAAAGACACCAATGAACCTTTATATAATTCTGATGGAACAATAAAAAAACGCACAATTAACTCCACTAATAAAGATTTGAAAGTTATACAAAAAAGATTGTATAACTATTTACTTTCAAAAACAACTCTTCCTAATTATTTTTTTGGAGGTATTCCTAAGAAGGATAATATTCTTAACGCTAAATATCATCAAGGTAATAAATATGTATTTACTACAGACTTGAAATCCTTTTTTCCTTCCATTAATCATAAAATGGTGTTTTATATGTTTTTAAAATTAGGATGCACCCCTGAAATTGCAAGAACTTTAACCAAACTTACTACACATAATTATCAAGTTCCACAAGGTGTTCCAACATCAACATTAATAGCTAATTTGGTATTCAAGCCTGTTGGCGATAGAATACAGGCATTAGCAAAAGAGAATAATATTAAATTTTCAATATTTGTTGATGATATAACAATGTCTTCTTCTATAGATTTCCATAAAAAAATCCCTGAAATATTATCTATTATAACTACTTCAGGATATAAAATTAGTCATTCTAAAACTTTTTATAAAACAAAAAATCCAATAGTTACTGGTGTAATATGTCAAAACAATAAACTTAAAATACCACAATCATATAATAAAAGAATAAAGCGAATCAAGGCGGACGTTCAAAACAATGAACAAGCATTCTTAAAGATAAAAGGACTAACTATGTATCGTCAAAGAATAAAGCAAGCATAATTCTTTTTCTATTTAAAATTCTTCTCCACATTCACCATATCACGCATAATGGAGCTATCTAAAACCTTTGCATAATGCTGTGTCATTCTTATATTGGAATGTCCCAAAATCTTAGATACATTTTCCATTGATACATCATTGGCAAGGAAAACGATGGTAGCCGCAGTATGGCGTGCCACATGTGTAGTTAAGCGTTTGGTAATGCCGCATAAATCAGCGATTTCCTTTAGATAGGCATTCATGCGCTGATTACTGATTACAGGCAAAAGTACACCTTTCTTTATACACTCTGCATTATCTTCATATTTTCTCAATATCCTTTGAGGAATAGATAAAACAGGAATATTGCACATTTGATTAGTTTTCTGTCGTGCCTTGCGTATCCATAAAGCACCACTATTGTCTTTTATCAGATGTTCACGGCTTAACTGCTGCACATCGACAAAAGCAAGTGCAGTGAAACAGCAAAAGACAAAAATATCCCTTACCTGCTCCAACCGTTTGATAGCAAATTCCTTGTTCATCAGAATATCCAGTTCTTCACGTGAGAGAAACTCTACATTTACTTCCTCCTGCTTGAAGTGAATGCCGTAAAACGGGTCTTTCTTTATCCAGTCGTTAGCCAAAGCAATACGAACAACCTTTTTCAAGTTCTTCAAATGTTTCAATGCGGAATTGTTTTGGCAATGCTTCTCTGTTTTCAGCCAAAAATCAAAGTCACGGATAAACTGCCCGTCCAGTTCTGCTAACATTATATCGTCACGGTGGTAACAACTGCGGATATATTCTTTTAGGCGATTTATGGAAGTATCGAACTTGATAACGGTGCTTTCCGTATATTCTTTGCCAATTAGGGCACGGCATTTTTCGTTATGCTCCTTATACACTTCCTGCAAGCTGCGCTGTACTTTGTCCCGTCCGTAGAAACAATCCTTTATAATATCGGCTGTTATCGGTTTGTTGTCTATCTCCAATTCACGGTGTATCTGCAATACTTTGGCACGAACCGTATTGATATAGTGGTTCAGTTCGATGGCTACCCGGTCTTTTCCTTTGGAACATTCCTTTTTCTGATTCCATAAATCTACGGGAATACTCCGTTTAATCATAACTTCGGCTACTCGCTTGTTTACGGTGATGCGCATACAAACAGGAGCTTCACCGTTTTTCAGAAGTTTCGCTTTCTTAATGATGAACAATACGCTTAGTGTGTTTCTTTTCACTGCTCCCATAATTCTTTGTTTTTTTAAGTGGTACAAAATTAGTTTGCTACACTCAAAAACCAGCTACGCAAAAAGCTGACAATCAAAGACAAATGCGTCAATTCGTGGGAGCAAAAACAGCTTTCAAAAAGTCCCACGAATAAGCCACGTGAGAACTGCCTAAAACCACTATTTTTTGCCGAAGCGGAGAAAAATAAAAAGCTCTGAAATCCTTGAATTTCAGAGCTTTGCTTTAATTTGCTATTTGCTTTCGCGGTGCGTACGGGACTAACAAATTTTGAAATTACTTTTGATATTCAATAAGTTATAAAACTTTTCCGAAAAAAGCACCCGATTTTGCACTTACATAGCTTCTATGTTTTTCCGATAGGAATTTGCCTTGTTCCAACAATACAAAAGTAGAGATTTCCTATTGAAATATCAAGTAAAAAACATCATAATAAGTTTTTATAATTGTTTTCAATATCTCTTATTATAAGTTTTAGTATTCAGTTTTAACATTCTTCTACAACTTCAAATATATAGTTAACTTAGCAAAATATATCACTATTTAGAATATGTATCAACTATTAGATTAAAATGTAATAAACAGCAAGAAAAGAGATTCCAAGATTGTAAGCATAAGTAAATCAACTTTGAGTCGCAAACTCAAGCGTAATAGCAGTCGGGCAACCATCTGTGATACAAGGTCTACCCCCAAGCGATGGAGCATCGTAAACGCACTACCACTAAAGATTAACAGGACGAATTACTTGTGGGGGGCATATTAAGGAGATGATAGTTAACTACCAATGGTATCCAAGACAAATTTTGAGCGTATTGTGTAAAGAAGGTATTCGTTTATCACATCAAGCCATTTACAGTATCATTCATAGCGATTCCATAGGGCTGTTGACCGCAAATATACGACATAAACTCAAATATAGAAAGCATCCCAAAGTCAAGCTTTCCCCAATGCTAACAGAACCAGTATCCACCCAAAGCCGGTAGAGGCAGATGGAAAGAGGTTTGGAGATTTTGAGATGGATCTTATCATGGATTCCCATTCCAAATCCATACTCTCCATTGTAGAATGTTCAATCAATATGCCGATGATGGAGGAATTGAAACATGGCAAAAAAGCAAAATCCTTGGCAAAAGAAGTCTAACGATTATTGCCTCTACGAAATGAAGAAAACTATTAATAATTTATATTTTTCTTGTGTTTATGGCTGCATTTTGACGCTTTTTCACTAAGTTCGTTTTATATTTACTCATAAATAATAGATGTTTTGAGAAATGTTGAGCATGTTCCACGATTTGAGACAAAGCTAAATTAACTTCGAGTCCATAACAATATTTGATAAAAGATGGATATAACATATAAAGAACAATTAAGTAGGCACGTTGAAAACATCTTCATGGGATATTCGACACCTGGCCTCCACATCTGTGATATTGCAACAGGTGGTGGTAAATCATATACCATCGGCAAGCTGACCTGCCAATACTACCCTAAAAAGTTTGATCGCATTGTTATCCTCTGTGTTCAAAATAAACTGGTGAACAGTATGAACCGTGAAATAGACCGTTTCATTAACACCGAAGGAAGTCTTATATCCTCATCTGACAAGATGGTAATAGAGAACAACCCCGAAGTCATCACTCAAGCCATCAAAAACGGGTGCTTCAATAGGCTTCTAGAAGAAATGTGCTATCAGGTTGGAGAGCAGAGAAATGCAGATTACAAGGTCAATGAAATACAATACGGTTACAATGCCGTCAAAAAGATATATGAGGGACTGGCAGGGTTGATAAAGACTCTTGACGAAACTGGCAAGAACGACTATATCCTTAATCAAATTAACGAGGGAGAAGCAAAACTTCGCAGGGCTGTTCGTGGATTCTTCGACACCTATAAAAGACACCTCGAAAAAACAAAACAGCTGAAAAAAGTCTCTCTCGAAACTATTTTAAGCAGATTACAGTCTCTCAACAAGGTTTATCCTCAGGTAGATTACAGACGGAAAAAAGTACTTCTTATGACTGTGCATAAAGCGATGTATGGAATTGACCCTATTCTTTCTGAGAAAATCTACCTACAAGACATTGCTGAGAAGAACAAAAAGACACTTATCCTCTTTGATGAATCCGATCAAGCAGCAGTAGCTATGCGCACGGCAATCATTGACCAATCCATTGAAAATGCAGGAGGTAGCAAAAGATTTGCAAAGGGCTATAATGGTTATCTGCAATACAAGGATTTAATTGACAACCCAGAACAAATAGCCAATGAATATTACGGAGATTTGTTAGAGAGATGTCTTAACAAAGCTAAGGATATTACAAATACCAACTGGGAAAAAGCCATTGGCGGCATTCTTCCTTATAAAAATATCTTCTTAGGCAATTATGAAGAACTAGAAACATACAGAAGAGGTGTGTTCTTTTCAGGTCCTGCCCTGAGATTAAATATCTCTCAAAAGGGAGACAATACCAACTCGTATATCTGCTATAAGAAAAACGACCGTCATTTCTGCCTCGTTCACGCAAAAGACGCCAGTCTTCTTACAAAAGAATATGCCATGGTAATTCCATTAGACAGATTTCTCTCTCTCATCATCGGTAACACCACGTCTATAAAAGCACAACTCAGAGAGGTCATCTCTGATTCCCTGAAGCAAAGCCGGGAGCAATTCGAAGCTGAGGAGAAAAAGGTCGCTACAAATACAGCAACGACAAACCACTATCTTGGCTATCCTACATTGGAACGGGAGATACATACTTTATTCTCACGTTTTGAAACCACATCGGAATATCAGTTTGAACAGCAGATTAACGAATTCATGACAAATAGAAAGAGTCTGTTTGTTTCTAATGGCGACAGCAAAATGAAGTTACCTGATTTCTCTGTATATTCCCAAGGAGTGCAACTTTATCAAGAAGAAATTGATGAGCGTGACAACCAGCACAGGGTCAGGTTGTCATGCCGAGAGATTGCAACAACTCCTGAAAAGATACTGATTGATCTCGTTAACACTGACGGAACATCTGTAGTTCTATGCTCAGCAACATCCTCGTGCTGGTCTGTGGTAAGTAATTGTGATATCAAGTACTTAAAGCAGACACTTGGAGAAAAAGTTCAGGTACTTTCCAAAAATGGGCGTGAAATTTTTGACGACCTTGTCGATCATACATACCCCTCAGTACACCAGATAAAAGTTGTCCCTCTAGAGAAGTATGAATATGATGATAAGAGAGAGAATGCTATAGTGTTGCCGGACAAATACAAGCAGATGTTCTCTCCTGAAGCTTTGGAGGAAGGCCTGGCAGACAGATGGTTCAGAATCACATACAGAAGACTGAAAAAGACTACCAAAAACATAAATGACATACTGTTCCAACTATACAGGCTTTTCCAGTTTATTGAAGCATATCATTGGTTTTTCACGCACAATGACATCCACAGCATGATATTCTTCCAGAACCGTGCAGGAGATAAGGACAAGAATCAGATTAACGTCCTTAGCTGTCTTATAGACGGAACCTTCAAAAAAATGCCTTGTGCTTTGGAAGATGAAATCCCATCAGGTTGGGTAAATGAACATATCCGTATTTCTAAAGACTGGGAAGACGTGGAATCCAATATCCTATCAGAACTCAGTCAGGACAAAGATGCAAAACTGATGCTGATTTCTGCCTATGGAAGCTTCAAGGCGGGTGCCAACATGCAGTATGAAATACCCGAAGGTCTAGAATACACAAGTGGAGACAACTGGATTAATGAAGGAGAAAAGTTAAAAAAAGACTGGGATGCCATCTATGTACAATCACCGACCTCATACCTTATGATGAATGAAGACGGCAATGAGGTGACATTTGAAAAAAGCCTTTACAATGCCATGCTTACACTGATGATGCTGTATGAACGAGGATGTCTTTCCAAAGCTGATGTCACTCAGTGGCTCTATTATGCATTGTCCAATAACTTTATGTTTAGTGAGAAGCGTAATCCAGGCATAGTCAAGGATAAAGCGGCATGGGCGCAGACAACAGTGGAACAAGCTATCGGCAGATTGTGCAGGACAAGGAATAAGCCTTATACAACATACATCCTTTTCGATGAATCCATGAAACCTTTCTTTGATGCCTCGAATATGGAGAAATCGCTCACAAAGGAGTTCAGAGCTTTGGCAACCTACATTTTATCACATCAAGATAAAAAGGAAGAGGAAATCGCCCCAGAAGAGGTCATGCGATGCAATGATGCTAACTATGCACAGGCACAATTGGATCGCTTACGCAGGATTGCGCTTCGCTATACTCCTCACCAACAAATTCAGGATGAATTTGATGGTGACATTGAGGGAGAGAACGAACTGCCTTACAACGTAAAAATTAGTCAAATAATGTACCAGAACTACAAACAAACCATTATCAGAAAGCCTGTAATCGCTACTGTTGAGGATTTGAATGAGAACGACAAACGACTGACTTTTATGCCGAAGTGCTATGGTGACTGGAAGCGCAACTCCGCATCTGAATTAAATTACTATTGTGATGAAAGACTCAAAGCTTGTCCAAAAGGAAACGGGAAACTGTTCCCCTATCCTATCTCGCCATCCTACGTCAGGCTTGATGTGCTGATGAAAAATCCTGTTATCAAATCCCATTTTGAAAGAAACAGTTTTGCAACAACTTGGGAGAAGGAGGGCATGATACTACACCCACAAATACTTGCCACAGACTATGCCGGAGAAATTGGAGAAGAGGCTTTCAAGGCAATCTTGTTACATTATACAGATTGCACTGAAGAAAACATCAAACATTTGGAAGGAAAAGATTACGAACTGGCCGATTTCGTTATCACGAATGAGGATGGAAACTATAGAATCGCATTTGACGTAAAGAATATGAATCCCGAAGCGGACCATAACGATAGAGAAAACGACATGCCCACTGCACAAAAACGAGAAATCAAACGCAAACGGTTAGGATGCGAGCTGATTACGGTTAACATGCTGGACATGGATGCTGCCGGAATGGATGAAATACGTGAAATTCATGGGGTTATAGATGTGGACGGCAGTATCATTCCAAGTGCCATCGAACGCATTCAGAAACTTGTAAATAAAAACGACATATGAAGTTAGACGAAGAATATATTAAAAGTTTACCGCTGACAACCAACAAGATTAACGTGATTCTCAACAGGGAAGCATTCTTCTCGAGATATTCCATCGTGTCATACTATGGCACTAACAAGGAACTGAAGAATCTTGCATATGAACAACTAGCAGACGTACCTTGCCTGTCTGTAACTGGCGTAAGGGCAAGATGGTCAGGATTACGTTTCCCTATGGCTCACTTCTTTATCCTAATAACCAAAGGTAAAGAGGGACAAGTCTTGAACAGTCTAAGAGCATATGCACATATCCGTTCTAAAGTCGATACACTAGAGGAATACGATGATACACTACAGAAAAGGATTATTGCCTCTCTTGCCATTAACTCGATTGGGAAAAAGAGAAGTAATAAGATGATGTATAATGATGGAACACTACTCATATGCGATGACAAGAATTTCAATGCCCCTAAATCCAGGCAAGAACTTGTTTGTTTGAAGGTAGAAATCAATGAATATATGAATCTTACAGCCAAGACCACATCATTCTCTAATCCATCTTCATACAATGAATTAAGAAAACGCAAAAACTGCGTCTTCAAAGTCGGGAAAGACATAGAGGGATACTTATGGGAAGGACAATCAGTGAAACCTATAGTCATAAAGGACTTCAAGGATGGTGACTTCAACCTGAAAGAACTGTATGTGCAGAAGAAAAGATTCAGTGACAATAAAAACAACGTTCCCTATTGGCCATATAACAAAGAGAACTATACTCACGGAAAACTATTTGCCATTTGGCAAGTAGTACAATCCGTCAATGAAGACTTTGATGGTCTCGTCAAAATTGACTTTTGTGATTTTGAGGTATTGCACTATGATGAATGTAAGACTGGTGATGATATGCTCGCATTCCTGAAAGAATATCTATCAGAAAAATGCATTTTAGTTGAAGACCCCTTTGGTACTTCTGCATCAAGAGAACTGATTGACCAATTCAAAAACGAAGCCCTTTCGTTAATGGATGGTAAACTCGTTTTCCCGCGAAAAGCTTCTGGAAATGATATGGTGATAAAACTGTGTGAACCTAAAAAGGAAGATGCAAGTCATACCCATTATACAAAATCCCTCTACCGGATGTCACACTCTAGTAAGGCACTTCAACATATCACATTCTATAGTAATGAGAAGGATGATAAGATAAGCAAGGCTAGTACAAGAAGGATTCTCATTGAGTTGCTTGTAAAAGATTCGCTAATCAACAGAAGAATGCCCAACCAATTGGCAGAACTGATAATCGATTGGAAATTCTTCCGATACAAGATTAATGAAGGCTTTGTACACGGCGCTTCATTAACTGTTAATATCTCAGGCACAATGAGTATAGAAGAATACGGACTGTCTCAAAACAACTTAGGAGAAGAATTTGAACAGTTTGTCCACGATAATTTAAAATATAACGACTATGATAAGATTCGTGGCGGACGGGATTATATGACCATGAAAAAAAACGGCAACGTGTATTTGATTATCGATACGGAAGAAATACCCATACTCGATGCCAACTTGATTGATGACGGATATGGAAAGGTGGTCAATGAAGGAGAAACTATCTCTATGTTCAAACGCAAGAAAGTTGCACATGAATACCTGCGAGGCTATATCGGTTTCCATTTGTGGAAGTCAGATGGTATCAATGGAGAAGCAAATGGTTCCTATTCATATATATCAGGCACAAATAGCGAGAACATGCAAATAATGCAGAACACAAAAATGGATAAGATGCCTCGCGCACGGAGGATATTTGTCTTGAACAAATCGAATCCAGAAACAGTGGAGAACGAAATTATGGAAATCGCCTCCATGTTGAAATTCGGCTTCGGAAGATGGAATGAACTAATGACCTACCCCTTCCCATTCAAGTTCCTTCAGGAATATCTGGACGATGCTTGTGAGACCGTTTTTTCAAAGCACTGGAAAGATATTACTTACAAAGGTGAATTATAGGCTATTATGCATATTATACTTCCAAAGGTAAATTTGATTTATGCGTACATCCTAAATCCAAGATGAAAGCCCGTCTGAAAGAACTGACAGTTCATAGTAACGGAATGGGATATGAACGTAGAAAACAAGAACTCAAGGAGTACATAAGAGGATAGATAGAATATTACCACCTGGCAAATATGCAACGTCTTCTCTTAGAAACTGACGAATGGTTGAGACGTCACATACGTATGTGTATATGGAAATCTTGAAAAAATCCCAAAACGAGAATAGTAAACCTAGTTCGATGTGGAATTCCTAAAAGGCAAGCCCATGAATGGGGTTATACTCAACTGAGTTACTAGCGTATTGCTGATAGCTGAATAACACACTGTTTTATGACTAACGATCGACTAAAAGTTGCCGGTTATCCAACTCTCTACGATGAGTATCTCAAATGGCATATAAAATAAAGAACCGCCACGTGCAGAACCGCATGCGTGGTGATGTGAGAGGTTGGAAAACAAAAGTAGGAAGGGCTATTCGACATTTACTGAATTTTCCCCACGAATAAATGCGTTCCGTTATTCCTAAAAAGTCACTGTCCACAATTTTGTGTAAATGCAAAATACTGAATTCAATACGAGTTCCGTATTTTACATTTACATAAAATATTTTATAGTACCCATTATTAGAATACCGCAATTGTGGAAAAATTCCCTATTATCAAATCGGAGGAAAAATACTCTATATGGAAAGTGATATTAAGAAACTGCTATCCGAAAATCGCAGGGAGATGTTTTAATACCATTCGAAATCTGTTTTAATAATGTTCAAACGATATTTTATAGGAAAAGGCCGCATTCATTCCGACAGAATGCGACCTTTTTGCTTCTATTTGAAAATCAACTTTGCAACCCCCTGCATATCTTCCATAATGTTTTTATCCAACACACGGGCATAGTGCTGTATCATGCACGTTGAGGAGTGTCCCAGCATCTTCGACACATTTTGCAAAGCAACGTTGTTCGCCAGCGTGACAGTCATTCCGAAACTGTAAACCTAAAAAGCGGAAATTAGAAATAGAACGTAATTCACACTGATACAATTATTTGTGTCGTATTTTGGCTTTAGTTGTCTAACCCCTGAAATGCAATAAAAAGCAGATTTAGGAAAACGTTCAGTTACTTATCCGTTCCCTGTTTTTAAAACAGAAAATTGAGGTAAAACACTGAATTATACACGGGTTCAGTCAATAAGGATAATTTTCTTTGGTGACTGTCCTGTGTTAGCCGATTAAGGCACTGTTAGTCTGGTGTTTCCATTCCTTTAAATAGCTCTGTTAGAAGTAATTTTATCACTTTAAAGTAACAGAGTATGGCAACAGATTTCAAACTGCTTTTCTACATCAAGAAAACAGAAGTAAAAGCCGATGGCACTTGCCCAATTATGGGACGTATTTCCATCGGAAAAACGATGGCACAATTCAGTACCAAACAGACCGCTAATGTATCCCTTTGGGATACACGGGCAAACCGTATGTCAGGTAAAAGCACAACGGCAGTAACCGTTAATCGGACGTTGGATAAACTAACGGTTTCGATTAACTCACACTATCAAAAGTTGATTCAGTTGAATGGTTCGACCACAGCCAACGAAGTAAAGAACGCTTTTCAAGGCGTGGCTTCGGCTCAACACACTTTGGTTAAGTATTATCAGAACCACAATCAAGAGTTTTTCAAGCGTGTTGGTGTCAATCGAGAAAAGAATACGGCAATTCAGTATGAAAATTCTCTAAATCATCTGATCCGTTTTATACGAAAGAAATATAACGTGTCGGATGTCCCTTTTTCTAAATTGGATTTATCCTTTATTGAAGCCTGTGATTTTTATCTACGGGTAGAACTCAAACTAAAATCAAATACAATTCTCGGTATCGTTCGCCACATTCGGAAAATGATTAAGTTAGCGATTGCAGAGGGTATTATCTATCGTGACCCATTTGATGGCTATGCACCTGAACGTCCGAAAGCAGAACAAAAGTATCTAACACGGGAAGAACTCGACCGCTTGATGAAAACACGCTTAGACCACCCGTCCCGTTACCTTACCCGTGATATGTTTTTATTTTCGGTTTTTACTGGCTTGGCGTATCGGGATGTATGCAACCTTACTCCGAAACATATAGTAAGAGCCGATGATGGCGTACTATGGATTAGAACGACCCGACAAAAGACTGGAACACCTTGCGATATTCCGCTATTGGAATTACCCAAACAGATTATTGAGAAATACAAAGGTACTGCCAAAGATGGTAAACTACTCCCGATGCTTAGTTGTGGCAGGCTAAATAAGAACCTAAAAGTAATTGCAAAACTCTGTAAGATAGACCGTAAGCTCATCTATCATGCCGGGAGACATACCTATGCCACCGAAATTTGTCTGTCGCAAGGTGTTCCAATTGAGAGCGTTAGCCGAATGTTGGGACATCGGGATTTGCGTTCCACACAGATATACGCCAAAATTACGGAACATAAGATAGCCGAAGATATGCAAAATGCTGAATCTCGTATTGAAGATAAATTTCAAGTAGTATTATAAACGTATAACATTATGACAATGAAGACAAAAACAAGAAGTACATTCGCTGTGCTGTTCTATATTGACAAATCGAAAGCAAAGAAAAAAAGTAAAGGACTGTGTATCATTACTGGGCGTATCACCATAGATACGCAAATAGCCCGTTTTAGTACAAAGATGGATGTAAATCCTGAAATATGGGATGCTCAAATTGGGCGAGCTATTGGCAAAGGTAAAGAAGTTACCAAAATAAACCGTACTCTTGATAATTTGGAACAGGAGATACAGAGCCATTATGACCGTTTGGTTTTGGAAGATGGCTATGTTACTGCCGAAGCGGTTAAAAACGCTTTGAATGGTATTGGGAAAAAGGCTACTGGATTGCTGGAATTATTCAGAGAACACAACGAAGAGTTTAAATATCGGGTAGGTGTAAACCGTGTAAAGGATACCTACGAACATTATCTGCACTCTTACAGGGTGCTGGAAAATTTCTTATGGATAAGATTCCAAGTAAAAGATATTGCACTAAATCAGCTAACACATAGCTTTATTGATGCTTACGATTTCCATTTGAGGGTAGACAAACGAATGAACGGCAATACGGTCTTGAATCATACTATACCACTTCGGAAAATGGTTCGTAGAGCCATTAGCCAAGATATTATCAAGCGTGACCCGTTTGTAAACTATGTTGCTGAAAAACCGCTGAAACAGCGTAGGCACTTAACAATGGACGAGTTTCAAAAGTTACTCACCACTCCTATAACTGAAAAACATCTCGAAAGGTGTCGGGATATGTTTCTGTTTGCTTGTTTTTCGGGGATGGCGTATGCCGATGTTTGTAATCTTTCCGAAAAGCACATTACAAAAGACGATAACGGTATCATGTGGATAAGGATTGAACGGAAAAAAACTAAAAGTGAGTGTAGAATCAGGCTGTTAAGTGTCTCCATTCAGATAATGGAGAAGTATAAACACGAACGAACGGATGATAAAATTTTCAAGTTAAAGACGTTGAAAACCATTGATGAAAATCTGAAAACCATTGCTCAAAAGTGCGGGATTGAAAGCCGTCTTTGCTATCATATGGGAAGACATACATATGCCACTCAAGTATGTATATCACAGGGAGTTTCGATTGAAACACTCTGCAAAATGATGGGGCATCGCTCGGTTCAGACTACTCAAATTTACGCAAAAATCACCAATCAAAAGGTGAATGAGGATATGAAAATTCTATCCAATCGTATTGAGAACCGCTACGAGTTGCCAAAAGATGATGCGCCAGAGGATTTTGGTAGAAACCAGTATTATAAATAAGAGAGGTTACTCTCTTATTTAATCCAAATATCTAAATTAACTGAAATTCCTGTTTTTCTTCTTAAATTAGCCGTTGCTATAGCTATACCGACACTGGTTAATGTTAGATTTTTCATTGATGAGTTATCCCAAAAATCAAACAATTTATTCATAAAATCAACTTGCTTTTCGAGATAGTTTTTTACTTCATCTTGGCTCATTAGATATTGATTAAATAGGCTTTTAAATTTAGCCCTCTTGTTTTCATCTATGTTGTTTCCTCTTAAGTTTTCCTCTAACACTTCTTCACTCATTGCATTAATTTGGAGCCTTGAATTATCATGCAGACAAGTAGTAAATATTTCAGAGTATCTTTCATAATCATCAATACTAATTTTCAATTCTTCTATCGTAAACCCTTTGACGAATAATCCTTTGTACTTATTTAAAAAAAGAGTCTCTATTTTGCTTTCTCCAAGACTTACTGTACCACATCCGGTATATTCAATGTGCTGATATAAAGAGTTTTCTTTTGATAGGGTATGAATAAAAGGATAAAGATATTGCAGTAGATAACTATTAAGTGCAGGAAGGTTATTTATTCCATTATTTTGCGTGTATTTTAAAATAAAAATTAAGGTTATCGTATCTATTTGACTAATTGTTAACTTAGGAGCTATTTGAAGACTTTCATCTAAAACAATTTGTTTAAGATTTCTTTCTGGAATAGAGGCTCTATCTACTAAGATATCAACGAGCATGTCTGATAAATTTTTATCTCCAGTTTTGGCATATTCTTTTTGTGCAGAGAAGATTGCATATTGCATACCAGGATCTTCCATGGTATTTATAGCTTCAGGTTTCCTCATCGCTATCTGCTGTAAGAAATCATCTACTAATTCTTCTGCACGTTGTTTCGCCGTATCAGCAGCCTTTGTAGAAAGTTCCAAATAATTTGATTTGAATACATCTAATGCTATCCCTTTAGCATCTTCGTAAGTGATGCCATTGTTTATTACAATAGTTTGCCCTTGAAGATTTGTAGAATTATCACCACCCTCTTGCTTGAACACCTTATCATTTATCATCGTTTTTCGCAGTTAAGTTAATTGTCATATCTCCATTTGACTGGTAGTTTTTTGAGTTTTTTCCACCCTTTTGCTTCATTGATACGTTAGTCTTATTATCCAATTTTTGCTTTTTGCGGAATAACCACGAAAAGAACGTAATAATCAAACCTAAAATAAAAACTCCAACACCACTAAAAAACCATTCCTTGTTATCTACTATCCATTCCATACGGCTTTAATTATTTAATTAATACAAAGATACAAAACAAAAATGGATTAGCACAAAATCTATTACAAAACTTTTATCTCGTTTTTATTTTTACATTATGGTATGCTTTAGAGCTATATCTGAATATAGAATCTTTCCTTTCAACCTGATAAACGGTATTTTTCCCGTGTCCCTCCAATTTTGGAGAGTACGGGAAGAAATACGCAAGAGTTGGCAGACCTCTCGGTTTGTGAGGTACTTTTCTCCATTGAGATGTGGAGTACGATTTTGCAGGGCTTGTTGAATGGTAGCTGATAGTTCATCCAAAACCGTAAAGAACGAAACTATTTTCGGAAACTTGTTGTCGAGTATATCCATAATTCATTGATTGTTAGTTTCTCATATAATCGCCCAGTATGGCAATAGTAAGCATATCCAACCTTTGACAATAGTTAATAGAAGTTCGTTTCCCATTGAGGTACACAAAATAACCTTGTTCATCCTCATGAATCTCATACGTTGCCGGACTTGCCTGTTTGGTGGCTTCATTCATATAGATGATACTTAACTGGTAGTTCTCACCGTTTCGGTGAATCATCGCGGTGGGATTCAGGTTAATACTCTCCCAGTTTCCGACCAATATATCTAAATCAAAAAGTTCTCTTTCCATAGTCGTTATTTCTTGGTTTGTTGCTGATTGATAAACTGTTCAATGTCGGTAGCTTTATAGTAACACTTACGCCCGATTTGAGAATAGGCTAAAACTCCGGTATCTCGGTAGGTTTGCAGGGTACGGGGAGAGATTTTAAGCAACTCGCAAACCTGCTTGTTATCTAACCAGTTTTCGGCACTTCGGTTCTGTCCGCAAAGTGCGTTTACTTGTTTGGCAAAATCTTCAAACCTCTGCATCATCTGTTCAAAGGTTCTTTTTTCGATGGCTACAATTTCCATATTGATGTTGTTTTAGATTGTTATAAACTCCTGTCATTGCAATGATTTGCTGCAAAGAAAGAGATAAAAAGCACTGGTTTCGGAAATTGTGTATGCAGTGGACGGAACTGGCTGCTATTGACTACATCCCACACCCCAACAACATATTTTTTCCTTTTTTTTCTCTGATAAGCATTACTCATATGGAGAGAATAAATAAGGCAACACTTTTTGGAAATTTACTCTTTTGAGGAACGAAAAAGGAAGAAATTTCCAAAAACCGCTTGCGGCTCGGTGTTGCCGTTTTATTCTCGGAATATACCTTTGTGTTCAGAGAGAGAAAGGAATTATTAAACTATTCTATTGAAAAATAAGATATTAGATTATCTACTATTATGACATAGTTTTCGCCATCTATGGAATTAAAGCCTAACTTCTTGACGAAAGCACCGCTTTTCGTGTTGGCACATTCAATTCCTATATACCTGAATCCATACTTTAGGGCTATCCCTGTCAAGAACCGGAGAAAGTGCGTACCGTGCCCTGTTCGCTCTTTGCTGAATCCCAACCGGGCGATGATAAGACAATCAGGTGGAAATAGGCTTTTAACTTTTCTGATACGCAAATACAGGTCTATACGGCTATTTCTTCGGGTGGCAATAACATTGTCTACCGTCAAATGCACGAGTGACCTACGATACTTAAAACGCTCCATCAGGTAGCGGTCTATATCGGCTCTTAGTTCTTCATATTCAATCATCGTCTTATTCCTTTCTTCTTTTTCTTTTTACGTTTCTGTGCCTGTGTTTCCTCTGCCGATGTTACATCGTAATTATTACTATCTCCCAATGAGAAGATAGATAATAGAGAATCACCACTATCGTTATTTTGCTGGTTGTAAGAATGTTTATTATCTTACTTGTTATCAAGATTGCAAGAAATCATATTTTCTTTTTCACCGGATTGGAACATTTCGTTTTTATTTTCGCCAGTAGAATATTGTTTTGGCTCTTTCAACTCCTGCTCCTGCATTTTTAGTTTATCATCCATACTACCGTTCTTCATCGTGTTGGAATACTCAAAGGATTCTGATAATTGGCGGTTATAGCCGAACAGTTTATCAAAGCCCTGTTCTGCTTGTTGGAACAAATTCACACGGTCAAAACCTCCCGTTACCGTTCCTTTCTTGGTGTTCTTATGGTTGGTAAGCGGTGATAGCTTCTTTTTATTGGCTTGGTTTTTACGGCTCACAATCAAATGACAGTGCATATTCAGTTTGTTGTCGGAACGGCTACGGTCGAAATGAATCTTACCGTAAAACTTTATATCTGCTTCGGATAACCTTTTGTTGAAGTTCTTAGCATACTCAGGAATGAATACTTCCCGAATATACCGCTTCATGGTTTCGGCTTTCTCCTGTTCGGTGTTCCCCATTACCCGAAGTTCGCTTTCCGATGGGCTGACATGGATAGCGAAAAACTTTGCATCCGTTTTTAGCAACTGCCCGATATTGCTGTCTATATCCTTAATAACCTTTGATTTGTAGATATTATCATCCGTTAGGTCGAAAAAGCCATCGGTATAGATTCCCTTTTCCATGCGTTCCAAATCCTCATGTTCCATGTAAGAGACTAATTGTCGGCTACTTCCTGCATTGTTATATGTTCCTTTCGATGACGGGGCAAAATCTATGTGCATGGCTCTATGTATTTATTAGGTTCGTAATTTCAGCCTTTAGGCTCTCTTTCCTTTTGCTATCCATCACACCACAAGCGGAGAGTTCCGAATAGAGTTGTATAAGATTTAGTAACTTCTTATAGTCCCGTTGGTGTATCTGATAAAGTGCAGAAAGTTGTTTGCCCTGCTGGTTGATTACATCGGCGTGCTTGCCGAACTGTTCACTGACCTTTTGCAGTACGGCTGTTTGTTTCCCCTGACTGGATTCCAATTGAGAAAGAATAAGCGTTTCCAATGTCTTGCCAATACCATCAAACCGAACTGCAATAGAATTAGCGGTTCGTATCATGGGATTTAGTTGTTCTTCCTCATAGTGTCGGATGAAGCGGATTATATCATCCTGCCGTTTGTTTATCTTTGCCAATTCTGATTTTACAGATTCCGGTGTTTCCGATGGGTTGATACACGCTTTATCAATATAGACAAATGCCAACCTGACTATTTCCCCTTTTTTCAGTGAATAGCGTTTGCAGAGTTTATCTATCAACTTTCCCGTCTGTCGGTCTATTCCGATGGTGGTAAGCGTGGATATATTACTGGTCTTATCCATGATTATAAGTTTTTAATAAAGAAAACAACATTCATTCGGTTGATTATAAGCGAAATACATTTTCGACTTATAATCACTGTTATAAACGGTTACGAATGTAACCCATTAAAGCCGAAGGCTTTGCCCCGCAGGGCAAGAGGGAAGAACAGGACTTGTCCAGTTCCCTCTTGCTTCATTTAGCGAAACGAGCCGAGCCACAAGGCAAGGCGGTTTCTGCTAAATGAGGAGTGGCAACACTTCATCAGGCAGTAACATCACCTACCTTGTTTTGCATCGGTTTGCGTATCGAGTTGATTTACCTTTTTAAATCGTTCGTAAGTCTTACAGTCTGCATTTTCCTGTACAAATGCCCGAATATCAGCGGCACGGTAATAGGTCTTATGACTTATCGTAAAGTAAGGAAGTTTGCCACTTGCCCGATACCGTTGCAAGGTGCGGAAAGATACTTTCAGCAGAAACGCCAAGTCCTGATTATCCAACAACTTGTCGTTGGGGTCTAATACATTGTCGGTATTGATTAGGGATTTCAGGTCTTGCCCGATTTCGGAGAGCTTCTTCGACAGTCGTTCCATCCACTTGTCGAAGTTTTCATTGTCTATATACATTTTGCTTCAATTTTAAATTAAACATTAAGATTTTCAATCGACTGATGAAGCAAAGTTCGGCAAATGGGCGCAAATAAGTTAGGGGTGTACCACTGGTACACCCCTATAAATAGTTAGTAAGTTATTGATTTACAAATAGCCTTTGTTCTTACTTTCTTCGGCAATGGCTTTGCGAAGTATATCTAAAAACTCGGTTACTTTGGATGGCTTACGTTTAATAACACTCTCATGCTTCTTGTGAATATCCCCAAGTTTGATATTAAAGAGGTGTTCAAACGCTCTTCCGATTTCTGTAAGTGGTGATTCTGTTCCGGTATGCGTAACCACCCTTTTAGATAAGAACAATCCACTCACTATCTCCATAATTTCAATAAGATGAGTTTTATCAGTAAGATATAGAGGTGATTGCCATGAAGTTTCTATCTTAATGAAATATCGTGGGAACTCCATTTGTTTATGGATTAACTCCAGTTCTTTTTGAACGAAAGATAATACCTTATCTGAGTAAACGATTTTCAATACGTCTTTTTTTGCTCCATAAGAAACTTCCAAAGATTTAACCGTTTCAATTTCTATATGAATCAAATTGAGGGTGCGAATACGCTTCATATTATCTGTCTCACAATCTAAATAGAAGATTAATCTTTCCACAAACTCTCTATATGCCTCTTCGATTTGCGGTTCAATGTCATTTTCTGTATCGGAAGCTGATAAGAACTTGAATAGCCTTGTTTCCAGAATATCCCACATAGATAAATCATTGTTAGGATTAGACACTC
>ERZ827037.7-NODE-7-length-228405-cov-13.940644_pt1 | contig 228405 bp, 232 predicted proteins | sample MGYA00519924_ERZ827037 | MGnify/ENA primary metagenome ERZ827037 (study PRJEB31778, sample SAMEA3449250) | human gut metagenome | biome: human gut; feature: human-associated habitat; material: faeces | place: United Kingdom | collected 2010/2012 ... | reverse complement strand
AAGTATTCGCTGCGCTTTTTGTTTAACCTGCCAAAAAATCTGCCGGCGCGATTCGTCACTTAGAATTGTACGGTGTTGCCCTAAAGCTTTTTTACGGGGTTCCTCCACCGGCAAGAGCCGGTGGTTTCCTTACTCAATAAAAAACGCCTTGCGCTTCGGCGCGCAGGCGTTTGTATAAAACAGCGCCGCCGGTGCATTGGGCGTTAAAGCCACAAAGCAGCGGTTTATGTGGTAGTTTATGAGCTTTTAACCACTCTGAACAGCAAAAACGCGCAGCATTTGTCCATGGTTTTCGCGCGTTTAAAAACAACAAAAAACCCTGAAAAATGGCGTTTCAAAGCCAAATTTCAGGGTTTTCTGCTGGAGCTGTTAATGCGATTCGAACGCACGACCTCATCCTTACCAAGGATGTGCTCTACCGACTGAGCTATAGCAGCAAATGGCGACCCGGATGAGGCTCGAACTCACGACCTCTAGCGTGACAGGCTAGCGTTCTAACCAACTGAACTACCGGGCCATCATGGTGGAAGTTAACGGGCTCGAACCGCTGACCCTCTGCTTGTAAGGCAGATGCTCTCCCAGCTGAGCTAAACTTCCACATAATGGAGCGGCCGACGAGGCTCGAACTCGCTACCTCCACCTTGGCAAGGTGGCGCTCTACCAGATGAGCTACGGCCGCATATCCATTGTGGCGTGCCGGGCATCACCCGGCGACGTCGATTATTATACCGCAAGCTTTGCCTGTTGTCAACTACAAATTTAAAATTTTTGTCGGGTTGTCTGCAATGTCGGTTTTTTTCCACACCACAGGTTTGAAAATATTGCAATCCAACTGGAAAGCCGATATAATAATAGGTGATAAACTGTCGCGCACCCGCAAGCGGCGTGTGTCTGCACACTGTGTTTTGTGCAGGGAGAGTTTGGGAATACACAAGTAAAAGGAGCAACCGCAATGTATCAAATCATCGAAAAGGTCGCGCTGAACCCCACCGTGGTCAAGATGTCGATCCAGGCGCCGTTGATTGCCAAAAAGGCACTGCCGGGCCAGTTCATCATCGTGCGCCCGTTTGAAGACAGCGAGCGCATCCCCCTGACTGTGGCCGGTTACGACCGGGAAAAGGGCACTGTGGATATCATTTTCCAGATCGTGGGCGGCACCACCATGGAGCTGAACCGGCTGAATGTCGGCGACTGCGTCCATGACTTTGTTGGTCCCCTGGGCCGCGCCACCGAGACCGAGGGCCTGAAAAAGGTCTGCGTAGTAGGCGGCGGCGTAGGCTGCGCCATTGCGCTGCCGGTGGCCCGTGCTCTGCACGAACAGGGCTGTGTAGTCCACAGCGTGATCGGCTTCCGCAACAAGGATCTTCTGATCCTGGAGGACGAGTTCCGTGCCTGCAGCGAGGAACTGCGGGTGATGACCGACGATGGCAGCTACGGCACCAAGGGTGTTGTGACCGCCGCCCTGGAGGATCTGGTGGCCGCCGGCAACCAGTACGATGAAGTGATCACCATCGGACCGCTGATCATGATGAAATTTGTGGTAAAGACCTGCCAGAAGCACGGTCTGAAGAGCGTCGTCTCCATGAACCCCATCATGATCGATGGCACCGGCATGTGCGGCGGCTGCCGCCTGACCGTGGGCGGACAGACCAAGTTTGCCTGTGTGGACGGCCCCGACTTTGACGGCGACCTGGTGGATTTTGACGAGGCAATGGCCCGCAGCGGTATGTACCGCCCCTTTGAGGCCCACGCCCGGGAGGAATCCTGCAATCTGTTCAACCAGGAGGTAAAGTAAGATGGCTTTCAATATGGACCCCAAAAAGTGCCCGATGCCCACCCAGGATCCCAATGTCCGTAACAAAAACTTTGACGAGGTGGCTCTGGGCTACACCGCAGAGATGGCCATCAACGAGGCTAAGCGCTGCATCCACTGCAAAAACAAGCCCTGCCAGGACGGCTGCCCGGTAGGCATCAACATCCCTGATTTTATCGCGCAGGTGGCTGAGGGCGACTTTGAAGCCGCTTACCAGGTCATCGCACGGGACTCCGCACTGCCCGCCGTCTGCGGCCGTGTCTGCCCCCAGGAGACCCAGTGTGAGGGCAAGTGCACCCGCGGCATCAAGAACGAGCCGGTGGCCATTGGCCGTCTGGAGCGTTTTGTGGCAGACTGGCACCGGGAGAATGTCCACACTGCCCCCATCGTCCCTGCCCCCAATGGTCATAAAGTGGCCATCATCGGCGCTGGCCCTGCCGGCCTGACCGCCGCCGGCGACCTGGCCAAGCTGGGCTACAAGGTCACCGTGTACGAGGCACTGCATGTGGCTGGCGGCGTGCTGATGTATGGCATCCCGGAGTTCCGTCTGCCCAAGGCCATCGTCCAGCAGGAGATCGACGGCCTGAAGAAGATGGGCGTGGACTTTGAGTGCAATATGGTCATCGGCAAGGTGCTGACCATTGACGAGCTGATGGGCGAGTACGGCTACGAGGCCGTGTTCGTAGGCTCCGGCGCTGGCCTGCCCCGCTTTATGGGCATCCCCGGCGAGAGCCTGAATGGTGTGTACTCTGCCAACGAGTTCCTGACCCGTTCCAACCTGATGAAGGCTTATCTGCCCACCAGCCACACCCCCATCCGCACCGGCAGCAAGGTCGCTGTTGTGGGCGGCGGCAACGTGGCTATGGACGCTGCCCGCAGCGCCCTGCGTCTGGGTGCAGAGACCGTTTACATCGTTTACCGCCGTGGTATGGCCGAGCTGCCTGCCCGTCTGGAAGAAGTTGAGCACGCCGAGGAAGAGGGCATCGTCTTTAAGACCCTGTGCAACCCGGTCTCCATCCAGGGCGGTGATGACGGGTTTGTAAAGTCCATCACCTGCATCGAGATGGAGCTGGGCGAGCCGGATGAGTCTGGCCGCCGCCGTCCCATCGAGAAGAAGGGCAGCGAGTTCACGCTGGATGTGGACACCGTGATCATGAGCCTGGGCACCAGCCCCAACCCGCTGATCCGCTCCACCACCCCGGGTCTGGAGACCAACCGCCACGGCTGCATCGTCACCGCTGGCGACGACGGCAAGACCAGCCGCGAGGGTGTGTATGCCGGCGGCGACGCTGTGACCGGCGCCGCTACCGTCATCAAGGCCATGGGCGCAGGCAAGGCTGCTGCCAAGGCCATTGACGAGTACATCCGCAGCAAATAAGATTTCAACGGGCGCTGCCGCAGGGCAGCGCCCGTTTCTTGTTTCCCGGTCAGGGTTGTGTTACAATGGTGTTATCTCGATACAGAGGAGGAGTTCCCACCTTATGCCCAACATTATCCAGATCACCGACCTGGCCGCGCCAGAGCTGGACATCTACGCCCGCCTGACCCAGGCGCAGCTGCGCAATCGGCTGGAGCCGGAAAAGGGGGTCTTTATTGCGGAAAGCCCCAAGGTCATCTCCCGTGCGCTGGACGCCGGACTGCGTCCCCTGTCTCTTTTGATGGAGGAGCGGCAGATCACCGGTCCGGCCCGGCAGATCCTGGAACGGTGTGGTCAGGCCCCGGTATACACTGCCCCTCGGGAGGTCCTGGAATCTTTGACCGGTTACACCCTGACCCGTGGTGTGCTGTGCGCTTTCCCCCGCCCGGTGCTGCCGGACCCCGCCCAGCTGTGCAAAAACGCCACACGCATCGCTGTATTGGAGGGCGTGGTGGACTCCACCAACATTGGAGCCATCTTCCGCAGTGCTGCAGCATTGGGCATAGACGCCGTGCTGACCACCCCCACTTGCTGCGACCCCTTGTGCCGCCGGGCGGTGCGGGTCAGCATGGGAACTGTGTTCCAAGTACCGTGGACGCAGATCGGCCACACCGCCGCTGACTGGCCCGGCCCGGGCATGGAACAGCTGCGGGAGCTGGGTTTCCGTACAGCTGCTCTGGCGCTGAGCGACCGCTCGGTATCCATTGACGATCCCGCCTTGACCGCAGAGCCCAAACTTGCTATCCTGCTGGGAACGGAGGGCGACGGCCTTGCAGCAGACACCATTGCCAGCTGCGACTATACCGTAAAGATCCCCATGTCCCATGGAGTGGATTCGCTGAATGTAGCCGCCGCCAGTGCCGTCGCCTTCTGGCAGCTGGGCCGGCACTGAGTCTTCCCTTTATTGCACAAAAACAGCCCCTTCCGTTGTACGGGAGGGGCTGTTCCTCTATTCTTTTCTGCAGTCCCAATGCAGCAGCGCCCTTCATGCACACTGCGCTTTATGCCGGTCTCTCGCTGGTCGCGAGACGTGTACCGGGCACATCGGTTTTTATAAAACTGTTCCCAGCAAAAAGCCGGACCACTCTGCTGCAAAACGCAGTCCGAGTCCGTCCGGCCCAAAAGCATAAAAGAACAAGAGCCGGATGAAGCCTACCCTTCATCCGACTCTTGTTTTGGTGGAGAATACCGGGATCGAACCGGTGACCTCTTGCATGCCATGCAAGCGCTCTCCCAGCTGAGCTAATCCCCCATAAGCTGGTGTTTTGTGTGTCGCCCCCCTGGCGACGTTGATTATTATACCAGCCCGTAGTAGGATTGTCAACACTTTTTGCAAACTTTTTTTGCAAAAAACCGCCGGGCGGCTCAAAAAGCAGCGCCCGGCAGCAAGGAGAAAGAAAAACAGCGTTGTTATATTAGACCTTTTTGTCTGCATGGAACAGCTGCGGCGCGGTCTTGGCCAGCAGGACCACCACGACCGTCGTCAGGATCGCTTCCGGGATCATGTAGGTGGCATTGTACACCGCACTGTACAGCCAGCACAGACCGTTCACGCTCATGTCCGCAATGCCGGGGAAGTTGATCTCGCTCATCCAGCTGAAGGCATAGTCATAGTCTTTCCAGACGATGTAGCCGGACAGGAAGCTGCACAGGTACCGCAGCAAGCAGACCACGAATGCGCTGACGCCCACACCCATCTGGTAGCCGGAAAAACGCTGACGGATCCCCTCCGCCAGGCCCAGCACGGTAAAGGCCAGCAGGTAGTCCAGCAGCACACAGCCGATCTGTGCGGTCAGGGTCTGGCAGTAGGCCAGGTTGTTGAGGCCCTGCACAAACTGCACCAGGCTATTGACAAAGGCCGTCATCAGGCCCCACTTGACCCCGTTGCGGTAGCTCATCAGCAGGATGGGCACCATGCTGAACAGGGTGATGGAGCCGCCATGGGGCATCAGCGGGATCTCGATCTTGCTGAGCACAGCAGACAGAGCCACCATCAATGCGCCTTCTACCAGCACACGGGTCTTGGAATTGGATTTGGTCATGTTGGGATTCTCTCCTCATTTCTTGTAGTACACAAAAACAAAAATGCGCCTGCAAAACTGCAGGCGCACGGGGTGTTTGTTGATAAAGAAGGACCTTACCGCAAACTACCTACGCCGGCATTACCCGGATCAGGTTCGAGGGTACTCCGCAAATGCGGATCTCAGCCTTTCGGCGCCCCTGTTTTTATGTCCGGGCTTAGTATACCCCGGCACTACCCCAAAAGTCAAGGCATAAGCCCCCTCTCCCGCACATATTTTTTAATGGTATCTGATTTTTGTGTGTTCAGGAGGGAACCGCATGAAAGGTGATCCGGAACGGCGGGCTGTCCTGCTGGGGGAATACATCGTACAGCACAGCGCTACCGTGCGCAGCACCGCCGCCGTCTTTGGGCTGAGCAAATCCACTGTGCATAAAGACGTTTCTGCCCGGCTGCGCACGGTCAGCCCTGGGCTGTTCATCCAGGTACGAGCTGTGCTTGCCCGCAACAAGGCCGAGCGGCATCTGCGGGGCGGCGCAGCCACCCGGCGCAAATACCACCCATAAAAATGCCGCCCTTTCCTCGATCATAGGCAGGGCGGCATTTTTATGGGGTCTTACTGCTCCGCATCCGGGCGGAACTGGCGCAGGGCGCCTTTTTCCAGGCGGCTGACCTGTGCCTGGCTGATGCCGATCTCACGGGCCACCTCCATTTGGGTCTTGCCGCGGAGATAGCGCAGCTCCATGATCTTTTTTTCCCGCGGAGACAAGGCTTCCACCGTCTGCCGAAAGGACAGGGCGCTGATCCAGCTTTCCTCTCCATCGGTATCCTTCACCTGGTCGATCACATACATAGCGTCGCCGCCATCGGTATACAGCGGCTCCTCCAGGCTCACCGGCTCTGCCACCGACTCCATAGCGGCAGCCACTTCACGCCGTTCCAGACCCGCTTCGGCAGCGATCTCGTCCATAGTTGGCTCTCGTCCCAGCTGTTTTTCCAGCCGTTCTCTGGCCTGCATGGCGCGGTACGCCGCATCCCGCAGCGAGCGGCTGACCCGCAGCGCATTGTTGTCCCGCAGAAATCGCCGGATCTCTCCAATGATCATCGGCACCCCATAGGTGGAGAACCGCACCGGCTGAGCGGGGTCGAAGTTGTCAATGGCTTTGATCAGCCCAATGCACCCCACCTGAAACAGATCGTCCAGGTTTTCCCCTCGCTGTGCAAACCTCTGCACCACGCTCAGCACCAGCCGCAGATTGCCTTCGATCATCCGGCGGCGGGCATCCCCGTCCCCGTCATGCGCACGGGTGAGCAGAACACGTTTTTCCTCCTCGGTCAGCACGGGCAGCTGAGAGGTGTTCACCCCGCAGAGTTCTACCTTATTATACATCCACACCCTCCGGTTTCCGTTTTGGATTCACCGGAAGTATGGGCCTTGCCCGCAGATATCATTCATGGCAAAAGGTGGACGTTCACCCCTGTGCCTTTTACCTGCTCTCTATACAGGCGCAAGCAGCCTTTCACATCTTTAATGCGCACAGACGGTTTCCATGCGCACACGCAATCGCCCCCTCCCTTACATTATATATAGGGCGTCAAAGATAGTACGACTTTAGCTATACATACTGTTCCAGCTCCTGGCGAAGCTGGCGGATGATGCGTTTTTCCAACCGGGAGATATAGCTCTGGCTGATGCCGATCGCATCGGCGGCTTCTTTCTGGGTGCGCTCCACCCCGTCCAGCAGTCCAAAACGCATCTCCATGATCTGCCGCTCCCGTGGGGAGAGCTTTGCCACCGAGCGGCGCAGCACAGTGCGTTCGGCATCCTGTTCCAGGCGCTGCCCCACTTGATTCTCGTCGGTGCCCAGTACATCCGAGAGCAGCAGCTCGTTGCCGTCACCGTCCACGTTCAAAGGCTCGTCGATGCTGGCTTCCTGGCGGCGGTTGGAGCTTTTGCGCAGATACATCAGGATCTCGTTGCCGATGCAGCGGCTGGCGTAGGTAGCCAGCTTGATGTTTCGCTCCGGCGTAAAGGTATTGACCGCCTTGATCAGTCCAATGGTGCCAATGGACACAATATCCTCCGAGGGCAGACCGCTGCTCTCGTATTTTTTGGCTAAGTACACCACCAGACGCAGATTATGGGTGATCAGTTCATCCCGTGCGGCGGGGTCTCCCTGCGCCATGCGTGCCAGCAAGGCTTTTTCCTGTTCCGGGGTCAGGGGCGGCGGCAGGCTCGGCCCGCCGCTGATGGCGTGCGCCCCGCCTGTGTAGCCCAGTCGGCAGAGGGCTGCCCATAGCCGGGCAGCCAGTCGTTTCAGTTTGTTCATGGGTTTTCTCCTTTGCTTTTCTTGCCATATCATATCTTGTTTTTGAAAGTGGCGGGGGGCTTATGGGACGAACCCTCTCCGTCACGGCTAACGCCGTGCCACCTCCCCCGAAGGGGGAGGCTCTGGCGAAAACGGAAGGTATCGCCCTCACCAGCTGACCGGTATAAAGCAGAAACTTCACGCCCTTGCCAAGGGCTCTCCCCGAGTGGAAAGACTTCCCCCGGCCGGGGGAAGATGTCGCCGACAGGCGACAAAAAGGGGAACAGCTGGCGAACGAAGTGAGCCTGAGAGGGTTGCCCCCCCTAAAGCACCTCACAGCCCCAGCTGCACTGCTGCATCCTCCCCCAGCAAAAGGGTCCAGCCCTCCGGCGGCAGACCCGGCGGACAAAAAGCAGCCAGCGGCCTTGGCAGCTGCCAGGTACGCCCCCGGACCGTGCGGGTCAGTTTTTGTGCAGGAACTGCGGGCAGCAGCCCGCGCCCCGCTACGGTATGGCAGGGCAGCAGCCGAACCCCCAGCCCCGGCGGAGGCGGCGTTCCCCGGTCAAAATAGTCTGCCAGCCACTCCGATAAGGCCGCAGGCAGCTGACCGCATACCGACTCATACCGCAGCAGCACCACCGTCCGCCCGGATAAGGGGTCCATGACCTGAAACCCTGTGTCGTACAGCGCCTGCACCAGAAGCACAGCCCCCTCCAGTTCCAGATCCGCTGCGAACAAAGCAGGCTTTGCCCGGCCCAGGCAGTACAGTGCCCCCCGCAGCGCCAGATAGACCCCTGCACACAAAACCAGCAGCAGCCCCGGTGATACCGGCAGATACAGCTGCATATTGTGGCTCTCTGCCCCCCATGGCAGCAGCAGCACCCCCGTCAGCAGCAGATTGCACAGCAAAAACCACCCCAGCAGCCGCACAAAGGGCCGAAGCCCCGGCCACCCGTAGGCCAGCGCTACCGCAGCCGCACCTGTTCCGCCCTGGTAGAGCAGCGCTGCCAGCGGCGGCCACCGGGGCATCAGCATCGCCAGAGAAGCCAGCGCCCCCCATGCAGCCCCCGCCAGCAGCCGCACAGGGGTGCAGCTGCGCCCGCAGACAAGGCCGCTGCACAGCAAAAACAGTGCAGCGGCAACAAAGTTCACGAGCAGAAGCTCATCCAGGTACAGGACAGTTTTCATGCCAGCCCCCCATTGCCCCGGAAACCACCGGGGAAGAAAAGTTTTTTCACCCTTACAGCCTACTCTTCCCCGCCGCTGAAAGCTGTCAAAGCAGAAAAACCCCATTTTTTTGCCCCGCAAGGGGGATATGCCCCTCTTTTTTTGCTGTCTATTATCATTAAACGCACAGAGACTCAACTGAGTCGGCTGTGCGTTTTTTCTTTACTACAACCCCATAGGACGGAGGTGAGACTGACGGGAAAGTACCGCTACCTGACCTTCGAGGACAGGAAGAAGATCGAGGCGTGGCATCTGCTCGGAGATCGGCCGGTCGATATTGCGGCCCGCCTGAGCGTCCACCACACCACGATCTACAAGGAGCTCCAGCGAGGCGCGACCGGCGCGCTGGACGCCAACCAGCGCGAAGGGTACAGCGCAGAGCTCGCCGAGAGGCGGCTGCGTGAGAGCTTCAAGCGCAGAGGTAAACGAGCACCGGCCGCACAGTAGCCAAGAACACCCGGCAGCGCCGGGCCGAAGAAAGGAGAGCCCAACATGAAAACGATCACACGACCCCGACGCTGAAAATGGACGAGCTGCGCACCCCCTCCGCGCTGCTCTCTGAAGCGATCCGGCGGTCGTGTTTCTGCTTTTCAGGGACTCGACACCACCAAGATCCCCGGCTCCGGCCGGGCCAAGACGAAAGGAGACCACCATGACACAGAAAGAGCTCGAGCAGAAGGTCATCGACGCCGAGGGCCGCGTGGCGAAGCGCGAGGCCGTACTCAAGAAGCACAACAGCCAGCTCGCCAAAATGATTGAAAAAGGCGCCGACCGCTTCGACATCAGCATCAAGCGTGAGGACATCAAGAGCGCGACCTCCAAGTTGGCCGAGGCCCGCGAGATCCTCAAAAACTGGCAGGACAAGCTCAACACCCGCATCACCCGCGACGCCTACCTCGAGGCAAACACCCCGGAGATCCTGAAGGACTTCCTCGAAAACTGGAAACAGCACGCGATCGGCTACTACCGAGAGAAGCGGATCCGCTTCATCGAGTACCGCAAGGATCTGAAGGCAAAGGAACGGGCCGCCCGGCTGGAGGCACTTCAGACACTCCCCTCTCTCGAGAAGTACCGCGAGCTCTACAAGGGCCGCGAGCTGACCGACTACGACCTCGCAAACCTCTGGCCGCGCCGCGACGTCGACGCCTTCCTGAGTGAGCGCGGGCTGGAATATCACCAGATCCAGGAGAAGCTCCGCGAAGCGGGCGACCAGATCACACTCAAGCTGCTGGAGATCCACAACGAGGACGAGCGCGAGGCGTGGCTCGAAAAGACGATGGAAGAAGAAAAGCGGGCCAAGCTGCTCGACCTGATCGGCCGCATTATGAGCACGGTCGGAACCATCACCGACGCCGCGGCGCTCTACATAGGCCCCGAGGGCGACATCAACGGCATCATCGTCGGCACGGAGGGCAAGGCAAAGATCCAGACCATCGGAGCCGGCGGCTACAACATCCAGTGCTTCCACTTCAGGACGCTGATCCATGAGATAAAGTGAGGTGAAAGGCATGAACACCAAAGCCATCCGGCAGCTCGCCGACGTCACGCTGGACAAGTACCGCAGCTCAATCCCCCGCAAAGCCTTCGAGGAGTTTGTGAAGGACATCATCACCGGCGAGAACCGCGCGACCGCCTTCGGATACGAGGCGAGCCCCATCTGCCGGGCCTCGTTCCCGTCCACGCTGGACGAGGACGGCGCCCGCTGCACCGTGGAGGTCACGGTCTACCGGCTGAACGCCGTGGCCGTCACCGCCTTCCTGCTGGACGGGCCCGAGACGCTGCTGCGGCACATCGGGCTCGACGAGCGGGACACATACACCACCAAGCACGAGATCGACGACCTCGTCACCGTCGTGCACATCACCAGAGAGGAGGCAACCACATGAAAACGACGCTCTCGCTGTCTGACGGCAAGGACTCAACTTTCCTGCTGCTCGAGCTGATCCGCAGAGGCACGCCGCCAGACGAGTGCGTATTCTTCGATACCGGCTGGGAGTTTCCGCAAATGTACCGACACATGGATCGGCTACGGGCCCTATGCGAGGAGAATGGCATCGAGTTCACCGTGCTCCACCCCGCCAAGAGCTTCGACTACCTCATGTTCGAGAAGCCCGTCAGAGAAAAAACGGGCGGCACGCACTGCGGCTACTCGTGGTGCGGAGCTCGAGGTATCAGATGGGGAACAGCCGAAAAGACCAAGGCGCTCGACCAGCACAACAAGGGCAACATCGTCCTCATAGGCATCGCAGCCGACGAGCCGGATCGACTCACAAAGGAGCGGGCGCCGGGCAAAACATTCCCACTCGCTGAGTGGGGCATCACCGAGGCCGAGTGCCTCGCAGGATGCTACGCCGCCGGCTATGACTGGGAGGGCTTATACGAAAAACTCGACCGCGTGAGCTGTGCCTGCTGCGCAGCCAAGAACCTGAAGGAGCTCAGGAATATCTACAACGATATGCCCGAGGTATGGGCCGACCTTCAGGCCAGACAGTCCAAAACCTCACGGCCGTTCAAAGGCCCCGGGAAAAGTGTGGGCGATCTGGCGATCCGCTTCGAGCTCGAGAAGGAATACATAGCCGCCGGGCTGAGCATCACGAGCCGCGACTTCTACTCCTGTCTCGCCGACCGCCTGAAGCAGCGAGGAGGTGGAACCGCATGACAGCCAAGTGCGTCGGCTGCGGGCTCGACTGGAACGTCAGCATCTACCAGAAGATCCCCCGCACCGGCTACATCTGCCCGCACTGTGAGAGCCGGCTCCGCGCCGGCGAGACCCTGCCGAACATTCAGGCCAGCCAGAAGGCTCGGCCGCAGAGAACGAAAGGAGCAACCCCATGAAAAAGATCGCACTCAAGAACGCCGCCCGCGGCACGGCCTTCGACTATGCCGGCCAGAGCTGGATTCTGTTGGAGAATGATGACGGCCGCACCCTCTGCCTGAGCAAGGACATCATCGAGACCCGAGCCTTTGACGAGGGCAACTGCAACAACTTCGCCGTCGCCAGCAGCAAGGAATACCTCAACGGCGCCTACCTCGACAACCTGCTCGAGGACGTGAACGGCCCCAACGCCTTCCTGACCACGGAGCTCGACCTGACCACCGACGACGGCCTGAAGGACTACGGCACCTGCACCGTCACCATCTTCCTGCTGACGGTCGACCAGTACCGGCGCAACCGCGACGTCATCCCCAATGCAGACGACTGGTGGTGGCTGTCCACCGCCTTCAGCACGAAGTCTAACGGCTACGAGTCACTCGCCCGCCGCGTCAACACCGATGGCACTCTAAGCTGGTACGACGCCTACCGCGGCGACTTCGGCCTGCGCCCCGCTTGTTATCTGGACTCCGATCTCCTGATCTCCGTCGAGGACGACGAAGCCACCGACGACGTCACGCCGGAGCACGCCGGCGAGATCATCGCGGCGCTGGCCGAGCAGTTCGGCGGCACCTTCGCCACCGAGGATCAACTGACCACGGCCCTCTCGTTTATGCTCGGCACCCTGAGAGCTACCCGCGAGAAGGAGGCCAAGCATGAGTAACCTCTCCACCCTGTTCGACCGCTACAAGGCCCTCGTCGTGTTTGATACCGAGACCAGCGGCCTCGACTTCGACAACGACCAGATCATCGAGCTCGCCGCCCTGCGCGTGGAGCGCACGGCCACCGGCGGCCTACGGATCGCCGGCAAGATGGACACCTTCATCAAGCTGCCCGAGGGCGAGACCCTCCCGGAGAACATCGTCAGCCTGACCGGCATCACCGACGAGCGGCTCCAGACCGAGGGCGTGCAGCCGGTCAAGGCAGCCGGCCAGATCGCCAAGCTCATGCAGAACGGCCCGACGCTGATGATCGCCCACAATGCGCAGTTTGACGCCTGTTTTCTCCGTGGCCTACTCCGCGGCCAGAAGGTCGGCCGGATCGACTGGCTGGACAGCCTGACGGTCTACAAAGACCGCAGGGCCTACCCGCACAAGCTCGCCAACGCGATCATCGCCTACGACCTCACCGGCAAGGTGCAGAACAGCCATCGCGCCATCGACGACGTGCTGGCCCTGTTCGAGGTGCTGAAGGCGATGGACGACGAGCGCGAGGATCTCGGCAGCTACGTCAACCTGTTCGGCTACAACCCCAAGTACGGCGTCAGCGGCCGCCGGATCGTGGGCGTCAGATATGAGCCGCAGAGCTTCAGCAAGGGCCTGACTCGCCCGGAGCAGACGCTCCCGGCCCGCGTGGCGCGGAGGTGACAACATGAGCCCGGAGATCACGATCACGAGCGAGGAGCTGCGCGAGCGCGTCGAGGATCACCTTGACCGCTGGATCCCTGACGACGTCTGGAACCGTGCCGAGCCCTACGCCCGCCACAAAAACGAAGTAAACCGGCAGCGGCACCCCGAGATCGACTACTACGACAACGACTACCTCGTGCTGCTGACCGCTGACACCGTCCGAGAGACCGAGTTCAGCGACCTCACTCACGCCCTCTGTGATCTGACCGTCGCACGGGCTCAGTGAAAGGAGAAACCAATGGAAACCACAAAAGAAAGGGCCGCCCGTTGCGACCGGGCGACCCATGCGAGAAGATCCAGCAGCCTGCCAGCATACGGATCCCGCACCGCAAGTATAACACGCCGGCGCCGCCGTGCCAAGAGGAAAGCCCTGAGAGCTGCCACGCTGGCCGCTGCCGTCCTTCTGCTGGGCGGCATCTCTGTGGCAATCTTCACCACCCCGGCCGGCAGCAAGCAGGAGACCAACATCCTACCGCCGACCACCACCGTCGGCACATACATCCCGGACACCCCCGCCCCGGCCGCTGAGACCGTGGAGCCGGCCGAGCCCGCCGTGCGCTACCCTCTGACCGACGCCGAGCGCGACGTCGTCGAGCGCGTGGTCATGGCCGAGGCAGGCGGGGAGTCCTTCGAGGGCCAGATGCTCGTCGCTCAGTGCATCCTCAACGCAGCCGAGAAGCACGGCGTCGACCCCTCTGAGGCCGTCGTCCTTTACAGCTACACCAAGAGCCGGCCGGATCCCACACAGCGCGTCAAGGACGCCGTCGCGGCCGTGTTCGACCGAGGCGAGACCGTCGTGGACGAGCCGATCCTCTACTTCTACAACCCCGCCCTCGTAACCAGCGACTTCCACGAGAGCCAGATCTTCGTCATCGAGGAAGGCGGGCACCGTTTCTTTGCAGAAAGGAGTACCAGATGAAACACCTCACCGAAATGAAGCCGGGCGAGACCCTGCACCTCCGCAGCGGCCGCGACCTCGAGCTCGAGAGCGTCACCCCTGTCACCTGCGGCGTGATGCTCACCTTCAACGTCACCGAGAGAAAGGAGGCTGCTGAAAAATGATCCAAGCCAACACCGTCATCACCGGCGACAGCCTGACCGTGCTGCGTGACATGGAGGCCGACGGCGTCGACATGGTCATCACTGACCCGCCCTACGGTATCGACTACCAAAGCGGCCGAAAAGAAAAGGCCAGCCGTCTCGCAAAAATCGCCAACGACAAGGCCCCGTTTATCTGGTGGATCTATGATGCCGCCAGAGTCGTGAAACGCGGGGGGGGGTACTCTGTTTTACCCGCTGGGACGTTCAGCAGGTATTCATCGACGCGCTGCGTCTCGCTGGCCTGACGGTCAAGTCGGTCATCGTGTGGGACAAAAAGGCGCACGGCATGGGAGACTTGAAAGGATCTTTTGCCCCGCGATATGAGGCCATCATCTTCGCAACCAAGGGACGCTACGAGCTCCCGGGAAAACGGCCGGACGACTTGATCGCCTGCGCCAAGGTCGGAAACCAGAGCCTCACCCACCCCAACGAGAAGCCCGTGGCGCTGCTGGAGCAGCTCATCGAAGCTACCACCATCCCCGGCGCCCTGATCCTCGATCCCTTCGCCGGCAGCGGCTCCACGCTGGCTGCGGCCGCGAAAACCGGCCGGCAGTACATCGGGATCGAGATAGACGAACAATACAGCAAGCTCGCGGCCGCCAGAGCCGCCGAGCACCATCAGAAAGGAGAAACAACATGAGCGATAAGACCACCGCGGCCCTCGCTGCCGAGCAGGCAGACGTCGAGGCCACCACCACACAGGAGCCCGAGCTGCTGCCTGCTGCCACGCTGGACGAGCTGGAGCAGGTCGACCTCGGCACCGTCGCAGAGGGCGAGCGCGCCCCGTTCCGCATTACCGACGACCGCTGCGCCGACTGGGCCATCCGCAAGATCGCCGACGAGCGCAGCGAGTACGACCGCCTGAAGGCACTGGCCGACGAGCAGATCGCGGCCATCAACGAGAAAGTAGCGGCCGCCCGCAAGCGCATGGAGAACGGCACCTCGTACCTCACGAGCTGTCTGGCTGACTTCTTCGCCACCGTCCCCCACAAGGAGACCAAAACGACGGAGAAGTACCGCCTCCTCTCTGGCACCCTGACCTTCAAGAAGGGCACCACCAAGACCAAGCTCGACGAGACCAAGCTGGTGTCATGGCTCAAGGCCAACGGCTACGGCGAGCTCGTAAAGGTCGAGGAGTCGACCCGCTGGGCCGACCTGAAGAAGCTGCTCAGCTACACCGGCGACATCGCAACCCTGACCGAGACCGGCGAGATCGTGGAGGGCGTCACCGTCTACGAGACCCCGGGCATCTTCACGGTCGACGTGTAAGGAGGCACCGATATGGCAGAAACCAAGAAAACCGAGGCGGCCGCTGCTGCGGCCCCTCCTGAAGCCACCTGCCTGACGCTCCGGCAGAAGCTCGTCGAAATGCGAAAAGCCTGCCCGGAGATCGTAAAGAAGCAGCACAGCGACGGCGTCAGCTACAAGTACGCCAAGATCTACGACGTGTGGGAGAAGATCACCCCCATAATGAACGAGCTCGGCGTCGACTTCGACGTCATCAGCGAGCAGGCCACGCGCCACGCCGAGAACGGCGACCCGGTCTACTGGATCACCATGCAGACCAAGACCCGCAACGGCGACAAGCTCATGTTCCTCTACGAGGCCGACCTGACGATCCGCTGGCTGAACCTCGACAACGACGACGAGACCATCGAGGCCACCGTCCACGCCGTCGGCTGGAACGATGACCCCGCCAAGGCCAAGGGCGCGGCCCACACCTACGCCCTGAAATACTACCTTTTCGAGAAGTTCACCGTTGACCAAGGCGAGGACGACCCCGACAACAGTGACTTCGGCGCGCAGGGCAAAGGATCCGGCGCTGGAGGCCGCCAGCAGGCCGCACAGGGCCGTCAGGGGCAGAGCTCCGGCCGTCTGAGCGACGCGCAGCTCGCGCGCCTCTACAAGAAGGCAGAGGCCGCAGGAATGACCAAGGAGCGCACCAACGCCCGGATCGTGGAGAAGTACAAAAAGCAGGATCCGGCCACCCTGACCCGCCAAGAGTACGACGAGATCTGCACGTCCCTCGACAACGCGGCCGCACAGCATAACCAGCAAGGAGGAAACGCCTAATGTATAACCACACCGGCCTCCAAGGCCGTCTCACCGCCGACCCCGAGCTCAGATACACGCAGCAGGGCACGGCGATCACCAGCTTCACCATCGCCAGCGACACCGGCCGCAAGACCAAGGACGGCAAGAAGATCACCAACTTCATCGAGTGCGTCGCATGGCGCGCACAGGCCGAGTTCGTCTGCAAGTACCTGAGCAAGGGCCGCCTCGTCCTCGTCGAGGGCGAGCTCACGAGCCGCAGCTACGAGGACAAGGACGGAAACCGCCGCAAAGCCGTCGAGATCACGGTCGACTCCGTCCACTTCTGCGACAGCAAGAAGGACGGCGGCCAGAGCTCTGGCAGCGACTTCGCCGATCCGGGCTACTCTGAGGGCTCCGGCGACTTCACGGAGATCGAGGACAATGGCGACCTTCCTTTTTAACCTGACCGCCGGACGACCGGCAGACGACCAAAAGCAGGCCACAAACAAACGACCACAGAAAGGAGGTGACGACCGTGGCATGGCTGCAAGTGCATCAGACACTCAAGGATCACCGCAAACTGTTCGACGCTGCTGACCAGCTCGAAGTCGAGCCGCCGCACATGATGGGGCTGCTCGTCTCGTTCTGGCTGTGGGCCCTCGACAACGCCCCGACCGGCAGCCTCGTCGACATCACGCCGCGCATGATCTCGCGGGCCGCTCAGTGGGACGGAGACCCCGAAAAGCTGGCGAAAACGCTGATCCGGGCGGGCTGGATCGACGAAAAAGAGGACGGGACGCTCGAGATCCACGACTGGTACGAGTACGCCGGCAAGCTGATCGACCAGCGGCAAGCCGAGAAAGAGCGCTCCCGCAGTCGCCGGGCCGCTGCTGCGGCGTCTGCCGACGCCTCGCCAGACGACCCAACGCCGACCGCCGGACGACCGGCAAACAGCCGCAAGAAAGCCGGAGGCAGAGTAGACCAGAGTAGAGAAGATAAGACAAGAGAAGGTAATACACCCCCTTCCCCCTCTGACGAGGGGAGTGACGGCGGCACGAAGTCGCTCGTCGAGGCCAGATTTCTCGAGTTCTGGAAAACCTACCCGAAAAAGACCGGCAAGCAGTACGCTCTGAAGGCGTGGAACAAGATCAAGCCCACCGCTGAGCTCCACGAGAGGATCATGCAGGCGGTCGACGCTCAGAAGCGGAGCGACCAGTGGCGCCGGGAGAACGGGCGCTACATACCGAACCCGAGCACATGGCTCAACGGCGGCTACTGGGACAACGAGGAGGTGAACGAAGGTGCAGAAAATCAGCGAGATCCTGAACAGCCCGACAGCTCCGGCCGAGACTGGGGCAAGGGCTTCAAGCCGGCCGACGACGAGTGACGCCGGTAACTGGATCTGGAGCAACGACGAGCGCCTCGCCGGCCGTCCCGGAGTCCCTGAGCCCGTCCCCTGCGAGTTCTGCGGCGCCCTGCGCTACCACAAGGGCATCCAGCTCGGCAACCGCATCCTCTGGCCTCCCTACGGAGCCGAGCGATGCACCTGTCCCGAGGCTGTGGCTGCCTACGAGAAGGAGAAGGCAGAGCGCGAAGCTGCTGAGGCCGCAGCCGCCAAGGCTGAGGAGGAGAAGAAAATGCGGGAACGCATCAAGCGCATCGTCGGCGAGTCCGGCATGGGCGACCGTTTCCTGCGGCGCACCTTCTCCACCTTCCAGCTCACCGACGACAACAAGCGCGCAGCGGCAGCCGCCCGGCGCTACGCTGAAGGCTTCGACACCATGCTGCCGCAGCCCGGCCGTCAGGAACCCGGCCGCAACGGCCTGTTCATAGCTGGCCCGCCGGGCACCGGCAAGACCCACCTCGCCGCTGCCATCGCCAACCACCTGATCGCGCAAGGCAAGCCGGTCATCTGCATGACGATGATCGACCTGCTGGAGCGCATCAAGCGCACCTACTCCACGACCGGCGGCAGCGAGAGCGACGTCCTGAAGATCTACAAGACCGTCCCGCTCCTCGTGATCGACGACATCGGCAAGGAGCCGCCGACCGAGTGGGCAATCTCCACGGTCTACAACATCATCAACGGCCGCTATGAGGCATACCTGCCGACCATAGTGACCACCAACTATGACACCGAGGCCCTGATCGACCGCATGACGCCGCGGGAAAGCCACGACAGCATGACGGCCCGGGCCACCATCGACCGGCTCATGGAAATGTGCAGGGGCATCACCCTCACCGGCCAGAGCTGGCGCAGCAGGTGATCGAGATCCGCGAGACTACACTCAGAGTGGCCAACGCCTACGTCGAGGAGCTGCACAGGCACCACGGCAAGGTCGTCGGACACAAGTGGAGCCTCGCAGCATACAAAGACGGCCGCCTCTGCGGCGTCGCAATCGTCGGCAGGCCGACCGGCCGCTACCTCGACAACGGCAGCACCCTCGAAGTGACGCGGCTCTGTACTGACGGCACGCGGAACGCCTGCTCGGCGCTTTACGCGGCCTGCGCCAGACGTGCAAAGCGGGAAGGCTACGCCAAAATCATCACCTTCATCCTCCAGAGCGAGCCCGGGACAAGTCTCAGGGCCGCGGGCTGGACGCTGGAGGCCGCAAAAGCCGGAAAGCCCCGATGGAACAAGGAACGATACGCCGCCAAGCCCGTGCAGCTCTCTCTTTTCCCGTCGAAACAGCCACCGGCCGAGTACAAACAACGATGGGCGAAAGCCCTGAACCAGAAGGAGGACACGACAACATGAAAAAGGTTTACATCTGCTCCCCGTGCCGCGGGGACTACGAGAACAACATCCAGCGCGCCAAGGAGTACAGCCGCGCGGCTGTGGAGAAGGGCGTCATCCCCGTCACCCCGCACATCTATCTCACGCAGTTCATGGACGACAACGTCCCCGAGGAGCGTGAGCTGGCCCTGAAGATCGGCAGCGAGCTGGTGCTCGGCTGCTCCGAGCTGTGGGCCTTCGGCATTGACCACCCTTCGGCCGGTATGGCCGCGGAGATCGAGCTCGCCAAGGCGCACGGCATCCCCGTCCGCAACGGCTTCGAGGCCATCAGCGAGCTGAAGCCTGACGAGGAGCTGGAAAACAGCGAGGAGGACAAGCCGGACATCGGCAGCGTCACATTGCACCTGCCCGCCTTCAGGGCGATGGCCGTCTGCAACCAGCACCTCGACCACGGCCCCATCAGCATCGAGCTGGATGGCAGCGTCATCCTCGAGCTCGCCGACCGCCTGATCTCCGATCCGGGCGTCCACATCGAGATCGGAGGCTGAACGCCGTGACGAAGTACGACCCGAGAAAGAACGCGGAGGGCTACAACGACCCGACGCCCTACGCAGCCGAAAAACACATGATGGCGCAGATCCGCGGCAAGCAGGCCAGAGTCGCCGGCGGCTACTTCGAGAATATCATCTCGGCCTCGTGCGACTACTACCTCAGCCGCGGCCTCGCCAAGATTGAAAAGACGCCGGAGCCCATGAAGCCACTCGGCGCCAAGAACCGCAAGGGCCAGTTCCTCGCCTGCTACACCAAGCAGGCCCAGCCGGACTATGGCGGCACCCTGAAGGGCGGCCGGAGCATCTACTTCGAGGCCAAGCACACCGACGACGAGCGCATCGAGCAGCGCCGGCTCACTCAAGAGCAGCAGGACGACCTCGAGGCCCATCACAAACTCGGCGCCATCGCCTTCGTGCTCGTCTCCATGAGCCTGACGGACTTCTACCGCGTGCCGTGGCCCGTCTGGCGCGATATGGCCGAGATCTACGGCCGCAAGTACATGACGCACGCAGAGCTCTCCCGCTACGAAGTACCGGCGACGGCCGGCTTCATCAAGTTCCTGCACGGCATCGAGTCGGAAGTGCTCGGAAAGGAGGCAACAACGTGATCCCGTTCCCGGATAAGAAATACAGCATCATCTACGCCGACCCGCCGTGGAGTTACAGCGACAGCGGATGCTCGGGCGCGGCTGCCGCGCAGTACGCGACCATGAGCATCAACGAGCTGAAGCAGCTCCCCGTCAACCCTGCGGGGGGGGTATAGCTGCTGACGACTGTGTGCTCTTTATGTGGGCCACATACCCGAAGATGCAGGAGGCCCTCGACCTGATCGAGGCGTGGGGCTTCAAATACAAGTCGATCGCCTTCCAGTGGATCAAGCAGAACCGCAGCGGAAACGGCTACTTTTTCGGCCTCGGCCGCTGGACTCGAGGCAATACCGAGCCCTGCCTGATCGCCATCAAAGGCAAGCCGAAGCGCATCAGCGCCGGCGTCGGTCAGCTCGTGTTCTCGCCGCTGCGTAGGCATAGTCAAAAGCCTGCCGAAGTGCGCGACAAGATCGTCGAGCTGATGGGAGACCTGCCCCGCATCGAGCTTTTTGCCCGAGAAGCCGCCCCGGGATGGGACGTGTGGGGCAACGAAGCGCCGACGCCTGAAGTCAAGGACGCGCCAGCCGACAGCGTCGAGCTGGCCGGAAAGGAGGAAACGCATGAACCAGACAACCAAAGAGACCCGGCGCCGCAGCTATGACGCCGTACTCCCCAAGCGGGCCGCCCGCTGCCGCCTGATCCTCGAGACACTCGGCAACCGTGAGCTCACGGCCAGCGAGATCACTGAGGAGCTCGTCGCAGCCGGCCGGATCCCGTACTTCAACCGCAACTACGTCGCCCCGCGGCTCACAGAGCTGAAGGAGATCGGGATCCTCACGACGGTCGGCCGCCGTAAGGCCACCCGCTCGGACGCCACCGAGGCCGTGTGGGCCAGAGCGGAGCCTTCAGGCCCCACGGGCCAGACGGCCGCAGCCTACGCAGACAACCCGACCGAGGCCGAGCAGATGACGCTCGGATCGGCCACCTGAGAGGAGGGCCAGCATGGAACGTCTGACCCACGAGAGAGTCAACGGCATCAAGACGGGCTACTGGAGCGCAGCCACCAAGGAGGTGCTCGTCCAGAAGCTCGCCGCCTATGAGAACACGGGCTATGAGCCCGACGAGATCCGCGCAGCCATTGAACGGGCTGCCAAGAACAGCGAAACCAAGACCGCGACCATCATGGCCGAGTGCATCGCCGGAGCGATGAAGGACACGCTCGAGAAGTATGGCACGGCCGGCAGCGGAAAGAAAGGAGAAACCCCATGAACGAACAGAACCAGCGCGACAGCATCATGTCGATGGCCCGCGGCGCCTTCGAGGAGCGCGTCGACTATGAGATGGACAAGGTGATCCAGAACATCCTCGACCCCAACACGAAGGCCACGGCCAAGCGCAAGATCACCCTCACCATCGAGCTGACCCCGGACGACGAGCGCCGCACCATTGGCGTCTCCGTGACGGCCAAGTCTACGCTCGCAGCCACCAACCCCGTCGCCACGGCTCTCTATGTCACCTCTGACGGCAACGGCGAGCTCGTCGTCGCTGAGATGGTGCCGCAGGTGCCCGGCCAAATGAACATGGACGGCACGCAGCAGGAGGCCCCGAAGCTCCTGAAGCTCGTCCAGCACGGATAAACACCCACAACACAGAACAAGGAGGACAATACAATGCTCGCAAAAATGATCGACAAAATCGTCAGCCTGAAGGAGACCAAGATCTTCGAGATTGACGGCCAGACCTACGCCGACGCATCACTCACCCGCATCCCGCCCCACGTCGACCGCCCCGACTCCATCGGCGTCAGCGGCCTCGATAGCATCTGCAAGCTGATCCGCACCGAGCTCGAGAAGGTCGGCACGACCATCATGGTGCAGGTCAAGAGCAACGACACCGTCGAGGTGATGACCACCTATCTGAGCGACTTCTCCCGCAACACGCTCTACCGCGCCAAGGCTGACGCCCCGGGCCTGCGTACCGGCTTCAGAGGACGCGAGGTAGCTCTGATCGAGCTGCGGAGCCTCTGCATCCCCAACGAGGGCACGGCCTACCTGCTCGACCTGCTGAGTCGCATGACCAACGAGAACAGCGTCAGCACCAACGACAACGGCGTCACGCAGACCGTCGAGGCCCGTCAGGGCGTCGCCCTCAACGCACTCATTGAGATCAAGCCGCGCGTCATGCTGCGGCCGTTCCGCACCTTCCTCGAGGTGGAGCAGCCCGAGAGCGAGTTCCTGCTGCGCGTGGATCCCGACGAGGGGATCGGCTTCTTCGAGGCTGACGGCGGCATCTGGAAGCTCGAGGCCAAGAAGAACATCGCCGACTACTTCCTGAAGAACATGGGCGATCTGATCGACGCCGGCAAGGTCGTCGTCATGCAGTAAATGGAGCGCCGGGCGGGCTCCGGCCCGCTCGGCTTTTCTGAAAGGAGCAGCACCGTGAAAGAATACGAAACCCTCACCCGTGAGAAGGTCGACGTCGTGCCCTTCGGCTGCGGTATGCCGGAGACTCACCTGATGCAGGACTGGAGCGACAGGATGCTCGACCTGATCCTGAACGGGCCCACCATCAACGGCATCAAGAAGGACGAAGTGCGGGCCATGCTGCGCGAGACCTACACGGCCCTGAAGCAGTACGAGAAGATCGGCCCGATGGCCTCGCCCTTCATCAACGACCCGACGGCCATCGTGGCCCGGGCCTTCTCTGAGCTCTACCCCGGCGTCGAGTACGTCGCGCAGTACGTCCCCGACCTGCGGGACGAGACCAACGGCACCGCCTACGGCCTGACCATCTTTCCCGACGACGGCAGCACGCCGATCGTCTGCATCTCGGCCGAGGCGCCCATCAGCGCCGCCCCTGAGCTGCTGGCGCACGAGCTGGCCCACGTCGCCACCCCGGAGGACACGGAGCACGGCGAGAGCTGGAGCGCAGCGTCGGAGGCCATATTCAAGAAGTACAACGAGCTCCTCGACACCATGATCCCCGACGAGCCTGAGCCCATCCTCTCGCCCCACCAGCCCGGAGACGGCGGGATCCTCACCATGCCGTTGCGCGATAACGTCCCGGAGCCTCCGACGGACGACTGGCAGCTCACCACCTGCCCCGTCTGTGGCGCTGAGTGCTGGCAGACAGACACGGCCCGCCGGATCCTCACACTGGAGCCTGACGTCCGAACCGCCTGCACAGCCTGCACGCTGAAGGGGCTCGGCAAATAATACTGGAGGTAATACATGAACAACGAAAGAAAGAACACAACGGCCGGCGGGATCGGCTTCTGCGGCCTTCTCGCCGTCGCCTTCATCGCCCTGAAGCTCACCGGCGTCATCAACTGGAGCTGGCTGTGGGTACTTGCCCCGATCTGGATCCCGACCGCCATCACCCTCGCCATCATCGTGATCGTGCTCGTGGTCATACTGGTCAGAGAGCTGACGAAGGGAGGCCGCCCGTGATGACCACGGAGGAACGCCGGGCCCTGCTGGATCGTGCGATCACGACCTACGGCGCGCCGGCACAAATGGACATGGCCGTCGAGGAGATGGCCGAGCTGACCAAAGCCCTCTGCAAAATCAAACGGGCACAGGCTGGCTGCGAAGTGACCGCAGCGATCGGCAACGTGATCGAGGAGATGGCCGACGTCCAGATCATGCTCGACCAGCTCCGCATCATCTTCCACCGTTCTACCGAGGAGGTCGAGGAGGCGAAGCTGGAACGGCTGAAAAACCGTCTTGACGGCCGAAACAACTGGCGGGACTCCAGCCTCCACAAGTGGATTGAAAATCAATTCTCAGCAGGAGGTGACGGCCATGAATAAAGCAACCTGCCGGGGCTGCGGCGCTCCGATTGTCTGGATCAAGACACCGGCCGGGAAGGCCATGCCGTGCGATCCGGCGCCGGTCTACTATAAGGCAGCGCCCGGCGGGAAGGACAAGATCGTCACCACCCGGGGCGAGGTCGTGAGCTGCGAGATCGTGCCCGGAGGTGAGGCCACAGACGCTGGATACCGGCCCCACTGGGCCACCTGCCCGCAGGCCGGGCAATTCAAGAGAGGAGGCCGAGCCCGTGAATAAGATCATCATAAACACCGGCATCACAGCCGGGGACGTCTGCCCCAAATGCCTCGGATCTGGAAAAGTAAAAGCGATGCAGATGGCGAGGTGCATCAACGGGCCGACCGTCCGCGTCGAGGACACGCGAGTCGCCTGCGACCTCTGCGGAGGGAGCGGAAGGCTGAAAGGAGGAAAACATGGCAAAGAATAAACCGCAGCCGCAGGACGGGCCGGAGCTGTCCGAGTACATCACCACAGCGGAGCCGAAGGCATACGCCGACGGCGTCCCCGTGTTCTGCGCCCATGACGCCATCGTGCCGATCAAAGACCTCCGGCCGAACCCGAAGAACCCGAACCAGCACCCGCCGGAGCAGATCAAGCTCCTCGCCTCTATCATCAGAGCGACGGGCTGGCGTGCCCCGATCACCGTCAGCAAGCGCAGCGGGCTCGTCACAAAGGGCCACGGCCGTCTCATGGCCGCGCAGCTCGACGACCTGACCGACGCCCCGGTCGACTATCAGGACTACGCAAGCGAGGCCGAGGAGCTGGCCGATCTGACGGCTGACAACCGCATCGCGGAGCTCGCCACCACTGACAACAAGATGCTCGCCGAGGTTTTCGCCGACATCGACACCGGCGAGATCCCGTTCATGCTCAGCGGCTACACCGAGGACGACTATGGCAACATCGTGACGGCCCTCTCTGAGGCGCTGCACACCAAGGAACCGAGCAGCGACCCCGACGCCGAGATCCCGGCCCCGGCCGCGCCGGTCACACAGTACGGCGACCTCTGGATCCTCGGCCGGCACCGCGTCCTCTGCGGAGACTGCACCCGGCCGGAGGATCGCGCCCTGCTACTCGACGGCAACAAGCCTGAGATCCTGCTGACCGACCCGCCCTACTGCTCGGGCGGCAGCAAGGAGTCACAGAAGTCGACCGGCAGCATCGGCACCGAGAGAAAGAACGGCAAGGCCCCGAAGATCGCCAACGACATCCTCAGCACGCGCGGCTACCAAAACCTGATCCGCGGCGCACTCACCGACATCCCCTGCCTCTACGCCTACATCTTCACCGACTGGCGTATGTGGGTATATCTGTTCGACCTCGTCGAGGCGGCCGGCTTCGGCGTCAAGTCTGAGATCGTATGGGACAAGGGCACGCCGGGCATGGGCGTCGGCTGGCGCTCGCAGCATGAGCTCATTCTGTTCGGCGCCAAGGCTGCCACCCACTTCGACGGCCACAAGGGCTACGGCAACGTCCTGAGCATCTCCCGCTCCGGGAATGAGCTGCACCCAACACAGAAGCCCGTCGAGCTGCTGGAGAAGCTGGTCGACAACACGGACTTCGCCACGGGCGTCTATGATCCCTTCGGCGGCTCAGGCACGACGCTGGCCGCCTGCGAGGCATACGGGCAGCCCTCCTACATTATGGAGCTGACGCCGGCCTTCACGGACGTGATCGTCAAGAGGTACATCAGAATAACAGGAAAGACAAACGTGCGCTGCGTCCGTCAAGGCCAAGAGCTACCGCGCGAGGAGATCGCCGCGATCTTCGAGCCTGACGAGGAAGGAGGTGAGCAGGAGTGACGCCCTGACATAATGAGCGAGAAGCCGATCACACAACGGATCAAGGACAGGCTCGCGGCCTACACCGCCATGCTGAGGGACATCGACAACCAGCTCGAACGCCTCGACCGCATGGAGATGACGATGGCCTCACCGCCCGGCCCTGATCTGACAGGTATGCCACGCGGATCCGGCACACCATCCGACCGCACCGGCATGATGGTGGAGCGGAAAATGGAGCTCGAGGAACAGATCGACCGGCTCAAGGCCGAGGAGAAGCAGGAGCGCAACGCCATCGAGGGCCTGATCCTCCAGCTCTCCGACCCCGACGAGCGCGCCGTCATCCGGCTGCGCTACTTCGACCGGGCTGACTGGGAGAGCACCTGCGGCGTCCTGTTCGGTGATCGGCGGGACTACGTCGACAGAGCGGACGCCTATCAGAACAGGACATACAAGATCCACGGCCGCGCCCTGCTCAACCTCGCCGCAGTGCTGGACGAGATGGAGCCGACTGCCTGAGCTGCGGCAGTAAAACGCAGTAAAAGGAACAAAAGGGAAGTAAAAGGAATTGAAAAGCAGTAACGCCCCGTGCTATTCTATATCCTGCAAAAGACCGCCGGACACACGGGCAACGCCGTGACAATTCCGAGCGGCTGACCAGAGGAAAACCAAATAACAACCGACGGCAAGAGGCCGACGGGCGAACCAACGCCCGCCGGTCTCTTTTTGCATATTCAGGAGGTGACAACAACGGCAAAGACAACCATCACCATGCAGGTCGAAAACTTCCAAAAGCTCATGGACACCGTCGCACAGATCGACGAGCAGGGCCGCAAAGCTGTGAAGGCCACCGTCCGCGACGTTAAGGCAAGAGCGCCGAGCTGGATCGCTCAGGAAGTCACATCGGTCTACAACATCAAGAAGGGAGAGATCACCCCGTCCGGCAAGAACAGCAGCAAGCCGAAGAAGATGGCGGGCAGCGTCAGCGTCTCAGGTGAGACCATCGAGGAGCTGACCATCACCTATTCCGGCCGACTGCTCACCCCCGTGCACTTCGGTATGACACCAAAGACCGCCCCACCGGGAAAGAGCTACACACTGCGGATGCAGGTGGTCAAGGGGCAGAAGAAGGTCATCGGCCGCTATCTGAACACCCGCACCCCGGGCGGCCCGTACTCCGAGCGATCGCACAATATCCTCATGGGGACGGGCAACACCAAGGCCGGCGGCGTCAGCGCCATTCCATTCCAGAGAATGAGCCGGACACGCACCGACATCAAGAAGTTTACCACCATCTCGGTGCCGTCCATGATAACCAGCGAGCGCACCAATGAGAAGATCCTGAAGCGACTCCAAGACGAGACAGCAAAGCGACTCCAGCACAACCTCGACAGAGCCCTCGGGAAATAGCCCACAGCGGCGCACAGGGCGTCCCACCAAGACGCCCGGCACCGAGCCCACCAGAACAACACCAGACACGCACAGAGCGCAGCGCAGCGCCCCGCAGACGCCTCCACGCGCGCACCGACGCGCCGAAGGTACTGTGACGCGCCTCTCTGGCCTGCGGTGCTGGCGAGCCCAAAAAACGCGCAGCCGGGAAAAATTTTTTTCGGGCCGTTTCGTTTCGCCCGAGCGGCAGAAAGGAGGGAACGCCATGCCGAACCCAACCAACAACAAGCTCGTCGACAGCAAGACCATCGCGGCCCTGTTCGACATGACGCCCCGCCGAGTGCAGCAGCTCACCAAGGATGGCGTCATCGCCGCAGTCAAGGAAGGCAACGCCAACCGCTATGACCTGCTGCCGACGATCCAGAGGTACATCCGATACCTGACAGCCAAGGCCAACGGCCGGGAGCCGTCGAAGAAGGACAGCGAGATCGAGGGCCGGCGTCTGGAGGCTGAGGCTGACCTCAAACGCAGCAAGGCAGACATCGCCGCCCTCCAGCTCAGTGAGCTCGAGGGCACCATGCACCGCAGCGAGGACGTCGAGGCTGTGATGACCGACCTCGTCTACAACATCAGGTCGATGCTCGTGGCCCTGCCGGGCCGTCTGGCCGTCGACGTCACCGGCGCAGCAACACCCGCCGAGGCGTCTGAGATCATCCGCACAGAGGTCTACAAGATCCTGACGGAGCTGGCCGGTTATAAATACGATCCCGAGGTGTACGCCCGGCGAGTAAGGGATCGGGAAGGCTGGAGCGAGCAGCTCGCCGATGACGCGGACGACTAAAAAAGCCGCCGCGAAGCTCAATACCGCCATCGCCGGAGCGGTCAAACGCTTCGCCCCACCTGAGAGCCTGACCGTGGACGAGTGGGCCGACAAGCACCGCCGCCTCTCCCCGGAAAGCTCAGCCGAGGCCGGCCCGTGGCGTACCAAGCGCACCCCGTACCTCGAGGAGCCCATGCGGGCCTTTACGGATCCGAAGGTGCACAAAATAGTCATGGTGGCCGCTTCTCAGGTCGGCAAGTCTGAGCTCGAGCTCAACATCATCGGCTACATCATCGACCAAGACCCCGGCAGCATCCTCTACGTCCACCCGACCATCGACGACGCCCGGAAGTTCAGCCGCCTCCGCGTGGCCCCTATGATCCGCGACAGCAAGCCCCTGAAGGCGAAGGTGCACGACGTCAAGGCCAAGGACAGCGGCAACACGATCCTCCAGAAGTCGTTCCCGGGCGGGATGCTCACTCTGACCGGCTCCAACAGTGCCTCGGCTCTGGCCTCCACGCCTGCCCGCTATATCATCGGCGACGAGCGCGACCGCTGGGCGACCAGCGCCGGCACCGAGGGCGACCCGTGGGCGCTGGCCGAAGCACGTCAGGCCACATTCTACAACGCCAAGGCGGTCGAGGTCTCCACCCCGACCATCAAGGGCAACAGCAACATCGAAACGAGTTTTTACCAAGGCACGCAGGAACGCTGGTGCCACCGCTGCCCCGAGTGTGGGGAGTACAGCGAGATCGTGTTCGACAATATCCACTTCGACCCGGAGGTCAAGAGGATCCGCGGGAAAAAGTCGTGGAGCCTCAAGAGCGGCGTCTCGTGGAGCTGCCCGGCGTGCGGCTGCCTGATCCCCGAGGACGTCATGCGAAAGCAGCCGGCCAAGTGGATCGCCGACAACCCGGACGCCTACAAGAAGGGCGTCCGTTCTTTTTGGCTCAATGCCTTCTCGAGCCCGTGGACTCCGTGGGAGAAGATCGTCCTCAAGTTCCTCGACGCCAAGGATGACCCGCAGCGCCTCAAGGTCGTCTACAACACCCTGCTCGGCCAACTGTGGGAAGATCGCGGCGACCTCGAGGACGAGGACACCATGCTCGCCCGCCGTGAGGACTACGGCACCCGCTCGGACGGCACCCCTGTGGAGCTGCCTGACGGCGTGCTCGTGCTGACCTGCGGCGTCGACACTCAGGACAACCGCCTCGAATACGAGGTAGTCGGTCACGGGAAGTACGGCGAGACGTGGGGCGTCGTCAAGGGCTACATCATGGGCCGGCCAGACACCCCGGAGGTCTGGCAGCGGCTCGATGACGTGGTCGACCACGTCTACAAGTTCAAAAACGGCCGCGGCCTGAAGATCTCCATCACCTGCGTCGACTCCGGCGGCCACTTCACCCAAGAGGTCTATGAGGCGTGCCGGGCCCGCGTCGGCAAGCGCGTCTTTGCCATCAAGGGCAAGGGCGGCGACGGCATCCCCTTCGTCTCGCCCCCGAGCAAGGTGCCGATCCGCGACAACAAGCGGATCACCTGCTGGCTCTACACCATCGGAGTCGACGCCGGCAAGGCGACGATCATGGCTAATCTGAAGGTGCAGGAGCCCGGGCCAAAATACTGCCATTTCAACCGGCACCCCGACGCCGGTTATGACCTCAATTTCTTCAACGGGCTCCTCTCCGAAAAGCTGGTGCTCACGCACACGCGCCGCGGCGACCGCTGGGCGTGGGAGAAGCTGCCCGGGCACAACCGCAACGAGGCCCTCGACTGCCGCGACTACGCCAACGCCGGCCTCAAGATCATCAACCCCGACATGGACGCCATCGAGCGCCGCCTGCAAGGACTGGAGGAAAAACCGAAGGCCCCGCAACAGCGACGGCAGCGGCAACGGCACAACCGGGCCAACGCCTTCGACGACTGGTAAGGAGGACAGACCACAATGAGAAAGACCCGCGAACAAATCGAGTACCAGCTCTCCATCAAGAGGAACCGGCTGGAGCTCTACCTGAAGCGAGAGGCCGAGATGCTGGACGGAGGCGTCCAGAGCTACGGCATCGGCTCGCGCAATCTGGCCCGCTACAACACCGACCTCGGATCCATCCGGGCCGCCATCAAACAGCTCGAGGCAGACATCGAAGCCCTCGAGGCCGCACTGAACGGCGAGAAGCCGCGAAAAGCTGTGGGAGTAGTGCCCCGAGACTGGTGAAAGAAGCCCCGAAAGGGGCTTTTTTCATAGGCCGACGCCGGGAGTTTTCGCTCCTTTTCTCCCGACTCGGCCATCTTCACCATGAAGGAGGTGAGCACCATCAGCAAAAGAAAAAGCAGAAGCCGCCCACAGAACAGGCGGCAGCAGCCGCGCCCTGTGAATAAGGGCTACGGCGACGCCGGCGCGAGCTGGCACAAGAAGGCGACCAAGGGCTTCAGAGCTATGAGCGGCAGCCCGAAGGAGGACATCGACGCCAACAACTACACCCTGCGGCAGCGTGCCCGGATGCTTTACATGGCGGCCCCGATCGCCACCTCTGCCATCCGCACCAACCGCACCAACGTCGTCGGCATCGGCCTCCAGCTCAAGAGTCGGATCGACCGCGAGGCGCTCGGCATGACGCAGGAGGCCGCCGATGCATGGCAGGCTCAGGCCGAGCGTGAGTTCGCTCTCTGGTCTGAGAACAAAAGGGCGTGCGACGCCACCGGCGTCAACAACTTCGCAGCCATGCAGCAGCTCGCACTCTCCTCGTGGCTGGTCAGCGGCGACGTGTTCGCCGTCGTGAAGCAGTACGAGCCGACGCCGCTCACACCCTACTCGCTACGCCTGCACCTGATCGAGGCTGACCGAGTCGCCACGCCAACGACCTCCGGCATCATCACCCCGATGCTGCTGACCACCGGCAAGGCGGCCAACGGCAACACCATCTACGACGGCGTCGAGGTGAACGACGACGGCCAGATCGAGGCGTACCACATCCGCAGCACCTACCCCTTCGAGCTCGGCAGCACGACGACAACGTGGGCCCGTGTTCAGGCATACGGCGAGCGGACTGGCCTGCCGAACATCCTGCACGTCATGGAGAGCGAGCGCCCGGATCAATACCGCGGCGTCAGCTATCTCGCGCAGGTCATCGAGCCCCTGCTCCAGCTTCGCCGCTACACCGAGAGCGAGCTGACTGCGGCGGTCGTCGAGTCGTTTTTCACGGCCTTCATCAAGACCGAGGCAGGCGCCGGCGACAACCCGTTCAACGAGGTCGGGAGCAGCCTGCCGGAGGTGAGCCGAGATCCTAACGAGTACGAGATGGGCCCCGGCCAGATCAACATCATGGAGCCCGGCGAGGACGTGACCTTTGCAGACCCCAAACGGCCGGCCAGCGGCTTCAACACCTTTCTGCGTGCCATCTGCGAACAGGTGGGCGCGGCGCTCGAGATCCCGGCCGACCTTCTGCTCAAGAGCTTCAACAGCTCGTACAGCGCCAGCCGCGCCGCCCTGATGGAGGCGTGGAAGGCGTTCCGCATGAGGCGCAAGTGGTTTGTCGATGACTTCTGCACGCCGGTATATGAGATCTGGCTCTCTGAAGCCGTCGCCCGCGGCCGCATCAGCGCCCCGGGCTTCTTCGCAGATCCGGCGATCCGCGCCGCATACCTCGGCGCCGAGTGGATCGGCCCCTCTCAGGGACAGCTCGACCCGACGAAGGAGATCACGGCCGAGATCCTCGCCATCGGCGAAGGCATCACGACCAGAGAGCAGGCGACCATCCGACTCAACGGCGGTCAGTGGGACGCCAACGTCGACCAGCTCACTCGGGAAAACGAGAAGCTGCGCGCAGCGCAGGGGCAGGTCGACCAGAGCACAGCGGCCAGCGGCACGATCTCCGCAGCTCTGCGGGAGGCAATCGTCGCCGAGGCCATCAAAAGCATCAAGGAAGGAGACAAGCATGAGAACGCATAACACTCCCCGGCTCTGCGCCGGGCCTCAGACTGCGGGCACGCCGATCAAGTTCTGGAACGTCGCCAGCATCGGAGACGACGAGGGCGAGATCACCCTCTACGGCGACGTCGTGAGCCGTCAGCCTGTGGACTGGTGGACGGGCGAGCCCGAGCCCGGCCTCTACATCGCGCCCGAGAGCTTCATGGAGGATCTCGCGGCCGTCAAGGGCAAGAGCAACATCACCATCAAGATCAATAGCTGCGGCGGCGACCTCTACACCGGCATCGCCATCCACAACGCCATCAAAGGCCTGACCGGCCACAAGGTCGTCGTCGTGGAAGGCATCGCGGCCAGCGCGGCCAGCGTCATCGCCTGTGCGGGCGACGAGGTACAGGTCTATCCCGGCAGCATGGTGATGATCCACGGCGTCGCCGGGCTGCTCTACGACTACTACACCCTCGCAGACCTGAAGAAGCTCCAGAAGGACTTCGACGCGAGCGAGCGGGCCATCGCGGAGATCTACCACACCAAGACCGGCCTCGAGGTCGACCAGCTCCGCAGCATGATGACCCGCGAGACGTGGATGGTCGGGCAGGAGGCCATTGACAACGGCTTTGCCGACACCCTGCTCACAGACGAAGGCCCCGACGTCACCCTGAGCGCCGACAAGAAGGTGCTCCTCGTCGCCGGCATCCGGCACGACGTCAAGGGCTTCAGACACATCCCGGGGACGATCCCCATCGACAACAGCATCCACGCCGCCCCTGCGGCTGGAAATAAACACGCGGCCGCCAAGAACGACGGCCCCAAGAAGGAGGACAACAAGACCATGACCCTCGAAGAAATGAGAGCACAGCACCCCGACGTCGTGGCTCAGATCGAGCAGCAGGCGGCCGAAACTGCCAGAACGCAGGAACGCGCCCGCATCGAGGCCATCGACAGCATCGCCGCAAGTGTGGGCGACGCGCAGCTCGTCAGGGACGCCAAGTACGGCGAGACCCCCTGCACCGCTGAGCAGCTCGCGCTCAAGGCTATGCAGAAGCAGGCGGCCCTCGGTGCCAAGCACCTGAAGGACGCCAAGGCTGACAACGACGAGTCCGGCGCTGCCGGCGTCGGCGCTGCCCCTAACGGCGGCGAGGAAGGCAGCGAAAACGACGACAAGGCAAAGGTGGACGCCATCGTCGGCCTCTACAACTCCACCAAGTCTCAGAACGGAGGTAAGAAGTAATGAGCAAGAGACTGGACGAAAACCTCGGCAGCGTCGGCTATGACGGTCTGATTGTTGCCAACGAGCCCGTCGCTGACGTGTTCACCGTGACCATCCGCAAGGAGGCCACCGCCGCAGCCACCTATAAGCGCGGCACCGTGCTGGCCCTGTCTGCCGGCACCGCCGGCGACGGCAAGCTGGTGATCCTCGGCTCCACCGCGACCACCAACGAAACCCTGACCGCCAACTGCATCCTCGCCGAGGACGTGGAAGTCGGCACCACCGCGGACGTGACCGTGCTGGCCTACCGCACCGGCCACTTCGCCCGCAACAAGCTGGCCGTCGCAAGCGGCTACACCCTGAAGGCGACCGACGAGGAGGAGCTGCGCAAGGCCGGCATCCTGCTCTCCGACGCCATCGAATACTAAGAGAAGGAGGACAACAAAATGCCTTTTAACTTCTACGACACCCACACGCTGCTCATGGCCGTGCAGCAGCTCACCCCTGCTGCGACCTTCCTGCGTGACCGCTACTTCCCCACCAACGACGCGAGCGACATCTTCGCCACCGACGACGTGCTCGTCGAGTTCCGTGACGGCAGCAAGAAGCTGGCGCCCTTCGTGGCCCCTCGCAAGGGCGGCGTCACCGTCCTGCGCGCCGGCTACAATATGGAACGCTACACCCCGCCCTTCGTGGCTCCCCGTCGCGTCCTGACCCTCGACGAGCTGCGCAAGCGTGGCTTCGGCGAGGCTCTCTACTCTCAGCTCACCCCTGAGCAGCGCCAGCAGACCCTCATCCTGCGCGACGCTGACGAGCTGGGCGAGCTCATCACCAACCGCGAAGAAGCGATGGCCGCCGAGACCATGCTGACCAATGGCTGCGTGATGAAGCACATCGCCGACGACGTCGACAAGGCCGACGAGATGGAGATCCGTTTCTACTCCGAGGCCAGCAACCCCGCGACCTACACCCCGACGGCCAAGTGGGACGCCACCGGCGGCAAGATCCTGAAGGATCTGGAGGCCATGATCCGTATGCTGACCAAGCGCGGCCTCCGCGCTTCTGATCTGGTCTGCTCCCCGGACGTGGCTGACACCATCATCAACGACGCAGCCGTGCAGAAGCTCCTCGACAACCGCCGCATCGAGATCGGCAACGTGGAGCCTGAGCTGCTGCCTGACGGCGCCGCCATCGTGGCCCGCCTGAACGTCCTCGGCCGCATCATCAGCGTCATCTCCTACGACCTGACCTACACCGACGACGAGGGCAAGGACAAGCTCTACATCCCGTCCGGCAAGTGCGTCCTCACCGCTCCCGGCGCTGGCCGCACCGCCTACGGCGCCGTCTCTCAGGTCGAGCAGAGCGATGGCGAGTTCCACACCTACGCCGGCCGCCGCGTGCCGAAGTATGTGAGCAGCGCCGAAGGCAACAGCCGCACGCTGACCATCTCCAGCCGCCCGCTGATGATCCCCAACAACAAGAACCCGTTCATCGTTGCGGACGTCCTGACGGACTGAGCGCAGCAGAAAGGAGCAGAGCATGATCCAGATCATCAAGGGCACCTTCGGCTACTATAACGGCCGCAAGGTGATCCCCATCACTGAAGCAGATGGCCCTCAGAAGTTCGACGACGAGCTGGAGGCCTGTCTGGTGAAGGAAGGCGTCGCCAAGTACATCGGCGAGCTGGGCGAGACTGCCGAGCAGCCCGCACCCGCTCCCGGCGACGACGCCGACGAGCCTGCCAGCACCAACACCGCGGCCGACGAGGCCCCTGAGTACAACGAGGACATGAAGCTCGACGAGCTGAAGGAAGTGGCCACGCGCTATGGCGTGGACGCCTCTGCTATGCGCAAGAAGGCCGACGTCATCGCTGCCATCGAGGCCACCAAGGCCGAGCAGCCTGATGACGGTGCCGACGACGAGGAGCCCCCTCAGATCGGCGCCGCCGATCCCGTCTGATGGCCTTCAGCTTCAAGGCGATGGCCGAGGCTGACCGTCGGCGCACGTTTCTCAATCTCGACGAGTTCGGTGAGAAGCACACCGTCGAAGGCAAAGCCATCGCCGCCGTGCTGGACGACAACGCCCTGAAGGAACGCCAAGGGGGGCAAGAGCTGAGCGTCGCGGAGTCCTCTCTGCTGCTTTACGCGGCGGTCGAGGATCTGCCCGCTCGGCGCCCGGCGGGCGAAGGGCTCAACGTCGACGGCCGCGAGTACATCGTCAACGACTGGAGTGAGGACATGGGGATCGCCACCGTGGCCCTCGGCCAGACTGTCACCATGTAGGAGGTGCCCCATGTCCATCGTCAACAGCATCGAAACCGTCCGGGACTGGCTGACCGCCGAGGTCTGCCCTCTGGTCAAGCTGAAGCTCCCCGACGACAACGCAACGGACGCCTCCTACCCATACAAGCTGGTAAACCCGGCCGCGTTCTCGCTTTTCGTACCATCGAAGGACAGGACGCCCCCGAACATCGCCGCGCCGATCCCGTCGGTTTGCGTGCAGATCGTTCAGGGCGACGACGACCTGCTCCAGAGTGCCCGAGACATCAAGATCCGGCTCTGCTTCTCAGCGTGGGATCCCGGCTACCACGGGCCCGACATCTTCAAGCCGAAGGGCGACGGCAGCGGCACCTACATCCAGCAATACAACGAGGCGGCGGCCTCCTACTTCGTGAAGAACGGAGAGGGCTGGCGTGACGCATGGAATTTTGTGGACACAGCTCTCCGGCTGATTGAAAACGCCGAGTACCTCGGCGACCTCCGCGTCATCAAGGAGAAGGGCATCACCTTCGGCCCCGTCACGGAGCAAGACGCCGTCCCCGACTTCTACCCGTACTGGTTTGCATGGGCTGAGTTCTCCGTCGAGGAGACCCTGACCCGCAACCCGAAAAGCTACCAACACCTGCTTTAAGGGCAGCCGCTCGGCTGCTCTAATTTCATGCAAAGGAGGATAAGCAGATGGCAAACGAATACCTCTACGGCGCCTACGGCCACATCGGCGAGACCGTGGCACAGAGCGCCGTGCAGGCGGGCACCACGCCGGTCTATATCGGCACGGCACCCGTCAACCTCGTGCGCGGCTTCGGCGAGGCCGGCATCATCAACGCGCCGATCAAGATCACCAGTCTGGTCGACGCTCAGAAGAAGATCGGCTACTCGTCCGACTGGGGCACCTTTACCCTGTGCGAGGCCGTGTACGCGCATTTCAACAACACCCTCGGGAACATCGGCCCGATCTACGTCATCAATGTGCTCGACCCCTCCGCGGGCAAGCACCGCAAGGAGACGGCCACTACCAAGACCCTCACCTTCACCGGCGGCCGCGCCGAGTTCGCCAGCGACAAGATCATCCTCGACACCCTGACCATCGCAAAGAATGACAGCGGCAACTACGTCGAGGGCACCGACTACGCTGTGGACTATAACTTCACCAAGGGCACGGTCATCATCACCAGCCTGAAGGACGACGCGCAGCTCGCCGGCAGCCTGACGGCCAGCTTCAGCGAGGTGGACGACTCTGAGATCGCAGACAGCGACATCATCGGCGGCGTCACCTCCTCCGGCGAGTACAGCGGCCTGAGCGCGATCGCGCTGCTCTATCCCGAGCAGTTCGCGGTCTGCAATCTGATCGCGGCCCCCGGCTGGAGTCACAGCCCTGCCGTCTATAACGCCATGCTGACGACCTGCAAGAAGATCAACGGCCACTGGGACGCCTTCGTCGTGGCCGACCTGCCCCTCGTGGACAGCACCGCGCAGGCGGTCGACACGATCACCAAGGCGATCGCATGGAAGAAGGCCAACGCCTTCACCGGCGAGCGCTCTAAGGTCTACTGGCCGCAGGCTGTGGACAACCTCGGCAACGTGTTCCACCTGAGCACGCTGGCCGTGGTCGAGCTCATGCGCGCCGACTTCAGCCACAACAGCGTCCCGATGGAGACCTGCGGCAACAAGGCGATCCCCGTCATCAAGCAGTATTTCGGGGCCAACGCCAACAACCGCGGCTTCGACCAGCAGACCGGCAAGGAGCTGACGCAGAACGGCATCAGCACCGCCGTCGCATGGGGAGGCGAGTGGGTACTGTGGGGCGACCATACGGCCGCCTACACATACGGTGCAGACGTGGATCCTCGCGCGATCTTTGACGTCTCCATGCGTATGCTCATGCACATCACCAATAGTTTTCAGCGCGAGTGGAGCCCTGAGATCGACAGCCCTATGACCCGCGCGCTGAAGGATCGCATCATCAACCGCGAGCAGGAGAAGCTCGACGGCTATGTCAGCACGGGCGCCCTGCTGGGCGAGCCCGTGATCCTGTTCCTCGAGAGCGAGAACAGCACCACGGACGTGATGAATGGCGACTTCCGCTGGGACATCGCCGTCACCCCGACCCCGCCCCTCAAGTCTGCGAGCGTCTACGTCGCCTACACCGACGCGGGCTTCTCTGTCTACTACGAAGGAGGTGACGAGTAATGGCAAACCTGTGGCTCGACCTGAAGGGCCCCATCCTCGCCGACACCGTCTACATCGGCGGCACTCTCGTCGCCAAAGACGTGACCATCGCGCTGCCGGCTGTCACTCCCGTGACCGCTGACTTCAAGGCTATGGGAACCTACACCGCCCCCATCCTCGGCCAGATCGAGGCTATGGAGGCATCCATCACCAAGATCGGCATCGACCTCGGCCTGCGGAACATGATGAAACTCGAGAGCAAGACCATCGAGATCCGCTGGGCTCAGGACGTCAAGCAGGCCGACGGCTCCACCAAGACCGAAGGCTGCAAGGCGTTCCTCCGCTGCGTTTCTAAGGGCATCCCGGGCCTCTCCGTGGATCCCGGCAACACCAGCGAGAACGAGGCCACGTTTGCCGTGAGCCGCTACCAGCTCTACGTCGGCGGCGCTGAATACTGGCTGATCGACCAGCTCAACACGATCCTGCGCGTCGGCGGCGTCGACTACGCCAAGGACATCCGCAGCCTGCTGTAACCTGAAGGGCGCCGCGCCTATGCGGCGCCCTCTGTTTATCGAAAGGAGACGTACCCAATGAAGAACACCATCAAGCTCGACAACCCTGTGCAGATCAACGGCAAGAGCTACAACGAGCTGACCTATGACATCAGCGAGATCACCGCACAGGCGTTTGCTGAAGCTGACGCCAGAAAGCTGAGCGCCAGCGGCTCCAAGAATGGCAACGCAGCCGGCGCGGCCGAGCTGGACTACGGCCTGCACCTCTACCTCGGCTTCGCTGCCATCATCGCGGTCAACCCTGAGATCGACATCTCCGACCTCGAGCGCGTCCGCGGCTACGACGTTATGAAGATTATGAGGATCGGCCGGGATTTTATTTCCGGGAAGTCGGAGGAACCCTACACCCCCGACAGCTCCGACGCGCAATCCGAGACTACGCCCGAGCCTTCCACACATCAACGCGAGACCTCGGAGAGCGAAGGCTGACCGACTTCCTGACCGAATACGGGGAGGCCGTCGAGGAGGCCAAGCGGCTCCAAGCGAGCCGGCCGACTCGTGCGGCCAGCTTTAAGAAACCACACATCAGAAGGAGGTGACGCACATGGCAAACGGAAAAACGATGCAGGCGGTCGTCAATCTGGCCGGCAGCATCGACCCATCACTCGGCAAAGCCATCGAACAGGCTCAGAAGAAAATCAGCGGCCTGAACGTGAAGGCGCTGGCCGTTGGTGCAGCCGTGGGCGGCATCGCTGTGGCGACAGGCAAGGCAGTCATCGAGGCTGGAAAGTACATGAAGGATCTCGGCGCGTCCTTCGATGACGCTGCTGATGCTATCCGCATCGGAACCGGCGCCACCGGCGACGCGCTGGATGGGCTTCTGGATGACTTCGACGCCGTCTACAAGAGCGTCCCGACCACAATGGAGGACGCCAGCAAGGCGATCGCAGACTACAACACCCGCCTCGGCCTCACCGGCCCGCAGCTTCAGGAGATCTCCAAGCAGGCCATCCAAGTGAGCGATATGCTCGGGGACGACCTCGGCAGCGTGATCGAGGAGTCGAGCCAAGCCTTCCAACAGTGGAACATCGACGCCGACGACATGGGCGGCGCTATGGACTACATCTTTAAGGTCAGCCAGAGCACGGGCATGGGCTTCACGGATCTGATGGCAGATATGCAGAAGTTCGGCCCGCAGCTTCAGGAGATGGGCTACTCCTTCGAGACGGCGAGCGCCCTGATGGGCCAGCTCGACAAGGCCGGCGTAAACACCGACGAAGTGCTCGGCGCTATGAAAAAGAGCGTCGCCACACTCGCCAAGGAGGGTATCAGCGCCAGCGACGGGCTCGCCATGTACTACGAAAAGATCAAAAACGCCGGGACGGCCGCAGAGGCCGCCAGCATCGCGTCGGAGATCTTCGGCACAAGGGCAGGCTCCACGATGGCCGCAGCAATCCGAGACGGCTCTCTGGCCGTCGCAGACCTGACGGCTGAGCTGCAAGAAAACGGCGAGACAATCGCCGGCGCAGCTGATGACACCTACGACTTCGCCGAGCGGCTTCAGGTTATGAAGCAGGGGCTCGAAGTGGCCCTCAAGCCTATGGCGAACACTGTGTTCGACGGGCTCAACAAGTTCATGCCGACCCTGCAAAAACTGATGGAGCAGATCACTCCGGCCATCTCCAAGGCGGTCGAGGCTGCGGCCCCGTTTGTCGACGAGTTCCTGACCGGCGCGGCCGACGCCCTCGAGGACGTTCTGCCCCTGATCTCTCAGCTAGCGGCCGACCTTCTGCCAGTTCTGACGCAGCTAATGAGCACTCTGCTCCCGCCGCTTCTCAACCTCGTGCAGACACTCCTCCCGCCACTCATGCAGATCGTCTCCGCGATCCTGCCGCCTATTGCCAGCCTGCTTGCCACCGTGCTCCCTATCATCACGCAGATCGTCAGCGCCGTGCTGCCTGTGCTGGTGAGCATCATCTCGAGCCTGCTGCCGGTCATCACCCCGCTGCTGGAAGTGGCCCTGCAAATCGTCAACAGCGTCATCATGCCGCTGCTTGATCCTCTGATGCAGCTCGTTCAGGCACTACTCCCCCCGATCCTGAGCCTGATCGGCGCCATCACCCCACTGCTGACTCCGCTGCTGTCTATTCTGGAACCCATCGCCAGCGTGCTCGGCACGATTGTCGGCTGGGTATCGAAGATCGTCAGCTTCGGCTCCGGCGTCATCTCCAAGATCGCCGGCCTGTTCGGAGGTGGAGGCGGCAGCGCGTCTGTCTCCGGCTATGCGACCGGCGGCTTCACAAGAGGGCCGTCCATCGCCGGCGAGGATCCACGCTACCCGACCGAGGCGGTCATCAGTTTCAACCCTGCATACCGTTCGCAAAACCTGTCCTACTGGGCAGAGGCGGGCCGGATGCTCGGGGCATCTGACGGCGAAAGCGACTACGAGCTGCTCAGCGGCGGCTCCGGCACTGCTGTGGTCTACGACCTGAGTGGCCTGTCCTTCTCTCCGCAGATCAAGGTCGAGGGCGACACTGACGAGGACGCACTGATCCGAAAGCTCCGCGACCTCGAGCCGGAGTTCATCGACTTCATTCTCGAGGCACTCAGCAGAAGGGAGGGCGGCGCTTATGTCACAGCAGACAGTCGGCTTTATTGATTATGTGGCACAGGGCGGCGACACGTTCGACAGCATCGCGCTCGTCGCCTACAACGAGGAGCGCATGGCAAGCACCATCATCGCAGCCAACCCCGACCTCAGCGACGTGCTGATCTTCGAGGGCGGCGAGTCCGTGCGGATCCCGATCGTCGAGACCGTGGAAACGCCGGAGACCCTGCCGCCGTGGAGGAGGTGACGCCGTGAAGATCCTATACGAAGGCGTCGACATCTACCCGGACATCAGCGTCCACCGCTGCTATCACGATATGTACGCCGAAAAGCAGAGCGACGAGCTGCTGCTCAAGCTCAACGACACCCGCGAGCTGTGGGACTCGTGGAACCCCAAGAAGGGCGACACCATCGCCATCGAGGACGGCGCTGCCAAGACGGGCAAAATGTTCGTCGAGAGCGTCGTCCCCGAGTCCGGCATCATCACCCTGCGGGCCTATTCCATCCCGCAGTCTGCGAAGGATAAGCGGAGCAAATCGTGGGAAAAGGTCAAGTTCCTGCAACTGGCTCAGGAGATCGCCGGCCGCCACAGCTTGACGCTCGAGACCTACGGGATCACCGACCAGACCTACGACTACGTCGAGCAGAACAACCTCGCAGACTTCGCATTTTTTCAAAACCGCTGCACCCTCGAGGGCGCGGCGTTTCTGGTGTATGACGGCAAGCTGGTCGTCTACGACGAGGCGCACATGGAAAGCCAGCAGCCCGTCGACACCATCACCATCACCCCGGCCAATGACTTCGAGTACCGCGACGAGGGCACCAACGCCTACGGCTCGGCCGAAGCCGTCAACGGCGGCCTGACCGGCACCTTCGCAGCCCCGAACGGCGGCGACAAGGTGCTGCGCCGGATCCTACCCTTCCGCATGACTGACCAGAGCGAGGCCGACCGCTTCGCCAAGGGCCTCCTCCGGGACGCCAACAAAAACGCGACCGTCGGCACCCTCTGGACGGGCTCGCTGCTGCGAGACTATGCGGCGGGATCTGTGGTCACGCTGGCGACCGAGGGCGTTAAGTCGTGGGACGGCACAGCCTTCATCAGCCGGATCCGGCACGACTACGTCAAGACGCGGAGCAAGCTATACCTCCGCAAGCCACTGGAGGGATATTGATGAACAGCAACAACCAAATGATCCAGAAGGGCAAGATCTCCAGCGTGGAGGGAAAGGCCGACAGGAACGGCGACAAAACCACGGCCAGAGTGCTCCCGAGCACAGCCGACAGCATGGTCACGCGACCGCTGACGATCCCGTGGTATCTGCGCGGGGAAATGGGAAACCTGACCCCCGGCACAGAAGTCGCCTACGCCATGTTCGAGGACGGCACTGGCATCATCCTCTCCCGCATGGACGGAGAGTGGGACGGTATCGTCCCGGGCGACATCACCGTCAAGAAGGGCGCGCTCACGATGCAGGACAAGGGCATCAGCGTCCCGTCGGCAGACGTGACCGCCACGGGCATCAGCCTGACCGGCCACACCCACACCGACAGCATGGGAGGCAGCACTTCTGGCCCGCAGTAAGGAGGGATAGACATGGCCGTCATGGCATCATGGAACGGCAAGACGTGGGGCGTCTCCAGCCAGAGGATCGCCGCCCTGAATGGCGTCTCTCACAGCGTCGAGCTCGACACGGAAAACAGCGACGACAAAGCCGGATCCCCGGCGACCAAGACCAAGGCGCTCAAGCTGCAAAGCATGAGCTTCGACTTCGATCTGGCCGCCGCGGTCGGCTGCGACGTGCGCAGCGAGTACGAGTCGTGGACGGCGCTGGTCGGGCAGTATGCCCCCTTCTATCTGGCCGGCCGGCGCTTCGGCCCGGCCAACCTTCAGCTCACAGGCGTGAGCCTATCAGACACCAAACTGGACAACCTCGGCAGGATCCTGACCGGCAAGATCACGATCAAGCTGACAGAGTACGCCGAGGAGGCCAGCAGCAAAAAGGTCAGTTCTGGAAAATCCAGCAGCAGCGGCAAGAGCGGCAGCAGCTCCAAGTCGGCGGCGGGCATCGCCACCTACAAGGAGCTCGGCATCAGTTCCTCGGCTGTGAACGTCGGAGCCTCCAGCAGCGCCAAAGCATCCAAAAAGCCAACCAATGCGCAGCTCAAGTAAAGTGAGGTGATCCCAATGAAAGCATCTGGCAACGGAGCGCCCGAGATCTGTGTGCAGAACCTCCTCAAGACCATCCGCGGGGAGGTGCCCTACGAGCGCATCAAGGGGATCGACCGCACGCTGATCGACAAGCCGAGCGAAACCGCTGCGACCGATCTGGCCGCCGACGTGGAGTTCGTTGTGGAAACCTACGAGCCCCGCGTGCAGCTCAGTGGCTCCGACCTGAAGGCCCTGACCGCTCAGACCGGCGACTTCGAGCTGCGGGCCAGCATCGACAACATCACATGAAGGAGGTGAACAGCGTGAGCGACGCGACAAACACCTACGGCGAGGACATCAAACTCACCACGACAGACGCGAGCACCCTATACAAGACCATCATCACCGAGCTCGAAAAGGGCGCCGGCGAGCCGCTCTACCCGGGCGACGAGCGCCGGATCTTCGGCGAGGCTCTCGTGCCCGTGTTCGTTGCCCTCTACAACAGCCTCAACGACGCCGGCCGGCAGACGCTCCTCCGCTATGCGAGGGGCGAGGTGCTGGACGCCATCGGCGAGCGGCAGGACGTGAAAAGACTGGAAGGCACACCGGCCAAGACGACCATGCGCTTCTCCGTCTCCACGCCGCAGGAGAAAAACATCATCATTCCGAAGTGGACGAAGGTGACGCCGGACAGCGAAAACTATTTTGCGACCGACGAGATCGCTGTGCTGCAAGCTGGCGCCTACTCTGTGGAGGTGCCTACCTCGGCCGTGAGCAACGGCACGAAGTTCAACGGCTACGCAGCCGGCACGATCGCCACCCTCGTCGACCTGATCCCCTACATCGAGTCCGTCACCAATCTGACCGAAACGGCCGGAGGCGATGACGGCGAGCCCTACACCACCGAAGGCGACAACCGCCTCCGCGAGCGGATCCGTCTGGCGCCCGCCAAGAGATCCACCGCGGGCCCTGAACAGGCTTATATCTACTGGGTAATGACGGCAGACAGCTCCATCGTGGACGCGAGGGCCGTCAGCGAGAAGGAAACCGTCAGCGAGACCCTCGCGGTCTACGACGGCAAAGCCTTCAAGGGCGGCGGCACACTTCTGACCGACACCCTCGTCGTGAAGGCCCACGGGCAGAGCGCGGCGGCGGTCAAGGACACGGACTACACCGTCGACTACACCGACGGCCTGCTGACCATCACGCTCAAGGGCAGCCTCTCGGCCGCCGAGAGCGTCGACATCGTCATCACCCGCACGCTGGAGGGCTGCGTCAAGATCGTGCCCCTGCTGGAAGGCGGCGGGATCCCCGACGCTGCCATGCTGACGAAGGTGCTGGACGTGGTCAACGCCAAGGACATCCGGCCGCTCACTGACAAGGTGAGTGCCGTGCCCCCGGAGGTCGAGACCTACGACATCGAGATCGTGTACTACACCACGCCGAAGAACGAGGCCGAGGTGATCGCCAACGTCGAAGGCACCGGCGGCGCGATCGACCGCTACAACGAGTGGCAAGTCGCAGCCCTCGGCCGCGACATCAACCCCGACCAGCTCCGCAAGCGGATCCTCTCGCCTTCGTGGGGCGAGAACCTGACCGGCGCCTTCCGCGTGGACGTCGTCAAGCCGACCTACAAGGCCCTCGACGACACGCAAGTCGCCAAGTTCAGCGGCCACCTGACTGTCAGCCACAAGGTCGAGAGTGAGGTGGTGTAAATGCGGCTCAATGAGACCGAGATGGTCAAGCTGCTGCCTGCGTGGATGCAGGAGGACGGCAGCGACAAGGGCCTCGCCACCGGCTGCGACATCATCAGCCGCGACGCCTATGCGCGCCTGAAGCTCCTGAGCAGGTGGGACAAGATCGACCAGCTCAACGATGCAGAGCTCGACGAAATGGCGTGGGAGCTGAACATCCAGTGGTATGACAGCACCGCGCCCATCGCAGTCAAGCGGGCCGTCATCCGCAGCAGCGACCGCGTCTACGCGAAACTCGGCACCCCATACGCCGTGGAGCAGATCGTGGCCGACTACTTCGGCACCGGCGAGGTCAGGGAGTGGTATCAGTATGGCGGGCAGCCGCATCACTTCAAGGTACTGAGCGACAACCCGAGCCTCGTCAACAGCAACCTCGACCTGTTCCTGAAGCTGCTGCGGACGGTCAAGCGCCGCAGCTCGTGGCTCGACGCGATCCTGATCTGCCTGACTGGCGAAATGTTCCTCTATTCCGGCATGGCCGTCAGGGATCACACCCAAGAGGTGCACGTCATGGGCAGCGACGAGATCCACATCTACCACGCGGCCGTCGTCCACGACAACAACCGCGAGACCGTCAGCATCGGCACCGACGCGGCGGTCATCTCAGACTAAGGAAAGGAGATAGACATGGCTGCATTTATCAACAACGACATCACCACCGCCGGCCTGATCGTTCTGGCGAAGGGCGTGGCCGGCCAGAAGATCAACTACACCAAGATCGTCCTCGGCGATGGCTACCTCGAGGAGGGCCAGACGCCCCGCACCCTCACCGGCGTGGTCAGCCCGAAGGCGACCGTCGACATCACGAAACTGAAGATCAACGGCGACGGCACCGTGGCCGTCGGCGGCATCTTCACCAACGGCGACGAGACCGAGGGCTTCTACTACCGCGAGCTCGGCCTTTATGCCGAAGATCCCGATCCCGAGGTCGGCGAGGTGCTGTACTGCTACGGCAACTGCGGCGATCTGGCCGAGTGGATCCCGCCCTCCGGCGGCGCCACCATCGTCGAGAAAACCATCGACATCGTCACCGCGATCGGCACGGCCACCAACGTGACCGCCTACATCCCCGCCGACGCCTACGCCACCAAAGAGGACTACGAGACCTACAAGGCCATCGCCCTCGGCGCGCAGGCTACGGCCGAGGAGGCTCTGGCACTCGCCCGGCAGGCCATCGCAATCGCGCAGGCTGCCGAGGCATCGGCCAACGACCTGAGCAACGCGGTCGGCCAGAACACCAGCAAGATCGCAACGCTGTGGGACGCCGTTTTCAGCGACATCACAAGCAACCCGTTCCAGATCACATTCGCAGACTTAACAGGCATCACGCTGAAGTCTGGCGTCTGGAACGCTTCACTTCAAAGGCTCGAGTGCTGATGGGAAACTGCTACAACTACACCCCAATCCCACCGGCCGAAGCCTCCTGCATCATCGCGCACCTGTTCGTCGAGCTGGCCCTGCCCTGCTCCTGCTGCAAGCTGGAGGACGGCGTCATCGTCATTCAGGGCAAGACCTACGACGGCAGCAGCGCCCGCGTCACAATCAAAGGCGAGGAGGTGAGATACTACGGCAAGCAACGGACACTCGCGGCCATACGAGCGGGCCAATGTAGGCCGCCCGCCCTTCGGCCGTGACAAACTGCCCGAGATGCAGGTCATCACGGACGCCAAGGAGCTCGAGAAACACACCTACATCAAGACCAGAAACCCGGCCGTTTTCCCGAAGAAGGAGCGGCTCGGTCTGGCGCAGAGGATGATGAACGAGGCCAGCGACCTCGTCGCCGATCTGATGGAGGCCAACGATCTGCTCCTGACGGATCCCGAGGAGCGTGAGCTCAGGTATCGCGCGCAGCGGTCGGCGCTTCGCAACTGCCGAAAGCTGATCCACCACATCGAGCTCGCGCATGAGATCCTCAGCGGCTTCAGCGATGACGCCTTTGCATACTGGGCGAAGATGGCGGCCGGCGTGAAGAACCAGACCGCCAAATGGTACAAAACCGATAAAGAGAGGGCCGCCAAGCTGGACGCGCAGAAGCGTCACCAGTGAGGCGGCCCTCGGGGTATGCCTTGTTTTTTCGTGCCGGCTCGGCCAACAACGCCCGCAACGTCAACACCGATGGCACTCTAAACAGGAACAACGCCTACAACGGCAACAACGGCCTGCGCCCCGCTTCGATGGATCGCCCGACTTATTAACCGCCCGGAGACGGACGGCGAACACTGTGCCCCATCATCCAAGGAAGGCATATCCCTCCCGCAGCCGCGGCCGTCTGACCGGCCCGGTCATGGGTAAACACAAGACCGCCGATGCCCCCGGCGGCGCACGCAAAGCGTGGCCGGAGCTATACACGGCGGGGAGACTTTTCAATGGAGAATATCGTAAACAGCACCATCGCGCTCTACAAAGCATACCGCAAAACCCGCTGCGGAAAGCGCGACAACCCGACCGCCATGCGCTACCGCATGGAGGCCATCGAGCGCACCGTCGCCCTCTCTGAGAGGCTCCAGCGGCGCGACTATTCCTTCGGGCCCTACTACCCCTTCAAGGTGTACGAGCCCAAGGAGCGGCTCGTCCTCGCCATCGACTTCGAGGGCAAAGTCGTCCAGCACTCGCTCTGCGACAACGTCCTCGAGCCGGCGTTCTCCCGGCGCTTCATCCGGGACAACTACGCCGGCCAGATCGGCAAAGGCACCCACGACGGCCTCGACCGTCTGGCTGCGGCTATGCGCCACTATTTCTTCAGCCGAAAGGCAGCAGACGAAGCAGCCCGCAAGGCTGCCGGCCTGCCGCCCCGGCCGATGAACGAGTGGGACTACGCCGACGGCTGGGTACTGAAGGGCGATTTTTCAAAGTTCTTTTACACCCTGCTCCATTCCTACTGTTACGAAACGGCCCGCCGGGCCCTGAAGTGGCTGAAGGATCCCGAGCTGATCGACTTCGCTGAGTGGCTGCTATGGCTCATAATCGACAGCACGCCAGACCCCGGCATCCCGATCGGCAACCAGTCGAGCCAACTGCTCGCGCTGCTCTATCTGGACGCCTTCGACCACTGGCTGAGGGATGACCGCGGCCTCGTATATGGCAGGTACATGGACGACTTCTACATCATCCACAGCGACAAGCTGCTGCTCCGGCAGATACTCAAGGAGATCGAGGCGTACATCAAGCCGCTCGGCCTTCGGCTGAACGGCAAGACGCAGATCCTCCCGCTGAAGAACGGCATCGACTTCCTCGGTTTTCACACCTACCTCACGCAGACCGGCAAGGTCGTGAGGAAAGTGCGAGCCAAGAGCATCGACAACATGAAGCGCAAGATCCGCAAGTTCCGCGGGCTGGTGGACTCCGGCAAGATGACACTCGACAGCGTCGTGCAATCCTACGCGAGCTGGACGGGCCACATCTCACACGGCAACACCTACCACTTGCGGCAGAACATGGACGCCTATTTCTTCAGCTATTTCCCGGAGCTCAAACCATCACCGAAAGGAGACACAACTCATGGCCCAAAAACTGAGCAACCTCGCAAACAAGTCGAAGGTCAAGTTCGGCAGCCTGTACGGCAGCCCGATCGTCTGGATCGTGGCCGATAAGAACCACGCAGGCTACCCCTCCAACAGCGTCACGCTCGTGACCAACCAGATCATCAAGATGCTGTGCTTCGACGCAACAGAACCGAGTAACGGCAACAGCGACCGCCGCGGCTACGGCAACAACCGCTACATCTACTCGAACCTGCGCCAGTGGCTCAACAGCCCCGCGGCTGCCGGCCAGTGGTACACCGCACAGCACTCCGCAGACCAGACGCCGGACTCCTCCCACGTCTGGAACGGCGTCAACCCGTACAGTGGCCTCGCCGGTTTTCTGAACGCCTTCACCGCCAACGAGCGGGCGGCTCTGATGAACACCACCATCACGGTCGGCAAGAGCTCCACAGACGGCGGCGGGACGGAGACCTGCACGGACAAGATCTTCCCCCTGTCCTGCACTGAGGTCGGCCTGAGCGGCGACCACGTCTGCGGCAGCAAGCTGGCGATCTTCAGCGACAACAACAGCCGCATCGCCACCGTGACGGCCTCCTGCGTCGCCAATTCCAACTATTCCAGCAACCCGGGCTCTGGCGCCGCGTGGTACTACTGGCTGCGGGACGCCTATGCCGGCTCGGCCAGCTACGCCCGCGGCGTCGGCACCGATGGCACTCTAGGCGGGAACGGCGCCTGCAGCGGCCACTGCGGCCTGCGCCCCGCTTGTAATCTGTCCTCTGATCTCCTGATCTCCGACTCCGTCGACTCGGATGGATGCTATACAGTGATCTACAATCAGGCACCCACAGCGCCGTCGTCCATCACTGTCCCGAGCGAAGTGCTCGGCGGCGAAAACCTGAGCATCTCGTGGGCGGCCTCCACCGACCCCGACGGCAACCTCTCCGGCTACGTTCTGGAGCGCAAAGTCGGGAGCGGCACATGGGCGCAGATCTACAAGGGATCCTCGCGCAGCTACACCGACGCCATCACCTACGGATGGACGAGCGTGCAGTACCGCGTCAAGGCATACGACGCCGCCGGCGCGGAGAGTGCGTACACCACCAGCGCCACCCGCACCGTCACCAATAACCGACCGCCCGTCATCAGCGGCACGGACGGCGCCCTCGGCAGCTTCAGCACGGCGGCCCCGTCCTACGAGTACACCGTCACCGACGCCGACGGCCATCAGGTCGACGTCGTGGAGATGCTGGACGGCGTCACGCTGCGCAGCTACACCGTGACCCTCGGCCATACCAACACGCTGACGATCGGCTCCGAGGCGTGGCTGAAGGTCGTGAACGGCAGCCACACCCTGAAGATCGTGGCGACCGACGCCAAGGACGCCAGCGTCACCCGCACGCTGACCTTCACCAAGGCCGTCACGTCCGTCGAGTTCGAGCAGACCCTCGCTATGGAGGCCGACGCCATGCCGACCAAGGCCCTCGTCAACATTCAGGGCAATTTCCCGGCCGGCTGCACGCTTCAGGTCTGGATCTGCAACAACGGCAACGACGCGAGCCCGACGTGGGAGGACATCACGCAGAAGGTCAGAGCCGGCCAGAAGCACTACTTCACAAACAAGACCAAGACGGCCGCAGCGTGGGGCGTCAAGGTTAAGGCCAAGCTGCTCCGCGGCTCTGCTACGGAGACCTGCTACATCCAGTCGATCGGAGGTAACTTTGCATGATTAAGCACAGAGCTGACAGCATCAAAGAGCTGAACGAGAAACAGGCCGCAGAGGCCAAGAAGGACAAAACCATCGCCGAGCAGGCTGACACCATCGAGCTGCTGAAGGGCTGCATCATGGAGCTGGCCGACGTGGTCTACGGCGACGGAGGGGAGGTAACAGCATGAGCAAGATCGTCGAGCTGTACGTCAGGGAGCTGACCCGCGAAGGCTCCACCATGACCATCAACGACGTCCCGAAGAAGCTGCGCAAGCAGGTCGAGGACGCCATCGCTGCCATCGAGGCAGCCGCAAACGCTGGCACCGCGAAGGAAGGGGCGAGCGAATGATCGCCCGGGCCCTCGCGTGGCTATTATTAAAAATTGCAGGAAAGGAGGAGCGTGAAATGCTGGTACGTCTGTATGCAGGCGAGATCATCATGGGCCGCATCACCGAGGACAACGTCCCCGCGAAGCTGAAGGCCCGCGTGCACAAGTATCTCGTCGACATGGGCTACTTCGACGACGTCGAGGAATAAGCCCAACAACAAGGAGGGCCGCGTCCTGCGGCCCTCCGGCTTTTATGAGGTGACACAATGATCGAAATCAACATCGGCGCGCTCGTCGCCCTTTTGGGGATCCCGACGGCCGCGACCGGCTTCTGCTTCTGGATGCTCGAGCACAGGATCCAGAAGCGCGAGAAGCAAAAGGAGGCCGAGGAGGCCAAACGACAGAAAGAGGCAGCGGCTCGAGAGCGTGCCCGTGAAGATCTCCAGATCATCACCATTCAGGGCACGTCGGCAGCCATCGCCCTCGGCGAGGCGACGGCCCGGGCCGTGCAGCGCATCCCTGACGCGCATTGTAACGGGGATATGCACGCGGCCCTCGACTACGCTGCCAAAATCAAACACGCGCAGAAGGACTTCCTCACCAGTCAGGGGATCCACGCGATCATCGACTAAGGAGGTGAGCAGCATGGCCGCAAAGAAGCGCCGGCGCAAGCGTAAAAAGAAAATCGAGGTGAGCAAAAAGCTCGCATACTGGGCGGCCAGCGTGGCAACGCTCAGCGCAGCCAGCTCTCTGCTGCTCTCTGCCTTCGGGCGCGACCCGGTCGGTGAGCTGACCGGCACCATCTTCACCGCCTGCGTCGGCTATCTAATCACATACGCCGGCAAGAGCCTCGGCGAGAAAATCAGCCGAAACCGCCACGGGCTCGACGCCGACGGCAACCCGCTCCCGGATCCGTCCGGGGACACTCTCAACAATGAGGAGGCAAAAGGATGAACACCATCGACATCACACCCATCGTCAACGCAGCCCTCGCCCTGATCGGCGCCGGCGTCAGCGTTTTCCTGATCCCGTGGCTGAAGAAGCAGACCACCGAGGCACAGCGCAAGGAGCTGACCGCGTGGGTAAAGATCGGCGTCGCTGCCGCTGAGCAGCTCTACGTCGGACAGGGCCGCGGCGAGGAGAAGAAGCAGTACGTCCTCGACTTCCTGAAGCAGAAGGGCTTCAAGGTCGACGAGGAAAGCGTCGTCAACGCGATCGAGGCAATCGTCAAGCAGCTCAACACCGAGGGCCTGACCATCGAATAACGGAGAGGGCGGGCTCCGGCCCGCCCTTTTCTTGCTTGTAAAGGAGGTAAACCCATGAAAAACCAGAACACCAACGACATCAGGCTGAAGCCCGGCGAGATCATCACAGACGAGACTCTCGACGAGCTGACCGGCGGGAAAGGAGACGACAATGAGTAACAGCCCTCTGGTGGTCTACACCAAGCTCAGCCCGAACCACTCGGGCAAGCGCACCAAGAAGATCGACACCATCACGATCCACTGTATGGCCGGCAACTGCTCCGTCGAAACCTGCGGCAACCTGTTCGCCAACTCTGCGCGGCAGGCGTCCAGCAACTACGGCATCGGCACCGACGGCCGGATCGCCCTGTACGTCGACGAGGCAAACCGCTCGTGGTGCACCTCGTCCAACGCCAACGACCAGCGGGCCGTCACCATCGAAGTCGCCAACAACGGCGGCGCGCCTGACTGGCCCGTCTCCGCGAAGGCATACGCCGCGCTGCTGGATCTCGTGACCGACATCTGCAAGCGCAACGGCATCAAGCGCCTCGTCTGGTCGACCAGCAAAAACGACCGCGTGAACCACCTGAACGGCTGCAACATGACCGTGCACAGGGACTACGCGAATAAGAGCTGCCCGGGCGACTACCTCTACAACCGCCACGGCCAGATCGCGGCCGAGGTCAACAAGCGCCTCGGCATCACGGACGCAGGCGGCAGCACCGGCGGCCAGACCTCCGGCAACACCGAGACCGGCCTGAAGGTCGGCGACGTGGTCGACTTCAAGGGCACGCAGCACTACACCAGCGCAGCGGCTAAGGACGCCAAGACCTGCAAGCCCGGCAAGGCCACCATCACGGCCGTCGCGGCCGGCAAGGCGCACCCGTACCACCTGAAGGCAATCAGCGGCGGCGGCTCCACCGTTTACGGCTGGGTAAACGCTGCGAACATCTCGACCGGCAGCACCGGCACGGCAACGAGCTACCGCGTGCAGACGACGGCCGACGTGCTGAACATCCGCAAGGGCCCCGGCACCAACTACGGCGTCGCCGGCCAGATCAAGGGCAAGGGCATCTACACCATCGTCGCCGAAGCCGCAGGCCCCGGCGCGACCAAGTGGGGCAAGCTCAAGAGCGGCGCGGGCTGGATCTCTCTGGACTACGTCACGAAACTCTAAAACCGCATAGAAAAGCAGAAACCCGCCCGGAGATCCCGGGCGGGCTTTTTTCTGTTATGTGGGGCTTTACTCCTCGGCGTCAGGATCCGGCGCTTCACCGGCAGCGGCGAGCTCGGCCTCTGTGGGCTGGAACCGCAGCACACGGCCCTCGGAGTCATAGAAACCGCCGAGCAGGATGGTGAAAATATCGACCAACCAGCCGATCCCGCAGGCCCCGACCGTCAGTAGCCAGATGACGCCCGTGCCGGTTTTACCGACATAGAACCGATGGGCCCCGAAGAAGCCGAGGAAGATGCACAGCAGCAGCGCCACCGTCTTATTTTTCGGGGACGTCGGCCGCTGCGCTGCGGGGATGCTGACCGCGCCCTGCTGCGTGCCGGACTTCCCGCCGGAGCTCGTCGTATATGACAGACCCGTCCCGGGGATCCCGACGGTCGTGTGGCTTTTCCCCGTCGTGCTGACCGTGTGCTTCAGACCCTTCGGGCCGAAGCTGATGCTCGCGCTCTTTTTGTTCAGGTTTACCCGGACACCCGGGGCCACCTTAAAGCTGCGTCTAAACCTTGTACCCATGCTTTTCCCTCCTATGTGCGCTTTTTAGCGTTTAGTCATCTTTGGCATAATATTACCATACCAAAACTGGTAAAGTCAATATTGTATAGTCATCTTTAGCATAAAGGGAGGCGAGGGCTGCGAAAATATACAAACCAGACGGCAGGTGCAACATCTCCGGGGAGAGAGTCAGGGAGGAGCGGCTGCGGGCAAACCTGTCACAGGAACAGCTCGCCTACAAGCTCCAGATCATCGGGCTGGACGTCACGCAGAAGGTCATCAGCAGGATCGAGAACGGCAGTCGAGTCGTCGCTGACTACGAGCTGGACTATCTGGCGACCGCACTCAGCACTACCATCAACCACCTGCTCGGGAAAGAATGAAAAACCGCACGGCATTGACGCCGTGCGGGCTTTTTTATGTGGAAAACTGCATAAAAATGTTGAAAATCCGGCGAATTATGCTTGACATTATAGAGCAAATGCTCTATAATATAATCACAGGCAAGGGATAGCCGAGTACAGAAAGAAAGGAGAACAAAACCGCAGAAAGGAGGCAAAGCCGTGGACGCAGAACAGACGAAAAAACTGCTCGAGCTACTGGAACAGGCTCTAAAGTGTGAACAGGTTGCCACCATTACGATCACGATAAAACCAAACCAGAAGCCCAAGCAGTAAGCCAGAAGGACGGCGGGAAAGTTCCCGCCCGCCGTTCCTCTTTAATTATAACCACGAAACCACGGCAAAGTCAAGCGGGAGGAATATCATGGACATCTCGATCAAAGTAACCTACAAAAACGAGGGGCTGCAAAAGCTCCGTAAAGCGGCCGGCCTGTCTCAGTCTCAGCTCGCCGATCTGGCCGGGATCAAGGTGCAGGTGCTCCAGCAGTACGAGCGCGGCGCCAGAGACATCAACGGCGCGAAGCTGCCGACGCTGCTGAAGATCTGCAACGCTCTGGAGTGCAGGCTGGCCGACATCATCACAGACGAGGAGACGCTCGAGCTCCTGAAAATTTACGAGGAACACTGACACAGAAGGGCGGCCGGCGGGCTGCATCTGGTAAGCTAAAAGTAGACACTCACAAAGCGGGTGAGTGTCTACTTTTTTCATATCTGTTAAAATAGGAATAGAGGTGAAAAGATGGGGAAGAAAGGGATTCCGCATCGAAAATGGAGCAAAGAAGAAAAAATGAAGATAATAAAGCTTCATTTGGAAGAACATATTCCGGTTTGTGAAATTGAACGGCAATATTCTATCAGCAATAGTTTGGTGTGCGCATGGGTAAAGAAATATATAACAGAGGGAGAAGATGCACTAGAGCCGCGAAATGGCAATCCGTATGCCGCGCTTCATACAAGCAAGTCATTAAGTGAAGTGGAACGGCTCCGCCTCATCGTGGCCAAACAAGAGGTGGAAATAGCCCGGTTAAAAAAAGGATATTGGGTGGAAGGAGCTGGTGCAAACAAGGAGTACGTTACTGGCAGCGAAAAGAATACGAAGTCATCGAAGAACTCAAAGTGAAGTATCCAATAGATTTTCTGTGTAAGCTTATGGGAGTGAATCGATCCGGTTATTACAAATGGAAAGCCCGGCAGGGACAGCCGAATCGATATGAACGGGACAGGATCTTGCTGACAGAGTTCCTTCTAAAGGCACATGACAAACATCCTTCTCACGGGTATCATCGTCTGGCAAACGATGTGTTTCAGGAAACTGGCTGGGTGTTTTCACACCATCTGGCACACCAGTGCTGTAAAGCCGCTGGAATACGCTCTAAAGCCAGAAAATACAGGTATAAGCCGCCCGGAGAGGAAAGCGTTCAGTTTCCTAACGAAGTTCGAGGCCGCTGGAATACAGCGGCGCCTTTGCAGATCGTTGTGTCTGATATGACCGAATTTCGGGTAAACGGTGTGGAGTGGGAATGGACCATTCTGTTGGATACCTTCAATAATGAGATCCTGGCTCATAGCGTAACATCGACGAAAGGAAGCAACAAACCTTACTATCATTGTCTCGATGTGCTCAAACAGCTTATGGACAAAAGAGAAGAGCAGACGTCCCAGGTAGTCTTCCACACCGACCAGGGAGCTGTCTACTCTTCACGGGCTTTTTGCCAGGCCCACAAGGATTATAACATACTTCGCTCCATGTCGCGAGTAGGAACTCCAACAGATAACCCGATCATAGAAGCTTTGAACGGATGGATCAAAGAAGAATTGTTCCTCGACTTCGATCTGGCCCACGCAAAAGATGTTCCAGCTCTGTTGGACTCCTACGTCGACTTCTTCAATAACCGCCGTCTGGCTGCTGCTTTGGGCTATAGAAGCCCAGTTCAGTACAGGACCGAACTGGGCTTCTGTTAGCTGCGCTTTTTTGTGTCTACTTTTACTTGACAGATGCAGGGCGGCCGGCGGGCCGCCCTTTTTTCTTTTATCATGGAGGGGAACACAATGGGACAGCACTGGAGCCATCTGACATCGACAAAACGCATCCAGCTCGACGCCTTCATCCGCGCGGGAATGAAGCCGACGGACATCGCCAAGGAGCTCGGCGTGCATCACACGACGATATACCGCGAGCTGAAGCGATGCACCTATGAGCACCTCAACAGCGACTACACCACCGAGACCAGATACAACCCCGAAGGCGCACAGGCCCGCTATGAGGCCAACCTCCGCGCCAAGGGGCCGGAGCTGAAGATCGGCAACGACTACGAGCTGGCCGACTACCTGATCGCCAAGATCCGCGACGAGAAGTACAGCCCGGAGGCTGCGATCGGCGAGGCTGAGGTCAAGGGCTGGCCCTTCAAGACCCACATCTGCGCAAGCACCGCTTACAACTACATCCGCGGCGAGATCTTCGGCGACGAGCTGACCGTCTCCATGCTGCCGCAACACGGCAAGCGCCACCAGCCAGAGCGCCCGGCCGGATCCATGCCCCGCAAGCCTGCCGGCCGGAGCATCGAGGATCGCCCCGAGCATATCAACGACCGCAGCACCTTCGGTCACTGGGAGATGGACAGCGTCGAAAGCTGCCAAGGCGTCAGCAACACCTACATCGTGATGACCGAGCGGAAAACGCGCTGGGAGCTCATTATACCGTCGCCGGACAAGACGGCCGCCAGCGTCGTCGCTGCGATTGACGGGCTCGAGGCCAAGTACGGCGACCTGTTCCCGAAGGTATTCAGATCCATCACCTGCGACAATGGCTGCGAGTTTGCCGACGCCGCCGGGATCGAACGAAGCGCCAGCGGCAAGGGCACCCGCACCGAGGTCTACTACTGCCACCCCTACCGGCCGAGCGAGCGCGGATCCAATGAGAACCAGAACGGCCTCATACGTCGGCACCTGCCAAAGGGCACCGACCTGAGCACGATCCCCTACGAGGAGACCAAGCGGATCGAGGACTGGCTGAACAACTACCCCCGCAAAATGTTCGGTTATCTGTGCTCCGAGCAGCTTTTCCGGGAAGAAATCGCCCTCATTCTGGCCTCATAAAAATATTTTTGCTTTTTTGTGCATTTACTCTTGACAAACGGCTGCCCCTCTTTTTTTGCAAAAAAGTATTGCCAAAACGCCTTTTATACGCTATAATATCATTGGCCGTGATTACGGCAGTTTTGCACCAAGAATTCCCGGCGCAGCCCCCACACTGGTGCACAACGAAATGCTTTTGAAAAATATATGCCTCTTTAGCTCAGTCGGTTAGAGCACCTGACTGTTAATCAGGGTGTCGCCTGTTCGAGTCAGGCAAGAGGCGCCATTATCAAAACGGCGGGCTACATTTTTAGCCTCGCCGTTTTTTCATTGCGCAATCGCCAAGCTTTTTCACAGTTTTTTCAAATTTTTTTGTACAAGTTAAAAAACTCCTCTTGAAGAAGCTGTCGCATTGTGGTATACTGCACCTAAGCTTCAAGCTTTTGCCCATTTGCGGGCGGCCTGCAAGCCATTCTACTTCGATCAAAGGTTAGGCGCTCCCTTCTTTTGATAAGCAGCTGGCCTCTGCTTTGCTCCGTACCATTACAGGGCGGGGCAAAGCAGAGGACTATGCGGCTGTTTGGGCAGCAACTGATTTTGATATTTTTTCTTCGTCAAGCCGCTGGCGGCGTGGCCCCGCAGCTGTACAGAATACACCTTTGGCATGGTTTTCCGCTTGAGATGCTCTGTGGGCTGTGGTACAATACCGCTGGAGTTTGAATATAACTTGGAAAGAGGCTCCCGGCTCCCTTGGTTCGGGCAGGGCCTCCTGTAAAGGAACCAACATCTATGCGCTACACCTACGTCCGGCAGCATGACACAACAGACTGTGCAGCCGCCTGTCTCGCAATGGTGTGCCTCCATTACAAAAAAGAGATCACCATCACCCGCCTGCGGGATATGATGGGGACCGACCTAAAAGGCACAAACTTGATCGGCCTGCAAAAGGCAGCCAACGAGCTAGGCTTTACAACCGCAGCTGTTCGCGTAGACCGAGAGAACTTTCTCAGTGATTTCTCACTCCCCTGCATTGCGCAGGTCATCAACGACCGGGGTATGGGTCACTTCGTGGTGGTGTTTAAAAAGACCACCATCAAGGACGACGATACCCGCCGCAAGCATATCCTTACGGAGAACGAGAAAAAACAGGATGATCCCAAGTATAAGTCCCGGGATTATGTCGTCATCGGCGACCCCGCTACCGAGCTGAAAAAGATCACCCTGGACGAGTTCTATAAGAACTTCACCGGCGTTTTGCTGCTGCTGAACCCCACCACGGAGTTCAAGGGCGGCAAGGTAGCCAAAGGCGGCATGGTCAAGCGGTATTTAGACCTGCTTCTGCCGCAGAAAAAGCTGTTCGGCTTCGCGATCCTCGGATCGGTGCTGCTGACCATTTTGGGCATAGCGTCCTCCATGTTCAATAAGATATTGATGGACGAAGTGCTGCCCTACGGGCTGAAAAGCCTGCTGATCACCTTGATATTAGTGTTCAGCATGGTAAACATCACAAGCACGCTGATCAGCTATGTACGGCAATGGATCCTGATCCATCTGTCCATTAAGATCGACATTCCCCTGATGCTGGGTTACTTCGGGCACGTTTATAAACTGCCCATGAAGTTCTTCGCCACCCGGAAAACGGGCGAGATCACCACCCGTTATTCCGACGCCAACACCATCAAATCCGTCTTTACCAGCATTGCGCTGAGCCTTGTGATGGATATCGTGATGGCAGTGGCCACCGGCATCGTTCTGTTCCGGATGAATGCCACCCTCTTCTCCATCTCTTTGTTTATGACCCTGGTCAGCATCCTGTTGGTGCTGGTTTACCTGCGGCCCTACAAAAAGTTGAATGAAGAGACCATGCAGCAGTCCGCTGTCCTCAACAGCCAGATGATCGAGAGCCTGCGCGGCATCGAGACCATCAAATGCAACGCCAACGAGGATACCGAGCTGGAAAATCTGGAGCGGGAATATATCAAGAGCCTGAAGATCAGCCTGCGGGGCAGCCGTTTGAGCACCTCCCAGTCTTTGATCTCCTCGCTGATCGGCACCGGATTCCAGATGCTGACTACCTTTGTGGGTATCTCTCAGGTACTGGATGGTCAGATGACCTTGGGTGCTTTTATGGCGTTCTCCACCTTGTCCGGCTACTTCACCTCTCCGGTGAGCGAGCTGGTAGGGATGCAGACCTCCTTGCAGGAGGCTTCTATCTCGATGAAGCGTCTGACCGAGATTTTGGACTACGAGTCCGAGGACGAGGGCGACGAGAACCGCACCGAGATGGAGAAGATCGACGGCGACATCGAATTCAAGGATGTCACCTTCCGCTACGGCAACCGTGCTCCTGCGCTGGACCACGTTTCCTTCACGATCCCCAAGGGGAAGAAGGTCGCTCTGGTAGGCAGCAGCGGCAGCGGCAAATCCACCATCACCAAGCTCTTGCTCAAGTATTATGAGCCGGAGGACGGCGAGATCACTGTGGACGGCGTGAGTCTGAAGGAGTATACCAACGACTCGGTCCGGCGTGCAGTGTCCTATGTCCCCCAGAACGTGGAGCTGTTCAGCAAAACCATCTTTGATAACATCCGTGTGTCCCGCATGAGCGCCACTTTGGAGGAAGTAAAGGCAGCTGCCAAAAAGGCCGATGCCCATGACTTTATCCGCCGGCTACCCTTGCAGTACCACACCTACCTGGAGGAAGCCGGCAACGGCCTGTCCGGTGGTGAGAAGCAGCGCATTGCGCTGGCACGGGCTTTCTTGAAGGATTCTAACCTGTACATCCTGGATGAATCCACAAGTAACCTGGACTTTGCCACAGAAAATGTCATTTTTGACATGATCTACAACCAACTTGCAGATCGTTCTATGTTAATTGTGGCTCACCGCTTGTCTACCATCCGAGATTGTGATATTATATTAGTGATGGATAAGGGCAAGATCGTGGAGCGCGGCACGCATGACGAGCTGCTGGCAAAGGGCGGCCGTTATTCTGAGCTGTGGAATATGCAGCAAGGCATTTTCCGCCACAAGGAACACGAGGCCCCAGTCGATGTCCAGCCTGTTGTTGAAGAGGATGAGGACGACGGCGAGTCGATCACCTATTAAGATGCAACCAGGTGCAAGCCTGGTTACATAAAAGACGAACAAACAGCCGCTTATCTGTTTGGGAGTTGATTTTATTCAATCATTCATTTGAAGGGAGTAATTCATTATGATGATGCCTGCAAACTACTCTGCTATCGCAGAGAACGAGATGACCTACGTCGTCGGCGGCGCTAGCCTGCTGGAGGGCCTGCAGAAGCTGGGCCAGAACACCTGGACCATTATCGCTAACAGCTATGTTGAGACTCTGGTTGCCAACACTCTGGGCACTCTGTTCAGCGGCAGCTACGTTTTCGGCAATGTTTTTAAGATGCTGGGTTCTGCTGTTGTTGGTGGTTATACCAATGGCCAGCCCACCTACGATTTCCTGAACAGCGCTCTGCAGGTCGTGGGCCTGGGTGCTGCTGCTCACCAGCTGGCTACCACTGATGTGAAGAACTACACTGCCGATCACAAGTTCATTAACGTCGATATTAAGTAATTCCTATCAATTCATTCAATCCACTATGGTCTAAACCCGGGATCCCGGGTTTTAGATAAATAATTTTTCGATGAAACATATCGAAGGGAGTAATTTATTATGATGATGCCTGCAAACTATTCTGCTATCGCAGAGACCGAGATGACCTACGTTGTTGGTGGTGAGAGCCTGTTCCCCGCTTTCAACCCCCTGTCCACCCTGTTCACCAACATCGTGAACATCATCGGCAACACCTTCGTTCCGAAGGTGGTCGGCGCTACCATCGGCGAGATCTTCGGCGGCAAGTACCTGTTCGGCAATGTCTTCAAGGGCATTGGCGAGGATCTGAAGGGCTTCTACAATGATGGCAATGTTGTCAAGGGCGGCTTCGACGGCGTTCTGAACGCTGGCGCTCAGGTCCTGGGCGGCATGGCTGCTGTTGCTCAGCTGATGAACAACGACGTCAAGGTCTTCACCAAGGAGAAGCTGTTCAACGTTAAGGGTGAGGTCATCGACTAATCTCAGATCTACATCTGAAACAAGATGAAGCATAGTTCTCTCCCCCCTTAGGGGGAGGGATGACAATGCCTCGTTGTGGTGTGCCAGGAGGCGTATGCCTTCTGGCACACCTTCTTTTTTGTGAAAATTTTTTGGATATCCTGTTATGTGAGTAATAGGTGATCGTAAGTGGAGATTTAAACCAGCATTTGCCGACAGCGACCCCTTCAGTCTCGCTTCGCTCGACAGCTTCCCCGAAGGGGACGCCCTTGGCAAAGAGGGTAAGTTTCGTCCTTATAGGTCAACGGCCAGAAGAAGCCAACTGCTGCCCGTGCGCTTTGTGCCCCTGCCAAAGCCTCCACCTTTGGGGGGAGGTGGCATTTCGCAAAGCGAAATGACGGAAGGGGTTCTTCCCGCTTTGCTGCTGTGACAGAAGAGTTTCCCTTCGGGAGATGCCACGTATGAAGGAAGACTTTGTTCCTAAAAATTTGAAGATGGTCTCTCGCGCAAGGGAACTGCGTCGCAATATGACCCCTCAGGAACGGAAGCTGTGGCATGGTTTTTTGAAAAACTATCCGATTCGCTTCTATCGACAGCGCATCATCGAGTGCTTTATTGTAGACTTCTACTGCTCCAAGGCACAACTGGTGATCGAAGTAGACGGCGGGCAGCACTACACCGAACAAGGCGAGCAATACGATGCCGAGCGGACCAATATTCTGCGCAAATACCGTTTACAGGTGCTGCGATTCCCCAACAACGCTGTGGACAAGAACTTTGAAGGTGTATGCCAAGTGATCCATCAAACCGTCCAAGAGCGCCTTGGGGTGAATCCAGATGATCTGTGGGAGGAGTGAGGAACTCCGCTCCGGGAGATGCTGTGGACGGCTAACCCCTTCAGTCTCGCTTCGCTCGACAGCTTCCCCGAAGGGGATGCCCTTGGCAAAGAGGGTAAGTTTCGTCCTTATAGGTCAACGGCCAAAAGAAGTCAACCGCTGCCAGTGCGCTTTGTGTCTCTGCCAAAGCCTCCACCTTTGGGGGAGGTGGCATTTCGCAAAGCGAAATGACGGAAGGGGTTCCTCTCCGGAAAATGCTACTCCCCTCTCCCCTTACGATTGCCTATTACCCACCCCGTAAAAACGGGGGGCAAAATTTTAAGAAATACAGGTGATTGATTATGAACGCGATCCAAATCAGCGACAACAAGACCCTCAAGCTTACCAACGTGCTGTCCCGCACCTTTACTGCCGAAGAGATGGGCAACGCCATGCTGATCCTGACTCAGATGGACAACTTCATCAAGAGCCACGGCGCACAGCCCATTGGCCCGCTGATCCAGCATGTTGAGGTGAGCGGCGGTGCAAACCCCACGGCTACCTTCCGCTTTTTGCGGCAGGCTTCGGACTTTATCCCCCGCATGGACCCGGAGTACCACATGGACGCCGTGCTGCGTGTGCGCAACTGCCTGTACGCTCACTACACCGGCCCCATGGCCAAGAGCCAGCTGGCCAGCCAGAAGCTGTCCATCCACGCTTTTGAGAATGATATCGAGCTGCGGAACAGCGTCTACACCATCTATGTCAACCAGGATGAGGACGATGCCGTAGTGGATGTGTTTATGGAGACCTGCTGAACACTATGAATATGACCGTGCAAAACCTGTACGACCTGCAGGACCGCCGCATCATGATGGAAAAAAAGCTGCCTCCCTACGGCTATGCACTGCTGCTGGCTGTGGCCGGGCTGATGGCTTTTTTGGTGGTATGGTCCATCAAGACGCCCCGTGTCTATGTAAGCCAATCCACCGGCGTTGTACAGGCTAAAAACAAGACCTTTATCATGTCCAGCTACTCCGGTTCCATTACCGAGCTGAACATCTCTGAGGGCAGCTATGTCAACGAAGGTGACCTGGTGGCCCATATCAAGAGCACCGACCTGGATATGCAGCAGTCCAATCTGGAAAGCCAGCTGGAGATCTACCGTACCCAGCTGGCGCAGTACGAGAAGCTGCGCCGCTCCATCCAGGACAACACCAACTATTTCAGCGAGACCAGCGCCGAGGACCAGCCCTACTACTACCAGTACGAGGCCTATAAGCGCCAGGTCGAGCAAAAGACCTTTGATGCCTCCATCTACCAGTCTGCGGGCTACACCGATGCCCAGATCCAGAGCATGATGGAGCAGAGCCAGAGCGAGATCGAGAGCCTGTACTACACCACGATGCAGAGCGTGTCGCAAAGCATCACCAATGCACAGAGCACCATTGATAATCTGCAGGCTCAGATCAACGCCCTGAACACCGGCGCAAACGATTACTATATCTATGCGCCCACCTCCGGCATCATCCATATGGACACCCCCTATAAGGAGGGCATGGTGCTGAGCGCAGGCACCCCGCTGGCTACTGTGGCCAGCGCCAACGATGAGCTGGAAGTAGTGGCCTACGTCAGCCTGAACGACCGCCCCCTGCTGCACGTGGATGATCCCTGCAAGCTGGCCATTGCCGGCCTGTCGGAGTACTCCTACGGCACCATTACCGGCAAGGTGGTTTCCATTGACAGCGACGTGACCGCCAGCGCCAACGGCTCCTATTACAAGATGACCATTCAGCCGGACACCAGCTATGTGGTCAGCAAAAGCGGCGATAAGGTAGACCTGTCCAACGGTATGAGCGTTACTGCCCGCGTGGAGTACGACCAGGTGACCTATTTCGAGTACGCTATGGAGTCTCTGGGCGTCCTGTTCCGCTAAAACAAAATCAACGCACTGTATATGAGGTGGGAGCCGATAACAGCCCGGATCGCTCCGGGCAGGCTTCCACCTCATGCAGCGCTGGCGGGAGTCCCCGCTTTTGTGAGAAAACGGAGCAAAACTCTCGTCCCCCCTGCGTAAGCCTGAACACCCCAAAGAGGTAATGCAAGTTATGATTTTACACGCAAAAAAGCTGACGCTGGGCGCAGTGCTGCTGGCTATGATGGTCACAGTGCTGGCGCTGCCGGCTTCCGCCCTGGATCTTTGGCCCTGGGACAATGTAGCGCCCCAGAGCATTGAGCTGGGACAATACGCCACCACGATGGCCGTGGGGGAAAAGCAGCAGCTCTCCCCCATCCTTCTGCCGGAAAACGCCTCCGGCAAGCTGAGCTATGAGTCCTCGAACCAGCAGATCGCTACGGTAAGCAAAAAGGGCGTTGTGGAGGCGCTTTCCCCGGGCAACGTGCGCATAGCCGTGACCACCGGCGAGATCGCCAACTACTACGAGATCGCCGTCCTGCCCGACCCCTCCACCCTGGTGGCAGAAATGGACCTGACCCTGTCCGCCAACCGCATCTCGGTAGGCGACACCATCCAGGTGCAGGTACAGGTGCTGCCCTCCAACGCTTCCAACCTGTCGGAGATCGTTCTCAGCAGCTCGGACGGCAATGTGGCCACCGTGAACAACTTTGGCAAGATCACGGGCATTGCCCCGGGTACGGCCACCATTACCGCCACCTGCGGGGCAGTCAGCGCCTCGGCCAAGGTGACGGTGGTTGCCAGCAGCTCCGGCAAGCCCACCAGCCAGCGGCTGACCGTCAACCCCTCCTATATCGTGCTGAAACCCGGCACCACCCAGACCCTGAGCGTCTCGGTCACACCTTCCAGCGCATCCCGCAACTTCACCTATAAAAGCAGTGACGCCTCTGTGGCTGCTGTCAGCGCCAAAGGTGTTGTCACCGCTGTGGGCACTGGTTCCACCTCCATCATCGTATCCAACGGCACCGCCACCGCCTCGGTGACTGTGATCGTAAACCAGAGCACCACCTCCTCCAGCGGCAGCAGCAGCGACAACTCTGCCACCCAGCCGGAGCAGCAGGTGCAGGATCCGGTGGTGCAGGCCATTCAGGATGCTGAAAAGCCGGAGCTGACCCTGCCCCAGAGCGAGGTGCGCACCCTGACCACCGAGATGCTGAACGCCCTGCACGACACGGGGCGCACCCTGTATCTGGATGCCGAGGGTTACACCCTGCGGGTGCGGGGCACACAGGTCAAAAACGCCACCAATGCGTTGAACACTGCCCTGTCTTTCAACCCTGTGTCCAACGGTGTTGAATTTATGCTGAACGAAGGCCAGGGTATGCCCGGCAAGGTGGATATCCTACTGAACGAGGATACTGCCAGTTATAAGCGGCTGTATCTCTACAACGAGAACACCCAGAAGTGGCAGTATCTGAACAGCTATGCGGACGGCGTTGTGGAGGTAGACACCTCCGGCCGCTACCTGCTGACCAACGAGACCCTGAACACCATTGGGGTCAACTGGTATTTCCTGGGGGCCGCTGGTTTGGTGCTGCTGGCCATTATCGTGGTCTATATCGTTGTGAAAAAGCGCTACTGGTTCTGGTGATCCACTAGACCGGTCATAAAAACAGCATGGCATCTGCTATGCTGTTTTTATTTTGCCGCTCAATAAAAGAAACGGACGGGCTGGAAGTGAAAATCCAGCCTGTCCGTTTTTGCTCGTAGGTTCAGCGGTGTCCCAGCATCCGGTGCAGCCGCGGCTGCCAGATCAGCCGATAGATCCGCAGCAGGTTCAGCAGCGCCTTATCATACAGCACAAAGGCCACATTGCCCAATACCAAGGTGGTAACAGCCAGCGCAGCTTCTGCCGCAGCCAGAGCTCCCTGCTCCATAGGCGGCGCCCCTGTGAGCAAGGCCAGCAGCAGGCCGTAAATGGCCAATACTGCCAGGTTGCACAAACACAGTTTTGCCAGCAGCTGTACGATTGCGGGGCGGATACGGTCAAACCGAGGCTTGACCAGCGGATAATACCCCAGCAGCGCAGCAAATGCCAGCGCCACCTCCCGATCCGGCACCAGCAGCAGACTCAGCAGACTGACCGCTGCATAAGCGGTCAGCGCCATACGGCTGCCGCACTCCTCCCGCACCGCAGCGATCAAAAAGCCTGCCACAGCCGGCGCAATGAATAGTAAGATCGGCAGGGCTGTGCCCAGCAGCATCACTGCAATGCACAGCGCAGATGCCATACCGCAGTAGGCAAGCATCCAGCTTTTGCCCGGGGTGCGTTTCATGGCAGTTCCCAACGTACCGCCGCCCCTTCCTGCTCCAGGGGATCCACCGAATGGCGAAGCCCCAGGATCATGATATTATCCAGCAAGGTGCGGTTGAGCTTTACGTCCAGCAAGCCATAGGCCCGCACCAGGTCATTGGCTGCTGCCAGCGCCTGGCGGCGGGCATTCTCCCGGGCCGCTTCCCGGCTGGACAGGCCATTGACGATGAACACATTGTAGCGGCCAATGCTGCGGTCCAGCTCAAAGCGCTCCGCTTTATCCATCAGGTAGAATGCACGCCCGATGCAGCTGCCGATATAGCGCATACTTTTGCGCTGTACGGGGTCATCCGTGGCCAGTGTGGAGTACAGCGCCCCATACACATTGCTCATCGGCTCCGCTGCCACGCTGTAATTCTGATTGCACAGCTCCATCTGGACCGCTGCCTGGGCCTGTTCCTGCATAAAAATGCGCTCCAAGGCCGGGTTCTCCTGCACCGCTTTTTCGTACGCCCGCCGCAGCAGGAGCCGGTCCAGCCCACGGCGCAGCCGCTGTCCCAGCTCCAGCTCGGTCCATTTCCGGTCCTGGAAGCGATGCCACGCCATCATCACTTCCACCTGTGCTGCCAGGCGGATGCCCTGGGTCTGGCACATCACGGTTTTCCAGCACAGAGTGCCGGGCAGCCGTGCCCGTTTGCAGGTGGCCGTGCGGCCTGCCAAACTATCGGCCAGCAATGCATACAAAACGCCATTGTGCCGCAGATACCGGCAGGAATACAGCCCATAGCTCAAATACATCTGACGGCGCACCCCCCGCAGATACCACAGGTAGGTGTTATAATCTCGAATTGTCAACTCGGGGAGAAACGGCTGCAGCCGTCCTTCCATAGCAGACACTTCCTTTCTTTCAGGGATGCAGCGTCCTGCCTGCTGCCGGCCGGACGCTGTAATAGTAGTATAATCCATTTTGTGTCCTGGTGCAACAGCCAAAGCCAAACTCAGGGGAAGTTTGTTCCCTTTTTTCTAATTCTGCACCCGCTCTGCACATAAAAAGAAGAGCATACAGCCGTTATTTTCCCTGCTGCGTTCCGCCGCAAAATTACCTCTGTAATTTTAGCAAAAACCGCCGCAGCCTTTTAGCGGGCTGCGGCGGTCGGTATCAGCGCTCTTCCGGGCGGCGGGGGGCAGTGCGGCGGCCATCAAAGCCCTTTTGGGGCATGGGCTTGGCCGGGCGCTTGGCACCCGGTGCCTCGTAATACATATACAGCTGGCAGGGGATCATGCCATTGTACATCTTGCGGCGCTTTGCAGCACGCTTGCCGTAATGGGCCTCAAAATCCATATCAGCAGTGATCGCATACAGACCTGCACAGGGATGCTCCTGCATCTGGCGGCCCAGGGTGCGGGCCAGCTGTGCAGCGCCTTCAATGGTGCTCATCCGCTCACCATAGGGAGGGTTGGTCAGCACGATCGCCTCCGGGCGGGCAATAAAGTCCGCCACATCGGCCACCTCAAAACGGCAGCGTTTTTCCACACCGGCCAGTTTTGCGTTGGCATTGGCCAGCGCCACCGCAGCAGGGTCGATATCATAGCCCACTGCCTCAAAACCAGCATCCAGCTTAGCCTCCGCCAATGCCTTCTGGCGCTGCTCTGCCCAGACCGAAGCAGGTACAAAGGCATAGCGCTCTGCGGCAAAGCGGCGCTTGAGGCCCGGCGCAATGTTCAGCGCCTTTTGAGCCGCTTCGATCAGCAGTGTGCCGCTGCCGCAGAAGGGGTCCTGCACAAAACTATCCCGGCGCACACGTCCCAGATCTGCGATGGTGGCGGCCAGTGTCTCGCGGATGGGGGCTTCCATGGCGTTGCGGCGGTAGCCCCGCTTATACAGACCTTCGCCGGTGGTATCCAGCAGCAGCTCACAGCGGTTTTTGCGCAGCATAAAGCGGATGCGGTACTCGGTGCCGGTCTCCGGCAGGGAGTTGACCCGATGTCCCCGCATCAGCCGCTTGACCACCGCTTTTTTCAGGATGCTCTGGCAGGCGGGCACGCTGGACAGCTGGCTGTCCAGCGAAGAACCCGTGACCGGGAACGCAGCGTCCGCAGGCAGAAGCTCCTCCCAAGGGACATTGTATGCCCCGTCAAACAACTCGTCAAAGGTGGAAGCCGGGTAGCTTGCCAGCAGCAGCATCACCCTTTCCACCGTGCGCAGATTCAGGTTGGCTGCGGCGATCATCTCCGCACCGCCCCGGAACGCCAGCCGTCCGTCGCTGACACGGATATCCTCTGCGCCCAGGCGGCGCAGCTCAAAGCTGGCGGTGGACTCACACCCAAAAAAACAGGGGGCGATCAATTCATACTTTGCGGGCATTTTGTATTCCTTTCTGTTCTTACAAACGCATAAAGCCAAAAAACAGAGCCTATCCCCTGGCCAGGCGGAGTATTCCCTCCCCTTGTACCGGGACAGGCCCTTGGTGTGCTGTGTACTGCCGTTCAGCGGCCGCCGCGGCGGCTGCGGGGTGCATAGCCGCCGCCCCGACGACGGTTGGTCTCGTGGTCCAGATCCGCCATCTTCTCCTCGCTTTGGCTCTTAAAACGGCTCATCATATCCTCAAAGCTCATGTTATCGGATCTTGCCGGTGCTTTGGGCTGCCAAACACGGGGCTTGGGTTCCGCTGCCCGTGCCCGGGGGCGTCCTGCATCCCGGGGAGCGCCAGCGCCGCCCTTGGGGCTGCGCTCAGGGCGGGCAGGCCGGGGCTGCAGCCGCTTCATGGACAATGCGATCTTTCCATCCGGCGCAGTCTGGATGACCTGCACCTTTACCTCGTCCCCTTCATGCAGCACCGCCGCAAGGTCCTGCACAAACTCATGGGACACCTCAGAGATGTGGACCATGCCCACACGCCCCTCCGGGAGGCTGACAAATGCACCAAAGGGGCGCACACCGGTGACGCGGCCCTCAAAAATATTCCCTACCTCAATCGCCAAAACCAATACTCCTTGTCAATCTTTGGTCGTGGAAGGATCAGTTGCCGGACACATCCACAAAAATGCGCTCATTGGGCGCAGCGTAGTTGTAAGAGTCACGGGCGACCCACTCGGTCATCTCATCCGAACTGCCGCCAAGGATGCGCTGCATCTCTTCATTGGCCGCCTGCTGTTGGGCGATCTGCTCCTGAAGGGTCTGCAGCTCTGCACGTTTGGAGCTGATGGCCACCTGATTGGAAATATACGCCGCCAGCATGCTGAGCAAAAACAGCACGAACAGCAGCCGGAGCATCCCACGCCAAAGGGTGGTGCGCTTCCGGTTTTTGCGGGTAGATGTTGCCATGTTCCTACGGCCCTGCCTCTCACATTGATGGGGGCAGCGCAGAAGTGCCGGGGGGATGCCCCGCCGCATCGCATACTGCCACGTTTGAATTATACAACATCTTCGGCTGGTTTTGCAAGTTCTTTTTCTGTTTTTTCAAAACTCTTTTCACGTTCCGGCGTTCTTTGGCTCGTTCTGCCCGCTCCCTGCGCCTCTGGCGCCGCTTCTGTCTTTGGCCCGCTGCCCATCTTGCCGCCTGCACCAGCGGCCAGGCCAGGACAGCCCGCACCGCCGCCGCCAGAGGTCCCAGTATCCCCTGCACTGCCAGCACACCGACCACCGCTGCCGCCAGCATATACCAGCGCAGCTGTCCCCCAAAGCTTTGCCCTGCGGCATACCCCTGCACCAGGATCAGCACCACCCCCACCAGGGCCACATCCGGCAGCAGAGCCTGTTTTTTCTTCAGCGGAGCCAGTACCCGCAGACCGCCCGCTGCCGCCCCCAGCAACAGACAGGCAGCCGCCTCCTGTGCTGCCTGCTGCGGGCTGACCAGCCCCATCAACCGCCCATCAGACGGCGCAGCAGGCCGCCCGGGGTGCGGGGTTCGGTATATTCAAGCGCATCCAACCGTCCCGCAAGCCGCACCTCACCTGCATCCAGATCCAGTGAAACCACGCTCAGCCCGGAGCCTGCCAGGTGCAGGATCCCCTTTACCGTCTCGATGGCTGCCCCATCCTCATCACAGCGCAGCACTCTGCGCACCCCTGTCACTGTCAGACGGCTGCGGCTTTCCAGGATCAGATCCTGCGCCGGCCCAGAGGACACGGTCTGGCTTTGTTTTTCCATGCTGCATCTCCTTTTGCCCTGTGTCCGCTTTTTTTGCGGTACAAACTGCTTGCTCCCATCCGGCTGCTTGCCGCAGCCGCCCATTCCACCAGCATTGTATGGGGCGCTGGAGACAAATATGCGCAAAAATGCCCGTCCGGCGCTTAAACAGCACCAGACGGGCATCAAAAGGGTCATTCCGGCAGGATCTCGTACATTTCCCGTGCCACATCTTTGGTACGGGGTTCCACATCCGACAGCACCCGCACCTTGATGGGCCGGTTGCCAAAGGTAACTTCGATCACATCGCCTGCGGCGACGGCCTGGCTGGCCTTTGCCACCTTGCCGTTGATCAGGATGCGGCCTGCATCTGCCACCTCATTGGCAACAGTGCGGCGCTTGATCAGCCGCGAGACCTTTAAGTATTTGTCCAGACGCATCGCAGGGTTCCCTCCTCTTGCTCCTTTTGAATCAAAAATGCCGGGGCATCACTGACCCCGGCGGCTTTCCGATCTGCGGTATCCGGTCAGCTGTTGATCACAGGCTGTCCTTCAGTGCCTTGCCCGGCTTGAACACGATGCTGCGGGATGCAGCAATGGTGATGGGCTCACGGGTGCGGGGGTTGATGCCCTGGCGCTCTGCGCGCTCACGCACCTCAAAGGTGCCAAAACCGGAAATGCTGATTTTCTCCCCTTCGGTCAGGGCATTGGCCAGCGCATCAAAAGCGGCGTTCACAGCCAGCTCAGCATTCTTCTTGCTCATCTCGGTGTTTGCGGCGACCTGTGCGATCAGATCTGTCTTGGTCATAATTCGGTCCTCCATGTTTGTATCGGTTGATTTTTTAGGTTGGATTGCATTTTTATCGGAACAGGCTCTTTTACAGCCTGGTGACCGCTTGGTCAGGTTTTATCTTTCAGTTCCCGGCAGTAACGCTGCGCAGCAAAGGTCAAAGCCTCCTCTGCATCCACTCCCGCCAGGCGCATCGCATCGGCTGCCGTCAGCAGCAGTTCTCCCGCTGCCTGCAAAGCTGCATCCGGGTCGGTGCGGGCTGCATCCCAGGCTGCCTGTGCATCTTGCAGCGCCTGTGCTGCAGCCTCCGGGCTGTCGCAGCCAGCGCCGCAGCGAGCCGCTCGCTTTTGCAGTTTCTGCACCCGCATCAAGGCAGGCAGAGTGGCAGGCACTGTGTCCAGTTCATCCGCCAGGGTACGGCGTCCCTTTTCCTTATTTTTGAGCGCATCCCAGCTATTTATACCTGGGTTTTCGGCTGCGGAGGAAGCAAACAGGTTGGGGTGACGGAACACCAGTTTCTGGCATACCTCCCGGCAGACCTGCTCAAAATCAAAATTGCCCCGTTCCTGCTCGATCACAGTGTGGAACACCACCTGCATCAGCACATCGCCCAGTTCCTCCCGGAGCATGGCCGGGTCGTCGGCGTCAATGGCTTCCAGCGCTTCGCAGGTCTCCTCCAAAAAGTTCTTACGGATGGATGCGTGGGTCTGCACCTTATCCCATGGGCACCCTTGCTGCGGGTCCCGCAGGATCTGGATCAGCTCCACCAGATCCTCAGCCGTATAATGCTCCCGGGGGGCAAAATCCAGCATCATGCACACCACCTTTTCAAACCCTTGAAGTAAGATTTTACCGCAGTTCCCGGCAATTTGCAAGGGTTTATGCGGATTTTCCGTCTTTTTTGCACAAAATCAAAAACAAAAAACGGGCAGCGTCCCCTCCAAAGGGAAGAACGCCGCCCGCTTTGCATTGCGTTGTGTTCCTTTGCGGTGCAGCGGGGCAATACGCCCGGCATGGCCGGTCAAAGCTCTTGTTTTACAGCTGTGCGCCGCACTTATTGCAGAACAATGCGTCTGCTTCCACTACTGCACCACACTGGGGGCAGGTCTTGCCAGCCGGAGCGCTGCTGGGCTGGGCTGCATCCAGATCCGGCTCCATCATCTGCTCCGCCTGTTCCACCTCGGCAGCTTCTGCCGGGGTCAGGCTGGCTTTCAGCCGGGCAATCTCCTGCTCGATGGAATCGATCATGTCGATATATTTATCCACCAGGGGCTGGTTTTCCTCATTGCCCTTTGCCAGGCTGTATACCAGCGCACCCAGCTGCCGCTGTGCCTTGAGCAGTTTGCCCTGCTCGGATACGATCTTTGCCTGGGTCTTGCTCTTCTGTGCCAGGTCCAGCGCAGCGGTGCGGCCTTTCTCGGCATATTCCAGTCCCATTTCCTTGAGCTTATTAAAATCCATAAAAGACACCTCACTTTTCTTTGTGTCCAGGTGGTCTATTCATTGTGCTCTGGGGGCAGAGCTTATGGTTTCATTATAGCGCAGGCAGGGGGCAAATGCAACGGAGGGGTCGGATATTTTACAATTTTGTGCAGGAACTGCAACAATTTTTTCGCAAATTGCTGCCCAGCCTCTTTATGCCTGCGGGGGATAGAATTCCCGCAGCATACTGTCCTCCGGCAGCAGCTCCAAGGGCAGGGGCTGCACATGCTCAAACCGCCGGGCGGTGTCGTCCCACAGCTCTGCATTGTGTCCTTCCAGCGTAAACTGCCGCCGGACGATCTGCAGCAGCTGCGCAATGATGCCCAGCTCGTAGGTAAACGAGGTATCCAGCAGAAAATCCGCCGAGCTCTTGAAACCCTTGATATACCGGGTCTCTCCGTCCAGCACTCTGTCCCACATGGAGAGGGTCTTGGCCGGGCTGCGGCCCCGGGTGGCAGCATCCCGCAGCATACGGCGGCACAGGCGGATATTTTGGGTGTTGATCACCCGGCGCCCTTCCTCGCAATATTCCTCCCGCAGGCCAGCGTAGACACGGTAGACCTCCTTTGCCGGGACCAGGCTGGTAAGCGCCGGGTTAAAGGCATGGATGCCCTCCACGATGCAGACGCCTCCCATCAGGTCGACTGGCTCGGTCTCGGCAGAGCGGGCCTCCTGCACAAAATCATAGATCGGAAGCACCGTCTTGCCAGTCTCGCACAGTTCCTTGATGCACTGGTTTACCAAGGGCAGGTCCAGGGTCTCCAGGTTCTCATAATCGGTGGTACCGTCCGGCATACGGGGGTAATACTCTGCCCCGCGGAAAAAGTTGTCCAGGCTGACCACCCGGGCCGGCATCCCTTGGCGGACCAATTCCTCTGCCAGCTTATGCGCTGTGGTGGTCTTTCCGCTGGCGGATGGGCCGGTGAGCATAACGATCTTTGTGCCGGAATAGCGGATCTTTTCGGCGGCATATGCCAGCCGGCGCTGATAGGAGGCCTCACAAGCACGGGCCAGCTGCTCCGGGCTGCGGGCTGCAACGTTGTAAAGTTCGACTTCAACCAGTCGTTTCGGGACCCAGATCGTGATCATAGAACGCAGTCACTCCTTCTTTGCGTTCCAGCACCTCCGCAAAGCGCTGGATGTACTCGGTGGGATACTTGAAATTAAAGATCCTCTGCATCCGTTTCCCGCCGTCGGCCACCAATTTGGTGCTGCCGCCCGCACCGGCGGAGAGGATGGTCTGGACTTCCTCCATGATATAAATATTATAATACCCTTCATGCCCGGGTTTGCACCAGCCTACATTTTCCAGGTTTTGCAGGGTATTTTTCTGCCGGTAGAGGTAGTAGGGCTGATACCCTGCCTGTGCCAGCATACTGCATTGTTCCAGCATGGCCGCCACGTCAGCGTAGTCGTTTTCCTTTTGGTCCTCGATCACGATGCGGGAGGCCCGCTTCAGGGTCAGTGTATGCACCGTGATATTCTCCGGGTCCAGCGCAATGGCCTGCTTCAGGCTCTGGGTGAAGCCCTCCACCGTATCCCCGGGCAGCCCGGCGATCAGGTCCATATTGATATCCTGATGTCCCGCGGCCCGGGCCTGGGCATAACAGTCCAGGATATCCTGGGCGGTGTGGCGGCGGCCAATATTGGCCAGCACCTGGTCCGAGAAGGTCTGGGGATTGATGGAGATGCGGGTAGCCCCGTACTCTTTGATCACCGCCAGCTTTTCAGCATCGGTGCAGTCGGGGCGGCCTGCTTCCACGGTGTACTCCAGCAGCTTGCTCAAGTCAAAATTCTGCCGCACCGTGCCCATCAGCTGCCGCAGCTGATCGGCGGAAAGGCTGGTAGGGGTGCCGCCGCCGATATAGATGCTGCACAGCTGTAAGCCGGCTTTATCTGCCTGGGCACGGATGGCCTCCACCTCCCGGCACAAACAGTCCACATAGGGCTGTACCAGTTTGCGGTCCCGGTCCAGATTGCAGCTGACAAAGCTGCAATAGCTGCACCGGGAGGGGCAGAACGGGATGCCGATATACAAGCTATACGCCCCCGGCACACTGCCCCGGCGCAGGATCGGCTCCTGCAGGTCAGCAATGCGCAGCGCCATGCGGTATTTTTCCTCAGAGCAGTCGAACCGCTCCAAAAACCAGTGGTCGATCTGTTCTGCCGTCCAGCCCGCCGCCCGCTTATCGTGGATCAGGCGCACCGGCCGCACACCGGTCATTTTGCCCCAGGGAGGACGCTGTCCGGTCCAGTCCCGCAGCAGAGCGTACACCAGGCTTGCCAGTGCAAATTCCGGTGTCTCCGTTCCTTCAGCCGGCAGCGGCGCCGTCATGGTATGGCTTTGGCCCGTTTGACGCACCATTGCCCACAGCTGGTCCGGACGCTTTTCTGCCCAGAGACAATCTTCCTCCGGTTCCGGCGGGGTCAGGGTCAGAGGGGCCATCGGGTAAAACAGCCGTGCCAGATGCTCCACCTCGTAGCCGGAGGGCAGGCCTTGGATATAGATCTTCATGTGCAATCCTTTGTTCTGTTGTGCGCAGGCCGCAGGTCTCAGCCCCGCTGTGCCATACGCAGATAGTAATTGGTGTCCAGCTCCTGCCCCAGGGTAGAAAAATCCCCGTGACCGGGCAGGATCTGAGTCTCCCGGGGCAGCGGCAGGGCCGCCAGCTTGCGCAGGCTGTCCATCATCTCCGCCTCGCTGCCGCCGGGCAGATCTGTACGGCCCATACTTCCCTGAAACAGCGTATCGCCGGTAAACAGATATCCGCCGCATTGCAGCACCACGCTGCCCGGGGTATGGCCGGGGGTATGCCAGACCATAAACGCAAGTTCATCCACCGTCACCGCAGCTTCCTCCTCATAGCCGCTGTCTGCCTGCGACAGCGGGTAGAGCTGGTCGTTGCGCAGGTCAGCCGCCTCACAATAGAGCTTTGCTCCGGTACTGCGGCACAGCTCCTGGGCTGACCCCACATGGTCGTAATGACCATGGGTGCACAGGATCGCGGTCAGGGATGCGTTGTGCTCCTGCAGCAGCTTGGTGTACTGCTCCGGCTCTGCCGCCGGGTCGATGATGACCCCGTGGCCGGCATCGCTGATCAAAAGGTAGCTGTTGGTATACAGCGGCGCCGGACCGGGAACATGAAATGCCTGCATAGGAAACTCACCTCAATCCTTTTGCTTCCATTCATCGGTATCCATGATGATGGTGCAGGGGCCTTCGTTTACCAGGGAGAGCTGCATATCTGCGCCAAACTCCCCATGCTGGATCTCCTTTAGGCCCTGGTGCTCCATCTCGGACAGGAAAAGCTCGTATGCCTGCACCGACAGCGGCGGCTTTGCAGCCCGGATAAAGCTGGGGCGCATCCCCTTTTTGGTGTCGCCATAAAGGGTAAACTGCGACACTACCAGCGCCGAGTAGCCCAGATCCCGGGCACTGCGGTTCAGCTTGCCTTCTTCGTCCGGGAAGATGCGCAGTCCGGCGCATTTTTCCGCCAAGCGGGGCACGATATCCAGGGTGTCGGTGTCTTTGACCCCCAGCAGGATCACCAGCCCGGGGCCGATGGGACGGGGTTCGCCGCCATTGACCCGCACGCTGGCAGAGGAAACAGCTTGTATCACAGCTCGCATGGGTTTTAGCTCCTTGTTACCTTGAGCACGTCCTTGATCTTGGACAGCCGGGCCACCACCCGGTTGAGATGCTCGGTATTATTGATGCCGATGGTCAACGTGACCACCGCACAGTTATTTTCTACCTGACGGGCATTGACCGTGTACAGGGGCACACGGATATCAGACAACGCCGCCAGCACATCCCTCAGCAGGTCGTTGCGGTCCAGCGCCACGATCTCCAGCCCGGCTTTGTAGCTGTCCTTTACGCTGTCGGCCCAATAAGCCTTGACCCAGCGGGGAGCGTTGGTGGGGTCCCGCATACTGGACAGGGCGTTGGTGCAGCTCTGTTTGTGGATGGACACGCCAAAGCCCCGGGTGATAAAGCCCACGATGGGATCGCCCGGCAGCGGAGAACAGCATTTGGCAAACTTGATGGGGGTATTATCAAAGCCCTCCACCACCACGCCGTCTGTTGCGTGCACCCGGCTCAGATCCACTTTGGGCAGTTCTTCCAGCGGTTTGGACTCCGCCTCTGCGGACCGCAGCTTCTGGTATTCCTCCCGGAGCTTCGGCAGACAGTTGGCAATGGTCATGCCGCCGTAGCCAATGGCTGCATACAGCTCCTCTGCGCTGTTCTGGCGCATCCGGCGGCAGCAGCCATTGATAAACTCATCCAGCTTGTCGTCGCTGATCAGGATGCCTTCCCGCCGCAGTTCCTTGCCCAGCGCATCCCGTCCCTGGGCGATGTTCTCTTCCCGGCGCATCTTTTTGAACCAGTTGCGGATCTTGCTCTTGGCTTCGCTGGTGCGCACGATCTTGAGCCAGTCCCGGCTGGGGCCTTTATCTGCCGGCCCCAGGATCACCTCGATGATCTCGCCGGTGGACACGATATGGTCAATGGGCACCATGCGGTTGTTCACCTTGCAGCCGATCATCCGGTTGCCCACCGCCGAGTGGATCGCATAGGCAAAGTCGATGCAGGTAGCGCCGGTGGGCAGGTTGATCACATCTCCCTTGGGGGTAAAGGCAAAGACCTCCTCCGGCAGAAGATCGCTCTTCAGATCGTGGAGCAGGCTGCCAGAATCCTCGCTGGCGCGCTGGTTTTCCAGCAGCTGGCTGACCCAGGCCAGACGTTCGTCCAGCTTATCGTGACCATCCACCCCTTCTTTGTATTTCCAGTGAGCCGCCACGCCGTACTCAGCCTGTTCATCCATCTTGCGGGTGCGGATCTGCACCTCAAAGGGGATGCCCTCATGACCGATGACCGTGGTATGCAGGCTCTGGTAGCCATTGGGTTTGGGGGTGGAGATATAATCCTTGAACCGGTTGGGCAGCGGGTGATACATATCGTGGATCAGGCCCAGGGTGCTGTAACACTCGGCCAGTGTATCCAGGATGACCCGCACCGCATAGATATCATAGATCTCGTCAAAGGACTTATTCTGCATGATGGTCTTGCGGTAGATGCCATAGATGCTCTTGACCCGGCGCTTGATGGTCGCACCCTCAATGCCGCTCTCGGCCAGACGGTGCTCGATGACACCGGACACCCGGGCCAGGAACTCATCGCCAGAGCGGACGCTGAGCATATGGCTGATCTCCTCATAGCCCACTGCATCCAGATAATGCAGGCTGCGGTCCTCCAGCTCCTCCTTGACGTTCAGGATGCCCAGGCGGTTGGCGATGGGGGCATAGACCTCCATGGTCTCACGGGCCTTATCCCGACGCTTCTGCTCCGGCCAGGCGTCTCCGGTGCGCATATTGTGCAGCCGGTCGCAGAGTTTGATGATCATGACCCGGACATCCCGGCTCATGGCCAGCAGCATCTTGCGCAGGTTTTCCGCCTGCAGTTCTTCAATGTTGGAAAATTGGATCTTGGTCAGCTTTGTAACGCCGTCCACCAGCAGGGCTACTTCCTGGCCAAAGGCGGCCGTGAGCTGCTCTACCGTAGTGGGGGTATCCTCCACCACATCGTGGAGCAGAGCAGCAGCGATGCTCTCGCTGTCCATGCCCAGGTCCAGCACCAGCCGGGCCACCGCCAGCGGATGGCAGATATACGGCTCGCCGCTGCGTCGGCAGACCCCTTTATGGGCATCGTTGGCCATATGATAGGCCTTATCGATCATCTCCATGTTGTAGGCGCGGCCGCTGGCCTTGATGGCATCCACCAATTTTTCATAGGTGACGATCTCCGGCCGCACCTCCGAGGGGAGCACCCCCTCCGGGGCATTGGCCGGCAGAGCCGTAGCCACCACCGTAGACATCTCGGCGGGGGGGCGGTGCAGATGGGTCTTAGCGGAATAGTCATCCCCAGCGGGGGGCGTCAGTTTCTTCTCCTCAGCCATCATTTAGGTTCCCTCCAAACATTTCAGGATCGGGGCGTCCGCCAGGTTCTTTTTTCCCTGGGCAGGCACCAGGGCATAGACCCGGGGGCCTTGGGGCGGAACGGTCACCAGACCTACCTGCTCCAGCGCCGAAACAGCCACCAGGATCTTGCCCGCATGGTCGGGGCCCAGCTTTGCAAACAGCGGCTGCAGATCCTCTGCATACCAGCGGCCTGTCCGCAGTTCCCGGTAGACCGCTGCGATCTCGTCTCGGGTGGGGTTCAGCAGCGCCCGTTTCTCATCCGTCAGGGGCGCACCCCGGCGCAGCGCCTGCACCAGGTCTGCCTGCGCGGCAGGCTCGTTGCCCAGCCCCGCCGGGCGCAGCTCCAGGATGCGGCCGGAAAGCTGCGACCCCCGGGGGGAATCGTAGACCGACAGCTGCAATGCTGCGTCCACCACGGCACCTGCCTGGTAGGGCAGCTGCTCTGTCGGCATACCAAACCAGACTGCATACAGACTTGCCCCGCCCTGGCGCAGCCGCAGACGGCTGTGCCGTCCCTCGGACACAGGGTAGACTCCCTCCACCACCGCCTTTTCCAGCAGGAACACTGGGGCGGGGTTTTCTGCTCCATAAGGAGCCAGCTGATCCAGCGCACGGACGCTTTCCACCGTGACCCGGTCCAGCCGGATGGACAGATCGCACCGCAGAGGCGGGGTCTTGAGCACCGGGCACTCCCGGGCGGCCCACTCGTTCAGGCGGCGGCGCAGCAGGGGCAGATTTTCCTCCCGGGCGGAGAGACCCGCCGCCATAGGATGTCCGCCAAACCGCTCCAGCAGATCAGCACAAGCGCCGATGCACTCATGCAGGTTAAAGCCCTGGACACTGCGTCCGCTGCCCTTGCCCTCGCCCTGTTCGTCCACCGAAACCACGATCACCGGCCGGCCGGTGCGCTCCACCAAACGGGAGGCCACGATGCCGATGACGCCGGGGTGCCAGTCCCGGCCCCAAAGCAGGATCACACGATCTTCCATGCGGCTGGGGTCCTGGTCCAGCTGCTCCAAAGCAGCTTTCAGGATCTGCTGTTCCGTCTCCTGCCGGGCGGCGTTGATCTCCCCCAGCTGGCGGGCCAGCTCTGCAGCCCGGTCCTCATCCTCACACAGCACCAGCTGCAAAGCGGTAACAGCGCTGTTCATGCGGCCCGCCGCATTGATCCGGGGGGCCAGTGCATAGCTGATATTCTCGGCTGTAAGGGGTTTGCCTGCAAGGCCGGTCTCTTCCAGCAGCGCCTCAATGCCCGGCCGGTCGGTCTGGGTCAGCTGACGCAGACCCGCCTTGACCAGGGTGCGGTTCTCTCCGGTCAGGGGCATGACATCTGCTACCGTGCCCACCGCTGCCAGATCCCCGCAGTATTCCAGCATTTCCTCTGGCATACAGCCATCCAGCGCTGCACAGAGCTTAAACGCCACCCCAGCCCCGCACAGGCCCTTAAAGGGGCTGTGATCATCCGGGCGGCGGGGGTCCACCACCGCTACCGCCTCCGGCAGCACGTCGTGGGGCAGGTGATGGTCGGTAACGATCAGATCCACCCCAAGGGAAGCTGCAAAGGCAGCCTCCTCCACCGCAGCAATGCCATTATCGACGGTAATGATCAGCTGGTAGCCCTTATCGTGAATGGACTGGATCGCATTTTTGGACAGGCCGTAGCCGTCCCCCTCCCGGCTGGGAAGCATACATTTGACCCTGGCGCCCATGCCTTTCAAATGCTGGTACAGCAAGGCTGTGGCGGTGACACCGTCCACATCGTAATCGCCAAATACTACAATGGTCTCTTCCTGGTCGATGGCCTGCAGGATGCGGTCGCAGGCTTTTTGCATATCGGTCAGCAGAAAGGGATCGCTCAGCTCCTCCTCGCCATCCAGCAGAGAGAGTGCCTGTTCCGGGTCGGTGATGCCCCGCACCGCCAAAACTCCCGCCAGCAGAGCCACCGCCCGCTGCTGGGCAGACTGTGCAGCCATGCGCTGGGCATCGCTCCATTCCACATTCTGTTCGTATTCCTGCCGCTCTACCCAATGGGCGGCAATGGCCTGGGTCAGCTGACGCACCTGGCCGCGGTCCGGCTCGCAGACCATCCATGCCTGATAGGTCATCGCAGCCCCTCCCCGGTCAGGCCGTCACAGGCCAACATTCCTTCCAGCGCTGCGATCTCGCTGGAGACATCCAGCGCCATATCCGACAACAGCTTGTCGTACAGGGTATCGTAGCCCTGGTTCAGGGTATGCAGGATGCCTGCGATATCCCGGCGGATCGCCTCTGCATTGCCGCCCTTCTGCCCCTGAACATCGTTGTAGGTGTACAGCAGCTTGAGGGTGGTGGGGATATAGTATTCCGCAAAGCGGCGGGCCTTGGGCAGGCTCTCCGGATGCGACTCCAGCCAATCGCAGATGGAGCGGGTGGTGCGGTGCATATGCTCCAGCTCCTCCACCGCCCGTTCATCCCGCATCAGCTTTTTTTGTTTTTCCAGCACCTGGGCAAAGCTGCGGACAGCTTCCAGGTTCATCGGTGTTTTTTCCGCTTCCGGCGGGGTCTGCTCCTGGGCAGATGGGGCCGCTGCGGCCGGTTCTGCCTTTGCTTCTGCCGGGCGATAGTTCTTCTGGGCAGCGCGGTAGCTCTCCGCCGTCAAAAAGAGCCGGCCCTTTTTCTCATCCAGCCAGGCACTCAGCCAGCCTTTTTTGATCAGGCGGCGCAGGTTCTTCAGGGTATGCTTCTTTTTCTCATGGGCCAGCCCCGCCAGCATCTCCAGCGGAAGCCCCTTGGATGCATCCAGTCCTTCGGCTGCATCGGCATAGCAGTTCAGCTGCTTTGCCGCTTCCAGCCGGTCCGCTCCGGTGCCCACCATGCCCAAAAAGCACAGTCCCACCAGGGTCAGCACCGTACCTGTCCCGTACAAAAGGTCCACAGCAGTGGCGGCCAGCATAAAGCTCCCCTCAAAGGAGCTGGCCAGCACCAGGCAGGTCACACCGCCCAGACCAAACAAGGCCGTAAACAGGATGCCCGCTATCAGAAAGCCCAGTCCGGCATTGTGGCGCTTCTTGGCGCTGGTACGGATCTCATCCACCGGTGTAGGCTCCGGCCCCATGCCGAAGATCTGCTTTGCCCAGGCAGGCATCTCGCTGCTGGCATCCTGGGTGTTCTGTTTTTGGTATTTTGCATTGTTCCATTCGCTGCGCAGGGCCTTGCCAACCTTGGAGATCCCCAGGTTGGCGGCATCCACCACAGCACGGCCCACATCATAAGCCCGGTCCCCGATCTCCTGACCGCGGCCCTCGAACCCATGGCGGAAGGCATCGTTTACCGTGCTGCCAAAGCTGCGGAGCTGGTTTTCCAGCTCCTGCTGCACCTGGCGTTCGGTCTCATGCTCCGATCCGTCCTGACGGGGATTTGTCTGTTCCTTGCTCATTGATCTTTATCCTTCCGCCGGTCTGTACCGGCCGATGATCTGGCGGGCCACCCGCAGACCATCCACAGCGGCACTCATAATGCCGCCCGCATAGCCCGCACCCTCGCCGCAGGGGTACAGCCCTGCCATCTGGGTGCAGACCAGATCTTCTCCCCGCACCAAGCGCACCGGGCTGCTGGTACGGGTCTCCAAGCCGGTAAGCACCGCATCCGGTGCGGTATACCCGGCAATTTTTCGTTCATAGGCACGCAGACCGGCACGCAGAGTCTGTGCCAGCTCCTGGGGCAGCAGTGCGCCCAGATCTGCCGGTACAACGCCCCGGTCGTAGGTAGGCTGCACCCGGCCCAGTTCCAGCTTTCCTCTTCCCTCCAAAAAGCTCTGCATGGTCTCCGCCGGGGCAGCATAGGCACCCCCGGCTTTGCCCGCCTGATAAGCCCGTGCTTCCAGCTCCCGCTGGAATGCAATGGCCTTGCGGGGGTCTGCGTCAAAATCCGCAGCTCCTACGCTTACAACGACCGCTGCATTGGCATTTTTGCCATCTCGGGCATGGTAACTCATACCGTTGGTCACCACCCGGCCCTCTTCACTGGCGGCCGCCACGACCTGACCGCCGGGGCACATACAGAAAGTATAAACACAGCGTCCATCTACCTGCTGCGATAACTGGTATTCCCCTCTGGGCAGGGCAGGATGGCCCGCTGCCTGGTGGTACAGGCTTTTTTCGATCTCCGATTGCAGATGCTCTGCCCGGAAACCCACACTGAACGGTTTACATTCCAGCCCCAGGCCGCTGTCCATCAGCATAGCAAATGTATCCCGTGCCGAGTGCCCTACGGCCAGCACCAGTGCCTGACAGGCCAAGACGCCGGAAGTAGTCTCCACCCCTTCCAGGCGGCCATCCCGCTGCACCAGACCGGTAAGCGCGGTGTTGAAATGGACCTCGCCGCCCAGCGCCTCGATCTCCGAGCGGATGGAGGCAATGACCCCCCGCAGCACGTCTGTGCCCACATGGGGCTTTTGCTGCCAGGCGATCTCCTTGGGCGCACCGTGCTGCAAAAACACCTGCGTAACAAAACCGCACAGCTCATCTCCGATGCGGGTGGTGAGCTTGCCGTCCGAAAAGGTGCCCGCTCCGCCTTCGCCAAACTGGATATTGGCATTGGGGTCCAGCTGGCCGGTAGCAGAAAAATTCTCCACCGCCTGCACCCGCTGTTCCAGCGCAGGGCCGCGCTCCAGCACGATGGGACGGTACCCCTGGCGGGCCAGCAGCAGCGCTGCAAACAGTCCGGCCGGGCCCAATCCGCAGACCACCGGACGGCAGCGCAGGGGGCTGCCCCCCGGCTGCAGGGTCAGCTCCACCGGACGGTGCAGCACCGCACCCGGCGTTTTTGCCGCATATGCCGGCTCAGCTGCCGGGTCCCGCAGGGTCACCGCCACGGTATAGACCAGTTTCGGCTGGCCGCGGCGGGCATCCACGGAAAGTTTTGCCACCCCCAGATCCCCTACCTGGGCCCGGGGCACACCCAAAGCGCGCAGCGCCCGGGCAAATGCCTGTCCCTCCGGCGCATCGAGGGGCAGACGGATATCACGAACCAGGATCATCTTTCTGTCCCTCCGATTCGGTCGCTCAATTACTGACGATCTCGCACTGGATCACATAGCTGCCCAGCGCAAAGATCTGGTTGTTGGACGGTACATACAGCCGGCAGGCAATGTTCTGGCGGCCCATCGACACCGAGAAATCCCGGGCATCGACCTCTACCACCACCTGCTCCGGAGTCAGGCTTTCCACCGCTCCCTTGGGTCCGCAGAGTTCCACGTTCATCAAACGCTCGGTCTCCACGGTCAGCTGATAAGAGGCAGGCAGGTTGATCACCTGGACGCACTCAGCCGGCAGGTTCATCTTTTTGGTCTCCATCTGCGAACAGTCGAAGCTGACCGTAATGGAGTCCAGATTATCCAGCAGGTGGATATTCTCCGGCAGCTCGATGGGCATCTCATAGACCTTATCCAGCGCAAAGGTGGACAGGTCGATGGTACCCACCGACACCCCGGACAGGGAGCTGACCACCGATTCCGGACCGGCAATATTCAGCTTTTCCTTACTGAGAGTATAGCGCAGCACCGAGCTGTCAAAGCTGCGGGGCGCATTGATAAAGCTGATCTCCACCGGCAGGGTGGCCATTTTATACACCTGCAAGGTCACATCCACGCTGTCCTCGTCCAGTGTCGTATACTCAAACTCCACCTCACTGCCCCCCTGGGTGTAGAACCGCAGGCGGGTATTCAGGGTAACAGTCTCGGTCAGCTGCCCCTCGTAGGCAGCCTCTGCGGTGCAGCTCTTGATCTTGCTGAGCTCCCGGCTGGGACCAGAAAGGGTGACCGTCTCTTTGGAGACCGCTGTATCATACAGGATATAGCCGTCTGCCACCCGCAGATAGTTTGTTTTGATCTGGACGGGGAGGGTCTTTTTCTCCACCACATCAAACTCCACCGCAACGGTATTATCCGTTCCTTCGATGGAAACATTCACATTGTTTACCCCGCCACTGATGGCACGCACCCGCAGGCGAAGGGTCTTTTCTCCGCTGTCCCGCACACTGGACCAGTCCGGATAGACCACAAAATCCGCAGCGGTCATCCCGCCAATGGTATAGCCATCTCCCGACAGCTTGAGTGTGACCGTCTTTTCCGGGGCATTGATGATACTAAGCCCTCTGGAAGTATAGGCGGCGGACTCATAGGTATAATCCACCGGTACATTGGCAATGGTGCGGGTGGTATCGGGCTTGACCACAATGGTCACAGCCATCCAGGCCAGCACTGCCAGAAAGACTGCCAGGACCATACGGATGCGGCGGTCGTTCAGCGGGGTAAAGCGGCCCGGCTTGTTCGGTTCAGTTTTCATTCCTGCTCCCCCTCGTCTTTTTGCATCACCCGTGCCAGCAGCGCACGTCCCCGGCCTTTCCAGCCTTCTACTGCGGTTTTTTCAGCGGCAGTTTCTTTGGGGATCATCTCATCCACCAGCCGTGTGTACAAGGTCTGACGGTCAAAGTGACGGATCAGCACGCCATTTTTCGCCATGGAGATGATGCCCGTCTCCTCACTGACCACAATGGCGATCGCATCCGAGTTCTCCGCAATGCCCAAGCAAGCCCGGTGGCGGGTGCCCATGTCCTTGCCCAGGTCCAGGTTATTGGACAAAGGCAGCACACAGCCCGCTGCTTTGATCCGGCCATTCTCGATGATGGCTGCGCCGTCATGGAGGGGGGTGCCCTCATAAAAGATCGTGCCCAGCACCTCCAGATTGACCTCGCTGTTCACCGGCGTACCGGTGCGGACGATCTCAGACAGGTTGGTATGGCGCTCCAATACGATCAATGCGCCGGTCTTTGTCTCTGAAAAACGCTCTGCCGCATCGCAAATGGCAATGATGGCACTGCGCCAGGCCCCTTTAAGGCTGGGGTCGTTGTACCGCCCTTTCATGCTGAACAGTTTGGCTGCCCATTGGTCGGTCTGACCCATGCTTTCCAGCGCACGGCGGATCTCCGGCTGGAACAGCACCACCAAGGTCAGCAGGCCCACCTGCAGCAGCGAGTTCAGCAGCCAGGTGACGGTGCGCATATTCATCATGTTGGCGATCAGGTATACCGCCAGGACCACCAGTGCGCCTTTGGCCAGCTGGCCTGCCCGGGTACGGTTGATGATGCCCAGCAGCTGATAGATCAAAAATGCGATGATGATGATATCCAACAAATCTGCCAGATGGAAGGTCTGGAAGTTGGCGATGATCGACTCAAAACTCATTCCTAGCGTCCCCTGTCCTCTCTATACAAGCAGCAGCTTTGTTACCGCCGCTCCAGCAGGGCCACGGCATGGGCTGCAATGCCCAGCCCCTGGCCGGTAAAGCCCAGATGTTCCTCTGTGGTGGCCTTCACGCTCACAGCCTCCACCTCCAGCCCCAGTGCCTGGGCCAGATTTTCCCGCATGGCGGGGATATACGGGGCCAGCTTGGGGCGCTGGCACAGCAGCGTTGCGTCCAGGTTTGCCACCTTCCAGCCTGCCTGTGCCAGGATGCGGGCTACATGGCGGGCCAGCTCCAGGCTGTCGGCCCCAGCATACGCGGGGTCTGTATCCGGGAAGTGCCGCCCGATGTCTCCCAAAGCTGCGCCGCCCAGTACGGCGTCCATCACAGCATGGGTCAGCACATCTGCATCCGAGTGGCCGTCCAGACCTTTTTCAAAGGGGACCTCCACGCCGCCCAGGATGAGCTTGCGCCCCTCTACCAGGCGGTGAACATCGTATCCATGACCGATCCGCATTTTGCACTCTCCCTTTGCTTCCGGGCGGGGCAGATCCTCCCGGGTCGTGATCTTGATATTGGCGTAATCTCCCTGGGTCAGCTGCACCGGGCGGCCGGTCAGCTCAAACAGACTGCAATCATCCGTGACGAGCCGTGCCTTTTCCGGGTCCAGCGAGGCCAGCGCCTCCAAGTACGCCGCACGCTCAAAGCACTGCGGCGTCTGCACTGCATACAAGGTGCTGCGATCCGGCGTAGCCTGTACCATGCAGTCCGGGGGCACGATGCGTCCATCCCCGGCCAACGCCTGCTTGACCGTATCCTTGACCGGCACTGCCGGGGCCGCTGCCCCCTGCTGTGCAGCGGCCAGCAGCACCGCCTGGATCACAGTCTGGCTGACAAATGGGCGGGCTGCGTCATGGATAGCCACCAGCTCGCCGTTTGCTGCCAGCACCCCGTTTTTGGCGCTTTCTGCCCGGGTGGCTCCGCCGTCCACCACCTGTACCGGCTTGCTGCACAGGCGGGCCTCCTGCTCCAGCTGTGCGCGGTTTTTGCCCGCCACCAGGATCAGCTCGCTCACCAGCGGACAGCTGTCAAAGGCGCGGATGCTGCGGCGCAGCACCGTCTCGCCCCCCAGGTCCGCACGAAGTTTGTCAAATCCCATCCGGGTGGAGGAACCTGCCGCCACCAGAACCGCCGATACGCTTTTTTCCATTTTGTCACCCTGCTTCGCACAAAGCCCCGCCCTGTCAAGGCCGGACCCAAATATTACATACACTTTATTATAACGTATCAGCCAGCAAACTGCAACTGCTTATGACACAGGGAAACCGGCGCAAAAAAGCCCCGCACCCCTGCCGGAACCGGCAGAAGTGCGGGGCAAAGGCATCTATTGTATCTTACTCCAGGATGGGGGCAATGGCAGCAGCCAATGCATCCTTCTGGGCCTGTGCCTCAGCCAGGTCCTTGCCCAGAGTGGTGAAGTAGGTCTTGATCTTCGGCTCGGTGCCGGAAGGACGCACCACCACGGTAGCGCCGCCCTCCAGGGTGTAGATCAGCACGTTGGCGGCGGGCAGTCCGGTCTGCTCCGGCTTGAGGTAATCCGTCACCTTGACCACCTTCAGGCCAGCCAGCTCCTGGGGCGGGTCATTCCGCAGGCCCTGCATGATGCTGGCCATCTTGTCCATGCCGGTCAGTCCCGGGAACTCAAAGCTATCCACCTTGTTCAGGTAGCGGCCATACTGCTGATACAGCTCTTCCAAACGCTGCTTGATGGAGGAACCAATGCTGCGGTAGTAAGCAGCCATCTCGCAGATCAGCATAGAGCCGATGACAGCGTCCTTATCCCGGACATAGGGGCCAGCCAGATAGCCGTAGCTCTCCTCAAAGCCGAAGATGAAGCGATCCACCTCGCCTGCGGCCTCCAGGTTTGCGATCTGGTCACCGATCCACTTAAAGCCGGTGAGCACATTGCGCATCTCCACACCGTAATGGGCAGCCACTGCGTCCGCCAGCGGGGTGGACACGATGGACTTGACAGCCACCGGGTTTTTGGGCATGGTGCCCTTCTCGATGCGGCCTGCGCAGATATAATCCAGCAGCAGGACACCCATCTCGTTGCCGGACACCAGCTCGTAGCTGCCGTCCGGGCACTTCATGGCAATGCCCACCCGGTCTGCATCCGGGTCGGTGGCCAGCATCAGGTCGGCGCCGGTCTCGGTAGCCAGCTCCAGGCCCAGCTTCAGTGCCTCAAAGATCTCCGGGTTCGGGTAAGAGCAGGTGGTAAAGTAGCCGTTGGGGTACTCCTGCTCCGGTACGATGGTGATATCGGTAATGCCCATATCGTTCAGCACATGGGTGACCGGCACCAGGCCAGAACCATTCAGCGGACTGTACACCAGTTTCAGGCCAGCAGTGCGGCACAGGCCGGGGCGGACCTGACGGGCTTCGATCGCCTCGTACAGAGCAGCCTTGCAGTCCTCCCCCACAAAACGGATCAGACCATTTTCCACGCCTTCGGCAAAGGAGATATACTTTGCGCCGGTGAGCACATCGGTCTTTTGGATCTCAGCGTACACAATGGCCGCTGCGTCATCGGTCATCTGGCAGCCATCCGGGCCGTAGGCTTTGTAGCCGTTGTACTTGGCCGGGTTGTGGGAGGCCGTGACCATGATGCCCGCATTGCACTGGTAATAACGGGTGGCAAAGCTCAGTGCAGGCACCGGCATCAGTGCATCATAGATGCGCACCTTGATGCCGTTGGCTGCCAGAACGCCCGCTGCGGTCTTGGCAAACACATCGCTCTTCAGGCGGCTGTCATAGCTGATCGCCACCGTCTGGCTGCCGCCCTGGGTCTTGACCCAGTTGGCCAGGCCCTGGGTGGCCTGACGGACCACATAGATATTCATCCGGTTGGTGCCAGCCCCCAGGACGCCCCGCAGGCCGGCTGTACCAAACTTCAGCGCCACAGCAAAGCGGTCCTTGATCTCCTCGTCGTTCCCCTCGATCTTTGCAAGCTCCGGCTTCAGGTCGGCATCCTCCAGCTCGGCTGCCAGCCAGCGCTTATACTCTTCTTGATACATTGTTGCACACCTTACCTTTGCAGATTATTCTGGAAAACCGATTGGTTAAAACCATCCATCTATAATATAAGCTTTCCCGCCTGCTGTGTCAATTCTCCATAGTGCCACAAGTTTAGGCGCTTAAAACCGGCAAATACCACAAATCCACCGGGGTTTTCCGGTCTGCACAGCCAAAGCCATTTTCAAATCCAGCGTTTGTACCGCAGCATCTACCCTCTGCCATCCTTTATGTCTTTTACGCAAAAAAGCCTTTTCTTGCAGGCAGATTTATCCGCTTTTCCGCTGCTGCGCTCCCGTTCCGGACGCTGCCGGGCAAAATTCAAAGCCAGGCTGCGTTGACATCCTTCTGCACCGCTACTATAATAAAATTCAAGAGAGATCCACCCCCTGGGCACCGCTGTCCCAGGGCACAAAACAAGGGGGGGGTGCGCCCATGTATTCTGTGCTGAAAAGCTTTGGTCTTCAAGGTCTGAACGGGTTCTTGGTTGCTGTGGAAGCGGACGTAGCCGGCGGGATGCCGGCCCTGTCCATCGTAGGTCTGCCGGACTCTGCCGTGCGGGAGAGCGGCGACCGGGTGCGGGCCGCCGCAAGGAACCTTGGGTTCCGCTGGCCGGATCGCCGGATCACCATCAACTTAGCCCCGGCAGATGTGCGCAAGACCGGCCCGGTCTATGATCTGCCGCTGCTGCTGGCAGTCCTGTGCGCCGCCGGGCAGTTGGAGCAGCCTCCTGCCGACACGGCATTTTTGGGCGAACTGGCATTGGACGGCACCCTGCGGCCGGTCTCCGGGGTACTGCCCATGGCACTGACCGCCGCCGAAAACGGCATACGGAACTTGTATGTCCCCGCAGACAATGCTGCCGAGGCTGTGGAAGCAGCCGGCAGTCAAATGACAGTCTATCCCGTCCGCACCGCCCGGGAGGTCGTGGATGCCCTGCAGGGGCGGACCGTCCTGGCCCCGGCACGTCCCATTCCTTTTGACCCCACCCAAAGCTGGTACAGTGTGCCGGACTTTGCCGATGTGTGCGGCCAGCCTTTGGCCCGGCGGGCCATGGTGATCGCCGCAGCAGGCGGTCACAATGCACTGCTGATCGGTGCGCCGGGCACCGGAAAATCCATGCTGGCAAAGCGTCTGCCTGGCATCCTGCCTCCTCTGACCCGGGAGGAAGCGGTGGAGACCACAAAAGTCTACTCCATTGCCGGGCAGCTGCCCCAGGGGCACGGGCTGATCACCGCCCGCCCCTTCCGCAGCCCGCATCACTCTGCCAGCGCAGCGTCCTTGGCGGGCGGCGGGGTCAGTTTCCGGCCCGGTGAATGCAGCCTGGCCAACTGCGGCGTATTGTTCCTGGATGAATTGCCGGAGTTCTCCCGGGAGAGTCTGGAGGTGCTGCGCCAGCCTCTGGAAGATGGCCAGATCACCGTAAGCCGTGCTGCGGGCAGTGCCACCTATCCCAGTCGGTTCCAGCTGATCGCCGCCATGAACCCCTGCAAATGCGGTTATTTCGGGCATCCTACCCGCCCCTGCACCTGTTCCCCCAGCGCAGTACGGCAGTACCGCAGCCGGGTATCCGGCCCGCTTTTGGATCGGATCGATCTGTGTGTGGAGATGGACCCTGTGGCTTTTGACCAGCTGCACAGTGCTGCCCCTGCAGAGAACAGCGCCGCGCTGCGCCAGCAGGTGCAGGCTGCACGGGAAATCCAAGCCAAGCGCTATGCGGCCCCGGGCTTTGAGAACATCCACTGCAATGCGCAGCTGACCGCCGGACAGGTACGCCGGGTCTGCCGGATGACTCCTGCCGCAGAAGCGCTGCTGCGCAGCTCCTACGATGCACTGGGGCTTTCTGCCCGTGCCCACGACCGTCTGCTGCGGGTGGCCCGCACCATTGCGGATCTGGCTGGCCGCTCCCTGCTGGACGAGGAGGCGTTGCTGGAGGCGCTGCAATACCGCGCGCAGGAGAAAGTGGAGATATAACCCCCCTCTCTTTTTAAAAAACGGGACCATTTTGCCGTGATCTATGGTATACTATTCTCTGATCGACCCATATGAAACGAGGATATTTTCTATGAAAGCACATATTGCACGCAACCAAAACGCCGGTGTCCCCATGGCTCTGGGCTGGAACCTTTCCGCTGCGGACCGGGGCATCCTGGAAGGCATGGCGCCCGCTTTTCGGATGAAGCTGCGGAACGTCTCCCCCACCGAGGCCGGGCAGACGGTGGCGCAGCTGCTGGGCGAAGTAGAGGTAAAAGCACCTCATACTTTGTCCCTGTCCGCAGACGCCTACCCCAGCGCCCTGGTATTGGCCAACTTCCGTGAAAAAGATCTGGACAAGCTGCTGTCTCTGCTGCGTCAGGCCCAAGTGCGCATCCCCCTCAAGGCGGTGGTAACGCCCTCCAGCCGGAATTGGATGTTCGGAGACCTGCTGGCCCACCTGCAGGAGGAACACACCGCCTTTGCAGCGGCCCAGAAGGGTGGCAGCGTATGAAAGGCAAGCGTTTTATCTGCCTGCTGCTGGCCGGGGCGCTCTGCCTGCTGACCGGCTGCAGCACAGCCCCCATTCCCAAAGCGGAACCCCAGCGGTACACCACCATCTTTTACGATGTGTTTGATACCATGACCCAGGTGATCGCCTACTGCGACAGCGAGGAAGAGTTCCAAAAGCAGACCGAAGCCCTGCACCAGGACCTGCAGCAGTACCATCGCCTGTACGACATCTACAACAGTTACGAGGGCATCGCCAACATCCGCACCATCAACCAGCATGCCGGGGACAAGCCGGTACAGGTGGACAGCCGCATCCTGGATATGCTGGAGCTGGCTGTGGAGATGTACGAAACCACCGGCGGCAAGCTCAATGTAGCCATGGGCAGTGTGCTGAACGTCTGGCACGACCATCGGGAGGCCGCTGAAGCCACCGAGGATACGGCGGACAACACCCTGCCCGACCAACAGGAGCTGGAAGCCGCCGCCCAGCACTGCGATATCCAGGACCTGGTCCTGGACCGAGAGGCCGGCACCGTATATCTGGCCGACCCTGAAATGTCCTTGGATGTAGGCAGTGTGGGCAAAGGCTACGCCGTAGAGATGGCCTGCCAAGCTGCCGAAGCCCGCGGCCTGACCAGTGCGCTGGTCAGCGTAGGCGGAAACCTGCGTGCCATCGGCTGCAAACCGGACGGCAGCAGCTGGACCGGCGGCGTAACCAACCCCTGGAATGCACCGGAGCTGTACACCGCCGGAAGTTCCACTGTTGCAGCTGTTCGGATGAACGGTATGGCTCTGGTGACCAGCGGCGACTATCAGCGCTTTTTTGTGGTGGATGGCAAAGCGTACCACCACCTGATCGACCCGGACACCCTGTGGCCCGCCCTTTATTTTGACAGCGTCAGTGTGCTGTGCTCGGATTCCGGCATGGCCGACTGCTTGAGCACAGGGCTGTTTTGCTCCACCTTGGAGCAGGGTCTGGCCCTGGTAGAAAGTCTGGATGGAGTAGAAGCCCTTTGGTGTACACCGGATGGCGATATGATCGCCTCCAGCGGCTGGGCTGATTACGCAGTCCAGTGATCTAAGCGCAAAAGAACGCCCTCTGTTTTGATACAGAGGGCGTTTTTGTTATTTCAGATCCAGCTCCGGGGGCACATCCAGCTGATCCGAAACATATTTTCCATTCTTTTTACGCTGACGCACACACTCGGTAAGCAGATACTCGATCTGCCCATTCACCGAGCGGAAGTCGTCCTCCGCCCAGGCGGCAATGGCGTCGTACAGCTTCGCGTTCAGCCGCAGGGGGACTTGCTTTTTCGGTTCAGCCATCAGTACAAGCTTCCGCTGTTCACGATGGGCTGAGCATCCCGGTTACCGCACAGCACGACCAGCAGATTGGATACCATTGCCGCCTTGCGCTCATCGTCCAGCTCCACCACTTTATTTTCGTTCAGGCGGTCCAGCGCCATTTCCACCATGCCCACAGCCCCATCCACGATCATCTTGCGGGCATCAATGATCGCACTGGCCTGCTGACGCTGCAGCATCACAGCGGCGATCTCCGGCGCATAGGCCAGGTAGGTGATCCGGGCCTCAATGATCTCAATGCCGGCATCGGCCACCTTTTTCTGGATCTCGTCCTGGATGCGCTTGGCCACTACCTCGGAGGAGCCGCGCAGACTGCCATCGTCTGCCTTCCCGTCGCCGGTGGTATCCACATTGGGGGCCACATCATAGGGGTAGATGCGCACCACGTCCCGCAGTGCGCTGTCACACTGCAGAGAAAGATATTCCTTATAGTTGTCCACGTTAAATACAGCCTTTGCCGTATCCGTCACACGCCAGATCACCGCAATACCGATCTCTACCGGGTTGCCCAAGCAATCGTTGATCTTCTGCCGGGCGTTGTTCAGGGTCATCCGTTTCAGGGAGATCTTTTTGCTGGCTGCCTCGGCAGCGGCCTGGGCGTTCTGTGCCTTGAGGGCTGCTGCTGCACTTGCCTCGCCGCCCACATCTCCGCTCTGGCTCAGCCGGGTGCCCGCAGCGGGGTTGACCGGGGTGCAGAAGGGGTTGATCCAATAAAAGCCCTCGCCTTTCAGGGTGCCGATGTAATCACCAAACAGGGTCAGTACCAATGCCTCCTGGGGCTTGAGCACTTTCAGGCCGCACAGCAGCAGGATGCCTACGATCAGGTAAAGGATCGCCAAGATCAGCATCGGGACGCCTGCCAGCATCCAGTCCCGCTCGAGCCAGCGGATCGCGAACACAAAAGCTATCACATCCAGCACAAACCCCAGCAGGGTCAGCATCAGCACCAGCATACCATTCTTTTTAGTTTGCAGAATCTTCTCTTCCATAAATGATCCCTCCTTATTGGGTCGAAAGAGTATCTATCCGATATCAAAATAATATCACCTTGTATAAACCTTGTCAATAGGATCCTGCAAAAATCTCTGCACCAAAATACAAAAAAGGCGTCCCCGCCATACAGCGGGAACGCCTTGATTTCCAAGATCTCAGATCCGGGAAAAGCCTTGCAAGAAAAGGTTAAATTACTTAACCTCGATCTTAGCGCCAGCCTCTTCCAGCTTCTTCTTGATGTCGTCAGCCTCAGCCTTGGAGACCTTCTCCTTAACAGCCTTGGGAGCGCCATCAACGATAGCCTTGGCCTCCTTCAGGCCCAGACCGGTCAGCTCCTTAACAACCTTGATGACCTGCATCTTGGTAGCGCCGGCATCAGCCAGGATGACGTCGAACTCGGTCTTCTCCTCCTCAGCGGGAGCAGCAGCGCCAGCAGCAGCGGGAGCAGCAGCAGCAACAGCAGAAACGCCGAACTCCTCGCAGTAAGCGTCGATCAGCTCCTTCAGCTCCAGAACGGTCAGGCCCTTAACGGACTCGATGATGGCAGTAATCTTCTCAGAAGCCATGGTAATAACCCTCCAATATAAATGGTTTTGTTTGTGGTTTTTGGTGTGGAAGCAGTCAGCACGCAGCCATTAGGCAGCGGGCTCCTCCTGCTTGTCGGCGTAAGCCTGCATAGCGACAGCCAGACCAGACAGGGTGCTGGTGAGGGCGCCTGCAAACATGGACAGCATGCCTTCGCGGCCGGGCAGCTTTGCGATCGCATTGGTCTCGGCGGCGGACATGACCTTGCCCTCCATGAAGCCAGCCTTCACGACAAACTTCTTGGAGCGGTCGCCGTCCTGGTACTTGCACAGGATGCGGGCAGCAGCCATGGGGTCCTCTGCGGTTGCAAAAGCAACAGCGGTGTCACCCTTGAAGTTCTCGGTCAGACCCTCGAAGGAGGTATCCTTAACGGCCAGACGCAGCATGGTGTTCTTGACGACCATATACTCAACGCCTGCCTCGCGCAGCTCCTTACGGAGCTTGGTGTCGTTCTCGACATTGATGCCGCCGTAAGCGACGACGCAGCCGGAAACCGCACTCTCAAACTTTGCCTTCAGATCAGCGACGTAAGCCTGCTTCTCAGAAAGAATCTTTGCACTGGGCATTCGGTTTCACCTCGTTTCAAAACTCGTATCTCGGACAATCCTGGAACCGATGAAAAAAGCCTCTGTCCCACCAAAAGGCCGAGACAGAGGCATAAAGCAACTTTACGCACGTTTCTCGGCAGGCGGATACTCTTTACACTGGACTCCAGCGCCTGCTGTCTTAAAAACAGCACAGTTATTATACCGCAAACGTGCGGTGTTGTCAAGTGTTTTTTTGCTTTTTCAGCAAAAAACTTAGACGCCGTACTTCAGGGTGTTCAGACGGATGCCAGGGCCCATGGTGGTGGCGATGGTAGCGCTCTTGAAGTAGGTGCCCTTCGCAGCGGCGGGCTTAGCCTTTGCGATGGCGCTCATGACGGTGTCCAGGTTGGTGAACAGCTTCTCTGCACCGAAGGAAGCCTTGCCCACCGGCACATGGATGATGTTCTGCTTGTCCAGGCGGTACTCGATCTTACCAGCCTTAGCCTCGCTGACAGCCTTGCCCAGGTCAGGAGCAACAGTGCCAGCCTTGGGGTTGGGCATCAGGCCACGGGGGCCCAGGACCTTACCCAGACGGCCAACGCGGCCCATCATGTCCGGGGTGGTGACGACGACGTCAAAGTCCATGAAGCCGCCGGCAATGCGTGCGATCAGCTCGTCATCGCCCACGATGTCAGCGCCGGCTGCCTCAGCAGCAGCGGCAGCAGCGCCCTTGGCAATGGCGCAGACGCGGACGGTCTTGCCGGTGCCGTTGGGCAGCACGACAGCGCCGCGGACCTGCTGGTCAGCGTGACGGCCGTCAACGCCCAGGCGGACGTGCAGCTCCACAGTCTCATCGAACTTAGCGGAAGCGGTCTTGCAGGCCAGCTCCAGCGCCTCGGTCACATCGTACAGCTTGGAAGAATCGATCTGCTTTGCAGCATCGACATAGTGCTTGCCATGTTTCATTGTATATCCTCCTATGTGGTCTTGCGGGCAGTGTTATGCCCTCCCACTGTTTGTGTCTCAGCCCTCGACGGTGACGCCCATGCTGCGGCAGGTGCCACGGACCATGCTGCATGCAGCCTCCAGAGAAGCAGCATTCAGGTCGGGCATCTTGGTCTTAGCGATCTCCTCCACCTGAGCGGCGGTCAGAGAAGCAACCTTGTCCTTGTTGGGCTTGCCGGAAGCGGTGTTGATGCCAGCGGCCTTCTTGATCAGAACAGCTGCCGGAGGAGTCTTGGTGATGAAGCTGAAGGAGCGGTCAGCGTACACGGTGATGACGACGGGGATCACGTAGCCCATCTGGTTCTTGGTACGCTCGTTGAACTCCTTGGTGAAGGCCATGATGTTGACGCCCTTCTGGCCCAGAGCAGGACCAACAGGAGGAGCCGGAGTCGCCTTGCCGGCCTCGATTTGCAGCTTGATGTAGCCAGTAACTTTCTGTGCCATGATAAATGCACCTCCAAAAATCTGTGGTGAGTTGCGGCGCTGTCTGCCAGCGCCTCCCACGAGCAGGCGCACACTGCGTCCGCTCTATAAGAACCGCACTGCGGTCTTACCTTGGTAAACGGGTTTGTGCCGGTTGGTTACGGCAGCTCGACCTGGGCGATATCCACCTCTGCGGGGGTCTCCCGGCCGAACATGTTGACCTTGAGCTTGACTTTGAAGCTCTCGGTATCGATGGCCTCCACAAGGCCCATAAAGCCTTCCAGAGGGCCGGCAGTGATCTGCACATTGTCGCCGACCTTGAAGTCCACGGCCAGCGGCGCTGCCTTCTCCACGCCCATCTTCTCCACTTCCTCGGGGGAAAGGGGCACGGGCTTGGATGCAGGACCAACGAAACCGGTGCAGCCGCGCGTATTGCGCACCACATACCAAGTGTCGTCGTTCATGATCATCTTGACCAGGACGTAGCCGGGGAAGAGCTTGCGCTCCACCATGTGCTCCTTGCCGTCCTTGATCTCAGGCACCATCTCCGTCGGCACCTTGATGTCGCAGATCAGATCCTGCAGACGGCGGTTATCCACCATGGTCTGAAGGTCCGTCGCTACCTTGTTCTCATAGCCGGAATAAGTGTGTACGACGTACCAGAGCGCCTCGTTGGACTGTTCTTCCATTTTGGTGTACCTCCGTTCAAGAAATCATCATGCGCCGATGATCAGGCTCAGAACGCCGCCAAAGGCGGTGTCCAGCAGGATCATCACGACGGCAGCGATCGCCACGCCGACGAGCACGACGCCGGTGCTGGATTTGACGTCTGCCTTAGAGGGCCAGACGACCTTTTTCAGCTCGCTTTTCGCGTCGCGGAAGAACTTTGCCACACGAAAGACAAAGTTCTTCACGGCAGCCTTCATTCTGGCCACAAAGCCCGGCTTTTTCTCGGTTTTGTCTGCCATTGTGCTGTCCGCCTTTCTTACTTGGTTTCGCGATGAACCGTGTGCTTCTTGCAGAAACGGCAGTACTTCTTCATCTCGAGACGGTCGGGGTTGTTCTTCTTGTTCTTCGTGGTGTTGTAGTTGCGCTGCTTGCACTCGGTGCAGGCCAGAGTGATTTTAACGGTCATTTGTTGACACCTCCATTATAACGGTTGTTTGGAACCTCCCTCTGCGCGGGTCAGGGCCGCAAAACAGGCGCACTGAATAGCCCCCGCCGCAGAGGTGAATCTATTCTATCACGATTTTTCGCCGCCGTCAAGCCATTTTTTACGGTTTTTTTGCCGTGTTTTCTGCTTGCAGCCCCTGCCGCCCCGCATTGCGCTTGCATCCCGGGCATAGATATTGTATAATGTACCTGCTTTTGTATCAATGCATACCCCTGCGGGGGCTCAGGGCGGGTCTGGATGCGGGCCTTTGCGCCTGCACCGTACTATTTTTAGGAGAACGCCCTGGAAGAATTAAGGGAGAGATCATGATGCGCAACGCTCAAAACGATAAACTCATGTGTGTCGTCGTGCTGTTTGGCGGTATGTCCAGCGAGCACGAGGTCAGCCGTGTATCCGCCGGCACTTTTGTCCGCAACCTGGACCGCACCAAGTACGAAGTGCTCACGGTCGGCATCACCAAGGAAGGCCGCTGGCTGTATACCGAGGCCAATGCCGCCCAGATGGCGGACGGCAGCTGGGAAGAACTGCCCGGCAATATGCCCTGTGTCATCAGCCCGGACCGGGCGGACCACGGCATGATCCTGTTTGCCCCCACCGGCCAGGTGGAAAAGCTGAATGTGGACGTGGTGATCCCCGTTCTCCATGGGCTTTGGGGCGAGGATGGCACCGTACAGGGCCTGCTGGAGCTGGCAGGCATCCCGTACGTGGGCTGCGGCGTGCTGGCCAGTGCCGCCTGCATGGATAAAGCGGTGGCCAATGCGTTGTTTGAGCACAGCGGCATCCCCCATACGCTCTGGCTGTCCTGCACCCGGTGGGAAGTGGAGCAGGATCTGGACGGCGTCTGCGCTGCAGTGGAAGCGAAGCTGGGCTGGCCGGTCTTTGTAAAACCCGCCAACGCCGGCTCCAGTGTAGGCATCTCCAAGGTATCCAGCCAGGAGCAGCTGCGAGAAGCCATCCGCCTTGCGCTGGAAAACGACAGCAAGCTGGTCTTTGAGGCAGCCGTGGATGGCCAGGAAGTTGAGTGCGCCGTGATCGGCTCCGACCCTGCTGTGTCCACTCGTCCGGGCGAGATCCTGGCCGGAGCGGAGTTCTACACCTACGACGACAAGTACAAAAACGGTGTCAGCGAGACCGTGATCCCCGCCCGTCTGCCGGAAGAAAAGCTGGACGAGGTCAAGACCTACGCTGCCATGGCTTACACGGCCCTGGGCTGTGAGGGGCTGGCCCGGTGCGATTTCTTTGTTGAAAAGGGCACCGGCCGGGTGCTGATCAACGAGATCAATACCCTGCCCGGCTTTACCGCCATCAGTATGTATCCCAAGCTGATGGAGCACGAGGGCCTGCCGGTGCCGGCTCTGCTGGACCGGCTGATCGACCTGGCTCTGGAGAGATCGGAGCGCCGGCATGGATAACCGCCCCATCGGTGTCTTTGACAGCGGGTTGGGCGGTCTGACCGGGGTACGGGAGCTGCGCCGCCGCCTGCCCAAGGAGGACATCATCTATTTTGGTGATACCGGCCGGGTGCCCTACGGCAGCCGCAGCCCGGAGACTATCCTGCAGTATGCCCGGCAGGACATCGCCTTTTTGCTGTCCAAAAACGTAAAGTGCATCATGGCAGCCTGCGGCACTGTGTCCAGCATCTACCCCACTGCAGAGGCAGCGGCTCTGCCGGTGCCCTACCTGGGTGTGGTGGACGCTGCCGCCCGGGAAGCCGCCTTTGCCACCCGCAGCCGCCGTATCGGCGTGATCGGCACCGCAGCCACCATCCGCTCTCGCAGTTACGAGACCCTGCTGCGTCAGCTGGTGCCGGGGGTGGAGATCACCCCACAAGCCTGCCCGCTGTTCGTGCCCCTGGTGGAGAACGGATATGTGGACGGCAGCGCACCGGAAAAGCAGCAGGTCTCACGGCTGGTGATCGCTCAGTATCTGGAACCCGTGCGCCGGGCCGGGGTGGACACTCTGATTTTAGGCTGCACCCATTATCCCCTTTTGCAGGAGATGATCGGGGACTATATGGGCCGGGAAGTCGCTCTGGTGGACCCCGCCAAGGCCGCTGCCCATCACCTGGAGCGGCTGCTGGCTGAGCGGGGCCTGCGGGCCGGACGGGAGACCGGGCAGGCACATTTTTATGTCAGCGATGTGCCGGATGGTTTTGTCCAGACCGCAGACCTGTTTTTGGGCGAGTACCGGGGCGGCCCTGTGGAGCAGATCGCCATCGGCAAATATTGAGCTGTGCGGGGGCAGCGCCTGTTTTCCGCACAGTGTTGTGAAAATTGCGATAAAAAGGATTGTAGAACCGTGACAAAACCATTGAAGGAAGATTTCATCATCCGCATCAAAAGCCGGATCGATCAGCCTGCCGAGCCGGAGGGCAAGCCGGAGTATGTGGAACTGATGACCCGCGGCAGCCTGACCCGGCGGGGGGACAGCTACTATATCACCTACCGGGAGACCGAGACCACCGGCTATGAGGGCTGTGTGACCACCTTAAAGCTGGCGGAAAACGGCAGCCGGGTCGCTCTGCTGCGTTTTGGCCAGGCCAACACCCAGCTGCTGATCGAAAAAGGCCGACGCAATCTGTGCCACTACGAGACCGGCTACGGTTCTGTGACACTGGGCGTAACAGCCGATGAGCTCCATTGCGATCTGACCGAAGAGGGCGGTTGTGCACGGTTCAGCTATCTGCTGGATGCAGACAGCGCCGAGCTGGTCAGCCGCAACCAGCTGGAAGTCACCGTGACCGCAGTGAACAAGACCCAGAACGACGAATGAACTATAAAAACCACCGAGTTTTTCTGACCCGAAAGGATGCTAAAGACCATGACTGAACTTGCAACGATCTACCGCAACTACAACCCCCGGCAGGCCGCACTGGATGAGGCCCGCCGTCTGCTGGCTGCCGCTGCGCAGGCTGCCATGGATGCAGGCGAGCTGCCCCAGGCTGAGCTTCCCGCCTTTATCGTGGAGGTGCCCGCAGACACCAAGAACGGCGACATCGCCTCCAACCTGGCCATGGCAGGCGCCCGCACCTGGCGCAAAGCGCCCCGGATGATCGCCGAAGCCCTGACCGCTCATCTGCAGCTGGAGAATACCGTCTTTGAGCGTGCCGAGGTGGCAGGCCCTGGCTTTATCAACCTGTTCCTGGCTCCCAGCTTCTGGGCAGGTGTCGTGCTGGCTGCCTGCTCCAACCCGGAGTATGGCCGCACCGATCACGGCAAGGGCCAGCGTTATAATGTGGAGTTCGTCTCCGCCAACCCCACCGGCCCCATGCACATGGGCAATGCCCGGGGCGGCGCTCTGGGCGACTGCCTGTCCGCTGTGCTGGACTGGGCGGGCTACGAGGTGACCCGTGAGTTCTATATCAACGATGCCGGCAACCAGATCCAGAAGTTTGGCAAGAGCCTGGCAGTACGCTATCTGCAGCACTTTGCCGGGGAGCAGGCTTATCCCCTGCCCGCTGAGTGCTACCAGGGCGGCGACATCAAGCTGCTGGCAGGTGAGTTTGCCGCACAGCAGGGCGATGCCTACGTTGCCCCCTGCCAGGGTCTGGAGGGCGACGCCCTGTACGAGAGCGAGGGCTTTGCCGCTCTGAAGGATGCTCTGGTAGCCTATGCCCTGCCCAAGAACATCGCCAACCTGAAGCGGGACCTGGGCAAGTACCGCATCGATTACGATGTGTGGTTCCACGAGAGCACCCTCCACGACTCCGGCGCAGTAATGGCTGTGGTGGATAAGCTGCTGGAGCTGGGCGCCTGCTATAAGGCAGAGGATGGCGCTGTGATGTACCGCAGCGCGCAGTACGCTGCCAAGTACGGCACCGTAAACAAGAAAAAGACCGAGGATGGCACCGAGGAGCAGGCCAAGGACGAGGTCCTGGTGCGCGCCAACGGCATCCCCACCTATTTTGCTGCGGATATCGCCTACCACTACAATAAGCTGGCCACCCGCGGCTTTGACAAAGCCATTGATGTGTGGGGTGCAGACCACCACGGCCATGTGGCCCGCATGAAGGGCGCAATGGATGCCATTGGCCTGGACGGCAGCAAGCTGGATGTCGTGCTGATGCAGATGGTCAACCTGATGCGGGATGGCCAGCCGGTGCGTATGTCCAAGCGTACGGGCAACGCCATTACCCTGACCGACCTGCTGGAGGAAGTGCCCATCGACAGCGCACGCTTCCTCTTTAATATGCACGATGCAGGCAGCGGCATCGACTTTGACCTGGATCAGGCCGTCAAGACCGACAACGACAACCCTGTATACTATGTGCAGTATGCTCATGCCCGTATCTGCTCCATCCTGAAAAAGCTGGCCAGCGAGGGCGTGCCCTTTGCCGGTGCAGACCAGGTCGATCCCTCTCTGCTGACCGACCCCACCGAGATGGATCTGGTGCGTATGCTGGCAGCGTTCCCCCAGGAGATCGTCCTGGCTGCGGAAAAGTATGATCCCAGCCGCCTCAACCGCTTTGTGATCGATCTGGCCAGTGCGTTCCACCGCTTCTACGGCAACTGCCGCATCCAGGGTGCAGACCCTGCTGTGCAGCAGGCCCGCCTGGCTCTGTGCACCGGCGTAAAGCAGACGATCTGCAACGTGCTGACCATGTTCAAGATCAACGTGCCGGAAAAGATGTAACCCCTGTTTCACAGCTTTTCTCTAAGGCCAGCGCTTCGGCGCTGGCCTTTTTATGTGCAGAGTGCTAAATTGAGAGGTTTCTTTGGCGTATTTCATAGTATTTTGTTTATCACTTGAAAAATATAGTTATATTTATTGTGCAAAAAGCGAATAGACAGCCGCCCCTTCTGCGTGTATAATAAAGCCAGAAACCAGATAAGTACAGCAGAAGCTCAAATGAGAGCTCACCCCGCTGACTTTAAGCAGAAAGGAGCGAAGACCGATGGTTGATATGGAACCCGCACAGTACGGACAGGCTGTCGGGGTTCGCTGAGAGCAAAACAGACGCTCACCACAGACGGGATGTTTCCCCCGTATAAAAAGACAAAAAAGAACGAGCGACTCTTGAGCATCAATAAGGCGAATAAAAGATAGCCTGTCATATATGATCCTTCGCGATTCAAATAGGTCCGCCGGAAGGTGATTCTGATGAAGAAGACAATGCAACGGAGAATCTTATTTGAATAAAAGTAAAGGAGTTCTACCAATGTACTAGGCAGTTTGTCCCCTGGCAAATCTATCTGAGGGGATGTGGTAATATGAAATTCATCCACATGATTCGTGTACCGCAATCCAACAGTTAAGATGAGGGTCAGTCCAATGTACTAAGTAGTTTGTTCCCAACCGCTCGGATCGTGAGCGGAAGCAATATTCCCCCAGTTCCCATTACCAAGGAGCGATATCCCATGAAACGGATGGTATCTACCGAAAAATGAGGAATGTGAGGATAAGAGGCAATGACTCCGAAGAAGTAAGTATCCTGCCGGATGAGGGCTTGCAACCGCCTCATCCGGCAGGTTTTTTTGTTGCCGTAGATCCCGGCCTTTCCCCTTTTTCTCAGCCGGAACACCCCCCTGCTCTTGCCAGGGCTCCAACAGCGGCGTATACTGGGGATGGATGCCCGCCGGGCATTCTTCTATCTTAAAAACACAGGAGGTCCCCATGGTCAAGCATATCATCCTTTGGCAGCTCAAGGACGAGCTGTCTGATACCGAAAAAGCCGCTGTCAAGGCGGAGATCAAAGCCGGACTGGAGGGGCTTGCCGGGCAGATCCCGGGGCTTATCTCCATCGCAGTGCAGACAGAGGGGCTGCCCAGCTCTACTGCCGACCTGATGCTGGACTCTGCTTTTGAATCTGTGGCCGCATTGCAGGGCTATGCCTGCCACCCGGCTCATGTGGCTGTGGCTGACGGCAAGGTCCGCCCCTATACAAAAAGCCGGGCCTGCCTGGATTTTGAGGTCTGAGCCAGCCCTACGCTCTGCCCCGGCAGAACTTTGCTGCAGCGCAGCGCTCCCTCCCCTATTGGGCGGTTTTGCTCCGCATCCCCTGCAAAAGCGGGAAAAAGCATCTTTTTCCCGCCCAGAAGCGCCGATTTTATCCTGTGTACAGTTGACAAAGCGGCGCTTTTTGCGTATTATAAAGTGGCATCAGTAAACAGGCTGCGATGGGGAGAGTACGCTTTGGCCTGCGCCTTGCAGAGAGCCCGACAGGTGGAACCGGGCAGGCGCACACAGCGGAAGATGGCCCTTGAGCTGCGCGGGCAAACGGGCATATACTGTCCCTCAGCCTGCGACGGGTACGCCCGTTACCGCGTTTTGCTGGGTGGGATGCATCTGCTCTCCCCCGGCGCAAAGGCCGCTGCCCGCAAGGGCACGGTGAAGCAAGGTGGTACCACGGAAGCACAGCTCCCGTCCTTGTCAGGCATTCCTGCCTGTCAGGGCGGGGGCTTTTTTCTGTCCCCCGCCCGCCGATTTTTTCCCTTTGCAAGAAAGGATGAGCGACCCTATGAGCGAGCACAAGACATTTTACATCACCACCCCCATTTATTACCCCAGCGACAAGCTGCACATCGGCCACAGCTACACCACCGTGGCCTGTGACGCGCTGGCCCGCTTCAAGCGGATGCAGGGCTACGACGTCATGTTCCTGACCGGTACCGACGAGCACGGCCAGAAGATCCAGGATAAGGCAGCTGACCACGGCGTTACCCCCAAAGAGTATGTGGACGAGATCGTGGCCACCGTCAAGGATCTGTGGAAGCTGCTGGACGTAAGCTACGACCGCTTTGTCCGCACCACCGATGACTACCATATCGAGACCTGCCAGAAGATCTTCACCAAGCTCTACGAGCAGGGAGATATCTACAAGGGCGAATATACCGGCCACTACTGCAAGCCCTGCGAGAGCTTCTGGACCGACAGCCAGCTGGTGGACGGCAAGTGCCCGGACTGCGGCCGTGAGGTGTACGACGCCCATGAGGAAGCCTACTTCTTCAAGACCGGCAAGTACGCCGACCGTCTGCTGAAGCTGTACGAGGAGAACCCCCAGTTCATCCAGCCGGAAAGCCGCAAAAACGAGATGATCGCCTTTATCAAGCAGGGCCTGCAGGATACCTGCGTATCCCGCACCTCGGTCAAGTGGGGCATCCCGGTGCCTTTTGATCCCAAGCACACCATGTATGTCTGGGTGGATGCTCTGAGCAACTATATCTCTGCTCTGGGCTACGGCAACGAGACCTACGACGACTACAAGAAGTTCTGGCCTGCTGACCTGCACATGGTGGGCAAGGAGATCCTGCGTTTCCACACCATTCTGTGGCCTGCCATGCTGATGGCTCTGGATCTGCCCCTGCCCAAGCGGGTGTTTGGCCATGGCTGGCTGCTGATGAACGGCGGCAAGATGTCCAAATCGGTGGGCAACGTAGTTGACCCGGTGATCCTGTGCGACCGCTACGGCGTGGATGCCATCCGTTACTTCCTGCTGCGGGAGATCCCCTTTGGCAACGACGGCATGTTCACCAACGAGGCACTGATCAACCGCATCAACTCTGACCTGGCCAACGATCTGGGCAACCTGCTCAGCCGTACCGTGGCCATGTGCGAAAAGTACTTTGGCGGCACCGTGCATAAGCTGCCCGGCAGCGAGGCCATCGACACTGAGCTGGAAGGCATGATCGATGCCCTGGCTGGCAAGGTGACTGCTGACATGGACAACCTGACCATCCCTCAGGCTCTGATGGAGATCTTTGCTGTGATCCAGCGTGCCAACAAGTACATCGACGAGACGGCTCCCTGGGCGCTGGCTAAGGACGAGGCCAATGCCCAGCGTCTGGAGTGCGTGCTGTACCACCTGTGCGAGGCACTGCGTGTCTGCGCCATCCTGCTGAATGCCTGCCTGCCCTCCACGGCTCCCAAGATCATGGATCAGCTGGGCCTGGGCACCGACGCACTGGTGCTGGAGGCTGCTGCCTACGGCGCACAGGAGAGCTACACCGTCCACAAGGGCGATGCCCTGTTCCCCCGCATCGACGTAGCCAAGGAGATCGCCCGCCTGAAAGAGGAGGACGAGAAGCGCCGTGCCGCCGCCCTGGCCGCCAACAAGGCCAAGGAGGAAGCCGAAGCTGCCAAGGCTGCACCGGCTGCCCCCGCTGAGCCGCAGGAGCACGAGCCCGAGATCAGCTTTGACGACTTCTGCAAGGTAGAGCTGCGGGTAGCAGAGATCCGTGCCTGCGAGACCATGAAGGAGAGCAAGAAGCTGCTGCACCTGACCGTGTTTGACGGCGAGCGGGAGCGCTGCATCCTGTCCGGCATCGCCAAATGGTACAAGCCGGAGGATCTGCTGGGCAAAAAGGTGGGCATCGTGGCAAACCTGGCCCCCCGTCCGATGATGAAGGGCAAGTACGTCAGCGAAGGCATGATCGTGGCAGCAGACACCGCAGATGGCGGCTGCTCCATTGCCTTCTACGGCCCGGAAGTCCCCGCCGGGGCACGCATCCACTGATCACGGAGCGCATCCCCTTTTTCAGGATCGAGGAGGATCATGAATACCGAAAAATCTTTATCCCGCACTGCGCGGCTGGACCGTATCTTTGGTACGCCGGTCCTGGCGGTGCTGCTGGCCATCCTGTGCAACGCACTGTGGGGGTCCGCCTTTCCCTTTATCAAACTGGGATACCGCCTGTTTGAGATCCAATCCGGCGACACCCCCACCATCCTCTGCTTTGCAGGCGTGCGGTTCATGCTTGGCAGTGTGCTGGTCTTTTTCTCCAGCCTGATCTTGCAGGGGCGTGTCCCTGCTTTGCCCAAGAGCAAAAAACTCACACTGGAATGTTGCGCCCTGGGTCTGTGGCAGACCACGACCCAATACACCTTTTATTACATTGCAGTTGCCATGCTTACTGGCGCCTTTGGCGGCATCCTGAACAGCACCCAGAGCTTTCTGGGTGTGATCCTGGCGCATTTTGTTTATGCCAAGGCAGACCGCATGACCCCTGCCAAAGCGCTGGGCTGTACAGTCGGCTTTGCCGGCGTCTTGGTCGCCACCATCGGCAACCATGGCGGCGGCAGCGGCTGGGGCGTGTTCTGTATGCTGGCTGCTACGGTCATCTTTACCTCGGCCGGGCCGTGGAACAAGTCGGTCACCAAAAAGGCGGACAGCTTTATGGTATGCTGCCTGAATCTGGGCGTGGGCGGCTTTGCCCTGCTGCTGATCGGTCTGGCTCTGGGCGGGCGGCTGTCCCCCACCGGCCCGGCTGCAGTCGGCGTACTGCTGATCTTGGCTTTCATCAGCGGCGCAGGGTATGTGCTGTGGGCCTTGCTGATGAAAAACAACCCGGTCAGCCGCATTGCGGTGTTTGGCCTGGTGAACCCGGTGGTCAATGTGCTGCTCAGTGCTCTGCTCAACGGCGAGCCGCTGTTTGAGTGGAAGTACATCGCTGCCCTGGTGCTGGTGTGCGTCGGCATCTGGCTGGTAAACAAAGCCCCGGCCAGAAAGGACGCAGCATGATCGGCCCTATTTTTGACACCCACGCCCATTACAGCGCCCGTGCCTTTGACCCGGACCGGTTTGCCCTGCTGGACAGTCTGCCCAGCCAGGGGGTGGTAGGCGTGTGCGAACAGGCCACCCACTCCGGAGATGCGCCCCGCTGTTTGGAGCTGGCACACCGTTACCCTTGGGTGTACGCCGCCATCGGCATCCATCCCGAAAGCCTGCTGCCTGCTGCGGACTGCGGGCCGGAGGGCGCAGCCCCCACCATCACAGAATACGGTGGAGACTGGGCCGCAGAGATGCGTGCTCTGGCCCCTTTCTACGATGACCCTAAAGTCGTGGCAGTGGGCGAGTGCGGGCTGGACTACCATTGGCCTGTACCCAAGGATGCGCAGCTGGCCTTATTTGAAGCAGAGCTGCGGCTGTCTTTGGAGCTGGGCAAGCCCATCATCGTCCACGACCGCCAGGCCCATGCAGACGTCTACCGCCTGCTGAAGCAGTACCGCCCCGCCGGGGTGCTGCACTGCTTCTCCGGCAGCGCCGAGGACGCTGTCTGGCTGGCAGAGCAAGGGATGCTGCTGGGCTTTGGCGGAGCCTGTACCTTCAAGGGGGCCAAGCGGGCAGCCAAGGCCATTGCCGCCCTGCCCCTGGAAAATATCCTGCTGGAGACCGACTGCCCCTACATGGCTCCGGAACCTCTGCGGGGACGGCGCTGCGACAGCAGCATGATCCGCTATATCGGCGAGTATATCGCCCAGATCAAAGGCGTGGAGCCGGAGCAGGTGTTCCGCCAAACAGCGGAAAATGCCCGCCGGGTGTTCCAGCTGTAACGATTTTTCCCCACAAGCTGCGTGGGGCGGTGCAAAACCGCCGACACGTTTCTTGATATACACACACCAAATATTAAGGAGAGATCCATTATGAAAGCTCGTATCCCCAAACACCGTGAATTCATCATCAACTTCCCCGACAGCGTGGACCAGGCCAAGGCCAATGAGGGCTGGGTCAAGCTGCAGCAGATCGTGGAGGACTACAAAAAGACCCACAATGGCGCCAGCGTCTATGCACCTACCTTCATCGAGGACTGCGAGCCTGAGGTGAAGAAGCTGCAGGAGGAGTACGGCTTCGAGTACACTGTGGACTACGTGAAGTAAGCTCTCCCCCTCTCCTAAACCAAACACAGAAAAGAGCCGCCGTGCAGGAGCGTTCCTGTACAGCGGCTCTTGTTATTTTGGTGTTATTTGCTCAGCAGGATGCGGTCGTTATCCAGAGCCTGCCCGGCATTTTCCCGGAACTTTTCCAGCAGGTCATCCACCGTCATCCGACGGCGCTGCTCCCCTTGCACATCAAACACGATGCGTCCCCCATCCATCATCAGGGTGCGGTTGCCCAGCTCCAGTGCCTGATGCATATTATGGGTGACCATCAGGCAGGTGATCTTTTTTTCTGCCACGATGCTCTGGGTCAGTGCCAAAACTTTTTCCGCTGTGGCGGGGTCCAGGGCGGCGGTGTGCTCATCCAGCAGCAGGAGCCGGGGGGTGACCAGGGTAGCCATCAGCAAGGTCAACGCCTGGCGCTGTCCGCCGGACAAAAGCCCAACCGGCTGTTTCATCCGGTCCTCTAATCCCATGTCCAGCAGGGCCAGTTTTTCCCGAAACAGCTCCTTATCTTTGCGGGAGATCCGGGAGAAGATGGCGTGACGGTCAGTCCCTGCCCGCAGATAGGCCAAAGCCAGGTTCTCCTCAATGGTCATATGAGGTGCGGTGCCCTTGAGCGGGTCCTGGAACAGGTGACCGATCACCTTGCTGCGCTGGTGCTCCGGCATAAAGGTGATGTCCTCGCCCCCCAGCCGGATGCTGCCTTCGTCCGCAATGAAACCGCCGGTGATCGCATTAAACAGGGTGGATTTTCCTGCGCCGTTGGAGCCGACGATAGCGGCAAAATCCCCCGCCGCCAGCTCCAGATCCACACCGGAAAGAGCCACTTTTTCGTTGACCGTGCCCGGGTTAAAGGTCTTGTGCAGGTTCTGGATGGATAGCATCTCCATGGTCAATTCCCCTCCTTCCGGGCAGCAGTATGGCGGCGCCTTTCAAATGCAAAGTGGGCGCGGACAGCGGGCATTGCAATGGCCACCGCCACGATCAGGGCCGACACCAGTTTCATCGCTGCAGCCGGCACGTCGAACCGCAGAGCCACCGCCACTGCAAAGCGGTATAAGCAGCTGCCAAATACCACGCCCAGGATGCGCCGCGGCATAGAGCGCTTGCCCAGCAGGGTCTCGCCAATGATCAGAGAGGCCAATGCAATGGTGACCATCCCCGTGCCCACATTGATGTCACAGCTCTTCTGGTACTGCGCCAGCAGTCCGCCGGACAGGGCGGTCAGCGCACCAGAGATGCACAGCCCCACCGTAATGGTAAACGCCGGGTTGATGCTGGAAGCCCGCACCATAGCGGTATTGTCGCCGGTCGCACGGATGGACAAGCCCAGTTTCGTGCCCAGAAAGCCATACATCGCTGCACCGGCTGCCGCAATGACCACCGCTGCCAGCGCCAGCTTATACCAGCTGCCGGTAAAGCCCAGCGCATCCTTTGCCAGGGAAAACACGGTTTCGGTCTTGACCAGCGACATGGTAGAGGAGAACCCCATTACCGCCAGGTTGATGGTATACAGCCCGGTGTTGACGATAATGCCGGCCATGATGCTCTCCACACCCAGACGGGTCTGCAAAAAAGCCGTGATAAAACCAGAGCAGACGCCTGCTCCCATAGCCGCCAGCATCGCCAGAAAGGGGTGTCCCGTCAGCGCCACCTGACAAGCCACGGCACAGCCCAACGTAAAGCAGCCGTCGGTGGACAGGTCTGCAATGTTCAAAACAGAATAACTGAGAAACAACGCCAGGGCCACCAAAGCATAGATGCAGCCCAGCTCCAGCGCTGTCTGGATCACATTGACGGAAAAGATACTTGCTAACATGATCGGCTCCTTACTAGAATCCGGGTCAGTGCATGACCCGCTTTTATGCAAACTCCTCGGCAGTCACTACCTCCAGAAGGTCGGTGCAGTAGGGGGCAAATGCCTCTTTCACCGTTTCCAGATCCAGCCCCAGAGCGGCGCAGGTCTCGGTGTTGATGACTGCAATGCCGCTGTCAAAGGTCTGATACGGCAGCTCTGCGGGGGTCTTGCCGTCACACAGCAGCTGCGCCGCCATCTCAGCGGTAGCCTCCCCCAGCTGGACGTAGTCCACGCCGTAGCCCACCAGCGCACCATTCAGCGCAAAGCTGTCCGCCCCGGTGTAGTGCTGTACCCCTGCCTGGATAAAGGTCTCGTAGATCGAAAGTTCTGCCGTCATAATGGTGTTGTCGGTAGGCGTAAACACTGCCTTGACCCCGGCAGCGATCAGCGCTTCTGCCGCCATCTGCACCTCGGCTGTCGTGGTGCCGTTTTTTTCAATATACTGGATGCCCTTGGCATCGCAGAACGCTTTGGCGTCCGCAATGGCTTGTTTGGAGCTGTCCTGGCTCAGGTCGTACAAAAGGCCCAGCCGGTCCAGATCCGGGTTCAACGCCAGGATCAGTTCCATGATCGCATTGGTATTCAGCGCATCGGAGGTGCCGGTAATATTGGGTTCCCCCGCAAAGCCAGCGGCTTCCGGGTCTGTAACGGCCGAATAGACCACCGGGATCTCGGTATCCTCCACAGCAGCCAGCATGGTGGCAGCGGTAGGGGTGGCCACCGCCACGATCACATCCACCTGATCTGCCACCAGGTCCGCGCCGATCTGGTTCAGGTTGGATTGATCGCCCTGTGCGTTGGATTCGTATTTGGCGTAATCAAACACGACGCCTTTTTCCTTCGCCAGCTCATCCAGACGGCTCTTCAGGGAATCTACGATCTGGTTCAGCGAGGCGTGGTCCACATAGTTGACGATGCCCACCTTGTACCCCGAAGCTGAGCCGGAAGCCGGGGCGCTGCTGCACCCCGCCAGACCCAGTGCAGAGACGGCTGCGCAGGCCAGTGTGCCCTGCATAAAGCTGCGGCGAGAGATCTTGTTCATGGTATCCATCATGGCTGCTCCTTTCCTTGGGGCGGGCAGCAAAAAAGGACCCGCTCCCTCCTGGGAACAGGTCCTTGCTTTTCCATTTGTACAGCAGCCCGCTCCCTGTGTGTTTCCACAAGGACAGACACGGATCCCCCGGTCTGCGGTGCCACCTTGTTTGCTCTGCTGTTTTTTCTGTACAGAGCCCCTCACGGAGAGCCAACACTCCCCTGCCCTGTAACGGTGGCTTCCGTCCTAAGCTACTAAGCGCAGCACTGCGCTGCCCGTTTGCCCGGCCCTCGGCGGCCCACGAAGTCCTGCCCCGCTGCCGCCCGTTTCCATCCTCCGGGCTCTCTAGGGGTACGCTGTGCAGGTTCTCTTCCGCCTCATCGGTTTGATTGCATTATACGCTTTATTTCTATAAAGTCAAGAGCAATTTTTTCACCTTAAAGCCGGTTGGGACGTTTTCTCTTCACTTGAGCAGGGGTCTGCTTGCTCTGCCGCGTCAGCGCAGCTGTTTTTTCGGCGCTTTTTCCACCTGCACGGCAAAATATTTTTTACCACCGAAAGCCCCACTTACGGAAATAGCGCAGCAGACTGCGGGTCTGCCACAAACAGGGCCGCAGCTGGCGGTGGGCTGCCCGGTGCCAGGCGTGGACAGCCGTGTACTGCGGCACCAGATAGACCTTGCCCCGCTGCATCATCTTCTGGGTCAGGTCCGCATCCTCCACATACATGAAATACCCTTCATCAAAGCCGCCCACTGCACGGAAATCCTCTGTGCGCACCGCAGAAAAGCTGCCGGTGCAGAACTGGATCTCGGTGGGCTGGGTCAGGTCCGCATCTGCCATCAAATAGGCATCGTTGTACTTGGACCAAAATTTCAGCATGGGGAGCTGACGGTAGACCATGGCCCGCAAGCTGCACCGGCGCAGCGGCAGCGCCTGGATACGGCCGTCCGGGAATTGCAGCCCCGGCCGCGCCATCACCACATCGGGGTGTGCCTCCATCCACTCTGCCAGGTCGGAGAGCGTATCCTCCATCAGCTGGATATCTGGGTTCAGGATAAAATGCACCTGGCTGGAAAGCTGCGGCAGCACGGTATTATGCCCTGCGCCAAAGCCCTGGTTGCGGGGGCGGCAGATCACCCGTACCACCTGCCCCGGGCGGGTGGTCAGCCCTTGCGCTGCCTGCTCCAGCTGGGGGCCGCTGCCGTCAGGACTGGCATTGTCCACCAGATAAAGGGTCAGCGGATGGCGCCGGGTACAGTCCAAAACCGTGGCTGCAGCCGTCAAAGCCTCCTGCCAGTGATTGTAGACCACAATGGTTGCGCTCAGCTCCACAGGGAGCCTCCTTTCTTACTCCAGGGGCAGGATCTTCAGGCTGAAATCCTCCCGCTGGATGTCAAAGTTCGGGTTGGTGCAGGGGTCGCCTGCTGCCAGCTGTTTGCCCCACCGCTGCTGGAACCGCAGCACTTCGCCCTGGAAGCGGCGCTGCTTTACAGGATCATCCTCCTGACCGCGGCTCTTGCTCTCGTAATGATAAAGCTGCGCAAAGGGCGTGAACACATTGGTATACCCAGCTTCCCGTACACGGACGCAGAAATCCACATCGTTGAACGCCACGGCAAAGCTCTCGTCCAAGCCGCCCACCGCCTGATAGATCTCGGTGCGCACCAGCAGGCAGGCGGCAGTGACCGCATACACGTCCTGCACATAGTTCAAGCGCCCCATATAGCCATCGGATGCCGCGGGGAAGTACTTATGCAGGTGCCCTGCCACGCCGCCGATGCCCAGGCCGACACCTGCGTGCTGCACAGTATCATCCGGATAGAGCAGCTTGGCGCCCACACAGCCTACCCGCTTTTGCTGGGCATACATCACCATTTCTTCCAGCCAGCGGGGGGTCAGCACCTCGGTATCATTGTTCAGCAGCAGCAGGTACTCGCCCGTAGCATACTGTGCGCCAAAGTTGTTCAGCGCACTGTAATTGAAGCCCTTGCCCTGCCAGGTCAGCACCCGCAGATTTTCCGGGTGGCGTTTCTGCAGCCGGGCATAGGTCTGGAAGGTGGCCTCCTCTTTGCTGTTGTTCTCGATCAGCAGCACCTCAAAATCCGGGTAGGTGGTGCGGGCATAAATGGACTCCACGCAGGTCTCCAGATCCTGCGCATGGTCGCAGGTGGGGATCAGGATGCTGACCCGGCCCGGGCGGTCGATCACATAATCCGTCTTATAATAGCCGGGCGTCTCCGGGATCAGGCTGACATCCTCCACTGCAACACCCAGACGCTGGTAGTGGGACCGCAGCGCCGCAATACCGGCATCGATGCAGTAGGTCTTGGCCGAGATATCCGCCGCCGTGCTGCCCGGGCTGGAACGCCAGTAATACAGCGCATGGGGGATATGGACGATGCAGCGGGCCATCTCGGTCAGGCGCAGGAACAGCTCATAGTCCTGGCTGCCGTTGTAGGCTTCCCGCTCGGGGCCGCCTGCGGCTTCCATCAGCGCACGGCTGAATACCGACAGGTGGCAGATATAGTTGTTGGAGCGGAGGTTATCCACCATAAAATCCGGCTTGAAGTGGTAGAGCACCACATTATCCACCTTGCCTTCAAAGGTGGCCTCGTCGGTATAGACAAAATCTGCGCCCTTCTCTGCAATCGCCCGCGCTGCATACCACAGCGCACAGGGGTGCAGCAGGTCGTCATGATCCAGCAGCGCAAAGAACACACCACTGGCCATCGCAAAGCCCTGGTTGGTGTTGCCGGCAATGCCCTCATTCTTTTCGAGCTTACGGTACAGGATGCGCGGGTCCTCCGCTGCTGCGGCAGCTGCCATGCGGGACGCAGCTTCATCGGTGCCCGCATCCGCCAGGCAAAGCTCCCAGTTCTGATAGGTCTGGTTGCGCACCGAATCCAGCAGCTGCTGCAAAAACTCCAGCGGCGGATTGTACATCGGCACGATCACGCTGATCTTTGGCGCCCGGGGCTGGTTATGCACCTGGCGCACCAGCAGGTCCACCGGCGCAAACTGATCTGCACGCAGGGTCTTGCCCGGGAACAGCGCAGCATACTCCCGCCGTGCTTCCATCTGGGCACGGACCCCCGCAAGACCCAGCCGCCGCAGCGATGCCAGGAACACAAAAGGCGGGAAGGTGCGGCAGACCTGCCGGGTCTTGCTGACCAGATAACGGGCCGGCCAGGTGATCTTCCAGAACTTAGAGCCAGTGACCTGTGCCAGGGCGTTTTCCAGCTGCTGCTCGTGGCTGCGGCTGAGCGAAAGATCGCTGCGCAGGCGCTGAAGCTGGGCGTCCTGCTCCTCCAGCTGATGCTGGGCGCGGGCCAGGTTCTCCCGCACAGAGTCCAGCTCCTGCTCATAGCCCTGGGCCAGCGCCTGAGGCGCAGGCAGGACATCGGCCTGCCGGTAGAGCGCCGCCGGCTGCGTGCGGCCCCGGTTTTTCCAGCTGAAATCACGATAATAGCCCCGCTCTGCCAGCGTATCGGTCCAGCTGGACAAAAGCGGGCTGTCTGCTGCCACCAGCAGCAAGGGGCCTGACAAGGCATCCGGCACCTGCGCCCAAGCGGGGTCCTCCACCACGGTAAGCTGGGTCTGCACCGGCTGCGGGTCTGCCGCCACCTGCGCCCCTGCGGCGCTGAGCGCCTGGGCCAGCGGGCTGTCCCCGCACGGCATCCAGATCGTTTTCGGGCACAGCTCTGCCATGATGCGCTGTGCCATCTGGCGGCAGCGGCGGCGCTGCGCCCGGGTCGTATTTTCCTGCGACTGCATTCTGTTCTTTTGCCCCTCCTGTCAATGAGTCCTGTTGCTTGAGCCGCCGAGCGGCTGCAGGACCAGTTATGTATAGTATACCAAATTCAGGTGTGTTTGAGAAGTGCCCCCATTCTGCTGATGCACGGCAGCTCTCTGCTCTAAACTCTGAATTGGCCCGCGCTGCTCGCGCGGGCCAATTCAAGTACTTTTTTGTAAAGAGATCCGGTTCAGCGCAGCCAGCCAAACAGCCAGTCGAACAGACCGCCGGGGGTCTCGATGGAGGCACCCTGATAGTAATGGTGCAGGATGTCCCGGTAGTTCATATTCTGCTCCACCGCATAGCCCACAGCACCGCACTGGCTCATACCCACACCGTGGCCAAAGCCATAATAGTTCATGCAGGGCGTGCCCGCTGCATCCATGCCAAAGTCAAAGCAGTAGCGGGAGGAGACGAACTGGCTGATGTAGCGGTACTTGCGTCCGTTGGACACAAAGGTATCATACTGCACAAAGCCGCCCAGGCTCTTGTTGGAGGTATCTGCGCTGACATACGGTTCACCGGTGCGGCTGTCGTTGTACTCGGTATAACGATAGTCCTTGCCGATGACACGGCGCAGGATGTTGTGGTACTGCTCCTCATAGGGGCTTTCCACGCTTTGCAGGTACGGCACATCGGTACCCCAGGCATCCTTTGCAGAGCAGGTGCCGTAAACGCCGGTCTGGGGGTTGTAGCCTGCACTGGCCGACCATACAGCATCGATGACGCTGCCCTTATAGGTCAAGATCTCATCCTTTACCGGGCGGATGGCATCCCGCATAGCCTTACGGGTAGCTGCGGGGATCTGGTTGACCGGGGTATAGATCAGCGCATTGGAAGCCGAGCCATACTGCTTGTGATACTCCAGGTAGGAGTGTACCGCCACAGCCTGGGCTTTCCACGCCTGGGCAGCCTGGGCAGGGGACATATAGCTGCCGATGGCACCCAGCTCTGTATAGGTGATGCCCACCAGACAATCCAAAAGGTCCAGACGAACATTCCGGCGCAGACCCTTCTCCTTGATGTTCAAATAAGGCACCGTGATCTTATCGCCAAACAGCCAAGCAAGGCAGTTTTCGTCCTCCGAGGGGATCAGCGTGGTGTTTGCACCACCGATCGTGGTAGGACCCGCAGCCGGATCCGCCGGGACAGGTTCGCCTTCCGCCAGGGCTGCCGGGGCAAGCACGGTCAGGCAGAGCACCGCAGCCAGCAAAAGGGCTGCTCCGCGCTTTAACAAAGATGATGATCTCAAGATCCAGATCCTCCACTTTCTTGTCCCCCTTTTGGTAAGAGGAGACAGTTTCTGTTGTATTTTAGTGTAGCACACCTGACCGGTCAGGGCAAGGACTGTACTCGGCTTTTCACAAAAAAACGGACGAAAGCGCCCTCGCTTCCGCCCGGAAAGATCCCCTTAAGACTGGGAACAAAAATATTGGATGGCCTGTGCTGCAAACTCTGCGGTACCGGGGCCGCCGGCCGCATCGATATTCTGGGTCATGCTGTCGCCTGCGGTGTACATCTGCCCCAGGCACTGCAAGATCTGCTTGGTGCAGGTGTAATAATGGTCGGTGATGTACTGCTGCAGCCGGGCTGTCAGCGCCTGGGCCTCCGGGCCAGCCGGGGAAGCATCCCGCAGGGCTCCGAATTCTGCAAACAGAGCCATCAGCCCAGCCCCGTCCTGTTCTGCCTGGTCCGCCGGCTGATCTGCCGCCCGGCGCTCATACTCCTGGTAGGCATCGGTGGCGCCCCAGCGGCGCTTTGCCTCCGCAGCGTAACGCTGCATCTCGGTCTTATCCCATGATTTGAAACTCATACTGTTCACTCCTGACTTTTGGATCTGACGGGCCTGGTGGATCAGGCGGTCCAGCCGGGCTTTGCGCAGTTCCAGCAGGTGGATCTGCTTTTCCAGCGCATCCTTAGCATCAAACTGCGGTGCATCCAGCATAGACCGGATCTCCCGCAGGGGGAACTCCAGCTCCCGGAATTGCAGGATCAGATACAGCCGCTCCAGCGCCGCCTGGTCGTACAAGCGGTACCCCGCCGGGGAAAGCTGGCTGGGTCTCAGCAGCCCGATCGCATCGTAATGGTGCAGTGTGCGCACACTGACCCCGCTGATCCGGCTCATCTGACTGACCGTCCACATCCTGCTCACCTCCCGTCTGACAGGATGATACACCCTGACGCAGCGTCAGAGTCAAGAGGAAAAAGAAAATTTATTTTCAGCCCAGGCCCAGCTCTGCAAAAGCCCGGGCGATGCCGTCCTCTGTCACAGCGGGGCAGATGCGCTGGCAGCGCTGCTTCAGGCTCTCGGAGCCGTTGGCCATGCAGACGCTGATGCCCACCACATCGGCCATAGCCAGGTCGTTGTCGCTGTCGCCAAAGCCGATGGTATCCGACAGCGGACGCTCCAGATACCGGCAGATAGCCCGGATGCCCTCCCCTTTGCTGAACCGGCGGTCGATCAGTTCCCCGTTGATCACCGAGCTCGTCAGCTCCATGCGGCTCTCACAGAAAAAGAACTGGTGTTCATACTGGCGGCGGGCTTCCGCCAGGGATGCCTCGTCCGGTGCAATATAGACCACCTTATAGACGGGCTGCCCCTGGTAGTCGGACAGCGGGCGCAGGGTCATCCCCTGTTTCATGGCTGTGCGCCAGCGCTCGGCCTCGCTGTTCAGTCTGCGGCCCGGTTTGTTCAGCAGCGTCTCAAAGCGCCGGAGCATCCGCTGGCCGCCAAAGGTGTCATCCCGGGCTTCCAGCGTACACTCCACTCCGTTTTTCTCCAGCACCTCACAAAGCCCCTGCACCTGCTGTGCAGGCAAAGGCAGGTCTACCAGGATCTGATCCCCGCAGCCCACATACCCCCCTGCACTGCACACAAAGCCGTCAAAGCCAAGGTCCAGCAAGGGGGCTGTCATGCGGTAATTGCGGCCGGTGCACAGAAACACCTTGTGCCCCGCCGCCTGCGCACGGCGCACCGCTGCAATGGCGCTGTCCGGTGCCACCATCTCCCCCGGCGGCAGAAGGGTGCCGTCGATATCCAAAAAGATCAGCTTCTGCTCTGGCATATTCCTCTTTCCTTTCCACACCCGCATTTTTTATTACAGGGAGCCGCGTTCCAGCACGGTATACCCCAACGTCATCTGACGCACCAGGTTTTTGCTCTGGTCATGGGCTTTATCGCCGATCATCTGCACCAGCATCCGGGCAGCTTCCACCCCCACCTGCTGCTGTTGGAACTGTACCGTAGCCAGACCCGGTTCCACCACCGCACTGGCCCAGCTATCCCCGATGCCTGCCAGACCGATATCCTGCCCGATCTGGCGGCCCGCTTTCCGCAGTACGCCCCATGCGCCCAAGGCCACCACATCGGTGACGCAGATCACGCCATCCAGTTCCGGGCTCTGCTGGAGCAGCTGTTCCATGCAGCGCGCACCTTCTTCCAGGGTAAAAGCGCTGCAATGGACGCAGTGCAGGCTGCTGCGGTCCAATCCTGCCTCTTCCAGCGCCTGCTCCACCCCCAACCGCCGCTCGTATCCGGTGGCCACATCCTTCTCCGGCCCGGCAATGTACCCCAAATGCCGTCTGCCCCGGGCGATCATTCTGGCTGTCAGCTCACAGGCCGCCGCCCGGTCATCGTTGTACACACAGGACACCTCCGGGAACCGCTGCCCGGTGATCACGACTGGGACCCGGCACTCCCGCAGCGCCTGCGCCAGAGCCGGGGTATAGACCGTACCCATCAGGATCACACCCGCCACATAGTTGCGCTGCATCGCGGCCAGGTAATTCAGTTCTCGGTCCTGCCGCAGCTCGGTATTGACCAGCAGCATGAGGTAGCGGCTGGCATCCAGCTCCTGCGAGATGCCGGTGATCATCTGCCCCACCGACTGGGAACTGATATTGGGGGTGATGACCCCGATCTGATTCACCTTTCCGGTGCGCAGGGTCTGGGCTGCGGCATCCGGGGCATACCCAGTCTTTTCGATGACAAGGTGGATCGCAGCCCGTTTTTCCGCACTGAGGGGGCCGCCATTCAGGTATCGGCTGACCGCTGCGCTGGACACCCCTGCCATTTTTGCAATATCACTGATGGTCATTTCTGCTCTCCACTGCCCACTGCAACAAAACAAACTTTCTCGTATCAACGACGAGCACCTGCAAAGCACCAGCTGCATCTCGGACAAGTATTCTTCCAATTTTGTCCTTCACTTACAAAATTGGTGCTTGCTTCTTTCCAGTCTTATTATAAAGCCCCCTGCCCGCTGCCGCAAGAGGCCGATTTTCCGGTTTTTGCCGCAGATACGAGCAGAGTTTTTATCTAGTCTGCACAACCTGAAAATCAAAAAACCACGGTTCCGCCCAATTTCAGCAGATCCAGGCGGAATCATGGTTTCTTTTTGCAGAGGATCTCTGCTTATATTACGGCTTCATTCCGGCGGCACGGACCCAAAGCCCCACCAAAGCCACTGCCAGCAAAAACAGCAGCAGGCCCCAATTCCGGGCAGGACGTTTTTTCTGGCTGCGGCGGGATGCCGTCTGCGTCCGGCGGCTCTTTGCATCCGATCTGGCAGTAGTGCTCCGTTTTGGGGCCGAACTGCGGCTTTTCTGCCCGCCTTTATTGCTGGTGCTGCGCTTGCGGGGCGCAGGTGCCTGCTCCCCGGTAAGATACTGCTGCGCTTCCCGGGCATACTGGGTCAGCTCCGCCTCGGTAAAAGCGGCATCCAGGTACGCTTCTGCCAGACAGTCTATCGCATCGGCATAGATGCGGGCCGCTTCCTGGGCATCCTCCGGGCTGCCAGCGTGGGCGGCTTCGTTACGGGCATTGCGCACCGCATGGCACGCCCGGCGGGCGGCGCCGGAGTGCGGCGCCTGCCCCAGCAGGTCCAGGGGACGGGCCGCTTCCTGCTCAGGGTCCAGCAGCACCCGCATACAAAGGGTGGTATCCAGCTGCTGCCAGCTGGTCTTTCCGGACAGATCCGGCAGGCGGTCGTAATAATCCGGGCTTTCCTCCCGGCGCTGCTGGATATGCTGGAGCAGATCCTCAAACGTGTGGCTGCCGGGGCGCTGCTCCCAGTGCCAGCGCAGCAGCTGACGGCTGATCTCGTCGCACTGGGTCTTGATCTCAAATGCGGTCTGGAGGGACGGTTCCGGCATAAAAACTCCTTTCAACACAAGAAAAGCGGAGGAAGGCTGCGCCTCCTCCGCCATGGACCCGCTTTTTACAAAGCAGGGTCCTGATTTTTCTTACAGGAAAAACTGGTAGTAGACAAAGCCCCACAGGGCGATGCCTGCGCATACGATGGCCGTGATCGGCGGCACCCAACGGATCAGATGCTCTGCGATGGAATCCCGGCTGTCGTAGTCCTCGTAATCCTCATCGTCCTCATAGCCTTCGTAGTCCTGCTCCGGCTCCTGCACCCGGCTGGCGTATCTGGGCGCCTGAGCAGGGCGGGCAGGTGCCTGCTGCTGCGGTGCAGGCTCAAACCTCTCCCGGGCATCCAGCACACGCGTCATATCCTGTTCCGGCTCGGCGTGCACAGGCTCGGCCTGCTGTCCGTACGGCGGCATGATCCGCGTGGCTTCCTCCTCCGGCTGTGCAGCCGGACGGGGGGCGACCCGGGTGGGTTCCTCCGCCTCCGGAACGCTGGGGCTTGGCTCCTGAGCCGGCGCTGCTGGCTGCAGCAAGCTGTTCAGCGCATTTTGCAGCAGGATGCGGTCACAGCCACATTCGCTGCAGTAAACGGTATCCTCTTCTTTCGGGTGGAATGCACCGCAGGCGCAGTACCAGCCGCCATTGTCCAGGACCTGCGGCAGATACTTCATGCCCTTGCGGTTCATCCGGGCTTCCAGCGCAGACTGGAGATCCGACTCCAGGCGCTTAGGCGCCGGCAGCCGCATCCGCTTGATCTGGTGCAGGTGAACGACCCGCTTGCCGTTATACACGCTCTTCAGCGAGACATCCACGCTGGTGATGGCTTTGGGGGTGACAAACACAGCATCATCCATGCCAAAGCTCTCGCCCGGCTGAACTTCCAGGTCGCAGTACTCAAACTCGTCCTCACAGAGGATCACTCCGTCCACGCCCTTGCACTTAAAGTGTACCTCCAGCGCAGTAAGCACCACCCGGGAGATATTCTTGAAGGTCAGGCAGACGGCGTGTTCGCCGCTTTGTTCCCCACGCAGCAGCTCCACGCAGACGAACTGCACCGGGCTGCCCGGGGTGTAATAGTTGGCCCGCGTTTGGGCCACCAGGGTAAAATTCTCCTCCATCAAACTCGCTCCTTTCCCACCGAGGCTCAGGCTTCGGCCTCCGGACCGTTCTCCGGCTGCTCCGGCTGGGCGGGGGCTTGTGCAGGCTCCTCCGCAGGAGCCTGTGCGGGAGCTTGTGCAGGCTGCACCTTAGGTGCCAGCTGACCGCCAGCCATTACGGTGTTGAATTCCTGCTCGTTGAGCTTCTCCCGCTCCATCAGAGCCTGTGCCAGCGCATGCAGCTGATCGATGTGCTCGGTCAGGGTGCGGCGGCAGGTCTCGTATGCCTCGTCGATGATATCCCGCATCTCGCTGTCGATCTCCGCAGCGGTGCTCTCGCTGTAGCCCTTGCCCTGACCAAAATCACGGCCCAGGAAGGTCTCCTCCTGCGAGGTGCCGTACACCACAGGACCCAGCCGCTCGGAGAAGCCATACTTGGTGATCATCTGCCGAGCGATGTTGGTGGCCTGCTGCAGGTCATTGGAAGCGCCGGTGGAGATATCGTCCAGGATCAGCTGCTCTGCCACACGGCCGCCCAGGCTGGAAACGATATCCTCAAACATCTCGCTCTTGGTCACATAGCTGCGGTCCTTCTCCGGCAGGTACATGGTGTAACCGCCTGCCTGGCCGCGGGGGATAATGGTGATCTCATGCACACGGGGGTGGTGCTTGCAGTAGAAGCCCGCCACAGCGTGACCTGCCTCGTGGTAGGCAGTGAGCTTCTTTTCCTCCGGGGTAACGACCCGGCTCTTTTTCTCCGGGCCTGCCATGACCTTCATGGAAGCTTCCTCGATATCCTCCATGGTAATGGCCTTACGGCTGCGGCGGGCAGCCAGCAGCGCAGCTTCGTTGACCAGGTTTTCCAGGTCAGCACCGGCAAAGCCGGCGGTGCGCTGGGCGATCACCTTCAGGGACACATCCGGTGCCAGCGGCTTGTTGCGGGTGTGGACCTTCAGGATCTCTTCACGGCCCTTGACATCCGGCAGGCCCACATAGACCTGACGGTCAAAACGGCCGGGACGCAGCAGCGCCTTATCCAGGATGTCGGCACGGTTGGTGGCCGCCATCACGATCACGCCGTCGTTTGCCTGGAAGCCGTCCATCTCCACCAGCAGCTGGTTCAGGGTCTGCTCACGCTCGTCATGACCGCCGCCCAGACCTGCGCCACGCTGACGGCCCACAGCATCGATCTCGTCGATGAAGATGATGCAGGGCATGCTCTTTTTGGCCTTATCGAACAGATCACGCACACGGGATGCGCCCACGCCTACATACATCTCCACAAAGTCAGAACCAGAGATGGAGTAGAAGGGCACCCCAGCTTCACCAGCGCAAGCACGGGCCAGCAGGGTCTTACCGGTACCCGGAGGGCCCACCAGCAGCACACCATGGGGGATGCGTGCGCCCAGAGTATTGAACTTTTCCGGGCTTTTGAGGAACTCTACGACCTCTTTAAGCTCTTCTTTTTCCTCATCCTCACCGGCAACGTCGGCAAAGGTAGCGGTCTTTTGGTTCTCGTGCTCATCCTTGACCTTGGCGCGGCCCACATTCATGATGTTGCCGCCTGCACCGCCGCCACGCATCATGGAGAACAGCAAAAATCCGGTGCAGCCCAGCATAGCCAGGTAGAACAGGATCTCCATCCAGGGGATGTTCTCCTTCAGGGCAATGTAGTCGTACTCCATCGGGGCGTCGGGGTTGGCCTCGTCATAAGCCGCGATGTAGTCATCCACATTGTTGACAAAGCGTGCCGCATAAGGCAGCTTATAGCGCATAGTCACCGTGCCGTCCTCATTGGGCACCGCAGCCGGTGTGCCGGAGGAGGGAGACAGCAGACCGGACAGCATCCCGCCAGAGGACTGAGTGACGCTTTCCGGAGAGGTCTCCGGCAGGGGCAGCTCGCCTTCCTTCAGCTTCAGGGTGATCATGCCGGTATTCAGGTCCAGCTTAAAGGACGTGACCTGCAGTTTTTCAAAATAGTGCACCACGGTAGAATAACTTACCAGGGAGCCGCTGGAGGTATCCGGGCTGCTCAGCACAGACCAGACCATCAGCACCGCTGCCAGGGCCAGAGCCAGGATCAGCGGGTTAAAACGGGGTCGTTTGGATTGCAATCAGATCAACTCCAATTCATAAAAGATAGTTGCCTTACTTTTCGTATACGCTGGGCTTCAGCACTCCCACATAGGGCAGGTTGCGGTATTTTTCGTCGTAGTCCAGGCCATAACCCACCACAAACTCATCCGGCACCTGGAAGCCGATGTAGTCTGCCTGGATGTCTGCCCGGCGGCGGCTGGGCTTATCCAGGATCGCGCAGATCCGCACCGAGTTGGGGTCGCGCATCTTCAGCATGGGCACAAGGTTGGAGAGGGTGACGCCAGTGTCCAGAATGTCCTCCACGATCAGCACGTCCTTACCGGACAGGTCACTGTCCAGATCCTTGATGATCTTGACCAGACCCGTGGTCGTCGTGCCTGCGCCGTAGCTGGACACCACCATAAAATCAATGCTGCAAGGGATGGTGACCGCCCGCATCAGGTCGGCCATGAACACCACGGCGCCTTTCAGGATGGACACCAGGACAAGATCCTTGCCGGCATAGTCCTGGCTGATCTGCGCACCCAACTGGGCAACCTTGTCTTTCAGCTGCTGCTCAGACACCAGAACAGCGCGGATATCATCGTTCATACTCATGATTCAACTTCCTCCATTTTCTGCTCCCGCAGTTCCAACACTTGGACACTGTCCGGCCCAGGGGCCAGCCCCTCAGCGAAGCCTGCACCCCAGACCCACAGCACCTGGCTGCCGTCTGCCAGCAAAGGCAGGCCGTCCCGCCACTGAGGCGGGATGCCCGCCTCATTCATCCATTTTCGCAGCGGTCTGCTGCCGTCCCGCCCGGCGGGATGGTAACGGTCCCCCGGCTGACGGCAGCGCAGCACAAGTGTGGAATGTAACGTAGTTATTCTAACATAATCTGCGTAGTTTTTTAAGTCTTTTTTGTGAACGTGCTGTGTTTTTTCTCCAAAAAACGGCCCGCAAAGCCGAGTTTTCAGCATTTTGCCCCCAGACAGGGGGTATTGCGTGCATCGTTCCGGCGCAAAAGGCCGGGCGGCAAAGGGGCAGAATAGCGGCGGCGCAGCGCTCGTGCGCCACAGCACGCCTTCTTTAGCGGCAAGGCCGACCCCTGCTGTCAGCTGCACAGCGCCCTGACCACATTCCACCAGAGCGCACAGCCGCTGTACATCGTCCTCGGTCAGATCCTGCCGCTGGGCAGCCAGCGCCCGCATCCCCTCTGCAAGGATCAGCGGGTCTGCCGCCCGGAGCGGCTCCAGACTCCAGACCCCTTCCCCAGCTGCCAAGGCATACCGCGCCCCGGCAGGCAGTCCGGCGGCCGATGTCTGCCTGGCTGCAGAGAGTAAAGCCGCTGCCTGCCGGGCAAAATAGGCATCCGCACGGGCAGCCCGCTCACAAAAGCGGGCCAGGTTCCGCTCTGCACCCGCATTGACCCCCCGCAGCGCAGGCAGCGCCGCATGGCGCAGCCGGTTGCGGGCGTAGGCATCGCTGTGGTTCGTCTCATCGGTCACCCAAAGCTGTCCCAGGGCCTGGCAGACCGCCTCGGTCTCGGCACGGGTCAGCCCCAACAGGGGCCGCAGGTACGCCCCCCGCACCGGGCGGATGCCTGCCGCCCCATGCAGTCCAGCCCCCCGCGCCAGCCGGAACAGCAGCGTTTCTGCCTGGTCAGTAGCAGTATGGGCCGTTGCCACCCGGTCTATCCCTTGGGCAAGCTGGCTCTCAAAATGTCCATACCGCAGCTGGCGTGCCCAATCCTCGCTGGCATTGTCCGGCACAGCCTCTTTAGGCGCACTGAACACCTGCAGCGGCACCCCCAGCCGGGCACATTCGGCCCGGACAAAGGCTTCGTCCCGGTCTGCTGCCTGCCCCCGCAGCCCATGGTTCACATGGCAGGCGGAGAGCTGAAAGCCCACCTGCGGCTGCACCAGCAGCAACAGCCGCAGCAGCGCCATGCTGTCTGCCCCGCCGGACACCGCTGCCGCCACCCGCAGCCCTGTCAGCTGCTGGCTGCGGCAAAACCCCGCCGTCTGCGCCAGGGCATCGGCCAGGATATCCTCCGGACGGCGCATCAGCGTTTGAAGTCCACATCCATAAAGCGGGTGTGGGCGCCGTCCCAGCCCAGGGGCACGGTACTGGTCTCACCATGGCGGTTTTTTGCCACGATGCACTCTGCTGTATCCGCATCCACATCCGAGCCGTCCGGGTTCTGGCTGGCATAGTAGGAGTCCCGGTACAGGAACAGGACGCAGTCTGCATCCTGCTCGATGGAGCCGGAGTCTCGCAGGTCGGACAGCTGCGGCCGGTGGCTGGAGTTTGCACCCTGTTTTTCCACCGCACGGGACAGCTGGCTCAGCGCGATGATGGGCACATTCATCTCTTTGGCCATGATCTTCAGGTTTCGGGTAATGGAGCTGATCTCCTGCACCCGGTTCTCAGTGCGCTGGCCCGAGGTCATCAGCTGCAGGTAGTCGATGACGATCAGGCCCACATTGGGGCGGGTGGGGTCCTGGTTCACCCGGCGGATCTTGGCCTTCATCTCGGTAATGGTGATGCCGGAAGTATCGTCCATATAAATGGGGGCATCGTGAAGTTTCTCGGTGGCGAGAGCCAGGTACTCCCAGTCCTCTGCCCGCAGCGCACCGGTACGGAACGCCTGGCTGTCAATGCCCGCCTCTGCAGAGAGGATACGGTTTGTAAGCTGTTCCTTGGTCATTTCCAAGCTGAAAATGGCCACCGGCACCTTTTGCTGCATCGCCACACGGGTGGCGATGTTCAGCGCAAAACTGGTCTTGCCCATACCGGGGCGGGCGGCCAGAATGATCAGGTCGCCCCGTCCCAGACCGGTAAGCACCGTATCCAGCAGACGGAACCCGGTGGGGATGCCCTTGTACTTATCCGCATCCGGGCCGCTGATCTTTTGCAGGTTGGACAGCGTTTCCACCATACTGGAGCTCAGGGGGGTCAGGGCGCTGGAGTCCCGTCCGGAGCGGATCTCGTAGATACGCTGCTCGGCGTTTTCCAAAAGCAGGTCGGCGTCCGGTTCATCACCGGCATCCTGCAGGATGTCCTTTGCCACCCCCATCAGCTGGCGCACCAGATATTTTTCCTGCACGATCTGGGCATAAGCCCGGACGTTGGAGATGCTGGGCACCGTCTCGGCCAAGCCGGTCAGATAGACCTTGGCCTCATCCGGGCTGGCAAACACCCCGTCGGAGATCACCGCATCCAGCAGGGTGACAAAATCAATGGTCTGGTCGCTGGTAAACAGCCGCAGCATCTCGGACCAGATCTGGGCGTTCTGGCGGGTGTAGAACATCTCCGGCCGGATGATCTCCACCAGGTCGGTCAGGGTGTCGGGCTTGAGCAGTACTGCGCCCAGCACGCTTTGCTCTGCCTGCATACTGTACGGCAGGCTGATGCCCACGCTTTCCAAGTTCAGATCATTTGCATAGCGTCGTTCGTTCGGCATGGTCGTTATCCCTCTTTATCTATGGCGCTGTCCTGCCCGAAAAGCCAAAAAGCGCTCCCCCCGCTCAGAGGAGGGAGCGCAGACAGGCCGGGCAGCGTCAGGGCAGCGTCAGGCCTGCTCTACCTCTACACTGATCTTGAAGCTGGGCACGACACCCACATACAGGCGCACCTTGGCGTTGAACACGCCTGCATCCTTGATATCCTTGGTCTCCAGCTCGATCTTCTTTTTATCGATGGGGGCGCCGGTCAGCTCCGACAGAGCAGCGGCCACTTCCTTGCTGGTCACCTTGCCATGCAGCCGGCCGGATGCACCGCCCTTGGCCCGCACGGTAACGGTCTTGTCCTGGATCTTCTCTGCCAGAGCCTTGGCAGCAGCCAGGTTCTCGGCCTCATGGAAATCAGCGGCTTCCTCCTTGCCGCGGGCCACGTTCAGTGCGCTGGCATCGGCCACAGCCGCCAGCTTGCGCGGCAAAAGGAAGTTGCGGGCGTAGCCGTCCGAGACCTCATGGATCTCGTCCTTCTTGCCAATACCCTTGACGTCCTGTTTCAGAATCACTTTCATAGTATATCCCTCTTTTCCCGCCGGGGATGCCCCAGCGTGCTGTTTTCACACCTTTAGTATACCGCATCCGCCGATATTCGGCAAGAGGGGCAGCAGGTACACATCCACCCCTTCCGGATCCGGACTTTATTCCAGCATCTCCTCCACGATCTGCTGAAAATCGTGAAGAAAAGCGTCTTCGCCCAGGGTATTCATCTTAAAAAAGACCGCCTCGCTTCCGCCCGCAGTAATGGCAGACAAGCGGATGGGACCCTCCCCATTCTGGAACAGGGTCACCGTCAGCGAAAGCCGGTTGCCGCCCATCATGCTGTACCGCTCAAATACCCGGACACTGCACCGGGCCTCTCCGTCCTTGAAATCGCTGCCGTCCTCCAGATCAGCAGACCAGCTGCCATCCACCACGGCCTGCTCCAGCTTGGGCAGCAGGGCATCGAACTTTCCTGTGCGGATGGTGGTTTCCCAAATAGCCATAGGTGCCTCCTTTTTTTGATGCTTTTATGCGTTACGAGCGCTCTTTCTGGACGCTGCGGCGTCTGCGCCAGGCAAAATACCCAGTATAGGCCAGCCACAGCGGGAGCGCGACCCACATCAGTGTACGGCTGAAGCGGATGCCGTCCGGCTGGTAGACAAAGTCGATCTTGTTTTCCCCTTCTGGACAGAGCACCGCCATCAGTCCGTTGTCCACCTGCACAACGGGGGTGTCGGCCCCATTGACATAGGCGGCAAATCCATCGTCATACGGCACCGAGAAGAATACCAGCTCCGGCTGCGCAAGGGTGATCTCTGCATGGAAGCCCGAGTTGGTCATCCGGAACATGCTGCACCCAGCCGCCCGGCGGGCGTCGCAGTCACGGACGTAGGTATCGTAGTCCAGCCGCTGTCCCTCAGACTGAGGCATGGGTTCCAGATACTTTGCATACTGCGCCTCATCCTCCGGAGAGAGCACCAGCGCCCGCATCAGCAGATTAGCCCGCTGATGCTCCGGGTACTGGGCCAGCTGCTCCTGTGTGAGATAGTATTGGTAGGTAAAGCCCATGGGCACATAGTTTTGGTTGCGGTAGACAGCAAACCCGTCCATCGTATCCCAATACACCCAGCCATCGTCGGCCACCGCCTCAAGATCCGCCTGTTTTTCCGGCGTTGTCAGCAGGTACTCCACACTCAGCAGCCCGCGCAGTGCATAGTTGGAGAGGGCAGGCTCACTGCGCACATCCCGCTTGACCCCCACAGAAGGATAAAAGCTGAGGATGCTGGGGGCAGCGGTGCTGCCAAAATACTGCAGACAGCTCTTATCCAGCCAAAGCCCCAGGTTATCATGGGTCTCGTAGGTATCGATGCGGTAGTCCCCCTGCGGCAGATGTTCCTTGAGCGCCAGGGCATCGTTATCCTGCTGCACCAGGTCGCTGTCGGTGTTCCACTGTCCAAACTTGCCAATCGCGATATGCGTCGTGGTAAACAGGCAGGCAAACGCCAGCACTGCCGCCAGCATCCGCCGGGGCAGGATCTTTTTGCCCCGCCAGCGCCGCCACAGCCAGAGGAACACCACCAGTCCCACCAGACCAAAGCCCAGCACCACAGCGTATTGGCCCGGATTCTGCAAAACGCCAAAAGTCCAGCTGTCGCCATCCTGCACAGGCACCACAGCAAACGCCAGGGTAGCCAGCATCACCCAGAACAGACCCTTTGCCGGGGCTTCCAGGTCTGCCGCCGGGCTTTCCAGCGCGCGCACCGTCATCAGGCAGAGGATCAGCACCGGCATATAATACCAGCGGGCGTAGTAGCTGGAGTTGAGGGCGTAAAACGCACTGTTCAGCACCGGCACCAGGGCAAAGACTGCGCACACCGCCACAATGCGCTTATTGGCATCCCGCTTTTTCAGCTTCCAATACGCCAATGCACCGGCCAGGCTGCACACAGGCAGATATGCGGACATGCTGGTCCACTTGATGATCCCCTCGGACCAGATGGAGGTCAGATACGGAGAGTCCGGCGGCAGCACCCAGCTCAGCAGGATCGCAAGATACTGCTGTACCTTGGAATAGGTCAAAAATCCCCAGCCGGAGGCCAGGTCCACCGTGCGCGGATTTTGCAGCAGCGAAAGCACCGCAGGCCAGAGCAGCAGCCCGCCCAGGGCCACCCCCAGCAGGCTCTCGAACGCCAGCCGGACAAACAGCCGTCCGGTGAGGCGCACCTCTCCAGCCGAGAGCTTGCAGACAAAATAGATGACCAAAAACAGGACCTGCCCCACAAAGAAGAAATAATTGTTCAGCAGGTTCAGCGCCACCCAAAAGGCAAACAGACCCTGGCGGCGCTCATAAATGCACTCGTCCAGCGCCCAGAGCATATACGGGAACAGCGCCACCACGTCCACAAAGTGGTTGAAAAAGATATTGTACACCGAAAAACCAGACAGCGCATACAGGCAGCCGCCCAGCACGGCATAGTTGACATCCTGAACATACCGGCGCAGGTACAGGTATGCACCGCCGCCAGCCACTGCAAACTTGAGTACCAGCAGCGGCACCATCAGATAAGGCAGCCACTGCTGCGGAAACAGCAGCGACAGCCAAAAGAAAGGCGAGCCGTACAGGTAAAAGGAATAGGCATTCATCACACCGCTGCCCAGGTCTGTTGCCCAGGAGAAGGTGTTGTCCGCCACCGGCACCGCAGCCCAGATATTATCCGGGTATCCCTGCCCCTTAAAAAAACCGTTCAGATAGCGGTAAAAGCTGATCTGCTGACTGTTGAAATCCCCCGCATAGTGAAAAAATCCACCGTCCAGCAGGTAAAACGGTAAAAAGAACAGTGCTGCTGCCAGCCCGCAGAGCACTACCGTCAGCCAGAATTTATTTTGTGTTTGACCCAGCAGCCGCGGCTGCCGGGCGTTGTGCAGAGCGTCCATCGTATCCTCTCCCCCTTTTTCTCTTTACGGGAACGGCAGCTCCCGCACATCGTCAGGGTCGGCAGCACGGCGCTGACAGTCAAACACAGCCTCGATCAGCCGGTCCAGATCCTCCAGATGGGACAGTTCACAGCACACCTTGCGCAGCGAAGCCGCCCCTTTAAGCCCCTTCATATAGTGCATGGCCTGCGCCCGAGCCTGGGGCATGGCCACATACTCGCCTTTTTCCTCCACCATCTGTTCCACCTGGCGGCGCAGCGCATTCATCCGTGCCTGCAGATTGGGCTGCTTGGGGGCGGGGGCGCCTTCCAGCGCTGCATTCACCTGCTCAAACAGCCAGGGGTCTCCCAAGGCTGCACGGGCGATCATGACCCCGTCGCAGCCGGTCTGCCGCACCATTTCCAGCGCATCCTCCGGGGTATGAATGTCTCCGTTGCCCAGCACCGGCACATCCACCGCCTGCTTTACCGCCGCAATAATGGAAAGATCGATGCCCGGGGTATACATCTCGGCCCGGGTGCGGGCGTGTACAGCTATGGCCGCTGCACCTGCCTGGGCACAGGCTTTGGCACATTCCACCGCCGTAATGTGGTCTGCATCCCAGCCCTTGCGCATCTTCACCGTGACCGGGCGGGTGGTATGAGCTGCCACCTGCTCCACGATGCGTCCGCAAAGCTCCGGGTCCAGCATCAGCTTACTGCCGGCCCCTGCAGAAACGATCTTGGGTGCAGGACAGCCCATATTGATATCCAAAAAGTCGAACTGTTCCCCTTCGATCAGGGCCGCAGCCTGGCCCATGATCTCCGGGTCATCCCCAAACAGCTGCACGCCATAGGGCGCATCGTTGGGTTCTGCCCGCAGCAGCGCTGCGGTCTTGCGGTCCTGATAGACCAAAGCCCTGCCAGAGACCATCTCGCTGACCGTAAAGCCCGCACCATGCTGTGCCATCAGACGGCGGCAGGGCGCATCCGTAAAACCGGCCATAGGGCCGAACACTGCCCGATGGGGCAGGGTGAGTGTACCGATCTTTAACTGTTCCATGTAGTTCCTCTAAACGCTTTCTTGCCAGAATGTGTGTATTAGCGTATCATATTCCCCCGCAGATTGCAAGAAAAAACCAGGGCGTATGCCCCCTCTTTCCTGGGCCTGAAAACCGCTGCGAGGACACTTTTCGTTTTGCTCTGCCCATGGTATACTGTACATAAAAAGGAGGTACGGCGGGGACAGCAACCACCCGCCGCAAAACTGCGTATGGAATACCGTGATTGGGGCAAAGCCGGGGTGCGCACCTCCCTGCTGGGGTACGGCTGTATGCGGCTGCCCACCACCCCCCAAGGGGAGATCGATGAGCCCCGGGCGGAAGCCCTTTTGAACGCCGCCCGGGATGCCGGCGTCAACTACTTTGATACCGCCCACTTCTACCATAGCTCTCAAAGCGAACCTTTTGTGGGGAAAGTGATCGCAAAATGGCCCCGGGACAGTTTTTATGTGGCCACCAAGCTCCCGCTGTGGAAGATGCGGGACTGGGGCGACGACAGCCTGGAGGAAGCCAAAAAAGTGTTCCAGCTCCAGCTGGACCGGCTTGGGGTGGAATACTTTGATTTTTATCTGCTGCACTCTTTGCATCGTGCCCGCTATGACGAAGCCAAAGCCCGGGGCATCGTAGACTGGCTGTGGCAGGAAAAAGCCGCCGGGCGCATCCGGAACTTTGGTTTTTCCTTCCACGACAACTATGCCGGTCTGGAGCATATCCTGCGGGACCAGCCCTGGGATTTCTGCCAGATCCAGTACAACTATCTGGACACCGACGAGCGGGCCGAGGAAGTGCCCGGCAGCCGCGGCTATGCCCTGACCGAAGAACTGGGCATCCCGCTGATCATTATGGAGCCGATCAAGGGCGGCACCCTGGCGGTCCTGCCGGAGGATGCGGCGGCTCCCCTGCGGGCACAGGACCCCAACGTCAGCATGGCAAGCTGGGCGCTGCGCTGGGTAGCCAGCCATCCAAATGTCCGGGTGGTGCTGTCCGGCATGAGCGACGAAAAACAGCTGGCAGACAATCTGGCCACCTTCTCGCCTTTCGTCCCCCTGACCGCACAGGAGACCGCTGCGGTGGATACCGTTGCGCAGGAGCTTCGCAGCCGGATCAAGATCGGCTGCACCGGCTGCCGGTACTGTCTGCCCTGCCCCATGGGGGTGGATATCCCGGATAATTTCAGCATCTGGAACCGCCTGGGGATGTTCGGGCAGCCGCAGCAGGTCAAGCAGCGTTGGGAAGCCCAGTTCCCCGATGCGGAAAAAGCCTATCACTGCATCCGCTGCGGCAAATGCGAAACTGTCTGCCCCCAGCAGCTGCCCATCCGCACCGCACTGGCCCAGCTGCAGCAGGAGCTGGACGCACTGTAAACAACAAAAACGGCAGGGTATCCCCTGCCGTTTTTTGTTGCGGTATTTACCACAGACGGATCACTTTGATGACCCCTTCTGCCTTATCACGCGCCAACTCCAGATGGCTCTGCAGTGCCTGCGATGCGCCGACCCAGTCTTCCCGCAGGGCGGCATCCAGGATCAGCAGATGCTCCTCACAGGTCTGATCCTGATTGATCATGCTGACCTTGCCGGTCATGATGCGGAAGCGGGTGTTCAGACCGGTGATCCGGTCGTAGGCCGAGCGCAGATACTTGTTGGGCAGCGTGCTCATCAGCAGCTCGTGGAAGATATCGTCCGACTCACAGAAGTCCTCGATCCGGTCCGGGTGCAGCATCAGCTCACGGAACTGTTCCAGCTTCTCCATGGGCAGTGCGCTGCCATAGGTGCGCAGCGCATAGGGCTCCACCAGCAGCCGCATCTCGAACATACTATGTACGTCCTCCTCGGTAATGCCGGACACCATCAGACCCTTTTTGGGCAGGATGGTGATCAGACCCTCCTGCTCCAGACGGCCCAGGGCATCCCGCATAGGGGTGCGGCTGATATTGCCCATCTCTGCGCAGAGCTTCTGCTCATTCAAAAACTCATTGGGACGATACTCGCAGCTGAGGATCTTTGCTTTCAGGTACTGGTAAGCCTGCAGCTTCAGGCTCAGCTTCGACTGGGTGTCGTTTTCTTTCATGACGCTCTCTCCTGTGATTTCCGGCGGGCGCTGTGCACCAAGCGAAACAAGGTCCTTCCTGTCTGACCGGCAAGGCCCTTTGCGCCGCCATGATTTCTGCCCGCGCCGCACTTTCCGCGGACAGGGGGCTTATCTCGTCCTTTGAAGCACGCAGGCGCAGCCTGCGCTCCAGAAGGGTCCGGTCTCGATTCTCTAAAACAAGGTTGTATTCCTACAACCATCCAAATGTTCTTCAATCTATTATTTCACAATCCAGCATTTATTACAAGACGTCCATTTCAAGTTTGGTACATTCTCCGATTTCCACGAATCACTAACCAATTTTTTACTCATTTTGACCAAGGTTTTTTGTGCTTGTCCCCCAAAAATGGCGCGCTTTTTTGCATTCCAGCGCAAAATGTGGTACAATGGCACAAACAAGCCCCAAGGATGGCGGGGCATCACAGGGGAAGGAGGGCTTTACTATGGCCCGAAGCGGTGGATACAACACCAAGACCCGGCAGCTGATCCTGGATTATCTCATCAACAACCAGCAGCACGCCGTAAGCGCATCCAATATTCTGGAGCATCTGGAGCAGGAGGGTGCCAGCCCCAACCCCACCACTGTCTACCGGTACCTGGATAAGCTGGCCGGAGAGCAAAAGATCATGAAATACGTGGCCGACAAAGGGGAAAAAGCGGTCTTTCAATATGTAGACGAGGGGCAGCACTGCCGGGAGCACCTGCATCTCAAATGCGTGCGGTGCGGCCGTATACAGCATCTGGATTGTCATTTCATGACCGAGGTGCGCGCCCATCTGATGGCCGACCATGGCTTTACCCTTCAGTGCGAGGGCAGTGTGCTGTACGGGCTGTGCCGCACCTGTGCGCAGGAGCAGCCCCAGGAGGAGTAAGCCGCCTTTTTTGAAATCACACAAAAACAGCGCTCTGCCGTGCGGCTTGCTGCACGGCAGGGCGCTTCGCTGTGAAAAAACACAGGATGCTGCTCAGACCTCGATGTTCAGTGTTGCCCGGGCGATGGCCCCCAGCAGCGCCACCAGGCGTTTTTCATCCATCTGGCACTCACTGTTGTTGTTGTTCATAAAGGCATAGTAGCATCCATGTACACAAAAGGACAGCACGATGCCGCGGGCAGGCTCCTCCAAAAAGTTGGGGTCTGCTGCTGCGATCCGCTCCCGCAGGCCATGTTCGATCTGATTGATCAGCAGCCCCTGCCGTGACCCGGAGAAGAGCACCTGCACTGTCTCCAAATTTCTGGCAAAAGCTCGGAACAGCTCCTGGGTCATCCAGTCTGTGTTGCTGCGCAGATCTCCGCCACGCAGCGGCGGCAGCCCGGAGAGGATCTCCTCGATCAGATCCTGCTCCATTTTGGTGGACAGCGCAAAGATGTCCTGGTAATGGGCGTAAAAGGTCGATTTGTTGATGCAGGCCAGAGCACATAAATCCTTGACCTTGATCTTCTCCAGGGGCTTTTTTGCCCGCAAGGTAAGAAACGCCTGTTTGATGGCCCGCTCGGTCTTTTCGATTCGGATGTCCAAAAAAACCACCCTTTCCGCCGGAAGGTCTATTATCCAACCCTTTTCCTTTTTCGCTGATGGACAAGTCCGGCAATGCTTTTTACAATAATTCCAGCATCGTTTCTTATTTTATTCTTTATGGTACAATAGCCCCTGTTCTGCCAGCGCCTGCTCAATGCGGCGGAATGTCTCCGGCTCCGGGCAGCGCAGGGTATGCAGATGCACCCCGCCGGTCATCCGGCTCAGGAGACAGGCGGGGTTTCCCTCGGCCTGGGTAATAAAAGCCTCCACATCGTAGCGGCTGGTCAGGTTCAGGGTCGCGCGCAGCTCCCCATACAGAGCATTGTCCACCGATACGTCCACCACCACACCGCCGTTGTCCACCACTGTGTACAACTCCTGGCGCATCTGTTCCACGGTACTGTGGGCACAGGCCAGGATGCCGGTGTATCCCTCGGCAGCACCCCGAAGCTGATACCCCCGGGGCGTGGCGTCGATCTGTGCGCCGCCTGCCCGCAGCAGAGCTACATCCCCTACTACGATCTGGCGGGAGACCCCCAGTTCCTTTGCCAGCACACCTGCGCTGACCGGAAGCCGGGTCTGGGTCAGGCGCTCTAAGATCATCTGTCTGCGCTGTGCAGCGTTCATCCTCTCACTCCCTTCCGGCAAGATCTCTCAGCGGGTCAGCCGCAGCAGCGTAGCGTAGTTCGGGGGCAGGCAGACCCGCATACGTCCCCACTCCACCGCCAGCTCCACTGGCTGTGCGCCGCAGCAGTCTGCCAGCAGATCCTGTGCACCGGCAGCCTCCACCGGCAGGCCAAACTCCAACCGGGCCTCCTGGTCCGAGTTGTTCAGCACTGCAACCACGGCTTCGCCGTCCAGCACACGGGCAAACGCATAGTGCTGGGTCGTAAGCAGCAGCTCCTTCGGCTCGCCCTCACTGAGCACAGGCAGCTGGGCTTTCAGTCTGCCCAATGCAGCATACACGCTGGTGACCGGGTTGGACTGAACAGCATCCGCATAGTCTGCAAGCTCCAGGCAGGGGCGCAGAGGCCAATCACTGCCCCGCTCCTTTTTGCCGTGGATGCCAAACTCTGAGCCATAATAGATGGACGGCACACCCCACAGCGTATAGACCAGGATCGCAATGTGCCGGATGTGGGCAGGCTGGCGCAGCTTTTCCGGCAGACGGTCCACATCGTGGTTATCCGAGAAGTTATACAGCTTGGTGTTCCCGCACAGACCCTGCAGTCGGCGCATGGTATGGGCGATCTCAAAATAATTGTGGTCGTTGTGGCCGCTCCACAGCCCTTTGTGCAGCTCGTAGTTGGTCACCGAGTGCAGCATACCGGGGTTGGCCCAGCGGCTGTAATCCCCATGGATCACCTCGCCCATCAGCCAGAATTCCGGTTTGACCTGGTTTGCCACGCCGCGCAGCTGCTGCATGAACCCAAAGTCCAGCACATCCGCCGCATCCAGCCGGATGCCATCGATATCAAACTGCTCCACCCAAAAACGCACCGTATCAAAATGGTACTGCTGCACCTCCGGGTTGCGCTGATTCAGCTTGACCAACAGGTTATAGCCGCCCCAGTTGCCATAGCTCAGGCCGTCGTTGTACTCGTTGTTGCCCCAAAAGTTCACATCGCAGAACCAATCCCGATAGCGGGCCTGCTCCCGGTGCTGCAGCAGATCCTGAAAAGCAAAGAAGCCCCGGCCCACATGGTTGAATACGCCATCCACGATAACTTTCTGGCCGCGGGCGTGACAGTTGTCCACAAAATCCCGAAATTCCGCATTGGTGCCCAGGCGGCGGTCCACCAGGCGATAGTCCACGGTGTCATACCCGTGGGACCCGCTCTCAAACAGCGGGCCAATATAGATGGCCGTACACCCCAGGGATGCCGCATGAGCCGCCCATTCATTCAGCTTCCGGAAAGCCCCTGGCGTGGGCTGGCGGTTGTTCTCATGGGCACAACCGCACAGGCCTAAAGGGTAAATGTGATAAAATACCGCGTGATCATACCAAGCCATTGGAATCTCGTCTCCCTGTTTTGAAATGACGGCCACCAGCGGGGCCTTGTAGCCATAGTATAGCACAAAAAACAACCTTCGTGGGGCATTTGCCGGATTTTCTTGCCACAAGCCCCAAAAATCATCATGTTTTCCCATATTTCAGATATATTTTGTAGCAAAACCAACAAAAGCGGCCAATTTGTCCTCTTGTTGACAGCAAGATAAAAAAGGAGTATCCGACATGAATTTTCCAGCAGTCCCTCGTGAATTTTTTACCGGCGAGTGTTTTGACGCCTACCGTTATCTGGGCGCTCATCCGCACACCAGCCCGGATGGTCAGTCCGGGTGGCTGTTTCGGGTCTGGGCACCGGGCGCTGTGCGCATCCAGGTATGCGGCGGCTTTGACGGCTGGGGTCCCGGCGTGGAGATGCAGCGGGAGGACACCGGTATATGGAGCGCCTTTCTCCCCGGTCTGGCGGAGGGGGAACTGTATAAATATCGCATCCTTGGCAAGGACGGACAGACCGTGATGCGGGCAGATCCCTATGCTTTCCGCACCGAGCTGCGCCCCGGTACAGCCAGCCGCCTGGCCAAGTTGGACTTTACCTTTGACGACAGCGCCTGGATGGAGCTGCGCAACAAAAACCACAACCGCCCCATGAACATCTACGAGCTGCACGCAGGCAGCTGGCGGCATCGGCCCGGGGCATGCCAGGCCGATGGTTCGGACGGCTGGTACAGCTACGACGAGCTGGCCAAAGAGCTGATTCCCTGGCTGCTGGACCATAATTTTACCCACATCGAGCTGCTGCCTCTGGCAGAGCACCCCTTTGACGGCAGCTGGGGCTACCAGACCACCGGGTATTTTTCGGCTACCAGCCGCTATGGCAGCCCGGCACAGCTGGCCGCTCTGATCAACGCCTGCCACCGGATGGGCATCGGGGTCATCATGGACTTTGTGCCGGTGCATTTTGCAGCCAACGCCGATGCTCTGGCCAACTTTGACGGGACCCATCTGTACGAATATGACAGCGATGTGGGGCGCAGCGAGTGGGGCACCTGCAATTTCAACTACTACCGCCACGAAGTGCGCAGCTTTTTGAACAGCGCCGCCGCCCTTTGGATGGAGGTCTATCACTGTGACGGCATCCGCATGGACGCCATCTCCCGTGCGCTGTACTGGCAGGGCGACCCCGCCCGCGGGGTCAACCAGGGTGCTGTGGATTTCCTGCGCGGGCTGAATCATGGGCTGAACCAGCGCTGGCCCACCGGCATCTATATGGCGGAGGATTCCACCAACTTTTTGAAGGTGACTGCCCCCACCCGCTACGACGGTGTGGGGTTCGACTATAAGTGGGACATGGGCTGGATGCATGATACGCTGGACTACTTTGCCACCCCCTTTGGGGAGCGGCCCGACCACTACCACAAGATCACCTTCAGTATGCAGTACTTTTACAACGAGCTGTATCTGCTGGCCCTGAGCCATGATGAGGTCGTCCACGGCAAAAAGACCATCATTGATAAACTTTGGGGCACCTACGCAGAAAAGTGCAGCCAGCTGCGCACCCTCTATTTTTATATGTATACCCACCCGGGCAAAAAACTGAACTTTATGGGCAACGAGATCGCACACTTCCGGGAGTGGGACGAAAAGCGCCCCCTGGACTGGGAGCTGCTGCAATACCCCTTCCACGACAGTTTTCAGCGGTATTTTGCCCGGCTGGGGCGGCTGTACGCTACCGAACCCGCCCTGTTTGACGGCGAGTACGACCCCGCCTGCTTTGAGTGGGTGGCTTGTGAAAGCCGGGACGAAGGCATCTATGCCTGGCTGCGGCGCAGCCGGGGGCAGCAGCTTTTGTGCGTGATGAACACGCAGAACCGCGCTTACAAAAAGTTCCCCCTGTATCTCAAGTTCCCCTGCCGGGCTGAGGAGCTGCTGAACACCGAAGCGCCGGAGTGGAGTGGCGTGCTGCGCACCCATCAGCGCCCGCCTCTCCACACCACCGATGGCGGTGTCTATGAGCGGGATTATACCCTGGGGGTAGATCTGCCTGCCATGGGCAGCCGTCTGTTCCGCCTGGAACCGGAAGCGCCCCACCCGGATGCTGCCAAGTGCAGCGCCCGCCGCCAGGCTGCACGCCAGCGCAAAGCTGCCCAGGCTGCGTCGGATTCCAAAAAGTAATATTCAGAAAAATTAGTCCCCTCCGGTGTGAAACCGGCGGGGCTTTTTGGATTTTACCCCCGCCCACGGCTGGACAAGTATAGTGTTCCTTTGCTATACTTATTTGCAGTATAGGGTTAAAGGGGGAAGTCTTTTTATGAACAATACCCTAAACAGGGTGCAGAATTCTACCAGCACCAAACTTGCCATTGGTGGTTTTATTTGGTTGCTGATTTTTGCGCTCGCTTTCAAAATATTTCCCGGAACCTCTTTCTTTTTTCCTTTTATTAGTCTCTGGGCAAATATTTCTCTGTTTATTACAGCTTGTGCAGTTTTAAAATTATCTAAAGTTCGATTTGATATTTTTCATGTCGTTGTTATTCTTGTTCTATGGGCCGCTTCTTTTCTTTACTTTTATTGGGCTTTGAATCGGCGCAATTTTATTTACATCTGGGATTATTCCAACTATCTAACCAAGCAGTATAGTGCTGAAGGAGCTTTCCTTCAAAGTCCCTCTATTGGTTTTCACTTTATTTTCGATTCCTTTGCTGAAGATTACACAAATTTTATTACATTGTTTTTGGAATTTCCCTTTTGTTTAACTGACCGCACTGGCGACAGCTTTGCTTTTTGTCAGGTATTTAGCATTGTCCCTACACTTTTGATGCTTTTAGCAGGGTTAGTAATTAAAGTCGGACAGATCCTTCATGTAAAAAATCGATTTTACTTTTTTCTGATCGGTTTGACCTGGACTTGGACCTTTCCTTTTCTGAGAATGAGTGCAATGCTTTCTCAGCCAGACTGGTTTGGTTTAATTTTTGGTTTTAGTATTCTGCTTTTAACATTAGATTACCGCTTTGATAAATTTGAAACCTCTCGTTTTTTGTTTATTTTTCTTGCAACAGCTGCAATTATCTTGTCCCGACGGTGGTATCTGTATTTTGTTGTCAGCTATTATTTTTCCTATGTAATGCTTCTTGTTGTCAGCACTATCCATGCCGCCAAACGAAATGGACGGTCAATTATTTTCACTCGTCTGCGCAACTTATTGCTTTTTGGTCTTACCTCTCTTGTTGCAATGGTTATTCTATTTTGGCCTATGATTAGCCATATTCTTTCTTACGACTATGCAGGCCGTTATTCTTATTATGATGTCGGCGGCCTTCTCGCAGAAACTATTGCCCAGTTATCCCGTTTGGGTGTAATGAATTTTGTCCTAATTATTTTAGGATATATCTTCACCTGCAAAAATCATCATCTGTTCGCACTTCCCTGCTTGGCTAGTTCCAGTATTGTATTAGGAGTTCTCTTGTTTACAAGAGTTCAAAACACCGGTTCTCATCAAATGCTGCTCTTTATCCCTGGTTGGTTCATCCTCTTTTTGCTGGGAGCTGCCGCAATTTCGGAAACAATCAATCACCATACAAAACTCAAGCTAGGCTTTTGGGTTTTCACGATTGCTATCGCCACCTCTGTACGTTGTTCTCCTCTTACGATTCTCGCCTTACCCGATATTGTAATTGATAACTTTCCGCTTAAAGCTGTCCAGGAATTCGTAAAATTGGACAGGTTGATCTATGATCGTAAAGATATCGGACAGGTCAAAGCCATCGCAGAGTGGATTTCCACGCATTGTGAAGAAGGCGAAATCGCTTATATGATTCCGCACGATATGCTTTACTGTCCTGACCATTTCAAGAATTGCTTACTTCCTGAAATGCCCATCAACTCTAAGCTTGCTCACGGCTTTTCTATTCCTGGAACTCATAATTTCCCGATGGAGTTTTTTGCAGCAAAATATGTTCTGACGGCCACCCCCTTCCCTCAAACTTTTGTTGGAAAGGGTGAAATGTCCATCAAATTAAATGAACGATTTTTAGCTGGAAAAGGAGATACCTTCCGTCTTAAAGAAACCTTCGATATGGGAAATGGAACCACTTTCACGATTTGGGAGAGACTCAAACCTGCTACCCGTACCGAAATTGAATACTATCTCAATGCTTTCCAAGAAGAAAACGCCAAGTATCCAGAAATGTTTACTGATATAGCAGAAGCTTGGATGCAGCAGCGTGGCTTGTAAACTCCCTTTCGCCTTTCATAATCATACTCAAAAGGAGACTTTTACAATGGAACATACAACCTCTATTTCCCCTGTCACCCTGGGCCAATATAAGGGTCTGCCGGTCACCCGCCATGTGCGTCCTGTCAGCGAAAAAGCCGTGGAGCAGGAGCTGGCGCATCTGGCACGCACTCATACTGTCTACCAGCACACCGTAGCTGCTGCACAGCGCGGCGACCGTGTGGTACTGGATTTTGAGGGCTTTATGAATGGCCAGTCGATACCGGACAGCAAGATGGAGCATGTATCCGTGGTGCTGGGCGAGGGCGAACTGCTGCCCGCCGCTGAGATGGCCGTCTGCGGCCACCGGGCCGGCGAGGTGTTCCGCTTTGAATTCATCTACCCCGCCAATTTCCGTGTGCCGGAGCTCTCCGGCAAAACCGCAGAGTTTGAGATCAACCTGCGGGATGTCATGGTGCGGGAGGTGCCCGCCCTGGATGATGCTTTTGCCAAGCGCCTGGGCTACGAGTCCATCGAGGCCATGCGGGAGAATGTGCGGAACAAAAAAGCGAAGTTCCACGGCGAGAATGCTGACCGCAAGGCCGGTGCAGAGCTGCTGGACCTGGCCGGTGCCAATGCAACGGTAGAGCTGCCGTCCCAGCGGGTAAAAGCCGCTGCTGACAAAGAGATGGCCAAGCTGAGATCCAACCTGACCCGCAGCGGCCTGACCATGGAGCAGCATTGCCAAAAGAACAATACCACCCCCCAGCTGCTGGAGGAGGGCTATATCCGGGATGCCGAGCGCCGGATGCGGAACATCCTGGTCTCCCAGGCCATCAGCCAGGCAGAGGACATCCATGCCTCCCCGGAGGAGGTAGCCGCCGAATACATGCGGCTCTCCCGCATGAACGGCACCCCCGTAGAGGAGATCCGCAAGGCGCTGCCCATCGAGGCTGTGGCCGCTGCTCTCGTCTCGCAAAAAGTCCAGCAGTTCCTGCTGGAGAATGCTCAGGTGACCACTGTGATGGTCCAGGCCAATAAGGAGTGATGCGCATATGGGCAAATTGACACAGTATGCCGTAAATGCCCTGATGAAGGTGCCCCATCCGGAGATCGAACGCCGCCAGTGCTGGAACCTGCACCCTCACCGCACCCCCTGCACCGCCTGCAAGGATGTCTGCCCCATGTCGGAGGAGATCTTTACCCGGCCCAGCCTGGTAAAGGATTGGGATGCCTGCATCAACTGCGGCCTGTGCGTCTCGGCCTGCCGCAGCCGGTGCATTGCACCTTCGCCGGAGCAGGTGCAGGCGGATGCCGGTCTGGCCGACACCGATAACGATACCATCTGGATCGGATGCGAAAAAAGTACCCGCCAGAACACGGTCACACGGGCCTGTGTAGCGGCCCTGCCCTGGGAAGCACTGGCTTACCTGGCCCTGAACAAAAAGATCGTGCTGGACCTGACCCCCTGCGGCGAGTGTGAAAACGATGCCTGTGCTGAACTGCTGCGCAAAAACCTGACCCGTCTGGTGGAGTTTTTTGGCCAGCCCCTATTTGAAGCCCGGTTCACCCTGGCCTATCAGCAGGAGGAAGCCCCCTACCACCTGCGGCAGCTGTCCCGCCGGGAGATGATGAGCCAGATGAGCGCCGGTTCCAAAAACGGCACCAAACAGCTGCTGCGGATGCTGCCCGGTATGCACAGCGAATGGGGCAGCTCGCTGGATTTCCGTCTGCTGCTGCACCAGCGCATCAAGCAGCTGAAACAGTCGGCTGAAACGCCGCTGCACTATGGGTTCTATCTGCCCAATTTCACCGACAAATGCTATGGCTGCGACCGGTGTGAGCGGGCCTGCCGGGCAGGCGCGCTGAAACGTGAGGATCTGCCGAACGGTCAGACCCGGATCGTGATCACCCCTTGGAAGTGCAGCGAATGCGGCGTCTGTGTCGCCGCCTGTTCCAGCCACGGACTGGACGGACTGAAACTGCGCCAGCTCACCTCCCTTGGGCCGGTCAGCGTCCATAAGCTGACCAAGACCCTGTGCAAAGAGTGCGGCAAGCCCATCGCACCCGACAGCGTGGAGGGCGTGTGCTCCGTGTGCCGGATCAAGCTGCGCACCAAAAAGCGTCAGGAGGAGGCCGCCGCCCGTGCCCGTCAGCGTGCCGCTGAGCGGGAGGAAGAAAAGCGGGCTGCGGAACAGGCCGCCGCACAAGCTGCCGAAGCTGCCGCAGAGCAAGCAGCAGAAGCTGCGCCTGCACCGGAGGCCCCCCCTTCCGATCCCCCTGCTGCTGAATAAGCCCCTTAACCACCCCCCGTTTTGCCTTGTGCGGCATCCGGGGGGTGTTTTTCTTCCAGCCCCCCCTGCGCTGGGTGCAGGCTCCTGCCTGGGTTTTGCGCCGCAAAGGCCGCTGCAGCCGGCTTCCCCTTGACTTTCCAGCGTTTGTTACAGTCTGTTCATTGACTTTTAATTGCCGCTCCACTACAATAACAGCGGTATGTTATATGCATAACGATTCGGATCAGAAGGTGCGGCCCGCGGATTGCCGCAAACCCGCAGGAAAGAAGGTACTCTATCTATGTCCACCGATTCTACGTCCCCGGTCTACGCTTCCGAACAACGGCCCTGGCTGGCGTTCTATGACCCCAAATACATCAACCAGACACTGCCTGCCTGCACGGCTTTTGAATATGTCTGCCAGCAGAATAAGGGCCGCCTGAACGAGACTGCACTGGAATACTTCGACCGCAAGATCACCTATGCTGACTTTATCGTACAGGTCAAGCGCACCACCGCTGCACTGCGGGCCATGGGTGTGCAGAAAGGCGAGATCCTGACGGTGGTCAGCGTAATGACCCCGGAGATCATCTACCTGTTTTACGCTGCCGACCGCATGGGCGCTACCCTGAACCTTGTGGACCCCCGGTACAGTGCGGAGGGCATCCACGATTATATTACCGAGGTCAACTCCCGCATCCTGGTCTGTCTGAACGTGACCTATGACCGCTGCGTCCAGGCCGCCAAGCGCACCCATGTAGAAAAGGTGCTGGTGCTCTCCCCGGCTAACTCTCTGCCTATGCCGCTGCAGCTGGGCTATAAGATGAAAAACCCGGACCGGAACCGCTACGCCTCCAATGTGATCCACTGGAACGACTTTATCCAAAAAGGCAAGGGCCAAAACACTACCGCCGAACCCTTTGACCCCGCCCATGCCTGCGTAGTCGTACACACCGGCGGCACCACCGGCTCCCCCAAGGGCGTGATGCTCAGCGACTCCAACTTCAACGCCATTGCCCAGCAGTTTGCCGCCTTTGACCAGCTGATGTGCCGCGGGCAGAAGCTGATGAACATCATGCCCCCCTTTATCGCCTACGGCTATGCCTGCGGCGTACACCTGCCCTTGTCTTTGGGTCTGACGGTGCTCATCGTCCCCAATCTGGACCCCGCCAAGCTGGGCAGTCTGGTGCTGAAGCATAAGCCCGAGCATATGTTCGGCGTCCCCTCTCATTATCAGCAGATGGCCGCTGACCCGAAGCTGAAGGATGCCGACCTGTCCTTTATCCGCAACTATGCTGCCGGCGGCGACTCCATTGCCCAGGGTGCGGAACGGACCGTGAACGACTTCCTGGCTGCCCACGGAGCCCAGTATGCCATGGCCAAGGGCTATGGCATGACCGAGGTCTCTTCCGCTGCCACGGCGGCTGCGGGACACAACAACAAGCCCGGCAGTGTAGGCATCCCTCTGGTCAATACGCTGGTGTCGGTATTTGACCCCGGCACAGACCACGAACTGCCCATTGGTCAGCGGGGCGAGCTGTGCATCTCCGGCCCCACCTTGATGCTGGGATACTACGGTATGCCGGAGGAGACCGCCAACCTTCTGCGCCGTCACAGCGATGGCCGGGTCTGGGCCCACACAGGAGACCTGGGCTATATGGATGAACAGGGTTTTGTCTATGTGGAGTCCCGCATCAAGCGGATCATCATCCGGCACGACGGTTTCAAGGTGTTCCCCTCTATGATCGAAAACGTCATCAGCCGCCACCCGGCTGTGCAGCAGTGCTCTGTGGTAGGCTGCGCCGACAAGGAGCATGTGCAGGGCCGCCTGCCCTTTGTCTACCTGGTGCTGGAGCCTTCTGCTGTGGCCAAAAAGAAACAGATCATCCGGGAACTGCGGGAGATGTGTGCTGAGGGTCTGCCGGAATATGTGCAGCCCATAGCCTACAAGTTTATCAGCTCCATGCCCATGACCCCCATCGGCAAGGTAGATTACCGCCGCCTGGAGGAGGAAGTCAGCCCCCGGGATTACTGATGGGCTGTCTCTCCCACAAAAAGCTTCGCCTTGCTGCATTTTCTTGAATTTGAACATTGACTTATGCCCTCAGTATCTTTTATACTGGGGGCATCTCCGTCAAGGGCGTGACCAACGCCAAAAATGACCCGCACTGCGGAGTACAGAAAGGACCGGATCACCCATGAAAAAAAGATTGCTCAGTCTGTTTATGACCGCAGCCGCGGTCCTGTGCCTGGGCCTGCCCGCACTGGCCGAAGAACCCGCCGCACCTCCGGCCCCCCCGGCGCCAGGCGTTGTGGAGCAGCAGCCGACACCTCCGGCCGAAAAACCGGAGCTGCCCGCTCCGCCCGCCGAGGCACCGGCGCCCCCAGCTCCGCCTTCCCTTCCGGCTGAGGAGCACCGCTTTACCTATGTAGCTTTGGGCGACAGCATCACCGCTGGCACCGGCCTGTCGGATTTTCAGTATCTGCCCGCCCCCATCGGCCTGGACGTGCGCCCCAACTTTGAGGGTTACTCTGCGGATTGTTATGTATCCGTCGTGGCACAGCGCCTGGGGCTGGACCGTCAGCACGCCTTGAATCTGGGTCTGCCCGGACTGATGGCACCGGACCTTGTGGATATGGTGCGGGACGGCGCTATGCCCCACATGAACCAGCCTTCCGGCGCCTATTACGTCTACCCGGAGTACCAGGACTACATCCGCAATGCCGATGTCATCAGCATCCAGATTGGTGCCAACGATGCGCTGGTGCCGGTGATCGTCTCGGTGGGCAACGCCACCAACTGGAAGAGCGAGCAGCTGGCCAACTCCATCCTGGGGGGCGCATACCGGGATCTGAGCTGGGAGACGATCCAGCTGTTCTTCGACAGCGTAAAGAAGCTTTCCCTCACCTGGGACGAGCAGGCCGCCCTGGGCTATGCCTTGAGCGATGGTATGCGGGAGATCGTCCGCAACGCCTACCAGGATGTGACCACCAATCTGCCTTTGGCCGTAGCGGAGATCCGCAAGCTGAACCCGGATGCGGAGATCCTGCTGCTGGGTTATTATAACCCGGCTTGGATCCTGCCCACCTGGAACAACTATTTCAACCAGCTGCGCCGTTTTGAACGGCAGCTGGCTAAGGACATGGGCCTGACCTATGTAGACATCACCTGGACTGCTGTGGACAACGATGCCCACCCCTCTATTGCAGGCCACCGGTACATTGGCAGCCAGATCACCAAGGCCATCCGTAAACTGGATGTGCTGGACTGATCCTATTACAGAAAAAAGCAGCGCACTCCCTGTTCTTTTGGGGAGTGCGCTGCTTTCTTCTTATAACCGCTGCTATGGGGTATTTCCGCCGCCCTGCGCAGAAATGTGACCGGGAATGAAAATCTCTCGTATTCCGTCGTCATCGCGGTATATTTTGATGTGACATCCGTGTAGTGTTCCCCCGCTTCACCGCAGTCACGCAGCCGCATCAGCGGGCAGAGGACCAGTTCGATCCCAACCACAGTGACCGGCATATCCTCATTCAGGTAGGATTCTAAGTCTTGCTGCTGTTCCACCAGAACGACCTCCTCGTTTGGGCACTGTCCTTGTTCCGTGCCTGTACCCACACCAAGATCATACAGCCCACCCCGTAGGCAGGCCGCCCATCACCATCCAGGTAAGGTAAATGCCGCTGTTTACCGATTAAATGTATTTTTCCAATCGTTTTAAGAATTTTTTCTCGTTCATTTGTTCATGCGTCAAATATTCCCCATTATAAAATAGGGCATAGGTTGTAGTTGGTGTCGGCGCATTCTGTGCCTGCTCTTTGCTTTGCAGATGGATCGTTTGGAACTGCACCCCTTTCTCCTTTGCGAGCTTTTCTAAAAGCGGCACATATTTTGCATTAAACGGGCACTGGCTGGTATAGTACAAAACGTATCCCATTTCGTCAATGTGCGGGTGTTTTGCACACGCTTTGAACCTGGGCGGAAGGCTTTTTTCCTCAAAGGGCAAGTACCACAACTGGACCCCCTGCGCCGATTCATCGCAAACAGCAAACCCCTTGTGCTGCAAAAATTCAGGATCTGCCAAAAACGGTTTTTTCTTTTGAGAGGACAGGATGCACAACCCTTGTTTTCCTTTTTGTTTACTGTCTTTCACACACGCATCCAATAACTCTGTGGAGTATCCATGACCCTTGAACGAGCCTGCCACCCAAAGACAGTTGATATACGTATACCCCTGTGCATCGATCGGAGCCCACGCATTTTCCGCAGGGATATACTCGATAAAGCATTTCCCCCGCTCTGTACTTTTCAAAAAGACCAATCCCTCTGCAAATCGTTCTTGCAGCCAAGCCTTTTTAGAGCTCACCTGTGCATCCTTGCCGTTTGAGAGCGCACAGCATATATGTTCTGTGTCTATATTCTTGCTGGTCACCTGAATGTATTCCATAAAAGCTCTCCCCACAAAATCCTGCTCTATCGGCCTTTTTCGAACCCGCCCCGGCCGTTATAGGTGTTTATCACACAGGTGTACACCTGCCCGCAGCGGGGGCATTTTATAGAGTGATAAATAATGTCATCCACCCAATGCCCCTGCTCATCGACATGGTGTCCCAGTGCGCAATTACCCCCCTCAAAAACAAAACCTTGCTCCTGTACGAGGCATCGAATATAGGCGATCGTCTGTTCATACTCTGCCGGTGTTCTGAAGCACTCCGCTAATTTGATAGCCGCACAATACTCGCACATCCTTCACTTACCCCCTGCACGCAAATGCCTTGTTCAGCTAAATTATAGCATGCCTTTTTTCAAAAATCCATTGCGTTCCTCTTGCAAAAGCCGGAAACCGAAAAGAGCGTCTGTCCACCCTTCAATAACAGGGCAAACAAACGCTCTATCAAACAAAAAGCGCCGAACCTCTTGAAAAGCAAGACGTTCGGCGCTGCAAGCTGGCGTCCATAAAAGGATTCGAACCTTCGGCCTATCGCTTAGGAGTAGGGGCTGAAGCAATAAATCCTAGACAAAAGTAGGTAAAACAAGTGACGTTTTATCAATGGATTTTTTGTTGCGCTGTCAAATCGAGTAAAGAAAACAAACCCCGAAATAAAACGAGTAAAAGGCTTTTCATTAGCAGAAAATTAGCAGAGCTAATGAAAAGTGGAAGGTTCATTGTAAAATGCCCACCTTTCATTAGCCGGGAGGTGTGCGGTTGACCCTACACCTATGGTTCAATCAAAACAACTTTTTCTTCTGTGCCAGCAGCACGGTCAGTACACGCTCTTTCAGCAGATAACGGAACTGCTTTGGATAGTAGTCGAGGTAGGCATCCAGAAGCGGCTCAATGTCACTTCTTGCAAAATCAACCTCCAACTGCTTTCCGTAAAGGCTTTGTGCTGTATGGACTGTCCGGGTAAAAGAGGACTTGAATGGTAAGCACTGCGCTTTGGAAAGGAACGCCCGTGTTTCAATATCGGGGCGATACAGATTGAAATCCAGCAGGAACGAAGCCCCACAATCGAAAATGGGGCAGGGCTTATAACCGGAAGCTGTGTGGATAAGAGCAATATTGTTCAGGTGCCGGTCTTGATTCAAAAACAGGGCATCCAGTTCCAGCAGCGTGGTGAAGTATGCACCAAAACCGGAAAAGCCGGTAGCAGCTTCCACCGAATCGACCAGAAAAACAATACGGTCTTTCAGACTGTTGCGGTCATTGAACTCCTGAATATACCCACGACCAAGGCTGTTCCGCAAAATGGTGTTGGCAGTGATCAGGCTTTCATTGCCTGCCTTGAAGTTCTCGCTTACCGAAAGCACCTGCGGCAGGCCATGCACGTCGGCGGTATCGACCCAATAATGAGCAATCGAAATCCCCGGTAGATCGGCAGCATTGGTGAAACGGCGCAGCACTTCGCTGGACATCGATTCCGCAAGGGCTTCAAAATGACCATTGTCCACCTTATACCAGAGATTCTTTTTTGCATCGAACCACTTCTCCTGATTGCCCAGCGAAGTGCTGGTCACAACGCGGTCATTGGTATGGAATATCAGATGATCTTGAGCCATTTGTGATCCTCCGCCATCCGTCCCTGTGTCTTTTCCACCAGCTGCACCGGGTCATATTCCGGTACGCCAACTGCATCAAGGTAGTAGCCAAGGCCGCAGCGAGTTTTTGGAATGCAGCGGCTTGCCAGAAATTCCAGAAAATCGTCCCAAGTGGGTTCCGTGTTGACTCCAAAGGCAGTGTCCAAAATGGAATCCACCTTGTTTTCCACACGAACCTGCTTTGTGGTGAAATCTGCGTCAATGATACTGCAAAGTGTATCTTTGTCGTAATACTGGTATTCCCGCAGCGTATGCGCCTGTTTCATGCTGACCACTCCTTTCTGTAAAAGTGTATCATGTCAGGAGCCGATGTACAAGATGCGAAAAGTCAAAACCACCGGCTGAGCCGGTGGCTTGAGTAAGCCCTAGAAGGGCACCTTACTGGCAAAGCCCCTGCAAGGGGCCACGAGCAAGCGTCTTTCACCTGCGTTACTTGCCCTACCGCTCTAACGAGCAGTGCCATAAAGTGCATCTTCTAAGACGATGATTTTCTTGTCATCTCGCTTTGCTCGAATCTTATAGCTAAAGCCGTTTTTATTCCACCAGCTTAGCTGGTGGTTGTCGCTCGCTCAAGCTACCCAACACAAGAAACGCTCTTGCCGGTGTAAAACTGGCAGGAGCGTTTCTTGTTGAAGTGGTTATAAAAGACCTTTGATTTTTTCAAGATGATCTATAGCGGATTGCAGTTCATTTTGAAACTGATCCCTAGAAGAATCTCGGCCTAAAAGAAGATGATCCATACTGACATGGAAGTATTCTGCAATATCGATCAGGATTTTTACAGAGCCATTGGAGCTTCCCCTTTCAAGATCGCCGAGGTGGCGATGGGAAACACCAAGTTTTTCAGCAAGTTTTCCTGCGATAACTTCGCATTTGTACGCAAAGTAAAAATACGGTTAAGCCTCCATCTCTTTTACAAATGATGAAATCAGCAGAATGTTCCACACAATTTTCTATCAAAACGATTTTCATTATGCTACATTCATTCTGCCGGGCTTATGAAAAAGCAGGCATTTTTCTTGCTTTCATCATCCTGCAAACAGATGATTAAGCACTACTGGGTATTATCGCAATTTTCAAAAATAGTGCCCATCAACACGGCATCTTTGCGATATGCAGTTTGCGGATGTTGTTTGTGCATTAAAAACGCAAACTGCTATAATATCAAAAAAGTCTTTATTTGAGTTCAGAATTCATTGAAGATCAAAGGATCATTCGGATTGCAATTACTGTATGAATATGCTATGATTACGTTGAAAATCATTTGTGTTTCAACTGATCAAACAGGGAGCGTATGAACAGCCATGAAGCGTTTGCAGGATATTGCAGATCAAGTTGGTGTAAGCCGGACAACGGTGTCCAATGTGCTGCACGGCAACACCAAAAAGGTTTCCAAGGAAATGATCCAGAAAATTTCGGAAATTCTGAACCAGGAGGGCTATGTCCCGAATACATCTTCCCGTGAGCTGACCCGCAAAGGGTCCTGCATCATTGGACTGGTGCTGGGCTACAACTGTGTCCACGGCATCCCTTCTCTGCGCGATACCTTTGTGGCAGAACTTCTGTCTGGTGTAGAAGAGACAGCCCATCGAAACGGATATTATGTCATGCTGATCAATGGCCAGGACAAAAATACGGACCAGGTGGCAGAGATTGCCTCCCGATGGAATGTGGATGGTCTTGTCGTCCTGGGACTGGACGAAAAGAAATACAAGGTGCTGCGCAGGCAACTCAACAAATATATGGTCCTGATTGACACCTATCCCGAGGCGGAGTACCACTACGTCAACGTGGGGACTGATGATTTCGGCGGCGGCGCCATGATTGCAAAGTATCTGCTGGACAACGGGTACACCCAGGCCATCTTTGCCGCCGAGTGTGATACCGGCGCAGACCATTACCGCTGGAAAGGATTTCAGCATCAGATGCGCTCTGCCGGGATTGACTGCGGAGAAGAGCGCCATATTCTTCTCCCCGAGGATATTTCTCTGCGCCGTGTCATGTACGGCCACTATTTGGATCGCTTTGTCCAGGCCAGGGCTGTGGCCCTGGCCTCTGACTATGATGCGGCGGAAGTGATGAATTATCTGCAGGACCACGGCATACAGGTGCCGGAGCAGGTCTCCGTCACCGGGTTTGACGACTGCATCTATGCAGAACTCATGCATCCCCCTCTGACGACAGTGCGTCAGAACGTCCCGGCCAAAGCAGAGGCCGCCGTGGAACTGCTGGTGCGTCTGATTCGGCAGGAACCGGTGGAGTGTAAAAATTACGTTCAGCCTGTTGAACTGATCCGCCGCAACTCGGTGAGCGAATCAACCCCCAACGCCGCGCCCTGGTCACAAGATCTGCACAAAATCCACAAATAATTCTTGTGGTATTTATCAGTTTCGTAGGAAACGTCACGCAAAACCCTTTTCAAATCCTCTTCGGTTTTGTATAATGAGCTCGTCAAAAAGACACGCTGCGCAGCCTGTCAGAACGAGACATATACAAACTGGAAGAGGATTTTTTTGTATCCTGGATGGAGCAGACAAAAAAACGAATTCCGGAAAATCTGACTGAACATCGTGGAGGATTTTATCATGAGAAAGATTTCGCGCAGATCGTTTTTGAAGGCTGCCACCGTTGCCTGCGCACTCACCGCACTGACCGCCTGCGGAGGCGGCGATGAATCTGCCGCCGTTTCTGTGGCCAAGGACGAAAACGGAGCCTATGTGGACACCCTGACCATCACCCTGGGCCGTTTTGCGGAACCTTCTGCCGCTGCCCTGTTCCCTGAAGGCCAGACTTTTGAAGACAACGCCTACACCCGTTACATTGAATCCAAGCTCAACGTGGATCTGGTGGACAGCTTTGAAGCAGGCGGCGACGCTTACACCAACCAGCTGGCCACCTGCGTCGCCTCGGGTGAACTGCCCGACATCATGACCGTCATCAACTACGACACCTTTGTCCAGATGGTGAACAACGGCCTGACCTATGACCTGACCGATGTGTACGAGGAGTACGCCTCTGACTACATCAAGAGCCTCTACGATTCCTACGACGGCCGCTGCCTGAGCATGGCAACCTTTGACGGCCGGCTGATGGGTATTCCCGGCACTAACCCCGACAACAGCGTCCCTGTCCTGTGCTGGATGCGCAAGGACTGGCTGGACAAGCTGGGCCTCAACCCCGACCCCGACGGCGACCTGTGCATCACGCTGGATGACATCGCCGCTGTGGCCAGGGCCTTTGTGGACGCCAATGCAGGCGGCGGCAACCGCACCGTGGGCATGGCTTTTTCCGGCAATGATATCGGCGATGCCATGTGCATCGCCAACGCCATGGGCGGCTACATCGACCGATGGATCGAAAACCCCGACGGCACCATGAGCTGGTCCACCCTGGAGCCCGAAGTCAAAGCTGCCTGGGCCAAGATGAACGAGTGGTACGAGGAGGGCATCCTGGATCCTCAGTTCGGCACCCGCACCACCGATGACATCAACGCCATGATGATCAACAACGAGCTGGGCATCGTCTTTGGCGCATGGCATATCCCCGACTGGCGTCTGAGCAGCGTCAAAGCCCTGGTGCCGGAGGCCGAGTACATCGCCTATACGGTGGCCGATGACAACGGCATCGTCCACGCCTACCACGAAAACGCCGCCGAGCGGTTCCTGGTGGTCAGCAAGGACTGCAAGTATCCCCAGGTGGCACTGGAAATGCTGAACATCCTCTATGACGATCTGGCCCGCGCTACCGCGGAAACCGCGCCGGAGGTCATCGCCTACATCAACGCCGGCGGACACAACGAGGGCCGTCCCTATTACATGGAAGTCCTGCCCTCCAACAATCCCTCCATTTACTACACCGAGCACATGGCCGTCATCAACGGCGAGATGACCCCTGAGGAAACCACCATTGCCGAGAACAGGGGGTCTTCCCAGGCCATTCTGGACTACCTGAAGGATCCCCAGAACGTCACCGAGAAAACCCTGGGCGGTTGGCACTTCTATGAGTCCCGCATCATCGGCCTGGGCGCATCCATTGATGCGCTGGAAAAGAACGGCAACGCCGAATGGATCACCCCCAAGTATCCCCCCACCACCCCCACCAGCGAGCAGAAAAAGGCAACCCTGGACAAGACCGAGCTGGAGGCCTATGTGGCAATCGTGACCGGCGCACAGCCCATCGATTATTTCGATACCTTTGTCAGCGAATGGAAGCGTCTGGGCGGCGACGCAATCGCCCAGGAAGTCCAGGAATACTTTGCACAGTAACAAAGGGGGGGAGAACCGGATGAAAAATCAGGTCAAAAAGATCCACTCAAACCAGGCCTATCAACTGTATTACCACGGCATGATGCTCCCTGGTTTCATCTTCCTGATTCTGTTCAACTTTGTTCCGATGTTCGGCGCCATCATGGCCTTTCAGGACTACAAACCCGCCAAAGGTTTTTTCGGTTCTGACTTTGTGGGCCTCAAACATTTCAAATACCTGTTCGAAATGCCAGACAGCTTTGAGCTGTTCCGCAACACCCTGATCATCGCCCTGGGCAAAATCGTCTTTACCACCATCATGTCCATCGCCTTTGCGATTCTGCTCAATGAGGTCAAGAACCGGACCCTGAAAAAGTCGGTTCAGACGGTGGTTTACCTGCCTCACTTCCTGTCCTGGGTTGTGCTGGCTCTGGTCATCAAGAATCTGTTCAGCCTGGACGGCTCCATCAACGCAATGCTGGGCACCTCACTGAACTGGCTGGGCAGCAACGCCCTGTTCCAGCCCCTGCTGATCCTGACCGACACCTGGAAAGAGTTCGGTTATGGCTCCATCGTCTATCTGGCAGCCATCACTTCCATCGACTCGACCCTTTACGAGGCTGCTTCCATTGATGGTGCCACCTGGTGGAAAAAGGTCTGGCATGTCACCCTGCCCGGCATCCGCACCACCATCGTCCTGATGGCCGTCATGAATCTGGGCAACATCCTGAACGCCGGTTTCGACCAGGTCTATAACCTGTACAGCGCATCGGTCTATGCCACCGGTGATATTCTGGACACCTATGTGTACCGCGTCGGCCTGCAGGGCCTGCAGTACAGCTTCGGTACCGCCGTGGGCCTTTTGAAGTCCGTGATCGCCTTTGTTCTGATGATCGGCGCCAACAAGCTGGCTCAGAAGTACACCGACAGCAAAATTTTCTAAGGAGGTCCGTCCGGCAATGAAAGTTGATAAACTCCGCACTGTCATCATCTACATCATTATTATTCTGCTGGGCCTAGTCTGTCTGCTGCCGCTGCTGAACATTGTTGCCATCTCCTTCTCCTCCTCTGCAGCAGTGGAAGGCAACATGGTAGGGCTGATCCCGGTGGGATTCAGCACCGCAGCCTATGAGAAGATCCTGGAGGACTCCCAGTTCTGGCACTCCTTCCTGATCTCGGTGGAGCGGGTTGTGCTGGCCCTGATCATCAACTTTGTGCTGATCGTACTGATGGCTTATCCCCTCTCCAAAACCAACGCACAGTTCCGGGGCCGCAACATCTATGCAACCCTGATGATTTTTGCCATGCTTTTCAACGGCGGCATGATCCCCACCTTCCTGGTTGTCAAATCCTACGGCCTGCTCAATACCGTCTGGGCCCTGGTTTTACCGGGAGCCGTGCCCATCTTCAATGTCATCCTGGTGATGAACTTCTTTGCTGCCGTTCCCAAAGAGCTTGAGGAAGCCGCCTTCATTGACGGCGCCAACCCGCTCCAGGTTCTGACCAAGATCTTCATCCCCATTTCCAAGCCGGTTCTGGCCACCGTATCCCTGTTCAGCATTGTGGGCAGCTGGAACGACTTCTACAGCGGCCTGATCTACATGTCCAAAGCCGCCTATTATCCCCTGATGACCTATATCCAGAGTCTGCAGATCAACGTGGAAGATCTGATCAAGCAGGGCAATCTGTCTGCCGTGGTGGATTCTGCCGCCCTGGGCAACACCAACCTCAATGCAGCCAAGATCGTTGTTGCAGTTATCCCGCTGCTGCTGATCTATCCCCTGCTGCAGCGGTACTTCGTTTCCGGCATTGTGGTGGGCTCGGTTAAGGGCTAATTTATATTCTTTCTGAGCGCTCCGGAGACGGGGCGCTCTATCTGACAAAACAACCACTCAATCACTTTTATTTAGGAGAACGGTATGATTCAAAAGTATCTCTATGGTGTCCCCTTTGACACCGAATCGGTGGTCGCACCAATCCCTGCAAGCCAAGGCGAACCCCCTGTGGGAACGGTCAAAACCAGCGAGTCCGGCTTCTGCTTTGCCTGCCCCCTGGCGGAGGGCGACCGGGTCTACGGCCTGGGCGAAGCCAACCGCGGCATCAACAAGCGGGGCTTTGTCTACGTCAGCGACAATGTGGACGACGGCCTCCACACCGAAAACAAGCAGCGAATGTACGCCGCCCACAACTTCATCGTGATCTCAGGCCAGCAGAATCTGGGGCTGTTCTTCGACTATCCCGCCCGGATTCGGTTTGACATCGGCTTCACCCGCAGGGATTGGCTGGAAGTCACCTGTGAGCGGGCCGACCTGGCCCTTTACGTCATCACCGGCGACAGCGCCTGCGATGTGGTCAAGCAGTTCCGGGCCATCATCGGCCGCAGCTACATCCCGCCCAAATTTGCCTTTGGCTTTGGCCAGAGCCGCTACGGCTACAAGACCCAGGCCGACTTTGAAGAGGTGGTTACCAAACACCGCCAGGCCCACATTCCCCTGGACATGGTGTACATGGACATCGACTACATGGACCACTACAAGGACTTCACCGTCAACCCGGAGGAGTTCCCCGATTTTTCCGGCTTTGTATCCAAGATGAAAGAGCAGGGCGTCCGGCTGGTGCCCATCATCGACGCCGGCGTCAAGGAGGAAGCAGGCTATTCGGTCTGCGACGAGGGTAAGGAAAAGGGCTACTTCTGCAAGCGGGCCGACGGAACCGATTTTGAGGGAACCGTCTGGCCGGGGTGGAGCTACTTCCCCGACGTGCTGAACCCCGAGGCCCGGGCCTGGTTCGGCAGCCAGTACAAGGCTCTGACCGACTGCGGCATCGAGGGCTTCTGGAACGACATGAACGAGCCCGCCATCTTCTACTCCCGGGAGGGGCTGGCCGAGCGGCTGGATCATCCGCCGGTTCCCCATGAAGACGGCACCATCGATCACTTTGGCCAGGCCATCGGCTGGCTCAATCTGTCCAATGCGCCGGAAGACTACGCCCGCTTTTATCACAAGGTGGACGGCAAAATGGTCCGCCACGACCAGGTCCACAACCTCTACGGCTACAACATGACCCGGGCCGCCTCGGAGGGGCTGGCCAGCATTGCCCCGGGCAAACGGTTTCTGCTGTTTTCCCGGTCTTCCTGCATCGGGATGCACCGGTACGGCGGCGTCTGGACCGGCGACAACCACTCCTGGTGGAGCCACCTGCTGCTGAACCTCAAGATGCTGCCCTCCCTCAATATGTGCGGTTTCCTGTATGTGGGAGCCGACCTGGGTGGCTTCAACGCCGACACCAGCCGGGATCTGCTGCTGCGGTGGCTGGCGCTGGGGGTGTTCACCCCCCTGATGCGCAACCACTCGGGCTGCGACACCCGCCGGCAGGAGTTCTACCAGTTTGAGGGCCCCGAAGACTTCCGTAGCGTCATCGAGACCCGCTACCGGCTGATCCCCTACCTCTACAGCGAATACATGAAGGCAGCGCTGAACGGCGATATGCTGTTCAAGCCCCTGGCCTTCGTCTACCCCGAAGACGAGATCGCCCTTCAGACCGAGGACCAGCTGATGCTGGGCAATGAGGTGATGATTGCCCCGGTCTACACCCAGAACGCCACCGGACGGATGGTGTATCTGCCCGAGGAGATGCTGTTTGTCAAGTTCGGCTCCGAGGGCCGCATCACACAGGAAGTCCTCCCTGCCGGCACCCACTTTGTGAAGGTGGCCCTCAACGAGGTACCCCTGTTCATCCGCAAAGGTGCCTGCATCCCGGTGGCGGACCCCGCCCAGACGGTGGCCGGCATCGACCCCGCCACCATCCGGATGATCGGTTGGCCCGGGGCCAGCTATGACCGCTACGACGACGACGGGGTCACCATCCCCGCAGAATAAGGAGGCATTGCCATGGACCGCAAATGGTGGAAAGAAAGCATCGTATACCAAATCTACCCCAGCAGCTTCCAGGACTCGGACGGGGACGGCATCGGGGACCTGAACGGCATCCGTTCCCGGCTGGATTACCTGAAGGATCTGGGGGTCAATGTGCTGTGGCTGTGCCCCGTCATGGACTCCCCCATGGATGACAACGGCTACGACATCTCCAACTACCGGACCATCAACCCCCGGTTTGGCACCATGGAGGACTTCGACGCCCTGCTGGCCGAGGCCCATCAGCGGGGCATCCGCATTGTGATGGACCTGGTGGTCAACCACACCTCGGACGAGCACCCCTGGTTCATCGAGAGCCGCAAGTCGGTGGATAACCCCTACCGCGACTACTATATCTGGAAGCCGGGCAAAGACGGCCACGAGCCCAACAACTGGGGCGCCAGCTTCGGCGGCTCGGCCTGGAAATACGACCCCCAGACCGATATGTATTACCTGCACCTGTTCTCCCCCAAGCAGCCCGACCTGAACTGGGAGAACCCCAAAGTCCGGGACGAAGTGTTCAACATGATGACTTGGTGGTTTGACAAGGGCATCGACGGGTTCCGGATGGACGTCATCAGTATGATTTCCAAGGACCAGCGCTTTCCGGATGGCGAGAAACACGGACTGTATGGCAATGGCGGTCCCTACTATGTCAATGGGCCCCGCATCCATGAATTTTTGCAGGAGATGAACCGGCGGGTCCTCTCGAAATACGACATTATGACGGTGGGCGAGACCCCCGGCGCCACGGTGGAAAACGCCCCCCAGTATGCGGGGCTGGACGGCAAGGAGCTGAACATGGTCTTCCAATTTGACCACGTCGGCATTGGGGACGGACCCCTGGGCAAGTGGACCACCCAGCGCTACGATTTTATGCAGCTCAAGAAAATTCTCAGTCACTGGCAGACCGGCCTGGACGGCAAAGCCTGGAATAGCCTGTTCTGGGGCAACCACGATCAGCCCCGGGCTGCATCCCGCTGGGGCGATGACTCGCCCCTCTCCGCCAAGATGCTGGCCATCTGCCTGCTGAGCCTGCAGGGTACTCCCTACATCTATGAGGGCGATGAACTGGGGATGACCAACGCCTATTTCAAAGATCTCAGCCAGTACCGGGATATCGAAAGTCTCAACGCCTTCAAGGAGCTGACCGGCGCAGGCTTGATTTCTGCAGACGAAATGATGGAGTGCCTGGCCCTCCGCAGCCGGGACAACGCCCGCACCCCGGTCCAGTGGGACGACTCCCCTAACGCCGGTTTTACCACCGGCACCCCCTGGATTGAGGTCAACCCCAACTATACCGCCATCAACGCCGCCGCCGAGGAAAAAGACCCGGACTCGGTGCTCAACTGCTACAAGCAGATGATCACCCTGCGCAAGAGCCATTTGGGACTGATTTACGGCTCCTTCCAGCTTCTGGCCGAGGAGAACCCCCAGGTCTTTGCCTACCGGCGTACCCTGGCCGAGACCGGCGAGAACTACCTGATCGCTTGCAACTTCTCAGACAAGGACGCAGCCTTCACAATTCCCTCTGATTTTGCGGGGGCCCGGCGCCTGATCGGCAATTATCCTGACACCGCTCCCACCGGCGCTGTGACCCTGCGCCCCTATGAGGCCTTTGTGCTCCAGAAGTAAACCAGGTGATACCCTATGAATGACTTTTTCGACCTGGATGCCCCTCTGTTCCGTTTCTTAACCCGGGTTGCGGATATGGTGATTCTCAGCCTGCTGTGGCTAATAGGAAGCCTGCCGCTGTTTACCTTGGGCATTTCCAGCACAGCCCTCTATTATGCAGTGAACAAGTCCCTAATTGAGGACCGGGGAACGGTCAGCGAGGAATTTTTCCGGGCCTGCCGCCGGAGCTTCCGACAGGCAACTTTGAGCTTTCTTGCTCTGGCAGTGCCGGAGAGCATTCTGCTGGCTGACTGCTTTATGACCCATTACCTCAAGGGGCAACAGGCAGCGACGGGTAATCTCTGGATCATTTTTACGGTGCTGAGTACCTGTGGGCTGGCCTGGATGATCTACAACGCAGCCTATGCGGCAAGATTCGACGACCCGGTCAAAAAGACGGTGTTGCAGTCCGGTGCCATGGCATTGCTCCATTTTGACAAAAGTCTGCTGCTTTTGGTGGTGCTGGCTGCGTTCGGCCTGCTGACAGCATTCTGCCCGCCGCTGATCCTTCTGGCACCTGCCGGATATGCGCTGTTTGCCCGGTGGGTCCTTGAGAAAAAGGTGTTCTATCAATATCTTCCCGATATAGACGATGGCATAGACAAGGAAAATAAAGACTGTTCCCATCAGGATTGACCTTTCCTCCAATTTGACCATTCTTTTCTACCAAAGGCAGGGGGCCTGACAGATGATCTGTCAGGCCCCCTGCCAATTATTGATGGGGCCAAAAGTTGTATACCGGGCAGCTCACCCTGTGGTGCCCATTTCCTTCATTTACTCCACCGCTTCCTGCTGCACCAGCAGCCCAGCTGAGAAGCCAATCTTGAAGTGGCACTCATTCTCCTCGCACTGGGCGATGGAAGCCTGATCCTGGAGTTCTTCTACTAGGTCCCGTTGGCTGCTTTGGGTCGTTTCCGCAGCCTCAGCTTGTGGGCAATGTTCCGGGTATCCTGATCCACAATGGCCTCATGGGTGTTTGGGAAGATCATCAGCTCGTCGGCAGTGGCAGCCCGGCGCTGCTTGGTCTTGAACTTCTCACAGATGGACTTGCCCAGCACTGTATGCCCCAGGTATTCCTGCCGGTCCAGGATGTGGCCCACAGTGGTGGCCGTCCAACGGTATAATGCAATCATCAAGGCAATCGCAGAGGGGGCTTCTCGCCTGAATGATATCACCACGAAGGTTGGTGAAGAAAACTCTGTGGTGGCAAAATACGGATATCTAGCCGCTTGGGGCATCCACGAAAAACGGACAAACATAAGGCTGCCTCCAAATAAGAAAACATTGGTTCTGGCTGAGAGATTTGCCCCATAGCACCCTGTAAAGGGCTTGGAAATACATCCAGTATTCCACGCGCCCTTTCCAGGGCACTCTGGGCACAAATCTCCGGGCCAGAACTGCTACGCACCCGCCGCCCGGCGATTTTGGGCTAGTGCAAGGAAAAGCAGCGCAGGCATCCTTGCTGGCTGGCAAGCTGCTTTGACACAGCAATTGCACAAAATCGTCAGTCGGCGGGCAATGGTTTCTTATTCGGAGGCAGCCAAAGCCTGCTCCTTTTTACGGGAGCAGACTTTATGAAGGCTAAAAAAATAGCCAGACAACAACCAACTGAGGGATCTTCAAAGAAAATCTCTCAATCAGCTGTTGCCCGGCCATCTTGCCATTATGAAGCCTTATCTTCTGATGTGGCACAGTAATGCAGATGAAAGACGCTTGCTCGTGGCCCCTTGAGGGGCTTTGCCAGTAGGATGCCCTTCTAGGGCTTACTCAAGCCACCGGCTTAGCCGGTGGTTTTGACTCAATGAAGGAGAAATGAAGGGAATATCAGGTTACAGATTCAGCTCAAACTTTTCTGCCGTGATGGTTGCTTTGCCATCGGCAGCAAAGGTGATGCCGTCGGCAGACTGGGGCGTGTAGATCCATGCGGTCATGGTCTGCTCACCGTCGTTGACAAAAACTTCGATGCTATTTTTGTCCAGCAGGATACGGAGTTTGAGCGCACCGTTCTGGCTGCGGACCTTGCAGCTGCGGCGGTGTACGATGTCGGCACGGGAACCGGCATAGCTGCGGTCCAGCGTCAGCTGCGAGGTGTAGGGGTCGTAGGTCAGGCTGGTGTGGTGGTCTGCATCAGCGGCCAGCTTCAGGGTGAAGGAGCGGTATTCGCCGGGCTGCACCGTGACGGTCAGGTCGGCCACACGGCCCTTGATTCCCTCCAGCGTTGTTTCGCCTTGCACCGTCACATTTTCGTGGAAAGTGCGCTTACCATGGACGGCATCCAGCTCCCGCACCGGGGTCTGAATAATGCGTCCGTCCTTGATATGCAGCTCCCGGGGGCAGATGGTCTGCCCAAACCACTTGCAGCCCTGGGGCTTATCCTCGGTGTCCGACCAGGTTTGCAGCCATGCGGTCATGATGCGGCGGCCATCCGGGGCAAGGGTGGTCTGGGTGGCGTAGAAGTCGATGCCGCCGTCCATCAGCTGCACGTTTTCCTTGGTGAAGGTGTGGGCAGCTTCGTCATAGCTGCCGACGAAAGCAATCACGTTGTGACCGTTGTGGAACTCGCCCTTGGGCAGCATCTCCATGGGTCCCAGCATCAAGACCTGCTTGCCGTCCAGCGGAAAGAAGTCCGGGCACTCCCACATTTTGCCGTACTGATTGTTGCAGCGTTCCAGCACCGTGACAAAGTGCCAGTCGAAGCCGTCCTTGCTCTGGAACAGTGCCGCTGCGCCGCTGCCGTCCTCGGCCAGGCAGACAGTGACGGCGGAGTAGGTGCCGTCGGCCTCACGCCAGATCTTGGGGTCCCGGAAATCAAACTTGCTGAAGCCTTCCGGCAGGTCTTTCTGGGTCAGCACCGGGTTGCAGGCAGGCTTTTCGTAGTCGAGACCATCACCGATGGCAATGCTCTGGGTCTGGATGTCCCGCATCTCCCCATTGGGCTGCTTTTCTGCCACCACGCTGGTGTACATCAGCAGCTGTTTGCCGTCGTCCATCTCGGTGGCAGAGCCTGAGAAGCAGCCGGGGCCGTTGTCCGCCGGGGAATCCGGTGCAAGCGCGCAGGGCAGATACTCCCAGTGCAGCAGGTCGGAGCTGACGGCGTGGCCCCAGTGCATGGGCGCCCACCGCACATCGTAGGGGTTATACTGATAGAACTGGTGATACTTCCCTTTATAATAAGAGAAACCGTTTGGGTCGTTCATCCAGCCCACATAGGGAGTCAGGTGGTAGGCAGGGCGTTCCGCCGGGGAAATGGCTGCGCCGTGCTCGGCCTCGTAGGCGCGGGCTTTTTGTAAAGTCAAATCGTTCATGGAATCCTCCAAAGGAAAGAATTCTTATGCGTAGTAAGCATCCAGATATTTCTGCATAATGCCCAGATAGTCGGACAGGCCGTAGGCTTCCAGCTTGCTCAGATATTCGTTCCACTCTGCATCCGTAGTGCCGTTCATGATCCAGTTGGCCTTCTGCGTATTCATGTAGGTCTGCAGATCTGCCTGCAGGTTAGAGACCTGCTCGGTGTCCTCGTTGCTCATAAAGACATTGGGATAGACATAATCGTTGTTCATATCCGGGGTGTAGATATCCTTGATCCAGTCCAGACGGTACTGTGCATCGTCCGGGCAGGTAACGTATACACCATAGTAATCATCCAGAACCGCCAGAGGTCCGCTGACACACTGCGCCTCACGGACTTCCACGGGAGAAGCATCGCCCAGAGGAGCGTGCTTCAGCATAGGCTCGCCCTTATCGTTGGTGGACAGTTCAAAGATGTTAAAGCCTTCCGCATCGCCGTAAGTACCCCAGTTGTTCTGCGGAGACTGGAGGGGTGCGTACATCTGATCCAGCCATGCGCAAACCAGTGCGGGGTTAGCCGCCTTTGCGGTGACAACGCATCTGCCGCGGGCAAAGCCGCTGGTGAAAGAGCCGTTCTGCGGAGTGATATTCCGGGTATCGGCGGTCAGGGCAGGCAGCGGCTCCCAGTCGGTCAGGTTGTCAATGTTGGCAACATCCCAGCTGAAGCAGACACCATAGCGGCCAGCCTTGCCCTTGGAAACATAGGTGGACCACTCCTGCGTGAAGCACTCCGGGTCAATGAGCTTCTCGGCATACAGCTTGTGCAGCCAGTCCAGACCATCACGGTAGCCCTGCTGGGTGGCGGCACAGATGACTTTTCGGTCGTTGGTAACGGCGATATGGCGGTCTTTGTCTGCGTCGCCGTAGCCTTCGCCAAAGCCATTGATGAGGATGCTGGGGTCCTGATCGCCGTTGTTGACGATGCAGGACATGGGGATGATGTCGCCGTCAATGCCATACTCGGCCTTGATAGAAGCGGCGTTATCACGGAATGCCATCAGCACCTGCTCAAACTCGTCCACCGTGGTGGGCATCGACAGACCGAGGAAGTTCAGCCACTTGGTATTGATGAAGCTCATGTTTCCAATGGTCTGGATGGCGGTCTTTTCTGCGCCGAGCTGCTCGATCCAGGGCAGTGCCCAGATGTGGCCATCGCTGTCGGTGCACATGGTACGGTACTCCGGGTACTTCTCAAAGACCTTCTGGAGATTAGGCATATTGTTGTCAATGTAGTCTTCCAGATTGAGGATGACACCCTGATCTGCGTAGCGCAGCAGATTGCTGTCGGTAAAATCAGCAGTAAAAACAAAATCCGTCAGGGTGTTGGGGTTGGACATATTCAGGGTGATCTTATCGCTCCACTGGTCGGACTGGATGGCGGTCCAGTCGATGTGCACATTGGTCTGCTCTTCCAGACGCTTGAAGATGGTGCGGTTGTTCGGCTCGGGTTCGCTGCCCACAGGGAAGCTGGTCATACCGGTAAAGGTGACCTTTTCGGACAGCGGAAATTCAACGGCACCGGTTACGTCCACAGCTGCGGCAGCAGAATTGTTGCTGCCGTTGGATTTGCCGCCGCCACAGGCAGACAGAGCAGCGGCAGAGCCCGCCAGAGCGCAGACCTTGAGGAAGTTGCGGCGAGAGATCAGCTTTTTCATGGTATTTTCTCCTTTTTTATATTTCTTTTTTCGTGTAACAGATGAGCGTACCCGCTTATAAAATTCTGGAATATCCTCAGCCTTTAATGGAACCAGCCATGATGCCGGCATCAAAATACTTCTGGAAGAAGGGATACATCACCAGCAGCGGCAGACTGGAAATAATAATGGTTGCATATTTGAGCAGCTCTGCCATCTTCGCACGTTCGGCAGTACTCTGGATATCTGCGATCATGCCGGATTCCGGCTGGCTCTGGATCAGGATGGAACGCAGCACCAGCTGCAACGGCTGCTTCGATGCGCTGTTCAGGTAGATCATAGCGTCAAAGTAGCTGTTCCACATTGCCACGAACTGCCACAGAGCCAGAACTGCCACCACCGGCATACAGACGGGCAGCAGGATCTTGAAGAAGTAAAGCATCTCGCTGGCTCCATCCACATCCGCAGCTTCACGCAGCTCACGCGGGATGCCTTGATAATAGGTACGGGCAATGATCATGTTCCACACGCTGAATGCTCCCGGCAGAATGACCGCCCACATGGAATCCAGCAGACCCAGATTGTTGATGAGCAGGTAGGTGGGGATCAGACCGCCGCTGAAAAACATCGTGATCACAAACAAGGTGTTGAAGATCTTTTTGCCTTTGAAGTCCGGCAGCGACATGGGATAAGCGGCAAGCATCGTCACAGCTACCGAGACGATGGTGAAGATGATTGAGTAAAGTACTGCGTTCTTGAAGCCGACCCAGATCTGCTTGTCCGAAACGACACGCTGGTAAGCATCCAGACTCCACTTGCTGAAATCAAAGGAGATGCCCTTGTTTTGCAGAGTGACCGGGTCCATAAAGGACGCGATGACGATGTAGATCATCGGAACGATGATCGCCAGCAGGAACAAACCCAGAAGTGCGTAGCCGCAGTACAGGATGATCTTATCTTGTCTGGTGTAGAGGGCCATTTTTGATTTTTTCTGTTTTGCCATGGTAAACCCCTCCTTACAAGCCCTTGCCATCGTTCATTTTGGCAACGATCTTGTTCACTGCGATCAGCAGGATGACGTTGACAATGGTGTTGAACAGACCGACTGCCGTGGAAAAGCTGTAATCGCCGTCCAACAGGCCCTTTTTATAAACGTACGTTGCAATGATCTCGGCAGTGTTCAGGTTCAGGTCAGTTTGCAGGGCATAGGCTTTTTCAAAACCGATGCTCATGATGTTGCCTGCCTGCAGGATGAACTGAATAACGACCATATCCTTAATGGCGGGCCACTCCACCGTCATGATCTGCTGGATCAGGTTTGCGCCGTCGATCATCGCAGCTTCCTTCAGATCTTTGCTGGCGTTAGAAAGGGATGCGGTGTACATGATGGATGCCCAGCCGGCACCCTGCCAGATGCCGCTGATGATGTAGATGGGGCGGAACGCTTCCGGCAGCGTCATGAAGTTGATGCTGGTGTGAAGCAGGCTGTTCACCGGACCGGTGACACTCAGCAGCACCCGGACAATGCCGCACAGCACGATGATCGAGATGAAGTTGGGCATATACAGCACCAGCTGCACCTTCTGCTTGATCTTCTTGCTCTCGATACGGTTGAGCAGGAATGCCAGCAGGATGGGGATCGGGAAGCTCCACAGCAGACCGTAGACGCTCAGCTTCAGGGTGTTGATCAGATAGCGCTGGAAGTCCGGCGAGGACATGAATCGGATAAAGTTTTTGAAGCCTACCCACTCGCTGCCCCAGATGCCTTTGAAGGGATTGTACTTCTGGAACGCGATCAGCACACCGCCCATGGGAGCGTACTTGAACACCAGCGTCAGCACCACGGCAGGCAGCAGGAACAACAGGTAAAGCTGCCAATGCCGTTTGATGTAGACCCATGTGTTGTGCAGCTTGCGTTCTGCTGTCAGCACAGCCGTTTCCGGCGAGGCCGTCTTTGCTTTCATGAATCATTCTCCTCCTTTTGATTTGTGTTTTATACTTGCACCGTTTAATCTTACGTTTTTTGCTTGGATTGTGCAAATGTAAAATTCTGTGATTCATTTATACCACTCAAATAAGCGAATGTCAACGATAATTCATGGTATACATCAAAAATAACTGTGGATTTGTACAGATGCACAAATCCAAATGTGCGCAAATATGCAAAATGATGATTTGCATTTTTGCATTTGACTAATTTGTGCATTTGCACTATACTGGAGTCATAAAGAATAAGATCCGTCACCAGACTTTATCTATAAAAGAAAGGACATCCGCTCCTATATTATAAAGAAAGAGGATGACTTATGGCAACCAAGGTCACCATTCAGGATATTGCAAACGAACTGCAGCTTTCCCGCAACACAGTTTCAAAGGCCATCAACAACACCGGTGTGCTGGCAGATGCCACACGGGAGAAGATCCTGCGCAAAGCCGCCGAAATGGGCTATAAGCAGTTTGCCTATCTGCAGCTGTTTCAGGAAGACGCTGCAAAAACAGCAGAGCCTTCCATTCTGCCGAGTGATAAACGGGAGATCGCCATGCTGACGACCCAGTTTCTGAGCAACTCTCACTTTTCCTCCATGATGCTGGATCGTTTCCAGTCGGAAATCGACCATTTGCACAGCTACATGACCATTCATCGCATTTCTCCCATAGAGCTGAAAGAGAAAAAGCTTCCATCTTCTCTCAATACCGAGCGCACAGCCGGCATCATCTGCTTTGAAGTATTCGACTATGACTACGCACAGATGCTGTGCGATCTGGATGTTCCGCTGCTGTTTGTAGACACCCCTGTGATGGATATGCGTCCTCCCCTTAAAGCCGACCGCCTTTATATGGAAAACCGCATTGAGGTCCAGAATGTGGTAGCCCACATGGTTCAGCGCGGCAAAAAGCGCATCAGCTTTGCGGGGGATAAAAACCACTGTCAGTCCTTCTTTGAGCGTTATATGGCTTATAAGGATGCAGTGGAGCACTTTGGTCTGACAGAAGGCCTGAGCACCTGTGCGATGCCATCTGGACAGCAGAACTATCCGGTATCCCTGTACGAAACCATACGTCGGTTCAAAACGATGCCGGATGCCTTTGTCTGCGCCAATGACTTTGTTGCCATGGATCTGGTCAAGGCATTGAATGAGCTGGGGTATTCGGTTCCCGATGATATCTGGGTCTGCGGCTTCGATGACAGTCAGGAGGCTTCCTACTTTGCCCCCCATCTGACTTCGATCCATATCCATGGACAGATTATGGGCTACACCGCTGCCAATCTGCTTATGACCCGCATCGAAGAGCCATCGCTGAACTATCGCACCGTCTATACGGAAACCAACCTGATCCTGCGAGAATCCACAGGAGATTGAGCGAAAGGAGAACTACCATGCGTGACCTGTGCAATACGGACAAGCCGCTGTTTGCTGTGCTGACGAAATTGACTTACAGTGCTTACCTGAACATCTTATGGCTCGTGTGCAGCCTGCCCATCGTTACCATAGGGGCTTCTACGACCGCATTGTTCTACGTCACACTCAAAATGGCGGAAGATCGGGACGATGGTCTGACCCGGATGTTTTTTAAGGCGTTCCGGGAAAATTTTAAGCCTGCCACAAAACTCTGGCTTATCCTGCTGGCAGTCGGCAGTTTCCTGGCTGTGGATGGCTTTGTGCTGCGCCGAATGTGGAGCGAAAACATTTTCTGGACGCTGCTCACTGCAGTGCTTATTGGTGCGGCAGTTCTGTACGGCATCGTTCTGCTGTATGCCTTTCCTCTGCTGGCACGGTTTGAAAACACCACCTTCGGCATCCTGAAAACAGCGTTTCTCGTGGGTGTCCGGTATCTGTTTTGCACCCTGCTGATGGCGGCGATCTATGGCATAATGGGGTACGTCATTGTGTTTGTGTTCACGCCTGCATTCCTGCTGGGCATGGGCTTCTGCGCCATGCTCTGCTCCTTTCTGATGCTTCGGATCCTCTATCTGATCGGTGGAGACCCTGATGCAGTACACGAGGAATACGACCATGACAAAAACTGACCGGGATACGCTCCGCTCCCTCCATGGGCGCAAAAAGTGGGAGCACATCTGGGCATATTACAAGCTGCCCATTGTGATCGTGCTCATCGTCGTCTATATCCTCGGGTATGCAGCCTACCGTCATGTTACGAAAAAAGAGGATGTGCTTTACCTTGGTCTGGTAAATATCACTGCCGGGTCTGATCTGACGGAACAGCTTACCACCGGCTTTGCCGAGGCGCAGGGTCTGACCAAAAAGCAACAGGTCGATCTGCTGTCCGGCTTGCTGCTCAGCGAAAGCGAACGCGCAGAGGAGCAGTATGTATATGCTTCGGAGATGAAGCTGCTGGGTGCAGTCAGTGCCCAGCGGTTAGATGTTGTTCTGATGGACGAATATGCACGGGATCGACTGTTGGCAGATGATTATTTTCTCGATCTGCGGACGCTGGATGCGTCTTTCCATGCACTGTCGGGTTTGAACGCCGGTGGGACCGTGCTGGATATTTCGGACACGCCGTTTGTCAGGCAGGCAGGTTTTTCTGGCAAGGTCTATCTTGGGGTAGTGCAGAATGCACCGCACCCGAAGCGTGCAGCCGCTTACATTCATTATCTGTTCCAGCGGTGATCGTTGGTTTTTAACTCATAGGATAAAAATAAGGAGAAAACGCATGGACATTTTAACGATTGGTGAAGTTTTGATCGACCTGACCCAGACCGGCAAGGATGCGCGCGGCATTCCTCAATTTGCCGCAAACCCCGGCGGTGCCCCGGCCAATCTGGCTGTGGCTGCTTCCAGACTGGGCGCACAGACCGCCTTTGTCGGCAAGGTGGGTGCGGATGCCTTTGGCCGCTACCTGAAAGACGTTCTGGCAGAGAACAAGGTGGATGTTTCCGGCATGGCGGTGGATGCAGACCATCCCACCACCATGGCTGTTGTTTCGGTGGATGCCGCCGGTGAGCGGGATTTCAGCTTCTACCGCAGCGCCAACGCTGATGTGATGCTGTGCAAAGAGGACATTTCGGACGAGGCTCTGAAAGCCGCGAAAATCGTCCACTTCGGCTCGGTCAGCCTGACCGCTGACCCCTCTCGCACTGCCACGCTGGACGCTGCTGCCCGTGCCAAAAAGCTGGGTGCTGTCATTACTTATGACCCGAATTACCGTGCAAACCTCTGGAAGAACAAAGAGGACGCCATTGCCCAGATGAAAGCTCCCCTGCCGCTGGTGGATATCCTGAAAGTGTCCGATGAAGAACTGCCTCTGCTCACCGGCACCACCGATTGTGCCGAGGGCACAGCCCAGCTGGCACAGAACGGCATCCGGCTGATTTTCGTCACCTTGGGTGCAAACGGCGTATTCTACCGCTTTGGAGAGAAAACTGGCCATGTGGCAGGCGTTCCCTGCAAGGTGGGTGATACCAACGGCGCAGGCGATACCTTCTTTGGGGCTGCCCTGTCCAAGCTCTGCAAGGAGGAGCTGGACACCCTGACCGTGGACAAGCTGGAAAGCATTCTGGCCTTTGCCAACAAAGCGGCCAGCATCACCACCAGCCGCCATGGTGCTATTCCTGCCATGCCCACCCTTGCGGAAGTGGAGGGCTGACCTATGGCACAGGAGTTTTCCACCCGCTTTGCCCGCCATAAGGACGAGCTGGAATGGCTGTTCATGGAGCTGTACCACAACCGGGAAGGGCTGGAGGTTCTGGAGCGGGAGATGGCAGAAGCCTACAACGCCCGCAGCGCCGAGCTGAAAGCGCTGGACAAGGCACGCTCTGCCGACCCGGAGTGGTACAAGCGGGGCAATATGTTCGGCATGACCATGTACACCGACCTCTTTGCCGGAAATCTGAAAGAACTGGCAAAGAAGCTGCCCTACCTCAAGGAGCAGAAGCTGACCTATCTGCACCTGATGCCCCTGCTGCAGATGCCCCACCCTCACAACGATGGCGGCTATGCGGTGGAGGATTTCGATACCGTAGATCCTGCCCTTGGCACCAATAAGGATCTGGAAAACCTGACCCGTGAACTGCGGAAAGCGGGCATCAGCCTGTGTCTGGATTTTGTCATGAACCACACCGCCAGCACCCACCGCTGGGCGATGGCGGCAAAGGCGGGCGACCCGTGGTTTCAGGCGTATTACCATCTCTATGACGACCGCACCATCCCCGACCAGTACGAGCAGACTGTGCCGCAGGTGTTCCCCAACACTGCCCCTGGCAACTTTACATGGTGTGAGGAAATGCACAAGTGGGTGCTGACCACCTTCCACGACTACCAGTGGGACCTGAACTACGCAAACCCGGCGGTGTTCGTGGATATGACCAAGAGCATCCTGCATCTGGCAAATCTGGGCGTGGAAGTGTTCCGCATTGATGCCGTGCCCTATATCTGGAAGCAGCTGGGCACGAACTGCCGCAATCTGCCGCAGGTGCACACCATCGTGCGGATGCTCCGCATGGTGCTGGAATGCGTCTGCCCGGCGGTCATCCTCAAGGGCGAGGTAGTCATGGCGCCCAAGGAGCTTGCCGCCTACTTCGGCACGCCCGAAAAGCCGGAATGCCACATGCTCTACAACGTGTCCACCATGGTCAACCTGTGGAGCGCCCTTGCCAGCCGGGACACCCGGCTGCTGAAAGCCCAGCTGGATGCCCTCCACGCCCTGCCGGACAACTGCTGGTTTGTGAACTATCTGCGCTGCCACGATGACATTGGCTGGGGTCTGGACGAGGCGGTGGAAAACCGGCTCGGCATCGACCCGCAGAAGCACAAGGAATATCTGTACCACTTCTACGAGGGCAATTTCCCCGGCAGCTGGGCAAAGGGTGAGCTGTACAACTACGACCCTGCCACCGGCGATGCCCGCAGCTGCGGCACCACCGCCAGCCTGTGCGGCGTGGAGCAGGCACTGGAAAAAGATGATAAGATCGCACTGGACTACGCTGTAAAGCGTGATCTTCTGCTGCACACTGCCATGGCGTTCTTACAGGGCTTCCCCATGCTGAACTGCGGTGACGAAATTGCCCAGTGCAACGGCTGGGACTACAAAAACGACCCTGACCGTGTGGAGGACAGCCGCAATCTGCACCGCAGCCGCTTCAACTGGGAAAACGCAAAACAGCGCACCCGGAAGGGCACGCTGCAAAACCAGTTGTGGCAGGGCATGGAGCAGCTGCGCCAAATGCGGGCAGACCCCTGCTTTGCCCCGGATGCGTGGGTGACCACATGGGACAGCCACAACCCCGGCGTGCTGGTGCTGGTACGCAAGCGCGGCGAGGAAACGCTGGTGGGGCTGTTCAACTTTACCGAGTACCCGGCAGGAGCCAGTCTGGACGCTCTGGGCGGCGAGTATCACACCCCGGAGGGTGCTTCCGTCTGGCTGGCGGATGTGGAACTGGAACCGTATCAGGTGCTGCTGGTAAAAAACAAATAAGCAAAACGAGCCATCTGACTCTCTCTTTTCGCCAAAGTTTTCAGCGTGTTTTCTTGCACACTGCCGAAAGTGACGTGTTCTCAAAAGTTCGCGTTTGCGCAGCGGAGCAATGAAAGCCCCAGTGGGGCTTTTAAGCGACAGAACGGTCTTGCGCAGCAAGATGGAGGGGCCTCGCCCCGACAAGTTCACGTTGACACGGCTCGATTTTTGTGGTAATCTATCCCAACAATTTAACATAACATATTTTACTTAGAGTTTCAGCTCGGCTTCCGAAGGAGCCGGAGCAAGTTTTTAACTTTTTATCGCCACATAACGAACCCAAACCAAGGCCATCCCGGAAGGGATGGTCAGGTTTAGGTTGTTGTGTGGCGATTTTTTATTGCCAAATCCCGCACCGCACCTTGAAAATCGAAAGACCGTCTGCATGGGAAAGGCAGCCTCCAAACGCTCTGCGAAAAATACCATCTTCGCAGTCCTGAATTGGTCAATCGATGGGTAAAGTCGTATAATGGTCATAAAGCTTCCAAGAAAAACGCAGGAGGTTTCTTTATGGCGAAACGAAAATCTACGATCGATGAGCGGCTTGCTACCGTAAAAGAATATACAGAAGCCGGAAAGCCTTACGAACAGATCGCAAGAGAAAGAGGATTCTCTTATCGGCAGGTCTATGCGCGAAGAAAGTGTCCGAAACATTGCCAAGCAGTACGGCTGGGATCTCATCACGCCGCAGAATAGGGCAGATAAGTTCATGAAATTCATTGAAACGATGGATATGAGCTTCTCCTATAAGCCGGTCCTGCTCAAAGCGATTTATGAGTATATGGACAGCAATGGCAGAGTTGCCCTGCCGGATGTGGTGGACTACTTTATTGACTTCTATGAGGACCGCAAGGCACATGGGATGATTGCAGAGAAATCCACCAGCATTTACCAGAAGGGCTGTTATACCCGGAAGGATGTGGAGAAGAACATCCTCTCCAACCCCTTCAAGCTCTTTGAGAATATGCGATTCTTGATGCGCTGCAAGGACGTGGAGACTATCGAGGTAAACCCGATCATCTTCCGCAAGCTTACACGGGAAGATTGGCTGCATATTGTGGATGGCTGCGATAAGAGCCTTGAAAAATATTATGCACGAGTCAAGAAATAATAGGAGGACTGAAAGGGCGCGTAGTTGTCGCAAGCAATGTTTTCGTCTATACAAAAACACCTTTTGCGTTGCAAAATGCTTGTTGGGGAGTGCCCCAAACCCCTTTGTTCTGCATTTTTCAATGCAAGCTGCGCATCCCGATGGGACGCTTTTTACCCGGTGATGTTCTCCGGGTCGTTGAGGACTTGCATGAGGCGAGAAGCGGCTTCCGCCAGAGAATCATACTTCATCTGTTCGGGAACAGGCGCATCCAGAAGCGTAATGCCCCATTCCTGCATACATTCCGCAAGCTCCTGTTGTGCTTGCAGTGCAGCCTCCCGGCGCACCTCCAGGGAAGCGTCCGTGTCCAGCACATAGGCAACAGTAAATGCGCCGCTACGATCTTCCGTCAACTGCACCATGGAGTGGTGGTCAGTCCAGAAGTGGCAGAACCAGACCCCGCCGCCGATGTTTTCCATGTTATGGCGGAGATCTTCTTCACCGCTCCATTGCGGCACCTCGGAAAGAATACTCTGCAACTGCTCATACGCCTGCTGTTCGGCAGGGGTGGCTTTCTTGCAACGGTATTCCTGCTGGATGGTACGCTGCCAGTACAATGCCAGCTTGCCGCACTTTGCCTGCTCGATCGCATCCTGAATATCGGCTAAAATGCTGTACCGTGGTTCTCTCATCTTGACACCCCCAAACAATCAACTCTTTAGGAAGCAATGCATCCTATAAGAATGATTATAGCCGAAAGGCATGCAAAAGAAAAGCGCACCGGCTAAATTTCAGCCGATGCGCTTGCAAAGTTTGTGATTTTATTCCTCGTTTATGAGATAAGGGAGATTGCCGATATAGGTGTCCAGCAGATCGAGTGCCGCTTTTTTCTGGATGGGGGTCAAACCTTCCAGCTTCTTTCGGATTTCATCGTCGGTCACATGGGATGCGCTGGGAACCAGATCGCACAGCAGTGTGTCTGCGGAAATATTCAGAGCATTCAGAAGTTTGACAATGGTGGCAAGACCGGGTTCCTTTAAGCCGCGCTCTACCATGCCGATATAGTTGGAAGAAAGCTCGGATTTTTCCGCAAGCTGTTCCAGCGTCAGCCCATGCTGTATCCGCTGCTCCCGTAGTCGCTGTCCAAAAAGCTCTTTCATAGTGCAACCTCATCCTATCGTGTTCTTTACACTCCATAGGATACCTGTCGGCCGCACCAACATACACAACCGAAAGAGATAAACCATTCCATTAAAGATTGAATCAACAAAAAAGATTACCGGGTGCAGACCTCTTGCGGTCAACTCCCGGCAATCTTTTCTTATCGAACCTGCTCGTTCTCCTGTGCTGGCTTTTCCTCCGCAAAAAAGCGTTCCACGTTTTTCTGTGCCCGAACCAGTTCTTGCATCTCGTTCCGTGCCTTGCGGTAGTGTCCTCCATCTGTTTCGGGGTGAAGCTGCGAGGGAAATACTTCCGCAGGGTGTCGTTTTTGATGACTACCTTGTCCAGTTCATCCTTTTTTCTTCGCCCATCACGGCAAAGGCAACATCATACGAGAAATGTCCTTCCTGTGCCAGCTTTTTGAGCCGCTGCGCTTGAGAAAGGGACGGCGCATTCTGGGTGTCGTTCATTTTTTAGCAGAGAGCCGGAAACAGAGTCCCAAAGGTGCTTTATGGGGCTTCATTAGCTGGAAACCTGATTTTATTAGCTGGAACCGAAAATTCTGCTAATGGCATTAGCTGGCTAATTTTGGTGATAGGTTCAAAATAAAAAATGCGAAGATCGTCTTTCACATGGAAAAATGACCTTCGCATTTTCATAAAGGGATACCCCAGACAGGATTCGAACCTGCGGTCTCCTCCTTAGGAGGGAGGCGCTTTATCCAGCTAAGCTACTGAGGCATATTATGTATTACCGTTGATTTTTTGAAATCCAACGCGCTTGGAAACGAATATGCAGAATGATTTTCATACCGAAGTGACCGACTGCGTTGCAACCGAAACGGTGTTAAACTTGTTGCATCAAAATTTGTTGGGAAAAATCCGATTCCAGACTTTGCTTTTGATTAGAGCAATCACTTCTGCCCCCAAGGTATCAGGTTGACCGAATTCTTAGGAGGCGAACGCTCTATCCAGCTGAGCTATATGGACTTATAAAAAGGGGCTTTTCCGGCATTTCTGCCCCGGATATCCGGCTGCAAAAACTCTGCCCTGCGCCGCCGGGTGTATACAGCGGCAGCGCAATAATTATAACAGAGTCTGCTGTTTTTTTCAAGCAAAGCCCCGGTGTACAGCGGATGATTCAGTTCCGATAGCAGCGGTCTTGGGTGACCAGCCAATCCTCGCAGCGGCGCTGGGCTTCTTCCAACGTGCCGCTGACGCAGTGGAACATCCGTCCCCGCAGCGAGCAGTAGGAATAGCGCAGTTTGCGGCTTCCGCTGGCGTCCTGAAAATAAACGTACCGGTCCTGTCCAGGCATCAAGTGGATCTGTTCCATGATCGTTCGCTCCTTTTCTCCCATCCGGGTCCCAAACACACAACGCTCCTATTGTATCATGTTTGTTCGATGGGGGCTATTGCTGCTTTGCCCAAAAAGACCCTTGGCTTTTTGGTGCTTCCACCCCTTGACAGACCTCTTATGACCATTGGCGGCCGCTGCCATTTCATCCCTCTCCCGAAAGATACGATTGAACCCCAGGGAAAAAAGGTGTATCATAGAGAATATGAAAAAGGTATAAAGACCGCCGGACTGCAAAGCAGCCCTGAGCGGATGGAGAGGAGCCGTCATGGCAAAAAGAACGCAAAAAAAGCCCCGCAGCAAAGGCGGATGGCTGGCGGGACGCAGTGCGACCCAAATCATCTGTGTAAGTTTTTTGGTGGTGATCGCGGCTGGTACGCTGCTGCTGACCCTGCCGATTTCCAGCCGCAGCGGGCGTCTGGGTGTACTGGATGCCATGTTCACCGCCACCAGTGCCACCTGCGTCACCGGACTGGTGGTGCGGGACACTTGGACCCAGTTTTCCGCTTTTGGACAGTTTGTACTGCTGGCGCTGATCCAGATCGGCGGTCTGGGGCTGGTTACGCTGACCAGCTTCTTTGCGCTGGCCATGCGGCGCAGGATGGGCTTCCGGGGGCTGCGCCTGCTGGGAGAGAGCGTTTCTGCAGACAGCTTCTCCCAGGCCACCCAGGTGCTAAAGGTCGTGGTAGGGCTGGCCATTGGGTTTGAGAGCCTGGGCGCCGTACTGCTGATGTTTTCTTTTGTGCCGCAGTTTGGTCTGGAGGGGATCTGGATCAGCATATTCACCTCTATATCCGCATTCTGCAACGCCGGTTTCGATTTGTTTGGCCGCTTTGGGGAATATGCCTCTCTGACCCCCTATGTAAACAACTTCTATGTACAGGCTGTGGTCATCTTTATGATCGCCGCCGGTGGTCTCGGCTTCATGGTTTGGGTGGAGCTGGGCGAATACCGCAAAAAGCGTCGTCTGTCCCTGCACGCCAAGGTCGTGCTGCTGTTCTCGGTCCTGCTCTGGCTGGGGGGTGCCGCCGCCATCGTTCTGATGGAGTGGTCCAACCCTGCCACGCTGGGTCCCTTGTCTGTGCCCGGCAAATTGATGGCCGGCCTGTTCCAATCGGTCTCCACCCGTACTGCAGGCATGAACACGGTGGACCTGGCGGCCTGCGGTCCCATTACCAAGCTGGTGATGAGCGTACTGCAATTTATTGGCGCAGCGCCTGGTTCCACCGGCGGCGGCGTAAAGGTGACCACCTTTGCCGTGCTGTTTCTGACCATCCGCAGTGTAGCCCAGGGCCGGGACGATTGTGTCATTGCCAACCACCGGATCGACCAAAAGACCGTTTACCGCTCCCTGACCATCATCACGCTGGGTGCGCTGGCCGCACTGGGCTCGGCTGTGTTCGTCTACTATAACACCTCCGGGGTGGTATCGGTCATCGACTCCATTTTTGAGTCCTGCTCTGCGTTTGGCACAGTAGGTCTTTCGGTGGGTGTCACCTCTCAGCTAAATAGTGCAGCCAAGGTGCTGTATATGCTGGTCATGTTTACAGGCCGTGTCGGGCCGGTATCGCTGGCCATCAGCCTGACCTCAAAACCGGGCGACAATAAGCGGAAGATCCTGCCGGAAGGCCATATCAACGTGGGTTAAGGCAGCAAAAGGGCGCACTGCGGAGACCGCAGCGCGCCCTTTTTACTCTGCAAAGACAGCGTATTTACTGTGCGTACAGGCTTACGATATTCAGCAGCACCTGGGTAGCCTTGTCCATCCGCTCGACGGTGATGCACTCAAACACACCATGGTAATTGAATCCGCCGGTGCCCAGGTTGGGGCAGGGCAAGCCGTTCCAGCTCAGAGTAGCGCCGTCGGTGCCGCCGCGCACCGGCTCCTCCACCGGCTCCAGTCCGGCCATCTGCACCGCTTTGCGGGCAGTCTCCACCAGGTGGAAATAGGGGCGCACTGCTTCCAGCATATTGCGGTAGCTGTCCTGGATCTCCACCGCAACACTGCCAGCGCCATACTTTCCATTCAGATAGGAAGCGATCTGGCGGAGATTATCCTTTTTGGCTTCCAGCTTGGCTGCATCGTGGTCCCGCAGGATATAATTCAGGGTCGCTGTGTTGATATCCCCCTGCATATCGCACAGGTGATAGAACCCCTGGCGGCCGTCGGTCGTCTCCGGCCGTGCCATCACAGGCAGCGCTGCATGGAATTCCATCGCCAGGTTGCAGGCATTGACCATCTTGCCCTTGGCGCTGCCAGGGTGGACCGACAGACCCCGGAGGGTGACGGCCGCATCCGCGGCATTGAAGTTCTCGTATTCGATGCCGCCCACATCGCCGCCGTCCACGGTATAGGCAAAATCGGCGCCAAAACCGGGGATATCAAACAGCAGTGCGCCTTCCCCGATCTCCTCATCCGGCGTAAAGCCGATGCACAGCTTGCCATGGGGGAGGTTTTCCGTCAGCAGGGTCTCTACTGCGGTCAGGATCTCTGCCACGCCCGCCTTATCATCTGCACCCAGCAGCGTGGTGCCATCGGTCGTGATCAGGGTCTCCCCTTTCATGCTGGCCAAAAACGGGAAGGTGGATACCTTCATCACGGCACCAGTGCCCGGCAGTGTAACGTCCTTGCCGTTGTAATGCTCGTGCAGCACCGGACGCACCCCCTTACCGCTGGCATCGGGAGCGGTATCCATATGGGCGATCAGGCCCAGAGCGGGCTTGTCCTCGCAGCCAGGGGTAGCAGGCAGGCTGGCATATACATAGCCATGCTCGTCTGCATAAGCGTTCTCCACGCCTAAGCCCTTCAGCTCCTCCACCAAAAGATATGCCAGATCCAGCTCCCGTGCCGCAGAGGGGTGGTCGCCGGAATGAGGGTCGGAGGTCGTGTGGACGGTCACATAGTGCAAAAGTCGTTCATAAGCGCGCATAAGTCCATACTCCTTTATCACAAATGTTGATTGAGTTTATTGTATCATTCTCAAGGGAGAAACACAATCCAGGGGAGGGGGCGCATCACCCTGTTGTCAGCACCCAATCAGCCCGTTCCGGGATGCTGTACCGGGCAAAATAACCTTCTTCCAGGGGGATCCAGCGCTGGACGAACAGGGGGTATCTCTCCCCTTCCCGGGCTTGCAGCCGCCGGGCCTGTTCCGCCGGGCTGCATCGCAAAAAGATGCGCAGGTCGTAACAGTCCGCCAGGGCCGGATGATGGGAGTAACTGCCCTCTACCAATACCACCGCCCCAGGGATACGCTCCTCCGGGGGCAGATACCGCCCCTGACGGCAGCTGTAAGCCCGGACTGTAAAGGGCTGCCCTGCCCGGGCAGGGTCCAGCACTTCTGTCCGCAGCCGGGCCAGATCCATATTTGCAGCCGGGGTGTGCATCCAATCCGGGGCGCGGCGGTCCAAAGGCAGATAATAGTCATCGGTGTGCAGCACGGTGCACCCCGGCAGGCGCTGGGCCAGCTGCCCGGCCAGGGTGGTCTTTCCGCTGCCGCAGCAGCCATCCAGCCCCACCAGCACCGGCCTGTCCGAGGCCGCTGCCAGCAGGGGGGTCAGCTTCTCCATAAGGGCATCACAATAGGTAGAAACCATAGGCAGTCACAACTCTTTCTTATCATTCGATCGCATCCTAGAACAGTATAGCACGCCTGACGGAACGGGGCAACGGGTGTGCAGGCGTACATTCTGCCCAAGGGAGAGCGAACCGGAGAAAACGTCGTTGTTAGTTTGCACAAACTTCCTCTTCCTCCCCAAAAAGCATTGACAGGACAGGTTATTTGCGATAAACTTCTTTTCGTGAAACGAGTTAAACAGCGCTAACCCGTAAGGAGGGACACAGTATGATGCCGCTGACAATGGCAAGACCCGGCGAGAGCTTTGCGATCCGCCGGATCACAGGCAAGGATGAGGTGCGCCAGCACCTGGCAGAGCTCGGCTTTGTAATGGACAGCGAGGTAACGGTGGTCAGTGAAGTGGCCGGTAATCTGATCTTACAGGTCAAAGACAGCCGCATTGCGCTGGATCACACGATGGCAAGCCGGATCATGGTTTGATGTCCCGCCTGTGGGCAGGAGAAGGAGGATTCGTTATGAAAACACTAAAGGATGTCCCTGTGGGGCAGTGCGCTACGGTAGCCCGCCTGCACGGCGAAGGCCCTGTAAAGCGCCGGATCATGGATATGGGTGTCACCAAAGGAGTGGAGATCTATGTCCGCAAAGTCGCTCCCCTGGGGGACCCTATGGAGCTGACCGTCCGGGATTATGAGCTGACCCTGCGCCGTGCAGACGCAGAGCTGATCGAAGTGGTGTAAAGGGAGGCGGCATATGAGCATCAAAATCGCACTGGCTGGCAACCCCAACTGCGGCAAGACCACGTTATTCAATGCCCTGACCGGCTCCAACCAATATGTGGGCAACTGGCCCGGCGTTACGGTGGAAAAAAAAGAGGGCAAGCTAAAAGGGGCAGAGGATGTTTTGATCCAGGATCTGCCCGGCATCTATTCTCTCTCTCCCTACACGCTGGAGGAAGTCGTCTCCCGCAATTATCTGGTCAATGAAAAGCCGGACGCCATCCTGAACATCCTGGACGGCACCAACATCGAGCGCAACCTCTACCTGACCACCCAGCTGCTGGAGCTGGGTATCCCGGTGGTGCTGGCTGTGAACATGATGGACCTGGTACGCCGCAGCGGTGACCAGATCGACCTGGAAAAGCTGGGCCAGGCTCTGGGCTGCAAAGCGGTGGCCGTCAGCGCCCTGAAAGGGGAGGGCGGCATGGAGGCTGCACAGCTGGCCGCGAAAGCCGCGCGGGAAGAACAGCCCGGCCAGCATCCCCATGTATTCACCGGCAGTGTAGAGCACGCTTTGGCGCATATCGAAGAGTCCATCCAGGATCAAGTAGAACCTCGCTTTCTGCGCTGGTATGCGGTCAAGCTGTTTGAACGGGATGAGAAGGTGCAGCAAGAGCTGTCCCTGCCCGCAGACCAAATGGCCCATATCGACCAGCATATCCAGGACTGTGAGCAAGAGATGGAGGACGATGCCGAAAGCATCATTACCAACCAGCGGTATGCCTATATCCAATCCGTCGTATCCCGCTCGGTGTGCAAAAAGCCCCGGGCGCAGCATATGACCATCTCGGATAAGGTGGATCGTATCGTGACCCACCGGGTGCTGGCACTGCCCATCTTTGCCCTGGTCATGTGGCTGATCTATGCACTTTCCATGGGCACCTCCCTTGCGGATGGAGGCATTGGTATCGGCACCTTTGCCACCGACTGGACCAACGACGTTCTGTTTGGAGAGTGGGTCCCCGGCATTGTGGGCGGCTGGCTGGAAAGCCTGGGTGTGGCTGGCTGGCTCAGCAGCCTGATCCTGGACGGCATCGTAGCTGGTGTAGGCGCTGTGCTGGGTTTTGTACCCCAGATGCTGGTACTGTTCTTGCTGCTCTCCATTCTGGAGGATGTGGGTTATATGGCCCGCGTTGCCTTTATCATGGACCGTATCTTCCGCCGGTTCGGCCTGTCCGGCAAGAGCTTTATTCCTATGCTGGTGGGCACCGGCTGCGGCGTGCCGGGTGTGATGGCCTCCCGCACCATTGAAAATGAGCGGGACCGCCGCATGACCATTATGACCACCTGCTTTATCCCCTGCGGCGCTAAGATGCCCATTATCGGCTTGTTTGCCGGTGCACTGTTTGGCGGCTCCAGCTTGGTAGCCGTATCCGCCTACTTTATCGGCATGGCTGCCATTGTAGTGTCCGGTATTATCCTGAAAAAGACCCAGCTGTTTGCAGGCGAGCCGGCACCTTTTGTCATGGAGCTGCCCGCCTACCATCTGCCCGCCTGGGGCAACGTACTGCGTGCTGCCGGTGAGCGGGGCGGTTCCTTTATCCGCCGCGCTGGCAGCGTGATCCTGCTGTCCACCATTTTGCTGTGGTTCCTCCAGAGCTTTGGCTTTGAGGGCGGACAGTTCGGCATGGTGGAAAACAGCGATGCCTCCCTGCTGGCAGCTGTAGCCGGTGTCATTGCACCGGTATTCGCCCCCCTGGGCTTTGGCGATTGGAAACCCACCGTGGCCACCTTTACCGGTTTGATCGCCAAAGAAAACGTCGTTGGCACCCTGGGTGTGTTGTATGGCTTTGCTGAAGTAGCCGAGGAAGGCGAAGAGATCTGGGCGAACATTGCCGCCGACTTTACTCCGCTGGCTGCCTACAGCTTTATGATCTTCAACCTGTTGTGCGCCCCCTGCTTTGCCGCTATGGGTGCGATCAAGCGGGAGATGAACAGCCCCCGCTGGACGGTTTTGGCCATTGGTTATATGTGCCTGCTGGCTTACTGTTCTTCCTTGGTGGTGTATCAGCTGGGCGGCCTGATCACGGGTGAGATCGGCTTCAGCTTCTTCACAGCAGCAGCCATCGCTGTGCTGGCTTTTGGCCTGTGGATGCTGCTGCGTCCCACACCCAAACATGACCTGAAACAAAATCACCGCACCGCTGTGGAGGCTTCGTCCCGCAGCTAATAGTGCAGACAAAAAACAAGAAAGGAGCGTGTCCGCTCTATGATGGATTTTATCGCCGCAAATTTTAACCTGCCCACCGTATTGATCGCCTTGTTGGTGATAGCCGGTATCCTGCTGGCTGTGCGCAGCGTCCGGCGTTCCGGTGGCTGCAAGTGTTCTGGCAACTGCGGCAGTTGTTCCGGATGTTCGGGCAGCTGCTCCTGTCACAACTCCTCTGCACCGAAAAAGTGACCCGCAACTAAAAAACAGGCAGTTCTAGGAACTGCCTGTTTTTTGCGTCACAAAACTTTCTCCAAGCCGCTCAATCAAAAAGGAAGATCTCCTCGATCGGCGCCCCGACTGCCCGGGAGATATCCACGGCCAGACGCAGCGAAGGGTTATACTGGGCTTTTTCCAGCCGCATGATCGTCTCCCGCCGAACCCCTACCATCTGCGCCAGCTGCTCCTGGGTCAGACCTTTTGCCTGTCGAAACAGCTTCAGTCTAACATCACCAAGGATGTTCTGTGTCAACCATTTGCAAAAATAAAAAGCCGCAAAGAGAAACCCCCTCTGCGGCTTTTTCGAATATAAGGACAGCGCTACCTGGCCATGAGCGCCTATGGCAACCTAACAGACAACAACTTCCTGCAAGGCTTCAAAAGAACGCTATGCATCGTGTCGTCCTTTTAGATTATACCATATTTTAGCCTATTATTCCATTCTATTTCCTGTATTTTTTAAATATTATACTCTATTTTTTCCTAAAGTTTGCAGTGTAAGTTACAAAATAAAAAGAGCCTTTCTGAAACAGAAAAGCTCTTTTTATGGTGCACCTCCAGGGACTCGAACACTGGGCCCACTGATTAAGAGAAACCAATGTGCAACAATCGTCAATTTGTTATTTTTATCGTAAATTAGTGTTTTACATCTGCTGCATTCTTTGCACCTGTTGTCCCCTCTCGCATCCGTTATCCGGCCGTTCCGGTGTGCAAAAAGTGTGCAGAGCCAAAATCAGCCCCTTAAAGCAGGCATCGGTTTTTATGCAAAGCCGGGAAAATGGCCGGGTTCGAACCCAAAACGGCAGCTGCAATCTTGCCTGTTTAGCCCAAACATCAAATGTACATCAACAACTACGATTCCTGGCAGGGATTTGGACAACTGCGATCTCTTATAAATCCAAAGCAGCTCTTTCTATGTGGACTTTTCTGGGTGGAAATACCCAGAGGGTTCACTTTTTTATTTTATCGACAGCGCCTCCATCCGGGCTATACAGCTGTTTTGAAATTTATTTGGCAGCAAAACCCTGAAGGATCACGACTTGTTATAAAGCGTGACGGATTTCAGACAAAAGCGCACAAGGCTTGAACAAAGCCGTAAGATCACTTCCTGGAGCGACAAAGACTTATACAGTCTTAGTTTCGATTGCAGGATCCTTTTCCCCACTTAATACTTTAAGCGGTATTATTGCCTTGCAAGAAAGAAATGAGGTGTACAATCATGAGCATTACAAATGCGGCGAGAAGATTTGAACAGAGATTTGACGCAAAAGCGGAGCGCTTTATTTGGCATCATCCGCTACTTGGCTCCATCTCCATCTTTGTTGGAATGCCATTACTGGTTTTGGCGTGTGTCTGTATCAGTACGATCGTTATCTCCTTTCCTATGGCATGGCTTTTGGGTTGATTGTAATCTTTATTTCATCTTTAAACGCACAAAAGATGACTAATGCCATTTTTAGAGGAAAGGTTTTATGATATTGAGGACAGCAAAAAAGGAGGATGAATCTTATGCAAATGCTAATTGCACTCATAGGTGTATGTGCGGCAGCAATGCTGCTGTGGTATGTCTATATTTTAATGAAGGGAGATGATCAGGCATGAGCACCATGATTCAGTATGTTTTATACCTTGCCATCCTGGTTGTTTTGGCAATTCCGCTGGGCGCATACATAAAAAACGTCATGAACGGCGAGAAAACTTTTTTGTCCAAAGTTCTGACACCGTGCGAAAACCTGATTTACAAGGTTATGCATGTGGACAGAGAAGAACAGATGACATGGAAAAAATATGCGGTAAGTGTAATTGTTTTTTCCGGTATCGGGCTTGTTTTTCTGTTCCTGCTTCAACTTCTGCAGGGAGTTCTTCCCGGAAACCCGCAGAATCTTTCCGGTGTGAAATGGGATTTGGCATTTAACACTTCTGCAAGTTTCATTACCAATACAAACTGGCAGGCATATTCCGGTGAATCCACATTGAGTTATCTCACTCAGGCTTTAGGTCTGACTGTTCAGAACTTTGTTTCCGCAGCTACAGGTATCGCCGTTCTATTTGCATTGATCCGTGGCTTTATCAAGGTGAAATCCTCCGGGCTGGGAAGCTTTTGGGTGGACTTGACCCGCATTGTGGTTCACATCCTACTCCCGCTGAATCTGGTTATTTCTCTGTTGCTGGTAGGCGGCGGCGTGATTCAGAACCTGAAAAGTGCAGAAACAGTATCCCTTGTAGAACCGATTGCCGTCAGTGCAGAAGGCGAAATCCTTGAGGATGCGGTAATTGACTTAGACACCGAAACCGTCACTGTAGATGGCGAAATCGTTTCGGATGCACAGATCGTCACCGAGCAGTTCGTACCGATGGGTCCTGTGGCCAGCCAGGTCGCAATCAAACAGACCGGCACCAACGGCGGCGGTTATATGGGCGTCAACTCCGCACATCCTTTGGAAAATCCCAATGCCTTTACCAATCTGATCGAAATGATTTCCATTCTACTGATTCCGGCGGCACTGTGTTTCACATTCGGTTCTGCGGTAAAGAACAAGAGGCAGGGTGTTGCGATCTTTATGGCAATGTTTGTCTGTCTGGTTGTTGCCTTGAGCTGCATCGCCGTTACTGAACAGGTTGGAACACCCCAGCTTGCACAAAACGGCGCAGTCAATATGTCAATGGCAGAACAGGCAGGCGGCAATATGGAGGGCAAGGAGACTCGCTTCGGCATTGCAGCGTCCTCTACCTGGGCAGCCTTCACCACAGCAGCTTCTAACGGCTCTGTAAATTCCATGCATGACAGCTACACGCCGCTTGCCGGTATGGTGACTATGCTGCTGATGCAGCTCGGCGAGGTTATTTTCGGCGGCGTGGGCTGCGGTCTTTACGGTATGCTTGCTTTTGCCATTCTGACGGTGTTTATTGCTGGCCTGATGGTAGGCCGCACCCCGGAATTCCTTGGAAAGAAAATTGAGCCTTATGAGATGAAATGGTCGGTACTGGTTTGCCTTGCAACACCCATTGCAATTCTGGTCGGCAGCGGTCTTGCCGCTGTAGTACCCTCTGTCATGGATAGCCTGCACAACGGCGGTGCCCACGGTTTCTCTGAAATGCTGTATGCCTACTCATCCTGTGGCGGCAATAACGGCTCTGCCTTTGCCGGTTTCAATGCGAATACCGTATTTCTGAATGTAAGCCTGGGACTGGTGATGCTCTTTGCCCGGTTCCTGCCCATCATCGGCACACTTGCAATCGCAGGCAGCCTGGCTGGGAAAAAGAAAATTGCCACGACTGCGGGCACCTTGTCTACCACAAATGGAATGTTTGTGTTCCTGCTGATTGTTGTGGTATTGCTGATCGGTGCGCTGAGCTTCTTCCCGGCGCTTGCCCTTGGTCCGCTTGCTGAGTTCTTTGGCAGTATTGCGTAAAGGAGTTTTACAGATATGCGTACAAAACAGGAAAGTGCTTTTGCCGACCGGAAAATGCTCGGCAGGGCAATTAAAGATTCTTTTGCGAAATTAAGTCCGAAAACACAGGCAAAAAACCCGGTCATGTTTCTGGTTTTTGTGTCTGCGATCTTGACCAGTATCCTTTGGGTGGCATCCCTGTTCGGGTTAAAAGACGCTCCAAGCGGATATACACTGGCGATTGCCATTATCCTTTGGTTTACCGTGCTATTTGCCAACTTTGCCGAGGCCATTGCAGAAGGTCGTGGTAAAGCACAGGCAGATTCTCTCCGGGCATCCCGAAAGGATGTGGACGCACATAAAATTCCCTCCGTATCGCAGAAGGACAGCGTGACTGTGGTTCCATCCGCCCTGCTGAAAAAAGGGGAACTGGTGATCGTCAAAGCAGGAGAGCAGATTCCGGCAGACGGCGAAGTCATAGAAGGTGCGGCATCTGTGGATGAAAGCGCCATCACCGGCGAATCCGCTCCTGTAATTCGTGAGGCAGGCGGCGACCGTAGCGCTGTAACCGGCGGCACCACTGTACTGTCGGACTGGATTGTTGTCAGAGTGACCAACGAAGCCGGAGAAAGCTTTCTGGACAAGATGATTGCGATGGTAGAAGGTGCTGCCCGGAAGAAGACGCCCAACGAAATTGCTTTGCAGATTTTTCTGGTAGCCTTGTCCATTATCTTTATCTTGGTAACAGTCTCTCTCTACACTTATTCCATTTTTTCTGCAAAACTGGCGGGAATTGAGAATCCCACCTCTGTAACAACTCTGGTAGCGCTGTTGGTGTGCCTTGCGCCTACTACCATTGGTGCCTTGCTTTCCGCCATCGGTATTGCCGGTATGTCCCGACTGAACCAGGCAAATGTTCTGGCCATGAGTGGTCGTGCCATTGAAGCCGCCGGTGATGTAGACACTCTGATGCTTGACAAAACCGGAACAATCACCCTGGGCAATCGACAGGCATCGGAGTTCATTCCGGTAGATGGTGTTGATATCCAGGAACTGGCGGACGCCGCTCAGCTTTCTTCTCTGGCCGATGAAACCCCCGAGGGCAGAAGCGTTGTTGTGCTGGCAAAGGAGCAGTTTGGGATTCGTGGCAGAAGCCTTCAGGACAAGAATATGCACTTTGTCCCCTTTACTGCCGTGACTCGTATGAGCGGCGTTGACTTTGACGGCAACGAAATCCGAAAAGGCGCAGCAGATGCCATGCAGAGTTATGTGACCCATGCAGGCGGAATGTATTCTCAAGACTGTGATCGGGTCGTCAAGTCTATTGCGTCCAAGGGCGGCACACCTCTGGTTGTGGCTAAGAACCACAAGATTCTCGGCGTTATCTATTTGAAGGATATTATCAAGCAGGGTGTGAAGGAGAAATTCGCAGATCTGCGGAAAATGGGCATCAAGACCATTATGATCACCGGCGACAATCCGATTACTGCTGCGGCCATTGCTGCCGAGGCCGGTGTGGATGACTTCCTTGCGGAAGCAACGCCGGAAGGAAAGCTGGCAATGATCCGTGATTTTCAGGCCAAGGGTCATTTGGTCGCCATGACAGGCGACGGCACCAACGACGCTCCGGCTTTGGCACAAGCAGATGTTGCAGTTGCCATGAACAGCGGCACACAAGCAGCAAAAGAAGCAGGCAACATGGTGGATTTGGACTCTTCCCCCACAAAACTGATCGACATTGTGCGCATCGGCAAACAGCTTTTGATGACACGAGGTAGCCTGACTACCTTCTCCATTGCCAACGATGTGGCAAAATACTTTGCCATTATTCCGGCGCTGTTTATGGGACTTTATCCGGGGCTGTCTGCTCTGAATATTATGGGGCTGCATTCCCCGCAAAGCGCTGTCCTCTCTGCGATTATTTATAATGCACTCATCATTATTGCGCTCATTCCGTTGGCGCTAAAAGGTGTGAAATATCGTGAAGTTGCTGCTGGAAAGCTGCTGTCACGGAACCTACTGGTTTATGGTCTGGGCGGTCTGGCGGCTCCCTTTATCTTTGTGAAACTGATTGATCTTCTGCTGGTGTTTACCGGCCTGGTATAAGGAGGAGGCAAAATATGAGTGCGATAACAACGAAAGCCATCTCGTATTTTGAAGGAATTCTTGGAATGACCTTAGCCGTCCTATGTGCGATCACACTGCGTTTCGCCATATGGGAACCGGAATTGCTTCAGAAAATTTTTCTCACTATCTTCGGATAAGGGGGTATATATTATGAAAACAATAAAAAGTGTACTGCCAAAGGCAGGTATGATCTTTTTAATCTTTACGCTGCTGTGCGGCGTGATCTATACGGGTGTTGTCACAGGAATTGCTCAGCTGATTTTCCCGGACAATGCAGGCGGAAGCATCATTGAAGTAGACGGAAAAAAATATGGCTGTGAATTACTTGGGCAGCAATATACAGATGAAGCCCATATGTGGGGGCGCATTATGAATATTGATGTTTCAACCTATACGGATGAAAACGGAAAGGCACTGATGTACGCCGCTCCCTCCAACCTCTCTCCGGCAAGTGAGGAATATGCACAGCTTGTGGCAGAACGTGTAGAAAAGCTCCGCAATGCAAATCCTGAAATGGACGAAACAGCTGTTCCGGTGGACCTTGTCACCTGTTCCGGCAGTGGGCTTGATCCCCATATTTCCCCGGCAGCAGCGGAATATCAGGTAGCACGCATTGCAAAGGCAAATGATATGACCGAAGATGAAGTGCGTGAGATCATCCAAAACTGCACCGACGGACGATTCCTTGGCATCTTTGGTGAAGAGACCGTCAATGTGCTGGAAGTCAATCTGATGCTGGACGGTATTCTGGAGAAGTGAAATGAACATAGCTAAAATCATGATTCCCAAAATCTCCACTGTATTTCTTTATGAAAAGGATACGATTCGTCAGGGATTGGAACGGTTTATGGTACATGGCTATACCGCTGTCCCGGTACTGAATGATCAGGAACAGTATATTGGAAGCGTGACGGAGGGAGATTTCCTCCGCCACCTTCTTGTTTGCCAGACAACAGACTTGAAAGTACAGGAGGGATACCGACTTGGCAGCATTGTTCGCAGAGATTTTTGCCCTGCGTTGCAAATAGATGCAGATTCCGAGCAGGTTATAACTTCAATGCTGAATCAGAATTTTGTCCCCATCGTTGATGGCCGGAATGCTCTATGCGGGATTCTGACAAGGAAACGGCTGATTGAATTTCTGGCACAAGCTCGTGATAAAAAAGAATAAGTCCTGCATCTTTAGACGGCCTTAATACAGATACGCATCCTCTTTTACTTTCTTTACTCCCTTTGATTTATAATTAAGGGCACATAAAGGGGTATAAAGGAGGATTGCAGTTATGGGAGTAGTGTTGTCAAAAAGTTGGCAACGCCTTTCTCGGATGCATTGTTTACTTCTACCTCAGCAGTTTGTGTAACCGGACTCATTATACATGATACGGCAACATACTGGTCGGCCTTCGGCCAGTTTGTCATTTTACTGCTGATTCAGATTGTAGGCATGGGGGTATTACCATAGCCGCATCCTTTGCAATGATTTCCGGTCGGAAGATTTCTTTGATAGGAGGGTTAAAATGGAACTGCCAAGACAAGATCCGGATCAGCTTCTTCGTGCGATCCGTAACGATGCATCCACTAAGAAAAGCGGAAAACTCAAAATCTTTTTCGGTTATGCCGCAGGTGTCGGAAAAACCTATGCCATGCTTCAGGCGGCTCATCAGGCTAAGGAGCGTGGCATCGATGTGGTTGCTGGATACATAGAACCCCATGCCCGACCCCAGACGATGGCGCTTCTGGACGGCTTGGAGCAGCTTCCTGTGAAACAAGTTGCTTACGAAGGAATGACTCTTCGTGAATTTGATATTGATGCTGCGCTCAAGCGAAAGCCCCAGCTCATACTGGTGGATGAGTTGGCCCATACCAACGCCGAAAGCAGTCGGCACACGAAGCGGTATCAGGATGTTCAGGAACTGCTAAATACTGGAATTGATGTCTATACGACTGTAAATGTCCAACATATCGAAAGTCTCAACGATACCGTAGCCTCTATCACCGGAATTCTTGTGCGGGAGCGTATTCCGGATTCCATCTTTGATCAAGCAGATCAGGTAGAACTGGTGGATGTTGAGCCTGCGGAGTTGCTGGAACGACTGGCAAGTGGAAATGTGTACCGGGAAGATCAGGCGCAGCGGGCAACAGTTAATTTTTTCACGCTGGAAAATCTCACCGCATTGCGGGAAATCGCCCTCCGTCGGTGCGCTGACCGGGTGAACTTGCTGACGGAAAGCGCCAGAGTACAGAGCCGAGGCGATTACCATACAGACGAGCGCATTCTGGCATGTCTTTCCTCGTCGCCATCCAACGCAAAAATCATTCGGACTGCTGCAAGGATGGCAAGAGCCTTTCGGGGAACATTTACCGCTCTTTATGTGGAAACGCCAAATACAGCGGCGATGAGTGACGATGATAAAAAGCGTTTGCAGGATAATAAGCGTCTGGCCCAGCAACTTGGCGCTGCGATTGAGACAAGTTATGGCGATGACGTGCCTTATCAGATTGCGGAATTTGCCCGTCTTTCCGGCATCTCAAAAATCGTAATTGGGCGAAGTACCATTGCACGAAAGAATATTTTCAGCAAGCCCACCTTGACGGAACGCCTGATCTCCAGCGTACCTAATCTGGATATTCATGTGATACCGGATGCCAGCACAGGAACCAGCTATCAGGAAAAAAAGAGTAAGGCGCAGGTAGATGCGATGCCCCTGCGTGATGTTCTGAAGAGTATAGTCGTATTGCTGGTAGCTACACTGATTGGCTGTGGCTTTGACGCTCTTGGGTTCACGGAGAGTAATATTATCGCAGTTTACATATTAGGCGTACTTGTGACCGCTGTAATCACAACCAACCGACTGTGCGGGATTCTGACCTCGGTTGTCAGTGTGCTCGTTTTCAATTTCTTTTTTACCACTCCGAGACTGACATTCCATTTTGACGATCCGAACTATATTGTTACCTTTACCATTATGTTTATCGTAACATTGCTTTCCGGATCTCTTGCTACCCGGCTGAAAGAAAATGCGAAACAATCTGCCCATACAGCTTACCGTACAAAGATTCTTTTTGAAACCAACCAGCTTCTGCAAAAAGAGCAGGATGAGAATGCGGTGATCACCGCTACGGCAGGGCAGCTCATGAAGCTGCTGAAAAAAGATATTGTCGTCTACCTGTCTGATGGTAAAGAACTTGCCACTCCTAACGTTTTTCGTGCTGTTAATAGCACTCAGGAAGATTTAATTTCTGAGAACGAGAAAGCAGTCGCCGATTGGGCCTTCCGAAACAATAAACACGCCGGTGCCACAACAGATACATTATCCAGTGCAAAGTGTTTATACCTTGCGATTCGGGTCAACCAGCATGTATATGGAGTGGCTGGTATTGCGGTGAACGGTATTCCGCTGGACTCTTTCGAAAACAGCGTACTCCTCTCTATTCTGGGCGAGTGTGCTCTGGCACTTGAAAACATCAAAAACGCCAAAGAAAAAGAGGAAGCGGCTGTTCTGGCGCAAAATGAACAGCTTCGTGCTAACCTGCTGCGGGCAATCTCTCATGATCTTCGAACCCCTTTGACAGCGATTTCTGGCAGCGCAGGCAATTTGCTTGCAAATTACAAAAAGATGGATGATGCATTGCGGGAGCAGACCTTTACCGATATTTATGACGATTCCATGTGGCTGATCAATCTCGTTGAAAACCTGTTGGCAGTCACACGAATTGAGGGCAAACAGGTCAATCTAACTCGGAGTATCGAGCTCATGGATGAGGTCGTTTCTGAAGCACTGAAGCACATCAACAGAAAGAGTAAAGAACACACCATTCGTGTGACCAGCGGTAAAGACTTTATCCTTGCCCACATTGATGCGAAGCTGATCGTTCAGGTGATTATCAATTTGGTTGACAACGCCATCAAATATACCCCTGTCGGTTCAGTAATTGAAATACATACCGATCAAAAAGAGCAATGGGTCACGGTTTCCGTTTCCGACAACGGCCCTGGGATTCCCGATGAGCAGAAACCCCGTATTTTCGATATGTTTTATAGTGGGGCCAATAAAGTGGTCGACAGCCGCAGAAGCCTTGGACTGGGGCTGTCCCTCTGTAAGTCCATTGTGACCGCCCACGGCGGCACGATTTCCGTATCAGACAATCAGCCAAATGGCACTGTGTTCACATTTACATTACCCGCCGGGAAGGTAGAACTTCATGAATAAACCTTTGATATTAGTGGTTGAGGATGACCCATCTATACGAAATCTCATTACAACCACATTGAAAACAAATGATTATCGTTATGTGGTAGCGCCCAGTGGCTCGACAGCCATTATGGAGGCCACATCGCACAATCCTGAAATCATCTTGCTGGATTTGGGCTTGCCGGATATGGATGGCGTTCAAGTCATTCAAACGGTACGCTCCTGGTCCAATGCCCCCATCATTGTAATTAGCGCCAGAAGTGAAGATAATGACAAGATTCATGCATTGGATGCCGGAGCTGACGATTATCTGACAAAACCTTTTTCTGTTGAAGAATTATTGGCTCGACTTCGGGTGACGCAGCGAAGACTCTCTCTGATGACGGCGGAAATGGTAACCGCCAGTTCTGTATTTGTGAACGGTAAGTTGAAAGTGGATTATGCTGGGGGATGCGCTTATCTGGATGAAAACGAACTTCACCTGACACCCATTGAGTATAAGCTGTTGTGTCTGCTGTCCAAGAATGTCGGCAAGGTACTGACCCATACCTTTATCACACAAAATATCTGGGGCCGCAGTTGGGATAACGATGTGGCTTCCCTGCGGGTATTTATGGCAACACTGCGGAAAAAACTGGAGCCAACAGAGGAGTCCCCGCAATACATCCAAACACATATTGGTGTGGGCTACCGTATGGTAAAAGTAGAATAATACTATGCGGTCGGCCAGTGTTCACAGATGCATCAGATGTTCAACCTACCGAATTGAAGCTCATGCCGAATCACCGTTTGAATTTGTGGTCGATGCAAACCTTTCTGACCGTGGATGACGAAACGTTTGAACGCTTGCAGAAACGGTTTGAGAGCATGGTACGATAACCTGTTTCTGATTTAAAAAACTTGTCAAGAGGGCTGGCACCGTCCAGTCCTCTCTCTTTTTGCTAAAGTTCCCCTTTCTTTTTCTTGCAAGCTGCCAAAAGTAGCGTACTTTCATTTTTTGTTGGCACGGCTCGATTTTTGTGGTAATCTATCCCAACAATTCAATATAACATATTTTTATATATTCGTTCCGACCCTGCGGGGATGAACATTTTGGCTTTCAGCCGTTACATAACCGACTCGCATGACCTTCCAGAAAAAGCGAAGGCAGAGCTGGTCTGTTTTGTGACGGCTTTTTTGTTGCCGTTTTGCTCGTTGAACCTTGAAAACCGCAGGACTGTCTGCATGGGATACCCGGCGATGACCCCCCAGTGGGAGAGCCGGAAAACACCACCGGAAGGGGGCAGGAAATCCATGCAGGGAGAACGGCGCACTCAGCATCATGTGTTCAAAATGAGCACATGAGGTTATTCTCTCTAGTTTGTACCCATGTGGACAAATTGTCTGCATGAATTCTGTCCGTGTTACGCTTAACCTCGACTTGACATTTTGTCAAGCCACGGTGAAATCTGGTAAGTGCTGATTTCCGGCACTTACCAGATTACTGTAACGCGATCGTTCTGTGGTGGGTTACGAAAACCGTAACTCACCACTTGGATGTGGTAAATGGAAAAAATGTCCACTTGCCACCCTGTTTATCTTTCTTCTGCACTTTTCAGCGCACTTTTGCGGTATTGCAGTGGGCTTTGCCCGGTGGCTTTTGCAAAGCGGGTGGAGAAGTTGCTGGCATCCCCAAAGCCTACCTTCTGTGCAATTTCACTGACGCTGTGGTCGGTGAGGACAAGCAGTTCCTTTGCCTGTGTAATGCGGAAGTTGACCAGATAATTATACGGTGTCGTGCCCATATACCGCCGAAACAGCCGCAGAAAATAGCTTTTGCTCATGTGCGCCTCTGCCAGCAGGTCGGCAAGGCAAAGTTCCTGCTGGTAATTTTTGCGCAGGGTCTCCGCCGCCTGCAAAATCACCTGCCGCGCGCTGGTGGTTTCGGCCTGTGCAAGGATGCTCCGGGCGCACAGCGCCAGCATCTCGTGGAGCGCCAGCCCGGTGGTTACCATGCTGTCCACGGTGCTGCGCTCCATCTGCCCCAAAAGCATTTCAAAATATTCCTGCATCTTGACCCCGGCGAGCTGCACCGGGGTCAGTTTTTTGCCCGGCAGCAGCAGCGGCTCCATGGCGGCGACCCCTGCGCCGTCCAGATGCACCCAATAATGATGCCAGCAGCTTTGCCCCGGAGCGGTGCAGTAGCTTTGCGGGGTGCGGCAGTTCAGCAGCAGCGCCTGCCCGGTGCTGAGCACCACATGGCTTTCCCCCTGCTCAATCAGCCCTGCACCCCGGAGGGTATAAAACAGGATGTAACTTTCCTTATCTGTCCGGGCGGTGGAAAAATGCTGCTGGGCGTAAAACACTCCCGCCTCGGTGCAGTAGTAGGGCTGTGCCAACTCTGCTTCGCTGGGGGTAGTGCGTTTCCATACACTCTCCGGGGTCACATCCATGTTGTAGGTCAGCACTTTCTTTTTCCTCTCTTTCTGAGGTGTATCTGAAAACAAAGAAAATGACGAATATTTCGCAAGCACAAGCGGGATTTAAGGCAAATAGCCGCAGGAATCCTTTGTGGATTTCAAGGCTGTTTAACGCAAAATCCAGCTGTGCTTGTAGAAATAGACTAAATTTTCGACTTTTCAGATACACCCTAGGTTCAGTATAGCGCACCAGCCTTCGCAGTGCAAGAGTAGACTTTTCACAAAGAATGTGTCACCTTTGCGGATGGAATTGCGAGCATCATGCCGCTATACTGGTAGCAGACAAGGCCACACAGGAGGCGCATTATGCAAAAAAATTATCTTGCCATCGACATTGGTGCGTCCAGCGGGCGGCACATTGTGGGATGGATGGAGAACGGTGTTCTCCGCACCGAGGAAGTGTACCGTTTTCCCAATAGCGTCCAGCGGGTGGACGGTCATCTGGAATGGGACATCGACAGCCTGTTTACCAACGTGAAGCAGGGCATCCGGGAAGCCTTTGCAAAATATCCGAATATCGAGAGCCTTTCCATTGACACATGGGCGGTGGACTATGTGCTGCTGAAAGACGGTCAGCCCCTCTACCCGGTCTACGCCTACCGGGACGACCGGACACAGACCGTGATCCCCGAAGTCCACAGCATTCTCCCATTTGCGCAGCTTTACCAGCGCACCGGCATCCAGTTCCAGCCCTTCAACAGCATTTATCAGCTGTATGCCGACAAAAAAAACGGGCGGTTGACCGAAGCCGAGGACTTTTTGATGATCCCGGAATATCTGCTGTGGAAGCTCTGCGGCGTAAAGGCACGGGAGTACACCAACGCCACCTCCACCGGACTCGTGAACGCTCAGACCAAAGAGTACGACCCGGAGATTCTCAAAGCTTTGGGCTTGCCGGAGGCGATGTTCCCCAAGCTGACGGCTCCCGGTACGGTGCTGGGCCCGTTGAAGGCGGACATTGCCACCGAGGTGGGCGGGCAAACCAAGGTAGTGCTGTGCGCCACCCACGACACCGCCAGCGCCGTGGAGGGCATCCCCATGGAGCAGGGGGATGCGCCGTTTCTCTCCTCCGGCACATGGAGTTTGCTGGGGGTCAAGCTGGCAACGCCCATCACCAGCCCGGAGAGCCGCCGCGCCAACTTTACCAACGAGGGCGGCGTGGGCTACATCCGCTACCTGAAAAACATCATGGGTCTGTGGATCATCCAGTGTGTGCAAAAGCAGCTGGGCATCTCCTTTGCCGAGATGGTGGAGCTGGCCAAGACCAGCACCTACACCCGCATTTTTGATGTAAACGAAGCCCGGTTCTCTGCCCCGCAGGATATGCGCGCAGAGATTCGCACGGCTCTCGCCGAGACCGGCAAAGCCCCGGCCACGGATGCCGACCTCATCAACAGCATCTACCACTCGCTGGCGTACTGCTACGGGGAAGCTTTCCGAAAGCTGGAAGCCCTCACCGGGCAGCACTGGGATAAACTGTACATCGCAGGCGGCGGCGCAAAGAACGCCACCCTGAACGAGCTGACCGCCCACTACACCGGAAAACAGGTGGTGGCGCTGCCCATCGAGGCCACCGCCATCGGCAATTTGAAAATTCAGATGCAGATTTAAGAAGGAGGAACCCTATGAGTTACGCAGAAGCAAAAGCCCGCTACGCCGCCATTGGCGTGGACACCGAAGCTGCCATTGCCCGGTTAAAGACCGTGCCTATTTCTCTGCACTGCTGGCAGGGAGATGACGTCCGTGGCTTTGATACCGACCCCACCAAGCCCCTGACCGGCGGTATCCAAACCACCGGCAACTACCCCGGCCGTGCCCGCACCCCGGAGGAACTGATGGCAGATATGGACAAGGTGCTGTCCTTCTGCCCCGGCACCAAAAAGATCAACCTCCATGCTTCCTACGCCATTTTTGACGAGGAAAACCCGTGGGTGGACCGGGATAGGCTGGAGCCGAAGCACTTCAAAAAATGGGTGGATTTCTGCAAGGCAAGAGGGCTGGGCGCAGACTTTAACCCCACCTTTTTCTCCCACCCCAAGTGCGACCCGCTGACCCTTGCCAGCCCTAACGAGGAGACCCGGAAATTCTGGGTAGAGCATGGCAAGGCCTGCATCCGCATCAGTCAGTATCTGGCCGAGGAACTGGGACAGCCCTGCACCATGAACATCTGGACGGGCGACGGCTTTAAAGACGTACCGGCGGACCGCAAAGGTCCCCGCGACCGCTACAAGGCCAGCATCGACGAGATTTTGAGCGAGCCTTACGACTTCAAGCTGGTGAAGCCCTGCATCGAGAGCAAGGTGTTCGGCATCGGTGTAGAGGCGTACACCGTGGGCAGTGCCGAGTTTGCCCTGAGCTACGCCGCCTTCAACCGGGAAAAGTGCATTCCGCTGATGGATAACGGCCACTACCATCCCACCGAGGTGGTCAGCGATAAGATTCCCGCCCTGCTGGCCTTCTTCCCGGAGATCGCCCTCCACGTCACCCGCCCCATCCGCTGGGACTCCGACCATGTGGTGCTGTTTGACGATGAAACAAAGGAGATCTGCAAGGAGATCGTGCGCTGCGGCGGTCTGGACGGCCGGGTGAACATTGCGCTGGATTACTTTGATGCCTCCATCAACCGCATCTCCGCATGGACGGTGGGCTTCCGCAACGTGGAAAAGGCACTGCTGTCTGCCCTGTGCACCCCGCATACGGTGCTGAAGGAGCTGCAGGACACCAACCAGTTCACCGAGCTGATGGTGCGGCAGGAGGAGCTGAAGACCCTGCCCTTTGGCGAGGTCTGGGACGAATACTGCCGCCGGAACGGTGTGCCGGTGGACGGTGCATGGTTTGAGGAAGTCAAAAAATACGAGCAGAACGTGCTGAGCAAACGCATTTGAATGAGAGAGGTTTTTGAAGATGGGTATTCTGGATATTGAGATCGTAAAAGGCTTTATGCGGATGTGCAATGATGGCTGGCTGCAGGGCTGGCACGAGCGCAACGGCGGCAACCTGACCTACCGCATGAAGGAAGAAGAAGTGGCGCAGTGCCGTCCCTTCTTTGACGAGCAGCCCCGCGAATGGGTGAACATGGGCGTGCAGGCGGATAATCTGGCGGGCGAGTATTTCATCACCACCGGCTCCGGCAAGTTTTTCCGCAACGTGGAGCCGGACCCTGTCCACAGCATCGGTATTGTGGAGATCAACGACAAGGGCGACAGCTGGCGCATCGTCTGGGGCTTGGGGGACGGCGCAAAGCCCACATCCGAGTTCCCCAGCCACTTTATGAACCACAGCGTCCGCAAGGCCGCCACCAATGGCGCAAACCGCGTTATCTACCACTGCCACGCCACCAACGTGATTGCCCTGACCTACATCCTGCCCCTGACCGACCGAGACTTCACCCGTGCCCTGTGGCAGAGTGCTACCGAGTGCCCGGTGGTGTTCCCGGAGGGCGTGGGCGTCTGCCCGTGGATGGTGCCCGGCGGTGCAGACATTGCCCTGGCCACCAGTGAGCTGATGAAAACCTATCAGGCTGCTATCTGGGCACAGCACGGTCTGTTTGCTTCCGGCCCGGACTTTGACATTACCTTTGGTCTGGCGCACACCATTGAGAAGAGTGCCGAAATTTACGTCAAGGTGCTCTCCATGGGCGGCGGCATCATCCGGCAGACCATCACCGATGACGACCTGCGCGCCATCGCTCGCGACTTTGGCGTGACCCTGAACGAGAAGTTCCTCAACTAAGGAGCAGAGCATGGAACACATGGCATGGAAAGGCCGCATCAAGCCCGGCTGCAAGGCCGAATACCAGAAACGTCACACAGAGATCTGGCCGGAAATGGTGCAAGTATTGAAAGATGCCGGCATCTGCAATTACAGCATCTTTTACTGCAACGATGAACTGTTTGGCTACTATGAGTGCGAAAAGGGCGTGGCCTACGCCGAGAAAGTGCAGGCAGAAAGCCCGGTGGTAGACCGTTGGAACGAGTACATGAAGGACATTCTGGAACTGGAAATGGACCCTGTGACCGGCGCACAGCCTAAGCTGGAACAGGTGTTCCGACTGGATTGAGCAATCATAATTCCATACAACAACAGCCCGTCTGCTTTTGATTCAGACGGGCTGTTGTATTTTTAGCGTTCCCGGAACTCCATGGGCGTTTTTCCGGTGACCTGCTGAAAGACTGCGCTGAAATAATTGCGGGTGGCAAAGCCAAGCTGCTCGGAAATTTCCCGGACGCTGAGCGGTGTGCTTTTCAGCAGAACCTTTGCACGTTCGACCTTTGCAAACTTTACATAGTTCGTGACACTCAGACCCGTTTCTTCCTTGAATTTGTGGGTGAGGTAATATTCCGTGTAGCCCACCAGGGCGGCAAGATCTTCCGCTACGATCTTTTTGTCCAGATTCATCTCGATGTAATCCACACACTTCTGGATCTGCATACTGAGGTTTGGGTTCGTCCGGTGCTTGTGGACCCGCCGGATGAAGTCGTCGTACATCATCATTGCAAGGGGGGCCAGCTCATCCAGCGATTTTGCCGTTTCTGCCGTCTGAATGTAGCTGTCCCCCAGCGAGTATGCCTCCTCCGGGGAAAGACCACCCTCAATGGCGGCACGGCACACCAGCGAGGTGAACACGATGATGGAGGTCTTGCTCTGGCGCAGAACATCACGGCTCTGCACCGGCACACCCGCACTCATGCTCATGCTGTTGGAAAGTGCCTGCTTGTAATTCATATCTCCGGTGCGAACCATTTGCAGCATTCCCTGCTCCGCCATCCAGATCTTATGCCGGTCGTGGGGGATGGCAGAGCTTTTCAGCCGCTCCTCTTGTGCTGCACTGCTGTTCACACTGCTCAGTTCCAACCGCTGCCCGGTGAGGCAGTAGTGCATCATCAGCAGATAGCGGTTCATAATGGTGTTTTGCAGAGTAGGGACTTTTTCAAGAGATTTGTATAGCTGGATCGTCCATGCCACACTGATCTCCAGCTTGCTGTAATATTTCAGTCCGTCCTCGATCCCGCGCAGCGTCACATCCTGATAGAACACCGGCCCGATGACCCAGACACGTTTCAGTTTTCCCTCTTCCTTTTCAAAGGCTGCGCCCCACAAAAGACCCAAAGCTGTCCCCAAGGTAACGGGGACATCATCCCGGTTCCCATGCTCCAGCATCCGCTGTTTGCAGCCGAACAGCTCAAATGCGCTGGCAAGGAATGCCTCGTCCGGACAGTTGCTCCGCAAGAGCACACCTTGTGCATCATAACACCATGTATAAACGTTGCCGCCGCACTGGACAAGTTCGGAAAGCAGCATCATATTCTGGAGAACATCCATGTGTAACCCCTCCGGCTCATTGATAAAAGCAGTATATCATACTTCCGCCGTTTTTTCTACCAATGCCCGGAGCCAGTGCAGCAGGATGCCCGCAGAGATAGCCGCAGCACCAACGTCTGCTATCAGGTGCGCCGCCGCAATGCCCTGCACGCCGCAAAGCGCATTCATCAGGTACAGCAGCGGAATCAGCAGCAGCCCCTGCCGCAAAAGAGAGAGCACCACCGCACCGCTTGCCTTGCCCACAGATTGCAGCAAATTGGTTGCCAGATAGGACAGACCGATCACTGGGCTGCCCAGAACCAGATAGACCACCAGCTGCGTTCCCAGACGGAAAGCGCCTTCTTCCTTGATGAACATCCCGATTAGCGCATTGCGTCCGGCAAAGCTGGCAGCTCCGGCAAGGACGCCAAAAACAACAGTCAGCAGGATCAGATCTTTCAAAAGCTGCTTCAGGCGCTTCGTGTCGCCTGCGCCGTAGCTGTACGCCAGAAGCGGCTGGCACCCCATGCAGATCGCCATGGTGATCATACTGATGATCATGGTCGTCTTGCCCGCTGCCGCCATGGCTGCGACCGCCGCCGTGCCGTGGGTCACCAGCAGCCGGTTGCTGAAGGAGGAGGCAAACCCTGCCAGCAGGCTGCTGATCCCATTGGGCAGACCAATGGCCAGCATCTCACCCAGCATCTGCGGCTTTTTCAGGGCAGGACGGAAATCAACGGTCAGCACCGTGCCGTTTTTGACGATGTAGCGCAGATAGCAGACCGTCGCCACAAGATTGCCCAGCACACTGGCGGCAGCCGCACCGCTGACGCCGAAGTCCAGCACCAGAATGAACAGCGGGTCAAAAATGCAGTTGACCAGCGTGCCCAGAAGATTGCCGATCATGCCTTCTTTTACTGCGCCCTCTGCACGCACCAGCATCGCCATGCTGTTGGACAGGATAAAAAGCGGCGCACCCAGTGCAAGGACCTGAAGATACCGCTCTGCATAGGGAAAAAATTCTGCATTTGTGCCCAGCGCCCCCAGAAGTGGCACTCTGCCCACCAGCAGACCGATACTGACCAAAACGCCCAGAAAAAAGCTGCTCCAGAAGCAGAGCGAGGAGCAGGTCTTGCCCTGCTCGATCTCGCCTGCGCCAAAACAGCGTGCAATGATGGCACTGCTGCCTGCGCCAAGCATCGTTGCCACCGCCGCAAGGATCGAAAACACCGGTCCCACAACGGAGACCGCCGCCACCTGTGCGGTATCGCCCAGACAGCCCACAAAAAACATATCCGCCATGTTGTACAGCACCATGACAAGGATAATGATAATGGAGGGCACCGCCATGGAAATGATGGATTTCCAGACAGAGCCGGTACGGAAAAGCGCTTCGTTTTTCATGTTCTCCTCCCAAAAATCAACCGCACGCAGGCAGAACGAAAGCCCCTGTCAAGAGGGCTTTCTGAGCTGCTTTGGTCACAGGTTGTCCAGCGCATCCAGCAGTGCTTTCAGCGCCGTTTCCGGCAGCCCAAGCATAGGGCCGATCTTGCCAAGGGTCATGCCGTAGGCAGCTTTTGCCTGCTGGTTGTCGGCAAAACCGGGCAGGTACTGCTCCACGATGGCTTTTGCGGCCTCGTTTTCCATCAGTGCTGCAATCGTGCTCTGGCTGTTCAGCTTGCCGCCGGTCAAAATTTCCGGGTGCTTCCAGCTGCTGATGCTCTGGTGTCCGGCAGACAGTGCGCCGTCCACCGGGATGGCTGCACCGGTGATGTACCGTGCCAGACCGCTGGCAAGGAAAAGTGCCAATGCAGCGCACTCCTCCGGATCGCCCATCCGCTTTGCCGGGCAGTCGGATGCAAAGAAGTCCATGGCCGCAGCCGGTGCATCCCCGAAAATGCTGGTTCTGGTGTAGCCGGGACAGATGGCGTTGACGGTAATGCCGTATTCTGCATAATCCAGCGCCGCTGCGCGGGTCATGCCGACCACGCCGAACTTGGTGGCACTGTACAGCGCCTGTCCACGCTGGGGCACAAGACCCGCCACCGATGCCACATTGATGAGGAATCCGCCTTCGCTGTGGCTCTTGAGGATGGCCTCTGCGCCGTACTTCATCCCGGCAAAGACGCCCTCGCTGTTCAGGGAGAAGATCTTCTCGTACTCCTCTACCTCATACTCATGCAGCGGTGTGCCGCCCATGCCGATGCCTGCATTGCTGACAACGCCATCCAGCTTGCCGTAGTGCGTCACCGTCTTATCCACCAGTTCTTTGATGGCAGAAGCCTTGCTGCAATCGGTCTGGATAAAGATGGCATCGCCGCCCTTGGCGCAGATGCCGTCTGCCACAGCCCGCCCCTGCTCTGCACTGCGGGCTGCACAGACCACCTTCATGCCGTTTTCGCCAAAACACTCGGCAATGGCCCGGCCAATGCCACGGCTTGCGCCGGTGACGATGGCCACTTTGCCTTTGACACTGTTAAAATCCATCCTATATACTCTCCTTTTTCTCAGATCATATTGTTCTGCTTCAGCCATTCCACTTCATCGTGGATGGTCTCCCGATACTGGCGCAGTGGAGAACGACGCTCTCTACGCCCGGTTCTACCTGAAAGAATTTTTCCAGCGAGGACGCATCACACAGGTCCCCTCATACTGCTCGATCTCTTTGGGGATGTACTTTGCAGTCTTATCCCCCGGCAGCACCAACGCACGGCCCTGCATCCCACGGGAAACGATCTGTCGGCAGACCTCGCCGCCCAGATAACCGGCTGCGCCCGTTACCGGATAAAGCGGTTTCATAAAGCATCCTCTATCCTTTGATTCAGCGTATTCACGGGCAATATTTTCAACTTGTAGTTGCTTATCCACCTCCATGGTGTTATAATAGCACTGCGCCGCAGGGGCCGCAATCAGCAGTTTCCGGCGTATCCGGTGTTTAAGCAACGGGTCACGTTCAAAGCGTTGATTAAGCACCATTTATGAAATCAATTGACGGAGGAATTCTATGGATATCCGGGTCAAAAAAACGAAGCGTGCCATTCAGAAAGCGTTTGTTGCCCTGCTGCGGGAGAAGCCGATCGAAAAGATCACGGTCAAAGAAATTGCCGAACGGGCCGAGATCAACAAAACGACCTTTTATTCTCACTATGAAACGCTGGATGCCCTCACCGCCGAAATGGAGCGGCAAACGGTCCAGCTCGTCTGCGACAATATGGGCGGCGCACAGCAGCTGCTGGATACGCCGGAGGCTTTTGTTCGGGAGATTTTTGCTAATCTCCAGCAGGCGACCGATTATCTCGGTGTGGTTCCTGCATCAGCAATGAACCGCTTTACGCAACATTTGCGGGATGCCGTTCTGGAACAGATCAAAAGTGATAACATCGAGCCTTCTCAATATGAAAATGTCGGTGCGATCCTGATTTTTGTAATGAACGGTCTTTCCGGGCTTCTGAACACCGACGCAAAACTGGCACAGAAACAAATTGATGTAATCGCCGCCGTGGTTGCGGATGGTGTCCATGGTCTTCATCTTTCCCACTGAACCAAAACAGGCTGCGAGAAGCATCTTCCGCAGCCTGTTTTTTTGCTATTGCAGCTTATCTTTCTGCGTAACTACCCAGCACCCCAAGGCTGGGCTTTGCTGTCCGCCCCATGGTTTCACGATTCACGGCGATCAGACCAAACTGCATGGCATAGCCCTTCTGCCACTCAAAGTTGTCCATCAGGCTCCAATGGAAGTATCCCTTCACCGGGATTCCGTCGGCGATGCAGTGCTGCACACCATCCAGTGCCTGCTGGATAAATGCCACACGGCGGGTATCATCGGCGGTGGCAATGCCGTTTTCGGTCACGATCAGTTCGCCCTTGAATTCCTCTGCCACCTTGCGAATGACGTGCTCCAGTGCCTGCGGATAGAACTCGTAATCCATCTGGGTCAGTTCTGCGCCCTCCGGTGACGGCAGCTGCCCCTGCGGGCCATAAAGGGTGCGGGTATAGTTCTGCACACCCAGAAAATCATCGTCTTTGATGTAGGGCAGATAATGGGTGAACTCCTCCTGCCATGCGGCCTCGGCAAAGGTTTCACCACCGGGCTGTGCCTGCAAGTCGTGCAGCGAAAGGGTCAGGCCCACCTTGACCTGCGGGCAGAGGGCTTTGATGGCATCCCGTGCGGCTGCATGGGCACGCAGCACCAGCAGATCGCCTTCTGGAGTGCGCTCGCTGACAAAGATATGCGGCTGGGGTGTGCCGAACGCCTGTGCATTCTCCATGGCGGCATACTTCATGTTTTCCATCATCTTCTGGAAATTCATGCCCACCTGCACCGTGCCCTCGGCAGACTTCCCGGCCGCTGCGGCATTTTTGGCGGCCTGTTCTGCCATCAGGCGGAACCGCTTGGAGATGGCAGCCAACTGCAAGCCCATATTGGCCTCGTTGATGGTGCAGACATAGCGCAGCTCGCTGCCCAGCTGTTCCATCACATAGGTCACATAACGTTTAAAATCCTCTACAGTGCTTTCGGTTTCCCAGCCGCCCTTGCAGATGAGCCATTTCGGGCTGGTGAAGTGCAGCAGCGTCACGATGGGCTCTACGCCCTGCGCCTTGCAGCAGGCAATCACCTTGCGGTAATGCTCGACGGCTTCCGAGTCGAACTTTCCTTCCTCCGGCTCTACCCGTGCCCACTCGATAGAAAAGCGGTAGGCGTTCAGCCCGGCATCGGCCAAGAGCTTGATATCTTCTTCGTACCGTTGATAATGGTCGCAGGCAATGCCGCTGGGCTCCGTAAAGCTAGAATGGGGCAGCTGCTCCTGTGCCCAGTAGTCACTATTTGTATTGTTGCCCTCCACCTGATGGGCTGCTGTTGCAGCACCGATGAAAAAGCCTTTTTCAAATTTCTGCATGATGGTTCTCCCTTCCTGCGTGTTGCTTGTTGAGGCTATTGTAGCAGACCTGTTTTGCCCCTATGGGACAATAAATCGTGAAGGTGGGCGCAAATTCACGCACCACAAATTATTGCACGAATTTTTATCCCTAACTACCGTTTTTTATCCGGCAGTGGCTGTTGCATTCTGTTATTCTTGTGTCAAGAAATGCGGAACCCAGTTCACTTAAAAAGGAGGAAAATCATCATGTTCCAAAAGAAACCCAGTGCCAGTGAAGTAGACGGTGTCCAGTACCGCCGTGCAAAGCTCTGGCAGATCATCTGCTACGCCTGCAACGCCTTTGTGGGCATGAGCGTCTATTCCCTGATCGGTATGGCCAGTTACTCGGCCAGCATCGGCTACGGCATCACCACCGCAACCGTGGGCATCATCCTGATGCTGGCCCGCATTCTGGACGGCTTCACCGACCCGATGCTGGCATTCGTCTACGACCGCATCAACACCCGTTTCGGCAAGCTGCGCATTCTGCTGATCAGCGGCTATCTGATCGAGGCTGTCGGCCTGCTGTGTATGTTCAACCTGTGCTCCAGCAAGGGCTTCGGTCTGCCGGTGTTTGCCCTGACCTACATTATTTACATCATCGGCTATACCGTTACTAACATGACCGCCCAGACCCTGCCGGCTATCATGACCAACGATCCCCGCCAGCGTCCCACCATCGGTGTCTGGACCACTGCGCTGAACTACTTGGTGCCCATAAGCATGAGTATGCTGACCTACACCGTCATCCTGCCCAAGTGTGGCGGCACCTTTAATCAGGACTTTCTCAGCACGGTCTGCACCATCGTGCTGATCATTGCCGGCATCGGCACCCTGATCGTCTGCGCCGGCATCTCCGCCTTCGATAAGCCCGAAAACTTCGAGGGCACCAACAAAAAGCACGAGCCGCTGAAAACTGCGGATATTCTTGAGGTACTCAAGCACAACAAGCCCCTGCAGTGCTACATCGCCTCCAACTCTTCCGATAAGCTGGCACAGCAGGTAGGCAGCCAGGCCATCATCAACACGATGATGAACGGCATCCTCATCGGCAACATGGGTCTTGCTACCACCCTTGGCGTGATCAGCATGGTGCCTTCCATCTTCTTTGCGGCCTTGGGTGCAAAGTATGTGGGCAAAAAAGGCAGCAAGAATGGCATCGTGACCTGGACCTGCGTCAGCATGGCCATCACCTCTGTGCTGTGTCTGTTCTTCATCTTTACCGACACTCGTCAGATCGGTGTGATCGGCAGCTGGAACATGATCGTTTACGTCCTGCTGACTCTGCTGCTGAATGGTTCCAATATGTGCATTACCACCTCCAACACCTCTTTCATGGCTGATACCATCGACTACGAGCTGGACCGCAGCGGCCGTTACATCCCGGCTGTCGTCTCCGGCACTTACAGTCTGGTGGACAAGCTCATCACCTCGGTGGCTGCTGTCATCGCCACCGGTGCGGTCGCCCTTCTGGGTTACACCACCACCATGCCCCAGCCCACGGATCCCTACACCAGCGGCATCTTCTGGATGACCCTTGCCATCAAGTTCGGTCTGCCCATGCTGGGCTGGATCATCACCCTGATTGCCATGCTGGGCTGCCCGCTGACCAAGGAGGAAATGGTCAACGTCCAGAAGCGCATCGCAGATAAGAAAGACGCCCTTCGTCGTGAAGTAATTGCAGAAAATATGCAGTAACACCCTGCAAAAACCGAAAGGGCTCATACGCTCTTTCGGTTTTTGCTGATTCTATCCATCTTTTATGAATATAAAGGAGTTTTTACCATGAGCAAGACCATCCTGTTGAATCAGAGCGACTGGCATTTTACCAAGGAGAGCGCCGGTGTCCCCACCGCCGTTATGGGCGAGGCCATTGCCCTGCCCCACACCTGGAACGCATTGGACGGTCAGGACGGCGGCAACGATTACTACCGCGGCACCTGCTGGTATACGCTGGCCCTGGCAAAGCCTACCATCCCGGCAGGCGGCAAGGCTGTTTTGCAGCTGGATGGCGCAGCCATGACCGCCGCCGTCTACCTGAACGGTGAAAAGCTGGCCGAGCACAAGGGCGGCTACTCCACCTTCCGGGTAGACCTGACCGACCACCTGAAAGACGAGAACCTGCTGGCCATCAGCGTGGACAACCGCGACAACGACACCGTGTATCCCCAGAAGGCAGACTTTACCTTCTACGGCGGCATCTACCGGGATGTGACCCTGCACATCGTCCCGGCAGAGCACTTCGCCCTGCCCGCTAATGGCGCACCGGCGCTGAAGGTGACCCCCATCGTCACCGACCTTGCTGCCAAGACCTCTGAGGTCACCGTGGAAGCCGCCGTGGTGGGCGCACAGAACGTGACCTTTGCACTGGAGGGGCAGACCCTTACCGCCCCGGTGGAAAATGGCACCGCAAAGGTTGTTTTCATGCTGGACAACGCCCACCTGTGGGATGGCGTGGACGACCCCTTCCTCTACACCGTATCTGCCAAGCTGGACAATGGCGAGGAGACCTTCGCCCGGTTCGGCTGCCGCAAGTTTGAGATCGACCCCCAGAAGGGATTTATCCTGAATGGCAGGGAATATCCGCTGCGTGGCGTTTCCCGCCATCAGGACCGCAAGGGGGCCGGCATTGCCCTGACCAACGAAATGATGGAGGAGGACATGGCCCTCATTCTGGAAATGGGCGCCAACACCATCCGGCTGGCCCACTACCAGCACGCACAGTATTTCTACGACCTGTGCGACGAAAAGGGCCTTGTCATCTGGGCAGAGATCCCCTACATCACCATGCACATGACCAATGGCCGTGCCAACACCCTGACCCAGATGGAAGAGCTGATCGTCCAGAACTATAACCACCCCTGTATTGCCGTGTGGGGCCTTTCTAACGAGATCACCGCCGCCTCCGCTGTCAACGAGGATCTGCTGGAAAACCACCGTCTGCTGAACGAGTTGGCGCACAAGCTGGACCCCACCCGCAAGACCACCATGGCAAACGTGTTCATGCTGGAGACCACCAGCCCCATTCTGGAGATCCCGGATGTAAACAGCTACAACCTCTACTTCGGCTGGTATCTGGGGGACCTTGAGCAGAACGACGAGTTCTTTGACAAATATCATGCTGATTACCCTGACCGCTGTATCGGCTTTTCGGAGTACGGCGCAGACGCCAACCCCCAGTACCAGAGCAGCCACCCGGAAAAGGGCGACTACACCGAGAGCTACCAGTGCGTTTACCACGAGCACATTGCAAAGATGATTGCCGATCGTCCGTGGCTGTGGGCGACTCATGTGTGGAATATGTTTGATTTTGCCGCCGATGGCCGTGATGAGGGCGGCAAGCACGGCGAGAACCAGAAGGGACTTGTCACCTTTGACCGCAAGCTCAAAAAAGACCCCTTCTATCTCTACAAAGCCTATTGGAGCAAGGAGCCCTTTGTGCACCTGTGCGGCAGCCGCTATGTGGACCGCGCCGAGGATGTGACCGAGATCAAGGTCTACTCCAATCTGCCGGAGGTCTCGCTGTACAAGGACGGTCAGCTGGTGGAGACCAAGCAGGGCGACAAGGTGCTTACCTTCCAGCTGCCCATTACCGGCAAGCACAGCATTGAGGCACGCTCCGGTGAACACAGCAGCGTGATCCTGGTGAACAAGGTGGACACCCCCAACCCGGATTACGCCATGGACAACCGCAAAAACGTGACCAACTGGTTTGACGGTGAGTTGGACGAAAGCTGCTGGTCGGTGAAGGACAACATGGCCGCTGCCATGGCAGACCCCAAGGCTGGCCCCATCCTGAAGCAGATCTCCGATAAGGCCGCCGCTGCCCGCGGCGATGTGGCCGCCGCCGTGAAGGATAACCCGGCTCTGGTGGCCATGATGGAGCGCGCCATGCAGCGGATGACCATTGAATCCATGCTGATGCAGGCAGGCGCTTCCGAGGAGGACATCAAGCAGCTGAACCGTGTATTGCAGGGTATTTCCAAGGAGTGAGTTTCGATGAGACAGACTTATTGCAACCCCCTTGATCTGGGCTACCGCTATCAGCACATGAAGGAAGGCCCGCGCGTGGCGGGTTTCCGGGAGGGTGCAGACCCGACGCTGGTTTATTTCAAGGGCAAATATTATCTCTTTGTTTCCATGTCGGCAGGCTTCTGGTATTCGGATGACCTGCTGAATTGGGACTTCCATGCAGACCCCGGCCTACTGATCTACGACTACGCGCCAGATGTGCGGCAGGTGGGCAATTACCTCTATTTCTGCGCCAGCCGCAAGGGACGCAACTGCCCCATTCTGCGCACCGCTGACCCCCTGACTGAGCCTTTTACCGAAGTATCTGCCCCCTTTGCCTTCTGGGACCCGGATCTGTTCTGCGATGACGATGGCCGGGTGTACTTCTACTGGGGCTGCTCCAATACTACGCCCATCTACGGCGTGGAGATGGACCCGGACACCATGACCCCCATCGGTAAAAAGCAGGAGCTGATCTTCGGCAATGAAACTACCCTTGGCTACGAACGCCCCGGCAACAACGGCATCGTGGACCGGGAAGCCAGTGTCCTGTACCAGTCCATGAAGCAGTTCTATGACCCTGAGACCGGCAAACTGAACCTGCCGCCGCAGATGGCAAACATCCCCGGCCTGAGTGCCGAAAGCCTGACTGCTATGTTCAATGCCATCGGCAAGCCCTACATTGAGGGTGCGTTCATGACAAAGCATGACGGCCTCTATTACCTGCAATATGCCTGCCCCGGCACCCAGTACAACACTTACGCCGACGGTGTATACACCTCCAATTCTCCGCTGGGTCCCTTTGTGCGGCAGGCATCCAATCCGTTTTCCGCAAAGCCCGGCGGATTCATCACCGGTGCAGGCCACGGCAGCACCATTGCCGACACCTACGGCAACTGGTGGCACGCCTCCACCATGCGCATTTCCGTCAACTATGACTTTGAGCGCCGGGTGGGGCTGTTTCCTGCCGGGTTCGACAAGGACGGCGTGCTTTACTGCAACCAGAACTTTGCCGATTACCCCCACCGCATCCCGGCAGACCGCTTTGATGCCGCCAGACAGCAGCCGGAATGGATGCTGCTGAGCTACAAAAAGCCGGTCACGGCCTCCAGCACCGCAGAAAACAGCAGCCCGGAGTTGGCAGTCAATGAGGACTGCCGCAGCTGGTGGAGCGCCGCCGGTGCAGAGCCGGGTGAATGGCTGTGTGTGGATCTTGGCAAAGAGAGTGATGTCCGCGCCATTCAGGTAAATATGGCGGACGAAAAGCTGGTGGTGGACTTCCCTGCCGACAGCTACGGCGACGACCGCAAGACCCGCCACATCGAGACTCGCCCGCAGATCTCCCATTACACGGTGGAGACCAGTGTGAACGGAGCAGACTGGACGACCCGCGAAACGGTTGCCCGCGAGTGCTCCAACGGCTACTACGAATATGCAGACGGCATCCGCGCCCGGTACATCCGGGTGACTGGCGGCGAACTGCCCTACGGACAGCCGCTGCGCATCAGCGGTCTGCGGGTGTTCGGCAACGGCGAAGGCCCAAAGCCCGCACAGGCCGAAGCCGCCGGGACCCGTACAGATGCACTGGATGCAACGATTACTTGGAAGCACATTGAAAATGCACAGGGCTGCAATATCCGCTACGGCGTTGCGCCCGACAAGCTCTATCTGAGCTGGCTGGTTTACGATGCAGACGAAGTGACCCTTTCCACCCTGACCGCCGGGCAGGATTACTATGTCTGCGTGGACAGCTTTAACGAAAACGGTATCACGCCGGGTAAGACTTTCAAACTGGAGGGGTAAACCATGCCCATCAAAGCCGTGCAGCAATTTATGCTGGGCACTGTACTGAGCAACGAGCAGCAGGCAAAAGAGACCCTTGCCGCCATGAAAGCCGCCGGGTACGACGGCATTGAACTGTGTGGATTTATGATCCACCCCATTGGTTTTGTGGTAAAGCTGCTGACCAAGGCCGCCGGGATGCCGGTGGGCAAGGGCGGCAATCTGGACTGGCACAAGCTGGTGCAGGAGGCCGGCCTTCGGGTGGTCAGTCTGCACACCGACCTTGGCAGTTTGGAACGGGATGCCCACGCAGTGGCCGAGGAGGCCAAAAGCTTCGGCACACAGTATGTGGTCATCACCGGGATGTACCGCTTTGATTACGGCGATGAAGCCGTTATGCACCAGCTTGCGCAGCGGCTGAACAAAGCCGGCGAGACTCTGACAGCCGAGGGCATCCACCTGCTCTACCACAACCACAACTGCGAGCTGCGGCATGTGAACGCAGAAAAGCGCGCCTACGACATCCTCTTAGAAGAGACCGACCCTGCCTTTGTCAACTTTGAGTTTGACAGCTACTGGTTCACCGAGGGCGGTGCAAATGCGCTGGCATGGATGCAGCGGCTTGGTCCCCGCATGAAGCTGTGGCACATCAACGACCGGGGCACCCGCATCACCGGCAGTGCCATCACGCCTATCCTGAAAACCGACAGCATGGAGCTGGGCACCGGCAACATGGACTTGGACAGCCTGATGGCGCAAGCCCTTGCCGTGGAGGTGGATGCCGTTATTCTGGAAAGCCACCGCAATTGGGTGGACAATTCCCCCATCAAGAGCTTCCAGCTCAGTGCAAAATACCTTGCGCAAAAATTCTGACCTGCCATTCTCTCATTATTTTCTTCTTCATTATCCCCATAAAAGCAATGCCCCGCACCGGTTACTCCTTCCGGTGCGGGGCGTTGTGTTTTGCGGGGAATCTTTTTGCGTTACAGGGTGTGGGTGCCCGGCTGCAAGGTCAGGCTTCTGCCATCCGGGAGGGTGACTTCTGCGGTTCTGTTGCAGGGCACGGTGATGGTGTAGGTCACGGCATCGCCTGCATACTGCCAGCCGCTTTCAATGCGCCCCACCGGGGAATCGTACACTGCTTTTGCCCAGCCCAGAGCCGGGTTCGGGGTGGGGGCGATGGTCAGGGTCTCCCCTGCCAGATGGATGCCGCACACGCCACCGAACAGCCAGCCGCAGATGGCACCGTAGGAGTAATGGTTCAGGGATTCGCTGGGGTGGCCGTTTGCGTCAATGCCCGTCCATGTCTCCCAGACGGTGGTGGCGCCCTGCTTGACCTCATAGAGCCAGCTGGGAGCGGTGTCCTGTAACAGCAGCTTATAGGCGGTGTCGGCATAGCCGTACTTTGCCAGCACCTCGCAGAGGAAGGGTGTAGAAAGGAAGCCGGTGTTCAGGTGATAGCCGTTTTCCGCCACCATCCGGTTCAGGGTATCCGCAGCGGCTTGGCTCTCCTCCTCGCCCAGCAGTGCAAAGGCAATGGCGCGGACGTATTCGCACTGGCGGTCAGAAGTGATTTTCCCATTGTCAGTAAAGGCGGCGCGGTACGCCTTTACCGCCTTTTCTGCCGTGTCGCGGTACTGCGCTGCGTCCTCTGCCTTGCCCAGCGCCTGTGCAATTTCTGCCAGAAGCCGCCCGGAATAAGCCAGATACGCCGTACCCACGCTTTTGCGCGGGTTCATCATCGCCTGCATGGGAGTAATGCCAGGCTCACACCACTCGCCGTAGTCCAGACCGTTCAGCACCGTGTACTTGGCGTATGCCCCGGTCTGCTGTTCCTCGGTGGTCTGCTGTGCACGGCCAAGCAGGAACGCATACCACTTCTGCATCATCTCGTAGTTGTCCGCAAGGATCTTGCGGTCGCCGGTGCGCTTATAAAGGACGTAGGGCACCAGAATGGCGGCATCGCCCCAGCCCGCCGACATACAGAGCATGGGGGTCATGTAGCCGGGGCGGCTGGTAGGCGGCGCAATGTTCGCCATGCGTCCATCCGGGTACTGGTTCAGGCGGCATTCTGCCAGCCATTTTTCCACCACCGGGTAGCAGTCCATCAGGGTCAGGCCGGTTTCAATGAACACCCCCATGTCCCCCGTCCAGCCGGCGCGCTCGCGGGTGGGGCAGTCGGTGGGGATATCACAGAAATTGCCCTTCTGGCTCCACACACTGTTTTTCACCAGCTGATCCACATCGGCGTTGCCGCACGCAAAGCTGCCGATGACCGGCATCTCTGAATAGACGGCGTGGGCAGTAAACTCTGCGCCGGTCAGCTCGATGTCCGTTTCCACCTTTGCGTACCGGAAGCCCATGATGGTAAAGCTGGGCTTGTAGTGGTTCTCGCCCTCTTTGCAGACGAGTTCCAGCATCTGTGCCGTGCCGCCCTCCTTGTGGCGATTCCGGTCCTGAAAGTTCTCCTGCGTAAAGTTGCCGTTCTCGTCCAGTGCTTCGCCGCACAGCAGCTTGATTTTCTGCCCGGCGTGGGCGGTCAGCTTCATCTCCACATAGCCAGCCATATTCTGCCCAAAGTCCAGCACAGTCTCGCCGTTGGGGGTACGCAGCAGCCTGCCCGCAAAGGCTTCCTGCTCCCGGATGGGCACGGTGTTCATACCGGTGATGGGCAGGGAGTTCGGCTCGGTCTTTACGCCATGCCAGCCGGAAGGCTCCCCTTCCAGCCGGGCATCATACACTTCGCCCTGCTGCATATCATTTTGGCGAATCGGGCCGCACTGGGTGGCCTCCATGTCGTCATCCGAAACGCAGACCGCCTTGCCGTCCACTTCCAGCTGGAACAGGACAGCCACTTCTTTCCCGAACAGGTCACGGTCACCATCCACGCCCGAGGTACTGCGGTACCAGCCGTCGCCCAATGCGATGAGCAGCTCATTTTCACCGTCACGGACAAGCGCAGTCACATCGTAGGTCTGTGCGCCCAAATGCTTGTTTGCGGTAAAGCTGCCGGGAGCAAGCACCATATCGCCGACACGCTTGCCGTTCAGCCATGCCGCATACAGTCCCTTAGCGGTAATGTACAGCCGCTTGCTTTCTCCCGCCGGAGCGGTGAACGTTTTGCGCAGATAACTTGCCGGGCGGTGGGGCTGATAAGGCTGCGCCTGCCCTTTGCCGGAGGCTTCCAGCGCCGCCTGCTTCTGCTCCCAGTTGGGCTTTGCAAAGGCGTTGATGGCATCGGTGCAGTCGATGTCCGGCTCTTCTGTCTCCGGGCAGACCCACACGCCCTGCCAGTCTGCCTGTGCAAGCCCGGTCTCGAAGAAAGTGGTGCTCCATACACCGGGCTGGTCATTTTCATCCCACAGCCGGATGCGCCACTGTCCCTGCATCTTGGGCGGCACAGGGGTGGGCGTTTCGGTGTGCATCATACTGCTCAAAGCCTTTCCGCTCGCCCACAGCGTTTTGGCTCCGGCGGTCACTTCGATTTCGTAGGCGGTCTGGCGCACGCCTTCGGCGCACTGCCACGATAAAAAAAGCGTCCCGGTATCTATGCCGAGAGGCTGGGTCAGATGATTCGTTTTCAGGTTTGTTGCTTGCATCATCCGCATCTCCTTTTTCAGTTTGATTTCTGTTCTTATTATAAAGAGAATCCCACGGAATAAGGGTGCAAAATTTTGTGTTATCAGTCAAAAAGTCGTGTTATTTATGACAATTCAAAAAATTCATCTTGCTTCACGACTTTTCATCCGTACTGTCCGCGGTTCTCCTGTTATACTTTGGGTAAGAAAATCAAAGGGCCGTGGACTGCCCTCAAGCGAAAGAAACGTATTATAGGATGGATATTGAAAAGATTATTCAGCTACGGCGATATTGGTGCAACGGTTTCTACGGTCGTCGTAACCTATGATTCAAAGTAACAGGCTCTATTCTGTCCAGCGATACAATCGTGCAGCCTGCATCCACCGGATGCAGTTCAAAGGTTTGGGTGTTCCCCAACAAGCGTTTTGCAACGCAAATGGTGTTTGTATAGACAGACACATTGCTTGCTACAATGGTGTTGGTTCTGAGAAGTTCACAGCCAGTGAGCTATACAGATGCCCAAACCTAAGCTACAATGAAGATGTGCTGAGAGAACGAAGCATTGCTTGAGCTGAACGCTCGTACGCGCAAACTGTTCTCCGCCATCTCCATTGCAGCGTTCGATTGATGCAGGTTGAGTTATCGGCAGATGAAAATGTTGCCGTACATTCGTGTCACAAAGCAAGCTGAATCGGTAATGGGCATAGGCGGAACCGGCATTAAAGGAGGTCAGAAAAATGGAAGCTGCTGTTATTACCGCCGTCGGTATCGATGTGTCTAAGAGCAAAAGCACAGTTGCGGTACGGAGACCCGGAGGCGAAATCGCACTTCGGCCTTTCGAGATCCACCACACGAACAGTGACTTGAAAAAGCTGGCATCCACACTCAAAAAACTGGGAGGCGATATCCGTATTGTAATGGAACATACCAGTACGTACTGGAGACCAATCGCACTGACATTGAAGGAAGCGGGCTTTTTTGTTTCCGTTGTCAATGCGATGCTGATCCACGATTTTAGTGATAATACGATCCGAAAGCTAAAGACGGACCGAGCGGATGCTCTTAAAATTGCAAACTATGCGCTCACCTTTTGGGATACACTCCCCCCGTTCAACAATGAAGAAGAAACCAGGCTACTTCTTAAAATGCAATCCAGAGCAAATGAGCGAATCACTGCGACTGCAACAGCGTTGCGGAACGGTCTGATTGCACTGGCTGACCAAACATTTCCCGGCGTAAATATTGCGTTTGATCCGAACACAAAAAATGCAAATGGGCATGAAAAGTGGGTGGACTTCTTTCTACGTTATTGGCACAAGGATTGTGTCTGTCAATATTCCATGGAGGCTTTCACGGAATCTTATCGGGGATGGTGCAAACGAAAAAACTACAAGTTCCGTACAGATACCGCTCACAAAATCTATCTGCTTGCACAGGAGGGCGTGGCTACTCTTCCGAAATGCGAAAGTACGAAGATGCTGATCACGCAGGCTTGTAAAAGCCTGAATGCCGTTTGCGAGGCCAAGCAAAGCACCCAGCTTGAAATGCAGCGGTTGGCTACAATGCTCCCCGAATACGAGGTTGTGATGCAGATGGAAGGAGCCGGACCCATTACCGGGCCTGCTCTTATGGCCGAAATTGGTGATGTTCGGCGGTTCAAAAACAAGAAAGCGTTGGTAGCCTTTGCTGGTATTGATGCACCACCGTTCCAGTCTGGTGCATTTGAATCCAAGTCACGCCATGTTTCTAAACGAGGTTCACCGCATCTGAGGCGAACCATTTTTATTGTATCGAATATTATTTTAACACGCTCAAACCCAGAAAATGCTGTTTACTGCTTTATGGACAAAAAGCGTTCCGAAGGAAAGCATTATTACGTTTATACCGTCGCAGGAAGTGCCAAGTTCCTGCGAGTCTATTACGCTCGTGTTACTGAATTTCTGCGTTCCCAGCCATCTCCTGATGCCTGTTGATGGTTTCTGATGAACCATTGCGATGACTTTCAGCTGACAAGCTGTGCTGTCGGCTTATTAAAGTTGCCGGATGCTCAACTGCACCCGGCAATAAATTTTTGATGATTTATTTGTTCAGGCTATTGACACTCGTTAGCAGGTTTGCAGATGCAGACGTTGTATATACGTCTGCCCTGCTTGCGGATGCTATGAAATCTCTCAACGTGCTTTCCAAATTTGAAAATCATTTTGCAATCAGGACCGTCCGTTTTCAAGTTCAACTTGAAGCGGACGGTTATTTTCTGCAAGAAAAAATTTTTGCATTTGCAACCGCCGCAAGCAGGGCGAGCCGGTACCACCTCGCAATTTTTGAATTCGATTTTACAAATCTGACTTCAAAAGCACTTGTTGGACTTCGCCCAAACCCGATATTCCGCACAAAATTGTGCTGGCCACACGTTTCCACTGATACCAAATAAGCAAATTTTCTTGGACAAAAATTTGTTCTATGAAAATCGGCGTTGATTCATTTAATATTGCATCAAACCGGAACTATCACTTCCGTTTTTTCCTTTGGATTCTCCTAAAATCCATTGAAAACCGGAAGGAATGCTTCCTACTAAAAGAAGAACGTGTACTGAATCCGATTATCACGTGGAACGGCTATATTGTAGATGGACATACACGCTATCAAATTCTTCGGAAATATCCATTTATTCCATTTGAAGTCATCGAAAAAGAATTTTCCAGCCGTTATGAAGCACTCGTATGGATCTGTAAAAATCAGCTTGGGCGGCGAAACCTGACCCCGGAACAGAAAAAGTTCCTGATCGGAAAGCAGGCAGAAGCGGAAAAGCAAATCAAATCGTTTCACGGCAATCAGTATACTTTGGCATCTGAAAGTGGTCTGGTTCAAAATGAACCAGACCGCGCAAAGCACGGTTCACGGTCGAAGGTCGCTGCGGAACATGGAACATCCGAAAGTTATGTTTACCGTGCAGAGCAATTTGCAAAAGGTGTGGAAGCTGCGGAAGAGGCAGTCCCCGGAGCGCAGAAAGAAATCCTGAGTGGAAAGATCCGGGCAACCGACCGTGAAATTTCCTCGATTGCAAAGGTTCCAAAGGAAAAGCGTCCCGAAGTTGTGGCAGAGCTTCGTAAGCCTAAAGGCGAACGGGATTCCAGTATCACGGATTCGTATTCTTCGCCTTCAAAGGGCAATGAGTTTATAACGACCTTCAAGCAAGACATTCAGGGGCATAAGAAAGGACTCAACAAGGAAGAAAAGCAGAATCTCAAGGATGCCGTCAAGAGCATCTATTCACCTCGCCGCTTGGCAGATGGCGAAGCCATGATGTGCGAGATTCAGGGAGCGTAGGAGGATTTTGTCCGGCGGTGGGAAATGTGCTTTCGTGAATACCCGGATATTCTTACTGAACCGAAGAACAATGAGAAACTGCTGATTTTTATCGGCCATGCCAGTCGGTATCTTCAGACGGTAAAAGATCGTCTGAACAATGATGGAAACCAAAACTCTCAAACGATTTAGCGCTAATTCGGATGTAAAAATAGAGGTGAATTCCATTTCGGATTACTTGAAACCCAATATGCCACTGCCACAATATCTGCCCTACCGCAGCCGGAAACCGCTGATCGTCACTACAAATCTGACGCTGGATGAGATACGACACCCACAAGATACTGCTCATGCCCGCATCTATGACCGCCTGCTAGAAATGTGCGTTCCTGTTTCCTGCATCGGTGTGAGTTTCCGCAAAGAGAACGCGCAGGAAAAGCTGAAACGTATGAAACTTTTGATCGGATAAAACCGAACCTGTCGGAAAGCAAAAATTGCCGGGTGCAAAAGTCACCCGGCTACAAGGATATGGAGGCTTGCCTATGAATTTGAATCGGCCCGACATGACCGAAACTGTGAAATCCGAAAATTATACGAATAAGTTCTTGCAAAAGGACACGAATCCCACTACAATGGAAGTGGTCACTCAAATCAATGCCGTCAAGTCTCAGACTGACAGCCCGGCAACCACCAAGCTGGTGTACACGGTGGAAGAGATCGCACGAATGCTGGCCATCAACCTGCGCTCTGCTTGCAACCTGTGCAACAGCACCACCGAATTCCGTGTCCTGCGGGTAGGCGGAAGCATCCGTGTACCGAAGGACAGTTTCGATGCGTGGCTCAACCGGGCAGCTTGATAAGGAGGCAAACAGTATGACATATATTACGAAGCGAGGCAATTCTTACAGCGTCCGCTACACCTACGCACGGCAAGAGCTGCGACAAATGGGAGAGCTTTCCCACAAAAGAGGAGGCAACGAACCGTAAGAAGCAAATTGAACACGAACTGGCGGCTGGCACTTTTCTGATTCCGTCCTCGGTGACGGTGGCAGAGTTCCTGATGGACTGGCTGTCGAAACAGTGCAGCAAGCACAAGTGGGCACCCAAGACCTACGAATCCAATCTTTCCACCATTCAGAATCTCATTATCCCCTATATCGGCAGCATGGAGATGCAGAAACTCAAACCCTACCACATGGAAAACCTCTATACGACCCTGAGCAAAACGCCCTGCGGTTCGTATATCGAGGGAAAGAAGCAGGAACTGACCGAAAAGCAGAAGCAGCGGTTCCTTTCCGGCACGACGATCCATGAGGTGCACCGGCTGCTGGGAACAGCATTCCAGTATGCCGTAGAGTGGGGCATTCTCGTCAAAAGTCCTGTTCCCGTGGACAGCCCCAAGAAGTCCACGCAGGAGCGTACCATCTGGACGGTAAAGGAAATGCGGGCGGCTCTGGATAGCATGGAGGACCCCATCCTGCATCTGGCAGTCCACCTCACACTGGTGGGTGCGCTACGAGAGGGTGAGATTGTAGGTCTGACCCCGGAAGATCTTGATTTTGACGCAACAGATGGCATCAGAACCTTCCGTATCAACAAGTCCATGCAGCGGGTGCGAAAAGAAGCCCTGAACCAAGTGGACGATGGCTGCATCATCAAGGTATTCCCGGACAAGCTGGAGCGCAGCACCACTTCCCTCATCCTGAAAAGCACCAAAACGGCGTCTTCCTGCCGTACCATCGAAAAAGCCGACCGTGCATTGACCGTGCAAGCCCCGATTTTTCGGGGTTACATAACGAAAAAGAGCGTCAAATCTTACGATTCAACGCTCTTTTATTTGGTGCACCTCCAGGGACTCGAACCCTGGGCCCACTGATTAAGAGTCAGTTGCTCTACCAACTGAGCTAGAGGTGCATATGGTGACCCGTACCGGAATCGAACCGATGTTAAAGGCGTGAGAGGCCTCTGTCTTAACCGCTTGACCAACGGGCCATATTTGCTTGGTTGGAAGTGGCTTGCCGCTCCCGACTTGACTAGTTTACCACGGGAGCGGCACTTTGTCAACATCAAATTTCAACTTTTTTTATTTTTTTGTGCGCAGGGCGTCTGCCCCCTCGGCCAGGCCCTGCAGCCCGGCAAGCACCGCCCGCTCAAAAAGAAACAAGTTTTCGTTCCTGGTGAAATTTCTTTTAGATTTTTGTTGCTTTTATGCGAATTTCGTGCTCTGTTTGTTGATTTTAGTCCACATTTATGTATAATGGTATGCAGGGGACTATGGCACTCCCCTTACAGCGATGTGCTGTTTTTTCAGAGAACGAGGTACGACTAACCCATTGTAAAGCTAGGAAAGATGAGGTATCTTCAATATGGCAACGTTGGATCTTCAGAAGTACGGCATTACCGGCACCACCGACATCGTTTACAACCCCACCTACGAGCAGCTGTTTGCTGAGGAGACCGAGCCCAGCCTGGAAGGCTACGAAAAGGGCCAGGTCAGCGAGCTGGGCGCAGTCAACGTCATGACTGGCATCTACACCGGCCGCTCCCCCAAGGATAAGTTCATCGTCATGGACGAGACCTCCAAGGACACCGTGTGGTGGACCAGCCCTGAGTACAAGAACGACAACCACCCTGCTTCTCCCGAGACCTGGGACGCAGTGAAGAAGATCGCTCTGGACGAGCTGTCCAACAAGCGCCTGTTCGTTGTGGACGCATTCTGCGGCGCCAACCACGACACCCGCATGGCCATCCGCTTCATTATGGAAGTGGCCTGGCAGGCACACTTCGTCAAGAACATGTTCATTCAGCCCACCGAGGAAGAGCTGGCCAACTTTGAGCCGGATTTCGTTGTTTACAACGCTTCCAAGGCAAAGGTCGAGAACTACAAGGAGCTGGGCCTGAACTCTGAGACTGCAGTTATCTTCAACCTGACCAGCCACGAGCAGGTCATTGCTAATACCTGGTACGGCGGCGAGATGAAGAAGGGTATGTTCTCCATGATGAACTACTTCCTGCCGCTGAAGGGCATTGCTTCCATGCACTGCTCCGCCAACACCGACCTGGAGGGCAAGAACACTGCCATCTTCTTCGGTCTGTCCGGCACCGGCAAGACCACCCTGTCCACCGATCCCAAGCGTCTGCTGATCGGCGACGACGAGCACGGCTGGGATGACAACGGCGTGTTCAACTTCGAGGGCGGCTGCTACGCTAAGGTCATCAACCTGGACAAGGACTCTGAGCCGGATATCTACAACGCCATCAAGCGCAACGCTCTGCTGGAGAACGTGACCCTGGACGAGAACGGCAAGATCGACTTTAACGACAAGAGCGTCACCGAGAACACCCGTGTGTCCTACCCCATCACCCACATCCAGAACATCGTCCGCCCGGTGTCCTCCGCTCCGGCTGCCAAGGACGTGATCTTCCTGTCTGCTGACGCATTCGGCGTTCTGCCCCCGGTCTCCATCCTGACCCCGGAGCAGACCCAGTACTACTTCCTGTCCGGCTTTACCGCAAAGCTGGCTGGCACCGAGCGCGGCATCACCGAGCCCACCCCCACCTTCTCCGCTTGCTTCGGCCAGGCTTTCCTGGAGCTGCACCCCACCAAGTATGCTGAGGAGCTGGTCAAGCGCATGCAGATGAGCGGCGCCAAGGCCTACCTGGTCAACACCGGCTGGAACGGCACCGGCAAGCGCATCTCCATCAAGGATACCCGCGGCATCATCGATGCTATCCTGAGCGGCGCTATCAACGAGGCACCCACTAAGACGATCCCCCACTTCGGCTTCGAGGTGCCCACCGCACTGCCCGGCGTTGATCCCGCCATCCTGGACCCCCGCGACACCTATGCAGATGCCGCTCAGTGGGAGGAGAAGGCAAAGGATCTGGCTCAGCGCTTCATCAAGAACTTTGCTAAGTACGAGGGCAACGAGCACGGCAAGGCCCTGGTGGCTGCCGGCCCCCAGCTGTAAGCTGAAAACCCCCGCATAAGACCCCATAAACAGTCCAAGGCCCCTGCCGATACCGGCAGGGGCCTTGGTTTTTGTTTTTTCAGGGCATTATCTCAGCATCTGCCGCCGTGGTGATGCCCGCCGCGGCCCGGACAGCTTTGCCGGGGACAGGCAAGCCCCGGCAGAGCCAAGGTGCAAGGCTCAGACCAGGCATCCATCCTCGATATGCAGCACCTGCTGGGCCATAGCGGCGATCTCCGGGTTATGGGTCACAAGGATCAGGGTCTGGCCAAAGCGGGCAGCGCAGCTGGTGAGCAGCTCCATGGTCTCTTCCCCGGTCTTTTTGTCCAGGTTGCCGGTGGGCTCGTCCGCAATGATCAGCTCCGGCTTTGCCAACACCGACCGGGCAATGGCAGCCCGCTGCTGCTGGCCGCCGGACAGCTCCGAGGGGAACTTTTTCAGCTTATCGGACAGGCCCAGCGTGCCCACCACCTCCTCAAAAAAGGCGGGGTCCGGCCTGCGGTGGTCCAGCTTCAGGGGCATCAGGATGTTGTTCTGCACGCTGTATTCCTCCAGCAGGTTGAAGCGCTGGAACACAAAGCCCATATGGCGGCGGCGGAACACCGCCCGCTCTGCGTCCGGCATGGTGCCCACATCCTGGCCCTGCAGCAGCACCTGGCCGCTGGTGGGCTGGTCCAGCCCGCCCAGGATGTGCAAAAAGGTGGATTTGCCCGACCCGCTGCGCCCGATGATGGCGTAAAACACCCCCTGCTCAAAGTCGTAGCTGACCCCGTTCAGGGCATGGACCTCGCCGGAAGCGGTCTTATAGGTCTTGGTCACATCTTTTGCTGAAAGCAGGATGCTCATAACGTCTCCCTTCCTTTCCAGAGCTTTGCCTTTGCGGCCAGGGCCACCAGGGCTGCGCCGCCAAAGGCCAGCAGCATAGGCCCGACCATGTCATTCAGCCCAATGCCGCGGCTCTCCCAATATCCCACCAGGCCCTGGATGGCCTCCACCAGGCTGATCTGCTGCGGCAGCTCCGTGGGCAGGGTGGGGTTTGCGTAGGCATGGACCCGTTTTTGACCAGCGTACAAAAGGTACAGCACGCCCCCGCCTGCCAGGGCGGTAAAGGCCCGGGCGGCGGCCTTGCCCAGCACCCGGCCGGTCATCTGCCGCCGGGACATCCCAATGGCCCGCAGCAGGGCAAACTTTTTTTGTTCCTCCACGGTCTCCAGGCTCATAGCGCCCGCCAGGATCAGCAGAGCCGTCACGGCCACACAGCCGCTCACCGCATACAGCAGCACGATGACCTGCACCTGCTCCTGGTCCTCTACGCTGATCCGTGCCCGGTTATTCAGAAATCCCAGTTTATGCTCCTTGCTCACATCCGATACCATCCGGTCGGTCAGCTGCAGATTGCCGCGCATATCTGCCCAGAGGTTGATCACTTCAAATCCGGCAGGGGCGTCGGCCCGGTAACCAAAATAGAAGGCATTGCCCACGCCGCCCCCGTCCGGCGCATCCCACACCGCATCGGCGGGCATAGCGTCCAGGGCCTTTTGCAGTCCCGCCGGGGACAGCACCACGGTATAGGGGTCGTGGATATGGCCGCCATTTCCGTTGGCCTCCTGGGGGATGCGCCGCACCGCTGCGGGCAGCTCCAGCGATGCCAAGTCGGTTTTTTCCTTATTATAAAAATGCACCGTGATGGGTCCCTGGGGCAGAGTGTAGTCTCGGCTGGAGATATCCTCTCCCGGCTGGAGGTAGACCGAGCCGTATCCCTTATACTGTGCCCAGTCATCGGTCAGCCGTCCGTCATTCACGCTTTCATCCGGGAAGCACAACAGGGCCAGGTCCCCCGCTTCAAAGGCGGCGGCATCCTCCCCCAGCTGCAAAAAATCCCACTGGCCGCCCACCACCAGCAGGCTGGCAGTGCGCCGGGGCATCCCCGCAAAGGAGAGGCCCACGTCCTTTTGCAGGCGGGCACGGACGGAAGCAATGCCCGGGATGCGGGACAGCTCCTCTAACTGTTGGGGCGTGATCAGCACGCCGGAGCCAATGCGGGTCTTCGGGTCCATATCGGACTGCTTTAACACCTGGTAGTGGGACTGGTTGGTAAGGTTCTCCCGCACCAGCAGCGGCGTCTGGGACTCCAGCAGGGGCATCACCGTCACCATACCAAACACGCACAGCAGCACCCCGATCAGCCCATTGCGCAGCCAGCGCACCCGTCGGGCTGCCCCTTGCCGCAGCTGAAATCCGCCGGTCAGCGGGGTGCGCACTGCCACCCAGAACAACAGGGTGCGGGCCAGAGCGGTGACCGCCAGCCACAAAACCACCAGCAGGCCCAGCTGGCCCCAGGGCAGCGCCACCTTCACCGGCACGCTGTCGGTGTAGGCCAGAAGCCGCAGCCCCACCCAGGTCAGCCCTGCGCCCAGCGGCACGCCCAGCACCAAGGCAGGCAGCAGCAGCAGGCCGGTCTCGGTAAGGCAGAGCTGCCACAGCTGGCCCCGGGTCATGCCCAGGCTGCGCAGGGTCACAAAGCTGTGTACATCCCCCGGCAGCTGCATCAGATACACGCACAGCACCGACACCCCCGCCACCGCCAGGATCATAGTCAGGTACAGCCGGGGGGATATATTCCCCCCTTCCGGAGCAAGGATAGCCTTGTTTTCCATAGGCACGGTATCCACACCGCTGCGTGTCTCCATCAGGTATTCCCGCAGGGCGTTGCAGTCGTTTTTCAGCGGCCCAGGCTCGGTCTCCGGGTCATGCCGGGGCTGGATGAAGTAGGAGAAGCCCGGCGGGTCCACCACCAAGCCGCGGGACTGGGCGTGGCCGGCCATTTTCTCCTGCACCACCTGGGCTTCCTCCGGGGTCACCACCGCCCCCACCAGCGGCCAGACGGCGTTTTCACTCCACATCCAGCGATCGGTAAAGGGACGGATCACGCCGGTGAGGGTATAGCTGCGCTGGATGACCAGGGTCTCGCCCCCGCAGCAGATGACGATATCCAGGTCGATTTTTTGACCGGGGACGGCTTCCAGCCCCATCTCGGCCAGAACGTCCTCCTCGATGGCCACCTCCCGCAGAGCGGACGGCCATGCGCCGGACGCCAGCTCCAGCCTGCCCAGCTCCCGCAGCCCCTCGTCTATCGTGCCAATGCTCACGCCGCCTCGGGTGGTGCCATAGCACTGCATCTGGCCCCAGCGCTTGGCTCCGGCCCAGCGGGACAAGAACTCTGCGTCCTGGGGCTGGCCGTTGGGCAGCGCATAGTACCAGCTGCCGTACAGGTTCTGGCGGTAGCTGGCGTTGGTGGCCTGGATGCTGCCTAAAACAGACAGGGACATCAGCGCAAAGCCGAAGCTCACCAGCAGCACCAGCACGACCAGCCCGCTGGAACGCCGCTTGCGCCGCACCCCCTGCACCGCCAGGGAAAACAGCTCCTTGTCCATACAATGCACCTCCTGCGATATAATGGCGGTTGTTATCAATTTTGATCGCTGGGCCCGGGGAAGGATCCTTCCCCGGGCCAGCGCCAGTACGAAACATGCAAGGCTTTATGCTTTGGAAAATGTTACCAACAACTCATTTTGCCGGGTATGAAGCGGCACAAAACTCTTTTTAATACCCATGGCAAGTCGGCGTGCCATACTCATAATTTACACTTGCGATCTCGGTATAGCCGCAGCTATCGCAAATATCCTCTTCCAGGATCTTATAAACTGGATAAGCGTCAACACCCTTTTTTCCATGGCTGCACGGCTGATCATCGGTATGATCGTATGTACGGCTGGTATGCCGACTCATATCACCTCTTTCACAGCTCGGACAAGAGTATACATTGGTGTAGGGTTCCGATTCATCCGATGCAAAGGCCGGAACACACAAAACCGCAAAAATCATGGAAAGGGACACAATACCTGCCAACAACTTTTTCATAATAATCTCCTTTTCTGTTATAAATAAACTTTATCCGTACAAGCACATCTTCTGCATTGGTCTCACATCCTTTCCAAAAATATTCTTTCCCCTCTTGCATCTCCCCGGATTTATGTTAAAATCGAGCCAACATCCGAGAGGAAGCCAAGGAGGGAGATCTTTTTATGAACATGGTTTTTATTGGGGAGTACATCCAAAAGCGCCGCAAATCCATGGGGCTGACCCAGGAGGCCTTCTGCCGTGGCATCTGCGACTGCGCCACCCTCTCCCGCATTGAAAACGGCCGTGTCACTCCCCGCAAAACGGTCATCAGCGCCCTGCTCCAGCGGCTGGGCCTGCCGGAAGAAAACTACTACGCCTTCCTCAGCAAAAACGAACTGGAGATCGAAGCGCTGAAAAAGGAGATCATGGGCTATAACATTGCAGAAAAACCGGACGAATGTGCCGCAGCCCTGCAAAAGCTCCGGGCGCTGACCGAGCCGGACAATCTGCTCACCCAGCAGTTCACCCTGCGCTCCCAGGCTCTTTTATCCCGCCTGAAAGGGGGCACCCCGCAGGAGGAGCTTGCCCTTTTGCATCAGGCGATGTGCCTGACCAACCCCGGCTTTGCGCTGGACCAGATCGGGCAGTTTTTGTACACCTTTGAGGAGGTAAAACTGCTGAACCAGATCGCCCTGTGCTACTCTGACCTGGAACAGCACCCGCAGGCGCTGTCCATCTACTGCCAGCTCATCGAGTATATCCAGCGGCACTACCCGGAGGTCATCCTGAAAAACGGCCAGCTGCATATGATCCTGTGCAACTACGCCCGGGAGCTGAACATCACCCAGCAATACCAGCAGAGCATCCTGATCGCAGAAAAGGGGCGCACCGCCTGTGTCCAGTATTCACACTATCAATTTCTGCCCGATTTTCTGGCCCTGATGGCCGAGTGCTACCACTTCTGCGGGCAGGATGAAAAGAGCGCCGACCACTATCTGCAAGCCTACTATCTCTACCGTGCCCTGGGCGACCGCACCTGCATCCAGCTGGTGTGCAAGGAAGCAAAGGAATATTTGGGCATGGAGTTTCCGTATCAACCGCACTCGCCCCGTCCGGGTATTGCCTCATCCGTCGGCATCGGCTGATCCGGCTCCGGCTGAGAGGAGGAGCTGGGCGCAGAGCTGCTGCTTGGGGCGGAGGTGTCGTCCGCCGCACAGCACACGGCCAGCGGCACAGCCGCCAGCAGAACACAGCAAACCAAAACCGCCGCAAGTTTGTTCCAAAGCTGTTTCATCCTCAAAAACCTCCTGTGATCCCATCGTTTGCAGCTGCCGCCCCTCCGCACGAGCCGTGGATGCGGTCTGCCATTGTAAATTGTAAGTTGTTTTCATTGTAGCACGAAAGAGGGCCTTTTTTCCATAGCATTCCGTGCAAAAAATGGTATACAACACAAAAAAGCCGCGGAGTTTTTCTCCAACGGCTTTTTTCTTTTGTTTTCTTTTATTTTATGGGGCGGCCCCTTCCTCGTCCCAGCGGGTCAGGAGCAAAGTGCCCAACTCCCCAAGAGGCTGTTCCGGCGGCAGGGACTGCAAATACTCCCGCAGGGCGGCTTTTGCCTCCTCCTCGGGGCGGTAGTATAGCTCTCGGCCCAGGCCATCGAGCACAAGGGTGGCAAATTCCACCTCCTGCATCTGCGGGTCCTCTTGCAGCAGGCGCAGGGTGTCCTCCGGTTTTTCTAAAAGGCGCTGGGCCAAAGCGGCAAAGCAGTCCTCCGTATAGGCCCCGTCCGAGCGTTTCAACTCTTCCAGGAGCTGACCGACCGTCTCCTGCGCAAAGCTCTCCGCCGTCAGCGGCGGGTCTTGTGCGGGCCGTGCCCGGCCAAAAAGCAGGATTGCCGCCAAAACCACTGCCGCCCCAGCGGCAAGCAGAAAAACGCCTTTGTGCTGTTTCATCGCCCTTTTTGCCCCTCCAATCAGTTTCTCTCTGTGATTTCCAGCACTCCGCTTTTCTGACTTTGACTTGCCAAAACATTTTGGATTGCAGATTGATCACTATTCGAAACACGGACACAGCCGTATGTAGGACGCAATGGATATCTCGGCAGACCTGCACTAGATGCAGGAGCAGGATCTCCTCCATGAATCCATATTCCAGAACGTCCCGCATCATGTGCAATTCCGCTTTGCGGTGTTGTTGACACATATTTATACGGTCCGTACGAATACGTATTTGAATGCGGCCCTGCAAGTTTTGCATCGTAAATGCCTGTTGGTGTATTACCCTTATATTGATTCATTGGCCCGTTACTTTCTGCCAATCCCAAACATTCACAGGACAAGAGTCTCATTCCTGAGGCTGCATAAATATCGAGCACGCCCTTATAGTTTCTGTTTGAAGGCAACACAACATTTATCTTCCATGTGCTTAGTCGGGGAATCCTCGACGGCGTTTCATATGTCGGGTTTTTATATTGGAAATATCCGCTTTCTTTTTCCTCGCTTATATATTGAGAAACCCACCTAGAAACATCATTTAATGTGGTTTTTGCTTTTTCATCTATTTCATTTTTACCGATTTCACGCAAGGTCATTTGCAGAGTTTTTATATCTCCGTAGGAATATGCATGAAACAAATAGTTCGAAATCCATTTAAGATCACGGTTGCTCAACCCGGAAATTTGTTGAAGAAAAACCTCTGGGGAGTTTTCAAATTCTTTTGCAATTTCAAATGCCAGTTGTTCTGCATACGCACCATCAGCCAACTGCAGGTTATCAATATCAGAGCCACTTAGAGCCAATGTTTTTAAACCGCAAGGGCTCGCAACTATACCAACAGCCAGTGCAAAAATTTTCATGAAAGTTCGCCTGTCAAGCTTTTTCATTTCATTTTTCCTTTCTACAATCAATTTCTGGTGCATATCTGGTATATATTTTTAATTTTCAGTTCTCTGCATTGGAATCATGCCCTTCCAAATTTCTTAATATTAGTTATAGCACGCTCACCTCTCTTCCACCATAGCATTCCGTGCAAAAAATGGTATACAACACAAAAAGCCGTGGAGTTTTTCTCCAACGGCTTTTTTGCAGCTCTATCTTCAGTTTATACGCCGGAATATGCCTGGAAGCCGCCGTCCACCGGCAGGACGATGCCATTGATGAAGCCAGCGGCCTCATTGTTCACCAGGAACAGCAGTGCGCCCTCCAGCTCATCCGGACGGCCCATACGGCCTGCGGGGGTGCCTGCCAGGATCTTCTGTGCACGGGCGGTGGGGGTGCCGTCCTCATTGAACAGCAGCCGCTCGTTCTGCTCCGATGCAAAAAAGCCGGGGGCAATGGCGTTGACCCGGATGCCCTCCTTGCTGAAATGCACCGCCAGCCACTGTGTAAAGTTGGATACCGCCGCCTTTGCGCCGGAGTAAGCCGGGATCTTGGTTAGCGGGGTAAAGGCGTTCATGCTGGACAGATTGATGATGTTGCAGCCCGGGCGGCCCAGCATCTGCCGTGCAAACACCTGGGTGGGGATCAGCGTGCCCAGGAAGTTCAGATCCAGCACGCTGGAAACATTCTCCGGCGAGATGGTGAAGAAGGTCTGCAGCAGAGAGTTGTCCACATCCCCAGCCTCATAAAACTCCTTATCCGTATTGGCCTTGGCGCTGTTGCCGCCTGCACCGTTTACCAGGATATCACAGGGGCCAAGATCCTCCAGCACCTGCTGTGCCGTCACCTTGCAGTCGCTTTCCACCAGCACGTTGCACTGATAAGCCCGGGCAATGCCGCCCTCTGCAACGATCTCGTCGGCATAGACCTGCGCTTTGGATACGGTGCGGTTCAGCAAAGCCACCTTAGCGCCGGCTCGCGCCAGCACCTTTGCCATATCCGAGCACAGCACACCGCCTGCACCAGTGACCACCGCTACCTTGCCTGTGAGGTCTGTGTTCAATACATTTTGCTTCATTGGAGTTGCCTCCCCTTTCTATCTGTATGCAGCACCGGGCCTTCTGCCCGGCAAGTCCTACTTTTATTGTACTGTTTTTTTGTTGTTTATCAACACTCGTTGGACAACTGCTCATAGAAATACCAAAAGAGGGTTAAATTATACGGCAGCTGCAAAATACAAAAAGAAAAGCGCCGGATTATTCATCCAGCGCTTTTTGTGGTGCACCTCCAGGGACTCGAACCCTGGGCCCACTGATTAAGAGTCAGTTGCTC